>Ga0207878_100010_pt1 | contig 591735 bp, 568 predicted proteins | sample LinPmetageLP41_FD_184053 | JGI IMG/M metagenome (GOLD analysis project Ga0207878, IMG submission 184053) | Marine viral communities from the Pacific Ocean - LP-41 (SPAdes) | ecosystem: Environmental > Aquatic > Marine > Oceanic | place: Pacific Ocean | collected 2010-08-27 | reverse complement strand
TTAATACCTACAAACACAACAACAAACAGTATATTTCTATCCTGTCTGGTGTAGGTGGTTGGGCTGGTATCGGTATGGCTATCCCAAGTTTGGAAAATGATTCAGACGGTCTGGGCGCAGTTGGTGCTTACAAAGCACTGTCTAGCTGGACTAACCTGGGTGGTGTTCTGAGCGTATTTAGCCTGTAATACAGCTAGCAAAAGTCTATAGTTAATAAATAGACAGTTAAGTAAAATTAAGAACCCGGCATCGTTGATGTCGGGTTTTTTTTTGCCTGAAACAAAGTTATCTTACTTTAAAAATCTAAAGTCACTTCCATCAAACAAAATCAGGCTATTTTTCCTGGCACCCATTCAGGAAAATCCTGAACCCCAAGGCGTCAATTGCTGACGCTACTTATTCCACATCACCGTAACATTCACCTACCGTGTGAATAGTTCAGACGGTTTTACTTACAATTAATAGAGAGGAAATTATTATGTGGACTAAACCAGAATATTCAGACATGCGTTTCGGTTTTGAAGTAACCATGTATATCTGCAACCGTTAAGATTTAACGACCAGATATGTGTCCGGGGTTTATCCCCCGGGCATCTTCAACCGACCAGCAAATCAGACTGCTTTACGTTACGATGACTATCTTTAATAAATCAGTGTGATTTGCTGAATAGTCGACAGGAAAGAGAAATATGCACATACATGTCATGGGATCAGGAGCCGGCGGAGGCTTTCCACAATGGAATTGCAACTGCAATAACTGTAAAGGTGTGCGTGAAGGAACAGTAAAAGCAAGCAGACGTACACAATCCTCAATTGCCATCAGCTCAGATGGTGTGGATTGGATTTTGTTTAATGCCTCACCGGATATCAAAAAACAGATGGATGATTTTCCGGCACTGCAGCCGGCAAGAGAAGTTCGTGATACCGCTATCAAAGCCATATTGATTACTGATGCTCAGATTGACCATGTAACTGGTCTGTTGACATTACGTGAACATAATAAACCATGGGATATCTACTGCACTGAAGCAGTACATGATGATCTGACTACAGGGTTTCCGGTATTTAATATTCTTGGTCATTTTCGTGGCATAAACTGGCATGAAATAAAAACTGATTTAGAATCATTTACCATCCCGGCAGCACCAGGCCTGATATTTACTGCAGTGCCTTTAAAGAGTGAAGCGCCCCCTTACTCACCGCATCGCCATAACACCGTGCCAGGAGACAATGTAGGCATTCGGGTTGAAGATACCCGTACTGGTAAAAATGTATTTTATGCGCCGGGTCTTGGGGTAGTTGAAGATCACGTACTTGAATTTATGCGTAATGCTGATGTAGTTCTGGTGGATGGCACGGTATGGACCGATGACGAGATGTCAAAAGAAGGCATCAGTGATAAACGGGCTCAGGAAATGGGCCATATTAATCAGTCTGAAGATGGCGGCACCATCAGTTTTTTAAATTCGATGGAACGTCCCCGCAAGATTTTGATTCATATTAATAACACTAATCCGATCCTTAATGAAGAATCGGCAGAACGTCAGGTGCTGAACAACGCAGGAATTGAGTTGGCATATGATGGTATGGATATTGAGCTATAACAATCGGGAAAGGGCAAACGATGGCTGACAACACACCTTGGTCAAAAGAAGAATTCGAACAAAAGCTGCGTGATAAAGAGCAGTTCTATCACATCAATCATCCGTTCCATAAATTGATGCATACGGGTAAGTTGAATCAGAAACAGGTTCAGGGTTGGGTAGCAAACCGCTTTTATTACCAAACCGCGATTCCTATTAAGGATGCGGCGATTATGGCCAACTGTGAAGATGCCGAGGTACGTAAACACTGGGTACAACGCATTCTGGATCACGATGGTTTTGAAGGCCAGGAAGGTGGTATTGAAGCTTGGTTGCAACTGGGAGAAGCCGTAGGCCTGACGCGTCAGGAACTGACTTCCTATGAACATGTTTTACCGGGTGTGCGTTTCGCAATTGATGCCTATGTCAATTTTGCTCGCCGTGCACCTTGGCAGGAAGCTGCCGGCTCTTCTTTAACCGAATTGTTTGCACCAAAAATTCATCAGGCACGTTTGGACAATTGGCCGGAAATGTATCCGTGGATAGATGAGCGCGGTTACCGTTATTTCCGTAAACGGTTAAGTGAAGCGCGTCGTGATGTAGAACACGGCCTGCAAATCACGCTGGATTATTGTGATACACGCGAGAAACAACAGCGTGCGCTGGATCTGTTGCAGTTCAAGCTGGATATCTTGTGGACCATGTTGGATGCAATGTGGATGGCGTATATTGAAGATCGCCCACCTTATTGTATGGATGTTGAAAAATGACAAATCGCGTATTTAACGCAGACAGTGTGCCGGTACTGGCACTAGGTTACCGCTTTCAATGGGAGCCCATGCAGGATTGTTATGTTTTATTGTATCCCGAAGGTATGGTCAAACTGAATCCTGCGGCTGGTGAAATATTGAAACGCATCAGTGAGAAAAAACAAACCGTCAGCGAATTAATTGCTGAACTTAAAGTCGCCTTTGATGGCGCAGATTTAGACGATGATGTCTATCAGTTTTTGGAGGAAGCACATGGCAACGACTGGATCAGAGCAGAATAAAGCACCCGGCAGCACCGGTGGTGCTCTGGGGATGAATGTACGTGATGCTATCCGACAGCCTTTATGGCTATTGGCAGAGCTGACTTATGCTTGCCCTTTGCAGTGCCCGTATTGTTCAAACCCGATGGATTTCGCCAAAATCAAAAGCGAATTGACCACCGAAGAATGGATTGATGTATTCAAACAAGCTCGGGCAATGGGGGCAACACAGCTGGGATTATCCGGAGGTGAACCTTTGGTTCGTCCCGATATCATCGAATTGATTCGTGCAGCACGGGATTTAGGTTTTTACACCAACCTGATTACTTCCGGTATCGGGCTGGATGCCAGCAAAGCAAAAGCATTTAAAGAGGCGGGACTGGATCATATCCAGGTCAGTTTCCAAGCGAGCTCAGAAGATTTGAATAACCTGATTGCGGGTACTGATGCCTTTCAACATAAAATTGAAATGGCCAAAGCGGTTAAAGCGGCGGGTTATCCGATGGTTCTGTGTTTTGTTACCCATCGGCAGAATATAGATAAAATCGACGAAATCCTGGATCTGGCAATCAATCTGGATGCAGATTATGTCGAGCTGGCCACCACTCAATATTACGGCTGGGCGATGCATAACCGTGATCAATTATTGCCTTTGAAAGAGCAGCTGGTTCGTGCTGAGCGCATTGCGCATGAGTATCAGGAACAGCAAAAAGGCAACATGAAGATCTATTATGTTGTGCCAGACTATTATGAAGACCGTCCGAAAGCCTGTATGAATGGCTGGGGCAATGTATTCTTGACGGTCACTCCAGATGGTACTGCATTACCTTGCCATGCGGCACGTGAGCTACCTGGGATGACATTGCCAAATGTTCGCGATACTAGCGTGAAGGAAATTTGGGAAGATTCAAATGACTTTAATCGCTTCCGTGGTTTTGACTGGATGAAAGAGCCTTGCCGCAGCTGTGATGAGAAAGTAAAAGACTTTGGTGGCTGTCGTTGTCAGGCGTATATGCTGACAGGCGATCCCGCGATGGCTGATCCTGTTTGCAGTAAGTCACCTGATCGTCATGTGGTTGATGAAGCAATTGAACGTGGTCGCAGGGAGTCTGAAAAATCAACTGAAGTTGCCAAGCCATTGGTGTTCCGTAACCCGAAAAACTCGAAACAAATCAGTGGGTTCTGAGTTTGCGATAAAAACCAGCGGCCTGACCAAACAATATGGTCAGGCCGTTGTCGTTAATGGACTGGATCTGCAGGTCAAAGCGGGTCAATGTTATGGCTTGTTAGGCCCGAATGGCGCTGGCAAAAGTACTACCATCCATATGCTCACCACTATGACTTCTCCATCAGCTGGTGAAGCCTGGATTGCCAATCAGTCCATCTCGGCTGATCCGGTGGCAATTCGGGGGTTGGTCGGTTTAGTGTTTCAGGATTCTGCTTTGGATCGCACCATGACGGTGGATGAAAATCTGCAATTTGCTGCAGCGTTGTATGGCATGACTAAAAAACAGGCCAACGAACGTATCGAAGAATTACTTGCCGTCTTTAATTTAGGTTCACGTCGTAATGCCAAATTGCTGGCGCTTTCCGGTGGACAGCGTCGAGCCGTGGATATTGCCCGCGGTGTATTGCATCAGCCGCAAGTATTATTCCTTGATGAACCAACCATTGGTCTGGATCTGCCGAATCGACGTTCTATTTGGCGATTTGTCGAACAGTTGCGCAGAGATCACGGCATGACAGTCTTTTTAACTACCCATTACCTTGAAGAAGCCGTAGCCTGTGATCATGTTGATTTCATTCAGCGGGGCGTATTACAAAAAGGGGGGAAACCAGTTGATTTGATGCGTCAGTTGGCGGCTTATGTACTGGAAATTGAAACTGTGGATATTGAGCCGGTGGTTACCAAACTAACACCACAGTTTGGCAAACCCATTATTGAGGATGAACAGTTAAGCTTTCTCATAAAGGATGCCGAGACAGATCTTCACTCTTTACAACAATCCTTGGGAGACAGCATTACGGCGATGCGTTGGCGTAAACCCAATCTCAATGATGTGTATCTGTGGAAAGTCTGTCCCCCCGAACAGGAGCAGTCAGCATGAGTTGGTTACCAGTTAAAGCTGTTGTAGGTCGAGAGCTGACAAAATTATTTCGTCAAAAAGCCCGCTTATTCAGCTCAATGGTACGTCCGATGATCTGGTTACTGGTGATTGGTTCGGGTGTTGGCAGCATGCTTAGTGGTGCGCAGCAGGAGGGCTATCTACAGTTTCTGGTGCCTGGCGTATTGGCCATGACGTTATTATTTGCGGCATTGCTATCGGCCTTAACTTTGGTCTATGACAAAGAATTTGGTGTGATGCGAATGATGATGATCGCACCGGTTGCACATTACTGGATCGTATTATCCAAACTGATTGCTGCGACAATTACTGCCATGGTGCAGGCTTTATTACTGTTAATTATTCTATTACTGATCGGCTTGATTGATTTACAGATTGCCCTATTATTAATTCCACCTGCTTTACTAACAGCAGTGGCCTGTGCGTCGATGGGCGGTTTGATTGCAGTATTTTCCAAAACATTGGATAACTTTGCGGTCATCATGAATTTCTTTATCTTCCCGGTGTTTTTCCTGAGCGGGGCGTTGTATCCAGTGAGTCAGCTGCCTGATTTCCTGCGCTATGTGGTGCTGGTTAATCCGTTCAGTTATGGCGTAGATCTTTTAAAACATGCCGTTCCCGGAGCCCAGTCTGATTTTTCGATTTGGACAGATATGACGGTTCTTGTTACATTTTCTGCGGCTGCGATTGCCATTGCCTGCTGGCGCTTTTCACGAGAATCAGTTCATGAACCGTTATTTCATCGGGCGACCAAGCGCAGTTAAAGTTAATACTCCAGCACTTCTTTTGCTTATAAACTTCGTTATCCATGAACAATCAAATTCTGCTTCGTATACCTTGCATACAGCAGTGGTCAGATAGCAATTAGCAGCGGGCATCTTCAATGCAGATGCGGTTGCACCGCTTTTGGAAAGGTCATATCCTAGCCGATTGATAAAAACAAGCGGCAACCACTTAGGAATTATCCATGACATTCACCATGAATTCAGCGCATTCCAATATGGTCTGGCAGCAAGTGCGGCCCAATGAAGTTTCCAATCCTGAAGTTTTGAAGGCATTACAGCAAATTGATCGGGCACAGTTTGTCTCGGATGATTACAAAGCGCTGGCGTATTCAGACACAAGATTACCAATTGGCTGTGGTCAGTTTATGTGGACACCGCTGGAAGAGGGGCGAATATTGCAATTTCTGCAATTAAAACCATCTGATTCGGTGCTGGAAGTCGGTACCGGCAGTGGATTTTTTACAGCATTGATTGCACAACTGTCATTAAACGTCATTAGTATTGAATATTTTGCAGAATTGTCCACTTTGGCGGGTTCACGATTGGAAGCTGCAGGCTTACAAAATGTAAACTTGCAGTGTGGTGATGCCAGTCACGGCTGGAAATTGGCAGATCGCATTGATGTTATTGTCCTGACAGCCAGCTGTCAGCAGGTACCGGAAGATTACCTCCATGCACTCAAAGTCGGTGGCCATTTAGTCGCTATCACCGGGCAGGCACCTGCAATGCATGTGCAACGCATTACTCGCACAGGCGAGTGGCAATGGCAAACAGAGAATTTATTTGAAACGGTGGTCGCACCATTGGTGCATGCTGAAACCAAACCAGAATTTAACTTTTAACCCAGAGAGCTTGTTATGAAACAAATGTCAGCAACTCAATTAAATGAGTTTTTGCAGGAAAACGCACAGGAAGCGATTCTGATTGATGTGCGTGAAGCACACGAACTTGCCAATGGCATGCTGGAAAATGCGAAACATATGCCAATGAACAGTATTCCGGTACATGTTGAAGAACTTGAATCTGAAAAAGACAGTCCGATTGTGTTGATTTGTCGTTCAGGCCAACGCAGCGCACAAGTCGGTCAATATTTAGAACAATTGGGTTTTACCGACGTCATAAATCTCGAAGGTGGCATGAATGCCTGGGCAGCGCAGATCGACAAAAATATGAGAGTTTATTAAGGATAGATAATGAAAACGCTGTTTATTGCAGTTTTTTTCGCAGCAGTATTTTCCAGGCCGGCATGGGCGGTTCAGGATCTGGTCGATATATATAATTTATCTGTCCAGAGCGATCCGATATTAATGGCACAGGCAGCGTCGCTTCTTGCCACGAGTGAATTAGAAGATCAAGCTGATGCAGCCTTTTTGCCCCAAGTGGATATGGTCGCTAACAACAGTAAAGTATGGACAGACAGCTCTTCCCAACGTTTTGGTGGCTCCAGCGAATATAACGATCATGGTTATACACTGAGTCTGGTGCAGCCGATTTATCGACGTAACAACTTTGTACAATCACGGCAGGCAACTATTGCGATTGAAGGCGCTACAGCGGATTATCAATTTGTCGAGCAGGATTTGATTGTTCGTGTGGCTGAGCGCTACTTCGCTGTTTTGGGTGCCGAAGATGATTTAAGCTTTGCATTGGCAGAACTTGAAGCCATTGAAAAACAACTTGAGCAAGCTGAGCAGCGATTTGAAGTTGGCTTGGCTACTATTATTGATGTCACCGAAGCCCGGGCGGCTTATGATCTGGCAACTGCCGCCGTTATTGAAGCTGAAAACTTATTGGCAAATGCTCGCGAGGCTTTACGGGAAACCGCCGGTCAATATCCCAGTGAACTGGCTGAATTAAAGGAAGAAACCCCTCTGGTCAAGCCTGAGCCAGAAAATATTGATGAGTGGAGTGAGCAGGCAATCGTCATGAATCCGGTATTACTCTCTGCCAATAGTAATGTTGGACTGGCCAAGGAAAATATAGAATTTGAACGTAGTGGTCATTACCCAACGCTGGATTTGGTCGCGCAGAAGGGTTACACCTCTCAAAGTGACAGCAATTTGAGTGGTAGCAATAAAACGCATCAGAAAATTCTGGGGTTGCAGATCAATATTCCTATCTATGCAGGTGGTGTTGTTAATTCAAGGACTCGCGAAGCCAGTTTCAGGTTGGATGAAGCCATGCAAAATGAAGAAGAACAGCGGCGAGCAATTATACGTCAGACCCGTGCCGCCTATAACAGCGTCATGTCAGGCGTTAGCCGGGTCAATGCGCTGCAGCAGGCGGTATATTCCAATCAAAAGGCACTGGAGTCGACTGAAGCGGGTTTTGATGTCGGCACAAGGACAACCGTAGATGTTTTGAATGCGCGTCGAGAATTATTCAGCGCATTACGTGATTACTCCCGCTCCCGCTATGAATATGTCGTCAATACGTTAAGACTCAAACAAGCTGCTGGTATTGTCAGCGTGAATGATATCGAGCAAATTAACCAATGGCTGGTACCCTGAACCTGAGGAGTGGTTATTGCCATGATGGCAAATTCTGAAAACAGTGTTTTAGTGATAATTGATGTTCAACTGAAATTAGCTCAGGCCATGCCTGATGGAGTACGTGAGCGCCTTATTAAACAGATTAGAATTTTACTTTCTGCCGCCAAGGTGCTGAATATTCCGGTTATTGTGACGGAACAATACCCCAAAGGACTTGGACCTACAGAGTCAGATTTACAGAATAATTTGCCCTTAGGCACCAAAACGATTGAGAAAACCTGTTTTTCCTGCCTGCAATCTGAGGATTTCCGCTTTCAACTGGCTGCAACTAACCGTCAGCAGGTTATTCTGGTGGGAATGGAAACGCATATATGTGTACTGCAAACTGCTTTAGCGTTACAGGCTGAAAACTTCAGTGTTCATGTGGCGGAAGATGGCGTCTGCTCCCGTTCAAAATCCAATCAATACAATGCTATTCAACGCATGCGCCATGCCGGCGTGGTCATTAGTAATGTGGAATCGCTGCTGTTTGAATGGCTTGGCGATGCCAGCCATGCAGAATTTAAAACACTGGCCAAATTGATTGTCTAACGGTTGCGCTGTGCGTTAGCTCTACGCTGCCGCCTTTCTTTACAGTTGATTACCGTTAGCTGCCTGTCCGCTTCACTCATATTTTCCCAGCGTAATATCTCATCCATCGTCCGAAAACATCCCCGACAGATATCCTGTGTATCAAGACCGCATTTGCCAATGCAGGGGCTGGGAGTGAATGATTTATCTGAGTTCATAGTGCGGTAGTTTAATTCATTTTATGATGTTTAATGTGAGTTGCGAGGCTTGGTGTATGGCGTTGAGTTTGCGAATAAATAACCTAAAGCTGACTTTTTCGACTTAACGTCGAGTTCATTTTCTTTGAATGCCCAAAGAAAACGAACCAAAAGAAAAGGCACCCCTTGTGCTGGCCTGCGGCTTCACTGCGTTGCTCGCTTTGTCTGGCGTCCAGCCAAACTCGCTGCGCTCAAACAGTGGCTGTCCGTGATCCAGACAAAACTGTGCTACTCGTCAGCACAACAGGGGGGGGTAAGTTCTTGAAGCAATTACCCAGAGATTCTTTTGTTTCGAGCCTGCTTCAACTTGTAGGCTAGACCTTCAGTATTATCATTTTTTATTTTAACGATAAGAATTTCAGAAATGTTGGACAAAGGAATGTTTCCTTTATAACCAGCCTCTACATATGGGACAACTCTTTCTGCAATCCATTCATGTTTTGCTTCTTCCCACCGAATTAAATTAGCATTTGCTTCTTCTGTCAAAAATAAGAATGCAAGAGCATCTTTATCCGGCCCAAGAGGGTTGCATTTCCACATATGTTCCATCCATTTTTCCTCTGTAGAGGATTCGTAGTCAAAGACAGAAACGCATCCTTTTTTTCTGAAAAATGAATTCTGAGAATTCCCGAAAGTTGTTGTCAAATTACAATCAAGATTTACTAAGATATAACCCGTTTGTTTGATTTTTTCGAGATTTTTAGCATAAGTTACATGGAAGATACGGCCTCTTAATTTTTTGCAAAACTTTGTTTTGTCTAAATCTTCAATCTCGATTGTAGATTCTTTCATGAGTGATCAACTGTATTTTTATCAATGTTTCCAAGCTCAAGCATGAAACCGCTGGCGTTTATTGGCCATACCGACTTTGGCAGGTTTGTTTAACGTTGGCAGCGCTTCATAATCCGGCTGGCCTTTAAGACCGGCACGGGCATAATCCAGCCGCAGATGATCTTTGACCAATTCAACCGGTTGATGCATATCTTCTGTCAGCACAACATAAATCAGTTCAAAAAGACGTTTCAAGGCAATTTTGGCAGTTTGACCAGTACGCTGATAAATCTGATCTGACAAGGTCATGAAATGCCAGAACGGTTGATCATCAAGCAGCAACGGCAGGGTATTGATGAAGCGTCCTGAGTTACCGATCAAATCCCAGTAACGAGCAAAACGATTGACCCGTTGCATAGTGATAAAGTCGATTTCACGGCTGCTGAGCAGGTTATACGGCGGCAGAGGATTAAAGCGTAAATCACTGGGTTCATTATGCCGGTTCAATGGCGCGCCGCGCAGACGTTTGAGAATGCCGACCTGAATTTCATGAGGATTCAATGCGATTAATTGATCAAAGCTGTCAGCAAAATTTTCCAGAGTATCGCCGGGCAAACCGAAGATCAGATCGGTGTGTAAATGTGCACCGCTATGTTCACGCAACCAGCGAATATTGTCTTTGCTCTTATCGTTGTTCTGCTTGCGGCTGATTCGTTCCTGGATTTCGCTGTCAAAGGTCTGAATACCAATTTCAAATTGCAGGCTGTTGGGCGGAAATTTCTGTAACACCGATTTCAATTTATCCGGTAGGTTATCCGGCACCACTTCAAAATGCAGATATAAATCATCGCTCATGCGTTCCAGGAAAAACTCCAGAATGGCAATGCTGGTGGTGATTTTCAGATTAAAGGTACGGTCTATAAATTTAAAATTTCGCACACCACGCTGCCACAGCTGATCTATTTCAGCGAGAAATTCATCGAGTGGAAAGGCCGTCGCGGTTTTATCCAAAGCCGATAAACAAAACTCACATTTAAATGGACAGCCACGGGAAGCTTCAACGTAGATCAACCGGTTACGAATATCCTCATCATTGTAAAAACGATAAGGCAGAATCAACTGTTCCAGTGGTGTTGCTCGGCCATCAATATATTTAGTTGCAGGATTATCATTGGTCAGTAATTTTTCGCAAAGCTCACGAAAATCCTGTTCACCGGGTCCGGCAATCACATAATCAGCCAGCTCACAAACTTTTGGCAAATCAGGTGAATGACTGACTTCCGGGCCACCGAGAATAATGCGAATTTCAGGCTTAATCGATTTTAATAAGGCAACAACGGCTTCAATTTCACTGACATTCCATATATACACACTGAAACCGATAACCTCAGGCTGATAACTAAGCAATTTTTCAGCAATGCTCAGCGGTTGTTCCTGAATAGTGAATTCGATCAGTTCGGCGGCGGATTGATGCTCACCCAGATTGGCATATAAATAACGCAAACCAAATGCCGAGTGCATATAACGGGCATTCAGGGTGGTGAGCAGGATTTTGGCAGTAGTTGACATGTGCACATTGTAAATCAAACGCGGCTGTTCAATTAGAACTGTTCATTCCTAATGCGATTTGTTGCTCAGTGACATAACGTTGCAAGTCGTCCAAAGTTTGCTGTTGGGTTGCGGTGAGCTCTTGCTGCCGACACTCCGCTAAAGCAGCATTAAATTTTTCAAATGTAAGTCCAGGCGATGCAGTTGCAGTTAATTTGGTCCGACAGAATTGCTGCCATTGTTCTGCTTCACTTTCATTTAATGATTCGGGCCAGTTACGCGCTCGGTAGCGAAACAGCATTTCCGGTAATCGCGAATCGTTAAAAGGTATCGATAACGTGCCCAATTGATCAGGAGCCGCTTCGCGGATCAGGGTCATTTTGTTTTTATCGCTGTCATCAAAGAAACCGCCGCCATATAAGCTGGCATCAACATCGTCTATCTCATCAAATGATTTCTGACTGAAAACTTTCTGCAATTTTTGCTGTAATGATTCACCAGCCTCACGTAGAAGTTGCAGATGTTTATGACTTAATTCCCGATCAATCTGCAGCCTCTCGGCAGCAGCATCATCCAGCGTAGCTGCAGGAACAATGACCGGACATTTATTGATATGCACGGTTTTGATTGCCGGACGCGAAATACCCTCGGGGAGATCTTTGGTTGGGGTAAATAACCATTGCCGAATGGTATCGGCATCCTGCTCCAGTAAAGCCGAAGGATCATGGCGCAGATCATAAACAATCACCCCATTATTGTTGTTTGGTTCTTTGGCTAGTGGCACTACCAGTGCCGTATTGCAATATTCAGAAGGGTACATGCGTGAGGTATGCAATACCGGATCCGCCTGATGCAGGTTCAATAACGGAGCGAGCTGCTGTTTTCGGCGTAACTGATAAATATAGTCATACAGTTTTGGCTGACGATCTTTAATTAGTTTTGCCAACGCGATTGTGGCATACACATCCACTAACGCATCATGCGCGCCCTGATGTTCAATACCGTTTGCAGCAGTTAAGGCTTCCAGACGAAAACTGGGCTGGCCGTCTTCACGATTAGGCCACTCGATTCCATCCGGACGAAGAGCCCGGGTGAGACGCACCATATCAATAATGTCCCAGCGTGAATTACCGTTTTGCCATTCGCGGGCATAGGCATCGTAAAAATTACGAAACAGGGCGAAGCGGGTAAATTCATCATCAAATCGCAAACTGTTATAGCCCACACCGCAGGTACCTGGCTGTGACAGTTCATCATGAATTTGTTTAATGAATTCGGCCTCAGTCAGGCCTTCCTGTTGTGCTTTCTGTGGCGTGATGCCCGTTATTAAACTCGCCATTGGATGCGGTAATACATCGGCTGCCGGTTTGCAGTAAATCATCAATGGTTCACCGATGATATTCAGATCTTCATCGGTGCGCACGCCGGCGAACTGTAGTGGCCGATCAAATCGTGGATCGGTGCCAGTCGTCTCATAATCGTGCCAGTACAGCGTATTCATTTATAAGCTCGCCAAAACCAGCTCTGCTGCTGCCAGAGTGGCTTCAATTTCATCATCACCATGTGCAGCAGAGACAAAGCCTGCTTCAAATGCTGAAGGTGCAAGATAGACCCCACGATCCAGCATGCCGTGATAAAACTTTTTAAAACGTTCCTGATCACATTGGGTGACCTGCTCAAAAAACTCAATGTTGGCTTCTTCGGTAAAGAAAAAGCCAAACATGCCACCCACATAATTGATACTCATCGGAATACCGGCCGCATCGGCTTTTTGTTTCAAGCCATTAGCTAATTTAGCTGTCTGTTGACTGAGGTGATCATGAAAGCCGGGTTGTTGTACCAGCTTCAAAGTTGCAAGGCCAGCTGCCATTGCTACTGGATTCCCTGATAATGTACCTGCCTGATATACCGGACCAAGCGGTGCAATAGAATGCATCACATCTTTACGTCCACCAAAAGCTCCAACCGGTAAACCACCACCGACTACTTTACCCAGCGTAGTGAGATCAGGCTTGATTCCATAATGTTGCTGCGCACCGCCCAAAGCGACCCGGAAACCGGTCATGACTTCATCAAAAATCAGCAGACTGCCGTATTGATCACAGACTTCGCGCAAACCTTTGAGAAATCCCGGAATCGGTGGAATACAGTTCATATTTCCGGCAACCGGCTCGACAATAATGCAGGCAACCTGATCACCGATTTCAGCAAAACATTGTTTGACTGAATCCATATCGTTGTAGCGTAAGGTAATGGTGTGCTCGGCAATCGCTTTAGGCACTCCAGCAGAAGAAGGTTCTCCTAGGGTTAATGCACCACTGCCAGCTTTGACTAATAACGAGTCTGCGTGACCGTGGTAACAGCCTTCAAACTTAACGATTTTGTCACGACCGGTATGGCCGCGAGCCAGACGAATGGCACTCATGGTCGCTTCAGTACCGGAGCTGACCATACGCACCATTTCCATTGAAGGCACTAATTCACAGAGTAAATCCGCCATTTCAGTTTCAATTGCTGTGGGCGCGCCATATCCCAGACCGTTTGCACACATTAGCTGAACGGCCTCAATAACTTGCGGATGCGCATGACCGGCAATCATTGGTCCCCATGAGCCGATATAATCAATATAATTTTTACCTTCAACATCGGTAAGCCAGGCGCCTTTTGCGCTGCTGAAAAATACCGGATCACCGCCGACACCTTTGAATGCACGGACGGGTGAATTGACGCCACCCGGGATATGTTTTTGAGCCTGAAGGAAAAGTTGTTGATTGCTTTGCGCTTGCATTTACAGAGTCCTGATTTGATGATGTGCGATAATTGTAGGTCAATTTGATTCCTCATAGTCACAACAAACAATGTCGGCTATGAAAGTTCAATAGGCCTTAGCCTATCACAGCGAGATAACTGACCCGACATGAGCCTGAAACTGCGTTTATTGATCATTGTAACCTTGATCCTGGTATTCAACTTTGTCGCCGCTGGCTATTTTATGATTCAGAATGCCCGTCAGGCAGTCGCGGCCGAAATGGCATCCAGTACTCAGTTAGCACGTGGATTATTGATCAATGCCTTGCCGACCTTACGTTTTTCCAACGACTTGAGCGAGCGGGTAACCCTGATTGTTGACAGTGTGCGTCATACAAGACACATCCGCGCCTGGTTTGAAGACATGAACGGCCAACCGTTAATCGGCCATGAAGAGGGAGTACCGTTTACCAACCGGCCGGATGCGCCGGACTGGTTTATCCGTTTGATGGAACCTGAAGCGGTGGCGTTCCGACGACTTATTACCCGTGGCAGTCAATCGTATGGTTATCTGGTGGTTGAGGCCGATCCAAGTGATGAAGTCACTGAAGTATGGCGGGATATGGAAACCCTGCTATTGCTGGGACTGTTTTTTCTGACGGTAATATCCACTCTTATTTATATGGCGTTATTACACGGTTTAAGGCCGTTGCAGCAATTAGCCGATGCATTGGGCAGGCTTGAGAAAGGTGATTTTCATGCGCGCGTTGATACAGGAGGCGCCAAGGAGTTAAAGCCGATTCAGATTCGTTTCAATCATATGGCTGATGTGTTGGATACCACAATGGCTGAAAACCATGCTTTGGCGGGCAATATGCTGACCTTGCAGGAATCTGAACGGCGTGATCTGGCGCGTGAACTGCACGATGAGTTGGCCCCATGTCTGTTTGGTATTCGAGTGGATCTTGCAGAAATTGAACGCATTGCCATTGAAAACAAATTGCCGGACGTCGAAGAAAAAGTCAGCTCGGTCAAATTAATTACCAGCCATATTCAGTCTTTGGTTCGTAAAATGCTCAGCCGCTTGCGGCCCATGACGCTTGATGATCTGGGGCTGGCAGAAGCCTTACGTGATATGTTGCACAACTGGCGGGATCGTCAGCCTGAAATTGATTGGGAATGGGATTTTATTGGAGATTTCACGGGACTCCCAGACACTCTGCAAGTGACGGTTTATCGAGTGGTGCAGGAATGTACCACCAACTGTGTCCGCCATGCTGAAGCCAGCCATGTGCGGGTTGAAGTGAAGCGTGAGAAACAACATATAAAAGTAACGGTTACCGATGATGGTAAGGGTTTGGATACTTCTGCAGTCAAAGGTTTTGGTTTAATCGGAATGCGTGAAAGGGTCTCGGCATTAGGTGGTAAGATTGCGTTTGATACTGCCGAAGGCCAGGGTTTGCAGGTACGGGTAATGATCCCTTTGAAGAGTGAAAATAAAAAATGAAACAGAACATCACAATCCTAGTGGTAGACGATCATCCGATTGTCAGAGCGGGCTGTCGGCAATTGATTCAGCAAATTCCATCGGCCAAAGTTGTAGAAGCTGAAACTGGAGAAGAAGGCTACCGACTGTTTCAGGAGTTGTATCCCGATATGGTATTACTGGATATCACACTTCCTGGTGTCGGTGGCTTGGAAGTATTACGCCGCATCCGGGCCAATCGCGACACGGCCAAGGTGTTAATGTTCAGCATGCATGAAGATCCGGTTTTTGCTTCCCGTGCCATGCAGGCTGGAGCACGCGGTTATATCACCAAGAACAATGCCGCTGATCATCTGGTCGAAGCGGTCAGTAAAGTGCTGGAAGGTAAAATTTATCTGAGCCCTGATATGGCGCAGCAGCTGGCGATGTTGAATATTGATGCCGGTACCAGTGCCTTAAGTGATCTTTCCCGTCGTGAACTGGAGATATTACGTTTACTGGGTGAAGGTAAAAGTATGAATGAAATTTCCGACGTGTTAGGTATTAGTTATAAAACTGTCGCAAATAACCTGACACAGATTAAAGGTAAGCTGGATATCAACAAAACAGCTGAGTTAATGCGCTTTGCAATAAGCCATGGTTTATCGTCGTAAAGCCCTGCTTTTGCTTGTATGTTTTTGAAAAGGAACATATTCCCGTTTTAATAGGAGAAGTCGCTCATGGCGAATGGTCTTGCGTTCAGTACTATTTGTAACAAGTCCATAGGAATGTTCAGCTTCTATAGTCTTATATTTCTCTCTCCTTCTATGAAGGTTTTAGCCAGACCCTTGGGTCTGGCTTTTTTTTGCCTGTCATTTGCACTTTTTTCCAACTTATTCGTCTAAATGATAAGAGATCGCATTTAGGCTTCCCACTGTGCGTATTCTCTTGATAAGATGTCGCTTTCATTTCCACCGCCGACATCCGGTAACACAAGGAAAATTTTATGCAATTTAATTTCAGCCGACTATGCTGCCTGCTGGGCATCTGGTTGGTGCCTTCATTCACCTATGCTGGCGCATTGGATCAAGCTGTTGACCAACAGGTTCAGACTGATATTGCCGCCCAGCGTACTCAGCAGCAAATTGATAGTCTTGATGATGAAACCCGTGAACTGCTGGCGGAATATCGCAGTGTGCTCAATCAGAAAGAAAGTCTGGCGGCTTATAACAGCCAACTTGAACAGCTGGTTTCTTCTCAACAGGACGAACTGGTATTAATCGAAGAGCAGTTAGCGAATATTGATACCACCCAACGTGATATCACGCCGTTGATGATTAAAATGGTCGAAGTGCTTGAACAATTCGTGGAATTGGATACGCCATTTTTACCTGAAGAACGTAACAGCCGCGTAGCACAGTTGAAAGAGATGATGGATCGCGCGGATGTGAATCTGTCAGAAAAATACCGCCGTATTCTGGAAGCCTATCAGGTGGAGACAGAATATGGTCGTACCCTTGAAGCCTATCAAGGTGAACTGGATACCGAAGATCGAAATCGTACCGTGGATTTTCTCAGAGTTGGCCGTGTCGGCTTGTATTACCTGACATTGGATCAAATGGAAGCCGGTATGTGGGATCAGGAAACTCAAAGCTGGCAGCAGCTTCCACGTGATTCTGTTCAATCTGTTATTCAGGGTCTGAAAGTGGCACGTAAACAATTGCCACCTGATTTATTAACCCTGCCGGTCAAAACGCCAGAGGCAAACCAATGAGAAGCATGTCTATTTTTATTATTTCCTTAATGGCCTTGCCTCTTACTGTCATGGCCGCTGATAAACCAGCCAATCTCGATCAGTTGCTGGAACAGGTCAAGCGTGAACGTGTAATAGAACAGGAACAGAATCGCATTCGTGAAACAGAATTTCTTGAAGCACGTGATCGTCAGGCCGAGTTGTTGCAACAAGCCAAAGCAGACTTAGCTGCCGAAGAACGTCGTACCGAAACATTGAATGAACAGTTTGAAGAAAACGAATTCAAATTAGCGGAACAGGAGTCCTTATTACAAGAACGTTCCGGCTCACTGGGTGAGTTGTTTGGTACGGTTCGTCAAATGGCCAATGACAGTCGTGCAGTGATTGAATCTTCAATGACCAGTGTGCAATATCCAGAACGAATCGCTTTTTTGACGGAATTAAGTGAACGTAAACAACAGCCTAGTATCGATGAGTTACGTGAGCTGTGGTTAGTGTTGCAACATGAAATGACGCATTCGGGCAAAGTAGTACAGTTTCCCGCTCAGGTGATCACGGCAAATGGTGAAGTTGCTGATCGTAATGTGACTCGGATAGGTGTGTTTACTGCCTTCAGTGATGGCAAGTTTCTGCGTTATATGCCAGAAAATCGTAATCTGGTGGAATTAGCCAGACAACCAGTTGAGCGCCTTCGCGATCTTATGGAAGAGTTTGAAACTAGTGAAGCCGGAGCTTTAAAAACTGCTGTAGTAGACCCGACGCGGGGTGCGATCATGGCCTTGCTGGTGCAAACACCTAATTTGCAAGAACGCATTAAACAAGGCGGCTGGATTGGTTACATCATTCTGATCCTGGGAGCAATTGGGTTGTTGATTGCACTGATTCGTTTCGTAACGTTGATGCGTATGGAACGGGGGGTCAGTAAACAACAGAAGACCCAGGAATTGAATATGAAAAACCCACTGGGACGGATCCTGTCGGTTTACAGTGACAAGATTGCTCAGGATGTGGAAACTCTTTCACTTAAGCTGGATGAAGCTATCCTCAGAGAAACGCCAAGTATCGAGCGTGGCCTGATTACCTTGGCGATTTTGGCCGCAGTCGCGCCGATGCTGGGTTTATTGGGTACAGTTTCCGGCATGATTGAAACCTTCCAGTCGATTACGCTGTTTGGTACCGGTGATCCGAAACTGATGTCTGGTGGTATTTCACAGGCTCTGGTCACCACGGAACTTGGTTTGGCCGTTGCGATTCCTATTCTATTAATTCATAGCGCTTTATCGAGCAAAAGTAATCGTTTGATTCAGATCCTTGATGAAGAAAGTGCAGCAATCGTTGCTCGTAACGCTGAAACAAAAACTTTGCAACGCGATGGATAATCTATTTCAGATACAACTGCTGATGGAAAGCGGCGGCACCGTGCTGTGGCTTATTCTGCTGGCGTCTATTCTGATGTGGACGTTGATTATCGAGCGCTATGTGTTTATTTGGTTTCTGCATCCGCGTGAAGTTCGCAAGATGATGGATGAGTGGCATCAGCGAGATGATCTGGCCAGTTGGTATGCCCAGCAAATCCGTCAGGGCATGATTGCTGAAAGTCAGGTGATGCTGGAGCGTTTTCTGATTCTGATTCGTACCCTGACAGTGGCGTTACCGATGCTGGGATTGCTGGGCACGGTAAATGGCATGATTCAGACCTTTGATGTCATGACTGTATTTGGAACCGGCAACACACGTGGTATGGCCGGTGGTATTTCAGTGGCATTAATAACAACGATGGGTGGTTTGCTGACCGCTTTATCAGGGCTCTATTTCATTACTCAGCTGGAACAGCGTGTTGCCAGAGAAGTAAATAACGTGGCTGACGCCCTACGCAGAGATTAGGAAAGTTTATGCGAAAACGACATTCCCGCCGTCAAAGTGGCGGTATAGCTGAAATCAACATGACACCATTAATTGATATGGTGTTTATCCTGTTGATCTTTTTTATTGTGACCACTTCTTTTGTGAAAGAAACCGGGGTGGATGTAAACCGCCCATCGGCAAAAACAGCAGTGGAGAAAGAACGCGCTAATATCCTGATATCGATACGTGAAAATGATGAAATCTGGATGGATCAACGACAGATAGATCGTCGTGCAGTGCGTGCCAATGTAGAGCGTATGTACGCGGAAAACCCGGAAGGTTCAGTCATTATTCTGGCTGATGAAGAAGCCAAAACCGGCTTATTGATTGAAGTCATGGATCAGGCACGTTTGGCGGGAGTTGCGAATGTCTCAATTGCTGCTGAACGAGACTAGTCGCGGAGAATCACCTTCTATGCGTATCTTTATTGGGTTATTGCTGGCGATTTTGGTCAATTATGGCTTGTTCACCTTGATGAAAGAAATGACCACATCAGATAGCAGTCTTTATCGGGATGATAATGAAATACTGGTGCTGGACTTTGTGCGTTTGAAACAGGAAGAAACCCAACCTGAAACAATCAAGCGTGAAATCCCCAAAAAACCACCACCGCCGGAAGAGCCGCCACCACCAACGCCGACTACTGCTCCTAAAATGACGCAGCCGGATGTGCAACAACCGCAGATGGATATGCCAAAAATTGATGTCCCATTGAATATTGCCGGTCAGCCTTATCTGGGGGATTTCAGTGCTGAACCGGCACCCGCGCCGTCTCCTACGCCGGTGCAGGGACCGCAGATGGATGATGAGGTCGTGCCACTGGTTCGAATTCCGCCGAACTATCCACGTGTCGCGCAGCGGCGGGGTATTGAAGGCGTGGTGACAGTAGTATTCACCATCACCCGTGATGGCCGGGTAAAAGATCCTGAAGTGGTTTCTGCCAGTCCTGAGAATGTATTTGATAATGCAGCGAAGACGGCTATTCTCAAATGGAAATTCAAGCCTAAAGTTGTCGATGGTGAGCCGGTTGAACGCCGAGCAACCCAGGAAATCGAATTTAAGTTGGCCAGGTAAACATGAAGAAACTTACGCAAAAATTCGCTTTGATGACGCTGGTTGCCTGTCTTGCATTGCCATTAACCTCAATGGCTGAAGATGAATACCTGCTCAGTGAAGCTACCTACAAATCGCTTAATGCTGCTCAGGAAAAAATGGAACAGCAGCAATATCGTCAGGCAGAAGCGGATTTGAAAAAGCTGGTCGGTGAAACCGATGCAGGAAGTTACGAAAGAGCAGTCGTTTTGCAAACTCTGGGGTATTTATACTCTGAAACCGAAGAGTACCAACTGGCAGCAGAACAGTTTGAAGATGCCCTCGCACTGAATGCACTGCCGGAGGATGTCACCCACAATCTGCGCTATAACCTTGCCCAGTTATTAATCAGCGATGGTGCGTATCAGAAAGGCATCGACCTGCTGACACAATGGTTGAACAAAGAACCTCAGGCGAACAGCAGTGCCTATGTGTTACTGGCAACGGCCTATTACCAGATAAATCAGTTTACCAATGCCGTTGAGGCCATTCGTACTGCTATTCAGCGTGATAATTCCCCGAAAGAAAATTGGTACCGACTGCAATTGTCTGCACATATGGAAATGCAGCAATACAACCAAGCCATTAATGTACTGGAGATTCTGATTGAACGTTTTCCAGTCAATAAAACTTATTGGGACCAATTGGCAGCTCTCTATGCCCAACAGGAAAAACGGCTGACCTCGCTGGCCGTACAGATGCTGGCCAAGCGGCTGAATCTTGGTGACAACGACACCGTATTGCGCCTGGCAAATATGTATCGCTATCTGAATATCCCTTATAAATCGGCCCAGTTACTGCAGAAATCTATGGATGATGGGGTGATAGAGCGTAATTTTAAAAATCTTGAATCACTGGCTGACAGTTGGTTAGCTGCCAGAGAAAATGAAAATGCCACTCAGGTGTTAGCCCAAATGCAATCAATGGATTCCTCAGGCGAAACCGACCTGAAACTGGCCAGAGTATTTATCAGCATGGAACAGTGGGATGAAGCTGCTGGACCGCTTCAGCAAAGTCTGGAAAAATTACCTGAAGCAAAACGCGGCCAGGCCTGGATGCTCTCTGGTATGGTCAACTACCATTTGGGCAATATGCAGCAGTCAGAGCAACATCTTAATCGTGCACTGGCTTACACCGAAGTCCGTAATCAGGCTTCGCAATGGTTAAGACATCTGCAAAATACCCGTAAAGATAACGAAGATGCCTGAAACTTCATTGGCCGAACTCAAAACCCAACTGGTTCAACATTACCGTTGGCTGCGTCAATACGGTTGCAACGATTCACATAGTGGCAATGCTTCTTTTCGCTGGCATAATCAGATTTGGGTGACGCCTACAGGCTGTTGTGCCGATACCTTGACACCGGAAATGCTGGTGCCCTGTGATATTGACGGCCAATGCGGGGAAGGCGCCTCACTGGATGCTCCGCTGCACCTGGCAACTTATCAGCATAATCCCAATACTCGAGCCGTTATTCATAGTCATGGGCCGCATGCGATTGCGATGACGATGAATGGTGAAGATTTTATCCCGGTGGATTTTGAAGGGCAGTATTATTTTTCGACCATCCCGGTTATTTCAATTGACTATGCCGAGTACATAGAGAAATCACCAATGGCAGTGGCGCAGGGGCTGGCCCGTCATAAAGTTGTCATTGTTCGGGGGCATGGTGTTTATGCCTGCGCGGAAACCATCAATTTGGCCTATAAATGGAGCTGCTCGGTAGAGCTTTCTGCCAAAACGGCCTGGCTTGCTGCCCAGCTATAATCTGCTTTAACGCGAAACCTATTTGTCCAAAACAAGTCAGATTAAATTCTTACAGCTATCCTCAAAGGGATTTTTGACCAATGACTGCCGAAAAAGCCGTATCTTTTTCCCACTCAGAACATAGATATTTACGTACACCACGATTGAATGCAAAAGAGCCGGAAGCTATTCGCAACGAACTCGCTGCCTATTTCAATGCAAATTTTGAGCGTTATGAATCGCTGTTTGACAACTTGAAATCAGAAGAAGGCTATTATCAGAAAAGTATTCCGCTTCGCCATCCGTTAATTTTTTATTTCGGCCATACGGCGACTTTTTTTGTTAATAAGCTTTTATTAGCCGGGTTATTGACTCAACGCATCAATCCTCGTTTTGAATCAATGTTCGCGGTTGGTGTGGATGAAATGAGCTGGGATGATCTTAATGATGATCATTATGACTGGCCTTCAGTAGCGGAAGTAAAAGCCTATCGGCAACAAGTGAAAAAAGTCGTTAATCAGCTTATTCAAAAAGCCCCTCTGCAATTACCTATCAACTGGGACAACCCATGGTGGGCCATCATGATGGGGATTGAACATGAACAGATCCATCTGGAAACTTCATCAGTATTAATTCGTCAGCAGCAATTACAGTGGGTACAACCGCATTCGGCGTGGCCGGCATGTGATATTTCCGGATCAGCTCCTGAGAACACAGTTTTGCCAGTGGATGCTGGTCAGGTAAAACTGGGCAAGTCCTTTGATGATGAGTATTACGGCTGGGATAATGAATATGGTCAACATCAGGCAGAAGTACCAGCCTTTCAATCTGCCAAATATCTGGTCAGTAATCATGAGTTTTTAGCCTTTGTTGAAGCGGGCGGATACCAGCAGTCACAATACTGGCAGCAGGAAGGGCTGCAATGGCGGGAATTTACACAAGCTGAATATCCCACATTCTGGCTAAAAACCGATCAGGGCTGGCAATTGCGGTTAATGGCTGAGGTTGTGCCAATGCGCTGGGATTGGCCTGCAGAAGTAAACTATCATGAAGCCAAGGCATTCTGTGCATGGAAGTCTGAACAAACCGGTGAAACTGTACGCCTGCCTACCGAGGATGAATGGTATCGTCTGGTTGATGTTGCTGGTATCGAAGAACTGGACGAGAATGCAGCCCCCGCCAATATTCATTTGGATCATTTTGCCTCCTCCTGTCCGGTAAATCATTTTGCGCAGGGCGATTTTTATGACGTCAGAGGCAATGTCTGGCAATGGACTGAAACGCCGATTTATCCATTCGATGGATCACAGGTTCACCGCCTGTATGATGATTTCACCACGCCGACATATGATGGAAAACATAATCTGATAAAAGGTGGCAGCTGGATTTCCTGTGGCAATGAAAGCCGTTTATCATCCCGTTATGCGTTCAGACGTCACTTTTTTCAGCATGCAGGATTCCGTTATGTGGTATCGGATGCGCCAGTGGTGAATCTGGATTCTAACTATGAAACCGACAAAATGTTGTCGGAATATGCTGAATTCCACTACGGTGAAAGTTATTTTGATGTGCCTAACTTTCAAAAAGCCATCGCCCGGATGGCTATTGAGAAGATGGGGGATAAACCCGCAAGACACGCGCTTGATCTTGGCTGTGCGGTTGGTCGTGCCAGTTTCGAATTAGCCAGGCATTTTGATCGGGTCACAGGGGTTGATTTCTCGGCACGGCTGATCAATCTCGGTGTCCAGCTCAAGCGTGATGGCGTCATTCGTTATGCCATAGCCGATGAAGGTGATTTATTACTGTATCGCGAACAACGGTTGGAAAACTTTGGTTTGGAAGATACCGCGCATAAAGTTGATTTTATGCAGGGCGATGCCTGTAATTTAAAAGCGGTCTACCAAGGCTATGATTTGATTTTAGCGGCTAATTTACTAGACCGCTTGTATGACCCGATATTATTTTTAAAACACATACATGAACGAATTAATGTGGGGGGCTTGTTAGTGTTAGCCTCGCCCTATACATGGCTGGAAGAACACACGGATAAAGCCAATTGGCTGGGTGGATTCAAAAAAGACGGAGAAAGCTTTTCCACACTTGATGGCATCAAAAGCGTGTTGGAAAATCACTTTCAATTAATTGATGGGCCATTTTCGCAACCATTCGTACTCCGTGAAACCCGACGTAAATTCCAGCATACTCTGTCAGAGGTGACTATCTGGGAACGTCGAAATGTCGAAGATTGATTTTGATCAGCAAATAGATCGCAGCGGCACGTATAGCCTTAAATACGATGCCCGCCAGCGATTGTTTGGCCGCGAAGATGCCATTCCGTTATGGGTGGCAGATATGGATTTTGCTGCCCCTGAGTCGGTAACAAAAGCGTTGACTGTCAGGGCCCAGCATCCACTTTATGGCTACAGTGAATATCCTGAAGCGTTGTATCAGGCCACCCAGGAGTGGTTTTTACGACGTCATCATTGGCATATTGACGCTGAACATATCCTGATTTGTCCGGGAGTCGTGCCATCATTGCATGCCACCATCATGGCGCTAACCGAAAAGCATGATCAGGTCATAGCCCAGCCACCGGTATATTTTCCCTTTTTCTCGGCGGTGACTGAGACCCAGCGGAATCTGCTATTAAATCCATTGCAGCTGGTGGATGATTATTATCAGATTAACTTTGCTGAGTTGGCCGAACAGGCTGCAGCAGGGGCCAAAATGCTGTTGCTTTGCTCACCACATAACCCGGGTGGTCGGGTGTGGAGCGAGTCTGAACTGCAACAGCTGCTGGATATTGCCAGGCAATATCAATTGATTATTGTCAGTGATGAAATTCATGCCGATCTGGTCTTATCGGGTCAGAAGCATATTCCGTTGGCAACACTGGCGGATGATGTGCCCATGGTGACCGCTGTATCGGCCAGCAAAACATTTAATATTGCCGGGCTTGGGATGTCGATGTTGATAGTCCCTGATAATCAGCATAAAAAAGCGATTGAATCGGTGTTTAACTCCTGGCATGTCAGTGCTGCCAATCCGTTCAGTATTGAAGCAACGATAGCCGCCTACCGGCATGGAGAACAGTGGCTGGATGAACTGTTGTTGTATCTGCAGCAAACCTACCACTGGGTACAGCAATTTTTTGCTGAAAAGCTACCGAAGATACGAATATTGGATTTACAATCAACCTATTTATTATGGCTTGATTGCCGTGAACTAATGCTTAATGACAAACAACTCAGAAGCTTTTTTGTTCAACAGGCGGGTGTGGCGATGAACCCCGGTGTGATGTTTGGCGATGCCGGCAGTGGTTTTATGCGAATGAATATTGCCGCGCCAAGGGCAATGATTGAACAAGCCTGTCAGCAAATCGTTTCTGCCTGGGAAAGCGCGAAATGAAGCTTTACTAAGAACAGTAGAACTTAACAAAAGATTTTACTTCAACGCGATGAGGTTTGTGATGCAACAGACTATTGGGGATGCCGCAGGCAAAATCTGGCAATATTTACAAAAAAATGGGGCGACCAGCATTACCAAGCTGGCTACTGAGTGTGGTCTTGATATCAAAATGGTACAAAGAGCCATTGGCTGGCTGGCGAGGGAAGATAAACTGATCTCAGTGCAAAAAGGCCGTAGCGAAATTATCAGTCTTAAAGAAAGTTAATTATCCGTCAGGTTCTGTTTGACACTGAATGCGCCACGAACGCTACCCACGCTAAATCCCGTGGCCTGATCATCAGGATAGTGTTTTTTCAACTTGGCCTGGATAGGCTCCGGTATCTTTTCACCGTGGCAGGTGACGCAGACTAAATCGGTACCAATCGCTTTCATCATGCGCCATTGTTTAACGCCGTCTGTTTCCACCTGCTCACTGAAACTGAGCTTTTTAATGATTTCACCTTTTTCCAGGCGTTTTTCAAAACTTCTTAAAACAGTTTTTTCCCATTCATCAGGCTGATTCTCAGGGTTACGGATCTTCAGAGCGGTACGACTGACATCAAGATTGTATTTGGTGGAAACCTGTTCGGCCACTCTGGGAGCAATATCTTTACAAACAGCAATAGTTTTCACTGAACCATCTGTTTGCATGGATAACATCAATGCTGATTTGAGTGTTTCGGCAAATTCTTTTATCGCCGCATTGGCCTGGGTTTCAAACTGTTTAGCGTTATCAGCCTGAACTGAAAAGGCACACAACAAGATTGTGATAAAAAAAACTGGCCGAATATTCATCTTCGTGCTCCACACTGAGTCGATAAAATAGATGTCCTTGGATAACGATAACTTTCTCCTCCATGGCGGGAGAAGAAAACCTTGTTCGCGAGGTTCAGAGAATCAAGATGCTTTTTGTCAGTGAACCATAGCCATTATTTAATATGCAACATTGATCATCCCTTCAGGCATTCATAACGACACTTTATTTAGCCCTAAATTGAAAATGATAAGTAAGGTTAAATATTAGCATCTAATTATATGTGATGGGGGCTGCGTTATTTTGTTCCAATCGCCAGGATGCTTGTACATCCTGCTTTTATCCTGCTAACCTTCGGGCAACTTGATTTTTTTGACTAAGAGAAAATGACCAATATCTACGACGCTTCGGCAATTGAGGTTCTAACGGGATTGGATCCGGTCAGAAAACGACCCGGCATGTATACCGATACCACAAGGCCGAATCACCTGGCTCAGGAAGTCATTGATAACAGTGTCGATGAAGCCATTGCCGGTCACGCAACAAATATTGAAGTCATCCTGCATCCCGATAACTCGCTTGAAGTCATTGATGATGGACGGGGGATGCCGGTGGATATCCACCCTGAAGAAGGTGTGCCTGGGGTTGAGGTAATTCTGACCCGGCTGCATGCCGGGGGTAAATTTTCCAATAAAAATTATCGTTTCTCAGGTGGTTTGCATGGCGTCGGTGTCTCTGTCGTCAATGCCTTATCCAAACGACTGGAAGTGAATATCCGTCGTGATGGCATCAGCTACAGCATTGCTTTTGAAAATGGTCTGTTAGTTGAGCCTTTAACTGAAACCGGGACAGTCGGCAAAAAAAATACCGGTACCAGCGTCAGGTTCTGGCCAGATACCAGTTTCTTTGATGCACCAAAGTTTCTGGTCTCGCGTCTGCGCCATGTTTTGCGAGCCAAAGCGGTATTATGCCCCGGTTTAGTGGTTACCTTTGAAGATTTAAGTGGTGCCGAAAAACAAAATGATCGCTGGTGTTATGAAGATGGCCTGAACAGTTATCTCGCCAATGCGATGACCGATGTGCCCTGCGTCCCAGCCAAACCGTTTGTTGGCCATTTTGCCGATGAAGATCAGGAAGTCGACTGGGCCCTGATGTGGCAGCTTGAACCGGCAGAGGTGATTGCAGAAAGTTACGTCAATCTTATCCCGACCGCACAGGGGGGGACGCATGTAAACGGATTACGCTCAGGTCTGCTCGATGCTTTGCGTGAGTTTTGCGAGTTTCGCAGCCTGTTGCCACGCGGCGTAAAACTATCGGCCGAAGATATCTGGGAACGCTGCAGTTACGTATTATCAGTCAAATTGCAGGATCCCCAGTTTTCCGGCCAGACGAAAGAACGTCTGTCTTCCAGGCAATGTGCCGGGTTTGTTGCCGGTGCAGTAAAAGATTCGTTCAGCTTATGGCTCAACCATCATATTGAAGATGGTGAAAAAATAGCCGAGCTGGCCATTAACAATGCCCAATCACGTTTAAAACAGGCAAAAAAAGTTGTACGTAAACGGGTGCAATCCGGTCCGGCACTTCCCGGTAAACTGGCGGACTGTACTTCTCAGGATCCATCTCGCACTGAACTGTTTCTGGTGGAAGGGGATTCTGCTGGTGGCAGTGCCAAACAGGGCCGAGACCGTGTATTTCAGGCTATCATGCCGTTACGCGGTAAGATTCTGAATACCTGGGAAGTCGAAGCCTCACAGGTGTTGGCTTCACAGGAAGTTCATGACATCGCTGTTGCAGTAGGTGTTGATCCTGGTTCGGATGATCTTACCGGACTGCGTTACGGCAAAATCTGTATTCTTGCCGATGCTGACTCGGATGGTGCGCATATCGCCACATTGTTATGTGCGTTATTTGTCCGACATTTCCGGCCACTGGTCGAAGCCGGACATATCTGTGTGGCGATGCCACCGCTGTATCGGATTGATGTCGGCAAACAGGTGTTTTACGCACTGGATGATGAAGAGCGACAAATCATTCTGGACCGTATCGAACGAGATAAAATTAAAGGCAAAGTCAGTACCCAGCGTTTTAAAGGTCTGGGCGAGATGAATCCTTTGCAATTACGTGAAACTACCATGGCTCCCGATACACGCCGGCTGATTCGACTCACCATTGACGCCGATGATGATACGTTTATGACGCTTGATAAACTGCTGGCCAAGAAACGTGCTGGTGATCGAAAAGTCTGGCTGGAACAGCATGGCGATTTAGCTGATGGTTTAATCTGAACTGAGAATTTTGAATGAGCACTATAGTTGACGATCTGGAACAGCAACCGCTTCGGGATTTTACCGAAAAGGCCTATCTGGGATATTCCATGTACGTCATTCTGGATCGTGCCTTGCCGCATCTGGCTGATGGTCTTAAACCGGTCCAGCGACGCATTGTTTATGCGATGTCCGAGTTAGGCCTCAGTGCTGTATCCAAACATAAAAAATCCGCTCGTACCGTCGGTGACGTATTAGGTAAGTATCATCCGCATGGTGATTCGGCCTGTTATGAAGCCATGGTGCTAATGGCTCAGCCATTCTCCTATCGTTATACCCTGATTGACGGTCAGGGTAACTGGGGCTCAATGGATGATCCCAAATCGTTTGCTGCCATGCGTTATACCGAAGCACGTCTGGCACCTTACGCCCAAACATTATTAACTGAGCTGGGGCAGGGCACGGTCGAATGGATGCCCAATTTTGATGGCACCATGGATGAGCCACAGCTGTTGCCTGCACGACTCCCTAATGTATTGTTGAATGGGGCCACCGGTATTGCCGTGGGCATGGCAACCGATATCCTGCCGCACAACCTGCGGGAAGTGGTAAATGCCTGCCTGTTACTGCTCAAATCACCGAAAAGTACGCTGGATGATCTGTTAACTGAAATTCAGGGACCGGATTTCCCCACCGGCGGTGAAATCGTCTCGCCTCAAGTTGAAATCCGTCGCATCTACGAGACTGGTCATGGTTCGATTCGCCAGCGTGCTGCTTATAAAGTCGAAGACAACGAAGTTGTGATTCATGCGCTGCCATATCAGACTTCCGGTGCCAAAGTGCTGGAGCAGATCGCCGCACAGATGAATAACAAAAAGCTGCCAATGGTTGCGGATTTACGCGATGAATCTGATCACGAACAGGCAGTGCGTCTGGTGATTGTGCCGCGTTCCAATCGGGTGGATATTGAAAGTCTGATGTCGCATCTGTTTGCCACTACTGATCTGGAACGCAGCTACCGCGTCAATATGAACATGATCGGCCTTGATGGTCGGCCGCAGGTGAAAAACCTGCTGCAGATGCTCAGCGAATGGTTAACCTACCGGATCCAAACGGTACGCCGCCGCTTGCAGTATCGTCTGGATAAAGTGCTGGATCGCATGCATGTGCTGGAAGGCCTGCTGGTTGCTTATCTGAATATAGATGAAGTCATTGCCATTATCCGTTATGAGGATGATCCCAAAGCCGAGTTAATGGCCCGATTCAGTCTTAGTGATCGCCAGGCCGAATCGATTCTCGAATTGCGTTTACGTCATTTGGCCAAACTGGAAGAAATGAAGCTCAAAGGCGAAATGGATGAGCTCAGCAAGGAACGTAAATCTCTGGAATTATTACTGAGTTCGGAAACCCGTTTGAAATCGTTGATCCGCAAGGAACTGACAGCTGATGCCGAAAAATATGGTGATGACCGTCGTAGCGAAATCAAACAGCGTGATGCGGCCAAAGCACTCAGCGAAACCGAGTTATTACCCACAGAACCCCTGACAATTGTGTTATCGGCCAGTGGCTGGGTGCGGGCGGCTAAAGGCCATGATGTGGATCCGGGATCATTAAATTACCGAACCGGCGATCGCTACCTGGCATCGGTAAAAACCCGAAGTAACCAGCAGGTCGTGTTCCTGGATGAAAGTGGCCGTAGTTATTCACTGGCGGCGCATACCTTGCCATCAGCAAGAGGCCAGGGAGAACCGCTCAGTGGTCGATTGCAATCCGCGCCGGAAGTACGCTTTATTGCGGTGATTGCGGCTGAGAATGATCAGATGGTGTTGTTATCCAATACTGCTGGTTATGGTTTTGTCACTCGCTTTGATAACTTACTGGCTAAAAACAAAGCCGGTAAAGCTTTATTCAATCTGCCGGAAAAAGCGGCGTTATTACCACCATTGGTGGTCGATACAAAAATGCCGCAACAACTGGCGGTTGCTGCGGGCGATGGTCGGTTATTAGTCTTCCCAATCAGTGAAGTGCCAGAACTCAATAAAGGCAAAGGCGTCCGTTTGATCAATATTCCGCAGGCACGTTTCACCAGTGGTCAGGAATGGTTGCAATCGGTCACGCTGGTTCCGGAAAATCACAGTCTGACGCTGCACGCCGGACGTCGTCATCTCACGCTGAAAACCGCTGATTTGCAACACTATGCCGGAGAGCGCGGTAAACGCGGACATAAGCTACCCAGAGGATTGCAAAAAGTCAGTTCCGTTGAAGTAGCCGAGTAAAAAGCTCGGTTACTTGGTATCCTATTAGGCTGAATTCACAATGCCTGATAGAGATGCTGGATATACCTTCTGATCATTTTTCCGTTACCGCTGTATTGCTGAAAAAAGTCAGTCAACACCGCTGGGCCAGACATTCCTGGTCTTTGCTGGGTGTCATTCCTGGTCTCAGCGAAACACAATTGTCCAATGCGCAGACCGAAGGTGAGCTGCATTATTATCCCGATCTGCATCTGCGTTTATTTCGGCATTATTGTGATAGCTATTATCAAAATCTGATGTCAGAACAGGCCAAGATTTATTTTATCGGCCGCTTGGAAAATGATCTGTTCACCCCGGTTTTACTAACCGTGGATTTCGATGAAGCCGCTTCCTATATGGAAGCTGGCGATCACGTGATGGAAGCAGCTTTGCCAGATGAATTATGTGTCTGGCTGGAACGCTTTCTGATCTATCACTATGCACCGGAAGCTCCCAAAAAGCGCCGTCGTGAACGGTGGAAAGATAATGATGGAGGCGCTCGATGAAAGAAAAATCGGCATCCGAAAATTTTTTATCGCGCTGGTCCCGCCGTAAACAGCAAACCAATATTGAAGAAGAAACGGCAACTGAAAAATCAGCGCCTACCGAAAAAAAACGGACAGATGAACCTGCACCAGCCAAAGAGTCAGCTGATTTGCCCCTTTGGCAACGTGAGAATGTTGATCCGGAAACCAAAAAACAGGCATTACGCGATTTATTTCGTAAACCGGGCTTTAATCAGACTGATGGGCTTGAAGAATACGAAAATGACTATAACTATCATGCTTTTGCTGGATTGGGTTCTGTAGTAACCCATGAAATGAAACGGATGCTGGAACGTCAGCTGGCGCCAGATGAAACAGCTGAACAGCCAGCAGCGGCTGATCCTGCAGAAGATTCTGAACAGAATAACGACACAAAACCGCGAAATAATCGCGACGAGGAGGATAACCCCATTGCATAACGTGGTTTTGGAAGCAGGCCGAATTGAAATTCATCCGGTGCAATTGATTGAGTTTGAATCCCGTGGTCGTTTACTGATTATTGGCAGTGCCGAGGCTGTTTCTGCCGTGGCAGCACATTGTCAGCCATTAACTATCAGTGCATGTGTGACCGACTCATCAACTGTTACAAGCGATGATGTGACCTTGCTAGCAGGTGAACTGGATAGCTTAACCGGCTGGCTGGGTGAATTTGATGCCGTAATTGCAGGGCAAACATTACGCTTTGATTTGGTATTGGATTTAACTGATTCGCCAATTCTCAAACAAAAAGTTTCGCCTTTAGGTTATTTCGCCCCCGGTGAAAATCAACAAGCTCTGGCCGAAGCCATACAGCAATTGCCCGATCTGATTGGTATTTTTGATAAACCGCGGTATTTCCAATACAAACCGAATATCTGTGCCCATTCGCGCCGTGGTATTCAAGGCTGTAATCAATGTCTTGAAGCCTGTCCCGCTGAAGCAATAAGCCATGCCGGTGACGAAGTTCGGGTAGATCCCAATTTATGCCAGGGCTGTGGCAGCTGTGTGGCCGTTTGCCCATCCGGTGCAATGAATTATGCGTTGCCATCGCTGGACGTTAGCCTTGAACGGTTACGTTCAATGATGCAGCAATATGACGAACTGGAAACCCAGCCACCGCATATTCTGATTCATGATGAATCCAATGCTCAAACCTTGTTGGAAATGCGCGGTCATGAACTCACTGACAATGTGATTACCTTCTCGATTGAAGAAATTGGCGCATTGAGTATGCCATTCTGGCTGGCGGCGATGGCCTATGGCGCTGCTGGTGTCACGGTTTGGGATGCGCTGACCCATAGTGATCATGATTGGCAGGAATTGCAGCAGCAAATAACCTTAACCAACGAATTATTGAACGGCATGGGCTATTCAACCGCCATTCACTGGCATCAAGGCAATGATTTTACGGCCTTAAAATCCCACATCCAGCAGTTACCCAAAACAGAGGCTGCCACTCCAAGCCGCTTTGCCGGTATGGATAACAAGCGGCGGGTCAGTACCATGGCTTTGTCGCATCTGTATGAAAATGCCCCCTCACCTCAGGCAGAAATCAAACTGGAAAAACCGGCTCCCTTTGGGGAGATTCTGGTCGATAAACAAGCCTGTACATTATGTATGTCTTGCGTATCGGTCTGCCCGGTTGGGGCGTTGGTTGATGGCGTCGATAAACCGCAACTCAATTTTATTGAAGATTTATGTGTGCAATGCGGTATTTGTGAAACGGCCTGCCCTGAAAATGCCATCAGTCTGGCACCACGTTATTTGTATCAACGGGATCAGGCACGGCAAAAGCGTATTTTGCATGAAGAGGCGATTTTTCATTGCATCAGTTGTGCAAAACCGTTTGCCACTCAGAAAATGATCGACACGATTACCGCAAAATTAAAAGATCATCATATGTTTCAGGGCGCGGCGCTGGAACAGCTGAAGATGTGTGAGGATTGTCGTGTCAAAGCCATGTTCAAAAAAGGTTAACAAACGTGGAAGAAATTGAAGAAACTCAGTGGCGCGCCCAAACCTATGCGCTTTTAGCCAATTTGCTGGCAACGCCACCAGAGCAGGACTTGCTTGATAATATCAGCCGTTTGCAAGTCACTGAACCGGAAAGTCCTCTTGGTCAGGGCTGGCAGGCTTTGATCGATGCGGCAGCACACAACAGTGCTGAACAAATCGCCGATGAATATCAATTATTGTTTATCGGACTGGCTCAGGGAGAGGTGATTCCATACGGTTCTTATTACCAAAGCGGTTTTTTAAATGAAAAACCCCTGGCAAGATTACGTGTTGATCTCGGAAAACTGGGGCTGGAGCGGCAAGAGGATAAAGCTGAACCCGAAGATCATATCGCCGGTGAGTGTGATGTGATGCGACTTATCCTGTCAGCCAATGGCATCCCGGTCATTGACGATAAAGCCTTTTTTAATGCGCATTTACGCCCCTGGGCAGCCAAGTTCTTTACGGATTTGGCCAAGGCAAAAAGTGCTGTTTTTTATACAGCCGTCGCATTATTGGGCAAACATTTCATAGAAGCGGAACTTCAACGACTCGAACAATGACAGATAGTTTGAATTTGCAGGCGAATCTCCTTGAACAGTAACCTCGTCTGCGCGATAATTAGGGCTCAATTTGTTGTCAACGTTGACAACCCCTTGCGTGTCACTGCACTGAATTTCATTCGGAGAAATCCATGACTGCAAAGCCATCAAATAGCCGCAGAGAATTTCTGCACAAATTGACCGCCACAATTGGTGGCACGGCAACGTTGGCTTTAACAGCAAATACGTTGCAAGCTGCTCCGCAAAAAATTGTACAAACTCCCGCCGAACCCGCTCCTGCTGCAAAAGGTTATCAACATACTGAGCATGTTGAAACTTACTACCAGCGTGCTGACTTTTAAAAGACTGACGTTATGAAACTGACTAAACGTGATCCGGCAGCCATTATCAGTGGTATCTCTGGCGTAAATCGTAGAACCTTTCTGAAAGGTTCAGGTATCGCGGCAGGTGGCGCAGCCTTTATGAGTTTGCTGCCTAATGCAATGATTCAGAAAGCCGAGGCAGCTGAAGGGCGGCAACCTGCATACGATGAAGGTGAAATCACCCGGGTTCGCAGTGTTTGCAGTCATTGCAGTGTAGGCTGCGGTGTCACCGCTGAAGTACAAAATGGCGTGTGGATTGGTCAGGAACCCAGCTTTGATCATCCTTTCAACCTTGGCTCGCATTGTGCCAAAGGTGCTTCGGTTCGTGAACATGGTCATGGTGACAAACGACTCAAATATCCAATGAAAAAAGTCGATGGCAAATGGCAGCGTGTGTCATGGGAACAAGCCATTGATGAAATCGGCACCCAGATGCTGAACATTCGCGAAACATCTGGTCCGGACTCAGTTTACTGGCTGGGGTCAGCAAAATTCAGCAATGAACAGGCTTATCTGTTCCGCAAATTTGCCGCGTTCTGGGGCACCAATAACGTTGATCATCAGGCGCGGATCTGTCATTCCACCACAGTTGCCGGTGTTGCAAACACCTGGGGCTACGGGGCAATGACTAATTCCTATAACGATATTCATAATTCCAAAGCAATTTTTATTATCGGTGCTAACCCGGCCGAGGCACACCCTGTTTCATTACAGCATATTTTCCGCGGTAAAGAGCGTGGTGCACCGGTTATCGTGGTTGATCCGCGTTTCAGTCGTACTGCTGCCCACGCCGATCAATTTATTCGTATTCGTAGTGGTTCGGATATTCCGTTTGTCTGGGGCATGCTCTGGCATATTTTTGAAAATGGCTGGGAAGATAAAACGTTTATCGAACAGCGTGTTTACGGAATGGACGAAATCCGTAAGGAAGTGGCTAACTGGCCACCTGCTGAAGTTGAAAAGGTTTCCGGAGCCAAAGAAGCCGATGTTTATCAGGCGGCTAAAACCATGGCCGAACATCGTCCCGGCACTGTCATCTGGTGCATGGGCATAACCCAGCATACCGTTGGTAACAGCAATACCCGTGCTTTATGTATCCTGCAACTGGCGCTCGGTAATATGGGTGTTTCCGGTGGTGGGACCAATATTTTCCGTGGTCATGATAACGTTCAGGGTGCCACTGATTTTGGTGTGGTTTCTAATAGTCTTCCGGGTTATTACGGACTGGCTGAAGGTGCCTGGCAGCATTGGGCTCGTGTCTGGGATGTTGAGCTGGACTGGCTGAAACAAAAATTTGATCAGAGTAAATACGAAGAAATCGATGGCACGGCAGTGTCACCAATGTATACCAACGGTATAACAGTCTCTCGCTGGATCGATGGGGTGTTGGAAAACAAAGATAACATCGATCAGAATGATGCCATTAAAGCCATGGTGTTATGGGGACACGCACCCAACAGTCAGACGCGTGGCCCTGAAATGAAAAAAGCCATGGAAAAACTGGATCTGCTGGTAGTGGTTGATCCGTATCCTACTGTTTCAGCGGTAATGAACGATCGTACCGACGGTGTATACCTGTTACCGGCTGCAACACAGTTTGAAACTTATGGTTCATTGACGTCATCAAACCGCTCAGTGCAATGGCGTTTCCAGATTATCAAACCGCTGTTTGAGTCTTTGCCTGATCATACGATCATGTATAAATTCGCCAAAAAATTCGGTTTTGAAAAAGAGCTTTGTAATCAGATTACCGTGAATGGTGAAGAGCCATTAATTGAAGATATCACCCGTGAATACAACAGAGGCATGTGGGCAGTTGGGTACACCGGTCAATCACCAGAACGTCTCAAACTGCAATCGGAAAACCTGCATACCTTCAATACCACCACTTTGAAAGCTGAAGGCGGACCCTGTGATGGTGAGATTTATGGTCTTCCATGGCCATGCTGGGGACCACCGGAAATGAAACATCCTGGCAGCCATATTCTGTATGACAACTCGACACCGGTAGCAGAGGGTGGTGGTCCATTCCGTGCCCGCTTTGGTGTGGAACGTGATGGCGTTAATCTGTTATCCGAAGAAGGTTCCAGTACTGTGGGCGCTGAGCTTACCGATGGTTACCCTGAATTTACCGATGCGATGCTCAAAGAGCTGGGCTGGTGGGATGACCTGACCGCTGAGGAAAAAGCTGAAGCTGAGGGTAGAAACTGGAAAACTGATTTATCCGGTGGTATTCAGCGTGTAGCGATCAAACATGGCTGTGCACCCTATGGAAATGCCAAAGCGCGTGCCATCGTCTGGCAGTTCCCGGATCCAGTACCGATTCACCGCGAACCGCTTTATACAACACGTCGTGATTTGGTAGAGAAATATCCTACTTACGAAGATCGCCGCAGCTTCTATCGTCTGCCGACTCGCTATGGATCAATTCAAGCGACGGATTTTAGCAAAGACTTCCCATTGATTATGACCAGTGGTCGTTTGGTTGAATACGAAGGTGGTGGTGAAGAAACCCGCTCCAATCCATGGCTGGCTGAATTGCAGCAGGATATGTTTATTGAAATCAACCCGGTTGATGCGAACAATGCAGGTATCAGAAATGGTGAACAGGTTTGGGTCGATGGACCTGAAGGTGGCTCCATTAAAGTAATGGCCATGGTGACTGAACGTGTTGAACGGGGCGTTGTGTTTATGCCGTTCCACTTTGGTGGTCATTATCAGGGCAAGGATTTGATTGATAACTATCCTGAAGGCACTGTGCCACATGTTCGAGGTGAATCGTGTAACACCGTATTCACGTATGGTTATGACTCCGTAACGGCAATGCAGGAAACCAAAGTTTCTCTCTGTCGTGTCCGTGCTGCCTAATTAAGGGGATTGCTAAATGGCTCGAATGAAGTTTTTGTGTGATGCCGAGCGTTGTATTGAATGCAATGCCTGTGTCACTGCCTGTAAAAATGAACATGAAGTACCCTGGGGAATTAATCGTCGTCGTGTCGTCACCATTGATGATGGTATTCCAGGTGAAAAATCTATCTCAGTCGCCTGCATGCATTGTACCGATGCACCTTGTCAGGCGGTCTGTCCGGTTGATTGTTTCTACACCACCGATGATGGGGTGGTATTGCATGACAAAGATATCTGCATCGGCTGTGGTTACTGCTTTTATGCCTGCCCGTTTGGCGCGCCGCAATATCCACAGGAAGGTGCCTTTGGTGCACGTGGCAAAATGGACAAATGTACTTTTTGTGCTGGTGGTCCTGAAGAAGATAATTCGGCTGAAGAAGTTGAAAAATATGGGCGTAATCGTTTAGCCGAAGGTAAATTACCATTGTGTGCTGAGATGTGTTCGACCAAAGCATTGATTGCTGGTGATGGTGATATCGTCGCTGATCTGTTCCGCAGCCGCGTTGTTCGTCGTGGTGGCCGTCCGGATAACTGGGGTTGGGCAACAGCCTACAAGGATTAATCATGAGACTGCTTGTTTTAATGCTTGGCGCCTTACTACTGACCGCTTGTTATGAAGATACTGACGTAACCATGCATCAAGCTGGCGTGTATAAAGGTAGTGAGGACAATCATGCTCTATCAGCAGAAGAACGCGCAGAAATATTGAAGCAGCGTTTCAACAGCGTACAAACGGATCGCTAACGGAGAAGGCATGTCTGCAACTGCTGCTATGAATAATCGTAAAAAAACATCGCTCTGGGCGATGTTGATCATTGTGCTGGCAATCCTGATATTGCCGTTAACCGGTTATCTGTATGTCAGTATGACGGACCAACCGGCAGCAGATGAGCAGACCAACCCTCGTTCTGATACCTGGCGACAAGTGCGTGAAAATCAAGAAGGTTATAGCGCTGTTAAAGGTCAGGAAACCAATGAACTGATCCAGGGAGCAGGTCAAAACTGGCGTCAGCTGCGCAATGGTCCGATTGCGACCTATGGTGCATGGTTGCTCAGTGGTGTGCTGGTTATTCTTGCTGCATTTTATTTGTGGCGAGGCGAGATCAAATTAACCCATCCGCGTACCGGTAAAACGGTACAGCGCTGGACGTTGAACGAACGTCGACTGCATTGGACAACAGCCACCTTATTTATCTTGCTGGCCATTACTGGGCTCAGCCTTTTGTATGGGCGTTTTGCCTTAATTCCATTACTGGGGTATCCGGGCTTTTCAGCCTACGCTACTGCAGCCAAATGGATACATAACGTACTTGGACCGGTGTTCATGGTGGCGTTATTTATTATTCTCATCAAATGGTTCAAAAATAATCTGTTTACCAAAGTTGATATTGAATGGTTTAAAGCCTTTGGCGGCATGGTAGGGGATAAACATCCTTCTGCAGGCAAGTTCAATGGTGGTGAAAAAGCCTGGTTCTGGACGTTGGCCACAGCCGGTGTGGCATTGTGTTTCTCAGGCCTGGTTTTGGATTTCCCCAATTTTGGACAGGAACGTGAAGTCATCATTGGCGCGCATCTGATCCATATCCTGACCGCGATGTTACTGATGGCATTTTCACTGGGCCATATCTATATCGGTACCCTCGGAACCGAAGGTGCTCTGGAAGGCATGACCACCGGTCATGTTGATGTTGCCTGGGCCGAACAGCATCACGACCTTTGGCTAAAAGAAGTCGAGGAACAACAGCAAAATACGCCTCAGTAATTTGCGCAAATCAGATACCTGTTATCAGCCAACTCGCAAAAACGGGTTGGCTGTTGTTTTTTTGATGCCTTAGAAAAAAAATTTTCATGATCCATATTGGATCATTTTTCCTTTATGTAATGCACGAGAAACGTGCCGGCTCAGGCAATGTGCATTTATTTAGTGCATTTTTGAACTCTCGCAAAAGCTCCCCATCTTATCTTTAAACAAAAGCTTGATTTCGCTTTGATTTTTGCTCGTCATCAGGCTTCACATCGGCCGTTAGCCATGATAGTTTTGACTGGATTTTTATTATAAAAAGCCAAAGCAGGCTACGAAGTGAGAGAGGCAGTTCATGACCGAGCAAACCATCAATGCTCAAGCAATTGGAAAAAAGACCAAGCGATCACGTATTACCAGTAAAGGTAGACAGATTGAGCCGAAAGCACTGGCAGAAGTGCGTGAATTACTCGGTAATGCATCCAGACAAAAAGATTTACTGATAGAGCATCTACATAAAATCCAGGATTTCTACAAACATATCTCAGCAGCACATTTAGTCGCGCTGGCGTATGAAATGAAACTGTCTCGCGCTGAAGTCTATGAGGTTGCCACTTTTTACCATCATTTTGATGTGATTAAAGAAGGTGATGCTGTTCCAGCCGATTTAACCGTTCGCGTCTGTGACTCAATGAGTTGTGAAATGGCCGGAGCTGAAGACCTGATTGGTTCTCTTGAAACCGCCATGGGCGAAAAAGTCCGTGTTCAGCGGGTTCCCTGTATTGGTCGCTGTGATAAAGCACCGGTTGCAGTTGTAGGTATGCATCCTGTCGAATTCGCTGATGTTCAAAAAGTCGACAATCTGGTCGAACAAGGTATCACCGAACCGGAAACCCTTGCACCGATTTTGTTTGAGCAATACGTAGCTAACGGTGGTTATTCTATTTATCAACAATGTATGGCCGGCCAGCATAATGTCGATAAAGTGCTCGACATGATGGATGACTCAGGACTACGTGGCCTGGGCGGCGCGGGGTTCCCGGTGGGACGGAAATGGCGAATTGTTCGTGATCAACCTGCCCCAAGATTAATGGCCGTCAATATCGATGAAGGCGAGCCGGGTACATTTAAAGACAAATATTATCTGGATCGCGATCCCCACTGTTTTCTGGAAGGTATGCTGATTGCTGCCTGGGCCGTAGATATCAATGAAATTTATATTTATCTGCGTGATGAATATGCCGCCATCCGTGTGATGCTGGAACAGGAGCTTGCTAAATTGCGCTCCCACCCTCCGGTAACCAATCTGCCGACGATTCATTTGCGTCGTGGTGCCGGTGCCTATATTTGTGGCGAAGAGTCGGCGATGATTGAGTCCATTGAAGGTAAACGTGGCATGCCACGCTTGCGACCACCATTTGTTGCTCAAGTGGGTTTATTCGGACGGCCGACTCTCGAACATAATATGGAATCGCTCTATTGGGTTCGCGATATTCTTGAAAAAGGCCCAGAGTGTTTTACCGATCATGGACGTCACGGCCGTAAAGGTCTGCGTTCATTTTCCGTTAGTGGCCGTGTCAATAATCCGGGAGTGCATCTGGCACCTGCAGGTATCACCATGCGTGAACTGATTGATGAATATTGTGGCGGCATGCTCGAAGGGCATAAGTTTTATGGCTATTTCCCCGGCGGTGCATCAGGCGGGATTTTGCCCGCGTCGTTAGGTGATGTGCCATTGGATTTCGACACCTTGCATGAATATGGCAGTTTTATCGGCTCGGCTGCAGTGATTGTTTTTTCCGATAAAGACAGAGCACGCGATTTGGCTGTTAATGCTATGCGTTTCTTTGAGGATGAGTCCTGTGGCCAATGTACGCCATGTCGTGTCGGTACCGCCAAAGCGGTTACCTTAATGAAACAATCTAAATGGGACGAACCATTGCTCGAAGAGTTGTCTCAAGTAATGGTAGATGCGTCGATTTGTGGTCTGGGGCAGGCTGCTCCAAATCCGCTGCGTAGCGTCGTCAAGTATTTCCCTGAGGAGTTGAAATAATGGCCACTCAATTACAAGATAGCGTTGAAATGGTCGAATTTACGCTTAACGGCCAGAAAATCAGTGCCCGTGCCGATGAAACTATTTTAAAAATTGCCGAGCGCGAAGGCATTGAAATCCCGCATTTATGTTATTCCGAACGTGAAGGGCAGGATGGAAACTGCCGCTCATGCATGGTGGAAGTTGAAGGTGAGCGTGTTTTAGCACCTTCATGCTGCCGTTATCCCGGCAATGATATGAAAGTGCAGACCAATAGCGAACGTGCTTTGCATTCGCAAAAAATGGTACTGGAACTGCTCAAATCTGATGTTTCCGAAAAGCCGCATACCCTGCATTCCGAACTCGATTACTGGGCAGGTAAACTTAAAATTAGTACGCCAAGATTTCAGCCTCGCAAACAAGTTGCTCCGGATCTTTCGCATCCCGGTATTGCCGTCAATATGGATGCCTGTATCCAATGTACCCGTTGTGTTCGTGCCTGTCGTGATGAACAGAATAACGATGTAATTGGTCTGGCAATGCGCGGCAGCCACACCGAAATTGTCTTTGATCTTGACGACCCGATGGGTGAAAGCACCTGCGTCGCCTGTGGCGAATGTGTGCAGGCTTGCCCAACCGGTGCATTGATGCCTGCCAATGAAGTGGGCATGGTGGAACCGGACCGTCAGGTTGAATCGGTTTGTCCTTATTGTGGCGTGGGTTGTCAGCTTACCTACAATATTAAAGACGATAAAATTCTCTACGTTGAAGGCCGTGATGGCCCGGCGAACCATGGTCGTTTGTGTGTGAAAGGCCGTTATGGGTTTGATTATGTTCATCATCCACATCGCCTGACCAAACCGCTTATCCGCCGTGAAGGTGCACCGAAAAACGGTGAATTTACGATGGAACCCAACGATATCGACAAAATCTTCCGTGAAGCCACCTGGGAAGAGGCATTGGATATGGCCGCTCAGGGGTTTTTGAAGATCCGCGATCAAAAAGGCCCCAATGCATTAGCCGGTTTTGGCAGTGCCAAAGGCAGCAACGAAGAAGCTTATCTGTTCCAGAAACTGGTTCGGACCGGCTTTAAAACCAACAATGTCGATCACTGTACGCGTCTTTGCCATGCCTCATCGGTTGTGGCCTTGCTTGAATGTCTCGGCTCAGGTGCCGTATCCAACCCGGTTGCAGACGTCGATAAAGCAGATGTAATTGTATTGATCGGTGCAAATCCGACAGTGAATCATCCGGTCGGTGCGACGTGGATGAAAAATGCGTTGCGTTCCGGCACCAAATTGATTCTGCTGGATCCACGTACTACTGAACTTTCTCGTGAAGCTACGCATCATCTGGCCTTTAAGCCAGGCAGTGACGTGCCAATGCTCAATGCCATCATGCATGTCATTGTCGAAGAGAATCTGGTCGATCAAAGCTTTGTTGCCGAGCGTACGCAAGGCTTCGAAGATATGAAAAAACACCTGCAGAAATATACGCCGGAATTGATGGAACCGATTTGTGGCATTCCTGCACAAACCTTAAGAGAAGTCGCGCGGCTCTATGCTAAAGCTGATGCGGCGATGATTCTGTGGGGCATGGGTGTTTCGCAACATGTTCATGGTACTGATAATGCCCGTTGCCTGATTTCACTGGCATTAATGACGGGTCAGATTGGCCGTCCGGGTACCGGTCTGCATCCACTGCGTGGACAGAATAATGTTCAGGGTGCATCAGATATGGGGCTTATCCCAATGCGTCTACCGGATTATTACAAAGTAACGGATGATGATGCCCGGCATAATCTTGAACAGTTATGGGGCTCGGAGATTGATTCAAAACCGGGGCTCACCGTTGTAGAAATCATGGATGCCATTCATGCCGGTAATTTGAACGGCCTGTATATCATGGGGGAAAACCCTGCGATGTCGGATCCGGATGCCAATCATGCCCGTGAGGCTTTGTCTGAGCTCGATATTCTGGTGGTACAGGATATCTTCCTGACCGAAACCGCCTATCTGGCAGATGTTATTTTGCCTGCATCAGGCTTCCCGGAAAAAACCGGTACCTTTACCAATACGGATCGATTGGTACAAATGGGACGTAAAGCGATTCCAATGCCGGGAGATGCCCGTCAGGATTTATGGATCATTCAGCAGATTGCCCAGAGAATGGGGCTGGATTGGCATTATGATGGCCCGAAAGAAGTCTTTGACGAAATTCGTAAAGCGGTTCCTTCCATGGGGGGAATCACCTGGGAACGTCTGGAACGCGAACATGGCGTGGTTTATCCCTGTGAACAGGAAGGAGATCCGGGCGAACCGATTATTTTCACCGATCGTTTCCCGACAACGGATGGGCGCGGTCTGTTTGTACCAGCGGATATTGTCGAACCGGATGAACGTCCTGACGAAGAATATCCGTACATCTTAATCACTGGCCGTATGCTGGAACATTGGCATACCGGTTCAATGACCCGTCGTTCCAATGTGCTGGATGCACTGGAACCTGAAGCGGTGGCCACCATTCATCCACTGACACTGGATGAAATGAATGTCAGACCGGGTGAGATGGTGACATTATCAACCCGTCGCGGGGAAGTCTCTGTGGTAGCAAGGGTTGATGAAGCGGTGCCGACCGGAGCAATATTTATGGCCTTCTGTTATTACGAAGCGGCGGTAAACAAACTCTCCAACGCCGCTCTGGATCCGGCAGCAAAAATTCCAGAGTTCAAATATTGCGCGGTGAAAGTCACGCCAGGTGGAGAACCCTTGAAGTTTCATAGTTACGGTGGTGGTCAAGCTGTTAACAAACTCAAGATGTGATGGAAATTAGGGGCTATTGTTTCGTCCATCTGTGTTGGAAATGATGTAGGCAAATTAATGATATCTCATCATTACCGCATTGTTGGACGAAATACATCTTTAGCCGGGGTGAAGATGGAAGATCAACAGCTACTTGAATCACAAAAGGGCATGTTTTCATGCCCTTTTTTATGTCATAAGCGCGCATTCTTGCTAAGATAGCGGCGAATAATCTCTTGACGCAACAGGTCAAAAAAATAAATGAAAATCCTCATAAGTAACGACGACGGCTACATGGCAAAGGGTATCCGTACGCTGGCACGCTCGCTTGCCGGTCTGGGGGAAATCACAGTGGTTGCGCCAGATCGTAACCGCAGTGGTGCCAGTAACTCGCTGACATTGGAAAATCCCTTACGACTGGACCGAATGGAAGACGGTGTTTATCGCGTAGAAGGTACGCCGACAGACTGTGTACATCTGGCCATTACCGGTTTACTGGAAGATGAACCCGACATGGTGGTTTCAGGCATTAATGCGGGAGCCAATCTGGGTGATGATGTGCTGTATTCAGGCACCGTGGCTGCCGCGATGGAAGGACGCTTTCTGGGATTGCCCGCGATTGCTATTTCGCTGGCTAGCTTCGAAGGCAAACACTACGAAACAGCTGGCTGGGTGGCACAACAGTTAGTCGAAAGACTTAAATCTGTAGCATTACCCGCTGATACTATTCTGAATGTGAATGTGCCCGATCTGCCAATTGAAGAAATTATCGGTTTTGAAAGCACCCGTCTTGGTCATCGGCATAAAGCCGAACCCGTGATCAAAGAAATGGATCCGCGTGGCAGACCCATGTATTGGATTGGTCCCGCCGGAGCAGAGCAGGATGCGGGGCCCGGAACCGATTTTGATGCGATTCGCCGTGGTGCAGTATCGGTGACACCATTGCAAATTGATTTAACTCGATACGATGCGATTGATGGCGTCTCAAGATGGTTGGAAAGCACTTTGCCATGATCGCCGATCCACGTGGAATAGGAATGACTTCGCAAAGGACTCGGGATCGACTGATCCAGCGTCTGCAGGAGCGTGGTATCCAGAATATTCAACTGTTAACGGTAATGAGACAGTGTCCTCGGCATTTATTTGTCGACGAGGCTTTAGCCAGCAGAGCATACGAAGACACGGCATTGCCAATCGGTCTGGGCCAGACCATTTCGCAACCATACATTGTGGCGCGAATGACCGAAATTCTGTTGCAGGGTGGCCCCAGAAACAAAGTATTGGAAATCGGCACTGGCTCTGGCTATCAGACGGCAGTGCTGTCTGCATTAGTGCCAAGAGTCTTCAGTGTTGAGCGTATTGCACCATTACTCAAGCAGGCGAGAGAACGTTTTTATCTGTTAAAGCTTAATAATATTCGCCTCAAACACAGTGATGGCAATTGGGGTTGGCCGGAAAATGGCCCCTATGACGGCATTATTGTCACCTGTGGTGCAGAACACATACCGCCCACGTTGTTGGAACAACTTGCACCCGGTGGACGATTGGTCATTCCAGTCGGTGGCAGCAAGGGACAGATCCTGAAAGTGATAGATCGGGTCGGTGGTAAATTTGAAGAGACGGAATGGGACGCCGTCAGTTTTGTCCCGCTTTTAACTGGACAGATTGGATGAAATTATTTTCAGGGCTTTACGCAAAAGTCATGCAATGGGCCAGGCATAAACACGCCACCTATTGGCTGGCATTAGTCAGCTTTACCGAATCATCCTTTTTCCTGATACCACCCGATGTGATGCTGGCACCAATGTCGCTGGCAAGACCCGATAATGCCTGGTTTTATGCCGGATTAACCACGATAGCTTCCGTGTTAGGCGGTTTATTGGGCTACATTATTGGGGTGTTTGCTTTACAGATGGTTGAGCCCTTGATTATTCAGTTTGGCTATACTGAAGCCTATGAAACTGCCCAGCAATGGTTTGCCGATTATGGTTTCTGGGCCATCTTTTTAGCGGGCTTTACACCGATACCGTACAAGATCTTTACCATTGCTTCCGGTGCGGTGGGGATGTTGTTATTACCCTTTATTCTGGGTTCTTTGATTGGTCGTGGTATGCGGTTTTTCCTGGTCGCCGGTTTAATGAAATGGGGTGGTCAGCCGTTTGAAGAAAAATTACATCTGTGGGTGGATCGACTCGGCTGGATCACGGTCGGTCTGTTGGTTTTGGCTTATTTGATATTTGTCTGATATGAAACGGCTGTTCATTGTGCTGATGGTTACGTTGACTGCTTGCAGCGGTAACAATGCGTTAGCGCCGATCGGCAGGGAAGATTCGGGTAGATATCAGCAACGTCCTGCCCCGGCGCCAGCACCCAACAGCTATACCGTCAGAAAAGGCGATACGCTGTATTCCATCAGCTTCCGCTATGGCATGGATTATCGTGATGTTGCACGTATCAACGGCATTCGGCCGCCATATACCATTTATGTCGGACAAAAAATCAAATTTGATGGTCAGCGTGTTACTACCGCATCCACCACCCGTCCGGGGACTGTAACACCAAGCCCTAGCAGACCTTCATCACCGTCGGTCACGCGTCCTTCAACCACCACTCAACCGTCACGGCCTTCAACCGCCACCCAAACACCGCAGGTGAAACCATCCACGCCTAAACCAACGTCATCACCAGCGTTGACCTCAGGCAGTGAAAGCCTTATCTGGCGTTGGCCGACTGAGGGCAGGGTGGTATCGACATTTTCAGAATCTGCCGCGGGTCGCAAAGGAATTAACATTATCGGCAAACCCGGACAGCCGATTTTGGCAGCAGCTGATGGCAAGGTGGTCTACAGCGGTGATGGCTTGCCGCGCTATGGTAATCTGCTGATCATCAAACATAATGATGTCTATTTAAGCGCCTATGCCCACAATGATACGTTGCTGGTGAAAGAGGGCGATACAGTGAAAAGTGGTCAGCGTATTGCCACACTGGGTCGGTCCGGCACCCAGGTCGAACAATTGCATTTCGAAATTCGTCGAAACGGTAAACCCGTCGATCCAATCCGCTTTCTGCCTAAACAATAAGCGGCATTATCCGTTACAATAACGGGTTTGCTGCGGCAGCTTTATCAACTAATTTCAATGAGGTACTAGCGTGGAACTCGGCGCGACGATGCAACGAATTAAAACTCTCCGTGATCGCAGTGACGATCTCAGGGGGTATCTTTGACTTCGATACTAAAGCAGAACGCTTAGTCGAAGTCACCCGTGAGCTGGAAGATCCCAATGTCTGGAATGATCCGGAAAACGCCCAAAAATTAGGCCAGGAACGTTCAAGCCTGGAGCGTATTGTCAAAACCCTGTCATCGCACAGTGAAGTTTTAGACGATGCCAAAGACTTGCTCGAACTCGCTGTTGAAGAAAACGATGAAGACACTTTCAATGCTGTAAATGCCGATTTGGATGCATTGGAAAAAGGTCTGGAAAAACTCGAATTCCAGCGCATGTTCTCCGGCAAGCTCGACGCCAACAGCGCCTATCTGGATATCCAATCGGGTTCTGGCGGAACCGAAGCACAGGATTGGGCCAACATTATTTTGCGCATGTATCTGCGTTGGGGCGAAGCCCAGGGCTACAAAGTCACGCTGATGGAAGTCTCCGAAGGTGAGGTTGCTGGTATCAAGAGCGCCACCGTGCGTTTTGAAGGCGAATACGCCTTTGGTATGTTGCGTACCGAAACCGGTGTACATCGTCTGGTACGTAAATCACCATTTGATTCCGGTGCCCGTCGTCATACCTCATTTGCCTCGGTGTTTGTGTATCCGGAAGTGGATGACACCATCGAAATCGATATTAATCCGTCTGATTTACGTATTGATACCTACCGCTCAAGCGGTGCCGGTGGTCAGCACGTTAACACCACTGATTCAGCGGTACGTATTACCCACGTACCGACCAACACCGTGGTGCAATGTCAGATGGAACGCTCACAGCATAAAAACCGTGACCAGGCGATGAGCCAGTTACGCGCCAAACTGTATGAGCTGGAATTACAAAAGCAAAACGAAGTCAAACAAGCCGCCGAAGAATCCAAATCGGATATCGGCTGGGGCAGTCAAATCCGCTCCTATGTACTCGATCAATCACGCATCAAAGATTTACGTACCGGTGTCGAAACCGGAAACACGCAGGCTGTTCTGGATGGCGATCTGGATCAATTCATTGAAGCCTCACTCAAATCAGGTTTATAAGCGAATCCAACATGACCCAAGAAACAGAATTTGACGAAAACCGACTGATTGCCCAACGTCGTGAAAAACTGGCCACCATTCGTGAGCAAGGCAACGCCTTCCCCAATGACTTCCGTCGCAATGTGATGAACGGCGAGTTGCAAACTGAATATGCCGAGTGGGATGGTGATCAACTCAAAGCTACACCACGCCGCGTCGCAATCGCCGGTCGAATGATGACCAAACGGGTGATGGGTAAAGCCAGCTTTGCTACTGTGCGTGATATGTCCGGTGATATCCAGCTTTATGTCGCGCGTGATGAATTACCGGAAGGTGTCTATCCACAATTCAAAACCTGGGATAACGGCGATATCATCGCGGCCGAAGGTACCTTATTCCGTACCCAAAAGGGCGAATTGTCGGTACATGTCGAAACCATCAAATTACTGACCAAATCACTGCGTCCATTGCCAGAAAAATTCCACGGTCTGTCAGATATGGAAACCCGCTATCGCCAGCGTTATGTCGATCTGATCATGAACGAAGCCAGCCGTGAAACCTTCCGTATTCGTACCAAAGTCATTGATGGCGTGCGTCGTTACCTGATGGATAAAGACTACCTCGAAGTCGAAACCCCAATGATGCAAGCTATTCCCGGTGGTGCCACTGCCAGACCGTTCACCACCTATCACAATGCATTGGATATGGACTTGTTCCTGCGTATCGCCCCGGAACTGTATCTGAAACGACTGATTGTCGGCGGCTTTGAACGCGTGTTTGAAATCAACCGTAATTTCCGTAACGAAGGTCTGTCCACCCGTCATAATCCAGAATTCACCATGGTCGAGTTTTATCAGGCCTATGCCGATTTTAATGATCTGATGGATCTCACCGAAGATATGCTGCGTACTGTGACCCAAAATGTACTCGGCAGCAGTCAGGTGCATTATCAAGGTCTGGATATTGATTTTGCCCAGCCATTTGATCGCATGACCGTTAAAGATTCCATCCTGCATTTCAACCCGGATCTGAAAGCCGAACAACTCGACAGCATCGAAGCGGCCAGAGAAGTTGCTCAAGGCTTGGGCATTCCACTGAAAGACAGCTATGGTCTTGGCAAAGTGCAAATCGAAATCTTCGAAAAAACCGTCGAACATCGTCTGATGCAACCGACCTTTATTACTGCCTACCCAACCGAAGTATCACCCTTGGCAAGACGCAGTGATAACGACCCATTTGTCACCGACCGTTTTGAATTCTTCGTCGGTGGCCGTGAAATCGCTAACGGCTTCTCGGAATTAAACGACGCCGAAGACCAGGCCGAACGCTTTAAAGCCCAGGTCGCCGAAAAAGATGCCGGTGATATCGAAGCCATGCACTACGACGCTGACTATATCCGTGCACTGGAATACGGTATGCCACCAACAGCAGGAGAGGGGATTGGTATTGATCGGTTGGTGATGTTGTTGACTGACTCACCGTCGATTAGAGATGTATTGCTGTTTCCGCATATGCGGCCTGAGTAAAACGAAATTTATAAACAAACGGGCTTTGAGCCCGTTTGTAAGCTAAAGCACTCTTATATCAAAATTTGCTTTATGCAATCTGAGTGCACCCTTGCCACTCATCCATAATGAGTCTATGGTTAAGAAATATTAAACGGAAGTTACTAAAGAATGGAAGTTCCACATCAATCATCCCTCAATCTTACTCGCAAATTAAAGTTCAATGATGTGTAGAACTTTCTTTAAATGGCTGTTTAACAACTGCTATGTTGCTAAGATTATTAATAACCATATTGTTCAAATTGGTTTGCCGGTAATAACTGGTACTTACATTACACTAGTTGAAATTGATCTTGAGTTTTTAAGGCAATTTCCACACGCAAAAGAAAACTTACTGCTGCTTTTATTAGCGCTGACTTTAATCGTTAGTTTTTATGGTGCAATTGCAAAGGCTTTAGTCTCTAAGTCTGATGAGAATTACAAGCAGTTCCTTGAAAACTTTATGGTGGCGATTTCAAAAGTTGTAACTACTAAACTTGATAGATTTAAACGAAAAGCACCTCATCTTCCAAAGACAGGGAACATTTTCAAAGAAATAACTCAACCAAAGGCTCAAATAGAACAAATACACAAAGAAGCTGTTTCTTTATTAATGAGTACTTTTCAGCTTAAAGATGATGAAGTTTGTATAACGATAATGCATATTGATGATGCAGAAGATAAACAATATTTTGCATTCAACACTCAGCCAGTTTGGATTCACACAAAGGCCAAGAAGCTTTTGAGCAATAAATCATCTGCTGCTATTTGTTTAGAAAGGGGGGAATCAGTTTTCCATCCTAGTAAAAAGAAAGCTGCAAAGTGTGGTGAGTATATTTTATCGGAAAGAGATGAACGTAAAGGTGATGGGAGTATATTCTGCTTTCCTGTAGTCACAGAGTGTGCGGATTACATTGATAGATACGTTATTTCAATCGTTTCCTATGGTAAACGTGTATGCGAACCAGGGGATAACTCCGCTGAAGCTATCGCAAGAATATTTTTCACAGAAATTTGCAAAAGACTCGATATTGAACTTACACTTAATAGCATTAAGTCATGGCAGGAATCTAACTCAAGGAGAGTTAAGTGATGACCAACACGACTCAAAAATCTATGTCTAAAGACAGAACATCTCATTTTATCGGTGATAACAAAGCAAGGTTAATGGATCTGGCATTGAGGCTCGATAATATTAACTCATCTGTATCAAACCAGAAAAAACACCAACATGTAGATGACAGAGTTTTAAAGGCGAAATAACCACACCTTTCGATATCATACGAATTACAGAGATGCGCCATTTAATTTAGGTATGCATATTAAAGTGAATCGTATTCTCTATGAAAAAGGAAGCTAAGCCTAATATGAGTATATAATCTTGATTATTACCGCAAGTAATTAGTTTTTCTTTTAAGGCAACTTATCTTTCGACGAAAGGTGTCTCTCTTTAAATTTTTGAAGTGGTTGGAAATAATCAATGAGTCAGCCAGCTTTATTCATAACTTCAAACACTCTATAAGTGCATTACAAAACATACCTGCTGGTTTAAAAATCCTTTATTAATGGATTCCTGCTTTAGGAATACCGTCTTGTCAAAAATCTTGAATCCTTAAGCATCATCATTTGATGGAGCCACATTTGATAATCAATAAAAGCTGGAATTTGCAAAGTGCTTTTGATGCAATCAATGATGCTTATTATCCAGGTGGGTTACAAAGTGGACCTCAACGTAATAGGCAAATTGAAACTTGGGGACAATTGGTAGGTAAAACCAAGGCACTTTCTGAGTTGAACTCAATGATTAAAGAGTATGGTTCAATTAACAAAATGTCAAAAGCTATTCGAATGAGTCCAAGCACTATTAAGCAGTTGAGAGCGTTCTTTGAATCATTGCCTGATGAACTTGAAGCGATTGTTAGCCCAAGAGTTTATGAGTTCACTGAAGGACAGAAGTGCTTACTTGAAGAAGATTTAACTCACGAATTTAAAGAAATTAAGGGAAATAACCCTGCCAAGTCAATTCAAAACCTTGTCACAGAATATGTAATCGCTTTCTTAAATAGCTCGGGTGGCAGCATTTTTTGGGGTATATGCGATGATGGAACTGTAAAAAGTATTCAACTAACTTTAAGCCAAAAAGACGATATTAATAAAGTAATAAATACAAAAATTAATACCCTCGAACCATCAATTGATCCAACCAAAATTAAAGTGGTATTTCATAGTGTTGCACAGACTGAAAATGGATATGTACTAGAAGTAAATGTGCCAAAATCCAATACAATAGGACTATTTTTTAATTCATCTGGTCAAACTTGGGTAAGAGTTAATGGCTGTAAGCAAAAATTACAAGGTATAGCTTTGCAGGATTACATTGTGGAGCGTCTCCAAAAAAACAGCTAATAATTTAGCGAAATTTGGTCCCAATGGTCGAGAATTTGGTTATTATCCTATTTTGAAAACAATAGAGAGGAAGACCAGATGGCTTGCACCTGTTGTAGTAATAAACTTAATAGTGGAATGATTCATAAATTCGATCCCAAAACTAACGAGGAATATAAATCTTGTCCGCATTGTTCTGATGCGAATGGAATACAGCATGTATTTCATCCATACCCCTCTTCATTTGGCAATACAACAGCCCGTACAACAGTTCATAATCCCGATGGAGATCAAAGTTATTGCGTAGAATGTCGTAGCCTAAAGAGAGGAGTACCTTCTCGTGTCCATCAAAATGGCCGAATATGTAGTAGTTTGATATAGAGGTAAAATGCAAATTTTTCGTAGTGATGCAGTAGATTGGCTATCAACCCTTGCAGATGCCAGCGTTGATCTTTTAATAACAGATCCACCATACGAGTCACTTGAGAAACATAGGAAGATTGGTACAACCACGAGGCTAAAGGTAAGCAAAGCATCAAGTAATCTTTGGTTTGATATATTTCCAAATAAGCGTTTTGAAATCTTGCTAAAAGAGGTATATCGCGTTCTAAAAAATAACTCACACTTTTATTTATTTTGTGATCAAGAAACTATGTTTGCAATTAAACCAATTGCAGAGAAAGTGGGGTTTAAATTTTGGAAGCCGATTATCTGGGATAAGGTAAGTATTGGCATGGGCTATCATTACAGGGCTAGACATGAGTACATACTTTTCTTTGAAAAAGGTAAAAGAAAACTAAACGATTTGGGTATGCCCGATATTCTTGAATGTAAAAGAGTTCACAGGGGATACCCAACCGAAAAACCAGTTCAGCTGATTGAGCACCTTATATCCCAGAGTAGTTCAATAGGAGAATTAGTTGTAGATCCTTTTTTTGGGTCTGGTTCTACCCTATTGGCAGCAAAAAATTTAAACAGAATATACCTTGGATCTGATATTTCAGAAGTAGCTCATGAACATTTCAAAAACAGGTTAAGCGAAACATAATTATCAAGTTGACTGTCCGCTTGAGCTTAACCACTTTTGTCATCCGGTGATACTAGGTGTTAGGCAAATATAGGAACACGCATGCAAGAAAAGAACGGCTGTGAATTTTGCCTTCCCGCATTTTTTCATTCATCGTCGATGCATGAGGGACATCATAAGGAGACAGAAAACGCGACTGTGACATTTGTTAAATACGAATCAAGGGGTCAGCCAACTTGATTTGGTTTAATTCCGTAAACTGATGTTATAAAGTAACCAAAATCTTATCGCTACAAGGATGTAACGACATGGCAAGACTTCCTCGATTGCTACTACCCGATCAGCCTCTGCATATCATGCATCGCGGCAATAACCGTCAAAACATATTGGAAAATAAAGAGTGTGTGGCTCGTATTCTCAATGATATTGCAGAGTCACTGGCTAAAACCGACTGCCAGCTTCACAAAATCAATGGGGTCAGAATGTTTGATTTTTGTCGCCAGGCATTGCCATGAATCGAATAAACCCATCTAAGCTACATAACAGTAAATGGACAGCGGTGAATCCGATAAATCGAGAAAAGCATTTCCTGGTATCAGACATCGCGTTTAACGAAGATGGCTCAGTTATCTCATGCAAATTGGAAGCGATTATTTCAAAGAAGCTTTATTCAATTGACTGGATGGAACTCAAAAACCAAGACAAATGGATTCAGGGTTGGAAATAGCTATTAGCAGTGGCGGAACCAAAAGGGGTAGAGTATTTGGTTTTGAGATACTTTCCCCCTTGATAACGTGAAAGCCGAGAATAAAACAGAGTTAAAAAATCAACGCAAAAAGGCCGATCACGACAAGCAATCCGATAATAAAAATAATACCTACTACACTGCCTAAAAATTTAAACATGAATATCCCCTCGTTGTTTTCAATGGATGTGGGCCGATTATGTCTGGCCCACGGACAACCCATATTTGCATTCTTCTCACATAGTGAGCAATAACATCAGTTAACTTGTACCTTCCACAATGAGTAAGGATCTACTTCGTTTTTATGGGCTGTTTGGCGAGATGCAGTCAAAAGAAATTAGTAGGGCCAGTTTCTTATTAATAGTAATTTTTTAATTAGTAAAAATTACTTTTTTCATACTGTGAAAACGCCTTGACGACCAAGACTGGATATCTGCATACGTGATTTTTTCTGGATATAAACTACAAATTATTTTTGTGGTAGAAGATGATTATCTTTTTAGCTTGAGCTTCTTTCTGAAGCGACATCAAAATATAGCTGAAGTAGTCACTCATAGTGGGGAGTAAATGTGATGAATGATATTGGTTCTAACGCTGAGTACGCAGAAGAAGCATTTACCTTTGCACAAATTAGCGAGTTGTCCGGTGACACTTTATTGGAGTTTGGCGCACCCTGGTGTGGACACTGTCAGGCGGCAAGTTCGGCGATAAACGAAGTCGTATCTGAACATTCAGAACTTCGTCATATTAAAATCTATGACGGAAAGGGCAAACGACTGGGCCGTGCGTTCAAGGTAAAGCTTTGGCCGACGTTGATACTTCTGCACGATGGGACTGAAGTGGCTCGTCTCGTGAGGCCATTACGTTCTGACGAGGTTCGCGAATTAATGTCGAAACTCAACTAAAAGCGGCTAATAGGTTAAGGCATCTGACGCACTCAACGTTGTCGCTTCTAAGAACATCCCCTTTCGCTGCTCTTAAACGCAAAACCTTCGAAATCCCTTTTTGGAATAATCTTAAAGACCTGGAACAGCCGAATTGAAATGGCTGGATATCGCGAAAAACTGACTTCAAATTTGATGAGCGACGGCAGCCTGGCAACGCCATTAGCCTTGATGACCGATCGTTTTAATTCATAACATTTGTCTAAAAAGATCGGCATAATATTGCACGCCAGTATTAGGATCGGGGCCCTGAACCGGAATCACGTCGCTTTAACCTTTGGAACATCGCATGAAACATATTGGATGGCTGCTTTTCGTCTTGTACAGTTCGAACGCGCTGTCTGCGGGCGAAGTTGAAATCCCTTTGCTGGCTGAAACTGCGCATCTCCAGACAGCGATCAGTCGCGTCCTTGAATTCGATGAGAATGGCCAGAGCACCATTAGCAACGACCCATGCAATCGGGTTGAATTGTCCGATATGGTGGTGGTTACCGAAGATGCCCAATTGTCTGTCGGCATGGCCTTGACTGCCACGACAGGAGCTTACGTGCTCGGTGCTTGTCGGGGCCCAAAACCGTGGCAGGGTCGTCTTGCGTTGAAACTGACCCCACAGGTGATGGATTCAGGACTGGGCATAGAGTTTCTGCCTGATTCGATCGAGTTATCTCGCCCGGATAGCACCCCCGGCCTTTTGAGTAAACCGGTTCAGCTCATTGCCGATACACTGGTACTGCCGCGCATGAAGCGGGTGCAAATTGACCTGGCCGGGCCGCTGAACAGCCTTGATGGATTAATCGTGCAAATGATGGGGGCGGGGAGAGAGCAAGGTGGTGAGCAGTCCCTGCTTCAGCGAACTCATATTACCCGCCTTCAAACGGAAGAAACAGGCGTCAGAGCCTGGCTGGCGTTTCAGGTTCGCCCCCCTGAACCAGCCGAACAAGCAGTTGAACCAACATTTGACGACAGTGAGTTGGCTCAATGGCAAACGCTTGAAGATGAGTTAGATGGCTTTCTGACGACCATTATTTCGGCGCTGGCCTACTCGACGGAGTCTCGTGCCTTACGTCTGGAATTACTCGCCGTGCTGCTGGACGCGCGACACGCGATTGCTGAAGCGCTGACGGTCGATGATCCTGCATATGATCCGGTTCGAGAACTTTTCCTGACGACATGGGAGCGGTTGCGGCCACTGATGAGCGAACTGGAAGGCCTGAAGACACCGGGACTGGAAGTGGATTTCAAGCTTGCCGCGTTTATAGCGGGTGGTGACGCGCTGCGAGCACTTGACGCCCTCGGGCCGGAGTATGGTTTTGAAATTACCCGTGACGGACTGCGCCGGCTTGCCCGCTTGCTGCTCGCCGAAGCGGTGCCTCCGAGTTTTACACCTTTGCCATTGGAGGTTGATCCAGAGTTTCGTGATTTGTTTGGGTTTAATGCCAAAGACGAGGCCGTATTTACACCAGCAGAATTGACGGGACAAATCTCCGGTGGTTTTGGCTGGATAGGGTCTTGGCTGATGTCGAACGCTCATGCTGAAAGTATCCAACCAGCCGAGGCTCTAAAGGGGGTGGTCCCGCGACCGGATAACCTTAATGATTACCTTGAGCTGGTCGACAGCTTACTGGAGGAAGAAGCCAGTGCATGGCTGGCTGAAAATGATAGCGTACCTGAGATGATGGCGGAGCGACTGGATCCTTTGGTTCGTGCCACAGCATGGAAAGAATCCTGCTGGCGCCACCTAGTAATTGCGAGTGGCGAGCCTCAAGTGTTGCGTTCAGCCGGAGGGGCGGTGGGCATGATGCAGATCAACGGTCGGGTCTGGCGCAAGGTCTACGATCTGGACCGTCTCGTGGATGAGGTTGATTACAATGTGAACGCCGGTATCGATATTTTGACCCATTACATGCTTGATTATGCGATCCGTAAAGGCGAGCACGAACAGCCCGGCGGTGCTGACAATTTGGTAAAGGCAACCTACGCCGCTTATAACGGTGGTCCTGGGCAATTGGCACGATACCGTCGCGAAGACACCTCAGCCCAATTGAAGGCCATCGACAATGCATTCTGGCAACATTACACGACCATCAAGGACCATAAATGGCCGGACATCTCAAGCTGCTACTCGGTCGGTGGTTGACACCAGAGTTCAAGGTTTCAGTCAGATTGATTTTGCTTTTCTCAGAGCGGTGCCTTTACTGCAGTAAACTCTGAGCACCTTCAATCAAAATAAAGCCCTGTTTACAGAGAACAGGGCTTTATGTCCTAGCATTTTATTGATTGATTATTTCTGTCTAAAGCTATCAAAACGTGCAATATGTTCTTCCAGATTTTGGTTGAGCATTTCTGCGTAGCGTTGAGTGAAGTATTCAATGGCGGCTTGTTTTTCGGCTTGTAGATTTTCTGCACTTTCAACCGAACGGGCGACACTGAAGGCATTAAAGCGTGCAGCTGAAAATAGAATAGATGTATTGGCGTCGTCTACACTGCTGTCTGCTGCTTGTTGATTAGCAAGGGCAATGAATTCATCGACACGTTGTTGAAATGTTTTTGTTGGTGAATTTTCACTCATTCTTTCTCTCTCATTAATGTTATGGGTTTGAAATTTGATAGCAGTCGTGATGAGGTTGTTGTTGGCTATGTAAGCCGATTGAACGCAACACATAATATCAGATAGAAAAACCTGAGCAGTTTTAGGTTCACTAAAGACAGTAAAAAGCAACAGAGTTTTTGGACTAGCACTCATCAATTAACTCGATCTGTCCTCCTTAAGAGTCCTCTATTAAATCATTAGACTGAATATGAACTATGCGTAAAACTGATAAAAAAATTGATAAGGAACTTCGGCTAAAATTGACCGATGTATGTGAACAAGGATTAAAAGATATCGCTGGTTTCCAGTGGCTAACGCACTTGGTGAACTATGATGATTATCCAAATAGCTTAATGGTTGTTTGTGTATTTGATACCAACGAGAATTTGAAAAATTACCTCCAATCAGATGACAGCCAAGCATTGATATCTCTAATTGAAGCTGAATTTAAAACGATGGATATCAAGCTCAAATGCCTTGGTGATCATATCGCATACGATTCTGAAGAGAACTGTAATCAATACCACAATGGTAATTGGGCACTTAGGTTGGGTTAACCAATATCAATCAACTCTTACCTCTATTTATTAGACAAACAAGCAAGCATCAGTCATCAACTGATTTAAACAAGCGGCTGTAGTTTATACTGCATGGTATCTTTTACTGGATACGTTTGAGCGATAAAAACCGAATAATGAAAATACCAAAACAAATTCAGCCGCTTGTTGATGATGGCCTTGTGGATGAAGTGATTAGTCGCTTAATGAGCGGCAAAGAAGCCGATGTCTATGTCGTGAGATGTGGTGATGAAATACGCTGTGCCAAGGTCTATAAAGATGCGGTCAAGCGTAGCTTTAAAAAAGCCGTTCAATACCAGGAAGGACGAAAAGTACGCAATAGTCGCCGGGGCCGGGCGATGGAAAAAGGCTCTAAATTTGGTCGTCAGCAGCAGGAAGAAACCTGGCAGAATGCCGAAGTCGATGCACTGTATTTGCTTGCCAGTGCCGGAGTGAAAGTACCTCAACCCTATGACTGCCTGAATGGCGTGTTATTGATGGAATTGATTACGGATGAGGAGGGTAATGTCGCGCCGCGCCTCAACGATGTCTCCATGTCTGCCGAGCAAGCCATCGAAGACCACATGATGGTCATGCATTCTGTGAAAAAAATGCTTTGTGCTGGCTTAGTTCATGGCGATTTGTCAGAGTTTAATGTTCTGGTCGATGCGCATGGCCCGGTGATTATCGATCTGCCACAAGCGGTGAATGCGGTGGCCAATAATAATGCACAAGCCATGTTAACGCGTGATGTGCAAAATATGACCCGTTACTATGCTCAATTCGCACCCGAACTTCGTAAAACGCATTTCGAAAAAGAAATATGGTCGTTATTCGAAAATGGCGACTTACTGCCGGATACGGAACTCACGGGCCAATTTGAAGAAGATACTCAAGCCGCTGATGTGGATGGGGTGATGCTTGAAATCAAAGCGATCCTGGAAGAAGAACAAGAAAGGCAATTGTGGTTACGTGATAAGGATGATTAAGGTTTAACCGTATTATTTTTAGAAAACATCAAGTTGGCTGATCCTCTGACTGCTTCCCATGCCGCTGAAAATAGTCCCGCGCAGCCCGGTTGACCTTAGGGGCGAGCAGCAGTGCGGAAATCATGGTCGGTATCGCCATGGTCGCATAGAGTCCGTCAATGAGGCCGATGATGGCCGGCAGACTGGTCACGCTGCCAAAAACCACCAGTGCGGCGTAAATCCAGACGTAATGGTGCTGATGTCGCGCCCCAATCAGAAAGCCCAGACACTTGCTGCCGTAATACCAGAAGGTAAAAATGGTGCTCAGCGACAGCAGCGCCACGACAACGGTAAGCAGATAGGCACCGATACCGGGGAAGGCGGTTTCAAATGCTTGTGATGTCAGGGTCACACCATCGATGTCGCCATCAACTTGCCAGCTACCGGTCACCAGAATGGCCAGAGCAGTACAGGTACATACCAACAGGGTATCGATAACTGGCCCCATCATAGCAACCAGACCCTCACGAATGGGTTCATTGGTACGTGCCGCACCATGGGCCATTGCCTCGGTACCAATTCCAGCTTCGTTGGAAAAAGCCCCGCGGCGCACGCCCATCAGAATGACGGTGCCAATAGCGCCCCCCGCGACGGCGTCACCGGAAAAGGCATCGCTAATAATCAGCTGAAAAGCGGCCGGAATTTCGCTGGCGAAACGCATCAACAGCAGGGCGGTCATCCCCAGATAAAGCAATACCATAACCGGTACCATGCGTAACGTAACGCGGCCAACGCGTTGGATATGGCCTGTCGTCACCAACAATACCAGGGCGGCAATGAGTACCCCCATCACCAGATCAAATGTGAAATGGCTTTGTGACGTGGTCCAGCCGGCAGGTTCAGCCACCACTTCACGGACAATTTGTACCAACTGGTTAACCTGAAAGGCGGGCATGGTGCCCATCAGCCCGGCGACTGCAAACAGCGCGGCCAGTGGCCACCAGCGCTTGCCAAGACCTTCGCGAACAACATACATAGGACCACCCTGAAGGTTGCCCTCACTGTCTTTGCCGCGAAACATTACACTCAGGGAGCAGGTATAAAACTTGGTGGCGACACCGATGACGGCTGTCACCCACATCCAGAATATGGCGCCCGGGCCGCCCATGGTAATTGCCAGCGCTACACCGGCAATATTGCCCAGTCCCAGCGTCCCGGACAGGGCAGTGCTCAGTGCCTGAGTATGGGGTATATCACCTTCATCGCCTTCACGATCAAAGCGTCCTGTCAGGATTTGTAAGGCATGTCTGAAATGGCGATAAGGCAGGCCACCCGAATACACCACAAAAAACAGCCCACCACCTACCAGCAATATAACCAGCGGCAGGCCCCACATAAAATTGGCGAAGGCGGTAAAAAGCGCTTCCATGTTGTTATCCTGATTGTGTTCAGGCTGTTACCCTAGCGCTTTGCCGGTACAGATTCAAAAGACATTCGACAAGATTGGGGACGCTTCCCTTTAATTGGTTAATATTCTAGTCTATTGCTATGCTCGAAATAGCCGACATCTATTTCCAAATTCCATACCTCTTACCCAGTTAGATAATTGACGTGATGATGTATTTTTTCTTGATGATGTCAAGCAACGCTATTTAGAGTGCAACACTTACATTTGTTAAAACATCAGGTAACGTTTTTTGGCATATTCCTTGATGGATAATAAAAGGGAATCTTCCCTTTTTCGACTGAGAATGAATATAAACAATGCTCTTAGATTATTCATTATGTATGCCTTAATTTCAGCGCATGTTATTTGAATGGCCAGAATATCTACAGGATAAAAATTATTATGGCGAGTTTGGATACTCAGCAGGGGATTATTGAAAACAGTAAGGTCACAATTGGACCATGTACCTATGGTTATGAGTACTTGCAAGTATTCGGCTCGGAAGGCGTTTCGTTGACAATAGGCAGTTTCTGTTCAATTGCAATGAAAACCACTATATTTCTTGGCTCAAACCATCGAACTGATTGGATCACTACCTTTCCATTTGGTCATCAAATGGCTGATGAGTTAGGAGGCCGGGAAATAAAAGGCCATCCAGCTAGTAATGGTGACGTCGTCATCGGCCATGATGTTTGGATTGGCTATGGCTCAACTATTGTATCTGGCGTAACAATTGGAAGCGGAGCTGTTATTGCTGCCAACGCTCACGTTGTTAAGGATGTTGCTCCCTATGAAATTGTCGGTGGAAACCCTGCAAAACACATTCGATATAGGTTCGATGAGGAAATAAGAGCGTTACTTTTGGAGTTAAGATGGTGGGATTTGCCTATCAGCGTAATAAAAGAGCTGAGCCAAACCTTATCTTCAGAGCCGACGGTTGATTTACTGAAGTCACTCGTTGCTTCGTTTAGAGCCTGATTACGTTTGATGTGCATTGCAATTTAAAACCTACTGTTCTGATATAAGGATGCTTTGGTTTGGCGAGAAATTAAGTGGCAGACATCTAACTTACTGGTTATGCGGGGGAAGTTTCTTTCTTTATCAACTTCATCTATTGTTTACTTTGCTTTATAAACGGGGTGAGGTCACTGGACGTCTAGTGGATTCCTTCATCCGAATAAATGCAACATAACGCGTCAAAGGCGACGCTCATAACTCGCACGCTTTAATGCGAGTGTTATCAACCTCTATTAATGGAAGAGAGACCATGAGCATCATTGAAGCCTTTCCCAACGGAACGCCAATAGATAATCAAAACATCTTTGAAAGTATTTCCAGCCGCATGTCTGGCTTTTTGTATCGTTGCCGCATGGACAATGACTACACCATGCTGAACATGTTCGGCAATGTCCAGGAGCTGACCGGTTATAAACATCAGGAGTTAATTGGCAACAAACTTACTTCCTACGTGAATCTGATCCACGAGGAGGATGCACAGGCTGTCGATGATGCAGTGGCGGCAGCTATTGAAGAGCGTAAGAACTGGGATGTGGATTACCGCTTAAAATGCAAAACGGGTGACCCCATTTGGGTGAATGAAAAGGGCGGCCCGGTATTTGACGACAATAATCAAGTGGCGTTTCTTGAGGGGGTGGTGACCACGATACAAGCCAGGAAATTGCAGGAACTGGAGCGTCAATCCAGAATGGATGAAGTGGAAAGCCATAGCGCGGACATCATCAAGCAAACCCATACCATTTTGGATATGTTGAAAACCCTCCGCCTGCTTAGCTTGAATGCCAGTATTGAGGCCGCACGTGCTGGAGACGCGGGTCGAGGTTTTGCTGTAGTTGCATCCGAGGTAAAAAAACTGGCCGAGAACACGGGGCATGCCACTACCGAAATCACCCGATTAACCAAAGAGCTCGACGCACTGCTTAAGTAATTATTTATCCAGGCGACCAGATAAAGGCAAAGCCATAACATGCAACCCGAAGAAATTAAGGAAATTTTCGATCAGCAAGCTTCAGGCTACGATCAGCAATGGGCCAGAATGGCGTCCATCAATAATGGTTTATATTTTTTGCTGGAATCTGTTTTTGCGGGGTTAGCTGAAGATGCTCACATTCTTTGTGTGGGAGCTGGCACAGGCAAAGAGTTGATTCATCTTGCCAGGAAATTTCCCAATTGGCAGTTTACGGCGGTAGAGCCTTCAGGTGCCATGCTTGCTGTCTGTCGTCAAAAGGTTGAAGAGGAAGGGATGACGAGTCGCTGTCATTTTCATGAAGGCTATCTTGACTCTTTACCTGACAAACAGCTTTATGACGCAGCAACCTGCTTTCTGGTTTCCCAGTTTATTCTGGATCAACAGCTGCGCACAAAGCTGTTTGGTGAAATTGCTCAAAGACTGAAACAGGGTGGAATTTTGGCAAGTGCCGATTTAGCTTCACAATTAGGATCGGATGAATATGAAGCCTTATTGCATACATGGATGACAATGATGGCGGGGGCTGGCATTACAGCTGAAAAACAAACCCAGATAAGAGATGCCTATGCCAAAGATGTAGCGGTTCTGCCTCCCAACAAGGTCGCTGACATCATTAAATCAGCAGGTTTTTGTGTACCTGTGCAATTCTTTCAAGCAGGATTGATTCATGCCTGGTTTGCCAAATTGCAAACGTAAAAAATAACTAAAATAGCAGCGTCCTCTTATACAAAAATCTGAGTACAGACAGCTTCAGTCTGTAAGTAAATAAAATCAAGTTGCTAAACCATTCAGCTATCACATCTTCAGTTTTCATTTAGCGTCCTGGTTCACATTAATTGCAACATTCATAGAGTTGTCACAATAAATCACTATCTTCAGTCCCGATGTTCATTATCTGACTTGGAGGTAACGTGAAAAATACGCAAAAATTAGTACTCGCTTCAATACTGGCAGCTCTGTATAACGTGCCAGCAATGGCGGCAACCTGTATTCCTGGTGGCACGAGTGATTCACCGACGCTGATCTGCACCCCAACAGACAGCGGCAATATCAATGACAACAGAGACAACCTGTCAGTGACCGTTGAAAGCGGTGCACAGATTGTCCGTGCAACTGGACGTCCGGTGCAATTGGAAGGATCCAACCAGACGCTGAATAATCAGGGCCTGATTGAAAGTGGCGATGATGATGCGATTCGTGGCAAGGGTGTAAACCTGACAATCGACAATTCCGGCACTATACGTGGCGGTGACCGGGGTATCCGTCTTCAGGATGACGCCGATAATTTCACACTGATCAACCGTGAAACTGGAAAAATCTTCGCGGAAAACCAGGCCGTCAGATTAGACAATGATGCCGAACTGGAAAACGCACATATTACAAATTATGGCCTGATTCAAAGTACTGATGGTCGCGCCATTCAGAGCCGCGGACCAGGTGGCACTGTGATTAACTACGGTACGCTGCTTGGCGGTGAGGAAGTGATTGAAGCGAGAGAGAATTTCACGCTTGAAAACCACGGCACTATCGCGTTGAACGGGTTGTCATGGGATGCGAGCACGCAGACCTGGATGAATACCGGTGCCACTGACGATGAAGACGGTGTGCAATTTGCCAGCGGGGAAGCCAATAACTACGGTGTGATCCTCGGTAGCGATGATGGAATCGACATCGATGAGGGTAAGGTGCACAACCACGCCTCGGGCGTCATTGTCTCCACCGGATCGGCGAGTAATCCATTGGAAGGCGGTAATGGCATCGACGTAGATTCATTGTACGAGCCTACGCAAGGTGAGGTTCGCACTGCAGGTCCACTGACCGTCATAAACGAAGGCTATATCGAAGGCGTCCACGCGATTGGTACGGATGTGGCCAGCACCTCTGAGATCACCATTGAGAACAGCGGTACCTTGGTTGGCCGGTCAGGTACTGCAATCCAGTTTGCACCCAATCAGGGTAATAGTAGCTTGCAACTGAGTGGCAACAGCGAGATTATCGGTGATGTTATCTTTGGCGCTGGCGATGACATGCTGATTGTGGATGGGCTTACTTCAACTTCAGGTATGCTGAGTACCGGCATTTTTGATGGCGGCTTGGGAGAGAATAGTGTTTTCTTTAATGATTTTTCACTGTCTAATATTTTGTCATTTGATATCACCGACACGTTGATATACATGTCCTTCGGTATCGCGAGTGATGAACTGTTCTCAGGAAAATTCACTAACTTCTCATCATGGACATTTGGTGCTGATGGCTCTTTCTCGACAGAAGCGCTTGCAAGACAGTTTATGAATCCAAGTGCGGTGCCACTACCTGCGGCATTACCGCTTTTCGCTTTCGGCCTTTTCGGACTTTGGGCTGGCCGAGCACGTCTTTTGAAATAATCATCGACGTAGGGGCAACCCTCATTGCGTCGAGCCAATGTCTTTTGGATCAAAAGGGTCAGAGTCTGACACTGACCCTTTTGATTCAGCTGTTTTTACACCCGATTTAAGCTACGTTTTGCATTAGGATTTTATTGTCCTAGAAGTATCTGAACATCCACAGCCCCATCGCGATCATCATCAGGTTTTCGGTGAGCGATACAAATCCCAGTGGTACATTGCTGCCACCACCTACGCAGGCGCATTTGAGTTCGCGTTTGTCTATATACACTGCCTTGAGCACTGATACCGCGCCGACCGTGCCGATAAATAATGCGACAGGGATAGCCAACCACAGCATTGCTCCTGCCACCATGAGAACGCCTGCCAGCAATTCACCAAAAGGATACACATAGGAGTAGGGCACCACCCGACGTGCCAACAGGTCATAGTTGAGAAACATGGTTGAGAAGCTTTCAACATCCTGTAATTTGAGCAGCGCCAGAATGCTCATGCTAATGGCGATAAACAGCTCGGCAGTACGGATGCTCAGCAGACCTTCGCCCAACATCCAGCTTATCGCCAGAGCCAACAGGGCGGCAACGCCGAATACTGCCAATACAGGCTGATAACTGGTTTCGTCCTTGGCTTTTACCTTCTTGCCGAAGTGCTGCCGCAACGCGTCATATCCACCAATACGGGTTTCGTTGATAAATGTCTGGGGTGTCGTTTCCACATCATGCTGCTCTTTGAACGCATCGGTTTGTTCGCGTGAAGTCAGCCATTTATCTTCCACTTCATAACCTTCACGTTTAAGCAGATCCAGGGATTTCAGGCCAAACGGACAAACATGCTTGTCCATGACCATACGATAGAGCGTTGCTTGTTTTGTTGGATCAGATGACATCGAATTCTTCTCCTTGTTTTTATAAATGGCTTTATCTTTTGGGGGGCTTGCAGAGCGAAGAAGTTCCTTTCGCTACTTGCCCTTTACTATACGGTAAGACTTCTTTGATTGTTTTTTCAAATTAATACCATCCTGTCGGCTCTGATTTTATTAGCGATATTCACTGGAGGGATTAACGGATATCTGTTTCAGGATAGTTGGTTATTGTTTCAAAAGGGTATAGGTTAACTTTTACACAAGAATACTATTTGCGTATTTGGTCGTTAGCCAGGAGCTTTATTTTATATGTTGGCATTCTCAAATCCGGTTGGCTCAGGAACCCTTTGGTTCCACAATCTGACCACTGCCGAAGGTACACCCGTAGCCTATGATCCCCAGGCGCGGGCATTCCTGCCCATGCCGCCATTCTGTGCAAACCGTGAGATTATTGGTTGCAACTGGATAGCACCCGAAGAAGGTGCTTTTTGCCGGTCATGTGCGATGACTGCGTTGGCGCCGGATCCGGAAATTCCCAACGCTATCTCAAATTGGGCAGAAACCGAAGCAGCAAAACGCTGGGTACTCGATAACCTTGGCCGCTGGCACTGGTTCCGGCCGGAAGATCCCGGAACGCGGCCGGTTTTTCATATGCTTGCTGATGGACATACGCTTGCTGCTATGGGGCATGGCAATGGCGTCGTAACCATTAGCGTATCCGAGGCCGATCCAGTAGTGCGGGTTACCCGCAGAGAAGCCCTGGACGAGCCTTACCGAACGATGATCGGCCACATGCGCCATGAAATTGCACACATGCTTTGGTGGCGACTGAGCCTGCGTGAAGACTTTCTGCAGGCGTTTCGGGTGATGTTTGGTGATGAGCGAGAGGACTACACAGCGGCACTTCAGCGACATTACCAGCAAGGTGCACCACAAGACTGGGAGCTGTTTTACCTGACCAGCTACGCCTCGGCGCATCCTCACGAAGACTGGGCTGAAACGACGGCACATTTGTTACATCTGACAGATATTACCGACAGTTTTGTGGCAACTGGCCTAAGTTCTCCAGAACTACCTCACCATAGCTGGGATCCCTATTCAGAGCCTGACTCTGTTTTGCTAATCAACGTTGCTACCGCCCTCGCGACACGCATCAACCACATTAACCGCTCAATGGGGTTATCAGACGTCTATCCATTTGTTCTATCAGAAACTGGCCGGCGCAAGCTTGCATTCGTACACGACTGGTTGCGACGCGGGGCTCAGGGGCGCTGATCTGCTGCTTTTTCGTTACGAATGGCGGGGATACTACCAAACGCTTTTGTCTTTTTGTGTTATGTTTGAACTGACAGTTAGTGGTCAGTTGTAATGAAGCCGACTAGCTCAATTCTGAAATTAGGAAGCTGATAAAGCCTCCCTATCAATGATTTATTCAATCTCCTCTAAACAATACTGACAAGCTCAGTTCATTTTGTGTGCTTTTTCCAGTAAGGCTTCTCTGAGGAGGCTCAACAGGAGAATGTTCTATGTCGATTACCAGTGAAACTGAATTATCTGAAGAAGTATTATCCTGGCGCGATCCCAATATGGACTCCGTTCGCGGAACAGAAACCCCCAAAGATCCGAACAAAGGCTACATCGCACTGCTTGGCTGGAGTGTCAATGCAATAAAAGCTGCGCAGCAGTTTGACCGCCACTATATCGTTGTTGCGCCTGAATGGGCTGCAGATTTTTGTACCGCTAACAACATACCTTTCATCTCATGGGATTTTATCCGTCTCAATGATAGGTCCCTGGAAATTGCCGAAAAACTGAAGGCGGAAGGAGTCGATGTAGCTATACCGTTATTCGAGGAAACCGTTGAATGGTCCGGTGCCATCAATTCTGTTCTGCTGAATAATCCGCGCATGTACGGTCAGTCTATTCTGTTCCGTGACAAGGCGTTGATGAAGCGTCGTGCTCAGCTTGGTGGTATTCGCGTGGGGATTTTCGAAGAAGCGCATGAGAAAGAAGATATTGTTCGCTTTATGAAACGCGTTAATCAGACGCTGCTCAAACTTGATGGTGATCCGGATGATCCGATTCACGTTAAGGCATTCGACAAGGCCGGTTGCCTCGGTCACCGAATGATCCGCACGATAGATGAAATCGATAACATTCCGGCCGAAGAGTACCCGTTGCTGATGGAAAGTCACCTGGATGGCTGGGAGTTTGCGGTTGAGGCCTGGATCCACGATGGCAAAATCCAATTCCTCAACATTTCTGAATATGTCACCTTGGGTTACTCTGTATTTGTACCGGCTACCGCGGAACTTGAAAGCTGGCGGAATGCGATCACCAAACAGATCGAATTGCTGATCAAAACCTTCGACATCCAGTTTGGCCTGATTCACCCTGAGTACTTCGTTACGGCTGATGGCGAAATGTACTTTGGCGAAGTTGCCTATCGTCCGCCCGGCTTTAAAGCTTTTGAGCTGATCGAGAGAGCCTACGGATTCAATGCTTATCAGGCTTCGATGCTGGTATTCGATCCGAAAAGCACCAAAGAGGAAGTGGCTGCATTCTTCCCCAAAGAAGTGGTCGATGCCAAGGGGTACGCTGGCTGCTTCGGCGTCTACCCACGTCGTCGAGTGGTCAGCAAGCTGGAAATGCCCAAAGAAACCATTGAGCATCCTTATTTTGAGTCACATGAACTGGTGGCACCGGCAGAAGAAACCGTTCCTGACCGGGCGGCTTTTGGTACGCATTGGGGCCTGATCTTCTTCTTTGGTGATGATCCCATCAAAATGCGCGATTTGCTGAAAGCGCAGGAGGAGTTGGACTTCTACGTCTAATTTCATATGCATAGCGACCTGCCTGCGAGGGTAGGTCGCTATGACTTTTTAGGGTTTGACGGTAAGTTGGGCTCTCCATTACAAAATAGCTGCTTTTCTAAGCAGAGGATAATTGTTTAAACTCAGGATTAACCTATAACAAACTTCACGGACGATATACGGTGCCTGCCCCTCAGTAAGCCGTTAGGCCTTTGATGGCAGTCAGATTCGATTAATCTACGCAGATCAAAACTGTGAGGAAGATTATGAATGAATCAACTAATCGTAAGACCGTTTCTCTTTCATCGATCAAATATTTGTTGACGCAGATCCATATGGACCTCCGAGGTTTAATTTGGTGTGCGCTGCTGATATTTTCGTACCTTCCCACCGTTGCTTTTGCTCAAACTCCATGTCCTGGAATTCATGTGAAGATTCTCGATATCAGAAATAGCAAAGGAGCTGTCGCGTGCGCGCTTTTCGAGGCGCCAAATGGTTTCCCTACTGAGTTTCTGCGCTATGCAACCAATATTATGATGATAAAAATTCGGGATACAAAGGCACGTTGTGACTTTTTAGATATTCCGCCTGGAACGTATGCCTTGGCTGTTATTCATGATGAAAATATGGACGGCGAGCTTCGTACTAACTGGCTGGGGGTGCCCAAAGAAGGCTACGGTTTTTCAAACGATGCAAAAGCCTCAATGAGTGCGCCTTCATTTGAGGCTGCCAGTTTTACTTACGATGGCCAAAAACTGGATTTGACGATCAAGTTGAATTATTGAGCGATCGTTGAATAAATTCGACCAGAAAATGGATTGAGTTTAATCCTGTGAAAAACCAAGCTTCAGTAGCTGGTATCTTGATGCAGCCTTTGGCCGAAAACCTCAGGAAAGCAGTCGTTCGTTTCAGCAAACGACTGCTTTTGTTTTAAAACTGCAATGCAGGAGTTACCGGGTAGGTGTCGAATCTATTCGTCATTTCCCCAGAATTTCCACCACCTTCTCCGATGCTCTTCTTGTGATTTCTGGCCCTGCTCCGAACCTTTGCCTTGCTGCTTCCGTTCTTGTTCCATTGTACGTTGCCGATCCATGTCTTCCGGATCGTGTTCCCGCTTGCGTTCACGTGTTTGTTCACCTTCGCCGCCATATTGCTGCATCTGTTCTTGCTGCTTTTTGCCTTTACCGTCACCTTGCCCTTGCCCGTGCCCACCGGCAAAGTTAGTTGTCGAGAAAGCTGTTAAGGTCATCAGGGATAGAATTAAAATTAACTTTTTCATGACTTCATACCTCATAAAGATGGAATATGTATGACAGTTAACTTCCTGTTTACTGGATATTTAGTATATGGCTTGGAAATAAACTTACATTGAGCCAGATCAAAGATACGGTTTACAAAATTCTGTCCTAGGGCTAAAAAAAGTAAAAGGGGCGGAGTCAATTGAAAATTTAAGCAAAAAGCACAGATTATTTCTGGATTAAAAGATTTGTCTCCAGTTGCCACGTGCTTTATTCCATTTTGAGAGCTAGTATGCTCTGGAGTCATAAATTTTTATTTAATACTAGTTCGTTATGAAATTCATTCTGTTCTGTTGATTAACTGTTGTTCCTCATTTTGCTATTAATAGCTCAAAGTGCTTTGTAATCGGAGATTTGGATGGATACAGTCGATAAATTGTTTAATGGCAGCTTTATGCCCCATGGCCATTGTTTGCAATGGCTACCGGATCTCCTGTTCCTTCACGTTAGTGGTGATCTATTAACCTCTATTGCTTATTTTGTTATTCCTATTGCCCTTGTCTATTTAGTTAAAAAAAGAACTGATCTCGCTTTTAACTGGATATTTATTATGTTTGCCGCCTTTATTTTTCTGTGTGGTGTTACCCATCTCACTGGTTTAATAAATATCTGGCAGGGTTTTTATTACATTGAGGGGCTTGCTAAGTTTGCAACAGGTTTAGTCTCTATCCTGACCGCAGTTATGATTTGGCGATTAATACCAAAAGCCTTGGCTATTCCAAGCAATGATGAATTTCGAAATAAAAATGCAGCCTTACAGCAAGCTCAACGAGAGTTATTGGAATCCAACCAGTTACTCGAACGACGAGTGTTAGAACGTACCAAAGAGCTTGAACGCTTAACGACAACGGATCCGCTCACGGGTGTGATGAATCGTCGTGGGCTTATAGACAATTTGACAGCAGAAATTGATCGGGCAGAGCGTTACCATCACCACTTAAGTTTATTAATGGTCGACATGGATCACTTTAAAGACGTGAATGATAAATTTGGTCACCTTTCTGGCGATGCCGTTTTAATAGAAGTGGCCAATATTTTGTCTGATACCTGCAGAACCAGTGACTTTCTGGGCCGCTATGGTGGGGAAGAGTTTCTTTTGTTACTTCCCGAAACCGATACTGAAGAAGCCAGTCAGCTTGCAGAACGTATCAGGGCCGCTATTGAACAGCATCGTTTTTGCCAGGATGATGGCGTCGATATCTCTCTGACATGCAGTATTGGCGTTACAGAGTTTCGAGTTAACCAAACCCAAACCAGCTTGCTTCAAAGCGTTGATCGCATGTTGTATAGCGCCAAAGAGTCCGGTAGAAACAGAGTAGTGGTAAATGATAACTCAGAAAGTTAACCGATAAATGAGCAGCTCTCTCAATCTGCCCAGACGTTCAATATTATTTCCGTCGGAAATAATATTGAGACGAAAACTGAATATAAATATTAAAAGTTTATTTACTTGATACCACTTATCTTATTGCCACATACTCAGTTCTTATCATGACAATAAAACCTTCAGAAAGAGTACTGAATCGCATTTGCCGCATTGCGCTAGCCTTGTTTTCGTTAGCGTTGGTTTGTAGTACCGCAATTCCTTTAATACATACCGATCAATGGTGGATACGAATATTCGATTTTCCTCGCGTACAAATTTCCGTATTGATGGGTTTGGCTTTAGCCGCCTATGTGGCTCTGAGTTTTTGGCGTCGGATGCGGATATGGGAATATGCGCTTGCTGCGATGGTCGTCCTGTCATTGATCTGGCAGCTTATAGCCATTGCTCCATACACCGCGTTTTATCCCAAGGAAATGTCTGAAAGCCGACAGGATAATGATTCCAATCGGATATCGTTACTGATTTATAACGTGCGTTACGATAATCGTGAAGTGAAAGCGCTGCTGAAACTGATACGTGATAACGATCCCGATATAATTTTATTAAGCGAAACGACCAAATGGTGGTTAGAACAACTGGAGGGTCTGGAAGACGACTATCCTTTTACATTATTCCAGCCGCAAGATAATCATTACGGTATGTTGCTTTTCTCCCGACAAGAGCTGGTGAATCCAGAGATCCGCTTTTTAATTGAGTCAGAAATTCCATCAATTCGCACCCAGGTTCGGCTTCCATCGGGAAAACTTGTAACCCTTTATGGTGTGCATCCACGACCTCCGGGTCTTGATCTTTCTGAAGAAGAGGAGGCTGAAGCGGATGGAGATGAACGCGCAGACTCCGATATGCGGGATGCCGAATTGATGTTGGTTGCCAAAGAGGTTAAAGAGTTAGGAGAGGTTCCGGTCATCGTGGCTGGCGATTTTAATGATGTGGCTTGGTCACATACCACACATCTTTTTCAGCGAACGGGTGGTTTACTAGATCCGCGTGTAGGGCGTGGCTTAATGAATACTTTTGATACCAGAAGTCGCCTGTTACGCTATCCACTGGATCATGCTTTCGCCTCAGAACATTTCCTTCTCGTTGAGCTACGACGTCTTCCCGAGATCGGATCTGATCACTTTCCCCTATTTGTTGTGCTCGATTACGATCCTGATGCGTCCATTGAAAACGAAGAGCCCCAGTCTGATGCGGATGATGAACAAGAAGCTGAGGAGGCCATCGATAAAGGCAAGAATAGTGAATGAAAGAGTAGCCTTAAGACGTTCTTGAAAAGTTCAGTAACAGCAGATTTGATAGCTATCGTAGTCAGTCATACCAAAATCTGTGGGGATAGATGATGAAGCATGCAACTGCAATTGTTTTAGGGGCGACAGGCGCTGTGGGTAAGCAGTTAGTCAATCAATTAAGCCGACGAGAAGATGTCGTTAATATCATTTTGATTTCGCGTCGCGAATTAGACATATTGAGAGATTTTCCCGATGCGATTGCTTCAAAAATAAACAATCAGGTTGTGGACTTTGAACAGTTGGAACAACAGGTAACTTCCCTGATTCCGCCAAAATCTGTTGCTTTTATTGCATTGGGAACAACGCAAAAACAGGCGGGTAGTAAGGCGGCCTTTCGTCATATTGATCATGATTTGGTGATCGCGTTTGCACGAGCATGTAAATCTGCTGATGTTTGCAGACTCGGTGTTGTCACTGCACATGGGGCCAATGTGGATTCTGCTAGTTTTTATAATCGTGTCAAAGGTGAGGTTGAGCGGGATATTAAATTACTGGGTTTACCAAGTGTGTTTTTTGCCCATCCTTCACTACTGTTAGGCCGACCGGATGATGGTCGTTTTGCCGAGAAACTGGGTGAAAGTTTGCTCGCTCCCATATCCTCATTTATTCCCAAAGCTGTGCGTCCAATTTCAACAAAATGCGTGGCAGCGGCGATGATTAAAGCAGCCTACGATGCTGAAAATAAAAGCTCGTCTTTTGTGCTGTCGAATGCTGATATGCATCAGCTTCAGATTATTGAGTAATGGTTCGATCCTGCCAAAGATTGACCATTCAAAGGCGATCCTTATTTTAGAAACCGCTTCAATTTCGTGGTTGCTACATTAATATTCAGAATATATGATCTGTATACGTTTCGTATATTAGGATCTGTTATGGGTATTGTGAAAATAAATGATGATTTGCATGAGGAAATTCGAAAGTCCAGCTCGGTTATGGTTCGTTCGATCAATGCTCAGGCTGAGTATTGGATAAAAATAGGTATGCTGGCCGAGGCCAACCCGAGTATGTCTTTTTCGGAAATTATCAGTGCCCAGATGAAACATGCCGACGTTGAAATAAAGAAAATTGTCGGTGGCTAGGGTAACACTCAAAACCACGGACGAATTGCAGGTGATGCGTGAAGCCGGAAGACTGCTCGCATCCGTTTTCAGCTATCTTGATAAGTATGTAACAGTTGGCATATCCACGATGGATATCAACAATCTGGTTGAACGATATATTGTTGATCAACTGGGTGCCCGCCCTGCAAGTAATGGGCAATATGGTTACCAGTATGTGCTCAATACCTCAGTCAATCATGTGGTTTGTCATGGTGTTCCTGCAGACAATCAGAAACTGAAGTCGGGTGATATCATCAATGTAGATATCACGCTGGAGAAAGGTGGCTATATCGCTGATTCCAGCAAAATGTATCTGATCGGTGAAGTCACACCACTGGCAATACGTTTAGTCGATAAAACCTACGAAGCGATGTGGCAGGGGATTCGGGCCGTGAAGCCAGGAGCGACCCTGGGCGATATTGGTTACGCGATTCAACATTATGCTGAGAAACATGGATATTCTGTGGTTCGTGAATACTGTGGTCACGGCATTGGTAGGGAAATGCACGAAGAACCTGCAGTTTTACATTTTGGTCAACCAGGAAATGGACTGGTATTACAGCAAGGAATGACCTTCACCATCGAGCCGATGATCAATCAGGGGAAGGCCAAGGTGAAACAAAAGAAAGATGGCTGGACCGTGGTAACCAGTGATAAAAAGTTATCTGCACAATGGGAACACACCATTGCGGTTACTTCGAATGGTTACGAAGTGCTTACGCTCCGGGAAGAGGAACGTAACTGACCTGCGGATCACCTGAACAACTCTCTAAAGGCTATTTAGAATGTTGCACAAATCACTAATGTCATCCAACAAACATGTAAGTCCGGGCATGTTATTTGTGGTGCTGGCGGCAATGTGTTGGGGACTTGCAGGTGGGATTGGTGGCATCCTCACGGCAGAAGGCTGGAGCTCGTTAGTGGTGTCTTTCTACCGTGGATTGATAGGACTGCTGTTCGTTCTGATCTGGCTAGCGTTGCGACCCCATAACAGTGGATTAGGAAATTGGCGATTATGGGGTTGGTCGATTCTTGCTGGGGTGGGCGTCGCTGGCAACTTCGCTTTTTATTTCAGGAGTATTGCCGAAGGAAGCGTTGCAGTTGCTGTAACGCTGATGTATTGCGCACCTGTGTTCGTTTTTCTAATTTCTTTTGTACTCAAACTTGAAAGAGCTTCTTTATTTAAATGGTGCGCCATGGCAATGGTCATTATGGGGGTGATGTTACTAACGGGGCTATATGATATTGATACCGATGATGTCACACCTGTCGCCGCTGGAGCCGGCCTGCTCTCCGGCCTTTCCTATGCGATATTCATTTTTGGTTTCAAATATGCAGTTCCACACGGTAGCCCGCAGGCGATTCTGTTTATAGCCTTTGGGGTTCTGGTCAGTATACTAATCGGGTTTGTAGATATTGAACAGACAGTGTCAGTATTGAGCTCACCAAATTGGTTTCTGTTTGTGCTGTTGGGAGTGCTTGGCGCAGGGATCTCATTCATTCTCTATATCGTCGGACTGAAATACACCGCGCCAACATTGGTCGCTATTGTGGCTATGGTCGAACCGGTAACAGCATCTCTATTCGGGATAGTGGTTTTAGATGAAAACTTATCGGCACTACAGTTTTTCGGTATGGGACTGATAATTGTGACTGTTACAGTACTGAGCAGATATACAAGCTCGCAGAATGAGCCATCTGAAACAGGCGATCAGCCAACTTAATTTAAACTCACATTTACGTTAAAACAGAAAAGAGAAGACGGGTTTCTTAAGGACATTGAATTTGCCCGGGCCTTTGAAATTAGCGGTGATAACGGCAGGCCGTTACCAGCATCGTCGTCAGGACATCTCTACTTTCCATGCTTCACCTCCGGTTGGGGAATGGTTTGCTCGCTGGAATTTAATAGGGATATTAGTTGTGCATTGGGGCGTTCTGAATGAGAGAAACTAGCTATCCCACAAACGTTAAAGGGATAGATTGTTGTAATCTGAAGTTAACACTACACGTCTTTTGGGTGAGGAATGAATCGACGGCTTGGCAAAAAAGCGATTATTTGGCTGGTCCTATTGTGTATTGCTGTAGCTAGCATTGGTTGGTATTTAGCTTTATCCAATCAAACCTTGTGCGGTGCCAGCACTGAAGACGCTATGGTGATGCTTTCCATTGGTTTGGGGCTGGGGTGTGTGCCGTTTATTCCCGGTACAGCAGGTGCTCTTGGGGGCGTTATACTCAGTTTATTGATTAGTCGACTTAGCACCATAAAACAGTTGGTGGTCATCGCTTTGCTGATTCTTGTCGCTATTCCAATAAGTGAACATGGTGAAAGATTTTTTGCTAGCAAAGATGCTTCAGTTATCGTAGCGGATGAACTGCTTACCTTTCCACTGGCAACTATTGGTCTTCCCGTTCATCAACATCCAGTAATGCTGGCCGGTATTTTTATGACTAACCGCATTGTTGACTGGACCAAGCCACCACCGGCTCGGGCGGCTGAATCCATACCTGGAGGCGTGGGGATAGTGCTTGATGATGTGGTGGCAAGCTTGTGGACATTGCTTATATTCACTATTGGTTGGCGGTGGTATCGTCGACAATAAAAGACGGTTTTAGTATGGTTGAAAATAAAAACAGCCTATTTATTAAATTGTTTTTATATAATCAGAAAACAACATAAACATTAAAACGTTTAGCTTTACGCTATAAGGAAATTCAAAAGTGTTGAAGAATCGCTCTAATTATTCGCTTGCCGCTGTTGGCCTTATGGTGGCCTTAGGTACAATGACTGCTGCACATGCTCAGCCACAGGACTATGATTGGTCTGGAACATATATAGGTGGAAGTCTTGGGGCGGCTCATAGTCGTGCCTCATTTGATGCTTCAACTTCTGATGGTTTTCCGGGGTCTTATTTTACGACGCCCGATCCTGAGCAAATTGCCGAAGCGGCTGATAAAAGTGCTTCGCAATCCGAGCTAAGTGCGGGTTTGTTCGGGGGCTATGGTCAGCAATTTGATCGTTTATATCTCGGGGTGGAGGCTGGCGTGAACAGTTTAAGCTTTGATGACTCCTCTTCATCAGGCGGCATTTATGAGTCAGCTCCAATAGCGACCTATAACAATAAAATCTCCGTGAAGGCTGACTGGCAAGCATCACTTCGTGCTCGTGTAGGTTGGGCCGAGAAACGCTGGCTTGCCTACCTTACCGGTGGTGTAGCAGCGACTAAAATCAGAATGGATGCAACATTTTCTGATGACTTGTCCGGGACAGGCGCTTTTGGTCGTGATTCAGATAATGAAACCAAACTAGGATGGGTTATCGGTCTGGGTGGGGAATATGCTCTTAGCGAAAGTTGGACAATTCGAGGAGAGTATCTCTACGCGGATTATGGAAAAGTTGATACAACAGCATTGGTAACCAATCCAGCTTTTCCGACGCTTGCGAATGACTTGAAAAGCTCTGTCGAACTTAAAACCCAGATTCTTTCAGTGGGTGTTTCTTATCGTTTCTGATGGTTTGGTAGCTCAGCCTTTGACAGCATAGAATGCCTTGAGGACTCTTTAACAAGCGCTAAGCCCATTATTTCGGTTAGTTATTTACAGGAATGCGTCGGATTCAAACTGTAAATATCGGATGCTATGGCACAAAATGTGAGAAACTCCTTTTATTGCCCGAAGTAAATTGTTGGCATCTTCCTCCCTTTTTTCCTACCCGAACGTGAGCCCAAATATGCAGATGAATAATGCGATTAGCTGATTTTATCCGAGCAGAAATAGAGCCGATTCTGCAGGATTGGGAAGCGTTTGCCAAAACACTGCTGAGTGGCAAACATATGAGCAAATCTGGGCTGCGTGATCATGCCAGAGATATGCTGTTGGCGATTGCAGACGATCTTGATACCCCACAGAGCGAAACAGAACAGACTGCCAAATCGAAAGGGCATGAACCTGAAGATGAAGGAGAATCTTGGGCAGAAGTGCATGGTGGTGACCGCCATATCAGCGGTTTCAGCGTGATGGAGACGGTTTCAGAGTTCAGGGCGCTTCGGGCCAGTGTGGTTTCACAGTGGACTAAAGCATATAAAACTACTCAAAACCATGATCTCGAAGATCTCACCCGGTTTCATGAAGCGATTGACCAGGCCGTTGCTGAGTCCCTCGAACATTATGCTACTGCAAAAGAGATGGAAACCCGATTATTTGGTGCCATTCTGTTAGCATCGCCTGATCCGATTTATGTGCTCGATCTCGGAGGCAAATTTATCTATGCAAACAAAGCCACCGCGGATCTTTTCGCGTTGGCACCAAAGGAGATCATTGGCAAATCTACTTTTGATCTTGGGTTTCCGTTTGCATCTGATTTTCAGCACAATTTGGAAAAGGTGATAGCGGATCAGTCAACCTATCGTGGAAAGTTTGTGCATAGGTTTAGCTCTGGTCATGGTGAAAGATTTGAGTATCTTCTGGCACCCGTACTGGATGAACAACAAAATACTGAAGCCACTGTATGCATTGCCCGGGATATCACCGAACAAGCGCTGGCTGAAGAAAAAATATGGCACAACGCTCATCATGACTTACTAACCGGGTTGCCCAATCGACGTCTTTTTCTGGATCGTCTGGAACAAGAGGTCAAACATGCAAAGCGTAGCAAAATTCCCTTAGCTGTACTGTTTATGGATCTTGATGGCTTTAAAGAGGTAAACGACACACTTGGTCACGAAGCGGGGGACCGCGTATTAGAGCTTGTTGCTGAGCGGCTGATTAAATGTGTCCGAGAGGAAGATACCGTGGCCCGGCTTGGTGGAGATGAATTTACCGTCATTCTCACCGGTGCTCAGCAACAAAAAGATATTGAGTTGGTGGCGCAATCGATAATTGACGCGATTGCGGTGCCGTTCAATCTTGTGCAAATGCCCGTTCAGATTTCTGCCAGCATAGGGATCTCAACATTTACTGATATGACGATTTCTTCTATTGCTATGCTGGAAGCCGCCGACCATGCCATGTATAAAGCCAAAAAATCCGGTTCAAACCGTATTTATTTTCACGAATAATTAGATTAAACAGACATATAATTGGACTAGATTTGTTGAGCTTATATGGCGACCACTGCTGATTTTGTATGAGTAAAAAACGCAAGAAAATAAAAAATGAATCGATAGTCGATAGCGATAATGTCTTGCTAAAACCAGCGGGAAAGGTGCTGGCAGAGCTGATTCTGGAAAATGATGCGGCGTTTCTTGCTTCCTGGATGCATTTTAAAACGGCTGAAAATGATCTGGATGCATTACATAATATGCGTGTTGATCTGCGACGATTACGGGTGTGGGTAAAACTGACACGCGATGAAGTTAAAACCAATCAAAAAGCTAATAAACAGCTCAAGGCCCTGGCAAAGGCGAGTAACCCCTTACGAGATCATGAAGTGATGCTTAGTTGGTTAGCTTTGGCAAAAAATCAGATTGGAGGGGTGTCCGCCCTCGATAACCTGATTGAATATGGCAAACAGGCTTATAAACAACAGTCAACGCAACTGATTTTTTCTACTAAGCAGTCACTTGCACCACAACCCAAACAAAAAATCAGTGTCGGTTTAGAGCAATGGCTTGAAAAAACCGTGGAGCAGCGTATTAAGTTGATTGATCAACTTTTACATACGGGGATGGGGGACGCTCACCTCGCGCGAATTGAAATCAAATATTTACGCTATCTGCTCGAACCCTTCAGTAGTAGCGTTAAAAACTCAAAAGAGCTGGTAAGCTGGTGCAAAGAGGTACAAGAAATATTGGGTGATTTTCACGATTTGCAGGTTTTTCGAAGCCACCTGCCGGATTTTGCTCGATGGGTCATCGACCATGAGTTGGTAGAAGTTACTTTATCATCTGGAAAACAGAGCAGAGCTATTACAAAGGTTTTTGCGAATGCTCGCGAATCAATAATTGCTCTATCCGGCTGGCAGGATCAGGAACTCTCTCGTCAATGGTTTAAATGGCTGGACCGGCGGGATAATTATCTACTTCTGCTACAAACGCTTCGAAAAAATCAAAATTCAACCCACTTGGTTTGAGCTTTAAAAATGTGTCCAATAAAGTTTTTACTGTAACCCATCAAGTGTAGCCTGGATCTGAGTTCAGGCAATTTCCGATAAAAATAGTAATTCACTTGATTATCAAAATAGATTTGCTAGGAGAAAACCATGGATCCCTTACCTGAAAATAGCGGCAGTTGCCTTTGCGGTTCTGTAAAAATCAGTGCAAAACCAAAAAGTAATCATGTTGGGGCCTGTCATTGTGATATGTGTCGGAAGTGGGGTGGCGGACCATTTTTAGTGGTTGAATGTGAAGACGATGTGCATTTTGAAAGTGACAGGGATATCGGTGTTTACAGTTCATCCGATTGGGCCGAGCGGGGCTTTTGTCAGCAATGTGGCACACACCTGTTTTACCGCTTCAAGCAAGGTGGTTTTTATGCCATTCCAGTAGGATTGTTTGATGAAAAGGAAAAATGGCAATTGGCTGAACAAGTTTTTATTGATAATAAACCCGGTTATTACTCGTTTGCCGAAAAGACCAGAAACTTCACCGAAGCAGAGATTATTGCTCAATTCAGTGACAAGTGACTGAGCAATAAATCCTCTGCTTTTATTAAACAACCGGTTGTTCTGACGTTTGTAAAATACTCATCCAGATTTTCCACTGATATTGCATTTTGTTTTAGTCATACTATATTTCGTCTACAGCTTCGACACACTCCGGTAAGGTTTGTCCACCATCCACTACCATTTGCTGGCCAGTGATATAGGCCGCTTCATCGGAAGCAAAAAACAATGCCGCATTGGCGATATCTTCTACGGCACCAAGTCGTTTTAATGGAATCGCTGCGGCCATGCTGTTGAGATAATCTTCTCCCAGACTGGCTAAACCTTCAGTAACAATATTGCCGGGCATAACGGCATTAATGGTGGTGTTGTAACGGGCCAGTTCCATCGCTGCAGTTTTCATAAAGCCTAGTTGACCCGCTTTGGTCGCGCCATAATGTGCCCAACCCGGGTAACCGGTAATGGGGCCTGTTATCGATGAGGTGACCACAACGCGACCTTTACCCAGTTTTTCAAAGTGTGAGATACAGGCTTTGACACACAGAAAGGTGCTTTTCAGATTGGTCGACATGATGTCATCCCACTCTTCGGGGGAGAGGTCGACAATTTTCTTTTGCGGGAAGGTGCCGGCATTGGCGCAGAGAATATCGACAAGTCCAAACGTGTTTGCTGTGTGTTCAACCAGTGCCTGAACCTGATCCCAGTTTGAGACATCACATAAATAATATTCAGCGTTGCCACCCGCTGCTTTGATTTCTTCGACGGCCTCTTTTGCTGCGCTCTCGCCACGGGCAGCAATCATCACGTTGGCTCCTTGCTTAGCAAATACACTGGCAATCCCTTTACCAATCCCTTTTGAGCCACCAGTAACAATAACCGTCTTGTCTTGAATGGATGTGAGCATGTAATACCTCCAGAAGTTGATTGAATCAATTAAAGGTATTTTTAGCATAAATCTTTTTCTTTGCAACAAAAATATTGCAAGTCGGACATTTTGGCGTTATAAATAATTTCACCACTGTTTATCTGGGTTTGAGTTATGACCGGTTTATATAACAACGATTATCTGCAGCAATTGACTGGGGAGGTCGAAAAATTACTGGGGCATTGGAATATCAATGAAACCGCTAATATCTCGCTGCTGACGGTTTCTGAAAATGCCACCTTTATGGTGACCGATGAAAAAAACGATCAACGTTTTATTATTCGTGTACATCGCCCTGAATATCATTCCAAAAATGAAATTCTTTCCGAATTACGCTGGATTCAATCGCTACGTGAGCAAGCATTGCTCAACACCCCAGAACCGTTAACCCGTCGTGATGGCTCAATGGTGGCTTCATTCAATGATGATGGAGTGGAACGTTATGTGGTGGCTTTCGAGTTTATGCCCGGTAAACAGCCGAATGAAGATGAATCACTGATCGAGGGTTTCGAGATATTGGGGGCAACCTCGGCCAGATTGCATCAACATGCAAGACAATGGTCTTTACCGGAAGGTTTTACCCGTAAAAAATGGAATTTTGACAGTGCTTTCGGAGCAAATCCTTTATGGGGAGACTGGCGTGATGCACCGGGGCTAAACAAAGAAGGGCAAGCGGTATTAGAACAGTTATGCGAAGTGCTGGAAGCAAAATTACAGCACTATGGTGAAAGCCCGGATCGCTTTGGTCTGGTGCACGCCGATCTACGATTAGCGAATTTGCTGGTCGATGATAAACAGCTAAGTGTGATTGATTTTGATGATTGCGGGTTTAGCTGGTTTATTTATGATTATGCTTCAGCCGTTTCTTTTCTGGAAACCTCACCTTTATTGCCAGAGTTGGAACGTGCCTGGGTACGTGGTTATAAATTGATAGCGCCGTTATCTGCCGAAGATGAAGCGATGATTTCAACCTTTGTGATGTTTCGGAGATTGTTGCTGACCGCCTGGGTGGCAAGTCACCCTGAAACAGAAACCGCTGCTGAAGCCGGTTATGAACAATTCACCTTCGGCACCATTGAACTGGCAAAAAAATATCTGCAGCAACAGACTGAAGATCGTAATGGATTAACTGAAAAACGCATTCTGGATATGAATGCCTTTGAAGCCAATCAGGGCAAACATCAGCAAAATGTGACGCGGCGTTTGAATAATCTGGGAGCTGCCTCAGTGTTGTTTTACCAGGAGCCTATTGAAATGGTTTCGGCTCAGGGAGCCTGGATGCAGGCTTCTGATGGCAAAAATTACCTCGATTTTTACAATAATGTGCCATGTCTGGGCCATTGTCATCCCAGGGTGGTTGAGGCGGTCTCAAAGCAAATTGCTACGCTAAATGTGCATACCCGCTACCTGATTTCGGTAGTGGATGATTATCTTGAATCGTTAAAGGCCACTTTGCCTGACTCTATTACCAATATTGTAATGACCTGCTCGGGCAGTGAGGCCAATGATCTGGCTATGCGTCTGGCAAAACAGGCTTCAGGTGGTGAAGGTTTTATTGTCACTGAAGATGCCTATCACGGTAATACCAGTTTGGTCACCGAGGTGTCACCGTCAATTATCAAACAGGGTAAGTTGCCGGATCATGTTGTGGCAATACCGGCCCCATCTGTTGAGGTATATGGTGACGATATTGAAGCCGGCTTTGCTGCAAAAGTCACTGAATCCATTGAGCTTTTATGGGAACGAGGATATAGAGTCGCGGCTTTATTAGTCGATACCATTTTTTCATCAGACGGTATCTATACCGAGCCCAGAGGTTTTTTAAAAAAAGCTGTGGATGTGGTGCATAACGCTGGTGGCGTATTTATCGCCGATGAAGTGCAGCCTGGCTTTGCCAGATTAGGTGAAACCTTCTGGGGCTTTGAATTCCACGGGGTAACACCGGATATTGTGACGATGGGAAAACCGATGGGTAATGGTTTTCCAATGGCGGCGGTTGCCACTAGATCAGAATATCTTGATAGTTTTTGTGCTGATGTCGGTTACTTTAATACCTTTGGGGGGAATCCGGTTGCCGCTGCTGCCGGACAGGCTGTTCTCGATACAATCAAACAAGAGAACCTGCAGGAAAATGCCCGGAAAATGGGGCTTTATTTAAAAACGCAGTTGAGCTCTATCATTAAACAATCCGCTTACGTTAATGAAGTGAGAGGGCAGGGACTGTTTCTGGGAATCGATATCGGCAAACGAGATAATAAACACGTTCCCGATCCTGTTAAAACCAAACAGGTAATTAATGATTTAAAAACGGCAGGTGTTTTGATTGGAGCGGCAGGACGATTTGGTGCCACCTTGAAATTAAGACCATTGTTAACCCTGAGGCAATCAGAAGCCGATTTCTTTTTGGAGGCGTTTTCCCAGCAGGTTTAATATGCATCGGCAACAAGCATTATTGGAGCGGCGCCTCAATAATTTTAACCTGTTCGCTGGATAATGCTTTTTTCAATGGCCCACTGGGTTTTTGATCAGTGACTAAATGGTCAATTTCATTCCACTTTGCATACCTTGCCGTTGCCATGCGATCGAATTTGCTGTGATCAGCGACAACCATGTTGTGACTGCTTTGCCGAATCATCTGTTGATAGACATCTGCCGCATCAACTATCGCATCTGTTGGGCCGGTAGGTGCTAGACCACTAGCCCCCAAAATCGCCCAGTCAGCAGTGTAATTTGCCAGAAACTGACAAGTCACCGAACCATGGGTAGCGCCTTCTTCTGCATGATAAACACCTGGCGCCATGATCACCTTAATGGTCGGATTAAATGACAACACCGTGGCGACGCCAAAAGAATGGGTAATAACCGTAATATTGCTCATTTCATAAGCGATACGTTTGGCAACTTCAACCGTGGTTACCCCTGAACCTATCATGAGTACTTTGGCATCTTTTAAGAGTGGAGCCGCTTTTTTTCCAATCGCTGCCCGTTCAGCCAGGTTGGTTTTATGCCGTTCATTGAGTACCGGCTCAACCGCCTGACGCAATAAGGCTCCACCATAAGTGCGGCTGATCAGATTTTGTTCGGCCAATTCTTCGAGGTCACGCCGAATGGTTTCTGTGGTCACGTGTAATGCCGAAGCTAATTCACTAACGCGCATTGATGGATGAATTGTCAGTTCATCAATAATTGATTTATGGCGCGCAGCTTTTTTTCGTGACATGACTGGTACTCATTGTTGATGGCTGAAAGGTACCATATTCGTCAGTGATTTCGTACATTCACCGCTGCGGCAATAGCTGTTATTTACGAAGATCACTCGCACAATAAATGCCCTTATCTAATGCGAGGCATTAGCAACAAAAAACTGACCTGTGATCATTAGAATACAAAGCGTGGCACCAACATAAGGTACCCATAATGGAACACTGAAACCGTTATGGGTTGGTCGCTGCTTTTTAAGGCGAATCAGCGCGAAATTTGATAAGGCAAATACTATCAGGATAATGAATGATGTGGCTTGTGCTAATTTTTCGGTTGGCAGAAACGTTACTAGTAAAATGATAATAAAAACAATGAGTAATGTGGCCATTAATGGTGTATGGGTATGATGGTTGATGCGTGACAGCCACTTTGGAACCCCATTGAGATGCCTGCCCATATCATGAAACACTCTTGAAGCCATCACAATCTGAGCCAGTGCACCATTAACAATAATAAATAACGAAAGTGCGCCCAAAATATTTCCTGAATAACCTTCTGCTTTCATGACATCAACCAATGGTGCTTTAGAGTCAGCAAGTGCTTCAGCAGATAAGGTCAGTACTGCGCCCATCGAGACAGTAATATAAAAGAATAAAGAGACAATCAAAGCAAACAAAATGGCCAAAGGCATGGCTTTACTGACATTTTTAGCTTCTTCGGAGACGTGAACAATATCTTCAAAACCAATATAGGCATAAAAAGCGAGAAAAGCCCCCAGAACAATACCACTCAAAGCAGTGGTGCTGGATAAAGGTTGTGCTTCAGAAAGTCGACCCGGCAATTCCGAAAAATTACCAGCGGTTACCACGAGTATGATGATTAACCCCGACAGGCCTGCAACAGTGGTGATCCCCATAAACCATGCCGTCCCCTTCATGCCAACAGCGGCAATAGCACCGAGTAACAGAACCAGGCCAATCATCAATGGAAGCTCCGGCCATGATAGAAAAATCTGGAAATATCCCGCAAAACCTGTAGTGATAGTGGCCGCTGAAACAATGCCGGTAGCGGCAATCATCCAACCCGTGGTTATTGAAAGCCATCTAGAGCCAAAAGCGGTACTTACATAGGCAACCGGACCACCACTTCTGGGCACTCGAACAGCCAGTTCAGCAAAAGAAAAGGCAGTAAACGCCGCCACTATGGATGCAACTAAAAAAGTGAGCGGGGCATAGATTCCGGCTTTACCAGCAATCTCGCCTATCAATACATAAATTCCAGCGCCCAATATGGTTCCCAGACCATATAAAGCAAGAAGCGGTGCGGGGACGTTTCGCTTTAATTCTGCATCAGTAGTTTTGTTCATCTAATAGTTTTCCAACAAGAAATGAGTTGAGTCTGGGGGGGATAGGCAGATCTCAGCTAAGCGTTTATGGATGTTCAAGAACCTATCATGAGTAAAACCGGTTAGCAAAATGGCTAAAAAGCAATAAATGATATTTTCCTGTTATTTATTATGTTTTATTCCGTATTCATATGTAGTGATGGAGGTTTATTCTGCAAGACCTTTACTGGCTGATTGCCCAACTTGAAATAAAAAAGTGAAACCTTTATGAGTGAGAGAGATAAGGCCTTTTTTGATAGAGCAGATGCTTTTATCAAACTGGCTAATGAGCAAATGGAGAAAAGCGTAGAGGCCGGTGAAGTAAGTGCATCGTTTATGTATGGATTAGCCAGGTACAGTGCGTGGTTTAGCGCATCTGGCTGGACCAATGCCAGGGATATGGCGGATGCACGTGATGAAACTGTCGATTTTTTTGTGAATGAATATCGGCGGATGTTGGAATTGAATATGGATGATTATATTCAGAATTTCAACAATTACGTTCAGGCCTCTGAACAATTGCAAAACAAAGGGTAAGTGTTCGCTTACCCTTTTTATTATGACCCAGCTGAGGTCAGTTTTCACCATGGCTTTGACCGCCCTTTACGGTCTGCACTCATAACTGAGTTTTACTCCAGCTCGTTATTTTTATGCGTTAATCAGCGATATACCGTGTTCGGGAAAACCGGGCAGAGTTCGGTTAATTTAAAACCTTGAGTTCATCGCCTCAGACTTTTCAGATGAATTCTCATCATCGACCAAATCGTTGTAGTATTCAGTTTCATCCACGCGATCATTTCATAGATGATTTACCTTGTTTTGGGCGAATAACGTAAGGTCTGACCATGAGAATATATTTATCTTTTTGCACTGCATTGGTTTTACTTAGTGGTTGTGATGCTGCTGAGCCGGTAATGGTTTATGAGAGTCGCAATGCGCTGCAATGTGAAACCACAGGAATCTCACCCGCCGACAGTGCAGCGAAATTAGCAGCCGAAAACATTGCGGTGACTGAAACATATTGTGGACGGAGAACCGGTGTTGTCTATCCAGCAGCTTGTGGGATGGGAACAGGCACTATCCTGATTCATCAGATAGCTGAAGCAGAACTGGTTACGGCGAGAAATATTGGCTTTCAGGAAGTATCTGAACTGGTAGATCTCGACGCAGGTACTGGCTATGAATTCGTGGATTGTGAAGATGAATAAAGGCCCACTGCAAATTCGTTAACAGTTTTTGTCAGCAACTAAAAAGTAAATCGATGCCAAACCGAATTACACCTATATTTTATCTTTTATTGATACTGCTGTTACTGGTGGCAGGTATCGTAATGCTGACGAAGATCGAAGAGGTGCCGGATTCAGCACCATCTGTTGCTGATACCAGCACCACAGAGGTAATTGAGCAGTCAAGATCGATGCCGAATATTTACATCGATCAGATTATTGCGCCTGCTAACGCTGAAAACCGCAAGGAGTTGTATGCCGATTTACTGACTATCTGCCAGGAAGAGGGCGTTTCAATCAAGGCACTGACGGATACTGAAATGTCACAACTGGGTACGATTCGTTTGCAACGCTGGATAGATGAAAACAGAACAGCCTATCGTCTGGAATCATGGGATTATCAGCTGGAAGAACCACAACAGCAACCGCATTGCCACTTTCAGCTGATCAGTAGTGGTCGTCATGTCATGATAGATGCGGAGGGACTGACAGGGATCAATCTGAATGATAATCAGCCTTATGAGATTGCGCCACTAACCAATATGGATGCCAGTTTGTTGTTACGTTCTCCAGCGCGACAAGACAAAATATCGACTGGTCAACTGAGAGAAGTCGCTGGTCAGCCATGTGTTGAATCCACTATTGCCGATTATGAAGAAGCGATAACATGTACATGGACTGGAGGTGTTGCATGGGGTTTTGAACCGGAATCAGATGGTATCGAGTCGGTTTCAGATACGCATCACTATGCCTTATTCAGATCGATTGTTCTGCAGCAGGATCCGGCTGGAAATGTGTTGGATAAAATCAGTACGGTGACTTTCAACATTGGTGACAAACTTGATGAGGCAGCGATGCAACCTGTCCCTGCAACAGCGTCTCCTGCTGAGCAGCCGTAACCCTGAATCTTCCTGCTGTTAACACTTTTTTAACGTGGCACTGTCAAGATGAGACTATTTTGACATATTGGGCGATTCAGTTATTTCGCTGTCGTTTTATGTTTAAATGCATTCGGTTTCAAACCTTGTCGAAAAATGACACTCTATAACGACTATGTCTTTACAAAACGTAGTGAAGGAAACGCAAGTGATGGAAAATCACATCATTGATGTGCGCAATCTGAGTAAAAAATATCCTTCCGGATTTCACGCTTTAAAGCAGGTCAATCTGCAAATCAAACGTGGTGAAATATTTTCCTTGTTAGGTCCTAATGGCGCAGGTAAAACCACGCTGATTAGTATTATCTGTGGCCTGGTCAATGTGGACGAAGGACAGGTAGTGGTAGGTGGCTTTGATGTGGTTAAGCAATATCGGCAGGCGCGTAAACAAATTGGTCTGGTGCCACAGGAATTAGCGATTGATGTGTTTGCCTTTGTCTGGAATACCATGGTGTTCAGCCGTGGTGTGTTTGGTAAGCCGCGTGATGACGCCTATCTGGAAGAAATTTTAAAGGCATTGTCGTTATGGGATAAACGCCATGCCAAAATTCAATTTCTGTCCGGTGGTATGAAACGTCGTGTGTTAATTGCCAAGGCCTTGGCACATGAGCCGGAAGTTTTATTTCTCGATGAACCGACCGCTGGTGTCGATGTGGAGTTACGCCGTGATATGTGGCGTCTGGTGGAAAAGCTACGCCAGCGAGGCACCACTATTATCCTTACTACCCATTACATTGAAGAAGCCGAAGAAATTGCTGATCGGATTGGCATTATTAATCATGGTGAAATTCTGCTGGTGGAAAACAAGCAGGATTTAATGAAAAAACTGGGACGCAAGCAACTTATCCTGCAATTACAGCACCCGATTACACAGCTCCCAGATGAGCTTAACGGGTTTGTTCTGCAACTCGGTGAGAATGGAAAAACGCTCACTTATGACTATGTCGATAATCAACCGACCAATCATGTGACGGAGGTGCTGGCGGCGATCCATCGCTCAGGCATCGAGCTAAGTGATGTGCAAACCAAACAAAGTACACTGGAACAGATTTTTGTCAGCTTGGTGGAGGATACAAAATGAATTGGTATGCCATTAAAGCCATTTATTTATCCGAGCTTCATCGCAGCTGGCGTACCCCGTTACAAAGTATTGCCTCACCTGTTTTATCTACCTCGCTTTATTTCATTGTGTTTGGTTCAGCAATAGGTTCGGCGATGACTGAAATTGGTGGCGTCAGTTATGGTGCCTTTATTATTCCGGGTTTAATCATGCTGATGGTATTAACTGAATCCACTTCCAATGCTTCATTTGGTATTTATATGCCCAAGTGGTCTGGTGCTATCTATGAAGTTTTGTCCGCCCCGGTGTCAGCTTTTGAGATTGTAGTGGGATATGTCGGTGCGGCAGCCACCAAATCGATTATTCTGGCAATGTTGATTTTGCTCACCGCCAAATTATTTGTGGATTACTCGATTCTGCATCCGTTATGGATGCTGCTGTTTCTGGTATTGACCTGCATTACCTTCAGTATGCTGGGCTTTATCCTGGGTGTGGTGGCGGATGGTTTTGAAAAATTACAGGTCATTCCATTGATGGTCGTTACCCCGCTGGCGTTTTTGGGCGGTACATTTTATTCAATCAGTATGTTGCCGGAGTTCTGGCAGAAAGTGACCCTGTTTAATCCTGTGGTCTATCTGGTAAGCGGATTTCGCTGGAGTTTTTATGGCACGGCAGATGTCAGCATGACATTGAGCCTGGTGATGATTTCCACTTTTCTGATTATGTTTATGGTGTTTATCTGGTGGATATTTAAAACCGGTTATAAGGTAAAAGTCTGATAAATGGTTTGAATTCATTTCTTTACAGCTAGTTGAATTAGTTTATAGCGCCTTAACCTTCACTGCCATAGCTGGTCCAGATGTTTGAAATGCCATTTTGAGGGATCTTCTGGACCCTCAATGGTGTCCTTACAACTGGGCAAAGCGAGATCGATGACCTGTATTTGAATGGGCGCTTTTGAACGTAATGAAAAAAAGACTTTCACTTTGGGTTTTACCAGTGATGTCACGCCAGGTTCAATCACCACGGCCAACCTCTGGGAGGCGAGACGTACTAATGATCCAACAGGATAAATGCCCACCATCTTTACAAAAATATTGAAAATTTGTTTATCAAAATGACCTTCCCATTTTGCCATTTCCCGAATGGTTCCAGCAGGATCCCAGGCTTGTTTATAAGCGCGTTCAGACGTAACGGCATCATAGACATCACAAATGGCTGCCATACGGGAAAACAATGAGATTTCCTCACCTAAAAGTCTATTCGGGTAGCCCATACCGTTGATTTTCTCGTGATGATGTAAAGCGATATCGATGATCTCTGGTGCGGCACCTGAGTTTTCTAATAGCTTGGCTCCGGCAGCTGGATGCTTTTTCATGATGTTGTATTCTGCGTCAGAAAGCTTTCCAGGTTTGTTCAGTATTTCCAATGGCATCAGGGATTTACCCAAATCGTGCATTAAGCCGCCTACACCAGCCAGCTTAACCTGATCTTCCTCCAAGTTGAGTTGGCGAGACAACGATATCATCAATGCACAAACAGCTAATGAATGCATGTAGGTATAGTCATCATGGGTTTTCAGACGAGCGACACTGAGTATGGCCGCTGAGTTTCGCTGTACCATTAAATCAATTTCATTCACTAGCGGTAAAGTTGTCTGCGGATCAATTGCTTTGCCGAGCCGGGCATCTTTATACATTGCCATAACCTGTGGTTTAGCATCATTAAAGAGTCGACGTGCGCGATTAATATCGTCTTCCATTGAAGATTCAACGACGCTTTGATTTTCAGTGGCTTGGGATGTTTCTATAGGATTCTCTGGGGATTCTTGCGTAGGGGATGGCATTAAGGTAACTGTATTTTGTAAAGCGTCACCTTTTTCCTCATCGATCCAGACATCTGTAATGCCTGCTTCAAGAATGCTTTTAATATCTTCGGAATTGGTTAATAAAAAACTGCTGCGAAAAAATGGATGCTTTAACCATGAACCACCCAGTTTTTGTATATACATGCCCAGTCGGAGATCAGTTGAGGCAATGCGTCTAATCAAAGTTTAATACCTTTCTTGTGTTCATTTTTGAGCGCATTGTATATAGCTTATATGTGAAAAAAATGTGTTTTATCACCAATTTTTTTGTTTTAGCGGTAATTTCAGGAAAATCCCTGGCACCATGATTCGGTATCCTGGATCAAGGATGACCATCAGTGGGGGGATGGTATCACTTTGAACGTTTTGTGAGAGCATTCTGAATGACTATTTGAGATGCTGTCGTTGTAAGACTGAATTCAGCAGTTTACAACGTTAGAATAGACGCAGAGAAATGATGGTGCTACTTTGGGAATGCAATACAAGGCAGGTTTTATCTATGTCGCCACGACTTTGGCAAATATTTATTGCTAAGCAGTCTGAATGATGAAAAGTTGTATTAATACAAACATAACAATAGATATTAATTACCGATGGATAGAGAGATGCAAAAAGATAGTCAACACAGCGAAACGGAATTGGAAAATCTCTTAAAGCAATCAATCGCGGAAGGATTTGTAGAGGTTCCTATCCTGCCGGAAATTGCGAATAAAGCTTTTATGCTGGCCAATAATAAAGAGTCAGATGCTAGTCAGATGGCCCAGTTAATTCAAAGTGATCCCTCACTGGCCGGTCATGTGATGCGTATTGCCAATTCCGCAGCTTATACGCCGATGGCCAATCTGACTTCGTTGCAACAGGCCATTGCCCGACTGGGCATGACAACTATCAGTGAAATCGCCATTAGCGCCGTCATCAATGCAAAATTATTTAATACTCCGGGGTATGAGGACTATGCAGACCTTATTTGGCAACAGTCACTGGCGACATCACTGTGGGCTAAGGAGGTTGCCAGCCATTGCAACGTGAATGTTGAAGTGGCTTTTCTTGCGGGATTGATTCATTCAATTGGTCGCCCAGCCGTACTCCAAACGCTGATTGATCTTGCCGAGCAACGCAATTTGCCTTTGAACGATGAAATTGTTCATCAGCTGGAAGATAACTATTGGCTGATAGTTTCGCAGATGATCGTTATTCGCTGGCGTATGCCGGCTTTGGTCATTGAGACAATTCAGCATATTGAAACACCATCGACTGACAAAGAGGCAGGTCAATTGGCAGCAGTTGTAAACATGGCAAGATATGCTGCTGATGCTATGCTGAATGATGAGTTGGCGGATAATTTTCCTCAGGCAGCCATCGATATTGTTGAATTTGAGTCAGCAGATATTCAGAAATTATTAACCAAGAAGGAACAGATCAGCGAACGACTCACACAGCTGATGGCTTAATCATTGTGATTTCGGTATTCGTTTTTTAACGCCACATAATTCTGGCAAGCATAGTGAAAATAGTTCAGTTCGTCTTCAGTTAGCGGTCGAATTTGTTTAACTGGCGAGCCCAGATAAAGATATCCGGATTCAAGTTTTTTCCCCGGTGGCACTAAGGAGCCGGCACCGATAACCACTTTGTCTTCCACGACAACACCATCCAAAATGGTCGACGACATACCCACCAATACCTGATCACCGATTGTGCAGCCATGCAGCATCACCAGATGACCGATGGTGACATCATTGCCAATAATAAGTGGATGGCCTTCGGGATTAAACTCACTGGCATGTGTAATATGCAGACAGGAATTATCCTGAATACTGGTGCGAGCACCTATTCTGATACGATGCATATCGCCACGAATCGACACAAGCGGCCAGACTGAGCTGTCATCGCCAATTTCAATATCGCCAATCAGTGAGGCCGTATCATCAATCCAGACCCGTTGACCCAGTTTGGGACTGTTGCCTCGAAATGCTTTGATGACCATCAGACTAACTCAGCAGGGTTATACCGCATAACACCAGTAACGCGACATTCGCCAACAGGCCAATCATGAAAAACCAGGTTCTGGGGCTGGGGTTTTGTTCTGTGGCAATTGCGTAATAAAGGACCATGTGAAGAATACGGGCGATGGCAAATACCCAGACGAAAATACCCGTCCAAAAGCTATTGGCTCCGATAAGAACCGCCATAAAAGTCGTACCGAGCATCAGTGGAAGATTTTCCAGTGAGTTCATAAACGTGCGATGTGCTCTGAACACAAAGGATTCATGGCTGAGGTTTTCCGGAATTTTGCCTGGAATAGCACCAGCTTGGGAAGCTTTGGTTTTACTGGCAACAAACCATTGAATCAGCAACGTGAGCAAAATGATAAACAAGCCAAGAAAAGTCAGATAATAAATAACCCCCATAGTCATTCTTTGCCTCGTAAGTTAGTTTTGAGATTATCGGCTTCAGTTGGAATTTATTTTCCCTGACAATCGCCGACCCGTTCCGCTTTATAATCTGTTTTCATGATCATCGGACCTATCGGCGTATTCATTTCACTGGTCATCTTGCCTTCCAGGTGGGTGCCATGAAACGTAGCGTAACCTTTAAATACTGTCGTCATGCCTTCAACATTACAATTTGCGGCGAAATCCACTCTCTCCCGGGTGATATCTGTTTGCGTCACATCACAGCTCTTCGGAATATTCAGTACACTAATACCTTTATCTAACTGTGATTGGGTTAAACACTCCTGATTGTTACTGGTTTGAGGCGGGACATTCATTGGTCCTTCCATTGTCGAAATACTTTTGTATGACCATAAACCGGGTTTTAAATTTGGGGTTTCAGCCAAAGCGGGCAAAGCCAGGGCTGCAGTGATACATAAGGTTGAAAAATAAATGAAATAACGCACAGTGGTGTTCCCCTGATGTTTTGCTATGGTGGTCGTCATAAACTATGCCGATATTAAAGAATCTTGCCTGTGAGTGAGGGAGAGCGCAATAGCCTTAACAGGATCCAGATACTTATCCGTCTATTGGAATCAGTAGAATAATGCTGCTAGAGTGAAAATTATGCGTTTTACTGAAAGTAGTGTTGGTGTATTTTTTAATTATGTGTATACGCTTTTTTATACTTTCGAATATGCTGACGTCATTGAAAATAAGTCTTCCAGCTTGATAATGACTAAAGCTAAAAACAAGCGTCGCTAATATCGATTCGATTTTACATTGCTCAGGATTTGTTCTCGTATGATTGCATGATGATCTAAAACACAGAAGGGAGATAATTATTATGTCCTCGAAATATGTTTTAACTGATTTTCAACATTTACGTGATGAAATGGTTCGCAAGCAATTAATTAATCGAGATATAAGTTCTTCAAAAGTTCTTGAGGCCATGAGCGCTGTACCCCGCGAGCAATTTTTACCACTTGAAATGCGGGGATTTGCCTACGAGGATTCCCCTTTACCTATCGCTGAAGGTCAGACTATTTCCCAACCGTATATCGTGGCGCTAATGATAGACGCACTCAATTTGCAAGGTGGTGAACGGGTGCTGGAGATAGGTGTCGGCAGTGGCTATGCTTCGGCCGTCCTCGCTGAAATTGCCGATCAGGTTATCGGCATTGAGCGAATACCAACCTTGTCTGACCAGGCCAAAACAGTGCTTAAGCAGTTGGGTTATAACAATATTAAGATTATCAATGCGAACGGCACTATCGGCTATGTTGAAGCAGCTCCTTATGATGCGATTCTGGTCTCTGCTGGCGGGCCGGAAATCCCCACAACATTAAAAAAACAATTAAAAATAGGTGGTCGACTGGTCATTCCGATAGGAAACCGTCTGTATCAGCGGTTATTGCGAGTGACACGTATTGATGAAAACCAGTTTGATGAAGAGGTGATTAGTCAGGTTCACTTTGTGCCGCTGATCGGGCAGGAAGGCTGGAGTGATGATCTGAACACTTCCTCAACAAAGCGCAGCTCCAGCGCTAGTCTGTCTGCGGGCAAGGATCAGTCGGAAAATGCTGTTCGTCATAAAACGCAAACAATTGAAGCCTTAATTGCTGAGGCAGCACAACCAATCGATACAATCGAAACGGTGGATCTCAGTCCACTACTCGATCGAATTGGTGAGTCTCGTCTGGTGTTATTAGGGGAAGCCACCCATGGGACATCTGAATTCTATCGGTTCCGTGCCCGCCTTACCCAACAATTGATAGAGCAAAAAGGCTTTAATATGGTGGCAGTTGAGGCCGATTGGCCAGATGCTGCCCGTATCGATCATTATGTTCGTGAACATTCGACACCTCCTTCAGAATGGCGGGCATTTGCGCGTTTTCCGACGTGGATGTGGCGCAATACGGATATGCAGGAATTTGTCGAATGGCTGCGTCGACATAATGCCATGCAAGCTAAACCAAATTTAAAAGTGGGTTTTTACGGACTCGATCTGTACAGCATGTTTTCATCAATTGATGAGGTGATTAACTATCTTGAAGCAGTGGATCCCCAGGCTGCAGAAATTGCTCGTGAACGTTATGGTTGTTTAACACCATGGCAATCGGATCCAGCCACTTATGGCCGAGCAGCTGCTTCGGGAGAATATAACAAGTGTGAAGATTCCGTGGTGGATATGCTGGTGAGCATAATGGAAAAACAGGCCGAATATATGGCAAACGATGGGGAGAGCTTTCTGGATGCGATGCAGAATGCCCGATTGGTGGCCAATGCCGAAGCTTACTATCGCAGCATGTATAAAGGTTATACCTCTTCCTGGAATATGCGCGACAGCCACATGTTTGACACCATCTGCTCCCTGTTGGATTTCAAACAGCAACATGATGAGAAGCCGGCGAAAATAGTGATCTGGGAACATAATTCTCATATTGGCGATGCCCGTGCTACCTCAATGTCAGCGAGAGGCGAGCATAATGTGGGGCAGTTATGCCGCAGTAAATTTGGCGACGACGCTTACCTGATCGGTTTTGGTACGCACGGGGGAACTGTGGCGGCTGCTGATAACTGGGGTGAATCAATGCAAGTAAAAACCATTCGTCCATCAATGGAAGGCAGTTGGGAACGTGTTTGCCATGACACCGACATTCCAGCCTTTATGCTCGGTCTGCGTAAACCTGAATCCAAGGAATTGAAAAAACACCTGCTTGAAGAGCGACCAGAGCGGGCTATTGGAGTGATTTACCGCCCACAAACCGAATTAACCAGCCATTATTTTCAAGCACGTCTCAGAAAACAGTTTGACGAATATATTTGGTTTGATCAGACTGAGGCCGTTACTCCACTGGATTATGAAGCGATGCAGGGTATGCCTGATACCTATCCTTTCGGTTTATAAAACATCTGCTCATACTGACAGATCGGGGTGGAGCCAAGGTGCCAGTGCATTGCTTCATGTAGACGACGACTTACAGACAGGCCACCTTTACAGGAGTACCCGTTTGCAATTGTAGGGATTCAGGTTCTAAAAAAACCAATTAATGGAGGGGGCAATGAGTGAGTTTGTTAAACCCGCAGCTGAATGGATAGCAGCGATTATCGAATTGTTGGGCGTGAGCATAATACTCGTTCTCGCTGTTTATGCTCTGACATCAGCCATTTATCAGCTGACACGGAAAAAAAATGAAATTGAATTCATCTACCGTCAAACACGACAGCGTCTTGGACGAGGTATTCTGCTGGGACTCGAGTTTCTAGTAGCTGCCGATATTATTCATACCGTGGCGGTTGAGCTAACCTTTAAAACAGTAGGAGTTTTAGCCATTATCGTCGTTATTCGGACATTTTTAAGCTTTACGTTAGAAGTTGAGCTTACGGGAAAATGGCCGTGGCAGGAAAACGGTAACAAATAACTTTACGGTATTAATGTCGAATGCTTAAAGCTTGCCAATAATGCCGTGACCAATAGGTATTTTTAAGGCTGGAAATCATTACGCCCCGGGTAGTCGATGCATGTAAAAATTTATGGTCTTCCAGATAAATACCGACATGACGACCATTACGGAAAAATACCAGATCACCAGAACGTAGTTCAGCCCTGGGTATCTTTCGCCCGCTACGAATTTGCTGGTCGGTACTTCTGGGTAAATCGATACCAAACAGATCACGAAAAGTGATTTGTACAAAGGCAGAGCAATCGATCCCTGAGCGACTTATGCCTCCCATGCGATATGGTGTGCCATGCCATTCGTTATGCTGTTGATATAGCAGCAACATCGCCTGAATTTCATCATAATATTGAGCATCAGTCTCAGTTTGAAAAATGTGAGCTCTGTCTGGTGATTTGCTCGAAAATTTGGGGGCCGTTCCACAGCCCGAAAGCATGACAAACATTGGCAAAAAAACTATGCAAAATCGCCAATGTAACGTCATAAAAAATTTGTAATGTATTCTGATCATTAAATGTATGGCTTCAAATTCTTAACTATTCACATAGATTAAAAACCATATAGTTCTATATTTACAGGATATTTTCATGTTTTTTGGCTAAATAACGGAAAAAGGGGGAGGATGTCTATTGAAAATATGATTAATTCTCTTCTAACACAATGTTAATCTCTCAAAATGAATGGCTGTTGTGTCGGCTTCACAAGACAAATTTTACTATGTTTAGGCAGAAATTTTAGCGCTGTCATAATTTTGCCATGAACTATCAGTAGGTTTTAACTACCAACACTCTATTTGCTGCACAGACAAATCTGTTTATATTTAGTGACTTGAAAAAGGTAATTGAATGACGGATAAATTTGCTGAATTAACGCTGCTAATCCTCATAGTTGGAGCAGCTCTTGCCTTATTTTCCAACATGAGTAAGCGATCTTTTTTAAATGATAATCATTGGAATGGTGAAATTGTTGCACTGACAATTATTACGCTGATCAGTATGGTTAGTTTTCCACTGATTGATGCCACGTTGCCCTGGCTGGAATTTGCAGATCTGCGATATTATAATGAAATAGCATGGCTAGGCCTTATAAAGGGCATTTTAGGATTATGGCTACTACATAGAGCTGTTCGTGATTACAGTGATATAGGCGAACCGCAGAAAAAATTTGTGGCTAAAGGAATTTATCGATTTATACGCTATCCGTTTTATTCTGCGCTTTTAGCCTTGGTTCTTGCCCAGCTTCTGTTAACACAGAATTGGCTGGCCGGCTTGGCCGGTTTAATCACATTCGCTTTGGTTTATTGCTTAAGAGTGCCACGTCAAGAAGAAGATGGGCTTGAGAAATATGGACATCATTATCTTGAATATATGTCGCAAACGGGGGATATCTGGCCAAGGCTCCCTTTTAAACACTAAAGTTGGGATAATATTTTCTTCAGCCTGGATGGCTATAGAAACCAATGAATTTAAAAACTGTTATGGAAAACAGTAATGCTTAATATTCGTCCGCTCTCTAGGGAGCGTTTAGCTTCCCTGATGGAAAATGCGACTGTCATTGAAGCGGACAAAAAAGGTATTAAAGTGGCAGTTTTGCCTGATGGGCAATACTTAAAATTTTTTTACCGCAAACGCTTTCTAAGTAGAGAGCTACTTGCACCAGCAGCAGTTAAGTTTGCCCGCAATGCTTATCATCTGACACAACTCGACATTCCTACATTGCAAGTAAAGGCTTTGCATCGCATTATCGGCGAAGCCCACACTGTAGCTATATACTCTCCCTTACCCGGACGTACCTTACGAGACATTGTTAACTCCAATGAAGCGGATGCAAATTTGATGTATCGCCTGGGAGTGTTTTTGGCGAGGGTACAGCGTCAAGGGATATATTTTCGTTCAATTCATCCGGGAAATATTATTGTAAACGGGATGGATTTTGGGCTTATCGATATTCTTGATATGCGTGTCCATTGGTGGTCTTTAAGTCGCTGGGCGAGACGTCGAAACTGGCGACATTTTTTCCGCTATCCTCATGAGTGGGAAAATCATGGAGACTTGATCCAAGCGCTTATCAAGGGCTATCGGCATTCTGCCGATCTGCCTTTGCGCGAGCTGAATTGGTTAGAACGAATTATTGGTAAACTTATTTCTATCTGATTTTTAGCCCTAACCAACTTATCGGTCAGATAAGGCATTTTTGCGTAAAATGCCCACACATGACGATCCTAAATAAAGCTTCCAACGAATATGATGTAATCATCATCGGTGCCGGTGCGGCTGGATTGATGTGCGCTATTGCTGCTGGTCAGCGTGGCCGGCGTGTGCTGGTAATTGATCATGCCAATAAAGTCGGCAAGAAGATCCTGATGTCTGGTGGCGGACGCTGTAACTTCACCAATATGTACTCCGCTCCGGAAAACTTTATTTGCAGCAACCCTCACTTCGTTAAATCGGCATTGAGTCGGTATACACCCTGGCATTTTATTGAATTGGTCGAGAAACATCAGATTGCATATCACGAGAAAAAACTGGGGCAGTTGTTTTGTGATGAGTCATCGAAAGAAATCGTACAGATGTTGCTGGCAGAGTGTGCATCGACTGGGGTGAAAATTATGACTGATACGCCGGTTAAGGTGGTTGAAACCGGTGGTCAAAAATTGCTAGAAACCCCTCAGGGTAAATTACAGTGTGTATCGCTGGTGATTGCAACCGGAGGATTGTCGATTCCCAAAATGGGAGCAACCGGTTTCGGTTTTGAATTAGCCAGAAAACTTGATATCCCGGTGTTGCCCACACGAGCAGGGCTGGTACCAGTGGTGTTGGATGATCATAAACTCAAACCGCTTGCGGAGCTTAGTGGTATTTCATTGGATACCATCACAGAGGCTAATCAAAATTCATTTCACGAGAATATTCTGTTTACTCATCGTGGTTTGAGCGGTCCTGCCATATTACAGGCATCAAGCTATTGGCAGCCTGGCGAGACACTGAAAATCGATATGTTTCCTGGAATTGAATTGGCCGGTTATTTAGCTGAAATGCGTGTTGAAAAATCCAAAACAGCCCTGAAAACCATTCTTGCCGAAAAACTGACCCGCCGGGTAGCCCAGCTTTGGTGTGATCAGTGGCTTGAAGATAAACCGGTCGGTCAGCTTTCCGATGCAGATATCGAACATGTTGTATCACAGTGCCAGCCCTGGACATTGAAGCCATCCGGTACTGAAGGTTATCGAACGGCTGAAGTGACATTGGGCGGTATTGATACTGATGCATTATCTTCCAAAACGATGGAGTGCCGTAATCATCCGGGACTATATTTTATTGGGGAAGTGGTCGATGTTACCGGTCATTTGGGAGGGCACAATTTTCAATGGGCCTGGGCTTCAGGCTATGCCGCTGGACAGTTTGTCTGAAGAATATTGTCAGAAGTTTGAGACCCTATCTAAAAAAAGTTAATGTTCTATAACGAAAAGTTGCTTTCAACAGTGATTGAAATCGTTTATCACTATCACACTTATTCAATTGCAGGAGAGCACCATTGCTGGAATTTCTGACAGACGCTCAGGTTGTTACCGTGTTAGTGACCGCACTGGTGGTGGGACTGGTTGTGGTTTTTCATTATGAAGTGATTCAGCAATTGAATCGTTGGTGTCCGAATCATCCTTCCAGGACTGCAAAGCACCGTCACCGGCCGATTATATTGGCTACTATGTTTGTTTTGTTATTTGCACATATCATTGAAATCTGGTTATTTGGCGTGGCCTTTTGGGGTTTACTGAGTCAAACGGGGTATGGGTACATCAGTGGCTATGAGCATATTAGCCTGTTAGATAGCGTGTATTTCTCTGCCGCCACCTATACCACGGTTGGTTGGGGCGATTTGGCCGCTACCGGTCATATTCGATTTCTCGCCGGTACAGAAGCCTTAGTGGGCTTTATGATGATTACCTGGTCAGCTTCTTTCAGCTATCTTATTATGGCGCGGGCCTGGGGGAGTGAAAACGATTAAAATTAGCTAGAAAAATTAAGTATGTTATTTCAACTGTTCTGAAGAATAGTAATTTTTAAGGTGGTCGCTTTCTTTTCCTGCATAATTCTATTTGCTTACGTAGAAAGCTTCAGGAAGCTGATTTATTTTCACCTAAAACAAGCAAGGCTGTTTTGTCTGGATAATGATGGGTGGCCTTAGATAAGATTCTGTTCCGATTGATAATTTAGAATACGACAAAGATAAATTAAGGCTTGCGATACGCTTAAAACTGTGAAATATTTCACAAAAAAGTTTTAAGGATGCGACTGATGCGTATCGAACTTTTCCTATCAGATGTTGCTGGACCCTGATGGTTCATCACACATCATTTTGGCTGAGTAGCCTGCTTTCAACGCATTGGCTATGCCGTCGTTACACACACCCATTTCACCCCATTGTCTGTCAGGACAATCCATCTATTGCGTTTTTTCCCTATTCTTTGAAAAGGAGTTCTATAAATGAACCCTAGAAAGCTCTACGTGATTCTGATGCTGGCGGGTATGGCATTGCTGTTGTTATCCCTGGTGTGGTTTTTTGTAGCCTATGCTTCCACTTTAGATACCATGAGCCGTTATGGTGATAAGGATGTCACTTTACAGTTGATGGCTTGCATCTATTCCACACCGCCGATTTGTCAGGGAGCAGCATTTTTAGGTGATGGTCCGGCTTATAGTCCCATGTTGTTTTGGCTGGGGCTGCTTTTGTTTATTGCTGGTGTGATTGTATTTTTTGCGTTGAATAAACAGATAAACCAAACGTCTTTTGACCCTAAAACAGGGCAAAGCATTACCAGTGACAAACTCTTGGGATTTATCGCGAGAGAAAAATACACCTACTACACTTATATTCTTTTTCTGGTGGGGGCCGGCGGTGGGTTGTTATTACCGCCTCTGGCCATAGCGGCATTACTTGGTTTTGTATTGGCAGTGTTAGGTTATTTTCTCTATCCACAACAGTTAACCAGTTTGGATAAAAACCATCTCGCCGCGCTAAGTGTGGTGTATCTCGCATCGACCTTTTTGCTTTTCCTGACTATTGGCAGTGCTTTATTTATTCTGATCGCGCTGGCACAACTTGTTTTGTATTACATCGGTTTTAATAGTTATCGGCTTGGCCACTTTATCAATATGAATAACCTTAAAGAAGAAGCCATCCTTGCATTTAAACCGATACGTGAGCGTTTTTCCTCTGGCGAGAAAGGCTAATTTTGTCGTTTTTAATGATCGAGTATTAGAGGTAGCTTTATGAAAACTTTAAAAAGCGTATTGCAACCATTCAATTCCACACGTCTAATCCCTTTGCTATTGGCGATAACACTCACGGCCTGTGGTTCTGATTTTCAAGAAGGCGCCTATGTTGATCCACAATATGGCACAGGCTATGAATTTAATGCGGAAGGTCAGGGCCAGTTGATTGGTGGCGTTCCGGGCTCATATAGCTTTACTTATAAAGTGGATAGCGATGAAGTAGTAACGTCTGGTGATATCAATCTCACCTTTAAACGCATTGATGCTAAAACCCTGGAACGACCTGATGGCACCCGGCTAATCCTAAAAGAAGATTAAGTCTCATGGAGGTCAGCATGGAAGCTGTTATTCAAATCACAGGTTTGCTGATTTGAGCTGGGTTTTTTCTTCAAATCGTTGGATCCGCCAGACGAAGAAAATGCCAGTGACCATGACCGCTGCTGCCATCCATAATGCTGAAAGATAATTACCGGTCAGCGTGGATAAATACCCCGCCAAAGCGGGGGCGATAAGTTGAGCGATGCCATAACTTATCGTCAGTTTGGCCATGGCTTTAGCGGGGTTATGTGGAAATTTATGCCCGACATAGACCAGCATCAGGCTGACAATTCCAGCAAAGGTGGCACCAAATAACAACGCGCCAATCACATTGAATAGCAGCGATTCACTGAATAAGGGAATCAGGATAGAAAGCAATATAATCGAATAAGCGGCGATGATGGCACTTGTCTCACCAATGCGCTCAGCCACTTTGTCCCAGATTATGCAGGATGGAATGGCGGCTACCCCCAGCATTACCCAGATAAGATTGCCATGTCCCGACAAACTGGGCATCTCTTCCAGAATCGCAACAATAAATGTCGCACTGATAACATACCCCACGCCAGCACAGGCATAAGCTGCGATCATTAATCGCATCCATTTATTGTTGGGCGCTGCAAAATCAGCAGTGGGAGCCTGTTGCGTTGCAGGTGCCGGCATCAGAAACCAGGCGGGCAGGAAAAATAAAATACCGAAAAGCCCCATGATCAGCCATTGCTCAGCCCAATTGAAATAGGGCGTTATCAGAACAATAACGATCCCAGGTATCGCAATACCGAACCCTAAACCGGAAAAATGAATACCTAATGCTGATTTGTAACCATTTTGTTTGAGCCAGCCCATCACAAATCCTGCTGCCAGAATTATTCCCGCAGTACTGGTCAGGCCACCAATAAAGCGCAAAATACTCCATAAAACAATATCCGTGGTAACAGCCATTAAGACCGTACTTAACACCGCCAGAATCAGGTTGATTCGGTAGAACAGGAACTTGATTTTGAGGCTGGTTAAAAATGAGATCAACACCACGCCTGACAGGTAACCAATGTAATTAAATGTGGCCAGCCAACCTCCGCTTAATGTGTCCAGTGAGGTTTCATTTAACATGATAGGCAAAAAAGGCGTGTAGGCAAAACGGGCAATGCCGACGGTTAAAATCAAAGCACAGATCCCAGCCAGAATGACCTGATGTCGGGGGGAGAGTGGAAATCGATTTGTGCTCATAACCAGAATATTACCTGCGGTAAGTTAATGCCCTACCTTTTTTACCATAAGTCTTTATTGGATGTGTTGTCGTGATAATTTCAAATAGCGATGTATAAATAAATACAGAGCATTTTTAATTGAAAGATTGTCATCTGCACTATTAATCCCCACTTAATCCTTCTGAGTTACAGTTTCAACGCAAATGCCTTCCGGAGTTATGAATGAAGAAAATTATCGTCACTATAGTGTTATTGGTTATCGGATTTGGCAGTTATTTTGCCCTGGCAGAACAACAGGAACCTGAGGTCATCAGCTACATCAAACAGCAGGGAGTGACCATCATTGACAGTTTTGAAACCCCTGCAGGATTGACTGGGTATGCCGCCAGTGTAGAAGGGCAGCCGCTGAGTATTTATCTGACAGAAGATAAAAAATATGCGGTGATTGGAAACCTGATTAACGCTCAAGGAGACGATTTGGGTCAGGAAGCACTTTATGAACTGGTCAGTGCTCCTCAGAATGAAAAGATTTGGCAGCAACTCGACACGGCTAAGTGGGTATTGGATGGTGATAAAGATGCAAAACGAATTATTTATACCTTTACCGATCCCTATTGCCCGTATTGCCAGAAATTACGTGAAATCGCTGATCCTTACATTGCCAAGGGTGAGGTGCAGTTGCGCCACATTATGGTGGGAATTCTGCAGGAGGACAGTATCAAAAAAGCGGCTGCTATTTTAGGGGCTGATTCACCTGAAAAGGCTTTGCAACAACATATCCAACCTGCCGATAACCCTACAGAAAATATAAATGAAGAGGCGTTAGCAAACGGATCATTGCTGGTAGAGGAAAATAACCTGCTGATGGAACAGCTTGGGTTTATGGCAACACCGACCAGCATTTACAAGGATGAAAAAGGTCATGTGCGGCTGATTGAAGGTATGCCGATGCGTGATGATATCGACAAGCTGTTTGAACAGTGATGTCGATTAATCTCGGACCCTTCGCTTTACCTCTCGAGCCGTTATTGTTATTTGGCTGTGCTCTTTTGGGGATATTGGTGGCATCTGTTCTGGCCAGAAAAAAAGCAGGCTCGGTCACCGATCCATTATTGATGATGCTGTTATTCGGTCTGGTTATCGGACGCATCGTGTTTGTCATTAAATTTGCCGATCAATACGACTCTTTCTGGCAGATGCTCGATTTTCGCGATCGTGGGGTGGACTGGGTGTCCGGCACGATAGCAATGGCACTGTTTCTGTTATGGCAAATCAAACGCCTGCCACAGCAACGTGTTGCCTTGTTCGGTGGAGCCTTATCGATTTTGCTGTTTTTTTCGCTAACGTCCTTATTAATGAATGCAGGTCGGGAACAGGTTTCAATACCCGATATTGCCTTAGAGCAATTGGACGGCGAGCAGATTTCACTGGTTCAAGTGGCTGAAAATAACATTACCGTGGTGAATTTATGGGCAAGTTGGTGCCCACCTTGTCAACGTGAAATGCCTGCCTTTGAAAAGTCAGCACAACAGTATCCTGATATTCGTTTTGTCATGCTCAATCAACAAGAGTCAGCTGTAAAAGTGAATGACTTTCTGGCTGAGAATAAGCTGACATTTGAACACGTGCTGCTTGATAAAACCGGCAAAGTTGCCGATAAATTTGATGCCTATGGCTTGCCGGTGACGCTGTATTTTGATCAACAGGGCTCCTTGGTTGAGAGCCATATGGGAGAAGTCTCCGCGGCATCGTTAAGCGCTACATTAGAACGGCTTTCACAGTAATCAGCAAGCAATGAATATCTTGTTTAATTAACGGTCTTAGGGGAGTTTTTATGGATCTGCAACTGAAAAATAAAACGGCTTTTATAAGTGGCAGCACGGCGGGCATTGGTTTTTCCATTGCCAAATCACTGGCCGATGAAGGAGCGAATGTTATCGTCAATGGGCGTTCTGAAGCTTCAGTTAAACAGGCTATTGAATCCCTTAAATCGACAGCTAAAGGCAACGTAGATGGATTTGCAGGGGATCTTTCGATAGCGGCTGAAGCCGAGAAACTGACAAAGCAGTTCCCCGAAGTCGATATTCTGATTAATAATCTGGGTATCTTCGAGCCAGTGCCGTTTGAAGAGATAGCGGATGAAGACTGGCGACGTTTTTTTGATGTAAATGTGCTCAGTGGCGTGCGTTTGACGCGAGCCTATCTGCCAGCGATGAAACAACAAAACTGGGGTCGGGTGATTTTCATCTCCAGTGAAAGCGGGGTGCAGATCCCCCATGAGATGATTCATTACGGCATGACCAAGGCGGCTCAGATTGCTATTGCTCGTGGTCTGGCTGAGCAGGTTGCCGGTACCAATATTACGGTCAATTCAGTCTTGCCAGGCCCAACCAGCTCAAGAGGTGTTGAAACTTTCGTCAGTGATCTGGCAGAAAAAGAAGGCCAAAGCATCGAAGCGTTTGAAAAAGACTTTTTTGAACACGTCAGACCAACTTCTTTGATCAAGCGTTTTGCCACCACCGATGAAGTTGCCTCAATGGTCTGTTATCTCTCCAGCCCATTAGCCTCAGCCACAACCGGTGCGGCAGTTAGAGTGGATGGCGGGGTTATCAAAAGCGCTTTTTAAAAATTTATCCGATTTCTCACAGTTTCAAAATCCAGCCCTAGAAATATTTTTGAATTTTATTCTTTAACAAGAGATTTTTATGACAGCATTGTTTACTGAGTTTTCACTGAAAGATATAACGTTACGCAATCGTATTGCGGTTCCACCGATGTGCCAATACAGTGCCGATGACGGCCATACCAATGATTGGCATCTGGCGCATTACACTCAATTAGCACGTGGTGGTGCGGGTCTGGTAATTGTTGAAGCTACGGCAGTCAGCCCTGAAGGAAGAATTACTCCAGGATGTACTGGCATATGGAATGACGAGCAGGCTGAAGGCATGGCAAAAATTGCTTCGGCTATTAAAAAAGCCGGTGCCTGTGCCGGGATTCAGATTGCACATGCTGGTCGTAAAGCCAGCGCCAACCGTCCTTGGGAAGGCGATGATCATCTTGCTGACAGTGATCCACAAAGTTGGCAAACCATAGCGCCTTCTGCTGTGGCATTTGGTGCTAATTTGCCGAAAGTACCTCAGGCTATGACGCTGGAAGATATAGAACGGGTTAAAGCTGACTTTGTCGCTGCTGCCAAACGTGCCAAAAAAGCCGGATTTGAATGGCTGGAACTGCATTTTGCTCATGGCTATCTGGCACAAAGCTTTTTTTCAATCCATTCTAATAAACGTGATGATCAATACGGTGGCGATTTGGCTGGTCGTAGCCGATTTTTACTGGAAACTTTACAAGCCGTGCGCGAAGTCTGGCCGGAAAATCTGCCCTTAACAGCCCGCTTTGGAGTGATTGAATATGATGGTCGTGATGAAGAAACATTAAGTGAGTCGATTCATCTGACCCGGCAATTCAAACAATCCGGTCTGGATATGCTTAGCGTCAGCATGGGGTTTTCAACTCCCGATGCGGATATTCCGTGGGGACCAGCTTTATTAGCACCGATTGCTGAACGTGTGCGTCGTGAAGCTGACATTCCAGTTGCTTCTGCCTGGGGAATTGATGAACCTAACACGGTGAACCAGGTTATTGCTGATCAACAAATGGATTTGGTCATGGTGGGACGTGCGCATTTAGCTAATCCTCACTGGCCGTACCATGCAGCTAAAACCTTAAAAATTAAAGATCCAGCCTGGGTGTTACCTGCACCTTATGCACATTGGTTATCGCGTTATCATGCTCCAGATAGTTAAACATTAAACAAGTGCCAGCAATGCAATGATCACTAAAATAGGAAATACCCAAATTCAGCCTCACCATAAAGGCAGTTGCCATTGTGGTGAAGTTGAGTTTGTCGTGCATTTGCCAAACGGAATAAATGATCCTCGTCGCTGTGATTGTTCCATGTGCCGGAGAAAGGGCGCCATTGCGGCTTATGTTCCGCTTGCTAACCTGAAAATCACCAAAGGCGCCGATAAGCTTACTCTCTATCAGTTCAATACCATCACTGCTAAGCATTATTTTTGTTCAGTTTGTGGGATTTATACGCATCATCAAACCAGAGCGAATCCTGAACTCTATGGCTTTAATCTGGCCTGTCTGGAAGGTGTAAACCCTTTTGATTTAGGTGAGGTGAGAGTGAATGATGGAATCAATCACATTTCGGATCAGCAGACTGAATTAAAGCCTTAAGAAAATTGTTTTGCCAAAGTGGCTAGCTAAGCGTAATTTGCTGCTACTTAATTTACTCTCTCCACTAATCAGGATTTATCTTGTTAAGCTACCGCCACTCATTTCATGCCGGCAATTTTGCCGATGTGCTTAAACATATTGTGCTGATTGAGATTTTGCAGCATCTGGCTAAAAAAGATAAAGCCTTTGATTACATAGACACCCATGCTGGTGCGGGACTTTATCATCTGGCTTCGGCTCATGCAGAAAAACTGCAGGAATATCAAAATGGTATTGCTAAATTAAACCGTTCTGACTGGCCGGAACTGGCTGCATATTTTGCTGTAATTGACGCAGTTAATACTGGAAAACCGCTGGAATATTATCCGGGTTCCCCATTTATTGCCATGCACTGTATGCGGCGTCAGGATCGAGCCTGGTTATATGAGTTACATCCGGATGATGCGGGTCTGTTACTGCAAAATACCCAGAAGGTTAAGCGGGTTCGGGTTATGCGTGAGGATGGTTTAAAAGGCCTATTGTCGTTATTACCGCCTGTATCAAGACGTGGACTGGTGTTGATTGATCCATCTTACGAAATCAAATCAGATTATGATTTAGTGTTTCAGACCGTTGAAAAAGCCTATGCCAAATTTCCTACCGGTACTTATGCCATCTGGTATCCGGTAGTGGAACGCAGCAGAATTAGCCGATTGGAAAAACACTTTATCAAGAGTGGCATCAAAAATATTCAACGTTTCGAGCTGGCCATTACCGCGGATTCAGCTGAACGCGGTATGACTTCATCGGGCATGATAGTCATTAATCCGCCCTGGCAACTAATCGATACCATGAGCCAGTTACTGCCTAAATTGGTTAATGCATTAGCGGTTGATAGTGGGGCTTTTTATAAAAGTGAAGTATTGGTAGCCCAATAAGTTATAGCCGCTGACCAGGCTGACATAATCTGCATTAAAGTCATAAGTCATCATCTCATGCCATGATAGCGCCGAATTTCGTCTTACGGATGTGGAGTTATTATGAGCAATCCGGTCATTTACAGAAAACCCCATGGCAAAACGTTCAGTTATTGTTATGCCAATGGCAAAACTGTTAAAAATGCTGCTTTAAAACGTTGGATAAAAAGTCTGGCCATTCCGCCGGCATGGCGGGAAGTGGAAATCCAGCAGGATCGTGATGCCAAGGTACTGGTGACCGGCCGGGATAAAGAAGGTCGCAAACAATATATCTACAACCCGGACTGGGTTGAAACTGCCAGTGAGCAAAAATTCAAACGCATTTTACGTTTTGCTGAACAGCTGGAAACCATGCGGCGGGTAACCGGCCAACATATTCAACGAAGACCAATTGATCAGACCTCTGTTTTAGCCTGCATGACACGTATGTTGGATGACGCTTTTTTTCGTCCCGGCAGTGCCAGCTATACCCGACAGAATCAGACATACGGTTTGACGACGTTACGGGCCAAGCATATGACCATTAAGGATGATCGTGTGGAGTTCGACTATGAAGGTAAAAGTCATCAGCAGCAGTTTCGCACAGTGACTGATGAACAGGTACGTGAGGTGCTGATAGCGCTGGAGAATATGTCCGGTTATGAATTATTTGATATTACCCTGCCCGATAAAAGCCGTAAAAAAATAACGGCACAGGATTTGAACCAGTACATCTCCGATGTGATGGGGGAGGATTTTAGTGCCAAGGATTTTCGTACCTGGGCAGGAACAGTTTTGATGGCAGTAGCTCTGGATAAATTGGGGCCAGCTGACAATGAAAAGCTCAGCAAAAGTAATATTGTCGAAGCAGTGAAAAACGTTGCTGAGAGGCTTGGCAATACACCTGCCGTATGTCGCAGTAATTACATCCATCCGCAAGTGATTTTGCAGTATGAGAGTGGTCGTACACTGGATTATTTTCGCCGTCAGTTCAAACGCTATCGAGGCAAATATCTCAGCCTGGATGAAAAAGCCACGATGAAGCTGTTAACAGTGTTGATTAAACATTAAAACCGCTAAGCCAGTCGATTATAAATACTGTTTATAGACTTCGGCTCGCTGTGTATTTTGTCAGAATTACTGCTAACATCCTCTGAGTTCTGTCGAAGAACTATTAAACGTTTTATACCTATAATCAATAATTTAACTATTAATTCAGTCTAAGGAGAGAGAGCAATGGAAAACTTTTTTATAGCGTGGCAACCACGTGTGTTGAGCATCTTACGCATCGTCACAGCTTTTATGTTTATGCAGCATGGTGGTCAAAAGTTATTTGGTTACCCAGCCCCACAGCGGAATGAGTTTGATTTATTTACCCTGTCCGGTGTGGCCGGCGTGCTTGAACTTGTCGGTGGTTTTTTAATCCTTATTGGCTTGTTCACCAGACCGGTAGCCTTTATTTTGTCAGGCCAGATGGCGGTAGCGTATTTTATCGCTCATGCCCCTCAGGGATTTTGGCCTTTATTAAATAATGGTGAATTAGCCGCTTTGTTCAGCTTTATCTTTTTATATCTGTTTGTTGCGGGTGGCGGTGCATGGAGTGTTGATAATCTCGTCAAGCGTAACCCTTAACATCCATTATTATCGCGATAACAACATTTTCACATTCATCGGCTTGAAAAGCCGATGGTTGTGAAGATGGCTATGTAGAAAATGCATGTCTGAACTGGATGAAATAATTTGGCAAGTGGTTGCTGCCATCCCCATAGGCAAAGTGATGACCTATGGACAGATAGCCAAACAATGCGGTTATCCTGGTTATGCGCGCTATGTGGGCAGTAGCTTAAAAAAATTACCAGAGGATTCCTCTTTACCATGGCACCGGGTAATCAATGCGCAAGGGGAAATTTCTTTTCCGCCGGACAGCGAAGCTTATCAGCAGCAGAAAGCTTTACTGCAATATGAAGGTGTTCAGTTTCAGGGAAAACGAATCAGATTATCGGTTTATGGTTGGAAATGATTAAGCGCCAAAGGAGCAGATAGATGAAGCCCTATATTTCAATGATTACACTGGGAGTTGATGATTTACACCGATCCATCAGGTTTTACCAGGACGGCATGGGGCTGCATACCGAAGGCATTATTGGGGAAGAGTTTGCCCAGGGTACGGTGGCATTTTTTGATTTGCAGCCAGGTTTGAAACTTGCTTTATGGCCGCGACAAAGTCTGGCGGCAGATGCCGGATTACCGTTAACTGCAACAGCGACAGCGATGAGTCTTGCTCACAATGTTCTTAATGAAACTGATGTGGATGCCATCATGCAGCAGGCATCTATGGCGGGTGCCACGATAGTAAAGTCCCCACGAAAAACATTTTGGGGTGGTTATGCCGGTTATTTTCAGGATCCGGATAGCCATTTATGGGAAATTGTATGGAATCCAGATTTTTTGCCTTAAAAAAAGCTATCCGAAGATAGCCTTTTTAATAATCTACTGCAGATTTGTTTTTACATATTCTGGAAAAGTGCCAGAGCAGCGGCATATTCTTCACTGTTTTCATCCAGTTCAACCACACTGATACCCGTATCAATATTCAGTTTACGGAAAGCGAGAACCTTGTCGCGCGTGTTGGGATCCAAAGCTTTGCTGGTATTAAAGTAGCTTTGTAAATTGGCTACCTGAACTACGTCAGTCAGATCGGGGCCGTTTTGACTATTACGATTAAGGTTTGCATGTTCAGCGGCGACGGTTATCAGATTTTCCGGAAAATCCCAGCTGCGCAAAATAGCTTCGCCGATTTTTGGATAAAGGTTGTCAATGAGTGTGTCCAGACGACGGGTATCTTCCAACAACTCAGGAGTGTCGGCGGCTTTCATCAGAATAGGCAGCGCACCTATCTCATGTATTAACCCCGCCAGCATTGCTTCATCGTTCGCAATATTAGGCTGCTTGGAAGCAATGACCTGACTTGCGGCAGCGACCTCGATACTATGTTGCCAGAGGTCTCTCATACGTTTTTCCAGCTTTTTATTGGTCGGACGGAACATCTGTTCCATCACCAGACTGGTCACCAGGTTACGAACCATCGGAATACCCAGTCGAGAGACCGCCGTCTGCACCGATTCGACCTCAACCCTGCCTCTATATAGAGGACTGTTGGCGACTTTTATCAAACGGGTTGATAAGGCCGCATCGGTCGTAATGACCTCAGCAAGCTGCGCTGCAGAGACATCCGGATTGTTGGCAACTTCACGAACCTTGAGGGCAACCTCAGGCAATGTGGGCAGTACCAGTTTTCCTTTTTGGAGATCATTAATGATCGTCGTGTACAATTGGTCTTGTTGACTCATATTAATCCACTATATTAAATCAATTTGAAGTGTGAATGATTTTCAGTTATTTTGCTTGGTTTGCCAACCGTTTTAGCTAATAGCAGGTGCTCAGTTGAACGACGAATTTCCCAGAATCAAGCGTCTTCCGCCATACGTTTTCAACATTGTAAATGATTTGAAGGCAAAAGCGCGTGCGCGCGGCGAAGATATTATCGACTTTGGCATGGGGAATCCGGATAAACCGGCACCAGCGCACATTGTGGAAAAACTCGTCGAAGCGGCACAGCGTCCTGATACCCACCGATATTCTGTTTCCAGAGGTATTCCACGTCTGCGAAAAGCGATTTGTGACTGGTATCAGCGTAAATATGATGTGACATTGGATCCTGACTCAGAAACGATAGTCACTATTGGTTCAAAAGAGGGCCTGGCGCATTTGGCGCTGGCAACGGTGGGCCCGGGCGATGCGGTTTTAGTGCCAAACCCGGCTTATCCGATTCATCCTTATGGTTTTGTGATTGCCGGTGCGGATATTCGTCATGTACCGCTAACCCCGGACGTTGATTTTTTTGCCGAGCTGGAAAAGTCGGTTAAAGATTCATGGCCAAAACCTAAAATGCTGGTGTTGAATTTCCCAGGCAATCCAACCACCCAGTGCGTTGATCTGGATTTCTTCCAGCGGGTTGTTGATTTTGCCAAAGAGCATCAGATTTGGGTTATTCATGATTTGGCGTATGGTGAGATCACCTTTGATGGTTATAAAGCACCGTCAATTTTGCAAATCCCTGGCGCAAAAGACGTTGCGGTTGAGTTTTATACCTTATCCAAAACCTACAATATGCCAGGCTGGCGCGTAGGTTTTATGTCAGGCAATCCGACATTGGTTGCGGCATTGGCCCGAATGAAATCCTATCTGGATTACGGCATGTTTACCCCGATTCAGGTAGCCGCCATTACGGCTCTGGATGGTCCACAGGAATGTGTGGCAGAAATTGTCGAAACCTATAAACAACGTCGTGACGTGTTGTGTGACGGGCTAAATGCGATTGGCTGGCCAGTGGAAAAACCCAAAGCGACCATGTTTGTCTGGGCCAGAATTCCTGAGCAATTCCGTGAAATGGGTTCGCTGGAGTTCAGTAAGAAATTGCTTAAAGAAGCTAAAGTAGCTGTATCGCCAGGCATCGGTTTTGGTGAATATGGCGATGACTATGTGCGTTTCGGACTGATTGAGAATCAGCACCGTACCCGGCAGGCAATCCGTGGTATCCGTGACATGATGAAAAAAGGGTAGGGGGCAAAAGTGCAATCAGTCAAAATTGGTATTCTTGGCTTAGGCACTGTTGGTAGTGGTACTGTCAGTGTTTTAAAGCGAAACTCAAAAGAAATAAGCCGCCGTGCAGGCCGTGGAATTGAAATTTTGCGCGCCGCGGATAAAAATCTGGATTCAGCTAAAAGCTGTGATTTGAACGGCATTGATTTAACGGATGATGCGTTTTCAGTGGTCAATGACCCGGAAATTCAAATCATTGTTGAGTTAATTGGTGGTACCGGTATCGCCCGAGATTTAGTGATGCAGGCAATTGAAAACGGTAAACACGTCGTCACTGCCAACAAAGCCTTAATCGCAATGCATGGCAACGAATTATTTGCCAAGGCGCAGGAAAAAGGCGTCACGATTGCTTTTGAAGCCGCCGTTGCTGGTGGCATCCCGATTATCAAGGCTATCCGTGAAGGTCTGGCCGCTAATCGTATTGAGTGGCTGGCAGGCATTATTAACGGAACTGGTAACTTTATCCTGACGGAAATGCGTGATAAAGGCCGTAACTTTGCCGATGTTCTGGCTGAAGCTCAGGCTTTGGGCTATGCCGAAGCCGATCCGACATTTGATGTGGAAGGCATTGATGCAGCACACAAGCTGACCATCATGGCGTCGATTGCATTTGGTATTCCTTTACAGTTTTATAAAGCCTATACCGAAGGCATCAGCAAAATTTCCCAGGAAGATGTGCAGTACGCAGAAGAATTGGGATACCACATCAAACATTTGGGGATTGCCCGGAAAACACCTCAAGGTGTTGAACTACGAGTTCATCCGACATTAATTCCAAAACGTCGTCTGATTGCCAACGTCAATGGGGTAATGAATGCCATCGTCGTGAAAGGCGATGCAGTTGGGCCAACCTTGTATTATGGTGCTGGAGCAGGAGCTGAACCGACTGCTTCTGCGGTAGTAGCCGATATTGTTGATATTGTTCGTGCGCTGACTACTGACCCGGAAAATCGGGTGCCACATCTGGCCTTCCAGCCTGATTCATTGAAAGATACACCGATTTTACCGATGTCTGAGGTCATTACCTCTTATTATTTGCGGATTAACACAGAAGATAAGCCGGGTGTGTTAGCCGACATTACTCGTATTTTCAGTGAGCAGGACATCAATATTGAAGCGATCCTGCAAAAACAACCGGAAGAAGAAGAGGGCACAGTGCCCATCATTATGCTGACCCAGCCGGTGGTTGAAAAAAATATGGATGAAGCGATTGCCCAAATCGAAGCATTGGATACTGTCAAACACGCGATCATGCGTATCCGCATGGAATCGCTGGGCTGAAAAAACGCCCGTTAAAGAATTAAAGAGGAACTACTTATGCCATTTCGTCCACGTTATACCGGCCTGATTGACCGTTATCGTGACCGTTTGCCGGTTAATGATGACACCAGACTGATCAGCCTTGGTGAAGGTAATACACCATTATTGAAATTGAACAATATCCCTAAGTTAATTGGCAAAGATGTTGATATCTACGTCAAATATGAGGGATTGAATCCGACGGGGTCTTTCAAAGATCGTGGTATGACCATGGCCGTGACCAAAGCTGTTGAAGAGGGTAGTAAAGCCATTATTTGTGCTTCTACCGGTAATACGTCAGCAGCAGCGGCTGCTTATGCTGCACGTGCTGGTATCACTGCTTTTGTTATTATTCCTGATGGCAAAATTGCCCAGGGTAAACTCGCTCAGGCTATGATGCATAACGCAGTGGTTATCCAAATCAAAGGAAACTTTGATGAGGGGATGCAACTGGTTAAAGACGTTGCAGAGCATGCTCCGGTCACCATTGTAAATTCAATTAATCCTTATCGTTTGCAAGGTCAGAAAACTGCTGCGTTTGAGATCATTGAAGAGTTAGGTCGTGCTCCGGATTATCACTGCCTGCCAGTCGGTAACGCCGGTAATATCACCGCCCATTGGATTGGCTACTGTGAGTATTCATCAGCCAGTGGCGATCATGTCACTGAAGCCTGCGCTTACTGTCATGGCAATTGTAAATATGCAGGTGGCGCGATTGTCGGTAATCGTCCGAAAATGGTAGGGTATCAAGCTAATGGCAGTGCGCCGTTTATGCGGGGTGCGATGGTAGATGATCCTGAAACTGTGGCTACTGCGATTCGTATTGGTCATCCGCAAAGCTGGGATATGGCCTGGAAAGTGAAAGAAGAATCACAGGGCTGGTTTGATGAATGCTCTGATGACGAAATCTTGGCTGCCCAGAAATTACTGGCCGAAAAGGAAGGTATTTTCTGCGAACCGGCTTCCGCAACTTCAGTCGCCGGCGCATTGCGTGATATTCAATCTGGCAAGATTCCTGAAGGCAGTACCGTTGTTTGTACGTTGACAGGTCACGGTCTGAAAGACCCGGACATTGCTATCAAACAAAGTAGTTCACCAGTCATTACTGTAAATGCTACATTGGACTCAGTACGCGAGGCGATTATCAACAACTTGGCCAGATAAATATGACAGAAATGACGGCACCACAGGATCAAGAAAGGGCGGCAGCCAGAATGCCGCACGATATCTTTTTAACGAACCTGATTGCGAATCATATCCTGTTGTTCACGGCGATTGCTGCAACAGGGAAGAGTTATTTTGAGTTTATCGTATTGGTGCCGTTGTTATCATTTTCGTTTGTTGGGTATACCTTTATTCGCTCCAGCAGAATCAAACGTGAAGACAGTGAGTTTGTCTATATTCACTGGCAAATCGCCCGCCGCTGGAGTTTCTTCTTTGCCATAGTGTTATCCGTCGTGGTGACTGTGGCAATATTAGGCTGGTTAAGTTACACCTACTTAGGACTGATGAAAGAAGCCGCTTTTGCCTTGGTAGGTGGACTAAGCTTTTTACCGACCCTGGTCAGTGTTTTGATATTGATCGTGATTGAAATGGAATCACTGCATCATGCCAGAGTGGGCACCTTACCAGAGTGGGCAAAACGGCGATTTCAAGGAGTTTAAGCTATCCTTGTGTTACTCGGATTTCCGCTGAACCACCGAGTGGATCACCAGCTGATTTTCAAAATACACATCAAACTGTGGATATTGCCAGCGAGTAATTGCCGGTGTGCCTTTTGGCGCGTATTTCTGCTCTGCTATCCCATATTTTTGTTCAACCTGTTGCATTGTCATGCCCCGAGTAGGACGCAAGATACCTGACTCACTGTTAGGCGTTTTATAAGTCGGTTCGGCAATTGATAAAGTGTCCGCCTGTATTGGCAAGACCATAAATAAAGACAATCCAGTTGCCAGGAGATGGCGTTTCAACATGATGGTAGCTCCCTTAACGACCTGCGCCAGCATATTATTGCGGCAAAAATAATTCAATTAAACTGTTTAAATACCGTTGACCCAACTCGGTAGGTCTAATCCACTTAACCGAATAATCAATCAATCCGCGTTCCTCGGCTTCAGCTAATGGTTTTTTAATGGTCGCCAGCGGTACACCACACTGCTGCATAAATAACGATGTTGCAAAACCGTCCGTTAAACGTAAGGCATTAAGCATAAACTCAAAACCGATTTCATTAATGCCAACCGGTTCCTGTTTCATAACACGTTGTGCACTATTGACCTTGTCCAGGTAAGCTTGAGGCTGTTTTTGTTTAACCAGCCGCTCAATCGACTGCGTGGCGGCACTGGTTAATTTACTATGAGCCCCGGCCCCAATACCCAGATAATCACCAAACTGCCAGTAGTTGAGATTATGGCGGCTCTGACGACCATTTTTTGCATAGGCAGAGACTTCATATTGCAGATAACCGGCCTCGGCCAGACGTTGTTGATTAGCAATCTGCCAGTTATCAATCGGTTCGTCATCAGGTAATTGTGGGGGAGACTGATGAAACAACGTATTAGGTTCAATGGTGAGCTGATAATACGAAATATGTGTTGGTTCTAGGGCGATGGCTGTTTCTACATCTTTTCTGGCGAGTTCAGCCGTTTGTTTGGGCAAACCAAACATCAGATCCAGGTTGAAATTATCAAACCCCGCCTGGTGGGCAATTTCGGCTGCTCGAATGGCTTGCTTTCCATCATGAATCCGGCCTAATGCGGTTAATGAATCACCATCAAAGCTTTGTATGCCAATCGATAGCCGATTAATGCCAACCGCACGGTAGTCTGTAAAACGTGCTGCTTCAAAAGTACCTGGATTGGCTTCCAGGGTGATTTCTGCATCGGCACGGATAGGTAATAACGCACGTAAGGCAGAAAATAAACGGTCATATGCTTCTGCACTGAACAGGCTGGGGGTGCCACCACCAATAAAGATAGTCTGGATAGTGCGTCCCCAGACCAACGGCAGATCCTGTTCGAGATCCCGGATCAGTGCATCGATATAGGCCTGTTCAGGGATCTCATCACCGGCCTGATGTGAATTAAAGTCACAATAGGGGCATTTGCGTACGCACCATGGCACATGGATATACAGGCTTAATGGTGGCAGAGCAGTAAAATTAAACATGGTTGTACCAGTTTGGAAGGGGTTAAATATCAACAACCGTCAGGGTTGATGGCGGGTATATTTAAATTCTTCCATAAATTGACGCATGGCTTTGCCGCGATGGCTGATTGCATGCTTTTGTTCAGGCGAGAGCTCGGCCGCTGTACAGTCTGTTTCAGACACCCAAAACACTGGATCATAACCAAATCCTTCATCGCCGAGCGGTGATTGCAGGATTTGTCCCTGCCAGCTGCCCTGACAAATCAGTGGGGTCGGATCTTCTGCATGACGCATAAATACCACTACACATTGAAATCGGGCTGTACGTTCTGTTTCCGGAACGTCTTTCATCGCTTCCAGCAGGGCCTCAATATTGTCAGTATCGGAGGCATCCGGTCCGGCATAACGTGAAGAATAAATTCCCGGTGCACCATGCAAAGCATCGACTTCAATGCCTGAATCATCAGCTATTGCTGGTAAACCAGTGAATAAAGCGGCATTGCGGGCTTTGATAATGGCATTTTCCACGAAGCTGAGACCGGTTTCCTCAGCCTCAGCAACATTCAGATCAGATTGCGCAATAAGCTCCAGACCAAGTGGACTGAGGATCTGCGATAATTCACGCAGTTTTCCGATATTACCGCTGGCCAGAACGATTTTAGACATCAGTCTGCCAATGCCTCGCGTTGTTTGATCATCAATTGTTCAATCCCAATAGCAGCCAAATCCAGCATGGATTGTAATTCATCTGCTCTGAAGGCATGGCCTTCCGCAGTCCCCTGTAGTTCAATATATGCGCCTGCATCATTCATGACAACATTCATATCGGTTTCAGCCGTTGAATCTTCAGCATAATCCAGATCCAGTACGGCTGTACCATTGTGAATCCCAACAGAAACAGAAGCGACCTGACCATGTAACGGGCTTTTTTTGATTTTACGTTTTTTAATCAGATAATCGATCGCATCCTGCAGCGCTACAAAGGCGCCGGTGATGGAGGCCGTGCGAGTGCCGCCATCGGCCTGAATAACATCACAATCAATGGTAATCGTGCGTTCACCCAGCGCCTTTAGATCAATTGCTGCCCGTAAAGAACGACCGATTAAACGCTGGATTTCCATGGTACGGCCACCTTGTTTACCGCGGCTGGATTCACGTTGCATACGTGAGCCGGTAGAGCGTGGCAGCATGCCATATTCGGCCGTGATCCAGCCTTCGCCCATCCCCCGTAAAAAGGGTGGAATACGCTCTTCAACAGAAGCAGTACATAGCACTTTTGTGTCACCAAACTCGACCAGTACGGAGCCTTCCGCATGTTTTGTGTAATTGCGGGTGATGGTGATCTCACGAAGTTGATCAGGTTGTCGGCCACTTGGACGCATCTGTTCTATCCTTTACTAAAAATACGATGATTATACTGATGCATCTCAATTCCCGCGTGCTTTTTACCTGTGGTTTTCGTTAATATGGGGGCTTAATAGCTATAGGAAAACCATTGTGATACGAAGCATGACCGCCTTTGCCCGCCATGAGCAAGTAACTGAACTCGGCACTCTGATCTGGGAAGTCAGATCGGTTAATCATCGTTATTTAGAACTCGCTTTGCGACTGGAAGAATCATTTCGACCTCTGGAAATGGACATCCGCAAAATTTTTGCCGAGCGTATGGCACGTGGCAAGATCGAAGCTAGCCTGCGATATCATCCTTCCCAACAGCAAAACGCATTACATATCGATGAGAACCTGGCGCAATCAGTGATAGATGCCTGTGAGCAATTAACCCAAATGGCCAAACAAGCTTTGCCGATTGATCCTTTGCGACTGTTGCAATGGCCTGGTGTGGCAGATAGTGAACAGGTCGATTTAACCGCACTGAAGCAACAGGCCATGGATGCTCTTGATATGACGCTTGCAGACTTTATCAGTGGCAGAGAAAGAGAAGGGCAGGCCTTGTCTGATATGATCCTGCAGCGTTGTGAAGAAATATTGCAAATTGCTGAAGTGGTGAAACTTCGTATGCCCGAGATTCTCGAACAACAACGGCAACGTCTGTTACAAAAAGCTGCTGAACTGGAAGTGACTCTGGAACCGGAACGACTGGAACAGGAAATTGTGTTGATCGCCCAGAAAAGCGATGTGGCTGAAGAGCTGGATCGCTTACAAAGTCATGTAGATGAGGTCAAACGTGTACTGCAGCGTGATGAACCTGTCGGTCGCAGGCTCGACTTTCTGATGCAGGAGCTTAATCGAGAAGCCAATACCCTCGGTTCGAAATCCATTGATACCGACACCACACGTTATTCAGTTGATCTGAAAGTACTAATAGAACAGATGCGAGAACAAATCCAGAATATTGAATGATTCACAATGTGAACGAACTCTCCTGGCAGTTAACTGGCCGCCAGGGTTTTTGTCATTGTTGGATTAATAGCATTATCCCCCCTAAAGAAACCATGCTTTCGGCCGTTACGGACGTGTATCTTCAGAACGCTCATGATGAGGTTTTGCCTGCAAAAGGGCTCAAAGGGATGAATGAAACGAGCACCTGTTCTATGAGCATCGAATGAAAAAAATAACTGTTTGCTTCCTGGGTCTTTTTGCTGGCACCAGCCATGCTACGAATGGTATCAATCTGATTGGATTTGGCGCCGAATCTACATTAATGGCTGGGGCAGATATTGCTGTGGCACGTGATACCACTGCGCTCAATACCAATCCGGCCGGACTGACTCAAATTAAAACCAAACGTTTTGATGCGTATGGTTCATTACTGCGGATTACTGATTTGTCGCATGAAGATCAGTTTGGTAATGATAGACATGCAAGTAACCTCTATACCGGATTAGGCGGCATGGGGTATGCACAAAAACTGGAAAATGTGGCATGTACGGTGGGGGGCGGACTGTTTGCACAAGGCGGTTCTGGTGGCGTATTTGAAAATATGCAAACCGCTTTTGCAACAGAGGATGAATATTCGGGTTTGTTTGCTGTGGGCAAACTTACCGGTGGTGTAGGCTGTGAAGTCAACAATAAATGGTCAGTCGGCGGCAGTTTTGGCTTGGTCTATGCGCAGGCTGAACAGAAGATCTTCCCGGATACCTCAGCACCGCCTGCATTTGCGGGAATTGAGATAGATGACGCGACCAGTTTACGCACCAGCTTTAAATTGGGTATTCAGTATCGGGCAACTCCCAAGCTTACGCTGGCAGCCAGTTATACCGGTAAAACAGAGCTGCCGTTAACCGATGGTGAACTTAAACTTAATATGACAGGTGCTGGTCTGGGGGTAGTCAAGTACGATGATGTTTCGTTGAAAGGTCTGGCCTTGCCTGAAGAAATCGGGGTGGGCGCCGCCTATCAGATGAATGAAAAACTGTTACTTTCGTTAAAAGTTAACTGGTTGAACTGGTCTGACGCGATGAAAAAAACCGAGTTACGAGCGACCGATCCCTCTGTTGCCGGTTTACCGGATATTAACAGTACCTCAACTATGAACTGGAATAACCAACTGGTGTTTGCCACGGGCATGGCCTATCGCTATAACGACAAACTGACTTTATATAGCGGCTATAACTATGGGAAAAACCCGATCCCAAAAGAACATACCAATCCTGTTGTGGCGGGGATCTTTGATCATCACCTCACTTTTGGCGGCAGTTATCAATACAATTCAGAATGGATTATTTATGGTGGTATTGAATACGATTTCCGTAAAAAAGTGGATTACACCAATAGCGAGCTGCCGTTTGGTAACGATTCACAATTGCGTAATGAAGCCGTATGGCTGCATATGATGGTCAGCCGACAATGGTAATTGTTCGCTGGTTATTCACCATTCTGCAGCGTTAATTCTGCTCAGAGTGATAGCAGCCAAAATGCTTATGATGTCTTTAAGCCCATTGGCGGTTATCGTTGGTGCGTTTTTGGTGATACATACGTTCGTCAGCCAAAATTCTCAATTCATTTATATTGATGGTTTCGACCATATTAGCTGAACCATGACTGACACCGGCTTTTTCAAATCCGTTCTGTCGCATGTATTGTATGGTTTGTGAGATGACTTCTCTGATATTTTCTGCGTAGGTAATACTGTCGCTGGTGATGGCAAATTCATCACCGCCCATCCGGTGAAGTACGCCGAGATCCCCAAGTTTCGCTGACAGGACTCTGGCAAACATCTGCAGCATTTCATCACCTTTTTGATGCCCATAGGTGTCGTTATAAAGCTTGAGGTTATCCATATCTAACAGCGTTAACATACCGTCAGCCGGTAACTCTTCCATGGAAATATCCAGGGCATAACGATTGGGCAGGCCTGTAAGTGCATCATGATGGGCAATTTGCAAACTCTGCTGGACCAGCACCAGATTATGTTCTTTTTCCCGGTAAACCTCGGCAAACTGATATCCCAGAACCAGACCGATAAGTAATACTTCAACCGTGACGGCTAACAAGCCGATATGCTCGATATAGATGGTGTATACACCATCCAGATCCTTGCTGGAAATTGCTATCGAGCCAATCACAAAAAAAGCAGCGATTGCCACCAGATAAAAATAGGCAATTTTATAGCCTTCAAATGCTCTTACCAGAGCCGCAATCAATGCATAGAGCATCATCAGACCAACACCATAACGGGCGCATTCTATGATCAGATTTTTATTGAAAATGGCCACAACGAATAATACTGCCAACATCATTAAAAACAGTTTTGCCAGCTTATCCAGCCTGGGATGCGTTTCGGGGTGGATCTGTAATAAATGCTTGGCAAACAGAATGTAGGCAAAGTTACTCAGCAGAATGGGACCGCCGACAAAGTAAAACCAGTGGATATTGAACAGATCCGGGGTAATTAACAGCGCCGTACCGTTGTAAAGCACATTCATCATGATAAAAAAGGTGTACATGATTTCGGTGGTACGCCGTCTGACCAAAGCCAGAATGGCGTAATACACGCCAAGACTTATCAGAATGCCCATACTGACCAAGGTAATAACAGTGCCCCATTTTATGGCTTCACGGTAATGCGGCAAGCTGTCCCAATAAGGCTGAGGCTGGGCAATAAAATAGTGTGAAACCAGTTGGGTGGTGAGCTGATACTGACCCGGAGGCAATCTGAATTCGCGTCCATGACGCATAAAAAAAGTGTTTTTGACCTCTGATTCAATTCCACCCCGGGCTTCTGCAATGAAATTACCGGAAATGTCAGTTATATAGTGATGAAAATGTCCTAATACGCTGCCATTTTTAAAATCAATAACGATTGTTTCATCAGCATCAGTGATATCAAATACGGATTGAAAGACGTAATGCCCGCCAGTTAAAGACGGAGCATTGACAGTGGTTTCAGGCGGATCTGGAAAGCTCCAGTTGGCACTGACTTCATACCACTGACCAACAAATGATTGTTGTGCAAAACTGGTAATGGGAAGAAGAAAAAGAACAAAACATAATGCATATCTGAGCAGATACAACGATCGATCCGCCCCAAATTGTTGAAGCCGCAGCATGTTCAGTTAATTTCCATACTGAAAAGCTCCATTATTTTCATATGATTACGTATCTTTATTATTATTGGCAATTAGCAGGGAATTTAGCATATTTACCTTGTGATTGTAACAATAAGATAGCGCAAGTATCAGGTGTGGGGTGGGGGGTAACAACACCTTCCAGGTAGAAGTTCTTTAAAAGTACGTAGGGAAATTAAGTTGTCTGTCCAGGGCTTGTTGATCTTTCATATCCCCCTCTGTTTTGAGCTGAAAAACCGTCAATCAAGGCAAGAGGAGCGCCTTTTGTGAGATACATCCATGTATCTCACCCCATTGGGGCTTATGCTCAAAAACGCTCCCGGCGTTTTTGTGGTTGTTCTAAATAAGCGACGAGCAAAGCTTCTGCATCCTGCTCACGCCCCTGACTTACATCCATGCAGGCCAAGCAGACCGGCGCGCGCCTCCCTGGCGCGCCGGCATACAGTCCATCCGTGGACATAAGTGATGCTTTTTCAGTCACAACCCGAAGGGCTGGGACTTTTTTTGCGTCCGCCTGCGTTGTATGAAATACATCCCTGTATTTCACCGCTACGCGGCCAGCAAAGCTGTTCAAATGAGTTCCAGACTAATTTGTCAATCACTTATGTAGAAAGACTACACTGCGTGCTTTCCACCTTGTCGGACACAAAAATAGCCTCCAGCAGAGGAGGATATGAAAGATCAACAAGCCCTAACAATATTATTAGGTAATTATTAGGATCGAAATAGCTTCCTGCCCATTCATTTAAATGCTTTTATGCTCATTTTTTTCATTGTTTGTTCAACAAGCAGATTATTTTTTTTGAATATGCATTTCTTTATCAGCCAGCTGAGATAATGCGTTTGCTGTAGTTCCCGGGAAGTCTTGCTTTATGGATAGCAAATTGCAGGCAAAAAAAGCCGTGCTGAGCACGGCTTTTGATAAAAATCCTGATTGGAATTTTTATTTAGTCATACGACGTCTGAAACCAAGGAATCCGATCAGAGCCGGAGCAAATAACCACAATGCGGCTGGAAGTGGAACTTCTGAAGTATTGAGATAGGCAATATGTGATACATCCTGACCAGTGTGGGTGGTATAACTCAATTGAGTGATAGGAGAATCAAATAAGCCGACCATAGTGAAAGTCGCATATTTCATTAAAAAGCCCTGAAATGCTATTCCAAGTGGTGAAGAATCAAATACGTTGCCTACTGGAGGTGGTTGAATTTTTGTAAAATCAGTCACTGTAAATCCGGCACCTGCAGCATTTAATGCTGTTTGGAGCTGACCCGCATCAACTGCTTGAGGCTGAGCATCTTCAATTAAATAGCCTGTAGACGCACCAGGCATATAGTCATTGATGTTCACTACAGTTGAAATCGTCCCCTCATTGCCAGGAGGTCCTGCAGGTGTCAAATAGTTGACAGGATTTATAAGATTTATTGGTGCGGCGTTGACTGCAAATGACAAGGTTGCCAGACCAGCCACGAATAGTAATTTAATGTAATTTTTCATAAAATGCCCCCCCAGGTTTTTTTATTAATGTGACCTACGTCTCATAACCTAGGCGTGCCTGTAAATTTTTCATATTGTACTTTGGTACTAATACCTGTTTTTTGTGGGAAGAACTCCTTACCTATTTTTGCTTTTGACATTATCTAGGTTACTGACCGAGATGATTGCAGGTAGGTTTGATCTGCACCAGCTGGTAATAAAATCGAGAAATAGCTTAAGTTCACTGCAAAAAGTACTAAAAAAAGCCGTGATAAACACGGCCTTTTTGTTTGAACCAAAGTTTGTGTTTATTTATTCATGCGACGTCTAAAGCCCAGAAATCCGATCAAGGCGGGAGCAAATAACCATAATGCAGCAGGTAAAGGTACTTCAGAAACAGACGTATTGAAATAGGCGATATGTGAAACGTCTTTTCCATTATGGGGTAAGAAATCCAGGCTGGAGATCGGCGAGTTGAACAGACCTATTAGTGTGGTTGTACCATATTTCATCAGGAAACCACTGAATGAAAGGCCCAAAGGGGCTGTATTCAAAGTGTTGCTGGCAGGACTGTTGATTTTGAAAAAATCCGTAACCACAAAACTTGATCCGATAGCAGATAAGGCCGTTTGAACATGTGCCGCACTCATGGCTGTTGGATTAGGTTTTGGAACATAAAAACCTACTGACGCATCTGGTATGAAACTATTAATATTAAGAATCTCAGAAATAGACCCTTTAAAGCCATTGGCATTGTAGGAAGTTGTACCCGCCAAAGATAATGTTGCTGCCTGAATAGAAAAGCTAAATGATGCCGCTAATAGGACTAACAAGCTTTTAATAAAGGTAATTTTTTTCATACAGAAGTGCGCCTCCAGAGGTGCGAAAGACATAATTAAAACCTACGTTACGTAATATAAAGATAAAACTCGCCAGCGCCTATAGTACCTTGGTACTACTTCCTGTTATTTGTTGGGAATTATTCCTGAAAATCTGAAAATACCGCCAGATGGTCAGCTTCTAGCCTTATTCCAAGGTATTCACCCACCTCATGTTGATGATGACTCTGCACTAAACACAGTATGTGTTGCCCACTTTGTAGCCTCAAAGTATAGAGATAAACTGCTCCCCTGAACGCCCTGGCAACAATTTCGGCTTTCAGCGGGCTATTATCGTCATGAATAATGTCATCCGGTCTCAGTAATAAGTTTACTTGTTGACCAGTACTCGCATTTGTCGTCATTTTGCCGCTGACAATGCCCAGCTCAGTGCTGATTTTATTATTTGCAATAATTTCGCCAGGGATCAATACACCTTGCCCGATGAAATCCGCGACAAATCGACTGCTCGGTCGGTGATACAAATCATAACCGTTACCCCACTGCAGCAATTTTCCTTGGCCTAACACACCAATCTGATCGGCCATGGCAAAGGCTTCATGTTGATCATGGGTCACCATAATCGCTGTTACCCCATCGCGACGCAGTAAATGACGTACCTCCCGGGCAAGTTGTTCGCGCAAGTCGGAATCCATACTGGAAAATGGCTCGTCCAACAACAGGATATCGGGACGTGGCGCCATCGCTCGTGCCAGGGCAACACGCTGCTGCTGCCCACCGGAAAGTTGATGCGGATACTGATTTTGGGCTCCCGTTAATTCAACTAATTCAAGTAATTCAGCTACGCGTTGCTGCTTTTGTTTTCGTGGAAGTTTTTGTAAACCGAAACCAATATTTTTGGCGACTGTCAGGTGTGGGAACAAGGCAAAGTCCTGAAACACCATACCGATATGGCGTTTTTCCGGAGGCAGGGAAAACTCAGCAACGCTGACGGTTTTACCGTGCAACACGATGCTGCCCTGCATTAATGGTTCAAATCCGGCAATAGCACGCAAGACTGAGGTTTTCCCACATCCTGACGGGCCAAGTAAGCAGGCAATTTCACCCTCTTTTAAGTGAAAGGAAATACCTTCAACGACTGGCCTGCCAGCATAACCAATGCTGATATTGTCGACGAGTAATTGTGGAAGTTGCATAGTGCTATCAGTTTTCATCAATCGCCAATTTTAACTTGCGGGATCGGGTAATGGTCTTACTTAACAGAATAACCGGAATAATGCCGGCAATCACAATAGCCAATGCTGCCGGAGCGGCTTCGGCCAAACGTTCATCAGATGCCAGTTCGTAGGCTTTTACGGCTAAGGTATTAAAATTAAAAGGACGTAAAATAAGCGTCGCGGGGAGCTCTTTTAATACATCGACAAATACCAGTAATAATGCCGTCATCAATGATGCACTTAACATCGGTATATGGATCTGTCTCAGTATCTGTAATGGTCGAAATCCAAACGAACGACCTGCTTCATCCATCGAATGGGTGATGCGTGTTAAGCCACTGTCTACGGTTTGTAATGACACAGCAAGAAAACGGGTCAGATAGGCAAATGTGACTGCGACCAATGTGCCACTCAATAATAGTCCAGTGGAATAATTAAACTGACTCCGCGCCAAATCATCAATGGTGTTATCAATCCAGGCAAAAGGGATCATCACACCAACGGCAATAACAGCGCCAGGTACGGCATACCCCATTCCTGCCACTTGAACAGCTGCGCTCACCAGTTTGCCTGGATAAAGTCGCTGGGCATAAGCCATAACAAGCGCCAGTAACAGAGCGAGTACGGCAGCAAACGCGGCAAGAGACAGGCTGTTGACCAGTAATCTTAGAAACTCTGCATCAATCACGGTATCCGCTACATGGATGGTCCAGCTAAGCAGTTGCAATGCCGGTAATAAAAAACCCAGTCCAAGGATAAACAGGCAAAACAGGAATGCCAGAAATGCCCGGCCACCGGTCAGTGGGAAACGACGCAGATCCTGATGACGACGACTGGTGTGGTGATAGCGGGCTTTACGACGGGAATAACGTTCGATCAGAACCAAGGCAAAGACAAATACCATCAGTCCAGCGGCGAGTTGAGCTGCTGCCGCAGCACTGCCCATACCGAACCAGGTTCGGAAAATGCCGGTGGTAAAAGTGCTGACGCCAAAGAATTGAACGGTACCGTAATCGGCTAAGGTTTCCATCAATGCTAATGATAAACCGGCAATGATTGCTGGACGAGCCAGCGGAAGCGCTACCTTCCAGAACGTTTTCCATGGCCCATTACCTAAGGTCCGACTGACATCCAGCACACAGATTGATTGATTCAGAAACGCCGCGCGGCTAAGCAAATAGACATAGGGATAAAGCACCAGAGTCAGCATAGCAACTGCGCCGTTTAGCGAGCGGATCTGAGGGAACCAGTAATCTCCGTATTGCCAGCCAAACCATTCACGCAGGCTGGTTTGTAACGGACCGGCAAAATCCAGCATTCCGGTATAGGTATAGGCAATGATATAGGCAGGCATTGCCATCGGCAGCAACAAGGCCCACTCGAACACACTGCGACCTGGAAATTGACACATTGTGGTGAGCCAGGCCGTTGTGACACCGATTAACAGCGTACCCATAGCGACGCCAAGCATTAACAGCAGAGAATTACGAATATAGTCGGGAAGCACAGTACTGCTTAAGTGCTGCCAGATATCACCACTGGGAACAAAAACATGCGCCAAAACCACTGCCACAGGCATTGACAGGGCCACTGCCAGTACAAAAATGAATGCCGGGTAGGGGCGAAATTGGTTTATGAAGGACATGTAATTGTAAAGTTGGCAGTTGATAGGGCAAAACTGCCAACTTTACGCATGCAATTGCTTATTGCCAACCCGCACGGTCCATCAGCCGCAACGCATCGGCGTTAAATTCACCTAATTTATCCATGTCCAGTGAATCGGCACGGAAGTCTCCCCACTGTTCAAGTACTTTGCCTCTTTCAATATCGTCTCGAACTGGATATTCACCATTGGTTTCTGCATACCATTGCTGAGCAGTATCGCTGGTCAGAAACTCCAGCAGTTCAATAGCATTGTCACGATGTTTGGCATCTTTAATAATGCCCGCTCCGGATACATTAATATGCACACCACGGTCATCCTGATTTGGCCAGAAAACCGCTAACTTTTCTGCTGCTGCTTTTTCATCAGCATCGTTGCTGGTCAACATACCTGCCAGATAATACGTATTGGCAATAACAATATCGCACTGGCCCGCCGCTGCAGCACTGATCTGATCGCGATCTCCGCCTTGTGGCGAACGGGCGAAATTGGCGACCAGTCCTTTTGCCCATTCTTCCGTTGCAGCTTCACCATTGGCCACAATCATTGAAGCAACCATTGACTGGTTATAAATGTTACTTGATGAACGAACACAGATTCGGTTGTTCCATCGTGGTTCAACCAGCGCTTCATAGGTTGAAAGTTCTGCAGGATCGACACGATCTTTCACATACATAATAGGACGAGCACGCAGCGACAAACCAAACCAGTAACCTTCCGGATGACGATAGGAAGAGGGGATGCGTTGCTGCAGAATTTCAGAGTCAACGGGTTGTAACAAGTCTTCTTCCATAGCACGGTGTAAACGACCCGCGTCTGTGGTTAACAGCATATCGGCGGGAGTATTGCGACCTTCATTCTGCAGACGTTGCAATAGCTCATCTGCGTTACCAGTGACCAGATTGACTTTAATTCCGGTTTCTTCAGTGAATTCATCCAGTAAAGGTTTGATCAGCGATTCAATTCGGGCGGAATACAGATTGACTTCTTTTATCTCGTTTTCAGATTCATTGCTACATCCCGAGATAAACAACAGACTTAAACCCAAACAAACACTCAGAAAAATACCTGCTTTGCGCATAGAACACTCCATGGTTGATGACATTAACAATGATAATGAGATTTATTTTTGTTTGGAATAGGAAGAATTAAAGTTTTCTTGGGTTATTAACAGGAAGAATCATAATATGACGGTAGTTAGCTCGCACAGAGCCTGCTTTTAGCTTTGCAAAAAACTGGCACAAAAAAGCGTAAACCAGTATTGTTTTCACAAACGAAATTCAGGTTTCAAAACTGAAACTGCGCAATCTGCAAGGTATCAAAATGTCTGGAAGTTTATTTATTGTGGCGGCACCCTCCGGTGCAGGGAAAACCAGTCTGGTTCGAGCATTGGTCAAACAGGACCCGCATGTTCGCTTATCGGTATCCCATACAACCCGTGCTGCCAGAGCGGGAGAGGCTGACGGCGAAGATTACTTTTTTGTCAGTCAGGATATCTTCAGCAAGATGCGTGATGCAGGAGATTTTCTTGAATCCGCAACAGTATTTGATAACAGTTATGGTACTTCAGCTGCAGCGGTGCATCACCAGTTACATGCCGGAAATGATGTGATTCTGGAAATTGACTGGCAGGGGGCTCAGCAGGTCAGAAAAAACTTTCCCGACAGCAGCAGTATTTTTATTTTGCCGCCATCCAAACAGGCACTTGAACAGCGTTTGAGAGGCCGCGGACAGGATGATGAAGCAACGATTTCGCGCAGAATGCGAGACGCAGAGAGTGAAATGTCACATTACGTTGAATTTGATTATCTGATTGTGAATGATGACTTTGATCATGCGCTCGCCAGCCTGACTGCGATTGTGGTCGCGAGTCGGCACAAACTGGCTGTTCAACAGTCAAATTACAGTACCTTGTTAGCGGACTTACTGGCTTAAGCTGCGTATCTCTCGTAAAATTACATCTTTTAACCACAGGACAAATTAACATGGCACGTACTACCGTTGAAGATTGCCTCGAAAATGTAGATAACCGTTTTCAATTAGTGCTGGTTGCGGCAAAACGCGCTCGTCAGATTGCCATGGGTGATGATGCAATGGTGCCGGTCGATAACGACAAACCTACTGTTCTGGCACTGCGTGAAATTGCCGCAGGTCTGGTTGATCGCACTATTCTTACTAAAACCTCAGCTCGTCAACATGCCGAAGAAAGCATGGTCAGCGATGAAGAGCTGCAAAGCGAAATCTAATTTACCGTGAGTGCAAAACCATCTGTTGCGTCTGAACTTGACTTCATCCAGGAGTCCGAGCCCAAACTCACGATAGATGATCTGTGTTTTGCCACTTCAAATTATTTAGAAAACAATCAGGTCGAGTCGATTCGGCGAGCTTATCACTTTGCCGAGCAATGCCATGAAGGGCAGACCCGACGCAGTGGTGAGCGCTATATCACGCATCCGCTAGCGGTAGCGCATGTACTGGCGATGATGCATATGGATTATGAATGCATCATGGCCGGTTTGCTGCACGACGTTATCGAAGACACGGAAATGTCCAAACGTGACGTAATCGCCGAATTTGGTGAACCCGTTGCCGAGCTGGTAGAAGGTGTCACCAAGCTGGCGCAGGCGGCATTTGAAACCAGACAACACGCCCAGGCTGAAAATCTGCGAAAAATGTTGCTGGCGATGTCCCGTGATATACGGGTTATTATCGTCAAGCTTGCTGATCGTTTGCACAATATGCGTACTCTGGGTCACCTGCGACCGGAAAAACGCCGCCGCATTGCCCATGAAACCCTCGAAATCTATGCTCCTATTGCCCAGCGTCTGGGAATGAATCTGATGCGCTGTGAACTGGAAGATCTTGGCTTTCACGTTCTTTACCCTATTCGTTATCGTGTGTTGGGTGACGCCGTGCGTAAAGCGCGGGGCAATCGCAAGGAAATCGTCAGTCAAATCACCGCTTCCATCCTCAATAGAATGGAGCAGGAAGGCCTTAGCGCCGATATTCAGGGCCGTGAGAAAAATCTCTATAGCATTTACAAAAAAATGGTTAGCAAACAGCTATCATTTTCTGAAGTCATGGATGTGTATGCCTTCAGGATTATTGTCGACGATGTGGATGCCTGTTATCGAATGCTGGGTGTAGTGCATAACTTATACAAACCAGTGCAGGGTAAATTCAAAGACTATATAGCGATTCCCAAAGCGAATGGTTATCAATCATTGCATACCGTTTTATTTGGTCCCTATGGTGTTCCGATAGAAGTCCAGATCCGTTCTCGCGATATGGATCAATTGGCTGAAGCGGGTGTGGCCGCTCATTGGCTCTATAAAACCGGTGAAGTTGCTGGCAATACGCTGGCGCACCGTAAAGCCAGGCAATGGTTGCATGGCATTCTGGAAATGCAGAAAAGCTCTGGTGACTCGATGGAGTTTCTGGAAAATCTACGTATCGATTTATTCCCGGATGAGATTTATGTTTCAACGCCTAAAGGAGAGATCCTCACCTTACCGAGAGGATCCTCAGCAGTGGATTTTGCCTATGCAGTTCATTCTGATGTCGGTAACAGTTGCGTAGCAGCCAGAGTTGGCCGCCATCTGGTGCCATTAAGTTCACCACTGGAAACCGGCCAGTCAGTTGAAATCATTACCTCGCCGACCTCGCATCCCAATCCGGCCTGGCTTAATTTTGTCGTGACGCCAAAAGCGCGGACCAATATTCGTAATTACCTCAAGCATCTGCAAGGCGAAGAGGCAATTCAGCTTGGATTGCGACTGCTGAACAAACATCTGACAGCCTTTTCAACAGCATTGGAAAATATTCCAACCAAGCGAATTACGGCACTTTTGAAAGAGTATGAGCTGGAAAACTTTGATGAATTATTGAGCGATCTGGGTCTGGGCAACATATCTGCCTTACTGGTCGCACAAAAATTGCTACAGGAAGAAACCCCTGATAAAGAGCCACAGGCACTGCTGATTGCCGGAACTGAGGGCATGGTGGTGAATTTTGCCCGCTGCTGTCATCCGATTCCGGGAGATCCAATACACGGATTTGTCAGTGCCGGACGCGGTATCATTATTCATCAGCGCAGCTGTAAAAATACCACCCATTTACGCGAGCAAAATGAAAAGTGGCTGGATGTAGCCTGGGCGAAAGAGATCAATCGTGATTTCCCTGTAGATTTGATGATGCATCTGCGTAATCAACGTGGTGCACTGGCGACAATTGCTTCGGTGATTTCTGAAGCTGAATCGAATATTGATAATGTTATCGTTGATGAGCGCGATGGTGGCTATACCAATCTGCGACTGACAATTGAAGTCACTGATCGTCAGCATCTTGCTCGCATTATCCGCCGTTTACGCCAACTGGAAATGGTCGAACGGATTAACCGTATTAATAACTGATTTGTTTAATCTGTCGTCTACTGGGCGACTTAGCCGGAGTTTTTATGTCCCGAGAAATTATCCATACCAGCAATGCTCCTGAAGCTATTGGTACCTATTCACAAGCCGTAAAAGTTGGTGATGTTGTTTATCTTTCTGGTCAAATCCCACTGGTACCGGAAACCATGACAGTGATTGAAGGCGATTTTGCTACTCAGGTTCGCCGGGTATTTGATAACTTGTCAGCGGTTGCTGCGGCATCAGGTGGCAGTTTGCAGGATGTGGTTAAACTGAATATTTATCTCACCGATTTAGCCCATTTCGGCACCGTCAATGAAATCATGGCCGATTACTTCCAGCAGCCCTATCCAGCTCGTGCAGCAATTGGCGTAGCCTCTTTACCCAAAGATGTGCCGGTAGAAATGGATGCTATTTTGCATCTAGGCGCTTAAACCCGACTATATTAGTGGCCGTAGCAGGTGACTGAACTGGCCATAACTGATCCGGTCACCTCACTCAAAGGTGTCGGTGAAAAACTGGCTGAAAAGCTGGAGAAACTGGGGATCCGCTATATTCAGGATCTCCTGTTTCATCTGCCTCTGCGTTACCAGGACCGCACGCGTTTAATGCCAATTGGCAGTTTGCGACCACAACAGGAAAAACTGATTGAAGGGGTTATTCAGCTCAGTCAGGTTAAGTTCGGTCGGCGTCGTTCATTGCTATGCCATGTCAGTGATGGCACCGGTTCACTGGTATTACGCTTCTTTCATTTTTCCAAAACCCAGCAACAGCAACTCGCTCGTGGGCAACGTATTCGTTGCTTTGGCGAAGTGCGCAGTGGTCCATCAGCGCTAGAAATGGTGCATCCTGAATATCAGATAATTCAGGGTGAGGCGCCATTTGCTGTGGATGAAGTCTTAACGCCGGTGTATCCGACAACAGAAGGGCTGCATCAATTATCTTGGCGGAAACTGTTGAATCAGGCAATCAAATTGCTGGAACAGCAAGCCATGCCATCCTATTTACCAGAAGCATTGTTAGATCCCAGAGTGGCTCATTTTGATCTGACGCAAGCCTTGAAATACGTTCACTTACCTCCGCCCGATAGTGATGTCGGTCAGTTAATCGCTCGTGAACATCCGGCACAGAAACGCCTGGCATTTGAAGAATTACTGGCTCAGCAGCTCAGTATGCGTCAAATCCGCTATCGCACTCAGCAACATACAGCGCCTATGTTTGAAGCCGATAGTTTCAGTGAAACGTTTTTACAACGGCTACCATTCCCGTTAACCGGTGCTCAGCAACGGGTTATCACAGAGATCCGTAACGACCTGCAACAGAATATTCCGATGCAGCGGCTGGTGCAGGGGGATGTCGGATCAGGTAAAACAGTGGTAGCTGCTTTATCAGCATTAATGGCAGTATCAAGTGGCTATCAGGCAGTGATGATGGCGCCCACCGAATTACTCGCAGAGCAACATTATCAGACCTTTCGTAATTGGCTTGAGCCGTTAGGCATCGAGGTTGGCTGGTGTGCTGGCAAGCAAACAACAGCACAGCGTCGACAGGTTATTGCTGCGCTGGCTGCAGGCGAAATCAATATTGCCGTTGGCACCCATGCGTTATTTCAGGATGAAGTGACGTTTAATCGGTTGGGTCTGGTGATAATTGATGAGCAGCACCGGTTTGGCGTGCATCAGCGTATGGCGCTACGCGATAAAGGTAAAGCGGTGGATATCCTGCCACATCAATTGGTGATGACCGCTACCCCTATTCCCCGAACATTAGCAATGACAGCATATGCTGATTTGAATGTATCAATAATTGATGAACTGCCGCCTGGCAGGCAACCGGTAACCACCGTGGTGGTGGCCGATAACCGTCGCCAGGAAGTAATTGAGCGCATTCATGTGGCCTGTCAGCAAAAACGTCAGGTTTACTGGGTATGCACCTTGATTGAAGAGTCTGAGCATTTACAATGTCAGGCAGCGGAAGATACTGCTGAACAATTGCAACAGGCGTTGCCTGACTTACGGATTGCACTGGTGCATGGCCGAATGAAGTCAGCTGAAAAAGAACAGGTGATGCAGGCGTTCAAACAGGGTGAAATTGATTTGCTGGTGGCGACTACGGTGATTGAAGTTGGGGTTGATGTGCCCAATGCCAGTTTAATGGTGATTGAAAATGCTGAACGTCTGGGGCTGGCACAATTACATCAATTACGTGGCCGGGTAGGGCGTGGCACGGTGCAGAGTCATTGTGTGTTGATGTACCATCCTCCGCTGTCGGAAAATGGTTTGGCACGGCTGGCCTGTTTACGCGAAAGCAATGACGGATTTGTTATTGCCCAGCGCGATTTGGAAATTCGTGGTCCTGGCGAAGTGTTGGGAACAAGGCAGACCGGTTTGCCCCAGTTTCGGGTGGCCGATTTACTGGCTGATCAGGATTTGTTGCCAGCGGTCAGCAAAGCGGCTGAGACTTTAATAAAGCACTATCCGGAAAACGTCACACCTTTAATTCGACGCTGGTTTGGTACCAAACTGAACTTCGGACAAGTATGAGTCACCAGAATCAATGTTAAAAAGCCAAACACACTGGCATCCCGCGCCAACTGCAAAACTACCAGGCGAACTGGCTGGATGGTTAACGGACAAAGGATCGTTAACGCTGCGTCTGCAACAGACCAGTCAGCAGCAATTCAAAGTGGATCTGCAGCAAACCGGTTGGCAAAAACCTCTGACAGAAGAAGCTTTGAAGCTTGAACAGCCGTTATATGAACATGCCTATTGCCGAGAGGTGATATTACGCGATGGTGATCAGCCACGCGTATTTGCCCGCACCATTGTGCCGCGCGCCAGTTATCAGGCATTGCAGGCACACCTGCATATTCATCACCTGGGTAATCGCTCTCTGGGTGAAATCTTGTTTACTGACCCGGCGATTAAACGCGGCCCACTGGAAGTGGCCAGTCTGCGTTCAGGACAAAGCCTGTTCGAATTGGCAAAACACAGTAGTAATGAGCTCAACGATAGTTCAATAATGTGGGCAAGACGGTCATGTTTTTATTTTGCTGAGAATAGTTTACTGGTCTGTGAAATATTTTTACCGAATCAGGACTGGTCTTGATGACAAATTTAGCCACACAACTACGCCCTTACTGGCAATTGACCAGAATGAATCGGCCTATTGGCATTTTATTGTTGCTCTGGCCCACCTTGACAGCATTATGGATTGCAGCTGGCGGCTTGCCGGATATTAAGATCCTGCTGATTTTCATCGCTGGTGTTGTGCTGATGCGTGCGGCTGGCTGTGCAATTAATGATTTTGCCGACAGGCATATTGATGGTCAGGTGTGGCGTACTGAGAATCGTCCGCTGGCAACCGGTGCATTATCGGCAAAACAGGCAGTACTGACGTTTGTGGTATTAGCCTTATTCGCGTTTATGCTGGTGTTGTTGCTTAATCCTTTCACGATAGCGCTATCGCTGGTGGCGGTATTACTGGCCGCGGTCTATCCGTTTATGAAACGTTTTACCTACCTGCCGCAGCTGGTATTAGGCATGGCATTTGGCTGGGCCATTCCGATGGCATTTGCGGCCCAGACCAACGCATTGCCGGCTATTGTCTGGTGGTTGTTTGTGGCCAATATTATCTGGACAACAATGTATGACACCTTCTATGCCATGGCTGACCGTGAGGATGATCTGCAAGCAGGTGTGAAATCCACTGCCATTCTGTTTGGACAGAAAGATTTATTAATACAAGGTATGTTACAAATCGGGTATCTGTTGATCCTGTTGTTCATTGGATTGCAGTTGCAGTTTGGAATGCTGTTTTATATTGGGTTAGCAATCGCTGCGGTGTTATTTGTTTACCAGTTATGGCTTAGTAAAGATCGTGAACGCCATGCCTGTTTAAAAGCCTTTCTGAACAATAATTGGGTGGGAGCAGTTATTTTTATCAGCATCGTTTTGCATTACAGCCTGAGCTGACATGGCAAGATATTTATCTTCTGTTTTTTTACTGTTTTGGCTAATTGGTACCGTAAGCGCCACAGAAATTTATCAGTGGACAGATGACCATGGACGACAGATATTTTCTGATCAACCTGCTGATCCAGCAGCGGAAACCGTTGAGTTAACCCCCAACTCAAATCGCTATTTATTTAATGTTAAACGGGTCTATGACGGCGATACTTTGGTTTTGGAAAATAATCAGCGGGTCAGATTACTCAGTATAAATACCCCGGAAATAAGTTCTCGTTATCGCGAAGCCGAACCAGGCGGCATTGAAGCGAGGGATTGGTTAAAAAAACAGTTATCAGAAAACCAGGTCTATCTGCAGTACGATACCGAAAAACGCGATCGTTATGATCGGTTGCTCGCGTATGCATGGACACCGGACGGTGACTTTATCAATGAAAAATTGTTACAAAAGGGATTGGCCGCACTGACTCTAAAGCCACCCAATCTGCAGTATGCAGATCAATTGATTGCCGCCCAACAACAGGCAATAAACCAACAGCAGGGTATTTGGAGGGATAAACATTATCAGCCTCGTAAGGTCACTACCATCACTGAAACAGCCTATCGTGGCTGGCAACGATGGCTTCTAACTGCTAAATCACGCTCACAGACCAGGGATTATTGGATATTAAAAGTTAATGACAAAGCGAGTCTGAGGATAGCGAAGAAACAGCAGGATTTGTTCCCGCCATTGGGGTCGTATTTGAATAAGTCACTGGAAGTCCGTGGCTGGATGTCCAAACGAGGAGATCAATATAGTCTGTTTGTGCAGCATCCCAGCGCCATCACGTTATTGGATTAAGTTTTTATTCTATTTCGCTTAACAATTTTTCCATGATGTCGTTCATCGCCACCATACCAACCAAATCATTGTTATGAACTACCAGGAGTCGTTTCACCCGATGCGTTGTCATCAACGTGGCAACGTGTTGAATCGCTAATTCTTCCCCAACGGCTATAACCGGTTTGGCGCAGATGTCATACACATTCAGCAAATCAATATCGCCTTCCTCAGCAATAACCGTTTTCAGAATATCCGAGTAGGTAATTAACCCAAAGGCATCGTGTTGATTCTGCTTATCCACGACCAGCGATTTTATTTTATGGCGCTTCATCAGGCTTAATGCTTCACGCATTTTGGCAAAGGGTGAAATGGTGACTACATCAGTAATCATGACATCTTTAACTAATCGCATTGGTGGCATCCTTGAGGGTTAGAAAGAATCTCGTAAATGTTGCTGGAATTGTTCAACCTGAGAGGTATCGATACCTGCCAGATGCTCCAGTGGCAGAGTAAATACCAGACCTTTGGAGTCCTGATTATCCGGCATCAGAATTTTTTGAATGGCTTTGAGCACCTGTAATGACAGGCCTTTTTCCAATACCATCAGCAACACACTTTGACTGCCATCGTAACTCAGACCAAAAAAGGTTTTTTTGACGTTATTACTGATTCCCCGGGCTGACATGACGGTTATGCCACCGGCACCGAGATCTTTGGCGGTATCAATCGCAGCCTGTTCATTTTCTTCGGGAACAATTGCAACAAGAACAGAAAACTTCATGGGTTTACCCTTTGCAATGACGTCATGAAATGCATCGTAATAGCATAGAGCATGACGGTAATGATTGGAAAGATTGAGGCAAAGGCTATTAAGCCAAAGCCATCCATCAGAATGTTTCGACCTTCAATATGGGTTGCAAGGCCGATACCCAGTGCCGTCACCAAAGGCACTGTGACTTCTGAGGTTGTCACACCACCTAAGTCATATGCCAGCGGCACAATATATTTGGGGGCGATTAAGGTGAGTACGATAACGATTAAATATCCGCCGATAATATAATGGTGAATTGAGTCGCCGGATATAATACGGTGGACGCCGATAGTGATGCCTACTGCCACACCCACTGCCACCAGAAGCCTGATGACGTTACCATTTATCCTTCCCGAAGCGGCTTCTTCTGCCTGTTGGCCGATAGCAATCAAGGCTGGTTCCGCCATGGTAGTCGCAAAACCAATCGCAAAAGCGAACAGATAGACATAGACAATATGCTGATTTTTTATCAGTTGTTCAGCCATGCTGCTACCGATGGGGAATAACCCCATTTTTAAGCCTACAACAAATGCATACAACCCGAATAACACCATGGCAAAACCTAAAATCACTTTGCGTGGGTTCGTTAACGGTCGTTTTAACACCAGATACTGGAAAAACAGGATAGTGATAATGATAGGAAGCACATCTCCCATCATCCCCAACAAATCCATCAGCATGGCCATCGGGCCAGAGATTGCTTCTTTCTGCGCAGTGTCGATACTGAGATCTGCTGCGGGAGCAGTTTCAGACCCACTGAAGACGACAATCCCATACAGCTGAACTGTTATCATCGGTACCATCACTGCCATGGCTACAATACCAAAGCCATCAATAAGTGGGTTACGGCCACGAATGGATGAGGCTAAACCAATACCTAAGGCTGCTATCAATGGAACAGTCACAATATTGGTGGTAACACCGCCTGAATCATAAGCCAGTCCGACGATTTCAGCCGGTGTGAAAAATGTGATCACCACGACAATCAGGTAACCAATAATCATGAACCAGTGTAGCGGGTAACCAAACAGGATTCGAAATACACCGAGGGCAACCACAAAGCCAACAGAAACGGCCACCAGAAAGCGTAGGATCAATGCATCGATTCGGCCTTCACTGATCTCCTGAGCTTGTTCGGCCACGGCAATTAACGCCGGTTCGGCAATCACCGCCGAAAAGCCTAATGCAAAACCAAATGCGAGCAAAATCGATAACGAACCCCGTCGAGTAAACTGATTAGAGAGACTTTTACCGACCGGAAAGATACTTAATTCAAGGCCCCGCAGAAATAGGGCGACTCCGATGGCAACGACAAACAGACCGAGACTGATGCTCAGACTGTTTTCCGGGACGCGTTGCAATACAAAAGCTTGAAAAATAACCACAACGACAACGATTGGCAGCAGGTTTTTCAACGCGTGTAAAAATGCAGCTGAAAAAGCTTTCAGTTGATTCACTGTGGCCTCTTTATTGTCGGTTAAAGGTTACGGGCTTCAGTATTTTCAGGCCTCAGCGCTGACTTTTACCTGATTGCGTCCGGATAGTTTGGCGCCATACACAGCCTGATCAGCTGATTGTAACAGACGCTTGACGGTCATTTTACTGCCTGGCTCCAGAGTAGAAACACCCACCGACAGGGTGACCTGTAATGTCTTGCCTGTTGGCGAGGTGAAATGGGTTTCAGCAACAGTTTTTCGCATACGTTCTGCAATATCCGCCGCCACAGAGCGCGTCGCATCGGCCAGTAAAACCACAAATTCTTCCCCACCATAGCGTGCTAATACATCCCCTTGTCGCAAACTGTCATTGAGCAGCTGTGCAACATGTTTGAGTACCTGATCGCCTGTCTGATGGCCATGACTGTCGTTGATGCGTTTAAAGTAGTCCAGATCGACAAACAAACAGGACAAGGGGGTAGCATTCCGATTAGCGCGGCTGAATTCTTCAATGATGCGTTGATCGAAAAAGCGGCGGTTATTTACCCCGGTAAGCGGATCTCGTAAGCCAACCAGTTTCACTTCCTCATGTAGCCGGGCATTTTCGATACAGGCTGATACTACCGCCGCCAGATGTTGCAAAAACTGCGTCCCGATGTTGGATTGAAAGCGATTAGGGTTTCGGCTGCCCAGATTGAGACTGCCTATCAATTGATTTTGACGAATCAGAGGGAGTAACGCGACGGAGCCTAATTCATTATAGGAGGGAAACAGTTGTTGGTGTTGATGAGAAGAAAATCTGGTGAGCCGGGGTATCCGTCGTAAACTGAAAAACTGTTCCAGACGTTGTACAGACTCAGTAAACAATAAATTTTTCTGCCAAAGTTCGGTTTCCGATAACGAATCCAGCAGGCGTTGGAATTCATATTCCGGATCATGCAGCATCAAAGTGACTGCCGTCAGTTGAAAACGATGTTTATGTTCTTCCAGGATCAGTTTCAGTAACGGTTCTAAACCGCTGCTGTTGAGCAAGCTTAATTCATATTGCTGAAAGTTGAGCTGTTTTCGCTCATTACTTTTGGCAATACGAATCAGATCATCCAAACGATCTTGAAGCGTCGTCACGTCTTTTTGAGGCATGCAACAGCCTTGAGCACTGAAATTATGTGTGGTGGCCCTAATAATGGCGCATTGCGCGGGCAATTGTCCATACTTCTACTGTATCGACACCATTTTGCTGCAAACAGCGAGTTGCTTCTGCTACGGTATGTCCCGTGGTATAGACATCATCTATCAATGCCACATGGTTATATGATGTCGCCATTCTTATAGCAAAAGCTTGTTTCAAATTACGTTTGCGTTGTTTGCCACTCAAGCCTGTTTGGGGAGAAGTATTGCGCTGTCGAATAAAACTGGTTTTATCCACCGCAATATCAAGCTGATTTCCCAGAGCGTCCGCTAACTGAGCAGACTGATTATATCCACGACTGCGCATGCGGCTTGGATGTAAAGGAATGGGAATCAGCACTTCGGGTAAAGCATTATTCCGTTGTCTGGTTTTATCAGCCAGCAGCCTGGCATATAGTTTGGTAAAGACCAGTTGCTGATGATATTTGAATGTAGCAATGCAATGATTGACAGGCGTTTCATAACGAAATAATGCCAGACTCAATTGCTGAGGTGGGGGTTGCTGCAGGCATTGTCCGCAAATTCCTGCCTCATTCAGTGGCAGTGCACATCGCTGACAACAATGGCCCAACCATGGCAGGTCGTTGATACAAGCTTTGCAAAGTGCATCCTGCTGACTAAACTCGCCACAGAGGAAGCAGGGAATCGGTAACAGTTTGCTGTATAATTCCGCCAAACGATGCGTCAATACGGCACTAAAGTTTCTGGCCATCATGTTATTAATCCATTAAATCTGATGAAGAAGCCCATGACTGAAAATATAGCAGAAAAGACCGCACCGCTTCGCCATGACTGGCAGCAGGCGGAAATTGAAGCCTTGTTTGATTTGCCATTTGCGGATCTGATGTACAAAGCTCAAACCATTCACCGGCAGAATTTTGATGCCAATGCTGTGCAAATCAGTACATTGTTAAGCATCAAAACGGGTGGCTGTGCTGAGGATTGTGGTTACTGTCCCCAAAGCGCACATCATCCATCGGCAGTAAAAGCTGAACCGTTAATGCCTCTGGATAAAGTACTTGAATCCGCTGCTCAGGCTAAATCCACTGGGGCCAGCCGTTTTTGTATGGGTGCCGCCTGGCGTAACCTGAAAGATCGTGATGTAGATCGTGTCGTCGCGATGATTGAAGGCGTTAAAGATATGGGGCTGGAAACCTGTGTCACGCTGGGCATGCTGGAAAATCATCAGGCCAAACGTCTGAAAGATGCCGGTCTGGATTATTACAATCATAATCTTGATACCTCTCCGGAATTCTATGGTGAAATCATCTCTACCCGTACTTATCAGGATCGTCTGGATACCTTAAGTCACGTTCGCGAAGCGGGTATTCATGTCTGCAGTGGCGGCATTGTCGGCATGGGTGAAAGCCGTAAGGATCGGGCCGGTCTGTTAATCAGTCTGGCCAATTTGCCAAGCCATCCTGAGAGCGTACCAATTAATCTATTGGTTCAAGTCGAAGGCACACCACTTGATGGCATCAACAACCTGGATCCATTTGAATTTGTTCGTACCATCGCGGTAGCGCGAATTATGATGCCACAGTCTTTTGTCAGACTTTCAGCCGGCCGTGAAAACATGTCCGATGAATTACAGGCAATGAGCTTCCTGGCTGGTGCCAATTCGATTTTCTATGGTGAAAAACTGCTGACGACAGACAATCCGGATACTGACCATGATCAGCGTCTATTCAATCGTCTGGGTATTACACCGTTACAGGTCGGACAGCAACAATCGGAAGATAAACACTGTTCAGCGGCCTGAAGGTTAAATTAAAGATAATGCTCTGTGTGATGCTATCGCACAGAGCATTTCTGTTAATAAAGTCTGTCGGTTCCATCGCTCAAGATTACTGATTTCTCGAGGCGCTTTAGTGTCACAACTTCCCTGGCATTCACAACTCCAACAAACATTAACCGATCGTAAAGCCGCCGGCTTGTATCGTCGCACACGGTTGCGTGATGGTGAACAGGGCGTTGAGGTCGTGTTGGATGGTCGTAAAATGCTGTCTTTCAGCAGCAATGATTACCTGGGACTAGCTGCACATCCAGCATTAAAAAAGGCCTTTATCGACTCGCTGGAGCAGGAAGGCGTCGGCAGTGGCGCAGCGCATTTACTAACCGGTCACAGCCGTTATCATCATCAGCTTGAAGAAGCCCTGGCAGAATTTACTGGCCAGCAACGCGTTCTTTTGTTTTCCACCGGTTATATGGCCAATATCGGGGTAATTGATGGACTGTTGGGTAAAACGGATGTGGTGGTACAGGATAAATTGAATCACGCCTCCTTACTGGATGGCGGACGCCTCAGCGAAGCGCAGCAATTACGCTATCCCCATGCTGATATGGCTTTACTGCATCAACGACTACACACAGCCGCCAACTCCCGAAACAAACTGATTGTCAGTGATGGTGTGTTTAGTATGGACGGCGATGTTGCGCCATTAACAGAAATCATGGCATTGGCCGAACAGCACAAAGCTGGCGTATTAATAGATGATGCACACGGTCTTGGTGTGCTTGGTCAAAACGGCGGCGGTGTGATTGAGCATTTTGAATTAACACAGCAAAAACCGATTTTAGTCGGTACCTTTGGCAAAGCCTTTGGCACTGCAGGGGCATTTGTTGCAGCTGATGAAGTGGTGATTGAAACTCTGGTGCAACAGGCTCGCAGTTTTATCTACACCACTGCCCAGCCCCCGGCGATTGCAGCAGCAACGCTGGCAAGTTTAAAACTGGTGCAACAGGAAACCTGGCGGCGTGACAAATTACAAAAACTTATCAAACAGTTTCGTGATGGGGCGGATCAACTGGGATTACCTCTAATGCCATCGCAAACGGCGATTCAACCGCTGTTGATCGGTGATGATAAAAAAGCCCTTAAATTAGGACAGGATCTGGAACAGCACGGCATTCTAGTCGGCATTATTCGGCCACCGACTGTGCCGAAAAATACCGCCAGATTACGTATTACGCTTTCTACAGCTCACGATGCCGAACATATAAATAAATTGCTTGGTGCTCTGGAGGCCAGTTATGGACATTAAACAAATGGGCCAGGGACCTGATTTGGTTTTACTGCATGGCTGGAGCATGCATAGTGGCGTCTGGCAGCCGCTGGCTGAATTACTGGCGGAAAAATTCACCTTACACCTTGTTGATTTACCAGGACATGGTACTTCTGAATGGCATTCCGACGCACTGCAGATCAACAATATCCTGGATGAATTAGAACGCAATGTTCCAGAAACTGCTTTTTGGCTGGGCTGGTCGTTGGGTGGTCAATTAAGTCTGGCATTTGCCGCAAGGTTTCCCCAGCGGGTCAGCAAACTTATCCTGATGGCGGCAAATCCGAAATTTGTGACGGCGGATGATTGGTCAGAGGCGATGGATGAAGCTGTGTTTTCGGTATTTTCTGGTCAACTTGATCAAAATCAACGGGAAACCCTGAAACGCTTTGTGATGTTACAGGCCCGTGGGGCGGAAGGCAGTCGGGAAACTATTCAGCTACTGGCTGAACAAACTGCGGATAATGTGGCGCATCCCGAGGCGTTAAAGGCTGGACTGGAATTACTGGAAATCCTTGATTTACGTCTGGCGCTCAGTCAATTGAGCCAGCCGGTACAGTGCATTCTTGGGGAGCGTGATCAACTGGTCCCCATTTCACTGGCTGAACGTTTGTCAGAGTTAAATTCCAATATCGTGATTGAACGTATTGCCGGTGCAGGTCATGCGCCTTTTATCTCGCAACCACAACTTTGTGCGAACCACATATACGGATTTCTGCATGACTGACCAGGCATCAGGACCGGAAAAAAATCGTGTAGCACGCAGCTTTGGCAAAGCCGCCGTCAGTTATGATGATGTGGCGATATTGCAGCGCGATACCGCAGATGAAATGCTGGAGCGTCTGGATCTGGTCAAAATCAATCCACAGCATATTCTGGACTTGGGAACCGGCACAGGACGCAATCTGCATTTGCTGCAGCAGCGGTATCCGGCTGCCCGGCAAGTGGCAGTTGATATTGCACCGGCGATGCTTAACCAGGCCAGACAGCGTTATCTTAAAGATCAAGGTTTACGTCGCTGGTTACCGGGGCAAAAATCACCTTTATTTATTGCCGGTGATGCTGAGCAATTACCCTTGGCCGATAATAGCGTGGATTTAGTGTATGCCAACCTTGCTTTGCAATGGTGTGATCTGACATCAGTATTCGCAGAGATACAACGCGTTTTGCGCCCCGGTGGTTTACTGATGTTCAGTACGCTGGGACCTGATACCTTGCAGGAGCTACGTCAAAGTTGGGCGGCAGTAGATAATTATCCGCATATCAATGTATTTCTGGATATGCATGATGTGGCGGAAGCCATGTTTACGGCCGGGCTTGCTGATCCGGTTTTGGATAGTGATCGGCATACATTGCAATATCCCGATCTGGTCAGCATGATGCGTGATCTGCAGCAATTGGGAGCGCGCAATGTCAATCATGGACGGCGCCGTGGCTTAACGGGTAAAAACACTTTGAAAAAAGTAACCCATGCCAGTGAACAATTCCGGATCAATGGGCAACTTCCAGCCACTTATGAAGTAATATACGGACATGCCTGGGCAGGGGAGAATTCACTGCAGATGACCGAAGATGGCTGTGTGGCAGTCAGTCTCGACCAATTGAGAAGCAAGCTCTGATGGCTCAGCATATATTTGTTACCGGCACCGATACCGAAGTCGGTAAAACCCGTATCAGTGTCGGACTGATCAAAGTTTTACAACAGCAGGGCCTGAGAGTCGCGGCAATGAAACCGGTCGCCAGTGGCTGTGAGTGGCGGGATGGGCAATTGCAAAATGAGGATGCACTGGCCCTCAGCCAGCAGGCAGATATCAAGTTACCGTATTCGCAGGTCAATCCTTATGCCTTTGAACCGGCGATTGCCCCACATCTTGCAGCGGAACAGGTAGGCGAAACCATTTCACTGACGGTTATTGAAAGCCAATTTGCTGCGATGCGGTTACAGGCAGATGCCGTCGTGGTCGAAGGGGCAGGTGGCTGGCTGGTGCCATTAAATGATCAGCAAACAATTGCCGATTTGGCGAAAGCATTGAAATTACCAGTAGTGCTGGTGGTGGCGATAAAGCTGGGCTGCATTAACCATGCTCTGCTGACGGTTCAGGCGATTGCCGACTCCGGTCTCAATCTGGTGGGTTGGGTCGCCAATGATTTTCTTGATGATTCACAGTCAACCGCGATTATCCAAAGTCTGAAGCAACGTATCACGGCGCCCTGTCTGGGGATTGTGCCCAGACTAGCCCAAGATGAAGATGCCAGCGCATATCTGACTTTATAACGTTTATTGTTGCTGCGTTACCGGGAAAACAGTGATTTCATCTCCTGTCTGCCATTGCGGATATTTATGCATCACTAGCTTGAACAGGTCGGACTGAAGAAAGCCATTCAGCCAGTTCTGCAGTTTTGGATAATTCGCATGGCTAAACCATTCCCAATCCACCAGAGCAAATTGTCTGATAAAAGGCAACAGAGCAAAATCTACTAACGTAAGAGAATCAGTCATTAAGCCGGTTTGCTGGTGGAGACGCTTTTCCAGTTTGGCTAAAAACTGTTCGCCTTGTTCGCGGTAGTAACGCTCACTATGTTCTGGATAACGATCGGCGTATTTGTAGCGATCCAGCATCTGTTTGAAACTGACGTCATTTTCTTCAATTAACATTAACGCTTCCTTACGTTGCTGTTCATCCAAAGATTGCCATATGGCATGATGTGCAGCAGCCCAAAGCATAATGTCGAGACTTTCCTCTATGACATTATTATTGCTGTCCAACAGTACCGGCACCGTGGCTTTTGGTGAGATTTCCAGCAATTCAGCTGGTTTATCTTTTAATACGACTTCCCGTATTTCTACTTCACAACCGGCAATGGCAATGGCCAGACGCGCACGCATTGCGTACGGGCAACGGCGAAAACTATAGAGAATTGGGCGTTTGATTGACATATCACGCTCTTGCTAAATTGGGCTGCCTGTTAGGCAGTCATCAGGCAGGCGGTGCGTTGTACAAGATATTTGCGTGAACAGTAACGCTAAGCTTGTTTGCTGTTCCGCAGTTCTTCTGCCTGACGGTTTAACGTATGTTTGACCAGAATGTTGCGATCGGTTTCACTCATATGGGTAAAGGCTACCCGCAGATAAAAACTTTTCCCGCCAGTACTTTCAATCATTTGATCACAGCCAATGACTTTGGCAATTGCCCGGATATGCAAACCACCAGGTAATAGTTGCATTCTGATTTCGAGTGGTGACCGGGCTTCAAATACGGTATCTGTCATCAAAGCCAGTCCGCCTGCACTGAGATTCACTTCATTGGCGGTTTCCGGGTTTAGCGGTGTGTGTAATAACTGGACATTCTGAGCCAGCAGATTCACCTTATCATCAAGCATTCGCAGGGCTCTGGCGATATCTCTGTCAGAATGACCGATTTGATCGGTCAGGTGATTAAAACTTTTCTGGATGGTTGAAAGTTGCTGTGTCAACTGTCCGGCCTCAGGTGTGGCATCAATAATAGACTGACCAATGTGTTCTGCTTCTGCTTCAGTTAATGGAATGAGGGACAGGACAAGTCGATCATTAATGCGGAAAAATGCGCGACGATCGGCGCCTGTAGCGGTGGTTTCGTTCATCATTTGCTTTCCTGTCTGCCCATGATTCATTTAATGAATCACTGCCATTACCTGTTAAAAGTCGAATCAGTTTAAAACATGTACGGCACAGAAAGCATATTTTCTCTGTGCCGTACATGTCACTTTTGTTAAACAGATTACAAGTTTTCTGAAGCAAAGTCAGCCAGACGTGATCGTTCCCCTCTCAACAGGGTGATATGCCCGCTATGTGGCCAGTTTTTAAAATGATCCACCACATAAGTCAGGCCCGAAGTGGTCTCACTCAAATACGGCGTATCAATTTGCGAAATATTACCCAGGCAGACAATCTTGGTGCCTGGACCCGCCCTAGTAATCAGGGTTTTCATTTGTTTCGAGGTCAGATTCTGCGCTTCATCAATAATGATAAAGCGATTGAGGAAAGTACGGCCACGCATAAAGTTCAATGAGCGAATTTTAATCCAGCGCTGCAGTAAATCATTTGTTGCCTGACGACCCCAGTCGCCACCATCAGTTTTGTTGAGCACTTCCAGGTTATCCATTAATGCGCCCATCCATGGTGTCATTTTTTCTTCTTCAGTACCGGGCAGAAAGCCGATATCTTCACCCACTGGCACCGTGACCCGGGTCATGATGATCTCACCATAACGTTTGTGTTCGATGCATTGGGTTAACGCAGCGGCCAGCGTCAGCAGGGTTTTACCGGTACCGGCCTGACCCAGCAGGGTGACAAAATCGATTTCCGGATCCATTAATAAGTTCAAGGCAAAATTCTGTTCGCGGTTGCGAGCGGTAATGCCCCAGACCGAATGATTTTCCCGGCGATAATCATGGATTAATTCGATATCGGCGGTGGTTTCATTGTTATTACGCACTACTGCTTCAATCGCCCGTTCTTCACCGGGTGAATAAATCAATTGGTTGGGGTACCAGTCTTTGACGACTTCGCCTTCCACTTGATAGAAAGTACGGCCATCTTCCGTCCATGATTCGAGGCGGTTCAGGTCTTCCCAGAAGTCGGCTTTAAGTTCGCTGGACCCGCGATATAACAGATCCACATCATCCAGCACTTTATCGTTGTAATAATCTTCGGCGCAAATACCTAATACCGTGGCTTTGATACGCAGATTAATATCTTTGGAAACCAGAATAACGTTGGTATCAACCTGAGCCTGTTGCAGATTGATTGCAACAGCCAGAATGGCATTATCAGCGATTTGGCCGGGTAACTCTTTAGGTAACTCGCCGGACATTTGTCGGGTCTGGAAAAACAAGCGGCCACTGGCCTGAGGCACATCACTATTGGTTACACTGGGTAACGGAATGCCCAGGTTTATGGCATCGTTGTCTGCGGCCTGTTCCAGTAGATCATCCAGAAAACGACTGACCTGGCGTACATTGCGTGATACCTCGGATAGACCTTTTTTACCTCTGTCGAGCTCTTCGAGCACCACCATTGGCAGAAAAATATCATGTTCATCAAAACGGAAGAGAGCAGTGGGGTCGTGCATCAGCACATTGGTATCAAGTACAAACAGACGTTTTGTCGCGTCGGGTCGTTTAATCATTCGGAAGAGATCCTCTTGTTATAGTGACGTACCTGCATTTGATTATGATCGAAGAATACGCATCTGCAAAGAGGCTCCAGAGGGTTTTCTACAGGGAAACTAAATAGGTCATTGAAACCACTGTAAATAATGCTTTGTAATGGAGGTATTGCGAATGATTTTGCTAAAAGTGATTGAGCTTCAGCAAGGGATGAACAATTTGTCTGGCGACATTATTTGTCGACCCAATGTAAACTCATTATTGAGAGGTCTAATTTTTATCGATAATGTTAATTACAGCAAATCAAGTTATAACGCATCCCGCCATCTGAAACAGGCTATTTGAATGAACGAAAAACTTGGAATTTCACAGGAAACCTTTGCGTTTTTTTTGCCAATCATCAGTTTGTTTGGCAGCACTGTTATCCTGTTGCTTGTGGTGCTGGTTTTAAACTCCCTTGCGTCGCGATTTATTCGCCGGACTGTCGACTCCAGTGAATTACGGCGAAAATGGCTGGTGCAGACCCGCAATGGCATTATTCTCATCTTCATTCTGGGATTGATCTTAATCTGGGGAGAAGAGCTCAGAACCCTGGCGTTATCCGTTGTAGCGATTGCCGTGGCATTTGTGGTGGCGACTAAAGAACTGATCCTTTGTGTGACAGGATCACTACTGAAAACCGGTGCAGGCTCTTTTGATATTGGTGACAGGATTCAAATCAGGGATTTTCGTGGTGATGTTATCGATCAAACCTTGTTGGCCACTACTATACTGGAGGTTGGCCCCGGTAAATTGACCCATCAACGCACCGGGCGTATGGCGGTAATTCCCAATGCTTTATTTGTCTCAGAACCCGTTATCAATGAAAGCTATACCCGACAATACGTTTTGCATGTATTCACGGTGCCGTTTAAAAGAACGGATAAGTGGCAGGCTGCTCAGCAAGCTTTATTGGTAGCTGCTTCCAAGCACTGTCTGCCCTATCTTGAGAATGCCCGGTTATATATGCAGAGACTCAGTGATGAACGGGGACTGGATGCAAGTTCAGTGGATCCCCGCGTTACCATTCAAGTCCCAACCGCGGCGGAGATTCATCTGGTGGTACGTTTTCCGGTGAGAGCGTCGCAACGCAGTTATATCGAACAGTTGATTCTTTCAGAGGTATTTACGGAAGATTATTCCGGTAAAGGTAAAAGCACTGACGAAGAGGAAGCAGAGAAAGAGGAAAATTAATTTTCCTCCAGATCGCAGCTAATAGCTGACACAACTATTCTTCATACTTTGGTTTATCCGTGTTGTCGTCTTCGTCATTTCTTCTTTCATCATTGACAAGATCATCGGTGATAGCCGACCCCGCCCCGGATTGATCGCCGGTTTGAGATTCTTCAATAGTGACGGATTCTTTACCGTTTTCACTGTCGATGATGACTTGTTTGCCTTCACCATCATCCTCAGCAAACGCCATGGTCATAAAACCTGACGAAAGTACGATGGCAATAATGGGTTTAGTAAAAAAATTTTGCATAAAGTGGATCCTTGTTCGAAGGAAAAGATCTGATTAACGTGCTGGCTTGCTATTTTATTAGCACTATTAGTAAATGATAAAGCTTCATGATGCGTTAACTTCAGTTAATCGACTTTGGGGAAATCTCAGCTTTGACTCGGCTACAGTTAGAAAAAAATCAGCTGTTCATTTATCTGGTGGCGATATCACTGGGCTTGATATCAGGTGTAATGTATCCGCATCTAAGCAGCTATGTGGAGGTTTTAGTCTGGCCATTATTAGGGTTGCTGTTATTTTCAACTTTTACCCAGGTATCGTTAACGCATCTGCGTGAGACGTCCTTCAATCCCCGGTTTTTGATTGCAGCCATAGTGGGTAATTTTTTGTTCATTCCAGTTGTTGTGGCTGGTTTGTTGATGTTGGCTCCAGATGATCCGGCGGTACGGCTGGGAATTTTGCTAGTGTTATTAGTGCCCTGTACCGACTGGTTTATTACCTTTACTCAGCTTGCTGGCGGCGATACCCGGCAGGCCATCACTTTCGCGCCGATTAGCTTGTTGTTGCAAGTTATATTGTTACCATTTTATCTGTATGTTTTTCTGGGCAATGAATTCACTGTCAGTCTGGCGCACAGTGAGATGCTATGGGTTTTTATCGGCTTAATTGTCGTGCCATTGATATTGGCCTGGGCAACACAGAAATTTGCCGAACAGCATCCATCAGGCGAGCAGTTCATAAACTATCTGGCATGGTTCCCCGTCACCGTCCTGGCATTGGTTATGTTTATTATCGCCAGCTCACAAGTGGCAATTGTTCTGGGTTCGTTAGCGCTGCTGCCCGGTTTGTTGCTGGTGTTTGTTTTATTTCTGCTGATTGTCGCTCTGATGGCCAGAGTTTTATCGAGGTTATTACATCTGTCATCTGCACAGGGTAGAGTGTTGGCATTTAGTTTTGGAACCCGCAATTCATTTGTCATGCTGCCATTGGCTTTGGCTTTACCAGCGAATTACGAGCTAGCAGTGGTGGTAATTGTGTTTCAGTCACTGGTCGAGTTGATTGGCATGATGGTGTTTTTATGGTGGGTACCGAAGCAGCTTTTTCCTTAGACAGGTAAATATCAATGGCTAAGCATCAACAACTAACCAATCTTGAGCAATTGTTTGACTGCATTGGGGAAGCTGCTGAGCAAAAACGCAATGAAAAGGTTTCCATCGATAGCATTATGGATATGATTGGCCGCCGTTCATTTGGACCGTTATTGCTGTTGGCAGGCCTGATTATATTGGCACCAGTGATAGGGGATATTCCGGGTGTTCCCACTATTATGGGGTTGTTTATTTTATTAGTTGCTGTTCAGTTAGTTATTGGTCAGGAACATTTCTGGTTGCCCAAATGGCTATTACAACGCGCTTTACCCAGTGAAAAATTACTCAAAGCGGTTGAGTGGTTACGTAAACCTGCACACTTTATCGATAAACTGATTCGCCCAAGATTATTGATCTTCGTCAATGGAACAGCCAAATATGTCATTGCCATTGTCTGTATTTTCATCGCATTGATGTTACCGTTTATGGAGGTCGTACCTTTCAGCGCCAATGCAGGAGGTCTTGCAATAGTGGCATTTGGTCTGGCACTGATTGCCAGCGATGGGTTGCTATCGTTATTTTCGTTTATTCTGACTGGTCTGACGGCATGGCTTATCATCGCTAATCTGTTTTGAGTTGGACAGATAAGATTTTTGACTGCTCATTTTGCTTTAGCGAGACAAATTTTCCTTGATAGCTGTATTACATGAAGGTTTGAGCTAAAGATGCAGCGACGCACAAAATTAAGAATTATCTATTATCTCAATGTGGCTTTGATTCTGCTGCTGGTGGGCTATCAGTTTTATTTGCATCTATCTGAAACAGACTTTAAATCGCTCCATTCCGAGCAAGTCAGCAGAATTAAAACTATTGCTCAACAGGAGCAGTTTAATTTTGCAGTGGTGGGGAACATCAATAATTCGACGCATATTTTTCAAAAACAGCTCATTCCTTTGATCAATGCTTCTGATAACCGCTTTCTAATTTCTGCCGGAAATGCCGTCAGTAGTGGGGCAGAAGAAAATTATCGTTCATTGTTCAAACTGCTACATGAACTGGATATTCCTTGGCTGCTTACATACGGAGAAAATGAGGAAAGTGATTTTGGTGATGTCAGGTTTTATAAACATTTAGGGCCACATTTCTTTTCATTTATTGCTGGTGAAAATCATTTCTTATTTGTTGATAACACCGGAAATTCACCTTTGCAATGGCAGCTGGATTGGCTGGATCGGGAACTGGAATCATCTAAACAAGCTAACCGATTTGTGTTTATCGGTCTGCCACTGCATCAGGCTTTGGAGGAAACTCCAGCTTTTGAATCAGAAAATTACTTTGGTGATAGCATTGTCCGTAAAGCATTCATAGAACTTTTCGAGCGACATAAAGTTGATGTGGTGTTTTCAGCCAATTTGTCACTGTTTCATCAACAGCTGAAAAATGGCGTGCGTTATGTCACAACAGGGGGGGCAGGCGGTTTGATAGTAAATGATGAAGACAGCTTTCATCATTACGTTCAAGTGACTGTAAATGGTGATGAGATTGGCATAAGTCCAGTAAGGTTGGATATCAGTAGCTATTCAATACTTAACACGCTGGACAGCGTTTGGTCGGCGATTTATACATTTATTTATGTAAGCTTTGGTCGGTTTTTGTTTGTAGTAAGCCTGATGGTGTTGATTGGGTTGAAACTGCGCGAATTTATTTATCAAGAGCGTGATTACTACACCCAATTTAATATTGATGACAGTGCCTATCGCGATAAACCAAAACGTATTGCCATGTTTACTAATAACTATTTTCCGTTTATTTCTGGAGTCACGATGTCGATCGAACGTCTGGCTCGCGGTTTGACAATGCTGCATCACACGGTGCAGGTTTTTGCCCCGGATTATGAGGCAGTTACTGAATTACAGCCTGAATGTGAACGTGTTAAAACCCTTCTAGCATTCGGTCATAAGCGTGAATTTCGTTTAACGAATCCTTTACAGTTTTCTATTCGCAAGCGTTTTAGAGAATTTAAACCAGATCTGGTGCATTTGCATCACCCATTCTGGCTGGGATCGGTGGGGCATTGGTTGGCAAAGCGACACAATTTACCTACTGTCTACACTTATCACACTCGTTTGGAAATGTACGCCCATTATGTGCCTTTGCCAGGGGTGTTTTTCCGAAATGTTATCTCCCATGCCATGATCAGACGTTTCTGCAATCGTTGTGACGGGGTAATTGTACCCACCTTTTCTACAGAAGAATATTTACGTCTGATTGGAGTGAAATCAAGGATATGTGTCCAGCCTACTGGAGTGGATTTTGACAGATTTAATCAACCACATGCTATCGGTTCTGAGAGTTTGCGAAAAAATCTGGGATTACAGCACGATGATATTGTCCTCCTCAGTGTGTCAAGGTTGGGCAGGGAAAAAAATATCAAATTTTTACTGGATGCACTGGAAACCTTACCAAGATTTATTCAGCAAGAGGTCAAATTGATCCTGGTTGGAGAAGGTGATGATCGAGAGTATCTAGAAAATCGTATTGTACACAAAGCCTTGTCAGGAAAAGTGCAACTTATAGGTGAAATTAATCCTGATAATATTCCTGCTTACTATCAGATGGCGGATATTTTTGTGTTCGCATCAAAATCTGAAACCCAGGGAATGGTTATATTGGAAGCCATGTCGGCAGGGTTACCGGTTGTAGCGATTCGTTCCAGTGGTATTGATGATGTGATTGAACATGGTAAAACCGGGTATAAAACATTGGATGATGTTGAGGTATGGACTAAGAAACTTGCAGATCTAATTAGTGATACAGCTCTGCGTGAACAGTTTTCTCACAATGCGATCATTTTCGCCAAACAACACGATATCGGCGAATATGCTGAAAAAATCGATTTGTTTTACAGCGAAATTTTAGCTACGCATGCCCAGCAAGAACGACACTAATCATCAACATGTTCTTTTTTCTTTACCCAACGAATAATTGCCATCAACACACTAATTAAGGTCACAGCAATTACAAGTTCGCCCCAAAATTGTTGGTTATCGGTAGCCGAAACAATTTTATTTAATTGTCCCCCCAGAAGGGTGACTACTATGAGACCAGGGATGATGCCAATCGCAGAACCAATCATATAGCGAGAAAATTTTAGCTGGAATGCTCCAGCCATCATATTAGTCATGGTAAACGGTGCGATAGGTAGTAAATTAATAACCACCATGCTATGAACACTATTTTCCTGCATAAACCGACTTACAACACGCAGGTAATGGCTGCTATGTTTTTCAATGGTGCTGCGTCCTAGCACATGACCAATCCAATAACTCAATGCAGAGGAACATAAAGTCGCTACTGTTGCGTAAAAAATCGCCCACCAAGGACTGAACAAAAAACCAGTCACAACGACCAGTATGGTTAACGGGAACATGACCGTCAGTAGTAATAAATAACTTAGAAGAATGGCTGGAAATAACCAAGGGACGTGTTTGATTTGGGCTACATGAGTTAATAGCTTTTCGATTCTTGAAGTGGTGATAAAACCGCTCTCAATTAAGTAGCGCCAGGACAAAGCTAACATTATCATTAGGCCTGCAAATAGCAAAAGCTGAATCACTGGACGAGGCACGTTGGTTCCTTACTTTTTATCGAATTAAAGTATTAAGTTTTGATATTGAAATGGTCTTAGGTCTTGGTAGTAATGCATTTCAGCTTTAGTCTGGAACTACTGCTCGGCCAATGGTATTGGCGTCAGTGCCAAACCATAAGGCGTTGGTACCATCATCGAACACCATATTTCTGACTGTTAATCCACCAGATGGTACTTCATCTATTGCAATAAATTGTTCTTTTTTGCTATCAAAACCGATAAAACGATTTGGCTGCAGCCCTGTTTCGACATACCATATACGATCCTGACTATCGACAGCCATGGCATATAATCCGGCGGCTTCACCACCCGGGGTCTGCCATTGCTGCATGGATTTATCCTGCGGATTATAAACACCGAGATAGCCCATACCTGCATCTACCCACCAGACCCGGTTATCGGACGTCAGTCCGATCCTGCGAATAATGCTTTCTTCGCGTGGAGTGGAGATGATTTCCAATTGCATTGAATCTGGATCAATTGTGCCAATCGCGTTGCTGCCCATAAAGGCAATCCAGGGACGATCCTGATTATCGACCACCAGTCCATAAGGACGCATGTGGTTCCCTGGTACCTCAACGATTTGCACTTCACCCGAATCAGTAGCCAATTTTCCAATAAAACCGGCTTTTCCCGAACGCTGTACGGTGAACCAGATATTTCCGTCCGATGTCCAGGCCATTGTATGAGGATCATTGACGCCCTCGGGCATCTCAAAACGAGTCACATTGCCAGTTTCAGGATCAAGGCGGCCAATATGTTGGTCTTTATTACCTGCATACCATGGATAACCCTCGTCATCGACAATGACTGTATGTGGGCCGGCTTCGGGAATAGCATAGCGTTGCATATCGCCTGACTGGGGATCCAGCCTCGCAATATAATCTCCTACCTGACCTACAAACCAGACCTGACCATCCGGACTGATATAGGGATCACGAGGTCGGCTGTTTTGCCATTCGACTTTCCATTCGGTGAATTCCAGAGAGACCATTTTGTCAGGACTCGCCTTGTTTTCACTTTTAGATTTATCAGCTGTAGCGTGACTGATGAACAGCATGCAGCTGAAGACGAATAGGCAACTGGTCTGAATAAAATGTTTAGCAGAGAACGGTTTAGTACTTGTCATATTTACCCTACAGGGTTGCTTTTGGGAATCAGTAAGGTGTTGACTATAGAGAAACCCAAAAGTGCTGGTGAACTAAAGATAAAGAAGCCCTAGGGCTTGTTTATCTCTCATATCCACCACTGCTGGCGGCTATTTTTGTGTCCGACAAGGCGGAAAGCACGCCGTGTAGCCTTCCTACATAAGTGATTGACAACGCAGGCGGGCGCAAAAATAGTCCCAGCCCTTCGGGGGGGTGACTGAAAAAGCGCCACTCTGCGTTGCTCGTCACTTATTTAGAACAACTAAAAAGCGCTCCTCGTGCCTTGATTGACGCTTTTTCAGCTCACAACAGAGGCGGAAATGAAAGATAAACAAGCCCTAGAAGAAAGAGGAAAAAATGGATAGTGAATCCGTGTTGAAAATTATTTTACTGACAACCGCTGCAGGAATTTGTATTCCGATAGGTGGCTGGGTTGCCTCATTTGAGCGGGTGCATTCTCAGTGGCTGGAAAGAGAATTAAGACATTTCATCATTGCTTTCGGTGGTGGGATTTTATTGGGCGCAGTAACGATAGTGCTGGTCCCGGAAGGTATCAATAATATGCATGACTCGCTCTGGAGTATTCCGGTTATTTTGTCAGGTGGCCTGATTTTTTTCGGTGTGGAACGGTTAATGGGAAGCCATAATAACGAATCTCCTCAACTTATGGGCATGATATTGGATTACATTCCTGAGGCTATCGCGCTGGGAGGTTTGATGGCCTTAAATCCTGCCTCCGGGCCTTTGCTGGCATTATTAATCGGGTTACAAAATTTACCTGAAGGGTTTAATGCCTACCGAGAACTAAAACAGCACAATAAACACGATAACGTGCTGCTCAAAATGGCAGGGTTAGTGATACTTGGCCCGATTGCTGGGTTGGCAGGATATTGGTTTTTATCAGAACATCAATCGTTACTGGGTGCCATTATGTTGTTTGCCTCAGGTGGGATTTTATATCTCATTTTTCAGGATATTGCCCCCCAGTCGAAATTGGAAAAGCACTGGGCTCCACCGTTAGGGGCGGTATTGGGTTTTTGTCTGGCCTTGTTTGGACATTTACTGATGGCAACGCATTAAGTAATTACATTCAATTTGCTTCTCAATCAAAAATAGCAAGTGACTATTTGTTCAAACTTTAACCTATGTAATATCAGTTGGCAGATTAGCTTGCTACCTTAAACTCACTAGTGTCATAAACAGTCATTTCAACGTAGGCACTACGGTGTTTTTTTCCATGTTGGTACATGGCGAGAAGTATCCGTTGGGATTCTGATTTATTCATCAGTGGCTGTTGATCTTTCATAGCCGCCTCTGAAAGATCAACAGCCCCTAGGCCGGGATTAAATCCGGCCACATACGTAAACGATATTTCCCTGGTAGTCATACCAAAATACTTTACTTACAAAAAACAAATCCGGATTTGAAAGCTAATTATAAGGAACGCAATATGGAAACTCTCTCAGCAAATAATAGCAGCGTGTCATGGGCAGCCATTTTCGCTGGTGCTGTCAGTGCAGCGGCCATGACGTTAATCATGTTAATACTTGGTTTCGGTCTGGGCTTTTCAGTTATTTCACCTTGGCAGAATGAAGGCGTCACAATGGAAACCATTGGATGGTCGACCATTACCTGGTTAACCATCACACAAATTGTGGCAGCAGGTTTAGGTGGCTATATCGCTGGACGACTCCGAACCCGATGGACTGATATCAATATTGATGAAATTTATTTTCGTGATACCGCGCACGGCCTGATCAGTTGGGCTGTGGCAACGCTGTTGGTCGCACTTTTAATTCTCTCAAGTGTGGGTGCTGTTATCAGTGGTACAACCAAGGCAGGTGCCTCTCTGGTACAAGGCGCATCTTCAGTAACCCCTGCCATTAGTGAAGCGGCATCTGAATCCTCTGATTATTTTACCGATGCACTATTACGTACAGCGCCAGGGACTGAAATTGCTCAACGTGCTGATGGCAATGTTCGTGATGAATTATCCACCATATTGGTTCAAGCCTTGCGTGACGGCGAGCTAAACGAAGAAGATAAACAATATGTCGTTGGATTGGTGGCGAACTATACCGAATTAGATGAATCCGAAGCAGAGCAACGTGTTGATAATGTCATCGAACGTGCAGAGCAAGCGTTAGCGGATGCTGAGCAGACTGCTCGTGAAGCAGCCGATACTGCTTTGGAAGGCGCTACCTTCGCATCATTATGGATATTTGTCGCGTTATTGATTGGCGCATATATCGCCAGCTTTATGGCGACAGTTGGTGGTCGCCAACGCGATTCCATCATTCATTAATTGTAGTGGCATGATGACAAATATTTTTAAGGAGAAATAACATGCGATCCATTCTTTTATGGTTTTTAGGTGTGCCAATTCCCATCATTATTTTATTGGCGATCCTGCTTTAAATTTAACAGCAAAAAAGTTAGCGGAGTCGCTAATACGACTCTGCTAACAGTTCTAAATGAACAAGGTTTATCGCCGATGCAAGCCGCAGGTGTTTGCTATTGAGCTCTTCGGCTCTTAAGTTAACCAGCTTATCGCGACTTAAAAAGGTCAGGTGGTTGATAAAACCCAATATGGAGTTGAATCAATGACAAGAAAAAATAGTGCAATAGACCCAACTGTATTTGGGCAAGTAAATGAAGAACTCGAAACTTCTTTACAGGAAGCGTTTATAGAAGTCCGCCAACAAACGGAAAAGATTTGTGCCAATTTGGAAATTGAAGATCTGGTCGTACAGCCAGCCGCTTATGTCAGTCCACCAAAATGGCATTTGGCCCATACATCCTGGTTTTTTGATTGTTTTGTTTTAGCACCACTTCAGCTAGCGCAAACCAGCAAATCGCCTCAATATCATTTTTTATTCAACTCGTATTACAAAAGTCAGGGTGCCCATTGGCAGCAGTCCAATCGTGGTCAACTGTCTCGGCCGACAGTGAAAGAAATCATGCTTTATCGACAGCAGATTACCGAGGCGATTGTTGAGCTTTTTGAATCGCACGCTCTGTCTGAACAACAACTGGAAATAATTGCCACCGGAATACAACACGAGCAGCAGCATCAGGAATTGTTGTTAATGGATATCAAATTCATTCTGGGTAATCAGCCTTGGCCTGCTGCCTATGAACAGACTGCTGATGCCGATGATATTTTATTACCTGCCAGAGCCCTGGGCTGGTTGGAATGGACAGAAAATATCTCTCTGTTTGGTGCGCGTTTGGATGAGTTCTCCTATGACAATGAACGTCCCCGCCATCGGCGCTGGATTAGTGGTTTTCAGTTGGCTGATCGGCTGATTAACAATGGCGAATATATGGATTTTATGACCGATGGTGGCTATCGTCGTCCAGAGTTATGGTTAAGTGATGGCTGGGACTGGGTGCAGCAAAACCAAATGACCCATCCGCTATACTGGCGTAAACAAAACCATCACTGGGATGAATATCATCTCCGCGGTCTGCAACCTTTAAACCCGAATTTACCGGTGAGTCATATCAGTTTTTATGAAGCCGATGCCTATGCGCGATGGATGGGGGCACGACTGCCTACTGAGTTTGAACTGGAGTCGTATACTTCTCGTAACAGACAGTTGTTTGAGGCTGAAAACGCTTTCTGGGATCCGGAACAATCAATTTATCCTTCTCCTGACAGGGCATGTGATGAATTTGATACTGGTCTGCTCTGGCAATGGACTAACAGTGCTTATTCACCCTATCCTGGATACAGAACATCTAATACGTCGCTCGGCGAATATAACGGTAAGTTCATGGCGAATCAGTATGTTTTGAAAGGTGGTTGTGTGGCAACGCCTAAACATCACATGCGTGCCAGTTATCGAAATTTTTACCGCCCATATGATCGCTGGGCTTTTACCGGTATTCGTTTGGCAAAGGATTTGTAATGACCTATCTGGTTCTGGATTCAATTCGAAATCAAACGCAAGATGCCCTTAAAGAGCAATTTGCTTTTGATGTTTTAATGGGATTCTCAGCACCCACCAAATATCTGCCAAGTAAATATTTTTATGATGCCAAAGGCAGTAAGTTATTTGAACAGATCACCGAGTTGGAGGAATATTATCCAACACGTTGTGAATTTGAAATCCTTAGTAAGGTTGGATCTGAACTTGCTGGATTTATCCAGGATAAGCCATTTGAAATTGTCGAGTTGGGCGCCGGGGATGGCTGTAAGACTAAAGTTTTGCTGAGCAAACTATTAGAATCCACTGATGCGTTTTCTTACATACCCATCGATATTTCTGAATCGGCGATGGCAGATCTGATCAGTTCATTAAATCAATCTCATCCGACGCTAACTACTCACGGTATTGTCGGTGATTATTTTGCCAGTATCCGCCACCTTGAAAACACATCTGACAGTCGCAAACTGGTGCTGTTGCTGGGCTCCAATATCGGCAACTTTGACTTTCCAAGTGCCAAACGGTTTTTACACAGTATCTGGAAGTGTCTGAATCATAATGATTTATTGTTAATTGGTTTTGATCTGAAAAAAGATATTGATGTACTAACCCGAGCTTATAACGACAAAAAAGGCATTACCCGCGCTTTTAATTTGAATGTATTAACCCGTATTAATAATGAGCTGGATGGTGAGTTTGATTTAAACCGATTTTCGCATCATGGAATGTATAATCCGCGGCATGGGGCGATGGAGAGTTATTTAGTCTCGCTGGAGCAACAGGAAGTACATATCGGGGCGCTGGAGAAAACCTTTGAATTTAACCCCTATGAAGCCATCCATCTTGAGCTGTCACATAAATACCTGCTATCAGATATGCATAAAATGGCCAATGAAACCGGCTTTAATGTGTTGAAAAACTGGCAAGATTCCCAAGGCTATTTTGCTGATGGGCTTTGGCAGGTTAATAAGGATTTCCCCGAATCATCATTATAGGAAATTTGTCCTTTGAGATTTTCAAGCGTCTAATAAGCGAAAATACATCCCGACAGATTCATACCTTCAAAGGCAATAATGATGAAGCTCAATATCAGCGATTTTCAGGCCTTGCCAGACAGCAAGATTAATCTGAAGAAATGGCCTACTCTGATTGATCCTTTATATACCTCAAAAAAACACTACCAAAAAATACTGAAACAGAATGTTGAGGCATTAAGTGAGTTGCAGCATATGCTTTATGCCGATAATCATTATTCGATACTGCTGATTTTTCAGGGCATGGATGCCGCGGGAAAGGATGGCGCTATACGGCATGTGATGTCAGGTATTAATCCACAGGGTTTTCAGGTATTCAGCTTTAAACAGCCCAGTGCAAACGAACTGGAACATGATTTTCTGTGGCGAACGGCACGTTGCCTGCCTGAACGGGGACGGATCGGTATTTTTAATCGCTCCTATTATGAAGAGGTGCTGATTGTTAAAGTGCATCCTGAGTTTCTGGTGTCACAGCGCTTACCCGATAAACTGCCCCCCAAAAAAAGCTTCTGGCAGAACCGTTACCGTTCCATTCTGGAACATGAAGCACATTTGCATCGAAGTGGCACCCGAATCATTAAGTTCTTTTTACATCAATCCAAAGATGAGCAGGCCAGACGTTTTATGCAGAGAATCGATGACCCCGATAAAAACTGGAAACTGACTACTGCAGATATTGAACAACGTGAATTCTGGGATGACTATACCAAAGCGTACGAAGAGTGCATTAATGCTTCAACAACGAAAGAGGCACCGTGGTACATCATCCCTGCCGATGATAAAAAGAATGCCCGGTTAATTATTTCGGAAATCTTTTTAAACACATTGAGTGCGTTGCCATTGGCCTATCCTCAGGCGACTGATGCCCATCGACTTGAATTACAGTCTATTCGTGAGCATTTAGAGAAATCCTGACAGTAAAGCGACCTGAACGGAGCATTAATCTAATGGTAATGCCGTCGATTTTATTGGGGATTTCATCACAAACGACGTATGCACACCGGTCACTCCTTCAATTCGAGTGAGTTTCTGCAACAGAAACTGCTGATAGGCATCCATGTCCTTGACGATCACTTTGAGCAAGTAATCTGCTGATTGACCGGTAATCAAGTGACATTCCAATACTTCCGGGTAACTGGCGAGCTTTTCTTCCAGACCACTAAAGCGTTCCGGGGTATGTTTATCCATACTAATGCCGATAAAAGCCATCAGTGTCAGCCCAAGCTTACGTGCATTTAATAACGCCACATAACCATCGATCAAACCATTCTCTTCCATCTGTTTGACACGTCGAAGTGTAGGGGAGGGAGATAGGTTAATCGCTTCGGCCAGTTCCTGATTGGAAATGCGGCCCTGCTTTTGCAGAATATCGAGAATCATATGATCATATCGATCCAGTTTTTCAGTCATGATTTACTCCAATAAAATACATTAAAAGCATTTTATGCTTAAAAATTAACTTTATCAGCAATTATGTTTGCATTAGTGACGTTTTCATGAAACTTTAGCAATTTAATTCTGCAGCTGTCTCTTTATACTATTCCACATGCCTGAACCGGTAGTGTTATGAGCCACAAGCTTTGTTTAACGCAGTTCTCTCAAGTTCATCACAAGTGAATGGCGGAAACTGAAAAAGATTGGTTACCCTCCAATCCTTGTTAAATAAACCTGCCGGAAGCGTCCCTAAAAAAACTACGCTCTCAGGCACTCTATTTTGCTTATCCAGACTCAGGAGTCAGAAGATGATTGCCAATCCCGCTCAAAAATATCGTCGCTTTGAGCCAATTCAATTACCGGATCGCCAATGGCCGAATCAGGTGATTGAAAAGCCGCCTATCTGGATGAGCACCGATCTGCGTGATGGCAATCAGGCATTGATTGATCCGATGTCGATCGAAACCAAAATGCGTTATTTCAAAGCCTTGGTGGAAATGGGCTTTAAGGAAATCGAGGTCGGATTTCCGTCTGCCTCGGAAACTGACTTTAATCTGGTCCGTCGTCTGATCGAAGAAAATGTGATCCCGGAGGATGTCACTATTGAAGTATTGACCCAGGCCCGTCAGGATTTAATTGAACGCACTGTAGAGTCACTTAAAGGGGCTCGTCGGGCCATTTTACATATGTACAATCCGATTGCTCCGGCGTTTCGCAAAATCGTTTACAACACCGATAAAGCCGGCGTGAAAGAGATTGCCGAACGCGGCACGCGCTGGGTTAAGGCGTTAACAGAACAACACCCGGAAACCGAATGGGTTTACCAATATTCACCTGAAGTGTTCTCCAGCACGGAGGTGGATTTTGCCAAAGAAGTTTGTGATGCCGTGTCAGCCATCTGGCAGCCAACGCCAGAGAAAAAGATGATATTCAATTTGCCGGCAACGGTTGAAATGTCGACACCCAATACCTATGCCGACCAGATTGAATGGATGCATCGTAATTTAAACAATCGAGACAGCATTATTCTTAGTGTGCACCCGCATAATGATCGCGGTACTGCTGTTGCAGCTGCTGAGTTGGCAGTGATGGCTGGCGCTGATCGGGTGGAAGGCTGTTTGTTTGGTAATGGCGAGCGTACCGGCAATGTCGATTTGGTAACGCTGGCGTTGAATTTATATTCTCAAGGTATCCATCCCGGTTTGGATTTCAGCCAGATAGATCAGGTTCGTCAATTGGCCGAAGAGTGCACCCAGTTACCGGTGCATCCTCGTCATCCCTATGCCGGTGAATTGGTGTTTACCGCGTTTTCGGGATCCCATCAGGATGCCATTAAAAAAGGCTTGGCCAAACAGGATCCGGAAGGTTTCTGGGAAGTACCGTATTTGCCAATTGATCCGGCGGATTTACATCGAAGTTACGATGCGGTGGTCAGGGTGAATAGCCAATCGGGTAAAGGCGGGGTGAGCTTCCTGTTACAACAAAATGCTGGATTTGAGTTGCCGCGTCGCTTGCAGATTGAATTCAGTAAAATTGTGCAACAACACAGTGACAGTAGTGGCAAGGAAATTAATGCTGCAACTATAGCGCAATTGTTTGATGAAGCTTATCTCGCTGTCAACACGCCTTACCGTTTCAGAAGCAGTAGCGTAGTGGATGATTCACAAGATATTGCCAGCGCTGAGATTCAATTGGATCACGGGACAACACCCTTCACGCTTCAGGCCAAAGGGACCGGACCAGTCGATGCGGTTGCAAAGGCCTTGTCTGAACATATTCAGCAGGATATTTCTGTTGTTGATTACCATGAACACGGCATTGGAAGCGGTTCAGAAGCCATAGCGGTGAGTTATGTTGAAATGAAAGTGGGTAATGCTCAACCGGTATTTGGTGTCGGACAGGATAAAAATATCAGCCGGGCCGCCATTAAAGCGCTAATCAATGGGGTAAATCGTTTTCTCACAATGCAGCGTGAAGCAGCATAATGCATTGAAAGTAATGAAAAATGGTTGATAAGCAAAGGTAAGGAAGTTTTTCACCTTATCTATGGTTAGAATACTGAATTTGGCCTAAATTAGCAGATAGGATGTTGATTTAAAAGGGTTTTGTTATATTTTTCGTCAGTTTGATGTGAGTGGTGATATTCGTTAGGGTGTATGTAACAGTAAATGGTTAGCAGCCATTTTATTTAAGCTGTTTTTAACCACTATAAAAGGAGGCCGCCATGTTAAAACAATGTTTTTACACAGTCGCCCTGACAACTCTTTTTGCCAGCACCTCTGCGTTTTCTGCCAATGAAAATACTAGCAAGCATCCTGCTCATAAAATGGATAACTCCGTCTCGCCGACAGCTGCGGAAATAGATCAGCAGGCCGATTATCAATGGGAAAAAGATAAAGCCGCCAATAGTTCGGCAGATAAATCGTCGGATGGTAATCATCCAGCCCATGATATGGGCGAGTCTGCTGAACGTATTAATAAAGAATCTAAAGATGCGTATCAGGAAAATCGTTTAAATGCTGTAGAAGAAGATAATGCGATGCATCCTGCTCATGAAATGGATGAGGTAGAACCTGTTCAGAAGCGCGGGCAATAACACTTTTATCAGTCCATTTTTAATCAAGCGGCAGTTCTGTTGAGTAAGCTCAATGGTCTGTCGCTTTTTTGTTTGAACCAATAATATCTGTATGGTTTAGACTTACTTTTTAACGCCAGAATGGAAATGATATGTCACTGCTAAGAACGGTTTGTCTGATAACCATAGCTTTCTTATCTGGTTGTGCCAGTTGGTCGCCCAACTATGAACAGCCACAGGTCAATATCACCTCATTTTCATTTGCACCTGAATCGAATGGTCTGGCGCCGAGATTTATTATTGGATTGCAGATCATTAATCCAAACCGGAATGCCTTACCGTTGCAAGGCATGAGTTATTCTGTTGAAGTGGAAAATAATCGGGTTTTAAGCGGTGCGACACCGGATTTACCGCGTGTTCCAGCCTATGGTATGGCTGATTTTACCATTGAAGCCAGTCCAGATTTACTGGGTAGCGCCCGCTTACTGAATCGATTGTTTTCAGGGCAGGCAAAAAGCCTTGATTACCGCTTCAAGGCAAAACTGGATATGGGAAGGTTCGTGCCTTATCTAAACATAGAAGAGAGCGGCCAGTTTGACTTGTCGAACACTGCGGGAAATTAGTTTTTGCCAGGGCTGTTGTTCTTTCATATCCACCACTGCTGGAGGCTATTTTTGTGTCCGACAAGGCGGAAAGCACGCAGTGTAGTCTGCCTACAAAAGTGATTGAAAAATGAGTCTGGAACTCATTTGAACAGCTTAGCTGGCCGCGTAGCGGTGAAATACAGGGATGTATTTCATACAACGCAGGCGGCCGCAAAAATAGTCCCAGCCCTTCGGGTTGTGACTGAAAAAGCATCACTTATGTCCACGGATGGACAGGCCGCTATCGCTATCCCTGCTATCGCGGCATTTGGGCATCCTTGCCCATCATATGCCGGCGCGCCAGGGAGGCGCGCGCCGGTCTGCGTGGCCTACATGGATGTAGGTCAGGGGCGTGAGCAGGATGCGGAAGCTTTGCTCGTCACTTATTTAGAATAACTACAAAAACGTCAGGACAAGCAATGTTCCAGACATTGCTTTTGCATACACTCCATCCATGGAGATAAACGTTTTTGAGCGCAAGCCCCAATGGGGTGAGATACATGGATGTATCTCACAAAAGGCGCTCCTCGTGCCTTGATTGACGCTTTTTCAGTCACAACAGAGGCGGAGATGAAAGATCTACAAGCCCAAAAATTAGGCATATTTCTGTTATCAGGATTGCGCGGCCGAAAAAAATCTGGCAAAGTCTGCGCGGTCTTGTCATCACGACAAGCACATCAGGCCTATTCCAAGCCTTATAGCTAATCAGCTTAATTGGGATGTTATCACCGGACAGGGGTAAAGTCGGAATGCGTTGCCATCGTGGGTAACTTTTCGACTGTTCAGTGAATACGATTATTGTGGCTTGAATTATCAATCTGCAAATTTAATGGTATGCCGGTCAGCACCGGTCCCTGACAACGGAGATAAAAATGCACCTTTCCATTCAACAGCGTTTTAGTATTTGGGCCGGACTAAGTCTATTGACTGTGGTGGTGGTAACGGCACTGATTAGTGTTTGGCAATTCGGTTCGATAAAACAGACGCTTTCTGAGCAGGGCCGTGATGTCAGCCAGCAACAGGCACAGCAATATTTACAGATATTAGCTCAGGACACAGCGGCGCAGTTGCGCATTCCTCTGGAAACAGCATTACATACAGCCCAGGCTAATGCCGCGGTGATGCAGGCTGTTGTCGCCGATTCATCCATTACAGACAAGCGCGGTCTTGCCGTCAGAACGCTGGAACAGACTTTGACACTGAATGATGATTTCCTGGGTGCTTACGTGGCATTTGAACCAAATACTGTGGACGGCAGTGATTTCATTCAGCGTAACAGCTTAGGCAGTGATGCCCGTGGGCGTTTCCTGCCCTATGTGGTGCGTTCCGATAAAAACAGCTTTGTGGTGGAAAATCTGGAAGGGTTGGAAGATGCTACGCCGGATGAAAATGGCGTAAGAGCAGGTGAATACTATCTTTGTTCCAAAGATCGGAAAAGCAGTTGCGTCATTGACCCTTACCTTTATCCAATTGACGGTGAGCAAGTGCTATTGACCAGTCTGGTTGCTCCGATAATGCGTGACGGTCGGTTTATTGGCATAAGTGGTATTGATATCTCTGCTGCTTTTTTGCAATCGGTTATCAAGGATGTCGCGGCAGAGCTTTATAAGGGAATGGGGCAGACCTTATTGATCAGTCCACGGGGTGTCATAGTTGGACACAGTCAGCAACCTGAGCTGATTGGTCAGAATCTCAATGCGTTGGATAATGACCTCAGAGAAGCATTACGCAGTGTCAGCGAGGAAGGCCAAAGCCGGATTTTGCAGCAACAGCAACAATTTATCGTGCTTAGCCCATTCAACCTGCCAGGAAGTGATCAGGGCTGGGTAACCTATCTGGCGGTTCCAGAAGCCGAGGTACTGGCAGCCGTCGCCAAACAGGAGCAATTTCTTCATCGTGCTCAAACCACCTTTGTGACCACAACCAGTCTGCTGGGTTTGCTTTTAGCCATTATTGGTGTCGGTGTGGTCTGGCTGGTGGCGCGTAGCAGTATCAAGCCATTGTCAGAAATGACTACACTGGTAGCTTCTATCGCTGAGGGCGAGGGCGATCTGACGCAGCAGCTTGATATCAAACGCCAGGATGAGACGGGTAAATTATCCGGTTTTCTGAACACCTTTATTGGCAAGCTTCGCAGGCTGATTCAGCAATTAATTCCGCTTGGCGACAATGTCAGCAAGTTGTCTGCTGAAGGTCGTCAAATCAGCGAGCAAACGCGAACACAGATGGATCAGCAGCAGCAGTTGCTTGAAGAAATGGTTTCTGCGGTAACAGAAATGGCTGCTTCAGCCCAGCAGATTGCCGGAAATGCCGATCGCACATCACAATTTGTCAGTAATGCCAATGAGTCATCACAGTCTGGTGCTGGACTGGTGCAACGTACCTCAGAGTCAATTCACCAGGTCAGTAATAGTGTGCAGGAATCTCAATCAGCGATGTTGGAGCTGGAAAAAAACAGTGAGGCGATTGTCAGCATTTTGTCAGTGATCCAGGGAATTGCTGAACAGACCAATTTGTTGGCACTTAATGCCGCAATTGAAGCAGCGCGGGCCGGGGAGAAAGGTCGTGGTTTTGCTGTAGTAGCAGATGAAGTAAGAGCTCTGGCAAGTAGGACTCAGGTAGCCACTGTTGATATTCAGGAAAAGCTCAATGTATTGCAAAAAGGCAGTCGACAGGCAGCCGCCAAAATGCAGCAAAGTGGGCAGCAAGTGACTGAAACTGTTGATCTGGCTCGTGCAGCAGAATCTGCATTGCAGGATATTCAGAAAGCTATCATGGAAGTCACCGAAATGACGTTTCAGATTGCTTCAGCGACCGAAGAACAAAGTGCGGTATGTGAGGATGTCAGTAAAAATCTGACAAAAATTTCGCAACTGGTCGAACATACAACCGAGGGCGCTCGCCAGCTGAATCAGGTAGGGAATCAGCTGGACGAAGCTGCTAACAGCCTTAAACTTCAGTTAGGTTCGTTCAAGGTCTGACCTGGACTTTATGGCAACCCGGGGGTTCACATTTGGATACGGCCACCGGTGACGCCATAAATTTCCCCAGTCACATAGCTGGCATCTGCTGAGGCCAGAAAGACATAAACCGGTGCCAGTTCAGCCGGCTGGGCCGGGCGGCCAAATAAGGTATTGGCACCGAAGTTTTTCACTTTTTCATCAGGCATGGTGGTCGGGATTAACGGAGTCCAAACCGGCCCCGGTGCTACCCCATTTACTCTGATGCCCTGGTTGATGGCTTCAGAAGCTAGTGACAGGGTGAAGTTGGCAATCGCCGCTTTGGTCGCTGCATAGGGAGCAAGATTGCTGCTGGGTTCAAATGCCTGAATAGAGGTGGTGTTAATAATGGATCCACCTGGTGGAATATGGTTTAAAGCCGCCCGTGAAAAATGGAAAAAGGCTTCAATATTGGTTTGAAATGCATAACTGATTTCCTCATCGGGAATATCCTGTATCGATTCATAGGTTTGCTGAAAAGCGGCGTTATTGACCAGAATATCCAGTCGGCCAAATTCTTCGATACATACTTCCACGGCTCTATCACAGGCCGGTCGATTATTTGACTGATCCATTTTTATTGAAATAACTTCTCGACCAGCTTCCCGTACCAGGCGTTCAGTCTCATGTGCATCCACTTCTTCGCTGAGATAGGTAAATACAATATTTGCCCCCTCACGAGCATAGGCCAAAGCCACCGCCATCCCAATGCCACTGTCACCACCGGTAATCAAAGCCACTTTCCCGGCTAATCGATCATGTCCCTGATAGCTGGTTTCACCATGATCCGGCACGGGGTTCATTTTGCTTTCCTGACCGGGCAATTTCTGTGGCTGCGTTTCAAATTCGGGACGAGGGTAACAATTTCTTGGATCCGTGAAGGTGTTTTGCGTCATGGCTGAAATCCTCCTAAATCATTAATTGAAAAACACTTAATGAATAACTCAATTGCAAAAGCTATTCCGATCACGATTCAACGAGAAAACAATCAGTGATGATGAGCTGCTAATGCGTAATTAGATGTATTTACAGGAACAATGCCCGGGTAAAAATTACTGGTGATAGGAATTTTTTATACAGGTAACCCTTTATTTTGCTGATTTAATTTAAACAGAATTCCGGGCCAGACATTGTGCATCCTTGTTTCACGGTGAAAAAAGATCTCTGGCATACAGATTGCGATAGTGTTGATTAGCTTTTGGCTAAGGTCAGTACATGATGCATTGCAGTATATGTACGCTAAGTAACGAACAGAGTGAGATGTTTGGGAGAGAATCAAAAATATCCAAGACATCATGAATCCGGAAATCGAAATGGTCAGTGTTACGACCCGCGTTAAAGATGAGTACCGAAAATGGCTGCGTTAGTGGCTGTAGTAAATGGAGGGGCAGGTTTAAAAAATGAATAAGCAATTAATATTTAATAAAAAATTTAAAGGCACACGATGGAAGTAATTAATGAGAGTGATGTCATGGAGACTGAAGATATCATCAGCAAGCTTAATGATTTGGTTGCATTGGAATTTAATGCTATTGAGACTTACGAAGTGGCAATCGAACGGCTGGAAAATCTCGACTATCGGGCAAAAATGACGGAGTTTCTTGGCGAACACGAGCGCCACTTGATGGACTTATGTGACGCGATTATCGAGGAAGGTGGAACTCCACTAGAGGGAGGAGATTACAAACAATTCCTCACAAAGGGACCCGTGATCATCGCGGGTATTGGTGGGGATAAATCTGTTTTGAAAGCCATGCTGCTTAATGAGGGGCTGACCAACAAGCTTTATAAAAATGCTAATGATGAAATATATCCTGGTTATATCCAATTAATGCTGAAGCAGGCCCTGGGAGATGTTCGTCATCATCGGGTCTGGATTGAATCGGCGATACAAGAGCTTGATTAAAACAGACGAAAAATATCACACCAGGCATGCAACATTTACTTATATAGAACTGTCTTTTTAAAAGATAGCTTAATGAAGGACTAAAGAAATGTATAAAAAATTATTTCTTTCAGCAACCGTTTCGGCTTTCTTAACCGTTACTTCAGTAATGGCAGAGGATTTAAATCAACCTCAGGACCACCGTTCAACCATTAACCAGAAACAGGAAAATCAGGTTGGACTACCCATCGATAATCGAGTTGATAGTCAGATAAAACAGAATCAACAAAACACAACGGTCAATCCTCCTGAAACTGAACCATTGCCGACAACTCCTCCTTCAAGATCGGTTATCACACCTGAACCACCGCCACCACCTTCGCGCATAAACCCGAAAAGTAACGATCCGACTCTTCCCGAAAACCAGTCTCCACAGGGTATTGCGCCAGATGTGCCGGATTCAGCCTATCCGGATGATAGCCCGACGCCATAACGTTGAAATGAGGGTGAAACATTAAATGACGAGAATCGAACTTAACTGCTCAACTTGGTTGAGCTTGCGGTGTTAAAGAGCCAGTTTGGATAACATCGCTAATATAAACAAAGCTTCTACAGGGTCAAACAGATAAAAGGATGCTGCCATGCCACACGCTAGAAAGTTAGATAATCAGCCCATACCGAGACACCATACCCGGTTTTCAAAAACACTCACGGATGATGAAAAGACAAACACGAGCTCTTCTTCTGAAAAAAACAGAGCTAAAATCATGCTTCATCCTGAACTTGATATGGATGAGATGGATTTTGAAGTTTTAAGTAAATCCGTTCCTGATGGAGCCGTTGGTGACATCAAGAAAGTGCATCAACACAACACTGAATTGTTGCTGCATAAACTAGGTCAGCGACTAGCATTTGAACGCGCCAGCGTCAGATTATATGAAGCGCTGATATTCAAATGTCTGGCAATGCGAAATGGCAGAAAAACTGTAGTTTCCGTTGACCTGTTAAGACAATTCCGTGATGAAGAAGTAGAACATAGTCGGTTACTGAAGACGGCCATCGAGACATTAGGATTTGACTCTGATGAATGGATTCCCGATGCGGATTCCAATTTACAGTCCAGCCTGCAAATACCCAAAGTCTTCACCAAGAAAACGACATCCGTGCTGCAATGCCTGGAATCGGTATTGATCTTTGCTACTAATGACAATGCAGAATGGCATACACTGCACGGTTTGTTTACCAACATGGGGTTACAGGACCTGGCGAATGAGTTTAATCAGGCCCTCGAAGAAGACAGCCGGCAGCTGGAAACTATCTCACGCTGGATATATCAGCTCTCTCACGCCTGAGACGCTTCAATCCTGCTGAAATCAAAACTGGGAGGAGAAACATTTCTCCTCCCATATTCTTTTTGTCAGTTTAAATCCATTAAAGATATATTTTCGACTGAGCTCAAAACAGAAGCGCTAACATGCCTAAAGCGATACGAGTATCTGTTATAATCAAGCGTTTTTTCTATACCTCTAACAGCCTGACAGGAAAACCGTTTTGACCACAGCTTCTCATCAAATCCGCAGTCTGCTTGAACAAAAGATCCTAATCCTTGATGGCGGCATGGGCACCATGCTGCAAAGTTACAAATTGAGTGAAGCAGATTTTCGCGGTGAACGTTTTGCCAATCATCCTTGTGATGTCAAAGGTAACAACGATTTACTGTCGCTGACTCAGCCGCAGATCATTCGCGATATTCATCGGGCCTATTTTGAAGCCGGTGCCGATATAGTTGAAACCAATACCTTTAATGGTACGTCGATCGCGATGGCCGACTACCAGATGGAAGATCTGGTTTATGAGCTGAATAAAGTCTCGGCACAACTGGCCCGCGAGGTAGCCGATGAATTTACCGCCAGCAATCCTGACAAACCGCGTTTTGTCACCGGCGTATTGGGACCTACCAATCGAACTGCCAGTATTTCTCCGGATGTAAACAATCCAGGTTTTCGTAACGTTAATTTTGACCAGTTAGTGGAAGCCTATCTGGAGGCTATTCGCGGTTTGGTCGATGGCGGCAGTGATCTGCTGCTAGTGGAAACCGTTTTTGATACGTTGAATGCCAAGGCTGCAGTATTTGCCATTGAGCAGTATTTTGAACAGCATGATGTGCATTTGCCGGTGATGATTTCCGGCACTATTACCGATGCCAGTGGCCGTACGCTCTCCGGCCAGACTGCTGAAGCGTTCTGGAACTCACTGTCACATGTACAACCGTTATCCATTGGTTTGAACTGTGCTTTAGGTGCAGAGCAATTACGTCAGTATGTTGAAGAGCTGTCGAATATTTCCACCAGTTATGTCAGTGCCCATCCCAATGCCGGTTTGCCAAATGAGTTTGGTGAATATGATGAATCACCGGAAGCCATGGCGATTCATATCAAGGAATGGGCCGAAGCCGGTTTCCTGAATATTATCGGTGGTTGCTGTGGTACGACGCCGGCACATATCAAAGCCATTGCCGAAGCCGTCGAAGGTGTTAAACCACGCCAGCGGATTGAAAACAAGCATTATTGCCGCTTGAGCGGCCTGGAACCCCTGACTATCACACCGGACAGTCTGTTTGTGAATATTGGTGAGCGGACCAATGTGACCGGTTCATTACGGTTTGCCAAACTGATCAAGGAAGGTGATTACGATACAGCTTTAGAGGTTGCCAGACAGCAGGTTGAAAACGGCGCACAAATCATCGATATCAATATGGATGAAGGCATGCTCGATTCGCAGGATGCGATGGTGACTTTCCTCAATCTGGTTGCTGCCGAACCGGATATCAGCCGCGTTCCGATTATGATTGACTCCTCCAAATGGGAAATCATTGAAGCCGGTCTCAAATGTATTCAGGGCAAGGGCATCGTCAACTCGATCAGTCTCAAGGAAGGTGAGGAAAAATTCATCGAACAGGCCAAGCTGGTACGCCGTTATGGCGCAGCCGTTATCGTCATGGCGTTTGATGAAGATGGGCAGGCCGATACCCGTGAACGGAAACGCGAAATCTGTACCCGCAGTTATGAGATTCTCACTGAAAAAGTGCATTTTCCGGCCGAAGATATCATCTTTGATCCGAATATTTTTGCCGTGGCGACCGGCATTGATGAGCATAACAATTATGCCGTCGACTTTATTGAAGCCACCCGTGATATCAAGCAAAGCCTGCCACATGCGATGATCAGTGGCGGCGTATCCAACGTATCATTTTCATTCCGTGGTAATAATCCAGTACGTGAAGCGATTCATGCGGTGTTTCTCTATCACACCATCAAAGCCGGAATGGACATGGGTATCGTCAACGCCGGACAGCTGGCGATCTATGATGATTTACCCGAAGAGTTACGTGAGCGGGTTGAAGACGTTATCTTAAACCGCCGTAACGATGCCACTGATCGCTTGCTGGAAATTGCTGATAAATACAAAGGCGATGGCAGCGTTGAGAAAAAAGAAGATTTGGAATGGCGCAGTCTACCGGTGGTTAAACGGCTGGAATATGCATTAGTCAAAGGTATCGCGGACTTTGTCGAAGAAGATACCGAGCTGGCTCGTCATGAATATGCCAAACCACTAGAGGTCATCGAAGGACCGTTAATGGACGGCATGAATGTGGTCGGCGATTTATTCGGTGAAGGCAAAATGTTTTTACCACAGGTGGTTAAGTCCGCCCGGGTAATGAAAAAAGCCGTGGCCTATCTGATGCCGTTCATCGAACTGGAAAAAGACGACAGCACGGTCAGTAGCAGTAACGGTAAGATCCTGATGGCCACGGTAAAAGGCGATGTTCACGATATCGGCAAGAATATTGTCGGAGTGGTATTGCAATGTAACAACTTCGAGATCATTGATCTTGGCGTGATGGTGCCTGCAGCGACAATTCTGGAAACCGCACGCAAGGAAAATGTCGATATTATCGGTTTGTCAGGTTTAATTACGCCTTCGCTGGAAGAAATGGCGCATATGGCCAAGGAAATGGAGCGTCTGGGGTTTGATATTCCGTTAATGATCGGTGGTGCAACGACTTCGCTGATTCATACCGCTGTCAAAATTGATCCAAATTATCATGGTCCGGTGATTTACGTAAAAGACGCATCACGAGCCGTTGGCGTGGCACAAAATCTGGTCAGTAAAATCACCCGTGAAGATTTTGTCGACAAAATCAAAACCGATTATCAAACTAAACGCGATCAGCATAAAGGCCGTAAATCTACCCGACGTTTGCTGACACTGAAACAAGCCCGGGCCAATAAAACCAAAATCGACTGGCCGGCATATCAAGCGGTAAAACCTGCTCAGACCGGAATTCAGGTGTTTGATGACTACCCACTACAAGAATTGGTGGATCGCATCGACTGGACACCATTTTTCCAGTCATGGGAATTAGCTGGCAGATATCCCCGTATTTTGACCGATGAAATCGTCGGTGAGCATGCCACGCATTTGTTTGAAGATGCGAAAAAAATGCTCAAACAAATTGTTGATGAAAAATGGCTAACAGCACGCGCGGTGATTGGTTTGTTTCCAGCCAATAGTGTCGGCGATGACGATATCGAAATTTATACTGATGACAGTCGTCAGCAGGTATTAATGAAATTGCATTCATTGCGACAGCAAGCCGAGAAACCACCAGGTCGGCCTAATGCTGCATTAGCAGACTTTCTGGCCCCCAAAGACAGTGGGGTGGAAGATTATATCGGCGCCTTTGCTGTAACTGCCGGAATTGGCATAGATGAGCATATTGAACGTTTTGAAGCTGATCATGATGACTACCATAGCATTATGGTCAAAGCGCTGGCCGACCGGCTGGCAGAAGCCTTTGCTGAGCGTATGCATGAACGGGTTCGCAAGGAATTCTGGGGCTATAAAAAAGATGAACAATTAGCCAATGAAGATCTGATTGACGAAAAATATCAGGGTATTCGTCCGGCACCGGGATATCCAGCATGTCCAGATCATACCGAAAAAGGTCTGTTATGGGATTTGCTGGATGTAGAAAAACGCATTGGCATGACTTTAACCGAAAGTTTTGCCATGTTGCCAACAGCGGCGGTCAGCGGTTTCTATTTTGCGCATCCTGAATCACGTTATTTTGGTCTGGGTAAAATTAGTGAAGATCAGGTTAAGGATTATGCAAAACGCAAAAACTGGACGCTTGATTATGCTGAACGTTGGTTGGCACCGGCATTATCCTATGATGGTGATGATTGATGACGGATCAAAAACAAGCCCATTCTTAAAACTGTGTTTAAACCCATTAACTATAAGAAAGGGGAAGTTTAGCTATGCATGAAGACATCGTAGATTTACAAACCCGCATGGCGTTTCAGGATGGTGTGATTGAACAACTCAACCAGGTGGTCACCGATCAGCAACAGCAGATAGATCGACTGGAACGTCGAATGGAAAAATTGCTGGGTCAGGTGGAAGCACTTCAGGCAGATCAGTTGATCCAACAGGCGAATGAACCGCCACCACCGCATTATTAATTCTGTCCAGCGTCTATGAAGTTGAATAAACCGCCCAGGCGATGTTTGCTGATTAAAGAAGCGGTTGAGCTTGCTCATCAAACTGCTGAAGCCTTGCTGGCATTCTGGCAGCCCGATTCTCATATCTGGCTCACTGACGCTTCACAGGCCTCAGCGGATAAAAAAATTCAAAAACAGGCACGCCAATTTCTCGGGCAAGAATTTGATGTAGTGGTTTTTGACGCGACTCAGGAATTTAACGCCGACAGCTTTGCAGCCATTATTGGCACTATCCGCGCAGGTGGTATATTGCTAATGCTGCTGCCTGAAAAAAGTCCTTCTTCCAACTGGTATCAACGGTTTGAGCAGGTTATTGAGCGTTATCAAGCTGACTTTGTAGAGTTTCATCAATGGCTACCGGGTAGAATCCTGCCAGGTGATTTTCGTCCTGAACAAAACCCGGATAAAGCGTTTCAACTGACGCCTGATCAGCAAAATGCATTAAGTCTTATCCACAAAACAGCTTTTGGTCATCGGCGCCGACCCTTATTGATTACATCTGATAGAGGTCGTGGCAAAACAGCCTTGCTGGGAATCGCGGCAGCGGAGTTGATTCGCCAGGGAAAACAAAAGATTTTAGTCACAGCGCCCAGCTATGCCAGTGTGGAAACTTTATTTAAACATGCTGCCAGCGAATTAAAAAACGCCCAGCTTGGTCACGGGCAGTTATTCAGCGATGGTTGCGAGATTCAGTTTGTGGCACCGGATGCTCTGCTGGAGAATGAGCTGGATGCTGATGTATTGCTGGTTGATGAAGCCGCTGCATTGACCTTACCCATGCTCAAGCTGATGTTGCAACGCTATCCGAGGATTATTTTTGCGACGACTTTACATGGTTACGAGGGCAGTGGCCGTGGTTTTAAATTGCAGTTCCAGCAAGTCCTTGATCAGCAAACACCAGATTGGCGACAGATTGAATTAACGCAACCGGTTCGCTGGAATTTAGGCGATGTATTGGAACAATTCAGCTTTGAACTCTGTTTGCTGGATGCCGAACCTGTCGCTGAACAATTGATTGTGGATCTGGGGATAGAAAAGCTTCAGGTTAAAAAACTGACTGCAGCAGAGTTATTAAAGGACGAAGCGTTGTTAAGACAATGCTTTGGTCTGATGGTAACGGCGCATTACCGAACTCGGCCATCTGATCTGCAAATGCTGTTGGATCGTGATGATATGTGGTTAGTTGGTGTCTTTAATCAGCAGCAGCTGGTTGCTAGTGCATGGTTAGTAGCCGAAGGACCGATTAATCCGCGATTGGCCGCCGCAATATTTGCTGGTGAACGACGTCTAAATGGTCATCTATTGCCGCAGACATTGTTAGCCCATTCAGGCATTAGTATTGCCGGTGAATATCATTATCAGAGAATCGTGCGGATTGCTGTACATCCTGCCCTGCAAAGTCGTGGCATAGGACAGTATTTAGTAAATGCTTTGGTAAATCATTTACCAGAAAACACCGATATATTAGGTTGCAGCTTTGCTGCCAGTGAAGCATTGGTGCGCTTCTGGCAAAACAGCGATTATCGATTAATGCGAGTGGGCGCTCATAGTGATCATATCAGTGGTCGTCATGCAGTCATTCTGGCAAAACCCATCAGTTTGGCTGGTCAGCAACTGGTTGAGCTAACCCAGCAACGATTGAGTCAACAGTGGCCAGATTTACTCAATAGCCAGCTATCTCATCTGGAAGCCGGTTTGATCCCATTATTGATGCAGCTTTTACCGGAAGCGGAGTTGCCAATAACGGCTGCTGATGAAGAGGAAATCACTGCTTTTGCCTTTCAAAAACGGCATTATGATGCTTGCCAGATAGCCATCAGAAAATTTGTGTTGAACTGCGTAGCACAGCAGCGGTTCCTATCAATTTCAACATTACTGCAATCTATCTGTTTAATTTTTGTATTACAGCAGCAGCCAATAGCCACTGTTTGCAGACAGTTAAATTTGAAAGGGAAGCAGGATTTGATAGGGCAGTTGCGGGAAGCGATCAGAGTTCTATTGTTGTGAGGTCAGTAATAAATAATCTGTAGAACAATTTTTTGCAGTGCTTCCCACAAGCTATGCTTCATTAAAATGCAATATAGTTGTCATCTTTTCGCCTAACATTGGCTTGATCGAAACCTACGGAACAAACTTCTGTAATTAAGCTTAGTAGCAGGTAAGTTAAATAACTAGCACTAACAGCAAATGAAATAATCACAACAGAGAAAAGTTGGGAGGGAAACGAACAAGCAATTCCTGCTGGATTATAAATACTCTTGGTTCAAATGCGTCAGGCAGCAGAAGACTGTTCTTCTCAAAACAAACTCAGAACCACGCCCAACACCAGCCAAATAACAGCAATTACACAAAGACTATTGATAATCGGTTGGCTACTACCTCCACCGTGATGGTGATGTTTGCTATCCTCATTTTGGCGTTTCCATTTCAATAACATCCATACTGAAGCCACTATGGATATGACATTGAGCCAGAACTGATAATTAAGCTGAAAATGATCGCGATCAGCTGGGGATGACCACTGGCTCTGATCCGGCAACGAGTTAAATAACTGCAGCCCATAATGCATCAGCAAGGAAGTGGCTATTAGGCAGGTAAATAGCATAAGCATAATGTACAGAGCCATTTTCCAGCCATAATATTGGGCATTAATACGCAGCACTGGCAACACAATTAAATCAGAGAAGATGAAGGCCATCACGCCAGCAAAAGCGACCCCTTCACCAAACAGAACTGCTGCCAAAGGAATATTGCCCATTGAGCCGATAAATGTAAAAAATGCGGCAACGGGTCCAACCATCGCCTGTTGCAATAAGGCCCAGAAACCCGGGTCGCTGGTACCGGCACCGATAAACAGCCACTCAAAAAAAGCCGTTGGCGCAAAAGCGGAAATAATGCCGGCGACAGTAAAGCCAATCAGTACGTCTTTCCATACCATCTGCCATTCCATGGCATATTTCTGACTAATAGCGGACCAGATTTCTTTATCCAGAATACGTGACCACGGATGACCGTCGTTTTCATGGTCATGATCACTATTTGATTTTTTTTGCCGCGCTTTTTTGATTAATTCGGCCGGATTAGTCAGCTTTATGAATAGCCAGGCTAAAAGGATCAGAATAATTCCACCAATATATTCTCCGACCACAAACTGCCAGCCCAAAAACAGGGCGATAACAAAACCCAGCTCGATAACAAGATTGGTGGAAGCAAGCAGAAATGCTATAGAGGGGGCGAAATTGGCGCCTTTTTGAAACAAAGCACGGCTGGTTGCAAGTGCAGCAAAGCTACATGAGCTGGAGATAAAGCCAAATGCACTGCCCAGCGTCATAGATTTCAGACTATCATCACCCATTAATTTGCGCATTTCACTACGGGAGACCATGACCTGGATAATACTGCTGATAAGATAACCCAGCACAAATGCCCAAAGAGCCATCCAGAAAAATCCCAAGCTGGTGAGGGCGGCCTCGGACCATTTATCGAGCAAAGAATCCATCGCAATTCCTTTCAGCTGAAGTAATTAAAACCCTATCAGCCTTGAGAGATGAGGTAAACCTCCCCTTGCTCAGTGATTTCAATATTGAGCGGAGTCAGACTTTGCCCGCGACATGGACCGGAAATACAATAACCTTCTTCCAGCGTAAACAACGCGCCATGTGTTGAGCATTGAATATGTGTTTCTTCCAGCGAGAGAAATTTGTCTGGCTGCCAGTTCAAGGGGATGCCCAGATGTGGACAATGATTGAGATAGGCGCGGATATGTTTGCCCTGACGTAGCACGACAATATCGAGCTCATTTTCTGCTGCTAACGGGATCTGAAATCCATAGCTTTGATGGTCTTTCAGGTCTTTGGTATGGCAAACAAATTTTTTCATCATAATTAAACGAGATTTTCAAAACCATATTGTTGGCATTTTCGAGCAGCGAGTTCACTGGCAAATTGCAGACTATCCTGTAGCGAATTTTCCGCTACCAGACTGTGGATCATTCCGGCATTAAAGGTATCACCGGCACCCAAGGTATCAACAACGTGATCGATCTTGGTTGCTGGAATATACATAACTTTTCCATTGTGCCAGCCATAAGCACCTTCTGCACCCCAGGTAAGCGTTGCCTGATAGGTCACTGGCAGCGAAGCCAGCATATCCTCTGCAGATTGAAAACCTCTCGCCTCGGCATATTGGCTGGAGAAAAACAGCCAGTCAGCCCAATCAAATAAGCTCTCAATATCTTCGCGAGGTTTCTCTATTTCCAATGATATAGGCACATTTGGTGCCTTTTGCCGACAATATTTCAGTATTTTCTGTAATTCAGAAATATTACGGGCTTCAAAATGTAACCAGTCAAATTGTGATAAATCGATGTGCTGGAATGCGGCAAAACTCAATTCGGGACAATCTCGGTGATGCACAATCGTACGACTGCCAGTTTGCCGGTTTAACGTGATATAGGATGTTGGCATTTTGCCCTCATTCAATCGAGGGCAAAACTGTGTATTGATGTGATAGCGATTTAGATCGGCTTCGATAACCTGACCATCGGCCTCATTAATCAGTGTAGCAGCCAAATAACTTTGATGGCCCAGCTGACTTAACACGCAAAGGGTATTGCTGGCATTACCACCACGGCGAATGCTCTGTGATAAAGCCCGAACTTCTGCATCTTCTTCAGGATAGCTGGCAACTTCATTAATAATATCCAGCGTCGCAATGCCGGTGGCCAGAATGCGTGCCATCAGTAAAACAAATCAGATGTCGTCGAAAATGGCACCGACTGCATCAGTAATGGCATCAATATCGCCGGTACCTTTTATCGTGTGAAGTTTATTCTGTTGCTGATAGAAGCCGACTAATGGCGCCGTTTGTTCTTCATAGACTTTCAGGCGATTTTCGATAGTGGCTTCGTTATCGTCCTGCCGTTGAAATAATTCTCCACCACAATTATCACAGATACCTTCCTGCTTGGGTGGAGACAAATGTACATTAAAAATGGCGCCACAGTCCTTACAGGTACGGCGACCGGTTAAGCGTTGCATCAATTCATTAAAGGGTACATCTAGTAACACCACTCCCTGTAATGGTTGTCCCAGATCATCCAGCATCTGATCCAGTGCTTCGGCCTGAGCAATATTACGTGGAAAACCATCCAGAATATAACCATTCTTGGCATCATCATGTGTCAAACGTTCACGGATAAGTCCAATGACGATTTCATCAGAAACCAGTGCGCCGGCATCCATCGCAGATTTAGCCTTTTTACCCAAGTCAGAGCCGGCAGTGACCGCGGCACGAAGTAAATCCCCAGTTGAAATTTGTGGGATATTGAATTTTTTGGATAAAAATACGCCCTGAGTACCTTTACCGGAACCCGGTGCGCCAAGTAATACTGTTCTCATGTTTGCCTCTTGCTAGTTTGCTATTCGTTTAAATTAGATTTTTATAATAAGTTTGCTGCCAGATGATCTAATTGGATGGCCACTTTACGTAGCAATGCTGGAATTATTTCCGGCTGTAAACCCAATCTTTCCCAGGCCACAGGGTCCAGCGGAGGAACATGCTGATCACCGCTGTGTCCGAATGGAACTGAACTGACCATAACATCAGCGACGTGGACAATGCAGACTTCTGGCGCATAGCCTGAAGCAACCGGAGTGTGATGATGTCTGGCAACAAAACCAAGCGATTCCGGTAACCGCCATGCCTGAATTAACGCTTCTCCGGCCTCTGTGTGGTCAAAACCGAGCACCCGCTGTTCAGCCAGGTAAATGACTTCATGCCCGAATCTGGCGCTTTTTATTGCTTCGCCAGACAGTTCAGGTACTGATTGATACAGGACCAAACTGCCGATGTTATGTAACAAACCGGCAATCAGATATTGCTCACTTTGCTTATGGCCTGCTGCTTCAGCGAGTAATTTGGCACAGATGGCACAGGCCAGACTGTGTCGCCAGAAAGTGTTCATCTCTATCAGTGTTTTGGGGATGCCGGTAAAGGCATTAACCACCGATGTTGCCAGAACCAGATTGGTCAGTTCACGGGTACCAATAACAGTAATCGCACGGGAAATGGTATTTATCTGCGATGGAAAGCCATAGAAAGGGCTGTTAACGATCTTCAATAATCGTGTCGTCAATGCCGGATCGGTGTTAATGACTTTACTGATGTCATCAATGGCGCTGTCAGGATCGTGGATCAATTCATCAAGCCGGGCATAGGTACTGGGCGGTGAAACCAGTTCCAGCGATTTGTTAACTAATGATTGAGGTGTCAGAGCCATGCTTTATCCGTTTCATCAGGAGTCAGCTTGTCTATTGATGCCTCGGCAAACAGCATGGCTATTAAAGGATGATTCAGGTCTGCATAGCGGAATAATTCTTCGCGCTCGGCTAAGGCCTTGGTCTCTGATTCATTGAGATGGTTAGTTTCCATTAACGAAGATTCCAATATTGACTACTCAGCAGAATTTCACTGATTTTCACACCGAGGCTGCCGGCAAAGCGATCCAGATAGCTTGGGCGGGGTGTGTAATCGACAAGTTCTTCGGCGCCGACAATGTCTCTGGCAACGGTACTGCTATTGGCCAGTCCATCAATCAAACCTAATTCAAGCGCCTGCTCACCCGACCAGAACAATCCGGAGAAAATTTCAGCATTATCTTTTAAACGATCCCCTCGGCCGGTTTTGACGACATCAATAAACTGCTGGTGAATATTGTTGAGCATTTGATGGGCATGCTCAACATCTCTTTCTTTAAGTGGCATAAACGGATCGAGGAAAGCTTTATTTTCACCGGCTGTTAATGAACGTCGTTCCACGCCTACTTTATCCATTGCTTCGGTGAAACCAAAGCTATCCATACGAACGCCAATTGAACCAACAATACTGGCTTTATCGGCATAAATTTCATTGGCGGCCACGGCGATATAATATCCGCCTGAAGCGCAGACATCCTGAATGACAGCATAAACAGGGAAATCAGGGCGTGTTGCCCGCAAACGGGTGATTTCATCGTTGATGATTCCCGACTGAACCGGGCTGCCGCCAGGAGTATTCATGCGGAGGATTAATGCTTTGGCCTGTGGACTTTCGAAAGCTTCACGGATACCGGTGACAACCCGATCGGCACTGGCTTCCATATCCGGTGCAATAACACCACTCACATCAACTAATGCCGTATGTGGGCCTGATGGCAGATCACTCTCGCCAAAAGGCCTAGTCATCAGGAAGATAGCGACGAAATACAGTAATACCAGAAATTTGAACAGGTATCCCCAGCGGCGTGTTGCGCGCTGCTCTTTGATGGCAGCGAATGCAAGATCCTGCAGAATTTTGCGTTCCCACTGATCATTTTGCGGTGAAGTGTTCTGTGGATCTTGTTTGTGTTCTGGTGGAAAGTCGCCAAAAGTTGCCATTAGGTTTCATCCTGAACTATAAAGTTAGTGGGTCACATCATAATCAAAAGCGCACGTTGTTGCCATGCAACCAGTCATCCAACGCAAATAAGTCATCAACAATATGCAGTGGCTCGCAGGCCTGCAACCTTTCCAGAGCATGTGCCCCGTGTGTTACCGCAACACTTTTTGCTTTGGCATTATGGGCCATCAGCAAATCAAACTCGGTATCACCAATCATCATAGTGGCATCTGCTTCAACGCCACAGAAGCTTATTAATTCTTCAAGCATTTGCGGATGCGGTTTGGAATGACATTCATCAGCACAACGCGTTGCGGTAAATAAATCTGCTAAACCCGTGGCAGCGAGGACTTTGTCCAGACCGCGTCGTCCTTTACCGGTTGCCACACCGAGGAAAATATTCTGATTTGCCAGTTTGTGCAATAACTCGACAGCATTATCAAACATCGGCGACTCATGTGGATGATCCAGCCAGATTTCCCGATAAGCCATTGCCAGCCGCTGAATATCTGCATCGGTGCTGTGTGGATATAGGGTGCGGACGGCTTCTGGTAAACCCAAACCAATAATCTGACTGATTGCATTATCAGTTAATGGCGAGAGTTGCAGTTTATGAATGGCTTCGCGCATACAGAAAACGATATGGCTGGTGGAATCCATCAGGGTGCCATCCCAGTCAAAAACGATCATTTGATACTGACTCATCACTGCTTTTCCAATTGTTTTAAAACGTCTTTTAGCGTATCAGGCAGTTCTGCGTTAAAGGTTAATGGTTCATCGGTTATCGGGTGTTTGAGCGAAAGCTGCCAAGCATGCAGAAACATGCGTTTTAAACCAAATTGTCTGAGACGTTTGTTAAATTCACGATCGCCGTACTTTTCATCACCAGCTACCGGATGTGACTGGCTAGCGCTATGCACCCGGATCTGATGTGTACGTCCGGTGTAGAGTTTTGCAGCAACCAGCTGGCAGCCGGAAAACTCCTGTTTTACCTCAAATAAGGTTTTGGATTTTTTACCATTAATATCCGGCACCACCATGCGCTCGCCAGAGCTCAGCGAATTTTTTTGTAATGCCAAATCAACAATGTTTTCCTGTGCAGGCCACTTGCCTCTGGTTAAGGTAAGATAACGCTTATCGGTTTCAGAGTCTTTCATTTGCTGCTGCAGATTAAGTAGCGCGGTACGGCTTTTTGCCAGCACCAGACAACCTGAGGTGTCACGATCCAGGCGGTGTACCAATTCAACAAAGCGATTTTCAGGACGGATAATGCGCATGGCTTCAATGACGCCCAATTGGATCTGACTACCTGCATGAACCGCCAGACCTGCAGGTTTATTTATCACCAGTATGTCATCATCTTCCATGAGAATTGCGTTTTCAAGTGCATCGGTAAGTGAGTCGGATAACTCGGTAATAACAACTTTCTCACTGACCCTGAGCGGAGGAACCCTTACCTGATCACCAGCTTGTAGTCGATAGGTCTGTTTAATGCGACCTTTATTAACCCGAACCTCGCCTTTGCGCAAGGCACGATAAATCCGGCTTTTCGGAACGCCTTTTTCCAATGTAATCAAAAAATTATCAATACGTTGGCCTGCCTGATCGGCCCGAATATCGATAAATTGAACGCTTGGTGGTGCTGGTGGAGAATTCGCCATAAAATATTGTAAGGTTATTTCTTGCTGATGTGGTTGCGTACTGATATATTTTGCCGTTGGTCTGTACGTAAAATGAGGTCAGTATACCGGCTTTCTGGCGATGAGACCTAAGCAAACGTCGCTCCCCCTAGAAATGGGGTTGATGCGGCTAAGGACACGAAACGAATTTGAATACGCTGAACAGGGGTTCAGTGATGCAGGGCTCCGCATAAGGAGCTTGTTTTTAAGAATAAGATGGTTCCCACGTCTGGCTACAGCAAAACAAATAGCAAAAAATGTACAAGACAGGGCGACGAAGTAAATAATCAAACGTACTGTGACTAAAGAGAGTCACACGACGTTATGTAGCGTTGCAGAACCCTATTGCAGCCACAATGTGATGACATTGTATAAATGGACCAGTGATCTGTTGATTCGATACTGGCAGTGCCCAACTAGTTGATTATATTGCTGATAAAACGCCGTTCTGGATGTCCTGGGCAGGCTGATGCCGCCCGGCTTACTGACTGTATCTGACGCGTGGACCTCTAACTGAGGTTTATGAATGAAACGAATTTTAATTAACGCAACACACGAAGAAGAGTTGCGTGTTGCGATGGTCGATGGCCAGCGCTTGTTCGATCTAGATATCGATACTCCTTCCAGAGAACAGAAAAAAGGTAATATTTACAAAGGTAAAATCACTCGTGTAGAACCGAGTCTCGAAGCGGTTTTTGTTGAATACGGTTCTGAACGTCAAGGCTTTCTGCCACTTAAAGAAATCAGTAAAAGTTATTTCCGACAAAACAAGGATGACGGCGAAAACAACGGCCGAATCAATGTGCAGGATGTGCTTTCAGTTGGCCAGGAACTGGTCATTCAGATCGAAAAAGAAGAACGTGGTAACAAAGGCGCAGCCCTCACCACATTTATCAGCCTGGCCGGCCGTTATCTGGTTTTAATGCCTAATAGCCCACGTGCCGGTGGAATTTCACGCCGGATTGAAGGCGATGAACGTGCGGAGCTGCAAGAAGCCTTGCGCGATCTGGAAGTTCCTGATGGCATGGGCATGATTGTTCGCACTGCCGGCGTCGGAAAACAAACCGAAGAACTGCAGTGGGATCTTGAATACCTTGTCCAGCTTTGGACAGCTATTGATGTTGCCACCAAAGACCGTAATGCGCCATTTCTGGTGTATCAGGAAAGTAACATCATCATTCGTGCGTTACGTGACTATTTGCGTAAAGACATTGGTGAGATTCTGGTGGATTCTCCAGAAGTTTATCAAACTGGTTATGACTTCATGCGCATGGTCATGCCGCATGAATTGAGCAAATTCAAGCTCTACCAGGACAAAGTTCCGTTGTTTACCCGTTACCAGCTGGAAAGCCAGATCGAAAGCGCTTTCCGTCATGAAGTGCGACTGCCTTCCGGTGGCGCTCTGGTAATCGATCCCACTGAAGCGTTGATTTCAATTGACGTCAACTCGGCGCGTGCCAATAAGGGCGGCGATATCGAGGAAACGGCGCTGAATACCAATCTGGAAGCGGCTGAGGAAATTGCCCGTCAATTACGCTTGCGTGATTTGGGTGGACTGGTGGTTATCGACTTTATTGATATGGGACCTACCCGTAATCAACGTGAGGTGGAAAATCGTCTGCGTGACCATCTAAAATCAGATCGTGCTCGCGTTCAGATTGGCCGAATTTCACGGTTTGGTTTACTGGAAATGTCACGTCAGCGTTTACGGCCTGCTTTGGGAGATGCGCATCAGGAAGTCTGCCCGCGTTGTGCCGGTTTAGGCCATGTTCGTGGCGTAGAATCTTTAGGTTTAGCCGTATTAAGACTGGTTGAAGAAGAAGCGACAAAAGACAGCGTCAGCCAGCTGGTAATTCAATTACCGGTTTCTGTCGCAACTTTCATGCTGAATGAAAAACGTGCCCAGATTGATACGATTGAAAAACGTCATGGCGTGCGTTTGGTATTGATTCCTAATCCGCATCTGGAAACACCACATTACGATATCGAACGTATTAAAGATGGCAATGAAAAACAGACCAGCAGCCATCAGCTGATTACGACGCCTGAAATTGAAGCAACCGTAGTGTTAAAAGAAAAACCGGTTATGGAACAGCCTGCCGTTACCGGTATTGCCCCTATTGCTCCTGCACCGATTATTAAACCTGTAGCAGCGGCTGAACGTAAGCCAAGTCTGTTAAAACGACTGTTAGGTGTTTTAACCGGTGCTCCGGTAGAAGAACCAGATGTGAATAAACCCGCTTCTGTTGTTAAAGAGACTGATGTGGAAAAAGAAACCCGTAATCAAAATCGTCGTAGTCGAGGACGAAATAATACCAACCGACGTAATAATAATCGTCCCCGTCGGCCTGAAAATGCTGCCGGTGAAGAGGAGAAAAATATCAAACCAGCGGAAGCATCCACAAAAGTTGCCACCGCAGATGAGAAACCTGCAGTTGAGGTTGCGGGAGATGAAAAAGCGCGTAATCCCAATGCCAAACGTTCACGTCGGGGCGGACGTCGTCGTCGCGGACGTGGTGAAGGCGATGCCGCAGCGGCGGGAACAGTAGCGACTGAGAACTCTGAAACTTCTGAAAAAGTGGAACGTCCGGAAAAGGGCAATGCCATTCCGACACCTCCACCAGAAGTGAATGGTAATGCTATCCCTGAACCAGAACCGGAAATCAATGGCAATGCTATTCCAGTATCGACGGAGCCAGAAGTAGACGGCAACAAAATTCCGGCTAAATCTGCACCACGTCGTTCGCGTACCAGCACCGGAGCATCGACTAATAACCGTCGCCGCCGCGGAGCACCTGCGAAAGATAAAGAAAACCGTGAAACAAAAGAAGTAGAAAAAAATCCTGCTTCGGCTGATAATGAGACTCAGAAGGTTGAAAAACCAAAACCAGTTGAAAAACCAAAACCAACTGAAGAGAGTCCTAAAGCAGATGCCAAGGAATCATAAATTTAGCTGTGACGACTTGCTGAACCTTATTGGTCAGCAAGTCGTATACCATCATCAACGCTGTGAAATTATTGAGTTGCTGGATGGCTGTGAGCTGGTATTACAGGAGCTCAATCAGGACAGTAATATCCAGCCAACACAATACGGAGAAGGGCATCGTCCGGTTCCTGTGACCCATGTTTTACCGGTTTTTGACGGTGAAGGTGAGTTACATGCTGAATTAGTCTCAGCCGGTCTGGATCAATTACTGAGAGAGCAAGGCCTCTACGGCCAGTAAATCCTGCTCTGTATCTACCCCGTGTCCCGGATCAACCTGGGCTTCTGTCAAATGTATCCGATTGCCATGGTAAAGCGCTCGAAGCTGTTCCAGTGATTCAAATTGTTCTGGTGGTGCAGGTGGTAATTCATGATAACGATGCAAAAAATCTGCTCGATAGGCGTACATGCCAACATGCTTTAAATGCGGCATAGTGACGTTGTCGAGGGCCTGTTTGTTATTAAATTGCTCGCGTAACCATGGAATAGGAGCGCGGCTAAAATACATCGCATAACCTTTAGCATCCACCACCACTTTAACGATATTAGGATCAAATACCTGTTCAGCGTCTTCTAGCGGGCTGTAAAGCGTAGTAATGGCTGCTTCACGATGGTGGGCCAGATCCGCGGCCACCTGATTAATCAACACGGCCGGCAAACAGGGCTCATCTCCCTGAACATTCACTACTAAATCATCACCATGAAAAGCTCTTAACTGAGCCACTTCTGCCAAACGATCGGTGCCGGAAATATGATCATCCCGTGTCATGCAGACATCTGCACCAAAACTTTTTGCCGCCTCGGCAATACGCTGATCATCTGTTGCGATAATGACTTCACTGGCTTCACTTTCCAGGGCTCTTTCATAGACATGCTGAATCATCGGTTTTCCGACGATTTGACGTAAAGGCTTACCTGGCAGCCGGCTTGAAGCAAAGCGGGCCGGAATAATGATTTTAAATTGCATCAGTAGGTTTCTTCAGCCGTCAGTTCGCGTGCTTCATCAATTAACATTACCGGAATTTCATCACGAATGGGATACGCCACACGGCAGGCTTTACACACCAGTTCCTGGGATTGTTTCTGATATAAAACACTGCTCTTACAGACGGGGCAGGCGAGTATTTCCAATAAGGTTTTATCCATTTAAAGCTCTCTTAATTTTTTGTCGATTGCTGGCCCAAGTGATGGGCTGAGTTTAGCCTCCGCTGGCACATACCACATGTTTTCTGTGGCAAAGCCCTGACATTTTACCGCATCTTTTTCAGTCATCAGTATGGGATAGGCCTCTGCAAACCGGAAATCGGCTTCAGTATAGGCATGATGATCAGTAAATGCATGGGGAATGATGGTTAAACCGAGTTGTTGCAACTGGTCAAAAAAACGTTGCGGATGACCGATCCCGGCGATAGCATAAACAGGGGTTTCAGCAAATTCAGTTAATGCTGTGTGGCGGTTATTATTTTTTAACTGGATTGCCTGCTGGAGTTGCAGTTGCATGGTGAGCCGTTGTGAATCTGACTCACCATGAAAAATAGTAAAATCAACGGTTTCAAGGCGGGACAGTGGTTCACGCAATGGTCCCGCTGGTAAACATAATTGATTGCCCAGACCTCGTTTGGCATCAATAATAACGATTTCCATATCACGCTCTAGCCGGTAATGCTGCAGTCCATCGTCGGTGATAATCACATTACAGGAATTTTCCGCTAACAATTGTTGCCCCGCGGCTACCCGATCCGGTGCCACCACCACTGGACAGTGAGTGCGCTGATGAATTAACAAGGGCTCATCACCGACTTCGGCAGCCAAACTGTTCAGCTGAACGCTGCACGGATAATGATCTGCCTTGCCGCCATAACCACGACTGATAATGCCTGGTTGCCAGCCCTGATTCTGTAAGTATTGCGCCAGCCAGATCACAAAAGGGGTTTTACCACTGCCACCAACACTGATATTGCCCACTACAATGACGGGCACTGGAAGTGATAGTTGTTCGAACAGGCCTTTTCGGTATGCCTGACGTCTTAGACTGATAATGAGTCGATATAACCAGCTGACTGGACGTAACAGCAGTGAGACTAACGAGGGGCGATACCAGTTATTAGTTAGCCAATCCGTCTTCATTATTGTTGTTGAAACTGCAGTCGATGAAGTTCTGCGTAATGATCACCTTTACTGATCAATTGTTGATGAGTACCGGTTTCAACAATTCGCCCATCATGCATCACCACAATAAGATCGGCTTTTTCGATAGTGGATAATCGATGTGCTATAACCAATGTGGTTCGGCTTTGCATCAGATTTTCCAATGCTGACTGAATATGTCGTTCGGCTTCCGAATCCAGTGAGGCGGTGGCTTCATCAAGAATCAGAATGGGCGTGTCACGTAATAACGCCCGGGCAATAGCCAGTCGTTGTCGCTGTCCACCAGACAATAAGACACCATTCTGGCCGACTTCAGTCTGCAAGCCTTCCGGTAGTTTCTGAATGAATTCCCAGGCATGAGCTGCTTTGGCTGCCGCAATAATACGTTCTTCAGCCACAACTTCTTTTTGACCATAGGTAATATTATTGGCAATCGTATCGTTAAACAGAATAACCTGCTGATTAACCAGGGAAATCTGTTGACGTAAATCCAGCAACTTGAGATCGCTGATATCCGTTTCATCAATGAATATCTGACCTTCTGTAGGTGAATAAAATCGAGGTAACAGACTAACCAATGTGGTTTTTCCACTTCCGGAATGTCCTACAAATGCAATGGTTTGACCGGCTTTTACCTCAAAGCTGATATTGTCCAGAACCTTTCGTGAGTTTGGATTGTATTGAAAGCCCACCTGTTGAAAGCGAATATCGCCTCTGGCACGTTCCAGTTGCTTTGTACCGGTGTCTGCTTCCGGTTGTTGGTCCAGCATAGTAAATACACTATCGGCGGCTGCGATACCGGCCTGAAGTTTGGAATTGAGTTTAGTGAGGCGTTTTAGCGGTGTCAGGATCATAAACATCGCCGTGATAAACGAGATAAAGGTGCCCACGGTGATCTGCTCAAGCATTTGCGGCAGGGTGGCCAGATAAATCACCACAGCCAGTCCTAGCACGGCAATTAATTCGATAATGGGCTGACTGGTCGCTTCGGTAGCGATCTTTTTCATTCGTTGACGACGATTCAGCTGATTGACCTTATCAAAACGTTTGGCTTCATATTGTTGGCTGCCAAACGTTTTCACCTCACGGTGGCCTTCAATCACTTCACTGGAGGTATGGCTGACATCGCCCATTGAATCCTGAATGGTCTTACTGATGCGTCTGAAACGTGAACTGATTTTGTAGACCAGCAGGCCAATAAACGGCACCGTCAGTAAAATAATTAACGAAAGCAAGCCATTCAGATAAATCATCCAGGCAAGCAGGCCAACAATCGTCAAGGTGTCCCGAACTAATACCAGAATGGCGTCCGTCGCAGCATCAGCTACCTGCTCAACGTCATACAGTAGTTTGGACATCAGCTGCCCGGAAGTGCTTTTATCGTAAAAGCTGGCAGGTAATGTCAGCAAGCGATCAAACATTTCGGATCGCAAGGTCATGATCACATTACGGGCGATCCAGCCTAAACCATAGGTGGTTAGAAAGTTGGCGACACCACGAATCAGAAAAATAGCGATTAACGCAATGGGGATCCATTTAATAATAAACGGATCTTTTTCGACAAAACTGCCGTCCATTAACGGTTTCATCAAAGCAGCCATCGCGGTTTCACTGCCGGCATAAACCAGCATGGACAAAATAACGGCGCCAAACACCAGCCAATAGGGTTTTACATAAGTCAGCAGGCGCTTATACAGTTGGACAGCGCTCATTTCATTGGCTATTTGTTTCATGGAGTCTCAGCAGTTTTTTGGCGTGTTGCCAGTGTCAAACGGGTAAAACCAAGTAATTGCGCGGCATCCATCGCTGTAACGATATGTTGATATTCGGCATTGGCATCGGCGCTGATAATGATATGTGGATCAGCATTATCGCCTGCAGTGGTTTTCAGTAAATCCCTTAAGGCATCGCGGGTGGCAACGGCTATTGGTGTTTCATTAACCAACACTTCTCCATTTGCCCGGATAATAATGTCGATCGGTGTTTCCTCTTCCGTCAGTGCCTGACCGCTGGCTTCAGGTAAATCCACTTTTAAAGAACTTTCCCGAATAAAGCTGGTAGAGACCATAAAAAACAGCAGCAACAGAAACACCACATCAATCATCGGCGTCAGATTGACATCAGGCTCTTCAGAATTACGTGGCAACAATTTCATTGCGAACGTGCCTCATCAGGGTCAAACTCACGTTCGCCATGTAACATTTCAATTAACTGCATGGCTTGTTCTTCCATACTGACCACCAGTTGATTGATTTTCCCACGGAAATAACGATAGAAAATCACACTGGGAATGGCCACGACCAAACCGGCTGCAGTGGTCAGTAATGCTTCAGAAATACCGCCGGCCAGTGTTTCCGGGTTTCCGACACCTTCCAGCGTAATGACGGCAAAAACTTTAATCATGCCAATAACGGTACCCAACAAACCGATTAGGGGGGAGATCGCGGCAATAGTGCCTAAAGTATTCAGGTTGCGTTCCAGTAGCTGAGTTACATGGCGACCCGTATCCTCAATACTTTCTTTGGTAATTTCTCGAGAACTGTTGCGATTGATAAGACCTGCAGCGAGAATTTGACCAAGCGGAGAGTTTTTTTGCAGTGAGTTAATGCGATATTGATCAATTTGTTTGAATTGTAACCACTGCCAGATCTGAGTGATTAATTCAGGTGGTGCAATACGACGTTGTTGTAGACTCCAAAACCGCTCTGCAATAATTGCAATGGCAATTATCGAACAGCCAAGTAGCGGTAACATCAGCCAGCCACCTGCTTTAAATAGTTCCAGCATGCTCCATCCGTCCCAGTTAATGAAATGTTGCCATGATACGTGAAAACGCATTTATTCAGTAGCGTTACGCATCCATATTCTACGGTGTTGCTCCCGCCATCCAATGGGCATTAAATCGATTTGTTGGTCGAGTTTGATAGATAATGCACCTTGTTTACCCGTTTGAAATGTTTTGCTGCCAATATCCTGGTAACGGTAAACTACCTCTTCAGAAGGAAAGTTGTAGCGGTTTTGATGACCACTGGCGAATAAAACATAGCGTGGAGAAACCTGCCTGATAAACGTCGTAGAGGATGAGCTGCGGCTGCCATGGTGAGGTGCAATCAGAATATCGGCTTTGAGCTGCTGCTCATATTGTCTTATAAGTTTTATCTCGGCTTTTCGCTCAATATCGCCCGTCAATAAAACCGTACCATATGGACCGCTGATTTTAAGTACGCAGGATAAATCATTACGGCTACCGGTTTGATCTTTATCAGGATGTAAAACGTCAAACCGGACCTGATCCCACTGCCATGACTGGCCATCTCTGCAGAATTCACTGCCAGCTAATTTATCAGGATCACTGCTTAGAATCTGTTTAGTGGGATAGCTTGATAAAACGGCACTTGCTCCGCCAATATGATCGTTATCTGCATGACTTATCATCAGCATATCGAGTTGCTTGATACCTTGATATCGAAGATAAGGCACTACCACTGCAGCACCGGTATCAAAATTACCAAAAGCCGGACCGGTGTCAAAAACCAATGTATGATTTTCAGTTTGCACTACGGCTGACAAGCCTTGTCCCACATCGAGTAACGTAAACCAGATTTCACCGCTTTCTGGTTTATTTGGCAGATAATAAAAAAGTGGCAATAACATAACAGCACCCAGCCAGCGTAAAGGCCAACCCCGTGGGGCAAGTATTATCAGCGTGCCAATGATTGATATGGCGAGCAGCTCAACGGGAAACACAGGTGTTTGCCAGACAGAAAAGGGTGATTGTGCCAGCCACTCCAGATACCACCACAATTTGGATAACAACCATTCTGTAAGTTGCAGCAGCCATTCAGCCAATCGCAGATCAAAGCTTAACAACAGCATGGAAATTAACAACAGCGGAACAACCAGGAAACTGATCACCGGCACCGCAAGCAGGTTAGCTAACGGTGCAATCAACGAGGTTTCCTGAAAAAACAGTAAAAGTAATGGCGTCAGACCTATTGCAATCCATAGATGAATATGCAGCCAGAGCCATTTTCTGGCCGGTTGTCGATATTGTGCTATATACAAAATGCAGGCAACAGCAGCAAATGAAAGCCAGAAACCTGCTGCCAGAACCGCAAATGGATCCAGCATCAGAATCAATATCAAGCTCAGACTCAGCACATGCAGCGGATCAGTACGACGTTTTATAAAGATACTGAGCATCACCACGCTGACCATTACTAATGCACGCTGAGTCGGGATGGATAATCCGGCCAGCAAGGCATAGAACAAAGCCAGTAAAAATCCGCCAACAGCACCGGCCTGCCTGTCGCTTAATGTTAATAAATGACGACTGCGTATTCGCCAGAGCAGTTTGGCAATAAAAAATCCCAGTGCTGCAGCGAGTCCTATATGCAATCCGGAGATTGCCAGTAAATGGCTGGTACCAGTTTGTCGTAAAGTATCCCATTGGCTTGTTTGCATATTGTCACGGTTACCAACAGCCAGCCCTTGAACTAACGCCAGCGAAGGACTTTGCTTTAAGACGTCGGACATTTTATCTATTAACTGCGCGCGCCAATGATTAACCGATAGCAAATTTGCTGAATGTAATTTTTGATTATGATCAGATTCCCGTATATATCCGGTAGCCCCGATCTGTTGCTGAAACAACCATGCTTCGTAATCAAACCCACCCGGGTTGGACATACCATGTGGGGCTTTCAAGCGAACAGAGAACTGCCATTTTTCACCGGATTGGGGGAGGTTGGGAGGAGGGAAATACCAACTCAAGCGAATCTTATCGGGCAACTTTAAATCGTTATTTTCAGGTTTGAATTCAAAACGGATTCGTTGATCGTTATGATGTGGTAAGGAAGTAATGAAACCTGACACCACAATATCCTGTCTCTCAAGTGTAGGATCAAGCTGATCATCTATTCTGAGCTGAGCCTGGAAGCTTGCCCATACTACCGCCACAACAAACCACATAACGGTCCATTGAGACCGCCGCCAGACAATAATCATCAAGGGGATTAAAGTGAGCAGCCAATATGGAGAGAGCAGCTGGGGCAACCATGCCACCAGTAAACAGCCCGACAAAAATGCAATGGCAGGTTTAATCATATATCCCTATAATGACCGCCGTTTATCAGCAATACTGAGACGTAATGCCTCGTAAGTTCCTAAAACGAATCATGCCAGATCATGTCACCATGCGCGAGCATAAGCATATGCGGCGTTTTGGCGAAAAGATCATGGCGCCGGAATTGTGGCATCTTAACCGCAGATCAGTATCTGCGGCGGTGGCGATAGGGGTTTTCTTTGCCTTTATACCGATGCCCGGACAAATGCTGGTGGCGGGTCTGCTGGCTATCTGGTTACGGGTAAACCTGCCTATTGCCGTGATGTGTGTATGGATAACCAATCCATTGACCATGGCGCCAATTTACTTTTTCACTTATAAAGTCGGCGCTATCCTGCTGGATGTGCCACTGCGCACGCATGAATTTGCTTTCAGTCTGGAATGGTTGTGGCAGGAGATAGGATTTATCTGGCAACCATTATTACTCGGTTCGGTAATCTGCGGCGCGCTGGCTGCGTTAGCGGGTGTGATTATTGTTCGATTAATCTGGCGTCTGGTCGTGATCAACAGTTGGTTAAAACGCTACCAGCGCCAAAATTCAGCTAAACGAAAAGATAAATAAATCAATTTTGTAATTTGCCATCAATCAACGTTAATTGCTGATCCATTCTGGCAGCAAGTTGTCTGTCATGCGTTACGATGACCAGTGCTGTACCCAGTTCCGTATTCAATTTCATAATCAAATCAAAAATACCTTCAGCAGTCTGGTGATCCAGATTTCCGGTAGGTTCATCAGCCAACAGGCAGGCAGGTTTGGTAATTAATGCGCGAGCCAGTGCCGCACGCTGACGTTCACCACCCGATAATTCGCTGGGTTTATGATGTGCCCGGTGACCCAGTCCTACCTGTTGTAACAGTTCAACGGCCTGTTGTTTGGCTGCCTTGGGATGCATGCCGCCAATAACCAGTGGCATAGCAACGTTTTCTTCTGCCGTGAACTCAGGTAGTAAATGATGAAACTGGTAAACAAAGCCTAATGATTGATTGCGTAATTTACTGAGATCATTGACTGAAAGTTTGCTGATATCCTGACCCAATACCTCAATTTTTCCGTCAGTTGGACCGTCCAGTCCGCCAAGCAGGTGCAATAGCGTACTTTTACCGGAACCTGAACTGCCGACTATCGCAATACGGTCACCAGCAAGCACTTGCAGATTAATATCCTGTAATACTGGGGTTTCCAGATTACCGTCTTTATAGCGCTTTACCAGTTTTTCGCAGCGAATTACCGTGTTATCAGTCATAACGTAAAGCCTCAGCCGGTTTAACCTGAGCGGCACGCCAGGAAGGATAGATAGTCGAAAGAATGGATAAAACAAAGGCAGTAATACCAATCACCGTGACATCGTTCCAATGCAAATCGGAAGGCAGGTCACTGATGTAATACACTTCTGCTGGCAGGAACTGGTAGCCTAAAATGGTTTCTATCCAGGCGATAATGTTAGAGACATTCAACGCCAGAATGACCCCACCTATCACCCCCAGAATTGTGCCAATGAGACCGATAACAATACCCTGCACCATGAAAATCCCCATGATGCCGCGCGGTGACATGCCCAGCGTCCTCAAAATGGCAATATCTGCATATTTATCGGTTACCATCATTACCAGCGTTGAAACGATGTTAAATGCCGCAACGGCCACAATCAGCATCAGAATGACAAACATCACGGTTTTTTCGGTTTTTAAGGCACGGAAAAAGTTAGCATGCTGGTAAGTCCAGTCAGCTGCGCGATATTCTGCAGGCAGGGTTTGTAAAAGCTCTCGGGTAATTCTTGGAGCCTGATAGACATCGTCTAGTTGCAATCGCAGGCCCGTTACTTTGCCGGGTATGCGGAATAAATTAGCGGCATCCTCAATATTCATGATGGCTAACGCACTGTCATATTCATACATGCCGATTTCAAAAACACCTGATACGGTCAAACGTTTCAGTCTGGGAATAACCCCGGCAGGGGTTGGGGTAACGTGTGGTGTGATCACCGTGATTTTATCGCCGGTGCCCACGCCCATGGTAATGGCTAAATCCTTACCCAGAATAATGCCGTAACTGCCCGGTTGCAGTGAGTCAAAGCGACCCTGAATGATTTTGTCACCAATACTGGAAACCTTAGGCTCCAAAGCGGGATCAACCCCACGGATTTGGGTGCCTCGAACCCGGCTACCCTGATTCAGCATTGCCTGGCCTTCAACAAAAGGAGCAGTATTTATAACTCTTGGGAAGCCTTCGATAAGTACCTCGGCCTTTTCCCAGTCAGCCAGTGTGCCATCCGAGCCGGTGACAAAAGCATGTGATGTCATACCGAGAATGCGTTCGCGTAATTCCTTTTCAAAACCATTCATTACCGATAACACGGTAATCAATGCGGCCACACCGAGCGCGACGCCCAGCATAGAGGTCATCGAGATGAATGAAATAAAATGATTACGCCGTTTAGCCCGGGTATAACGGGCGCCGATATAGACACTTAGAGGTCTGAACATATATTCGCTCTGGCAAAAAGCCCGCTATTACAGCGGGCTAGTGCATATTATTTTGGGTTGACGGTTTGGGTACCGTTTTCGGTGCCTAGTAACAACACGTCCGCAGGACGCATCGCAAACAAGCCGTTAGTCACTACGCCAACGATATCGTTCAGTGTTTTTTCCAGTTTGATAGGTTCCATAATATCCAGACCATGCACATCCAGAATGACATTATGGTTATCGGTGATCACGCCTTCACGATAAACTGGCTGACCGCCCAGTTTAACGATTTCACGGGCGACATAGCTACGCGCCATCGGGATCACTTCAACCGGTAACGGGAATTTGCCCAGCACATCAACCAGTTTGGTTGCGTCAGCAATACAGACAAATTTATCAGCCACTGCTGCAATAATTTTTTCGCGGGTTAATGCACCGCCACCACCTTTAACCAGTTGCAGATTGTGGTTTGATTCATCTGCACCATCTACATATACCGCGACTTCTTTAACCTCGTTTAAATCAAAAACATGAATGCCGTAATCCTTGAGCCGTTGGGTGGAAGCATTTGAACTGGATACAGCACCTTCAATACGACCTTTAATGGTAGCTAACGCATCAATAAAGTGATTAACGGTAGAGCCGGTGCCAACACCTACGACACCATCAGTGGTAATGTATTCCAAAGCCGACCACGCAGCTTGTTTCTTCATTTCATCAGCAGTCATTGCGATTCCTTGTTAATTTGAATGGCTTGATTTTATCCGGCTAATTATAGAGATAAATGATGGTCAATGGTAACGTAGTCATCTTTGTTAACCTAACAGACTGAATCTGGAACACCATGCTCACAGGCTATGTAGAAAAAATCCTTAAAGCGCGCGTCTACGATGTCGCTATCGAAACCCCTTTGGATTTGATGCCAAGATTATCCAAGCGGCTGAATAATCAGATTCTGATTAAACGCGAAGACTTGCAGTCGGTTTTTTCCTTTAAATTGCGTGGTGCCTATAACAGGATGAGCCACTTAACCGATGCTGAGCGAAAGCAGGGGGTGGTCGCCGCTTCAGCAGGTAATCATGCGCAAGGTGTTGCGCTGGCCGCCAGCAAAATGGGTATTTCCGCCATCATTGTTATGCCGATAACTACGCCACCAATCAAAGTGGAAGCGGTACGTATGTTGGGTGCTGACATTACTTTGCATGGTAATAGTTACGATGAAGCGTTTGATTATGCCAAGCAAGTTTCTGCTGATGAGGGACGGGTGTTTATCCATCCTTATGATGATCCTCTGGTGATAGCCGGACAGGGCACCATTGCGATGGAAATCATGCGCCAGCATCCCGATCCAGTTTATGCAGTATTTATTCCGGTAGGTGGCGGCGGTTTGCTAGGCGGAATGGCGGCTTATATAAAAGCCATCTGGCCTGAAATCAAAATTATTGCAGTTGAACCTGCCGATGCTGCGAGTCTCAAAGCCGCTCTGGATGCCGGTGAAAGAGTCAAACTGGATCAGGTAGGGTTGTTTGCCGATGGAACTGCGGTCAGACAGGTTGGTGAAGAGCCATTCCGGATTGCACAAAAAACGGTTGATCATGTGGTGACGGTGGAGACCGATGAAATCTGTGCTGCGATAATGGATGTGTTTGATGATACCCGCTCAATTGCCGAGCCTTCAGGGGCGTTATCGATTGCCGGTGCCAAAAAATATATTCAGCAAAATGGTTTGTATGACAAAACCATGGTGGTTATCAACAGCGGCGCAAATATGAATTTTGATCGGCTCCGGCATGTGGCAGAACGGGCTGAAATTGGGGAACGCCGGGAAGTATTGTTTGCCGCAACCATTGACGAGCAGCCGGGTAGTTTCCAACGCTTCTGCAAGACTTTGGCGGAACGCGGAATAACCGAGTTTAATTATCGATATGCTGATAAACAGCAGGCACAGGTGTTTGTTGGGGTGCGGATGTCTGGTCGTGAAGAAGAACGACAGATTCTCTTTGAAAACCTGACTCAAGCGGGCTACCAGTGGATCGATTTTAGCGATAATGAAATGGCGAAATTACATGTTCGTTATATGGTTGGTGGCCATGCACCTCAAGCTGAAAATGAACGTCTGATTCGTTTTGAATTTCCGGAACGACCGGGGGCCTTGTTACGTTTTCTGACACATATCGGTCAGCGCTGGAATATCAGCCTGTTTCATTATCGTAATCATGGAGCAGCGTATGGCCGGGTGCTGGTTGGGATTCAGGTAGCACCTGAATTCAATGAAGAATTTCAGGCGTTCCTGGATAATCTTGGCTATGTCCACTGGTTGGAAACCGACAACCCGGCCTACGATTTGTTTTTAAAGTAAGCCTAGGGCTTGTTTATCTTTCAGAGCAACTACTGCTGGAGACGCATTTCGTCCAACGAAGCGGAAATGAAAGAACTATAAGTCTTAATCCGTTAGCGTGGTGGTATCACTGATCAATTGAATCTGGCCATGGACATCAACTGAGACTTTATTGCTGCCAGCTTCAAGTGCTACGGGTGCACTTTTGCTGCTCATATCGGCGGACATCATCATGCTGCTTTCCATGCGATGAACCGGCGCATAGCCGCTGGTATTGACTGACATATTAACCAGGCGATAACCCGGTTCATCAAATTGCTGCTGAATTAACGATGCTTTATTACGAAACTTGCTGATAGCCTGTTGCATCAGGTCGTTTTGAGTTGATTCGATTAATTCGTCGGATAATGAAAATTCCATGGATTGTACTGTGCCAAGAGATTGAATTTCACCCAATAATTCGCTCATCTGATTGAAATCGTGACTGTCTAAGCGAATTTGCTGGCTTACCTGCCAGGAGACGATTTGACTGTCTTTATACATCGGGCGGGTTTGGTAGCCGGTGGTTTGAGATTTGACCGCATCAAAATCTTTGATTTTCGCCAGTAACTGATTGCTGCGTTGATTGACCTGCTGACCCAATTTAGCCGGATCTGTGCCATTAAGCATTACCTGAATCACACTGCTTACCTTGTCATTTGCCACTTCGGTGGCGGCTGTTGCATTGAGATTGATTAGGTTAAAGTTTATTTCTGTTTCAGCTGCAGCAGACGCGGAATAAAACAACATGGCAACAATAAAAAAAGTATTTTTCATAAAGTGAAGGTTCCTGTGAGAAGTGGATTGAAGTGTTATTTGGCTTGCTGTCGGTGCAGCTTGATTGCTAAATTAGCAGGATTTGACTGACACTGTCAGCTGATTACCGCACAAAAATTATTTTTAATATTGAGGATAGACATGAAAGCTGAACAAAAAATTCTGCCTGATTCTGATACGCTGATCGAGGCTGCTGCCGAACATTTTGTGGTGACCGCCCGTTCAGCCATTGCCAAAAGAGGCGTATTTTATGTTGCGCTTGCCGGTGGTTCGACACCAAAAGGACTGTATCAGAAACTGGCTACTTCACCTTATATCGAACAGATAGATTGGGCAAGAGTGCAGATATTTTTTGGTGATGAGCGCTGTGTGCCGGCCACTCACGATGACAGCAACTTTAAAATGGCCAGACTGGCAATGCTGGATCATTTACCTATCCCGGCTGAGAATGTGCATCGCATGCCTACCGAAAGTGGCGATGCTGCTGAGGTTGCAACTCGTTATGCCAGTACCATCAAAATGGTGATGGAAGATAATCCTTTTGATCTGGTGCTCCTCGGGTTAGGGCCTGATGGTCATATTGCTTCACTGTTTCCAGATACTCCCGCACTGGACGTTACCGATACGCTGACAACCAGTCTGTTTGTGGAGAAATTTCAATCCTGGCGCGTAACATTGACCTATCCGGTAATCAACTCAGCCAGACAGGTGATTGTGTTTATCGCCGGTGAAGCGAAAGCAGATATTGTCAGAGATATTACCAGTGAGGCGGTATCCGGCTTACCGGTTCAGCGGCTCGCGCCGACAGGTGATTATTACTGGTTTATGGACCAGGCTGCTGCGGCACAATAATATGCAAACCCTGTTAGCTGCAGATATCGGCGGTACCAAAACCTTGTTGCAACTCAGTCACCTCGAAGGTGAAATTATTCTGCAACAACGTTTGGAAAATGATGATTATGCTGATTTTGAAAGTCTGCTGACAGCGTTTTTATCTACTGTAGCCGTCGATTTTCTGCCAGTCAGTAGCGCATGTTTTGCCGTGGCAGCACCGTTAAGTGGACGCCGAGTGCAACTGACGAATCGACCCTGGATCATCGATAGCGATAAGCTGAAGCAGCAATTTCCACTTGCTGAGCTTTGCCTGGTCAATGATTTTGCCGCGGTGGGTCATGGTATCGGTGAACTTGAAGAGAATGATCTCATTGTGCTGCAGCAAGGTAAGCCGGAAGCCAAATCATTACGAGCAGTCATTGGTGCAGGTACCGGGTTGGGGCAGGCTATTCTGTCACCTCTCCATAAAAGCTGGCGGGTATGGCCGACAGAAGGCGGCCATACCGACTTTGCTGCTCAGGACACCCAACAGCACGCTTTATTGAATAAACTGTTTGAACAATTTGAGCATGTCTCCTACGAGCGGGTATTATCAGGCTCCGGCCTGGTTATGCTGTACCAGTTTATTGCCGAACAGCAAGGTGACAACACGACATTGAATTTAACGGCAGAACAGATAAGTCAGTCTGCTCTGCAAGAAACAGATCCCGCGGCAGTAAAAGCCATGCAGTTATTTATGCAGATTTACGGGGCTCAGGCGGGTAATCTGGCGCTAATGACTCTGCCCAGAGCCGGAATTTTTATCGCTGGAGGTATTGCGGTAAAGAATCTGGCCTTATTTGAACAGGGCTTTTTCATGCAGTCTTTTCTGGCAAAAGGCAGGATGCGTGGGGTGCTGGAGCAGATACCGGTGTATTTGATCAACAATCATGATGTGGGACTTCGTGGAGCACGTTTGTTGGCTCGAAAAGCATTGTATAATGTTGACCATGACCGATAAAAAAAATCACATTATGGTGAACGTTGAAACCACTTACCTGGATCATGAATCTGATCCGGCCAGAGCAAGATATCTTTTTGCCTATACCATTACCATTACCAATGAGGGCGATACGCCAGCGCGGTTATTATCACGTTACTGGAAAATCACTGGTGGCGATGGTCATGAACAGGAAGTGGAAGGTGATGGCGTGGTTGGTCAGCACCCTTATCTGGCGCCGACAGAAACATTTACCTACACCAGTGCGGCTATGCTGGATACCCCAGTCGGTATGATGCAGGGCCATTATAATATGATGGATGACAGCGGCAGTCGTTTTGCGGTCGATATCCCGGCATTCACATTGGCTGCTCCGCAAAAGCTGCATTAATAACCCGGCTTATAAACAGTTTCCAATGGAACCTGCCGCACATATACGGCCATCTATCCAGATCGCTTTGTCCAATTTTGCATTTTGCAAATCACTGCCCCCCAGTTTGGCATCACGTAAATTGGCAAAACTCAAATCACTGTCGGATAAATTACTGTAAGACAAATCAGTCTGCTGCAGGTTGGCTCCTTTCAAATTGGCTCCCTGAAAATTGGTATAACTCAGGTTACTGAGCGGTAAATCTGCATAGCTTAAATCAGCCCCAACCAAATCAGCATTCATCATATTCGACATGGCGAGTCCGCTATTGCGAAGGTTGGCCCCCGTTAACATGGCTGAAGGGATATCCATGCCGGGTTTCAGACAGTTTTCCCAATTCACTAATGGGGCCGGAGCGGTTTCACAATCTGCTTCAGAAAGATTCGAAGGGGTTGGAAATAAAATCGCACCTACAAATACACTGGTTAAAATCACACTGATAGTAAATATCGGCCAAAAACGGGCAGGACGTTCAGGTTTGAGTCTTTTTAATAATTCACTGCGCTGTTGGCGCTGCTGAATTAAAAAGTCCGGTTCCTGTTTGCGTCGCTGTTGCCGACGCATTTCACGTTCGGCTTCGGTAAGAGGCTGTTCATTGCGCCTATCAAAACCATCACGTTCATCAATGGGTAAGGGAGGGGGGATGACCGGGTCAACAGTGTCCAGGGCGATGATATCGCCCAGCGGTTGCCAATATTTCTGATCAGTGCTGACTTCCGTTTGAGCATTAATTCTGCCCAATTGCAGGTTACTTTTCAGCAGGGCCTTTGTGAAAGGGCCACTGATGGTCTTATCCTGGCGTGTATACCATTTTGTACTGAATTTATTCATTGACCGGTCTTTGGCAACAAGTTGGTTGCTATACTAGCATTGTGTTTAATGCTGGGTGAATTCATGCAAATACCTCAGAGCTCACAGGCTGCTCAGGTCATTGTTACGGAAACTGCAAGTCGCACGCTGCCGCTTACTCCTGGTCAGGTTGCACAGGCGGTGGTGGTCTCAGCAGGTAAAGCCGGTGAAAATGTTGATATTCAATTGGCGGGAAAAATCGTCACCATTCAGGCTGGTGTGGATTTGCAACGTGGTCAGACTATCGAACTACAGCGGTCCGATAGCGCTGATAAAGTGGCGTTTAAACTGATTTCAGTCGCAGCCGTTTCTTCCGTTTCGACCGATCTGCGTCCGGGGCAAACGCTATTGGCTGAGGTCATTAAGTTGCTGCCCCAGCAATCCATCTTGCTGGCGCTGCAGCAAACAGGAAAGGTATCTGTTCCCCTGGAATTGGATATTAGCAGACTAAGTTCCAGCTTTAGACCCGGTCAGCAACTTTTAGTGCAAATTCTCAGTAACTCACCGTTAAGTGTGGCTTTACAAACTCCCAATCAAACTTCCTCAGAAACCATGGTTTCCCAACAACGTCGTTTAATGCCAATGGTTCTAGCTCAGCCACCACAATTGCAAAATGTTATCAATGCATTACCTGAATTGAAAAACATGCTGCCGGTGCAAAATGCCGTGAGCCAACTTTGGCAAAATATTCGCGAATTACAGACTGTCCAGCAACCTGCCAATTTACAGCAAGCTATTCAGCAGTCAGGCGTATTCCTGGAACGACAGTTACTGCAGCCTAATCCGAGTTTAACTGGAGACTTTAAAGCCAATTTGCTGAAACTGGCTGCTGCGTTGGAAGGGCAGATCCGACAGACAGCAAATGGACAAATCAATGCTCAGAATCTTCCGCCGGAGATTCGAACTGCACTGATAAATCTGCTCAATCAACCGGCGGCTTTACAGCAACTGCCATCACATATTACCAATGCTTTACTGGCTGGCGGGCAAACGCCAGCACAGTTACTCACCACGCTTCTGGCTAGACAAGGTTCTGTTGGCGCGACTGTTACAAATAACCAACCAATGAATTCTCAGAATGCGCCTGTTCAACAAATTAATCAGAATGCCCAATTTCAGGCTGGCGTTACAGAGTTAGCCAGATTGCAGGTGTTATTGCGTGAGGTGGAAACGGCGCTTGCCAGGGTACAGATGAACCAACTGAATATGGTAAGGGAAGCGGATAGCCCCACCCAACAGCAGGTCTGGTTAATGGATGTGCCGCTAAGGGACAAACAACAGTTACAGTGGATGCAGTTACAGTTTCAGCAGGGGAACAGGCAGAACCAGCAAGATGAAGAGCAATGGCAGGTCACACTGAACCTGGAAACGCAAAACCTTGGCAAGCTGCGGGCTTCGATCGGCTTACAATCAAGTGTTGTCAGTGTGGCATTAACGGCAGAAGATCCCAAAGCGGTGGCATTGCTGGAGGAAAATATCGATTTATTACGCGAAAAATTAGCGGCACTTGATTTACAGGTGCAACAATTAAGTTGTCACTGTGCCCCGGTGGAATGGTTAACGCCGCTGACGCAGACAGCTACCTCTGATGCATTACTGGATATTTCGGTATGAAACAGCAGTCACAGCCATTACGAGCAATTGCACTACATTATGATGGTGATAATGCACCGACAGTGACCGCCAGTGGTGAAGGTGATATTGCCGCTGAAATTATCCGCATTGCCAAACAGCACAATATTCCGCTTCGTGAAGATGCAGCGTTAGCGGACATGCTTAAAGATATGCAGCTGGGTGAAGCGATACCCGAAGCTTTATATCGGGTAATCGCTGAAGTGATAGCCTATGCCTTTATTGTTTCAGGAAAGTTTCCCAAAGAAAAAGGTTAAATTCCTTTAGCAATTCATCTATATCGAACCATTATCATTGAGCTCATATAGGCTAAATTTCTTCAATACTTTATAAATCGCATTATAAAAATCACATTAAGTATTGATTTTAAAATATAAAACCGCTATTTTCATCTGCATGTATCTCTAAAACCGGTCAAAAGTAACCGCATACAGAACAGATGAATAAACTGCTAACAATTGAGTCACAGGTGTCAAAGACATCCGAGCAGAGCCTGACGGCGCCAGTATCTGCTGCGGAAGTTAATGATTTACTGGCGGCACGAATTCTGATTAGCGGGACACGCGTTTCTGATCTGGCTTTTCTGCAAACCATGTTGTCACTTAGTGGATTTACTAACATCACCAGTGCAAATGGCCAAGAAAAGCTGATGCAAGTACTGCGCAAGAATATTAATGATGATCAATGTGATATTGATTTAATTATTCTGGATTGTCGCCTGGGTGAATGTAATGCCCGTGAACTGCGACTGAAACTGGATCAGTTTGATGAATGGCGGCGCATTCCGGTTATTGCCCTGACCGAAAAATCCCAATGGAACCATAACCAGTTATTAACGGATTTGGGGCATGGGGTGACGTCGCTTTTATATCGGCCGCTTACTGCTGAATCATTGCCGCCTGCAGTTATGACCACGCTGGCTACCAAGCGCGAACGTGATCATTACTATCTCCGCCAACAACAGATTGAAGACGAAAATGCCCAGCTAAGGGTGATGGAAGCTCGACTGCAATTTTCAGTAAATCATGATGATTTGACTGGTCTGGCAAACCGGCGTCGGCTTGAACAGGCACTTGAAATTACTTTAACGCAGGTGCGGAATTTCCATACCAGTAGTGCGGTGTTTTATATTGATCTGGATAGCTTCAAAGTTCTTAACGACGCTGAGGGTCATGAGGCGGGTGATAGCTTACTGGTACAGGTTGCGAATTCGTTGCGGGGATTTTTTAAAGTCCGCGACACACTGGTTCGAATCGGTTCTGATGAGTTTGCGGTATTAGTCGATACCATCGATCCGGAAACCGCCGTAGCGCGGGCAGAAGGTTTGCGAGACCTGTTTGATGGCTACAGTTTTACTTTCCATGATCATCAATATCATTTATCTGCCAGTATCGGTGTTAAATGTATTTCCGAAGCGGATGCCTCGACAGTAGGTGAAATTCTGTCGCATGCCAATCAGGCCTGTTATACCGCCAAAAAACGTGGACGCAATCGTGTACATGTATACAGCCCGGCAGATCGTGAAATGTATGCATTAAGACACAGTGTCAAATGGGCGCCCAGAATTCGTGCGGCATTGAAACAAGAAAAATTTGTTCTGGAATTTCAGCCCATCTACTCGCTCAAAGAGAGGAAAATCAACCATTACGAATGTTTGATTCGAATGCGTGGACAGGGCGACAAACTCTATTACCCACAGGATTTTATTCCCGTTGCTGAGGCTATGGGGTTAATTCACCAGATTGATTTGTGGGTGGTTAATCATGCATTTGAATTGCTAACACACATACCGAGTGATACAGCACTGGCGGTTAATTTGTCGGGCAATATTTTCCTCGATCAGAACTTATATCCTCTGGTGGAACGCAAACTGCTGGAAACCGGTGCCGATCCTTCGCGTCTGGTATTTGAAATTACTGAGACGTCAGCCATATCCAATTTTGAACAAACCAAACAGATGGTGGATCGTCTGCGACATTTAGGGTGTCGCTTCGCACTGGATGACTTTGGTGCCGGTTTCAACTCTTACAGCTATTTAAAACATTTCCCGGTAGATATATTGAAAATTGATGGTGGGTTTATCACCAATTTACATAATGATCCGGTAGATCAATTATTGGTGAAATCAATGATTGATATCTCACACAGTCTCGGCAAAAAAACGGTAGCTGAGTTTGTTGAAGACAGGGAAACACTGAAGATGTTGCAGGAATTCGGTGTGGACTTTGTCCAAGGTTATTTAATTGGTAAGCCTCAACGCGCGTTGCCTAATAAATCCTAGTGTAAATCGGTTACGGACTGACGCTGCATCCCATGCAGACGGGTAATCAACAATGCTTCTTCCTCACTCAGGTTGCAATTATCAATAAGCTGATTGATATCAACACCTTTTCTTGCCAAGCGAATGGCATGCTCGTAACTTTGTTGTTGAGGCTGTCCCAAATCCATACTGTTTTGCTGCTCACGTATTTTCATCAGGGTTTGTTCAAAGCGAACAATTCGTTCATCCGAACCCACTGCAGCACTGCATAAAGCAGATAACTGTTGCTGCAGAGCACTGATTTGGGTGGCCTGAGAGCGGCTCAATCGAAAGAAACGGTAGCTGGTGACCAGTAGCACAATCCCCAGCAATCCCACCAAACTGTATAAGCCGTATAACATCATGATATATCTCCTGAGATATCACACATATTCATCAATAATGCCGGTTTTAGGTGGCCGCTTTGGCTGTTTATTTTCTTTTTCATTATCTTCGACATGATTATCGTCCTGCTCGTTCTGTTTATGGCGACGTTTTTCATCTGCAGGAACATCCACTCTTGTTGTAGGAACAAGTGGTTGAGCAGGATGAATTTCGTCAGCCATGTCACATCAGAAACTGGCGATATCAGCGATTTCATCATCATTCAGCAGTTTATTGACGTCAACCAGAATCAATAACGTTTTATCTCGGTTACATACGCCCTGAATAAAACGAGAACTGTCATCACTGCTGACATTAGGCGCAGTGTCAATTTCTGATTGATGTAAATAAACCACCTCAGCGACGCTGTCGACTAACATGCCAATAACGTTACCACTGACTTCGGCAATAATAATTCGCGAATCTTCGTCAGCTTCACGGGAGGGCAGACCAAACCGCTTGCGAGTATCAATGACGGTTACCACATTACCGCGTAGATTGATGATACCCAGCACATAATCAGGTGCTCCAGGTACTGGAGCTATTTCAGTTGGGCGTAATACTTCCTGCACCTGCATCACATTGATGCCATAGACTTCCTGTTCCAAATGGTAGGTAACCCATTGTAGAATCGGATCACTGCCGGCCTGATTATCTTGCTCGCTCATGGTTTTTTCCTTATTCAAAAAATTGACCAACCTTAATCTGCCAATTTTATGACGCTATTTATATATATTCATCAAAGCACAGTTTGTGCCAATTTTATTTGCTAACGTATTATTTTTAACAGCTCGGGTAACGAAATAATACTACTCAGAGGAGACATTAACATACCCGCCAGCCAGGGTCTCTGACCTGGTTCTCGCCGCCAACGCACATTATCACCCTCGAGCTTGACCACATGACGTATCGCTGAGACCGCCAATCCCAATTGTTTATTGTCTACTAATAATATGTATCGGTTGTTATCTGAATTACTTGATTGATTGGTGATCAATGTTGTCAAATCGATTACTTGGGTATGCTGTTGAGGCCGACTTAAGGTTCCAACAACATAGCTTGGATGCCCTGGAATTTGCGACAACCCATCGTCTGGCCAGTTTTCAATGCCATCCAGTTCATCCAGACTCAATGCAAGCTGCATTCCCGCCACCTCGAATAATAATGCCTGCGTATGTTTGTCAGGCGAATTTTCGATGTCGGCGAAGCTTTCGGGTTCGGCGACAGGAAGTGTCTGGTCTATCTCAGCAGCTACCTGTTCAAGCGTTTCCGGTTCACTGTCCAGCAATAACTCCTGCAGATAAGCTGCTAACGCCTGTTTTGGTTCTTTTATTTGTGTTGGCTTAGACATTCTTATCTGACTTTGCCACTGCTGCGGCTTTGGTGAGTTTCTTCATTAGACGTTCATACGCCATGCTGCCCCGACTTTCAGGATTGAGTGCTGGCAGGGGAATGCCTGATTTGCTGGCATCACGAAATTGCGTATCTATTGGAATCGCATCCTGCCAAAGGTTATCTTCATAGTCTTTTTGCATTTTTTGCAATGTCTGGGTGCCAGCCCGAGTACGACGATCATACATGGTCGGCACAATCAGATACGGCAGCTTGTGCTGACGGGAATGGTTGATCAAGTGTAGCGTGTGCAACATGCGTTCTAGCCCTTTTAAGGCCAGAAATTCAGTCTGGACCGGTATTAACAGCTCATCACATGCAGCCAGAGCATTCACCATCAACACTCCCAGCATTGGCGGGCAGTCAATCAGTACATATTCAAAACGGTCTTTGAGTTGCTGTAGGGTTTTTTGTATCACTAAACCTTTGCCACTTTGAATGCCCAGCTGGCGATCCAGTGTCGCCATCGCAGTTGCAGCCGGTAATATGTACATATTTTCCTGACTGGTTTTCTTCAATGTTTTGAATATGGCGTTCAGTGGTTGCTGTTCAGCATGTTGGAATAGGGTATAGATACTGTTTTCGATATTGTCCGGATCAAAACCAAAATAAGTGGTTAATGAACCATGTGGATCCATATCCAGCAACAGCGTTGAATGGCCCTTCAACGCCAGATGGCTGGCAAGACTCACCACCGTAGTGGTCTTGCCTACGCCACCTTTCTGATTGGCGATCGCCCAGACCGTCATGGAGATGCTTCACCATTATTGGCGGGCATCATCAACGGCGATGACAAGGTGTCAGTAATGGGAGTACTTGAGTTTTCTGGCTCTGTTGCAGAGCGATTAAATTGATCAAACACTTCAAGTGTCCTCCGGCTTTCCGAGCTGCCCAGAATAACCAGAACAACCCGACGGTTTTTTTGGCGGCCCAATTCCGTTTCATTATCAGCTATCGGTTTGAATTCTCCATACCCAATAGCTGACATTCGTCCCGGCTCAATGCCAAAACGATCCAGTAAATTTACAACACTGGCAGCTCTGGCTGCTGACAACTCCCAGTTTGACGGAAATCTTGGCGTATTGATCGGTTGATCATCGGTAAACCCTTCAACCTGCAGAGGATTGGCAACGGGTGCCAGTACATCCGCAATCTGACCAATCACTGGCACAGCCTCACGTGCTAAACGCGCATCGCCGCTGGCAAACAGAAAATTGGAATTGATTTCTACCTCCAGCCAGTCTTCAGTTTGTTTGATACTGACATCTTCATTAGTAATCAAATCGGCCAGTGCACTGCTGAGTTGCTGCGAAATATCATTAATCGTCCGTATGCTCTGCTCGGAAACGGGGGGGCGTTCTTTGGGAAGTTCGGGTAATTCAATTTCAAAATCCGGAAGTTCTGGTTTACCCGGTGAAGCTACTCGTTCGCCTTGTCCGCGGCTGACTTCGCCAATCTGAATGGGGTCCTCACTGCGGGTTGATTGTGAGAACACGCTTTCCAGTGTCTCTGATAGCACCCTATATTTACCTTCATTAACAGAAGAAATGGAATACATCACCACAAAAAACGCAAACAGCAGGGTAATAAAATCAGCATAGGAAACCAGCCAGCGTTCATGGTTTTCGTGTTCTTCATGACGCTTTCTCCGGGCCATAGGATTAACCCAGATATGCCTGCAGACGGCTTTCGATATTGCGTGGATTGTCACCATCAGCCACACTGATCAAGCCATCAATTAACATCATTTGTAATTGGGTGCGGCGCTGTACCAACGTCTTGAGTTTATTTCCGATTGGTAAAAACAATAGGTTAGCCAGCCCGACACCGTAAATGGTGGCAACAAAAGCCACTGCAATGCCTGATCCAAGTGAGGAAGGATCTGCCAGATTTCCCATGACGTGAATTAACCCTAATACCGCGCCAATGATACCGATGGTGGGTGAATAACCTCCCATGGCTTCATAGACTTTAGCGGCCTGCAGATCATTGTTTTCCATGATATCGAGATCGGTCTCCAGAATTTCACGAATGATTTCCGGCTCGGCACCATCAGCAATGAGTTGCAGACCTTTTTGGGTAAAGATATCGGTTTCTTCCATAGCCATAGCCTCAAGGCGAAGTAACCCCTCACGTCGGGCGATTTGATTCCAGTCAAGAATCTTTTCCAGTAAACGTTTGGCCGATTGCTGAGGGGGCTTGAATATCCATACGGTCATTTTCAATGCACGCAAAAATGTATTCATCGGCGTCTGTAGCATTACGGCACCCAGTGTACCGCCCAATACAATTAATAAGGCCACCGCATTAAGAATGGTATCGAGATGCCCACCTTCCAGATACTGACCGACAATAATGGCACCAAAACCAATCAGTAAGCCCAGGATGCTAAGGATATCCATAGCTTATTTAAGCGCCGTCAGTAGTTTACCGATTTCAGCCAGGCTGAGAATTTTATCAGCCACGCCTGCCTTGGCGACGGCCATTGGCATACCATAGATAGTACTGGACTGTTGATCCTGAGCCCACACGGTTGAGCCTTTCTGATGCATTTTTATCGCCCCATCACAACCATCAGCCCCCATACCGGTAAGGATTATCGTCAAGGTCTGTGCTGGACAAATCTGGGCAACAGATTCCAGTGTGACATCAATACAGGGGCGATATGTTGCATTTTCGGGGCCAGCCTCGACCTGCAGATAAAGCTGTCCTCGACGGCCTTTCAACATCAATTGTTGTCCACCCGGAGCAAGGTAAGCCACTCCTGGTTTTAAGGAATCATTCTGCTGAGCTTCTTTGATTTTGATATGACACTGGGAATTCAGTCGTTCAGCAAAAGAGGGGGTAAACGTTGCAGGCATGTGCTGCAATAGAATAATCGGAAACGGAAATTCCGCTGGCAACTGGGACAATACACTTTGCAAAGCAACAGGCCCACCGGTTGAGGTGCCGATAACCACCAGTTCAATTTTTTTCTTTTCAAGTGGCGTTATGGTGACCGGTGATTCTGACGTTTTGATGGCTGTGGTATGTTTTTCAGGCTTTGAGTGTGTTGCCAGAAAATTGATACGGTCACATAATTTTTGCCGGGCGCTGGCTTTGTCCTGCGCAAGATCTTCAAAACGTTTTGGCAGAAAGTCCATCGCCCCGGCATCTAATGCCTCTAGTGTGGCCTTGGCGCCATCCGTGGTCCAGGTGGAAAGCATAAGCACCGGGGTAGGGCGACGGCGCATGATTTTTTTTACTGCCCCAATGCCATCCAATACAGGCATTTCCAAATCCATGGTAATAACATCGGGTCTGTAGCGAGATACCAGTTCGACGGCTTCCATACCATCAGCGGCACTGGCGATAACTTCAAGCCGTGGATCGGCATTAATGATTTCAGTCAGTCGCCGGCGAAAAAAAGCTGAATCATCAACAATCAGTACCTTAACAGTCACAAATATCCTTAATAATTTCGATGTGCGTAGGTATTCATTAACTCTGGGAAATCAAGAATCAGAGCAATACGTCCATCGCCAGTAATGGTCGCTCCTGCAAAGCCTTTGGTACCATGCAGCAGGGCTCCCAGAGGCTTGATAACCACTTCTTCCTGTCCAATCAACTGGTCAACAACAAAACCCACTTTTCGTGTGCCGACATTGACGATAACAACATGTTCGGTTGTTGCTTTACGCTCTGTGACATTGTTTTTATTCAGCCATTTACGCAAATAAAATAAGGGCAGAGCTTTGTTTCTAACAATAACAGTTTGCTGACCATCAACGGTATTGGTTTTATTCAAATCCAGATTAAAAATTTCATTCACACTGACCAATGGGAAGGCAAATATCTGATTACCCAACATCACCATTAATGTGGGCATGATCGCCAGAGTTAACGGGACTTTGATAGAAAGTGTAGTGCCTTTGCCTATTTCCGATTGAATATCAATGACACCATTGAGTTTGGAGATGCTTGTCTTGACCACGTCCATACCGACACCGCGACCGGAGATATCAGAAATATCCTGTTTCATCGAAAATCCTGGTGCAAATATCAATGCAAAACATTCCGATTCGGTCAGACGTGAGGCAGCTTCCTCATCCATCATGCCTTTTTCAACGGCTTTGCGGCGTAATACTTCAGGGTTCATTCCGGCGCCATCATCTGAAATAGTCAGCAGAATATGGTCACCTTCCTGAGCTGCAGCGAGCACGATTTGCCCTTGTTTCGGTTTGCCTGCCGCTTCACGGACATCGGGCATTTCAACGCCATGATCGACTGCATTACGAACCAGATGCACCAACGGATCTGCCAGGGCTTCTACCAGATTTTTATCCAAATCGGTTTCTTCGCCACGTAATTCAAGATTGATGTCTTTTTTCAGGCTGCGAGCCAAATCACGTACCACTCGAGGGAAGCGACCGAATACCTTTTTGATCGGTTGCATCCGCGTTTTCATGACGGCGGTTTGCAGGTCTCCAGTAACCACGGCAAGATTATTGACGGCTTTGGCCATTTCCTCGTTTTCAAAGGCCGCTTCCAGCGTGTTAATACGATTTCGCACCAGAACCAGTTCGCCTACCATATTCATTATGTCGTCCAGTCGGGACGTATCGACGCGTACACTGGTTTCTGCTGGCGCTTTCGCTGCTTGCGGTGCAGCTGCAGCAGCTGCTGGTTTTACCGCTGTTACCACATCCTCATCTTCAGCCGTTTTCGGTGAAGATGCAGGTTCTGCTGGACTGACAGGTTTAGCTGCTTCGGCAGCAGGTTTAGCTGCGGGCGGAGGAGTGGTTTTAGCTGCTGGTTTCTTTCCCTGTAATTCATCCAGAAGCGCTTCAAATTCTTCTTCGGAGATTTCATCATCTCCAGTCGATTTGGCTGGTTCGGCTTTAGGAGGATCTGCAGGTGGAGTAATGCCAGGCGCAGCATTGCCATGCAACTGGTCCAGTAGCGCTTCAAATTCATCATCTGTTATGTCATCGCCAGCTACATTGTTCTCAGCTGCCGGTGGGCTCACTTCTGGTTCAGGCTCTGGTTCAGGTTCTGCAGCAGCGGGCGGCGCTTCACCAGATAAATAAGCCGCCAGTTGATCGATTATGACCGGATCAGCTGCCGTTGGATAAGAGCCGGCTTTGACCTCAGCAAACATACTGTTAAGAATATCCAGTACCTTGAGAAAGGTATCCATCATGTCTGCATCAACCAGGCGTTCACCCTGACGCAACAGGTTAAATACATCCTCGCCTTTATGACACAGGTTTACCATCGCTTCGAGACTTAAAAATCCAGCGCCACCTTTAATGGTGTGAAAGCCCCGAAAAATGGAGTTAAGTAAATCTTTATCCTGTGGCTGTGTTTCCAGAGCAACCAATTGCTCATTCAAGCCATCCAGTATTTCTTCTGCCTCAACCAGAAAATCCTGCAGAATTTCATCATCTGTATCTAAGGCCATGCTCCTGTCCTTCTAAAAACCAAGACTGGATAACAAATCATCCACATCGTCCTGGTTGTTGACCACATTCGGTTTATTTTTAGCATTTATCTGCGGTCCTTCTGCTTTTAATGGATCGACCTGTTTTGTCTCTCCACTTTGCTGAGATTGTCCTGCCACCTTAACCAGTTTTACCAGATTGTTTTCAACTTCTTCTACCAGTCCAATGACCTGGCGTAAAACTTGTCCGGTTAAGTCCTGAAAGCCCTGTGCCAGCGTCATTTCAGATAAGTTATTGTGGATCTCCCCAGCATGCGTATTCACCACAGGTAAGTAAGCTTCAATTTCCCGGCTCAAATCACGGAATTCTGTTGCTGACATCTCCCGATTTCGAAAGCGTTGCCAGCTTTCATTGAGCTTAGCGGCAGTTTGTTTCAATTCATTAGCCAAAGGCAGGGTTTTATCGATATAACCTAACGTTTTGTGTGCAGCTTCTTCAGTGGTTTGAATAACGTAGTTCAGACGATCCCGGGTATCCGGCATATCGTTGTGTGTCAGATCAACCAGTCGGGCATCAACTTTGAAGTTATTTAATGCTTCGTGAAGTTCACGGGTCAATTTGCCTATTTGCTGAAATAATGCACTTTCGCGAGCATTGGTAAGCGCCATTAATTCAGTTTTAATACGATCTTCGTCATCCTGCTCAATCGCATTAATAAGGGCCTGGGCGGCTTCAAGTTGTTCTGCTTTATTCAGAGCTTCCATAAATTCCTTTCCAGCGGATTATTGTGCGTTGATACGTTCGAATATTTTTTCGATTTTTTCTTTTAATGTTGCGGCCGTAAATGGTTTGACAATATAGCCATTGACGCCAGCCTGAGCGGCCTCAATGATTTGCTCCCGTTTTGTCTCGGCAGTAACCATTAACACGGGCAAGGTAGCTAATTTGGGATCGGCACGCACAGTTTTAAGCAAGTCTATTCCTTGCATGCCGGGCATATTCCAGTCGGTTACCAGGAAATCGATACCACCTGCATTTAAGATGGGCAGGGCAGTTAAACCATCATCTGCTTCAATAGTATTATTGAAGCCAAGATCACGTAATAGATTTTTGATAATCCGTCGCATTGTAGAAAAGTCATCCACAATGAGGATTTTCATATTTTTATCCAAGGTATACCTCCCAAAATTACTGCATCCAATCGCGAAGCTTACTACGCAATCTCACCACAGTTTGTGTGTGGATCTGACTGACACGTGACTCACTGACGCCGAGTACTTCACCAATTTCTTTTAAGTTTAATTCTTCATTATAGTACAGGCTCATTAATAACCGCTCACGATCCGGCAGACCGTCTATCGCTTCTGCAAGAGCGCGTTCAAAATTGTTATTCTCGGTGATTTCAGCGGGACCGACATCATCACTACCGAAAGAGTCACCATCAGTCAGTTGATTATCAGTCATATCATCCAGACTGAATACCTGGTGCCCTGAGGCATCCTGTAATTGCTGGTGGTACTGATCAAGTGTCATTTCCAGTGCATCCGCCACCTCTACATCCATTGGTGAACGGCCAAGTTGCTGTTCAAGCTGATGCATGACTTCAGCGATTTCACGGGCTTTGCGGTGTACCGAGCGCGGTGCCCAATCATTGCGCCGAATTTCATCAAGCATCGCTCCACGGATACGAATACCCGCATACGTTTCGAAGCTGGCACCCTGGCTGGCTTTATACTGGTGGGAAGCATCCAGCAGACCAATCATGCCTGCCTGAATTAGATCATTCACTTCAACCGTATGGGGTAAGCGGGCAACCAGATGATAAGCGATACGTTTAACCAGGCCACCATGCTGTTCAATCAGCTGGTGCTGAGTGAGTTCTGATATTTGGCTGGAATACATGCTTAATCCAATCATCCTAACCTGCTTCCAGGCTAGCCTGTATCAGACGTTCAACAAAGAATTCCATATTTCCCCTCGGTTGTTTGGCTACGGGCCAGTAATCGATTTTTTTTGCCAGATGCTGAAATGCCGTGGCAGATTTGCTGCGCGGTAAAAACTCGACCACTGAACGTTGCTTTTTAACTGCCCGACGAAGATCTTCATCAAAAGGAACAATCCCCATAAAATTTAAGGTTACATCCAAAAAGCGATCGCATACCAGTGAGATTTTATCGAATAATTCACGACCTTCCTGAATACTGCGTCCCATATTGGCAATAATATGGAATCGTTCAACTCCATGCTCGCGACTCAGTAATTTGATTAATGCATAGGCATCGGTAATTGAGGCAGGTTCATCACAGACAACAACGATGACTTCCTGCGCCGCTTTGGTAAAACTGACGACACTGTCAGCGATACCTGCTGCACTGTCGATAAGCAGGATATCAATATGATCATCGAGTTCACTGAAAGCTTGAATCATACCCGCATGTTCAGCAGGGCTGAGTTCAGCCATTTTCTTAACACCGGAAGCCGCTGGGATAATCTGTAGCCCGGATGGGCCATCAACCATAATTTCTTTCAGGCTTTTATCTCCCTCAAGAACATGCAGCAGATTGAATTGCGGATGTAAGCCAAGCATCACATCGATATTGGCCAAACCCAGGTCAGCATCGAGTAGAACGACTTTTTTCCCTTGAGTAGCAAGTGCCACACCAATATTCACCGTGACATTGGTTTTACCCACACCACCTTTACCACTGGCAATAGCGATTACTTTTACCGGCTTCGGAATGTGGGTCATTTTTCGCAGACCACTTGCCTGGTCCAAGGGTGCATCAGCCATAAGCGGCAAAACCTCCGTAACTGGATACTGTATGAGGATCCAGTGCTTGTTGTTCAGATTGCATCAACTCACTGGCCTGATTCACCAAACTGTTTGGTCGTGCCAGACCGAGATCTTCAGGTACTTGCTGACCATCGCAGATATAGGCCAAAGGCAGTTGATGACGAATTATTGCAGAGACCGCACCTCCCAGACTGCTGCTTTCATCAGTTTTGGTCAGAATGCAGCCGCTTAATTTAAGGTGCGAAAACGCCTTAATGATATCATTCAGAGCAGAGTTTTGGGTGGTTGCAGACAGCGTGAGGAAATGTCGGATTCGGGGAGAATGCTGAGTTAACATAGCTATTTTTTGTGTTAATTGCATATCACGCGGATTCATACCTGCAGTATCGATCAGTATAAAGCGCCGATCAAGCATATCATTCAGTGCTTCACCCAGTTCCTGATGGTTTCGCGCGACTCGTAATGAGACGCCCAATATACGAGCATAACTACGCAGTTGCTCCTGACCGCCGATTCGGTAGCAATCAGTGGTAATCAGGCCTACCTGGCGTGCACCGTGTTTCAATGCGCAACGCGCTGCCAGTTTGGCAATGGTCGTGGTTTTACCAACGCCAGTCGGTCCCACCAGAGCCATGATGCCACCTTTTTCGATAATGTCCTGATCTGATAACGGGATTTGCGCCGCAAGTTTGCCTAATGATTGACGCCAGGCAGTTTCCAGATCATCAATTCCCTGACTGGCTGTAACCAGTTGTTTGGCGAGTTCAACATCCGTTCCCATGCGCATATGGCGTTGCAAAACTTGCATCTGGGTGGGACTTTGTCTTGCCATATCCTTCCAGGTTAAATCAGATAGCTGGTTTTGCAGCATATCCCGCAAACTGGCAATTTCTTTGCGCATCTGAACCAGAGTGGGTTCCTGCGACCAGATATTTTGTTGTGGGGCAACGTAAGCCGGTGCTTGCGGTTGAGCAGGATCAATTTCAATTTTGGGTTCGTCTGCGACAGCTGCGGGACGAGGAACATTATTCTGACGACGGAATTGCGTCTCATCGTAATCTGTAGCCGCCACAATCTCCACGCCACCATCAACGCGAGTATTAGAGAGGATAACGGCATCCGGACCCAGTACTTCACGTACTTCGCGGATTGCCTGACGTACATCTGCCGCCTGGAAACGTTTAATTTTCATCACATCACCTTCTTGTTATCGACCCACATTTGCCACAATGCGTATTTGTTTATCATCAGGTATTTCGTTGTAGGAAAGCACATGTAGTCCTGGAATCGCGTTACGGATAAAACGGGAAATCCAACCTCTTAATCCCGCCTGAACCACCAAAATCGCCGACTCACCCGACATCTCTTGTCGTTGAGCCGCTTCTTGCAGATTTTTGTGCATATTTTCTGCGAGTCCCGGTTCCAGACTTGCGCCACCTTCTCCAGATGCCTGTAATGTTTTTAGCAATATTTGTTCCAGCTCTGGATCCAACGTGATAATAGGCAGATCAGGTTGGGTGCCATTAATGTGCTGTACGATGGAATGTGCCAGCGCCATCCGTGTTGCGGCAGTGATTGCTTCGGGATCGGGATTGCGTGCTGCCTGTTCGGCAATTGCCTCACTGATGGTGCGGATATCGCGAATTGGAATGTTTTCCTGTAGCAGGTTTTGCAGTACTTTTTGCACCGTACCTAATGGGACGGTATCGGGTACCAGACCTTCCACCAGTTTGGGCGCAGTTTTGGCAAGATTGTCCAGCAGGTGCTGAACTTCTTCGCGTCCCAGTAAATCATGCGCATGATTTTGCAGGATTTTACTTAAATGGGTGGCAACAACTGTGTCAACATCAACCACGGTATAACCCTGGGCCTGGGCATGCTCTCGCTGGCTGGGCTCAATCCAGATTGCATCCAGACCAAAGGCGGGATCCTTGGTACGAATACCCTCTAATTGGGCGAAGACCTGACCGGGATTGATTGCCAGCATCCGATCGGGATAGACCTCGGCTTCACCAAAGGTCACACCAAATAAAGTGACTTGATACGCGGTGGGCGATAAATCCAGATTATCGCGGATATGCACCGGTGGAATTAAGAAGCCCATTTCCTGCGAAATCTTTTTGCGAATACCTTTGATGCGATTCATCAACTGGCCGCCCTGATTTTTGTCTACCAGTGGGATCAAGCGATAACCGACTTCCAGTCCAATTGGATCAACCGGACTTAAATCATCCCAACTCAGCTCCCGTTGATCTCGATTGGCTTCCTGTTGTGGCGGTGGAGCTGCCGCAAGTGTGGCGGCTTTTTGACGCTGTGCTATCAACCAGGCACTGCCAGCACCGGCACCGGCCAAAAGTAAAAATGGGACATTTGGCATGCCGGGAATTAAACCCATTCCGCCGATAATGCCTGAGGTAATGGCCAGGGTTTTGGGTTCTTTCAACAACTGAGAGAAAATCTGCTCACCAATATCCTGATCAGCAGTAGAGCGGGTGACCAGCAAGCCCGCAGCGGCAGCAAGCAGTAATGAAGGTATCTGGGCGACCAGACCATCACCTATCGTCAGCAGGGTATAGTTATGTGCTGCTTCAGAAAAGCTCAGACTATGTTGCAGAACACCAATGACAAATCCACCGATGATATTGATAAACAGGATCAGGATCCCGGCAATAGCATCACCGCGAACAAATTTACTGGCACCATCCATAGAACCGTAAAAATCTGATTCCTGCATGATTTCTTCACGACGACGGCGGGCTTCATCCTGATCAATTAAGCCAGCATTTAAGTCAGCGTCGATCGCCATTTGTTTACCGGGCATCGAATCCAGGGTAAAACGGGCGCTAACTTCAGCAATACGCGTTGCACCTTTGGTGACCACCACAAAGTTGATAATAACCAGAATGGCGAAAACGACCAGACCTACCGCATAGTTACCGCCGATAACAAACTCACCAAATGCTTCGATAACCTGCCCGGCGGCGGCAGTACCGGTGTGTCCCTCAAGCAGAACAATACGGGTAGAAGCGACATTCAAAGCCAGTCTTAGCAGGGTTGCTAATAGCAGTATGGTTGGGAATGCGGCGAACTGTAAGGGTTTTCTCACATAAACACTGGCCAGCACGATGGTCAGTGATAAGGCGATATTAAAGCTGAATAACATATCCAGCATAAATGCAGGAAGGGGAATGACCACCATGGCCAGCAATGCCACCAGGAACATTGGTGTCGCGACATTACCATTTAACACCCCACCTAAACGGCTTGTCAGGCTTGTATTCTCCATTGACTACTCATCTCGTTTAAATTCATCCGGTATTGGCAAGTCTTCTGTATTGAGATTTGGCTTGTTACCGCCCGTATTTTTATAACGTCTCAATTGGAAGACAAACGCCAATATCTGGGCTACTGCAATATATAGACCAGATGGAATTTCCTGACCGATTTCCGTGCTGTAATAGACGGCTCGGGTCAGTGGAGGAGCAGAGATAATGGGCACTTCGTGGTGATCGGCGACCATTCTGATTTGTTGCGCCATCAGATCGGTGCCTTTAGCCAGGACAATTGGAGCGCCAGATTTAGATTGGTCGTAACGTAAAGCAACCGCGTAGTGTGTTGGGTTGGTAATGATAACGTCGGCTTCGGGCACATCCTGCATCATCCGTTGTTGAGATAACTGGAGTTGCATCCTGCGAATCCGCCCTTTGACTTCCGGGCTACCTTCGGTTTCTTTATTTTCGTCTTTAAGTTCCTGTTTTGTCATGCGTAATTGTTTAGTGTGATTCCATAGCTGGAAAGGCACATCAATCAACGCAATCAAAATCAGGCTGGCACAAATTGCTAAAAATCCCCAGAGGACAATGAACCCCAGCTCTGTCATTGCCACTTCAACTTCCTGCCGTCCCAGTGTCAATAATCGGTCACGCAGACTCCACAGAATTAAGGTGCCTATGCTGCCCACCAGTAAAAACTTGCCTAGCGCTTTGCCAAGTTCAACCAGACCCTGAGGGCCAAAAATACGCTTAAGACCGCGAAGCGGACTCATCTTTTCCGGTTTGACGCCCATGGCCTGCGTGGAGAAATTCCAGCCGCCAATCAATGCCGGAGCTGCTAATGCCGCTATCAGCGTAATTGCCAGAAAACTACCGACATCAACAGCCATGATTTTCAAGGCGACAATCAGCTGCTGCGCCATCATATGCGGGTCCATGATCAACTTGCGGTTCAGCGAAAAGGATTGGGTCATTACCTCGCCGAGACTGCTGACCAGATTTCCACCTACAAACAGCATCGCCACCGCACTGGAAATCAATACCACTACTGTGCTTAATTCCTGGGATCGGGGGACCTGACCCTTCTCCCGTGCTTCATCAAGACGTTTACCCGAGGGGTCTTCGGTGCGTTCCTGACCGCTATCCTGATCAGCCATTGTTCACTACCAGCATTCGTGTCATTTGCAGCATTTGATCCGAAAAGTTAACCAGATGATTGCCGACCGCGGGCAGGGTGATATAAATGATGACAAAGCCCAAGCCGATGGTAAGCGGAAAACCGATCGAAAATGGGCTGATTTGTGGGGCAGCACGAGACAAAATACCAAACGCCAGATTGACCATCATTAAAGAGCCAATTGCAGGTAAGGCAATAATAACACCGGCTGCATACATCCAGCTGGCCAGCCCGGCGATATCACGAAAACTTTCCACTGAAATACCGCCGGCACCCATTGGCAAGGTGATAAAGCTTTCTGCCATCACCTGGATCAATACTAAATGCCCATTAATACTGAGAAACATCAGGGTAATGAAGATCAGATAAAATTGACTGATTACTGGCACCGTAGTGCCATTCTGAGGATCAACCATTGAGGCAAAACCAAGCCCCATCTGCATTGCAATAATCTGACCGGCGACGATGAAGGCATTAATCAATAGTTGCAACATAAATCCCATGCAGATACCAATCATCACTTCTTGAGCAATAAGCAGGATGCCTTCACCACTCAGCGGCGAGAATACCGGGGGGGGAGTATTGATGGTTGGAACCACCACGAAAGTGATGGCCAGAGCAATGATCAGTCTGGTTCGAACATTGACAAAATTGCTACTAAAAATCGGTGCCACCATCAGCATACCGCCAATGCGAAATAGCGGCAGCATATACGCCCCGAGCATCGCACTGATTTCTGCGATAGACAGATTCATCGCTAACCTATCAGGTAGGGAATGTTTTCAAACAGTCGAACCGTGTAATTGGTGACCAGACTGAGCATCCATGGGCCGGCTACCATCAATACCAAAATCGTTACCAGCAATTTGGGAATGAAACTTAACGTCTGTTCGTTGATAGAGGTAGCCGCCTGAAACATGCTCACGATTAAGCCGGCGATTAACGCTGGAATAAGTATCACAATAATCAGCAAAGTAATCACTTCAAGAGTTTGCTGCATAACGGTTAAGACGGTTTCAGGAGTCATCGCTAGATATAAAAGCTGGAAGCCAGCGTTCCCATTAATAATGCCCAGCCATCAATTAAAACAAATAACATCAGTTTAAAGGGCAGAGAGATCAGCATGGGTGACAACATCATCATCCCCATTGCCATCAAAACTGAAGCGACGACAAGATCAATAATCAAAAATGGTACGAAAATCAAAAAGCCAATTTGAAAAGCGGTTTTTAACTCGCTGGTCACAAAGGCTGGCAGCAACAGGCTGAAAGGTACATCTGCAGGACTTTCAATGGCGGAATAACCACCAATTTCAGCAAATAATTCGATATCACTCTCTCTGGTCTGCGCCAGCATAAATTCGCGAAAGGGTTGACTAACCTGTTCAATCGCTGCGGTTGCTTCGATATCGCCATCCATATATGGCTGAACGCCATTTTCATAGGCTGTACTGAAGACCGGAGACATGATAAAGAAAGTCAGAAACAGCGCCAGACCAATCATAATCTGATTGGAAGGCGTGGACTGCACACCCATTGCCTGCCGCAGAATCGCCAATACAATAATGATCCGGGTAAATGAGGTCATCATTAACAATGCTGCCGGTAACAGCGTCAACACTGTCATTAACGCCAGGATCTGCAAGGTCAGCGAATAACTTTGTGATCCATCTTCGCCAGTCGACAAGGTCAATGCAGGAATACCAGGCTCAGCTAAAACCAAGCCAGGCAACACTAGCAGTAACAAGAACAAACCAACGCTACGCATTATTTATGGCCTCGCTGCTGCATCATCTGTTTCAGCCGATCAGCAAATGACTCGCCCTCAGCGGGTGGGGAAATTTCACGAATGGGAAGTGGTTCGGATAGCGTATGCAAAGTGCTGATATGTTGCGCAGTAACACCAATTAAAAGCTGTTGTTCGCCCACTTGTATCAACACAGCTTTTTCCCGCGTACCTAAAGAGAGGGATCCTAAAACCTTTAATTGACCATTATGTGCTGCGTGAAAGAATTGACTGCGTTTAAGCATCCAGCCTAAAAACACAATTATCGCCAGCACCACAATCAAGCCAAAGATCGTTTGTAGCAATGTACTGGCATTGACTGGTGTGGAACTCATGGTTTCTGCGTTGACCAATAGTGGGAACAACGCAACAGAGTTCACCAAAATGACTTGCCAATATCTCATCGCAGTTTTTTAATCCGCTCTGCGGCGCTGATAACATCGGTCAGACGTATACCGAATTTGTCGTTAACCACCACTACCTCACCATGGGCAATCAAGGTGTCGTTAACCAATACGTCCATCGGTTCACCCGCCAGCCGATCCAGTTCAACCACTGAACCCTGACTTAATTGCAGTAAATTACGGATGCTGATTCGGGTACGGCCAATTTCCATCGAAATGGTCACCGGAATATCCAGAACCATGTCCATATCTACATCAGTACGTGGTTTACCTTCATCATCCAGTTTATTCAGTGGAGCAGGGCTGGGCCGGGCTGCTGATGACTCGGCATCGGCCTGCTCTTCAAGTGCTGCTGCCCAGTCATCCTGGCCGCTATCGTCATCGACCTGTTCTTCCAGTGCAGCCGCCCATTCGTCAGCCAGATCCTGATCGGATTGTTTTGTATCTTCACTCATGATTTTTAGCCTTTGTCATCTGGTAACTTGGTGTAGTGTCTTTGGGATGTTCAATAATTGAGGTGATTTTCAACGCCGCTTTTTCATTATGCTCACCATAGCTAGCACGGAATATCGGGATATTTTCCACCATTGTGGTCACCGTTTTGGGCATGCTGATAGGGATAATGTCGCCCACTTTTAATGAGCGAACTTGTTCCAGCGTCAGTTTCGTTTGCGCCAGTGTTGCCGAAACGGTGACATCCGCCAACATCAATTCTTCACGCATTGATTTGGCCCAGCGACCATCATCGGCAGAACGATCACTTTGCAGGCCGGTATCCAGTAACTCACGAATCGGTTCCAGCATCGAGTAGGGCAAGGTGATATGTAAATCTCCACCACCACCATCCAGTTCAATATGGAAGGTGGAAATAACCACTACTTCACTGGGACTGACAATGTTGGCAAACTGAGGATTGACTTCATGGCTGACGAATTCAAATTTTACTGGCATAACTGGTGACCAGGCTTCAGTCAAATCGGTAAAGCACAAATTCAACACCATCCGTATCACCCGTAACTCGGTGGCAGTGAACTCCCGGCCTTCTATACGAGCCTGAAACCGGCCTTCACCACCAAAATAATTATCCAGAATGGTAAACACTAATTTGGGTTCAAAGACGATAAGTCCAGTGCCACGTAATGGTTGTAGCTGAATCAGATTCAGACTGGTCGGAACAAACAATGTATGAACATACTCAGAGAACTTCATCACCTGAACGCCACCCACTGAAATCTCAGCGGAGCGGCGCAGCATATTAAACAGATTAATTCGTAAATAGCGGGCGAAACGTTCGTTGATCATTTCCAGCGTCGGCATCCGACCACGAATAATGCGTTCTTCGTTACCGAAGTCATAACGCCGTGGTTTGCCGAACTCATCCAGTTCAGGTTTATTCTGCTGGATATCGTCACCGCCAAGACCATTTAGCAGTGCATCGACTTCATCCTGTGACAATATATCGTGAACGGCCATATCTATTGCATTACCAAACTGGTGAAATAAACGGCTTCAAGCCCGGCGACATCACTATTCTGCTGTTTAAGGAAACTATTAATGGTTTCCAGCGATGCCTGCTGTAAAGCCTTTGTGCCCTCAGTCGTACTGAGATCGTCATAATTTTGACTGTAAAACAACATCAGCAATTCATGAACCAGTGCGGGTTCATGTAAAGCAAACAGATCAATGGATGCCTGATCGCGCGCCATGACTTTCATTTTGATTTGCAGATAGCGGACCCGATCGTTGCTTTGCTCTGAGAAATTGACAATAAAGGGGGCGGTCACTTCATGATAAACCGGAGTAGCTTTCTGTACCTCTACCTCGGCATCCTCTGTCGACTCATCCGAAGCTGCATCTTTAGACAGCCACCAGTAAACACCTGCCCCTATGATAGATAACAGCACGACAATCCCAATAATCATGATGATTTTGGTTTTTTTGCTCATGCCTTGTTTGAGTTCGATATCTTTTTGTATTTCAGCCATGTTGTCTATGTCCTATCGATAAATTATTCAAAGCAAATACCGTGCCTGTTCATTGCCAGAGAAAGGTAGTGAAATACACTGCTTCAAGGTTGCTGTTACCTGTCTCTTCTTCAAAAATGGCTTTAATACGCTGATAAGCTTCTTCTTGGAGTTGGGTACGACCTTCCAGACTTTTTACTGAATCCATATTTTGCTCTGCAAATAGAATACGCAGCGTGTCCTGAATCATTGGTAGGTTACTTTCTGCACTGGCCAGGATGGCTGGATCTTCTGACTTTAACGCTACCTTGATTTGCAGATAACGTGCCTGATCATCACTTTGCCGCAAAAAATTAATGGTAAAGGGCTCTTCAATAACGTAATACAATGGTTGATTCGGCTGGCCACCTCCCGCATAACATACATAGCTGGTAAAACTGAGCAATGTGATTATTAATGCGTTCAGCAGATTTTTCATGACTTGGTATACTCCTTTGCGGAATGAGCTGGTGATATCAGCAACTGATTATGACAAGCTTAGGTAATGCGTGAAAGGGGGCAATTTGTCTAATAATGAACTAAAGCAAAATCAGGTGCCGAGAGCGAGCAAAAAAGATTTCTGGCTGACCCTGCCACAATACTGTCTGCCACAACACTTATTATCACTGCTGATGCACCGAATTTGTCGATTAACCACACCCTGGTTTAAGAATCGCATAATCTCAATTATTATTCGCCAGTATAAGGTGGATATGTCGGAAGCGGTAAATCCAGATATTAATTCCTATCAGCATTTCAATGCTTTTTTTACCCGCAAAATTAAACCCCAAACCAGACCAGTCGCATTGGGGAGTGACGTAGTTGTCTCTCCGGTAGATGGTTGTTTAAGCCAGTTGGGCTTTATCGAACAAGGCAGAATTGTACAGGCCAAGGGCCATGATTATTCAACGCTCGAACTATTAGGTGGCGATTCAGCAGTAGCGGAAAAGTTTGATGGGGGACAATTTGCGACAATTTATCTGTCACCACGTGATTACCATAGAATCCATATGCCTGTTTCAGGAAGTCTGACCCGAATGCGCTATATACCGGGGAAATTATTTTCGGTTAATCCACTTACCGTTCGCGGTGTACCGAGATTGTTTGCCCGCAACGAGCGCGTGGTCACAATTTTTCAGACCGACTTTGGACCTGTGGCGCTTATTCTGGTTGGCGCTATTTTTGTTGGCAGTATGGAAACAGTGTGGCATGAAGGCGAGATTACGCCACCATACACCAAAGGTATTCTGGACTGGCACTATACCGATGCCCATATTCGTCTGAATAAAGGTGAGGAGATGGGGCGTTTCAACATGGGGTCGACGGTGGTTTTATTATTACCACCTGGCGCGCCAACCTGGACAGATAACTGGAAAGCCGAGATGAAGATAAAACTGGGTCAGGCCCTGACCTGAAGTATCTAGATAATCAAACGCAAAAAAACCGGACATTGTCCGGTTTTTTTGTTTGCTATCTAGACATTGTTACGCCAGGCGTGACAACTGTTGTCCTTTAATTGCTCCACTTCTTCCGGACCCCAGGTACCCGCTTTATAGGTGTGGATGAAATCTTTTTCTTCAGACCATTTCTCCAGGATCGGATCAACCGCTTTCCAGGCCAGATTGACTTCATCAGCACGCAGGAATAAAGAACGATCACCTTGGATAGCATCCAGTATTAATGCTTCATAAGCATCAAGCTTGTGCTTGTTGTCATCCGACTCCATTGTTTCCAGACCAACGGTATGCGCTTTCATTTCCAACCCGGGTTGTTTGGCCTGTAGTTCAATACGCAACGTATTGTCAGGTTGCAGACCCATGACGATCCAGTTGGCATGACTTTCACCTACTTTGGTGTCTTTGAATAATTCCAAAGGCGGTTTTTTAAAGCGAATGGCAATCATCGCTTTTGATTCCGGCATGCATTTACCGGTGCGCAGATAGAAAGGCACACCATGCCAGCGCCAGTTATCAATATAGACTTTCATCGCGGCATACGTTTCGGTCACACTGCCTGCAGGTGCATCATCTTCTTCCAGATAACCTTTGACCGGTTTGCCGTTGATTTCACCTGCCGCATATTGGCCACGGAAAGCATGTTGATCAACGATGTCTTTAGTGATTGGACGAATTGATTTGAGAACTTTTACTTTTTCATCGCGTAATGATTCATCATCCATGTCTGCAGGTGGTTCCATTGCGACCAATGCCATCACTTGCAATAAGTGACTTTGAATCATGTCACGTAAAGCGCCCGAACCATCATAGTAGCCAGCACGGCCACCAACACCTTGTTGTTCGGCATGGGTGATCTGTACGTGATCAATGTATTTGTGATTCCACAAGGGTTCTAACAACAAATTGGCAAAGCGGAAAACAAAGATATTCTGAACCGTGCCTTTACCCAGGTAATGATCGATACGGTAAGTCTGTTCTTCGGTGAAGTTTTTGCGCAGAATGCGTTCCAGTTCAGCGGCACTTTTCTGATCGTAACCAAAGGGTTTTTCGACCACCAGATGACGCCAGCCATCAGTTTCCTGATTCAACCCAACGGCAGAAAGCTGATCGCCCACTACGCTGAATAGAGAAGGACTGATGGAGAGGTAAAAAACGATATTTTGAGAGAAACCATTTTCCGGCGTGGTGATCAGTTTTTTCAATTCGTGATAGCTGAATGCTTCGTTGATATCACATTTGAAATAATGCACTTTCTTCAGAAAAGTTTGCAGTAATTCGTTATCGATGCCACCACGAACTCTGGGAGTAACGTATTCTGTTACCAGCTCCTGCCACTCTTCCTGGGTGCTTTCTTTGCGTCCCATACAAATGATGCGGGTGTCGTCGGTTAAACGATTTTCCGCTTGTAAATGATACAAGGCGGGCAGCAGTTTTTTCTGGGACAGATCGCCGGTGGCGCCGAAAATAACAATAGTACAAGGTTGCATGGTTTCTCCCGTTACAAGGCTGTGACTATGCCTTTGAGCGTATATAATTGAGTAATTGTACAATTTTGGGAGAGCATAGTGCGAAAAATTCTGTTTGCAAGTAGTGAAGTGCATCCGCTGATAAAAACCGGTGGCTTAGCGGATGTCTCAGCCAGTCTGCCATTGGCCCTTTCACAGATGCAGCAGGATATTCGTATTATCATGCCGGCATATCGTGCCACACTGCAGCAATTAGGCGAATGTCCGCTGATTGCCACAGTAAAACTGGAGGGCTATCATCAGCCCATCCAGCTTCTGCAAGCACAATTACCGGATAGTGATGTTGTCGTGTTGCTGGTGGATTCTCCTGAGCATTTTGATCGGGATGGCGGACCTTATTGCGATACACAAGGGGCAGACTGGGCGGATAATGCGGCACGTTTTGCGTTATTTTGCCGCGCTGTTGTAGCGGTAGCCACCAATCATGCTGGGTTAGACTGGCAACCCGATGTAGTGCATTGTAATGACTGGCAGACCGGTCTGATTCCGGCGTTACTCAGCCTGGAAAAGACTCGCCCGGCTACTGTTTTCACCATTCATAACATGGCCTACCAAGGGTTGTTTTCCCGTGAAGTATTTGAGGTGCTCGATTTGCCTGATGCGTTATGGCAGATCGAGGGCATTGAATTTTACGGCATGATGTCCTTTATGAAAGGTGGCCTGGTTTATGCCGACCACATCACCAGCGTCAGCCCCACCTATGCGCAGGAAATCTGTCATTACGAATACGGTTATGGCCTGGAAGGTTTACTGGCCTTGCGTTCAGAACAATCACGACTCAGTGGTATCGTGAATGGTATTGATACTCAGGAATGGAATCCGCAAACCGATAAGTTCATCAGTCACCACTACAGTATTAAAAACCTGCGACCCAAATTGCTCAATAAAAAAGCATTGCAGCAGCATTTCTTTCTTCCCGAATCAGCCGACACATTGATGTTTGGCATGATCAGTCGGCTGGTGTCGCAAAAAGGTGTGGATCTCACGATTGATGCGATTCATCGTCTACTGGCAGAAGGCAAAGATGTCCAATTGGTTTGTTTGGGAAGTGGCGAAGCCGGATTTGAACAGGATTTGCGTGTTTTACGTGCCAGATTTCCTGATAAAGTGGGCATCCAATTTGGTTATGATGAAGCATTGGCGCATAAAATCGAGGCGGGTGTTGATGCGTTTTTGATGCCATCACGATTTGAACCCTGTGGTTTGAACCAAATGTATAGTCTGCGCTATGGCACGTTACCTGTCGTCAGAAATACCGGTGGCCTGGCCGACACAGTAGTCGATGCGAACGAAGAAAATCGTAAACAGATGTTGGCAACAGGCTTTAAATTTACCAAGCCCACCGTCGAGGATTTGTACAATACTCTGTTAACGGTGAATGAATTATTTTCACATCCCCGGTTATGGCGACGGATGATGCTGACTGCAATGGTGCAGGATTTTAGTTGGATAAATAGCGCGCAAGCCTATTTGCACCTTTATCAGCAATTAGTGGATAACTCATGACAACACGGCAAGTTGATTTCAGTAGCGCTGTGGCGCTTGATTTACTTACGGACAAAGATTTACGTTCACACGTCCGTTTTTTGGTGAATTTATTGGGCGAAGTTATCGCTGAACAGTCCGGGCCTGAGGTTTATCAGGTGATTGAGCAGTTACGCAAAGGATTTATCCGACTGCGTAAGGAAGATGATGTTGAGCTGCGTCAAACTCTCAAGGATAAAATTGAATCGTTGGATGAACTGACCTTACGTGAAGTTATCCGCGCTTTTAATCTGTATTTCAGTCTGGTCAACACGGCTGAAGAAGCCTATCACCACCACAATCGACAAATTCAACTGCGAAACGGTGGAAATCTCTGGCATGGTTCGTTTCTGGATACACTGACTCAGTTCAAAAATGAAGGTGTATCAATCAAACAGCTACAGGATTTGCTGGAAAAACTGGTTTTTATGCCGGTGTTTACCGCCCATCCAACCGAGTCTAAACGACGCACCGTGATGGAAATCTTACGTCGCGTGTTTTTGCTTGATGAGAAACTTACTGAAGGTCTGATAACATCGTTTGATCAACAGCAGATTCGTAACCAATTGAAACGTCAAATCCAGCTGCTCTGGTCAACTGATGAAGTAAGAGCGGTTAAACCATCAGTTCGCGATGAAATCAAAAACGGATTGTATTATTTCAATGTCAGTCTGTTTGATGCAGTGCCACGCAGTTATCGTAACCTGGAGAATGCTCTTCGTCGGGTTTATGGTGATGAACTGGATCCGGAAACACCAATTGTGGTGCCAGATTATTTACGTTTTGGCTCATGGATTGGTGGGGACCGTGATGGCAATCCCTTTGTCACTGCGCAAACAACGGAAATGGCGATAGCGCTGCAAAAGCGCACGGTAATTCGACGTTATCTGGAAGATGTCACTAAACTCAGTTTTATTCTGACGCAGACGCAGCCACTCTGCGAGATCAATGCTGATTTGGCTACCGATATCGAACTGAGCGAACAACGTTTTGCCGGAGCCTTTTCAACCAATCCGCAACGGTTTATTAATGAGCCTTACCGTCGCAAGCTTTATATGATGCGCTATCGGCTCAAAGATAATCTGGCTGTTCTGGAAGAATTCTTTCGCCCGGATCTGCAAATTGAAAGTCTCGGTGTGGCCTATCATAACGAAGATGAGTTTCTGGCGGATTTGTACCTGATACATAAATCACTGGTGGATAATGGCGATATCGCGATAGCTGCCGCTGAACTCACCGATCTGATTCGGCTGGTCAAAACCTTTGGGTTTTATCTTTATAATCTCGATATTCGTCAGGAATCATCAAAGCATACTGATGCGGTGGGCGAGATATTAGCGCTCACTGGCCTCAATCGCCATTATCTGCAAATGGATGAAGCAGAGCGCCAGACGTTGTTATCGGATTTACTGTCGGCCCCCAGATTGCCAGAAATATACGGCGATTTGCAGCCAGACTCTCTGGAAATTCTCAATGTATTCAGATTAATCGCCCGACTGCGGGTAGAGGTCAGTGAAAAAGCATTTGGTAATTATGTGATTTCCATGACCCATCAGGCCAGTCATATTCTGGAAGTAATGCTGCTGGCCAGATTTGCCGATTTAATTGGTCAGGATGAACATGGCTGGTTTTGCCATATCCGGGTAGCACCATTATTCGAAACCATTGAGGATCTGGAGCATATCGAGCCGGTAATGTCTGCTTTGCTTGAGAACAGTCAGTACCGCACATTGCTTAGTGCTTCCGGCAATATGCAGGAAGTCATGCTTGGCTATTCGGATTCCTGTAAGGATGGTGGCATTCTGGCATCAGCATGGAATTTATACCAGGCGCAGAAAACCGTCAGTCGACTTTCAGAACAATATGCTATCGGTTGCCGAATGTTTCATGGCCGTGGTGGCACCATCGGCCGTGGTGGTGGCCCGACGCATGATGCCATATTGGCTCAACCGGTCGATACCGTGCACGGTCAGATTAAGTTTACCGAGCAAGGAGAAGTGCTGTCATTTAAATACGGTAATACGGAAACTGCGGCCTATGAGTTAGGTATGGGGGTCTCTGCATTAATTAAAGCCAGTAGGGGACTGGTAACCGATTCAGCTCAGGAAAAGCCCGAATACCTTTCGATCATGCATCAACTGGCACAGTTGGGTGAACAGCAATATCGACAATTGACCGAGCAGACTCCCGGCTTTCTCGACTATTTCTATGAAGCCTGCCCAATCAGTGAAATCGGTTTGATGAATATTGGCTCACGGCCTTCACATCGTAAGGTCGGCGATCGATCCAAGTCTTCGGTCAGAGCGATTGGGTGGGTGTTTGCCTGGGCGCAATCAAGACATACCTTGCCAGGCTGGTATGGGATTGGTAGTGCGATTGCCACGTGGATTTCTGGGGATCCTGAAAGACGTCAAATACTGCAAAAAATGTATTTTGAATGGCCGTTTTTCCGGGCAATGGTGAGTAATACCCAGATGTCACTTTCCAAGGCTGATATGGATATCGCGGCAGAATATGCTGATCTGTGTATCGATAAACAGCAGGCGCAACAGGTACTCTCTGTTATACGTAATGAATACCAGCAAACAGCCAGTCAATTATTACAGCTGACAGGGGCGGAGACGCTAATGGCCGAAAATCCCCAATTAGCCTTGTCTTTACGAAGAAGGCAGGCTTACCTGGATCCGCTGAATCATATCCAGTTACTGTTATTGAAACGTTATCGGCATGGCGATTACAGTGATGCGGAAACAGCCAAATGGCGCGATCCGTTGTTGCGCAGTATCAGCGCCATTTCACAGGGAATGCGTAATACCGGTTAATCGTCTTTGGCAGCACGATCCTTCTTGGGAATATAACGCGGTTTATCTTCCTTGCTTTTGGATCGTGCCTTGTTAGCCTTGGCCTTGGGCGCAAGCCCCTTCAATTTGCGGATGGGCAAGCTGTGGCCAAGGTGATATTCAATGCGTTCCAGATTTTTCAGATCGTGCGTTTCAACCAGATTAATCGCCGTGCCATGTTTATCTGCCCGACCGGTACGGCCAATACGATGAATATAGTTATCACCGCGAAACGGCAGATCGTAGTTAATGACATGGGTAATATCTGCTACATCCAGCCCCCTGGCAGCAACATCGGTGGCTACTGTGACCTTGATTTGACCGGCGCGGAATTTACGAATCCGTTCGCGGCGTACAGATTGATCAAAATCACCATGTAACAGCTGAGCGGAGATATTCTGTGACTGTAACCAGTCGCAAACTTCTTCAGCACGGATTTTTTTATTACAGAATACTAAGGCTCGTTGGCAGGCCGGTGCGTTGATAAATGCTAATAATAAAGCCTGTTTATGTTCACGGTTATCAGCCAGATAAACCTGCTGAGTAACATTCTCTGCCAGTTGATTGGCCGCATTAATATGAATTTCCTGCGGGTCGGTAAGCAGTTCGTCGGCAAAAATTCTGACACCACTGCCTGCCAAGGTTGCCGAGAACAGTCCAGCCTGGAATTTTGATTTAATAGCGGCGAGCGCCATCAGCACATCAGGACCCTGACCCATATCGAGCATGCGATCGGCTTCGTCAATAATGACCAGTTCAACTGCTGATAAATCGACTGATTCATCATTTACCAGACTTAAAAGACGACCGGGCGTAGCGATAATAATGTCGCATTGAGCAGTAGCGTGTTGCACCTGCGCCCAAGGCGAGGCACCGCCGGTCAACATGGCGATGGTCGGTTTAAAGGCTTTACCGAGTTGATGAAACACATGCTGGATCTGAAATGCCAGTTCGCGGGTGGGAGCGAGGATCAGAATACGAGCCTGATCGTGCTTATGGCGTTCATCATTGAGGCGTTGCAAAATTGGCAGGATAAAGGCCGCCGTTTTCCCGGTACCGGTAGCGGCACAGGCCAATACGTCCTGACCGGCCAATAATGCCGGGATCGCCAGTTGCTGGACCTCAGTCGGTTTTTCAAAACCACTGTCGCGCACAGCGGCAATCAATTCATCATCAAGGAATAGATCGTCAAAAGTCATGGTGTTTATCTTATCAGTCGAAAGCGCCTGTGGGATCACAACAGGCATAGAAGTGGCGGGCAATATAACACAATATTGCTGCTAAGCCTGATGTGGTTGTTTTACTTCAGGTAGTCAAAACCAGCAAACAGCCAGCAATCATGACTGCGCAAGCCGCTAATCGGCGAAGAATATGTTTTTCATGAAAAATGCGGTAGCCGAGAAACACCTGCAATACCATACTGAGTTGGAATAACGCCAGCGAATAGGCCACCAGTAATTGCGAAAAAATCAGCATAGTGGTGTATTGCATCAAAAAAATAAAACCGCCCAGCCAGAGAAAATGACTGCGGTGTTGTCTGGCTGCTTGCCAATCCATTTCCCAGCGTTTGCCACCAAACCAGTAATACAGACCAATCGATAATGGCAGGCCAAATAAACACCAATAGACTGTGGTTGCCAGTGCACCGCCACTCAATACGGCATTTTTAAGTGGCAGGGTGCCAATTGAAAATAACAGTATGGATAAAAACCGATATTGCACTCCGCGTTGCATGAATAATTGCGATAGTCGGTTTGCAGATGGAGTTGTGGCCGGAGGGAATAACAAAAAACTGCCAAGCAAAATGATTATAACCCCGCTGAGCCCCTGCATACTGGGCACTTCGCCCAGAAAGATCAGCGCAAGAATCATCGAAAATACAACTTTATACGCGTTCAGTGGGCCGAAAACCGATAAATCAGTTTTGGATAAAGACAACACCAGAAATAAAGTGCCCGCCATATCCAGCAGAGCAGCCAGCAGAATATTGATCCAGAAGCGATGATCAATGGCACTGTGTTCCACCAATAGTATTAAAGGCAGACTAATGCAGGCCAGAACGAGATAGGAAAGCATCACGATAAACAGTGAATGCAGACCTTTGTGAGTGAACTGTTTTTGAAAAACGTTAGCCGCGGCGGAGGAAAATATCCTCCCTAGGACGATCAGTAACTCCATTACTCAGCAGAGTTTAATGGCAGATAATTATTTTCAGCATTGGTTTGATAAGCATTAAACATCTGGTAGTTGGCGTCCGGATCAAAACTGAAGACGATAAAATGATCCTTGCGTGAGCCCATTTCCATGCCTGGTGTACCGACCGGCATCTGCGGAACCGACAAACCTTTGATATGAGCAGGTTTATCGATCAGTAATTGTCTAATATCATCAGCCGGCACATGGCCTTCGATCACAAAATCATTAATAACGGCGGTATGACAGGAAGCCATATTGTTGGGCACACCAAGTTTTTGTTTAATTGTCGCCATATCATTACGGATCTTATCAATCACTTCGAATTGATGTTTTTCGAGATGCTCAATCCATTTATGGCAGCACTGACAATTGGCGTCACGATATACAGTAATCGTTTGTGGCTGTTCAAGTTGCAGACGAGCCTGATCCCATTCGCTGGCGTGGAGAGTAGATGCTAAAGCCAGACTCAGCAGTAAAGTCAGGCCGAAATTTACCATTTTATTAAGGGCACTCAATCATAATCTCCTGATCCTGGCTGTTTTTCTCGACATACTCCAAAGCCCACAATGTCGACTTATTATTTTCAACATCAATCATCTGCGGCAACTCGACACAATCGATTCCATGGTTTTTAAAGTGATCGATTTCAGTTTCTGTCAGCAACTGCGGGTTATGCCAGATGGCTGAAATATCATCACTGATTTCAGCCTGAAAAGCTTCCAGACCCTCACGAGTAAAAATAATAAGTACCATGATTATGGGATATCCAAATAGGCTTTTTCAGAGATAGTCGCCCAATCTTCATCCTGTTCACGAAAGTTTTTATAGGCTTGATGAACAGTATTGAATTTAGGATTTTCCGCGGCTTCTTCAGCCAGAGTCTGTTCAGTAATTTTTTTGAGCGTATTCAATACATCCGCTGGGAAGGGAACGATATTGATATCATCGCGCTGACGTAACTCTGCCAGTGCAGCCACATTCTTCTGTTCCATTTCGGAGGCCATTAACAAATTTTCTGCTTTGGCTGCATTTTCGATAATAGCTTGTAAATCAGGCGGCAATAAATCCCAGGCACGTTTATTAATACTGAGTTCCAGCACAGCACCTGGTTCCTGCCAGCCCGGATAATAATAAAATCTGGCTGCGCGATGCAGACCCAGACGTTGATCGTGGTAGGGCGCAATCCACTCAGTGGCGTCAATGGTATTGCGTTCCAGCGCGGTATAAACTTCACTGCCAGCAAGCAGAATGGGATTACCGCCGGCTTTGGCAAAAACTTTGCCCCCTAAGCCGGGGATACGCATTTTTAAGCCTTGCAAATCGGCCATCGAGTTGATTTCTTTATTAAACCACCCCCCCATTTGAATGCCGGTATTGCCTAACGGAAAAGGCACAATATTGTATGGCTCATAGACTTCACGCCATAAATCCAGGCCACCACCATGATATAACCAGGCATTCATGCCGCGTGGGGTCATGCCAAATGGCACGGTAGAGAAAAACTGCGCTTCTGGTACCTTACCCGCCCAGTAATAGGCACTACCGTGGCCCATTTCAACGGTTCCCTGAGAAACAGCGTCAAAAGTCTGCAAAGCCGGAATCAATTCACCACCGGCAAATACTTTAACCTTGAGGCGGCCATTGGACATGGCTTCAAGGTTGGCGGCAAAGCGTTCAGCCCCTTCCTGCAGCACCGGGAAACCCGGGGGCCAGGCGGTTACCATTTTCCAACGATAGATTTTACTGGTATCAATTTCTTCGTTAAACGGGCCAGTGTCATCAGGACCACAGGCGGAGAGTAAGCAGATGCTTACCAGCAATGCCAAGCGTCGTATAAATACGGATAAATGCATTATCGTTTTCCTGAATTACAAGGTTTCAAGTTTGGCATAGGCCAATACCAGCCATTTACTTCCGGCTTGTTTGAAATTCACATGAACACGAGCGTGACTGCCATTGCCTTCAGTGTCAATAATCACACCCTGACCAAATTTCTGATGCATCACCTGTTGCCCGGTTCTGAACCCGTTATCTTCAGCTGATTGTGATCGACTGGCAAGTGCCGTCAGACCAGATGCGGCCATATTTTGTGGAGAACGTACCTGATGAACTCGTTCAGCGGGAATTTCACTCAAAAAGCGCGAAGGGCGAGGATGCATTTCCTGCCCATACAAATAGCGTGATTCGGTATACAACAGATAGAGTGTTTTGCGTGCCCGGGTCATGCCGACATAACAAAGACGGCGCTCTTCGGCCAGTCGCAGCGGGTCATCAGCTGATTTCTGCCCCGGGAACAGGCCTTCTTCCATACCCACCATAAAGACGATGGGAAATTCCAGACCTTTGGCGGAATGCAGGGTCATTAACTGCACACAATCCTGCCATTGATCACCCTGGTTTTCGCCAGCTTCCAAAGCGGCGTGCGCAAGAAAAGCATCCAGTAACGGCATCTCTTCTTCATCGTCAGCGCGCATAAATTCACGACTGGCGTTAATCAGTTCGTCCATGTTTTCAATGCGACCCTGGCCCTTTTCGGTTTTGTCCTTGGCGAAATGGGTACGTAAACCGCTTTCGTCGATCACCAGTGCAGTCAGTTCATGTAATGACATGGTGTCATCTTCAGGTGTGAGTGAATCAATCAGCTCCAGAAAACTCGATAAGGCGTTGGCTGCTCTGGCAGGGAAAACTTTTTGTTGTAAGGTATCCACCGCAGATTGCCACATGGATTGATTGGTTTCCCGGGCATATTGGCGCAGCTGGGTTAACGTGGCTGCACCAATACCTCGGGTCGGCGTATTTACAATACGTTCAAAGGCAGCATCGTCACGACGATTACTGACCAATCGCAGATATGACAATACATCCTTGATTTCAGCGCGTTCAAAAAAGCGCAAACCACCATAAACCCGATAGGGTACAGCCGATTGCATCAAGGCTTCTTCAATGACCCGTGACTGAGCATTGGAACGATACAGCACGGCAACATCACTGCGTTGTCCACCCTGATTCATCCAGTTGCGTACTTCCTGCACCAGATAGGCGGCTTCATCGCGTTCGTTATAAGCGTTATAAAGCTGGATGGGTTCACCATCGGCATCCTCGGTCCACAGTTCCTTGCCAAGACGTTCACTGTTATTCGCGATAACCGCATTGGCTACGGCCAGAATATTGCCGGTGGAACGATAATTCTGCTCCAACCTAACAGTACTGGCGTCGGGATAATCTTTATGAAATTTCTGGATATTCTCAATTTTGGCGCCACGCCAGCCGTAAATTGACTGATCGTCGTCACCGACAATAAACAGATGTCCGGTCTGACCGGCCAGTACTCTTATCCAGGCATACTGAATGGTATTGGTATCCTGAAACTCATCGACCAGGATCTGCGAAAACCGTTGTTGATAATGCGACAGAATATCTGGACGTTTCAGCCACAATTCATGACTGCGCAGCAGTAACTCGCCAAAATCGACTACACCGGCACGTTCACAGGCCTGTTCATAGGCCAGATAAATCGTCAGCATGTTTTGTGAATACGGATCTTCCCCAGCTTGCAAATGCGCGGCACGAAGACCTTCGTCCTTTTGGCCGTTGATATACCATTGAGCCTGCTTGGGCGGCCATTGCGCTTCATCCAGAGACATGCCACGGATAATGCGTTTGATCATGCGCAATTGATCATCGCTGTCGAGGATCTGGAAACCTTGCGGCAGACCAGCCTCCTGCCAGTGCGAACGAAGTAAGCGATGCGCCAGACCATGGAATGTACCAACCCACATACCGCCAATAGGATAGCCGAGCATCTGTTCGATACGACCACGCATTTCTGCGGCAGCTTTATTGGTAAAAGTGACTGCAAGGATGTTTGCCGGTGATAAGGCTTCTGCCTGAATCAGCCAGGCAATTCGATGTACCAGAACACGTGTTTTACCACTTCCGGCACCAGCAAGAATTCGCGTATGCCCCAGCGGTGCAGCAACTGCTTCGCGTTGTGGTTTGTTCAGATCATCAAGTAGTTCAGATACATCCATTAGTTTCGTAACATTTCGGAGTGGTGGCCCGGAAAAGCATCAGCTCGAAATAATATGCGATGCAGTGGGTTAAGGCATCTATAGATACAACTATCCCCACAGATGGTGGGGATAGCATTGCATTATGGATTTAGATGTTGCTGTCGAGAAACGCAGCCAATTGTGATTTGGTCAAAGCGCCGACTTTTGTGGCTTCCACTTCACCATCTTTAAACAGCATCAATGTCGGGATACCACGAATACCATAACGAGGTGGGGTATCTGGATTTTCATCGATGTTCAGTTTGCAAACTTTTAATTTGCCTGCGTATTCAGCGCCAATTTCTTCCAGCACCGGCGCAATCATTTTGCATGGACCGCACCATTCAGCCCAGTAATCAACCAATACAGGCATATCAGACTGTAGAACCAGGCTGTCAAAGTCGCCATCGGTCACATTAGTGACGTTTTCGCTCATGTTTTATCTCCAGTGGTATCTAAAGTATTGGACCGCTATACTCGCAAGCCAACATTGAGTAACATTTTTTCTTATCAGTAAAGGTAATGCAAGTATTTATATGAGTGCTCACCTCACCGACACGGCATTTTCATCGCTGCCACTCCATCCGCTCCTGCAGAAAGGCTTGCAGCAAGCCGGTTTTGAATTTTGCACGCCGATTCAGGCTCAGTCTCTACCTTTATTGCTGGCAAACCACGATGTCGCGGGTCAGGCACAAACAGGCACCGGAAAAACCATCGCCTTTTTATTGGCCACATTTCAACGCTTATTAACGAATCAGGATGCGCAAAAACCTGCTTCAAAGCAACCTCGCGCATTAATATTGGCACCCACTCGGGAATTGGCAATTCAGATTGTAAAAGATGCTGAATTACTAAATAGTCATGCCGGATTGCGCATTGTGATCGCTCATGGCGGTAAAGATTATCAACGTCAGCGTGATGCAATCGATGACGGTTGTGATGTTTTGATTGGTACACCGGGACGTCTGCTGGATTTCCATAAACAACGGGTGTTTAACCTTAACAATATTGAAGCAGTGGTGCTGGACGAAGCCGACAGGATGTTTGATCTGGGCTTTATTAAAGATGTGAGGTTTTTTCTGCGCCGCTTACCCAGTCCTGAAAAGCGTTTAGGTATGCTTTTCTCTGCCACACTTAGTTATAAAGTGACTGAGCTGGCTTACGAACATATGAATAATCCGGAGAAAGTGCAGATCGAACCGGAAAAAATGATGGGTGATCGGATTGAAGAATGGGTTTATTACCCGTCAAATGAAGAAAAAATACCGCTACTGCTGGCGTTGATTAAGCGAATTCAGCCTATCCGCAGCATTGTTTTTGTCAACACAAAACAAGTCGCCGAGCGGGTATGGGGGTTTCTGGAAGGAAATGGCTACAAAGCTGCTTTATTATCTGGCGATGTACCGCAGAAAAAACGTGAAAGCCTGTTAAAACATTTCCAGGATGGTGAGTTTCCGTATCTGGTGGCAACCGATGTGGCCGCGCGTGGGCTACATATTCCTGAAGTCAGTCATGTGTTCAACTTTGATTTACCGCAGGATGCTGAAGACTATGTGCATCGTACGGGTAGAACCGCGCGTGCAGGTGCCAGTGGTATTGCGATAAGTCTGGCCTGTGAAGAATATGCTTTTTCGTTGCCTGATATAGAGCAATATATCAAACATAAATTGCCGGTAGCGCAAAGCACCGATGAGCAGCTTGAAACACCTCAGCCCAGAATTAAAGCTGAACGAAATCCAGCACCACGCCATAAAAATAAAACTCGTGGAGATAATAGCCATAACAATCGTCCGCGCAGCGGCAAGCGCAATAATGGCCCCAAAAAACCGGTAACTTCGGATGCAAATCAATAGTAACTTACCGGTACTTTTTACTCCGACAAGACAACCGGATGAGTCGTCTGTCCGACTCCCGGTGTTGTTGGATAAACAATCTGATTTCAATAATGTAAATCGCCAGCCTGTTATCAGCCGTCCAGTCATTGGGGTAACCAGTGATAATGATAGTCAACAGGCACGTTATATTCGTAATTTCAGTCTGACCACCCGTGAAACTGAGCGTGAGTATACAGCCCAGAACAGATTGCCAGCACAAGTTCAGGCCTACCTGCAGGTAGAGGCCCTTAAGGATGTTCCGACTCAGGAGAGATTATTTGATGCAATGGCTTAAGCTTGTCTTGATTTGCAGCGTTATCTGTTTATTTTCAGCTTGTGCAGCCAATTCGAGTGATGGTTCACCTAACCTTTCCAGCTTTGCCAAAAGTAACATTGACGATGTTATCGAGCTGCATCAGCAACGGGTTATGCAGGATCTGAAAACGTTAACTATCAAACTGTATCAACGTAATCCCTATCAGCGTCATGATCGCCATATGCGTACACTGGAAGACAGTGTAGCCAGATTATTTATGTATCCGGCGGATGTCGGTTTTGCCAAATGGGATGGGTTTGAACCGACCGAGATTATTCGTCTGGCTCTGACGGATGATTATGATGGTGACAGGGTGCTGGCCTTTACCGTGGGCATGCGGCGGATGTTAATGGCTTCGTATAATAATCAGTCAGAATTTTATTATCTGTCATCTATTGATCAGCAAAAACTCTATAACAGCGCACGAAATATCGAAATTGCGGCTTGGATGCTGGCGGAAAAGCGTGATGCAAAGGGTAAGCGGTTATTACTCAGTGACAGCCTGCAAGATGAGTCCAGGAACTTGAGTTTTCAACGTATTATTGGGGGCATGATTGCGACTCAGGATAATATTTCCGCCATCATTGCGCAGAAAAACGGTCGACTGGTAAAAACGGTGGTGGTGCAGGCGGCCTCGATGATGTTTTTACCCATCTGACTACTTATTTTGCGCCAATCGCCTGCAGCATAATACGTTTTTTCAACCACTGGGATTTATTGACCTGGTTCATTCCGGCTGTTCTCAACCAGCTGACAGGTTTAGCAGACTGGGTAAACAGGCGATGAAAACCATCCATACTGAACTGCATCAGCAGATTTTCTGCCAAACGACGGCGTTGATATTTTTTTAACGTATGCAAGCTGCCAATCTGACGTTGCAGCTGTACTGTCCAGACAAGCGTTTCTGCCAACGCCCTGGCATCCTGCAAGCCAATATTCACGCCTTGTCCGGCTAACGGGTGAATAGTATGTGCTGCGTCACCCAGCAAGGCGAATCCCGGTTTTACATAGTCTCTGGCATGCGCTAATGCCAGCGGGAAACTGGCCCGCTCAGAAACCAGCTCAACTTTGCCCAGTTGATGGTCAAATGCTTCTGCAAGTCTCAATTCAAAACTGTTTTTGTCGATTGTTTTAAGTTGTTCTGCCTGCTCAGTTGGTAAGGACCAGACGATCGAGCATAAATGTGCATCATTCAATGGTAAAAAGGCGAGAGGACCACCAGATAAAAAATGCTGCCAGGCAGTTTTCTGATGCGGTTGTTCAGTGCGTATGGTCGCGACCAGTCCATGCTGCTGATAAGCCCAGCCTCGGCTGGTAATCCCGGCTTGCTCGCGTAATAAGGAATGTGCACCATCTGCAGCCACAATCAGGTCGGCAGTTAAAACTCGGCCATTTTCCAGAGTGATTTGACCAGTTTGATAATGTTGTGGCTTTTCGGGACAGATTAAGTCAATTTGCCGATGATTGGCTGCTAAAGCGATTGCCTGATGCTGAATAAGCTGATTTTCAACAATATGGCCAAGATAATCGACCCCGATTTCAGCTGCCGAGAATTGCAGAACGCTATCGGCTGTCTCCCAAACCTGCATTTTTTCAAAGGGACCCAGTCGCGAGGAATACAGATTTTGCCAGACATTTATCTCTGTCAGGATCCGCTGGCTTGCAGGATTAATCGCACTGACACGTTGCGATGGAGCATCATCAACCGCCAGTTGTTCTGTTTGATGCGCTTCAATTAAGGCAATCTTTAAATCAGTCTGCTTTGCCAGTAACAGGGCAAAGGTGGTGCCGACCATGCCACCACCGACAATAATCACATCATAGTGGTTTTTCATAATGGCAGTCCCCGACTGAGTCTGGACTGTTTACCGCTAAGTCCCATGCTTGTTTTAGCCAGCTGATTTTTTAATCCAGGCAGTCCATTAAGTAACGCAAGACTCAGCGAACGACCATGTCCAAGCAGAAAATGGTTATTGCTGAAGGTGTTCACCAGAAAATCCGTAGCATTGACCACTTTATCCTGATCCTTTTGCTGCCAGTCGGAATAATCCTGTAACAAACTGGCATGACCACAGTCTTCAGGATGGGCGGCGATCAACTCTGCCAGAACCGCTGCATCACGTAAGCCAAGATTAAAGCCTTGGCCGGCAATGGGGTGCAGGCTGTGGGCTGCATTGCCAATTAACACGACTCGATTTTGTACAGGCTGATTGGTTTGCATTAACCCTAATGGGTAGCAGCTACGCTGACCAATTTTTTCAAAATGGCCAAGACGATAGCCAAAGGCTTTCTGCAGCCGTTCAGCAAATTGCTGTTCGTTACTTGCTAACAGGGCTTGCTCTTCACCTGTTTTCACCGTCCATACCAAACTGCAACGACCCTCAGACATGGGCAATAAGGCTAACGGGCCATGTTCAGTAAAGCGTTCGTAAGCCCAGTTCTGATGTGCTCGTTCAGGTATCACATTAGCTGTGATGGCGGTTTGCTGATATTCACGCTGCCAACTGGTTAACCCCAGTAAGTCCCGAATGGTAGAAAATTGTCCATCGGCACCGACCAGTAATCTGGTGGTAAGTTGCTGCCCATCAGATAACGTTACAGTGACTGATGTAGCATTTTGCTCCAGAGTGTCAACCTGCAGCGGTGTCAGAATGCTTAGCGTTGGGTGTTGCTGTAATGCCTGATTTAATTTAATACCCAGATGTTTTGCGGTCATCACTTGACCCAACGCCGGAACCTGTTCTTTCTGGGCAGTCAGACGTGTTACGCCAAAATGTCCCCGATCTGAAATATGAATGCCGTGAATCGGCGTGGCTTTATCAGCCAGCTGCGACCAAAGCTGCATGGTTTCAAAAATGCGTTGAGATCCATAAGACAAGGCAATACCGCGGTCATCAAAACCAGGTTGGTGGTGTTCCAGCAGATCCTGAGCTTCTACCAACGCAATACGTAAACCGGTATTTTGTAGTGCCAGGGCCAAACTTGACCCCACCATGCCAGCGCCAACAATCAGTAGATCAAAATCGGTTTTCACGATGTTAGCGAGCTCCAGCCATCAGGGCTTCAATGTCGTCAATTTCTTTCGGCGCGGCAGCAGATAATACTTCGTGCCCCTCTTTGGTCACCAGCACATCATCTTCAATACGAATCCCAGTGAAATGCCATTTTTTATCAATATGTTCCGGATCGCGAATATATAAACCTGGCTCGACGGTTAACACCATACCTGGCTCCAGTAAGCGCCAGGTACTATCAATTTTATAATCGCCGACATCATGCACATCCATGCCCAGCCAGTGGCCGGTACGGTGCATATAAAATTCACGATAAGCCTGATCTTCAATTAACTGATCAACATTTCCCTGAAGCAAACCAAGTTTGACCAGGCCTTCCGTGAGAACCTGCACAGCCGCTTCATGCGGTTGATTCCAGTGGTTTCCGGGTTTGACTGCCTCAATAGCGGCATATTGCGCGTCCAGCACGATTTGATACAACTCCCGCTGGGCCGGCGTAAATTTGCCATTCACCGGGAAGGTTCGAGTGATATCTGCGGCATAACATTGGTATTCGGCACCGGCATCAATTAACAACAGATCATTGTTTTTCAATTTACTGTTGTTTTCGATGTAATGCAGAATGCAGCCATTTTCACCGCCACCGACAATAGAAGGGTAGGCCGGACTGCGGCAGCCATGTTTCATAAACTCATGAATCAGTTCCGCTTCGACTTCATATTCGAACTTACCCGGTTCGGTAAACTGCATTGCCCGGATATGTGCTTTGGCTGACGCCTCAGCCGCATAGCGCATGTTCTTGATTTCCTGGCTGCTCTTAAACAGCCTTAACTCATTGAGGCAGTGCTCCAATTCGATGATTTCAGTAGGGGAGTGTTTGCCGGAGCGGGAGGTCTGGCGAAGATGATTTAGCCAGCCGACCATATGCTGATCAAATGCAGGCTGGTTGCCCATGGTGTAATAGACTTTTTCCTTCTCTTCCATCAGGCCGGGCAAAATATCATCCAGATCGGCGATAGGATAAGAATCATCTGCGTCATATAACGCAATGGCACCTTCCTGACCGGCACGATAACCATCCCAGATTTCTTTATCGAGATCGCGTTCCCGGCAGAACAGGATAAATTCGCCGTGTTCCCGTCCCGGGATCAATACCAAGACTGACTCTGGCTCATCAAAACCACACAGGTAATGAAAATTACTGTCACTGCGAAATGGAAAATCGACATCGCGGTTACGTGGATGAACCACAGCGTTCGGTAACACGGCAATACTGTCCGGCCCCATGATTTCCATCAATCTCTGGCGCCGTTTGGCGAATTCTTTTTTAGTCATTAATGCTCAATTATCTTGTCTTCGGGAGTAGTTGGATTTAACTCACCATAAAGCAGGAACAGACCCATTCGGAGATATTCCACTAATTCTTCGTAGTTATTATCGTCATCGTCACTGGGTTGCAATTCAATATCATCCACCTGGCTGATTTGTAACACATCAGTCAGATATTCCTGACAATCTGCGGGCAGTTCAGTTTCGTTGGTCAGGCCAGAAACCCCCAACCCGTAAACCAGACCCTGAGACCAATCGCTTAAAGCAGCAAGCCGTGAGCCCAGCGGCGCGTCATCATCCGGCAGTTCCAGCTGAAAATCGAAATCAAGGCTGTTAAGAGACTGCATCGTTTCATCAAACAGCCCCAGCAGGTTTTGTTTTTCTTCTTCGCCAGGGTGGTAGTCCTCAAATAAATCGCTATACCAGGTATTACGATTGGCCTGAGAATTCATACACAACAAACCGCATAATGCGCCCTGCAACTCGGCTGTGCTGGCAGGACCATCGGCGGTCACGTTTTCCGGTGACAGGGATGGAAAATATAATTGAGACATAGAGATACAACCTGAAATTAAAAAACACATCATGCAGTTGTTGACCGGGTCAACGGCGCACGTCTATAGTTAGGCATTATTCTCGCATAGCCAAGACGAATATTAATGGATAAAAACCCGATTCAACAATTGGAACAGCAGCTCGATGAGCTGTTACGGGCCAGTAGACGCTTGCGTGAAGAGAATATGTTACTTCGTTCTCAGCAGGCAGCCTGGCTTAGTGAGCGCGCGCAATTAGTTGAAAAAACTGAAATTGCCCGTACCCGCATCGAGAATATGGTTAATCGACTGAAGCAGCTGGATGAAGAACTATGACCGTACCTGTTCACGTCACAATCCTCGGCAAAGATTATCAAGTTGCCTGTCCTGAAGATCAACAGGATGCGCTAATTGCCTCTGCGCGCATGGTGCATCAGAACATGGAAAAAATCCGTAACACCGGTAAGGTGGTGGGGGTTGATCGCATTGCAGTTATGGCGGCTTTAAATATTGCGCATGAGTTGCTGTCATTACAGCAGGATGAAAGCCAGGACATCAAAAAAGTTAATGAAAAAATTTCTCTGCTTAAAGAGCGGGTTAGTGCATTTATTAACGAAGATAGGCAGTTGGAATTATAAAATACTGACGACTTGGGGAATAAAGTTGCGTATCATTTAATCAACCCTGCGGTGAGCGATAGCGACATGTGTTGTCTTGAGCCGATAAGCAAATGCTTTAGGAAACCAAATTTACGGGGTTGAAAAACAAGCCCGCTCCGACGGGAAGTTTGCCATCCCCATGCGGTTTCCCACTTGAACCAACAGGTTCAAGAACCCCGTTCGTAACGCCACTGTGGGGCCTTTCTATAACTTCTCTGTTGTATCTAAATCTTGATTAGCGCATTCCTAACTGATTTATCTTCATTAATAGCTTATTGAGCATCTCACGCTCATCCCTGCTTAAGGCATCGCTAAGTTGTTTTTCATGTCTTGCCAAGACTATCTCTAATGCTTCCTCAATCAGCTTTTTGCCTTTATCGGTCAGTTTTACCAAGCGACTACGCTGATCATCCGCACATTGTCGCCGGGTTATTAAGCCGTTTTTTTCCAGACTATTAAGCACTTTGGTTAAACCACCTGAGCTCACCAGATTCACCTGGCATATATTGGACGGGGTTTGCTCGTAGGGTGGGCCCTGCAGGCGCAATGATGCCAAAGCGTCAAATTCACCCACATTCAGATGAAATTGCTCCATCACAATTTTTGCATCCGAAAAAAATAATTCACGCGCACGAAACAGCCGCTTTATTGTCTCTGCTACAGCAAGATCATCGCCGTGCCAACAACTGCGCATTTGTTCGAGTGTTTCTTCTATGCTTAATATGCGATCTGCCAAGTGAGTTCCTCCTGAGATGACAGAATTATGACAAAAAAATTTACTTGCACGTGAAAGAATCTTGCATTAACCTTTCCAGAAACCTTTCTAGAAAGAATTCTAAGCTATTCCCTTCGCTTTCACCAGCGAATAACAAAGGATCTGTCATGCGTGATAACTCACTTGATACTAAACCCGCCTCTCTGCAGGCTTTAGCCATCACTGCTTTTTTCTCGTTAAGCCTTCTGTGTCATTCGGTTAGTGCTGAACAAAACCTTCCCAGAGTTCAGGTGGTGGAACCTGAGGTCCGCACGTTGACAGAGTGGAAAGAATTCACCGGTCGTTTTGAAGCGGTGGAGATGGTTGAATTGCGGGCAAGAGTAACAGGCTATCTGGATAAAGTGCATTTCGACGATGGCCAGATGGTTGAAAAGGGAGACTTATTATTTGAAATTGATCCACGGCCTTATGAAGCAGCAGTAGCCAGAGCTGAAGCAGAACTGTCCAGAATGGATAGTCAACTGAAACTGGCTGACCTGGATACCAAACGGGGTGAACGTTTATTAACCCAGAGTGCGATTTCTCAGGAAGAGGTGGACACCCGTCGGGCACGTTTTCAGGAAGCCAATGCCAATGTGGCATCCGCTGCTGCTGCGTTGAAAACCGCCAAGCTGGATTTACAGTACGCCAAAATTACTGCTCCGGTAAGTGGGAGGATTTCTAATCGCCGGGTTGACGTCGGTAACCTGATTGGCAGTGGTGATACAGGTGAAGCTCTGACCACCATTGTCTCGCTGGATCCGCTGCATTTTGTGTTTGACGTATCAGAAACCGAATATCTGGAATTGATTCGTTTGCCAGAGGGCCAGGAGCAATTGGTGAATGGCAGAACCATGCCGACGGAACTTAAATTAATTGATGAAAAGAACTGGACCCGTGAAGGTCGCATCGATTTTGTTGATAACCGGCTTGACGAAAATACCGGTACCCTGAGAATGCGTGTGGTAGTAGACAATGCCGATGGTGTTTTACGTCCGGGACTTTTTGCCCGCTTACGTTTGCCGACCAGTCAGAATGCAGAAGCGATGCTGGTTCCGGATAAAGCGATTGTGACGGATCAGGCAGCCAAAGTGGTGATGACGGTGGATGCCGAAGGCAAAGTCATTCCCAAACCTGTTGAACTTGGAACATTACAGGGTGATATGCGGGTAATCAGAAGTGGATTAACTGTATCAGATCGAATTATTGTTGAAGGCTTGCTGAGAGCGCGTCCGGGTACCGAAGTGAATGCTGTTCCATATCAGACTGAGGAACAGACTAATGTTGATGGACAAGACTCATGAAGTTTACTCACTTCTTTGTTGAAAGACCCATTTTCGCGACCGTTATTTCGGTCCTGATTGTCCTGGTGGGCACAATTGCCTATAGCAATTTGCCTGTTGCACAGTACCCTGAAATTGCGCCGCCCAGTATCGCGGTCACTGCTACTTATCCCGGTGCCACAGCCGAAACTGCTGGTAATACTGTCGCGACAGTATTGGAACAGCAGATCAATGGTGTAGAGAACATGCTCTACATGAAATCTGAAAATACCTCAGATGGGCGCACCTCACTGAATATCACCTTCAAGCCGGGTACCGATTTGGATACAGCACAGGTGCTGGTGCAAAACCGCATTGCCATTGCCGAGCCTTTGCTTCCGGAGGAGGTGACTCGACAAGGTATCGATATTCGTAAAAACTCACCTGATTTGATGATGGTTATTCATATTCTGTCTTCAGATGGCAGTCGCGATAACCTCTATGTTTCAAATTATGCCAGAACCCAGGTAGTCGACCGTTTAGCCCGTATAGACGGGGTCGGTGAAGCGCGGATTGTTGCCGAGCGGGCTTATGCCATGCGGATCTGGATTGATCCGGAACGAGCTCAGGCGTTTGGTTTAACAGCGAATGAAGTGGTTGCCGCTTTACGTGAGAACAACACCCAGATTGCTGCCGGTACTATCAACAGAGAACCGATTGAAACCAAAGGCGGTTTTGAGTTGAGTGTGGAAACGCAGGGCCGACTGCTGGAAGAAGAAGAATTCGGCAATATCATTGTAAAACGTGGCACTGATGGTCGGACCGTGAGATTACGGGATTTAGCCAGAGTTGAGTTGGCTGCACAGGACTATAACAACATCGGTTATCTGGATGACAATCTGGCTTTACCGGTCGTTATCTTCCAACGCCCGGGTTCCAATGCATTGGAAACTGCTCAGGCGTTACGGGCAGAGATGAAAGATATTGCTCAAACTATGCCTTATGGGGTCGAATACCAGATTATTTATGATCCAACCGAGTTTATCGCCAAATCCATCGAGAAGATTTATCACACCATTCTAGAAGCCATCATTCTGGTCATTTTGGTGGTAATGCTGTTCCTGCAGAGCTGGCGAGCATCCATTATTCCTATTTTGGCCATACCGGTATCACTGATTGGTACGTTTGCCGTCATGTCCTTGCTAGGAGTTTCATTAAATAACCTGTCGTTATTTGGATTGGTATTGGCAATCGGTATTGTGGTTGATGACGCCATTGTTGTGGTTGAAAATGTGGAGCGTTACATACGAGATGGATTCACTCCTCGTGAAGCAGCACATAAAACCATGGATGAAGTGGGCGGCGCCTTGGTGGCTATTGCTATCGTATTGACTGCCGTATTTATTCCGACGGCTTTTATTTCAGGCATTTCCGGGGCGTTTTATCAGCAATTTGCCTTGACCATTGCCACAGCAACCATTATTTCGCTGATTGTCTCTTTGACATTATCGCCGGCTTTATCAGCGTTGTTATTAAAGCCACATGTTGAAGGCCATCAGCCAAATGGTATTTGGGGCAAGCTTAGTTCTCCATTTCGTGCGTTTGGCAATGGCTTTAATCGTGCCTTTGAGTGGATGGGGGATCGTTATTCGGCACTGACACGCAAGTTGTTACGCATGATGACGGTAATGCTGCTGATTTACGTCGGTTTGATCATGTTGACTGGCTATCAGTTCAATAAAGTGCCAACAGGGTTTATTCCTGAACAGGATCAAGGTTATTTGATCAATGTCCTACAGTTACCCCCTGGCGCCACGTTGGAAAGAACTGATGCGGCAGCACGCGAAGCTTCGGCACGTTTAAGAGATGTTCCCGGCGTTGCACATGCGGTTTTGTTTGTTGGTCTGGATGGACCTACTTTTACCAACGCATCTAACTCAGCGGTTATCTTTACGCCATTGGATTCGTTTGAAGACCGCATTGCCGCCGGTATTACCATCGATGATATTGTTGCAGGATCACAGCAGGCCTTATCTCAGGTTGATGCAGCGATGGCTTTTGCGATCAGACCACCGCCAGTTAGGGGTATGGGGAACTCTGGTGGGTGGAAACTGTATGTTCAGGATCGTGGCGGGCTTGGGCTGGAAAGGTTACAGGCTGTTACCAATGAGGTGATTGGCGCAGCAAATCAAACAGATGGTTTATCGGCAGTGTTTACCTTCTTTAACTCTGGAACCCCCAGAATTTACGCTGATATTGATCGTACCCGGGCAGAAATGCTCAATGTACCGGTAGGCAATGTTATCGATACCCTGGAAATCTATCTTGGCTCACGTTACGTCAACGATTTTAACTTTCTGAATCGGACTTATCGAGTTGTGGCGCAGGCGGATGGCCCTTACCGTGATGAAATTGAAGATATCGGTAAATTACGTACCCGCTCTGATAATGGAGCGATGGTGCCCATTGGGACGATAGCGACGTTTGAAAATATTACGGGACCAATACGGCTGCCGCATTACAATCTGTATCCTGCGATCGAAGTGCAGGGCAATACCGCACCGGGTTACTCCAGTGGCGAATCACTTGCCATTGTCGAAGAACTATTAAGCGATACATTGCCGGAGGGAATCAGTTTTGAATGGACTGAGCTGGCCTTACAAGAGAAGTTAGCTGGCGACACAGCCTTTCTTAGTTTTTCACTGGCAGTCGTCTTTGTCTTTCTGTTACTGGCAGCGTTATATGAAAGCTGGTTACTGCCCCTTGCAGTAGTGTTGATTGTTCCTATGTGTTTACTGGCAGCGATACTTGGGGTCAGTTTGCGCGGTATGGATAACAACATTCTGGTGCAGATTGGCTTTGTGGTGCTGATTGGGTTGGCATCAAAAAATGCCATATTAATTGTTGAGTTTGCCAAGCAGGCTGAAGATCGTGGTTTGAGCCGACTGGATGCTGCAGTTGAAGCAGCACGTACACGTTTGCGTCCAATCCTGATGACATCCTTTGCCTTCATTCTAGGCGTGGTACCATTAGTCTTGGCCTCTGGTGCTGGCGCCGAAATGCGGCAGGCCTTAGGAACGGCAGTATTTTTTGGTATGCTTGGTGTGACCTTCTTCGGACTGATATTTACCCCGGTCTTTTATGTTTTCTGCCGCTGGCTGGCTTCATTAAGGGATAAACGCGCGCAGCAACAAACCGCTGATGAAGTGAATTAAGTTCAGCTGGCTGAGCTGGTTTGATCATTGAAACTCCATGGTCTCGAGCGAGTCCGATTAAGCGTCACACTATTTTTTGGAGGGATTATGAAACTATTGACGAGCATAATGATTGCGCTGACATCTTCAGTAGCACTTGCTGATACACAGATCGAGCTTTATGAAGTGGACAAACAGGGAACCGGCAAAAGCCTGGGAACCGTAGCAGTACATCAATCAGCATTTGGTCTGGTTTTTACCCCGGATTTAAAATCGTTAACACCCGGTTTGCATGGCTTTCATGTGCATCAGAATCCAAGCTGTGATGCCGCTGAAAAAGACGGTGAAATGGTGCCTGCATTAGCCGCTGGTGGTCATTATGATCCCTACGATACTGGTAAGCACGACACCCCTTGGGGCAGCGGTCATGCCGGTGACTTGCCACCGTTGTATGTAGCCGATGATGGAACAGCAACTCATCCAGTGCTTGCACCACGCTTGACGCTTAAAGATTTACAAGGGCGTTCATTAATGATTCATGCTGGTGGTGACAATCACTCTGATCATCCTAAACCCTTAGGTGGTGGCGGTGCCCGAGTCGCCTGCGGTGTAACGGATTAATCTCCGTCAACTAGATAAATCAGTAATCAGACCGGAAGCAAGATTGAAATATTAAGTCCGCCTTCCGGTCTGTTTGTTGCAATAATCTCTCCGCCGTGGATTTCAATAGCACGATGAGCAATGGTCAGCCCCAGACCGATACCATCTTGCTGGTGGTTGTCACGACTGCGAAAGAACGGCTGAAAAATTTGCTGTAAATCCTGTTCAGCAATTCCCGGACCCTGATCTTCTATAGTGATTTGCCAATGGCCGGCTAATTTTTCAGTGGTTAGTTGGATCACTCCATTCTCAGGTGAATACTTAATCGCATTGCGCAAAACATTTTCAATAGCACTATGAATAAGCTCAGGGCGTGCAAACAGACTGATTTGCTCAAAAGTATTGTGCGTTATCTGAACATGTTTATTCTGGGCTTCAAAACGAGCGTCCTCCACAATATCCAGCAGCATTTCTGTTAGATCGAAAAGTTGTCTTTCATCATTTTCAGTTGTCGGATTTTCCAGACGAGATAAATTCAGCAACTCACCGATGAGATGATCGATACGCTCGGATTCACGTTCAACCCGATCCAGCATTTTTGCGGTTTTATCCGGACTTTGCTGTGCCAAACCAATCGCAGCCTGCATCCGTGCCAAGGGTGAACGTAACTCATGAGAAACGTCGTGGAGTAATCGTTTCTGTGCATTCAGCAACTGGCTTATGCGCCCGGTCATATAATCAAAATTCTGCCCCAGTTCAGCCAATTCATCACGACGTTTTCCCATAGCCGGGCTAATTCGGGTATCCAGTTTGCCATCTGCAACATCATTAAAGGCTTTCTTTAGAATACGGATGGGTTTGGTAAACCACCAGGCCAGTAAAGCACTGAATAATAATCCCGACATCAACCACATGCCCAGTAATAATAAGAGTGGTGGTTTAGGAGGTTTGGACCGATCCAGCTTCTGGCCGAGTTTTTCAGGGGAGGGGATAAATAACAGCAAGGCTCTGCCATCTTCCAAAATTACTTGTTGGACAGAGCGTATTCTTTGATTTTCAAATAATAATTGTCTCGTCGTTGCCAGTAATTGCGGATCAATATTCCGTTGCAGAATATCCTGATTATCCTGATTAACGGCGAAAAGCTTAATGCCATTACGATGTTGTTCATGGAGGTACTTTTTTAGCGGCTCAATACCGGCATAACGCGCTATATCAGCCGCACTGTCGACAAGGTCAGTAGCTTTCCAGCCCATTTGCACTGGAATTGCCTCGAAGGACTGACGTTCAGCATTATGGCGTAGCCACATGCCACTGGCGACACCAATACTCGTCAGTAATAAAGCCAGTAAAAAAGCGAAAAAGAATTTCCAGAATAAACTTCGCATTACTTAATCAACTGATAACCTTTACCGCGGACTGTCTGAATATAAGAATGACCATCCTGTTGTTCTCCCAGCTTGTGCCGAATACTGCTCATATGCACATCAATACTGCGATCAAAGCGTGCCAGCGGCCGGCCTAATGCTGCTTCTGATAATGCATTTTTACTGACGACCTGACCGGCATTTCTTGCAAGGGATTCCAACAGGCTGAATTCGGTGCTGGTCAGTTCCAGCGCGGTATCAAACCATAAGGCTTTACGTTGTTGAGGCCAGAGTTGTAACGGACCCGTTTGAATAACGGTTTCATCCTGTTGCTGCTGTCGGGTGATTTCACTGCGCCGCAAAATAGCTTTGATTCGAGCAATTAATTCTCTGGGAGTACAGGGTTTAGGTACATAGTCATCGGCCCCAGATTCCAGTCCCATGATGCGATCAACATCGTCACCCTTTGCGGTAAACATTAAAATGGGCACATGACTTTGCTGACGGATGAGTTTTAATACTTCAGTGCCACTCATATCAGGCAACATCACATCCAGAATCACAATATCGAAATCTCCCTGCAAGGCAAGCTGCAGGCCTTCTGTTGCTGTATCTGCAGTGCGAACCTGAAACTTCTCTTCCTCCAGATAGTCTTGAAATAGACCAGAAAGAATCACATCATCATCAATAATTAATACTTTGCTCACAGAGATGTCCTGTTATTTTTTTAAAGTAATGATACGTCCGCAAATATTAATCAGCTAATTGTAAATCAGTGTTTTACCTGAATTTACATATCAAAACAGTCATTAACAGTTAATCCATCAATACTGTCTGCAACCTGTCGAACGACAGTATTTCGTTAAAAAATAACCTTTTTAGGAGAATACCTATGCGTAGCAAATTAATGGCGCTCAGTTTGATTCCAGCTTTATTTTTAGCAGTACCTGCCATGGCCGATAAACATAAAAGCTGTGGTGAAGGCAGTAAATACAGCGATATGAAGAAAATGCACGGTGAACATGATGGTATCCCTCTTATGTTGCAAGGCATTGATTTAAACGAGGATCAAAAATCAGAAATCAAAAAATTAGTTGAGGCTCAGCAAACTGATAAAAGAAATGATATGAAGTCGCACTGGGAGCTGCGCAAGAAATTAAACCAATTGGCTTTTAATGATCGTCTGGATCAAAACAAGCTAGAAGCCATAATCAATGAAGCCACAGAATCTCATGCCGACAGATTAGCTAAAAAAGCTAAATTGAATAATGCGATTTTCAATGTGCTAACAGCAGAACAAAAACAGCAGCTGAAGCAGAAAATGGCCGACTCTGAAAACCGTAACAAGCCTTGAATAAAATTACTTACCTCATCCTGACAATGAATGCAGGATGAGGTTTTTATGGGCGTTGTTCAGGATTTCTTTTGAAGCAGTGAAATTACTGAAGCTGTTTGCGGGCGCACACCACGCCAGATATAAAAGGCTTCTGCGGCCTGTTCAACCAGCATGCCCATACCATCAATTGTCTTGGCTGCATTATGTGTTTTAGCCCATTTGATAAATGCTGTATCAGCTTCGCTGTACATCATGTCATAACAGCAGGCGCCACTTGCCAGCACCGTATCAGGCAAAGGAGGTACTTCACCCTGTAAACTGGCTGCGGTGGCATTAATCACCACATCAAATTCACCGTCAATGTCATCAAATCCACCGCCATGAACATTGCCCAGATGGGCAAACAGCTCGGCAAGGTGAATGGATTTTGAAGCTGTTCGGTTGGCAATAAATATTCCGAGCGGTTTGTATTCAAGTAGGGGCGCGATCACGCCACGTGAAGCGCCACCGGCTCCAAGTAATAAAATTCTTTTGCCGGTAAGCTCAACCTGATGATTGACCGCTAAATCACGGCAAAGACCAATGCCATCTGTATTGTCACCAAACAAGCTGCCATCACTATTGAATACAACGGTATTAACTGCTCCAGCCAATTCGGCCCGGGCAGATTTTTGCTGGGTTATCTCCCAGACCTGCTCTTTGAATGGCACCGTTACATTGATGCCTTTTAACTTAAGCACGTCGCGAAGCTGTTGAAGACTGTCATGCAGTCCGTCCAACTGTACTTCAATCGCTGTATATTCAATATCCTCACCGGTTTGTCTGGCAAACGAGGCATGAATCAGCGGGGATATACTATGGTGGATCGGGTTACCGATCACGGCGTATTTATCTGTCATGATTTAGCGCTGTAACTGTTGTGCAATATCTTTAGCGAAATAGGTGAGGATACCGTCGGCACCCGCACGTTTAAATGCCAGCAGGCTTTCCATAATAACTTCTTCACTGAGCCAGCCTTTCAACGTTGCTGCCTTGAGCATCGCATATTCACCACTGACCTGATAAACAAAAGTGGGTTTCTGGAAAGTCTTTTTCACCCGGTACAAGACATCAAGATAGGGCATGCCGGGTTTAACCATCACCATATCAGCACCTTCCTGAATATCCAATGCGACTTCATGTAAAGCCTCATCAGAATTGGCTGGATCCATCTGATAACTGAATTTATTGCCACCGGCTAAATTCCCTGCACTGCCCACAGCATCGCGAAATGGTCCATAAAAACTGGAGGCATATTTAGCGGAGTAAGCCATGATACGAGTATGTATGTGCCCGGCATTTTCCAGCGCGTTACGTATCGCGCCAATACGTCCATCCATCATATCGGAGGGAGCGACTACATCGGCTCCTGCCTCGGCATGAGATAACGCCTGTTTGATTAATACTTCCACCGTTTCATCATTAATAATATAGGCGTTGTCATCAATCAGACCATCCTGACCGTGAGTGGTAAAAGGATCCAGAGCAACATCAGTCATTACCCCCAAATCGGGGAAGGCTTTTTTTAAGGCTCTGACAGCGCGTTGCGCCAGACCATCGGGATTAAACGCTTCTGCAGCATCCAGTGACTTCTGCTCCAATGGGGTCACTGGAAACAATGCCATCATCGGGATGCCCAATTTGTGAATGATTTCAGCTTCCTGAAGCAGCAAATCAATGCTCAATCTCTCCACCCCAGGCATTGAAGTGACTTTTTCTCGTTGATTTTTGCCTTCGAGTACAAAGCAGGGATAAATCAGATCATCGACAGTGAGCTGATGCTCTCGAACCAGTCGCCGGGAAAAGTCATCTTTGCGCAAACGGCGGGGTCTTTGTTGTGGAAAAGCGGAAAAATTAAAATACTGTTGGGTCATAAGTTCTGCCAGGTAAATAAGCTGCGCTTCATACTACCGCTGGCAAGGTAACTTGTCATCGTTTTTAGCGTGGACGCATAGGCTGCAGATAGGCTAAAATTGCAAAGATTTTGTCCGGGGAGAACGTCGTCCCCTGTTCCTTTTTTATCTGGTGGAGGTTCCCCTTGCGTACAACTGCGCTACTTGCTCTTGAAGATGGCACGGTCTTTCACGGCGAATCAATCGGTGCTGTGGGCCAGTCAGTTGGTGAAGTGGTCTTCAACACCGCGATGACAGGTTATCAGGAAATTATTACCGACCCGTCGTATTGCCGCCAAATCGTCACCCTGACTTATCCGCATATCGGTAACGTTGGCGTCAATAAAGACGATGAAGAATCTGACCAGGTGTATGCCAGTGGTTTAATCATTCGCGAACTTTCACCGGTCATGTCCAGCTGGCGTGGTGAAGAAGCTTTGGATAAATATCTTGAGCGCCAGAATGTAGTCGGACTGGCTGGTATTGATACCCGGCGGCTGACCCGTCTGTTACGGGAAAAAGGTGCGCAAAAAGGCTGCATCGTTGCTGGCGATAATATTGATGTTGATGCGGCAATTGCTGCGGCCAAAGCCTTTGCTGGTTTGAAAGGCATGGATCTGGCCAAAGAAGTTTCAACCAAACAGGCTTATGAGTGGACTGATGGTATCTGGCACATCGACAACCAGTCTCGTAAAGCCGAGCCGCGTTTTCATGTGGTTGCCTATGATTATGGCATCAAGAAAAACATCATGCGTATGCTTACCGAACGTGGCTGCAAATTGACAGTAGTGCCCGCACAAATGCCTGCTGAAGAAGTCATGAAGTTGAATCCTGATGGTATTTTCCTGGCCAATGGCCCGGGTGATCCAGAACCTTGTGATTATGCGATTAAGGCGATTCAGTATTTCCTCGATAAAGAGATGCCGATTTTTGGTATCTGTCTGGGACATCAATTACTGGCATTGGCCTGTGGTGCCAAAACCGAAAAAATGAAATTCGGTCATCATGGGGCGAATCATCCGGTTCAGGAATTGCTGGCAGGTCTGGTGATGATTACCAGTCAGAATCACAGTTTTGCTGTAGATGAATCCACTTTGCCTGACACCGTTGAAACCACTCATCGTTCTTTATTTGATGGAACATTGCAGGGTATTCATCATAAAACCAAACCGGCTTTCAGCTTCCAGGGACATCCGGAAGCCAGCCCTGGTCCACAGGATGCATCACCTCTATTCGATCACTTTATCGACCTACTCGAACAAGCGACAGGTAAATAACACATAATGGCTAAACGTACTGATATTCAAAGCATTCTGATTCTGGGTGCTGGTCCGATTGTTATCGGTCAGGCCTGCGAATTTGATTATTCTGGCGCACAGGCTTGTAAAGCCCTGCGAGAAGAAGGTTATCGCGTCATTCTGGTCAATTCCAACCCGGCCACTATCATGACTGACCCAAATATGGCTGATGCGACATATATTGAGCCAGTTACCTGGGAAGCAGTCAGCAAGGTTATTGAAGTTGAACGTCCCGATGCGATATTGCCAACCATGGGAGGCCAAACCGCGTTGAACTGTGCATTGGCACTGGAAAAACATGGCGTTTTGGAAAAATATGGCGTCGAGATGATCGGTGCTGACAGTGAAGCCATAAATAAGGCCGAAGATCGCGATTTGTTCCGCGCGGCGATGCGTAAAATTGGTCTGGATATGCCGCAATCGGATATTGCGCACTCCCTTGATGAAGCGCTTGAAGTTCAACAGAAATTTGGTTTCCCGGTCATTATCCGGCCGTCATTTACCATGGGCGGCAGCGGTGGCGGAATTGCCTATAACCGTGAAGACTTTGTCGATATCTGCCAGCGTGGCTTATATCTCAGCCCGACCTCAGAATTGCTGATTGAAGAGTCAATCATCGGCTGGAAAGAATACGAAATGGAAGTGGTGCGTGACAAAAAAGATAACGCCATCATTATCTGTTCCATTGAAAACTTTGATGCAATGGGCGTGCATACTGGTGACTCAATCACTGTGGCACCTGCCCAGACGCTGACCGATAAAGAATACCAAATCATGCGTAATGCCTCGCTGGCAGTTTTGCGTGAGATTGGCGTGGAAACCGGTGGTTCGAACGTGCAGTTTGCGGTAAACCCGGAAACCGGACGTTTGATCATTATCGAAATGAATCCACGGGTGTCACGCTCATCGGCTTTGGCTTCGAAAGCCACCGGTTTTCCAATTGCCAAAGTCGCCGCCAAACTGGCAGTGGGTTACACACTGGATGAATTACAGAACGAAATTACCGGCAATGCGACACCAACGTCATTTGAACCGACTATTGATTATGTTGTCACTAAAATCCCACGTTTTACCTTTGAAAAATTCCCGTTGGCGGATAACCGTCTGAGCACTCAGATGAAATCTGTCGGTGAAGTGATGGCCATTGGTCGTAATTTCCAGGAGTCTTTACAGAAAGCATTACGTGGTCTTGAAACAGATCGGGATGGATTTAACGAAATTCTGGATCTGAAAGCCGAAAATACCGCTGAAGTATTACGCCGTGAATTAAGTTTGCCTGGCTCCGATCGTCTTTGGTACGTAGGTGATGCTTTCCGTTATGGAATGGGCTTTGACGAAGTTCAGCAGCTAACACATATTGATCCGTGGTTCCTGATACAGATTCAGGAGCTGGTGGAAATTGAAAATCAGCTTAAAGAGCGTTCGTTAAACGATATTGATGAAGCTGAAATGCGCGCGTTGAAGCGCAAAGGTTTCGCTGATTCACGACTGGCAAAATTGTTACACAAAACTGAAAAACAATTTCGCAGCCATCGTCATGCATTGGGAGTTCGTCCGGTGTATAAACGGGTTGATACCTGTGCAGCTGAATTTTCAACCTCTACTGCCTATATGTACTCAACCTATGACGAAGAGTGCGAAGCCAATCCGACTGATCGTGACAAAATCATGATTTTAGGTGGTGGTCCTAACCGTATTGGTCAGGGTATTGAGTTTGATTATTGTTGTGTTCACGCCGCTCTGGCATTACGCGAAGATGGTTACGAAACCATTATGGTCAACTGTAATCCAGAAACCGTTTCCACCGATTACGACACATCGGATCGACTATATTTTGAGTCACTGACGCTGGAAGACGTACTGGAAATTGTTGCGCTGGAAAAACCTAAAGGCGTGATCGTCCAGTTCGGTGGTCAGACACCATTGAAACTGGCGCGTGCACTTGAAGCTGCCGGTGTGCCAATTATTGGTACTTCGCCGGATGCCATTGACCATGCAGAAGATCGCGAACGGTTCCAGCAAATGGTCGAAAAACTCGGCTTGCTGCAACCGCCAAATCGTTTGGCACATTCAGTTGATACCGCTGTGTCACTGGCGGCAGAAATCGGTTATCCATTAGTGGTTCGTCCATCTTATGTATTGGGTGGCCGTGCAATGGAAATCGTTTATAACGAAGAAGAGTTACAACGTTATATGCTGACTGCGGTATCGGTTTCCAATGATTCTCCGGTATTACTGGATCGTTTCCTGGATGACGCCATTGAGGTCGATGTCGATGCAATTTGTGACGGTAAGGAAGTGCTTATCGGCGGCATTATGGAACATATCGAACAGGCTGGTGTTCATTCCGGTGACTCTGCCTGCGCCTTACCCCCTTACAGTCTGAGTCAGGAAGTAATGGATCAGTTACGGGTACAGGTGAAACAGATGGCACTTGAACTGGGCGTAGTGGGACTTATGAATACCCAGTTTGCCATTCAGGGTGACCGTATATTTATTCTGGAAGTGAACCCACGCGCATCACGTACCGTGCCATATGTATCTAAATCGATTGGTGTACCGCTGGCTAAAGTTGCTGCACGCTGTATGGCCGGTATGAGCCTGGCAGAGCAGGGTGTAACTAAAGAAGTGATTCCGTCTTACTATTCGGTTAAAGAAGCGGTGTTCCCATTCATCAAGTTCCAGGGTGTGGATCCGATTCTTGGACCGGAAATGAAATCCACTGGTGAAGTAATGGGCGTGGGCCGTACTTTCGGTGAGGCTTTTGCCAAATCCCAGTTAGCGGCATCGGTGAGTCTGCCGGTTGGAGGTAAAGCCTTTATCTCAGTGCGTGATGCCGACAAACAATCGGTTATCAAGATTGCCAAAGATTTGTTAGGCTTGGGTTTCTCGTTGCTGGCCACGCGAGGCACACAACAAACGCTGATGGAGGCCGATGTGCCCTGTGAGCGAGTTAAAAAAGTCGCAGAAGGTCAGCCGCATATTGTGGATATGATTAAAAACGATGAAATTGCCCTGATTGTGAATACAACAGAAGGTCGTCAGGCCGTTGCGGATTCAAGAGAAATACGCCGCGCTGCATTGCAACATCAGGTGAACTACACCACAACATTAGCCGCTGCTCGTGCCACAATTCTGGCCCTGCATTGCGAAGACAGTGTTTCGGTGAATCGTTTACAGTCATTACATGGAGAATTGAATTAATGGCCGTACCAATAACAGAACGCGGTGCTCAGGCACTGAAAACTGAATTACATGAACTGAAAACCGTTAAACGTCCAGCCGTGGTGGATGCGATTTCTGAAGCCCGTGCGCATGGCGATTTAAAAGAAAATGCTGAATACCATGCAGCCCGTGAACAGCAAAGTTTTATTGAGGGCCGTATTCAGGAACTTGAATCGACTTTGGCGGATTGTCAGATAATTGATCCCACTTCGTTGCCTAAAGATGGCCGTGTTGTGTTTGGTGTTACGGTCGATTTGCTGAATATCGATACTGATGAAGAAAAGCAGTATCAGATCGTGGGCGATTATGAATCCGATATTAAATTGAACCGTATCTCAATTTCTTCACCTATTGCACGGGCATTGATCGGCAAGGAAATTGACGATGTAGCAACTGTCCAGGCGCCGGGTGGTGCAATCGAATATGAAATTACCGGCATTCATTATCTGGGCTAACGGTTGAATCGTTCTGAAACTATTGGCGAACGCTTATTACTGACACTGTGGGTAGGCGCTTTATGGTCAGTCGGTTATCTTGCTGTTCCGCTGGCTTTTATCAGCCTTGAGACATTGGTGGCCGCAGATTATGCGGCCAAACTGTTTTTTGCAGTGAATGTTATTGGCATAATCAGTGGTACGCTGATTCTTCTGGGCAAAATAATTATTCAGCGTGGCCGGGCAATACATTCCTGGCGTTTCTGGATTTTGATGGCCATGTTGGTGATTACCTTGATATTCAGCATGTATATACAGCCTGAGATGGCCAGCATAAAAACGGTCGATAACTGGCGTTTAGAGACCAATCTCGCCGAGCGCTTTGAATGGTTACATATGCTGAGTCAGAATCTGTATCTGATGTTGAGTATTGCCGGATTATTGTTAGTACTGAGTACTGACAAAATCCACGTGGCAGAGAAGAATTGAAATGGCGCGCAGTAAATCCAGCACAAATTGGCTTAAAGAACATTTTGACGATCCTTATGTCAAAAAAGCACAGCAGAAAGGTTACCGTTCCAGAGCAACCTTCAAACTGGAAGAAATCGATCAGAAAGATAAATTAATTCGCAACGGCATGTCGGTGGTCGATCTTGGTTCGGCGCCTGGGGGATGGTCTGATTATGCTTTGCATCGGGTCGGTGACAAAGGTAAAGTTATTGCATTGGACATTTTACCGATGACACCTCTGACTGGAGTACATTTCATTGAGGGTGATTTTCGTGAGGATCATGTACTCGAAAAACTGAATGAAGTATTGGCCGGACAATCAATAGACCTTGTATTATCGGATATGGCCCCCAATATGACAGGTGTAGGCGCAATCGATCAGCCGGGTAGTATGTATCTTGTCGAACTGGCATTGGATTTTGCTATTAATAACTTGAGTAAACAGGGTGATTTTCTGGTCAAAGTTTTTCAGGGCGAAGGCTTTGATGAATTTTTGAAGTCTATGCGGTCACATTTTAATAAAGTGACAACCCGTAAACCTGATGCTTCACGTGCTCGCAGCCGTGAGGTATATCTACTCGGACGTGGACTGAAATGACAGTAAAAAGACTAACGTTACTAGGGGTAACAAACATTGAGTGACATGATGAAAAATATTGTTTTATGGGTCGTCATCGCGATGGTATTGATGTCGGTATTTAACAATTTCGGTCCGCAGCAAAGCAAGCAGAGCGAAATGGATTACTCGACCTTTATCAGCAGTGTGAAAAATGGCGGGGTCTCCAGTGTGGATATCCAGGGTCGGACGATCACCGGCAAATTATCGGATGGCAGTAACTTTACTACCTACAGTCCAGATTACGATCCAGGCCTGATTGGTGATTTGCTGGATAACGGCGTGGCTATCAAAGCTGAACCAGCAGAAAAAACCGGTCTGCTGATGCAGATATTTATTTCATGGTTCCCAATGTTGTTACTGATTGGTGTGTGGATTTTCTTCATGCGTCAGATGCAAGGTGGCGGTGGTAAAAACCCCATGTCTTTTGGCAAAAGCAAAGCCCGCATGTTGAATGAAGATCAGGTTAAAGTGACCTTCAAAGATGTTGCTGGCGTCGAGGAAGCTAAAGAAGAAGTTCATGAATTAGTCGACTTCTTGCGTGATCCAGGCAAATTCCAGAAGCTGGGTGGACGCATTCCACGCGGTATTCTGATGGTTGGTTCGCCAGGTACTGGTAAAACATTATTAGCCAAAGCGATTGCCGGTGAAGCGAAAGTACCTTTCTTTACTATTTCGGGTTCTGATTTCGTTGAAATGTTTGTTGGTGTCGGTGCATCACGTGTTCGTGACATGTTTGAACAAGCAAAAAAACATGCACCATGTATTATCTTTATCGATGAGATTGATGCCGTCGGTCGTCACCGTGGTGCCGGTATGGGCGGTGGTAATGACGAACGTGAGCAGACACTGAATCAGTTGTTGGTTGAGATGGATGGTTTTGAAGGTAATGAAGGCGTCATTATTATTGCCGCCACCAACCGTCCTGACGTACTTGATCCCGCTTTATTGCGTCCGGGGCGCTTTGACAGACAGGTAGTAGTGCCATTACCGGATATTCGTGGACGTGAACAGATTCTGAAAGTTCATATGGGTAAAGTGCCCGCTGATGAAGATGTTGATCCAAGTGTAATTGCACGTGGAACTCCAGGCTTTTCAGGTGCTGACCTTGCCAATCTGGTGAATGAAGCTGCTTTATTTGCGGCCCGCACCAACAAACGCCTGGTATCAATGGTGGATTTGGAGTTAGCCAAAGATAAAATCATGATGGGTGCTGAACGTCGCTCAATGGTCATGAGTGATAAAGAAAAAGAACTGACGGCCTATCATGAAGCCGGTCACGCCATTGTTGGGCGCAGTGTACCGGGCCACGATCCAGTGTATAAAGTGAGTATCATCCCTCGTGGTCGTGCGCTGGGTGTAACGATGTTTTTACCAATCGAAGACAGATACAGTTACACCAAACAACAATTGGAAAGTCAGATTTCAAGCCTGTATGGCGGTCGACTGGCTGAAGAAATGATTTTTGGTGCTGAAGCAGTGACTACTGGTGCCTCAAATGATATTCAGCGGGCAACAGAACTGGCACACAATATGGTCACCAAATGGGGACTATCGGACAATATGGGGCCTTTATCTTATGGTGAAGAAGAAGGCGAAGTTTTTCTGGGTCGCAGTGTTACCCAGCACAAGTCAGTATCTGATTTGACAGCTAAACAGATTGATGAAGATGTTCGTGCATTGATTACCAGGAATTATGATCGTGCCAAAAATATTCTGACCGAAAATGCTGATAAATTGCACACCATGGCAAAACTTCTGATCAAATACGAAACGATTGATAGCGATCAGATCGATGCGATCATGGAAGGACGTGAACCAGGTGCACCTAAGGGTTGGGATGATAAATCATCGACTCCACCACCATCCGCTAAAGCAGATGAAGATGGCCCGGAACCTACAGGCAAACCTGCTGATCAATTAAACTGAGAAAAGTTAAATCATGATGATGGATTTTGCGGGCAAATCTCTGGATTTGTCCGCTCCGCACGTTATGGGCATCGTCAATGTAACGCCCGACTCCTTTTCGGATGGCGGGCGTTTTTTTTCGGCTGATAAAGCCCTCGAACAAGCTCGAAAACTGGTTGCTGATGGCGCTACTATTATTGATATTGGTGGCGAATCGACTCGTCCCGGCTCTGCACCTGTTGGTGTTGAAGAAGAAATTCGCCGAGTGGTGCCTGCAATAGAAGCTATTCATGCTGAGCTTGATGTGGTTATTTCTATCGATACCATGAAAGCTGAAGTTATGCGTGCTGCAGTAGCGGCTGGGGCGAGCCTGATAAACGATGTAAATGCGTTACGTAGTGAAGGGGCATTACAGGCAGCCGCTGAACTGGGTGTTCCGGTGTGCCTGATGCATATGCAGGGCTCACCTCAAACCATGCAACAACAGCCCCACTATTCCGATGTGGTCAGTGAAGTAAATGAATTTCTGTCTGAGCGGGTTGCTGCCTGTGAAGCAGCGGGAATTTCGCGTTCAAAGATTATTCTGGACCCGGGATTTGGCTTTGGTAAAAATGCCCGTCATAATCTGCGATTAATGAAGCATTTATCGGTGATAACGGAATCGGATCTGCCTGTCCTGGTCGGCGTTTCACGAAAATCCATTATCGGTGCGATGCTCAATATATCGGTTGAAGAACGATTGGCGGGAAGCCTGGCTCTGGCATCGATAGCGATATGGCAAGGCGCAAAAATCATACGCAGTCATGATGTCCGGGAGACCGTACAGGCAGTCCGATTGTGTGAACATGTAATGCAGGTTAACGATTTTGACTGAACAAAAACGACGTTATTTTGGTACTGATGGCATCAGAGGAAGAGTAGGCGATGGCGCCATTACACCTGACTTTGTATTGAAACTCGGGTGGGCGATTGGACGTGTGTTGGCGAAGGAACGTAACAGCAAGGTTTTGATCGGTAAAGACACCAGAATATCCGGTTATATGTTTGAATCCGCATTACAGGCAGGCCTTTCAGCCGCTGGTGTAGATGTATATTTAATGGGGCCAATGCCAACCCCCGCAGTAGCTTATCTAACCCGCACATTTCATGCCCAGGCAGGCATTGTAATCAGTGCCTCGCATAATCCCTATCATGATAATGGCATTAAATTCTTCTCTGATAAGGGAACCAAGTTGCCGGATTCAGTTGAACTGGCGATTGAGGCAATGCTTGACCAGCCGATTAGAACGGTTGATTCTGCCTATTTAGGCAAGGCCCACCGTATTGCTGATGCTGCAGGACGTTATATTGAGTTTTGTAAAAGCACCATTTCGACTGGGGTTGATTTATCCAATCTGAAAATTGTGGTGGATTGCGCTCATGGTGCCACTTATCACATCGCACCAAACGTATTCCGTGAACTGGGTGCCGAAGTCATTTTGATGGGCGCCGAGCCGGATGGTCTGAATATCAATCAGAATTGTGGTTCGACTGAACCGCGATTACTGCAAGCCAGCGTTCTCGAGCATAAAGCTGATTTGGGTATTGCTCTGGATGGCGATGGTGACCGCCTTATCATGGTGGATCATCAGGGCGAGCTGGTAGATGGTGATGATATTCTGTTTATCATTGCCCGTGGAAGACAACGTGTTGGTCTGGATAGAGGCCATGTGGTCGGTACACAGATGTCGAATCTGGGATTGCAACATGCCTTGGAAAAACACGACATTATTCTGCATCGGGCAAATGTCGGTGATCGTTATGTGATGGAGAAGCTGCAACAGGTTGAAGGACTGATTGGTGGCGAGGCCTCAGGACATATTATCTGTCTGGATAAAACCAGCACGGGGGATGGTATTGTTGCAGCATTGCAGGTACTGGCTGAAATCCAGCAAACGGGTAGCAGCCTGCATGAACTGTGCTCTGCTGTCATAAAATATCCACAACGTCTTGTTAATGTACGTATTGATAAACTGGTTAATTTACGGGATTATCCGGAAATTCAAGCGGCTGTAGAAGAAGTGGAGAAAACACTTGGTCAGGAAGGGCGAGTGCTGCTGAGAGCCTCCGGAACAGAACCGGTTATAAGAGTAATGGTTGAGGGGCACGATGCAACCCGCACTAACCAGTTAGCCAAGTCTCTGGCCGAACAAATTGAGATAATATTACAACGTTAGATAAGTAATTCTATGCCAACAGAGTGAGCGGAGAGGACATTGCTTTATCTTCGGTCTGTCGGTACCCTTTATAATTAATTCTTATTGAGAGTAGGTGTCTGTGCGCAAACCGCTGGTCGCTGGTAACTGGAAAATGAACGGCTCTAGCGCAAGCAACAAATTGTTGCTTGATGCGATACTGGCGCAAAGAGACTCCTTTGCTTCAGTTGATGTCGCTTTATTCCCTCCTGCACTATATATACAACAGGTTCAGTCTGCTTTATCCGGTACAGGAATGTATTGGGGGACGCAAAATGTGTCGCAATTTGATTCTGGTGCTTATACCGGTGAAATTTCAGCGGCAATGTTGCATGACTTTAGTTGTCAGTATGTGTTGATTGGTCATTCCGAACGACGTTGCCTGTATGCAGAGCTAAATCTGGATCAGGTTTTTCTTGATCATATCATCGCAGAAAAATATGAAATGTCCGTCAAGCATGGCATTACCCCCATTATCTGTATTGGTGAAAGCCCGGAAGAACACTCCATGGGCCGCACCGAAGAAATGGTGGCACGCTTGATGGATATAGTGATTGCGCAACAAGGGGTCAAAGCGCTGTCAAAAGTGGTATTGGCATATGAACCTGTCTGGGCAATCGGAACAGGTAAGACAGCCAGCCCGGAATGGGCGCAGGATGTACATTCGTTCATGCGTCAGCGGGTGGCAAAACATGATGCGAATATTGCCGCATCACTCAGAATACTTTACGGCGGCAGCGTAAAAGGTAATAATGCTGCTCCATTATTTGCCAAGCCCGATATTGATGGTGGATTAATCGGCGGCGGCTCTAGAGATGCCGATGAATTTGTAAAAATCTGTCAGGCTGCAGTTCAAAATTAGGAAGTTAAATGGATGCGTTGATTCTGGTGGTTCACATTGTGATCTCACTATTGTTAGTTGGTTTGATCTTAATCCAGCACGGTAAAGGTGCTGATGCCGGTGCTGCATTTGGCGGCGGTGGCAGTGGCGGCGGTGGGGCTTCTTCAAGCCTGTTCGGGAGTCAGGGCTCTGCATCTTTCCTGAGTCGTAGCAGCGCCATTCTGGCCACAGTATTTTTTATTACCAGTCTGACATTGGCTTATCTTGCTGGTAACGCTGATCGTGTTCAGAGTGTTACTGACTCAGTGGTAGTTGAACAGCCTGCAGAAGAAAGTCCTGCGGATCTCCCAGACTTTCCATAAAAATCCCTCACAGTTAATTGCCGTCGTGGTGAAATTGGTAGACACGCTATCTTGAGGGGGTAGTGCCTTAGGGTGTGCCGGTTCGACTCCGGCCGACGGCACCAATATATAAAAACCCGCCAGTGAATAAAATCGCTGAGCGGGTTTTTTATTTTTGAATATAATCGGCAAATTCCAAATTGTTAGCCCAATAAGTCGATTTATAGAAAGCGTATTATTGGTGATTAACCTGTCGACGATGCTTTTTCCACATACCTGCAATAAAGAATATTAACGCTATCCAGATTAATCCAAAGGTTATCAGCCTTTCCGGTGGGTAGGCTTCTTTGAGCACAAAAACGCCAATCACAAATTGAATTGTCGGGTTGATGTACATAATAAACCCCACTACTGATAAATCGACTCGACTGGCCGCCATGGCAAATAGAACCAAAGGCAGAGCAGTGAGAAAACCTGAACCAATAAGTAGCAACGTTAATTGTGAGCTCTCACCAAATGCGAGATTGTAATCAACGTTTGTTGATTGCCAAAGGATCCAGAACAGCGCAACAGGGGCCAACCATAAGGTTTCAATGGTCAAGCCGTTTACGCCATCGACAGGATGTTTTTTTCGAATGAGTCCATAAAGTGCAAATGCCAGGGCCAACGATAAGCCTACCCATGGAATGCTCCCCAGGCTGACCCATTCCCACAAAAACGCAATTGTGGCCAGCACCCCGGCCCAAGCCTGTAAAGGATGCAGCTGTTCTTTAAGTAACCATCTCGCCAATAACAGACTCATTACCGGGGTAATGAAATATCCCAGGCTGGCTTCCAGCACACGATGCTGTGAAACTGCCCAGATAAATATCAACCAATTTACCGCAATAAGTAATGATGATAACGCCAGCCACAATAATAATTTTTTATCGGCAAAAGTCTTAATCAACTTACGGCCGCGGCCCAGTAAAAGGCCTACCACCGTGGTGGCAAGTAAAGACCAGAGAATTCGGTGCGACAACACTTCAACGGCTGATACGCTATTGAGATAACTGAAATAAAGTGGGAAGCTGCCCCAGATAACGTATGCAGCAATGGCGAAAATCAGTCCATACATAAAGTAAATCGCTTAAAGATAATGTTATTGATGACCTTGGCTAAAAGGCTTGAGGTTGTACATATTAACGAAATGGCTATGCTAGGGTCTTTTTAAGAAATTAAACCCATGAACGATACTTAAAAGAGTATGGTTACAAAAAATATAAACGTAATAATTAAGATGGTATGAATTGGATAGGTAGACCGGGTGTTAAGCAATAAACTCAACCAATTGCAGAGTCGACTTAATAAGTCTCGAAGAGCAGGATATCTTGCACCACTGCGAATTGCATTGTTTTATGCCATTTTTGCCACATTATGGATTATTTTTTCAGATCAACTTATAGAACGGTTCACCCGAGATCCCCTGTTATTGTCACGTTTACAAACATACAAGGGATTACTGTTTGTCACTATCACGACCATCCTGGTCTGGTTGATGACCCAACGTTCATGGTTATCGCAAAATAAACTTATTGCTGCATTGCAGGATAGTCAATCAAGGTTATGTTTGATCTTTGATAATGTGTCATGCGGGATACTGGAATGCGATCTGCAAGGGCGAATTACTTTCAGTAATCAAGCCCATCATGAGATTCTGGGCGTTAAACCTAATGAGTTGATCGGATCCCATATCTGGGATTATCAACCGGATGAAACCACTCAACAGCAATTTAAACGATTGTTCGATAATTTGGTGATCCATCAGCCATCACCAGATTTAATGGTTACCACCAATCTTAGCCAGCAAGGTCAGCAAAAAATTCTGGAATATAGCTGGGACTATATTTATGACGAGCTGGGTGATTTGACGGGGCTAATTGCCGTTATTTCTGACATTACCACACGTAAACAGCAGGAAGAACGAATACTTCATCTGGCGCAATACGATACGTTAACGAGCCTGCCTAATCGCTTTCTGGCATTGGATCGTTTATCCCAACGGCTGAAGTTGGCCCACCCCAATAAAGACATGGTGGGTGTGTTATGTATGGATTTAGATGATTTTAAAAAAATTAACGAATCATTGGGACATTCTGCCGGCGATGCCTTACTGATCCAGGTCACAAAGCGTATTCAGACGCATATTCGCCATGGTGACACTCTTGGTCGGCTTGGTGGTGATGAATTTATTGTGTTGCTGACCGACCTGCAGACAACGGAGGAAATTACGCAAATTGTTGAAAATCTGATTCAGCAATTTCGCTTGCCTTTCAGCATTGATGGGCAATCTCTCACAATGACCTTAAGTATTGGTGTTGCCATTCATCCTGTGGATGGAAATGATGCTTCACAATTACTCAGACAAGCTGATGCAGCCATGTTTTATGCTAAAAGTAATGGGCGTAATACTTTTACATATTACACCGAGTCAATGAACCGTGATGCAACCCGCCGATTATTGATAGAGCAACAGATGTATGGAGCTTTGGAAAGAGGCGAGTTTTATCTGTTTTATCAACCACAGATTGAGTTGGCAACGGGGAAAATGATTGGTGCTGAAGCCTTGTTACGTTGGCAAAACGATCAGTTGGGTCCCATCGGTCCTGATGAGTTTATACCTGTTGCTGAGCAAACCTGTCTGATTGTCTCGATTGGCGAATTTGTGATGCATTCAGCTATAAAAATGGCATCAAAATGGCAGGCGCTTCAGCCAGATTTTCGCATGGCGATCAACCTTTCTCCCTGTCAGTTTCGTGACCCTGGATTGTTAGGTTTTGTAGAGCAGCAGCTACTGCAATACCCAGTTCAGCCCAATACGCTGGAATTGGAAATAACCGAGGGTGTATTACTTAGCGGCTACCTGATGACTGATGAGTTATTTCAGTCTTTTACTGCTAAGGGAATTGAGATGGCGATGGACGATTTTGGTACTGGCTATTCATCACTTAGCTATCTGCGGCGCTATCCTTTTGCCATATTAAAAATCGATCGAAGCTTTATTAACGATATGACAACTGATCCAGCCGATAGGGAATTGGTTAATGCCAGCATTGCCATGGCGCATGGGCTTGGCCTGAAAGTCGTTGCTGAAGGTGTGGAGACTGAAGAGCAGGCAAACTCCCTCAAAATAATGAATTGCGATTATGTGCAGGGATATTATTTCAGCAAACCGATTACCCCTGATGAATTAATCTCAAAGCTGGAGAATTATGTTCATGAATAAATGCATCTAAATGCACGCTTCAAATACAGCACGTTAATGTGTACTATCGGGAGTTGATCAAATAATTTTGATTTCGTAAAAACAATAATAATTATCAGGTGTCACAAAGACACTACATCTCGGAAGAGTGGAAGGGCGGCATGTTAGAGGGATACCTCCCCATTTTGTTGTTTATTATCATTGGCATTGGCTTCGGTGTGATGCCTCTTATTGCGGGCTTTATTATCGGGCCACAGCGCCCTGATGCCGAAAAACGCTCCAGCTATGAATGTGGCTTTGAACCTTTTGAAGACACGCATGGCAGATTTGATGTGCGTTATTACCTGGTTGCCATCCTGTTTATCATTTTCGATCTGGAAATCGCCTTTTTATTCCCTTGGGCTATCGTGCTCGATGAAATCGGGGTGTTTGGTTTGCTGGCCATGTTCCTGTTTCTGGGGATTCTGGTAGTAGGCTTTATCTATGAATGGAAAAAAGGAGCCCTGGAATGGGAATAGAGGGCGTTCTTCACGAAGGTATAGTCACCACTTCTGCAGATAAATTAATCAACTGGGCCCGGACCGGTTCTTTATGGCCGATGACCTTTGGTCTTGCATGTTGTGCAGTTGAAATGATGCATGCCGGAGCGTCACGTTATGATCTGGATCGTTTCGGGGTAGTGTTTCGGCCCAGTCCCCGTCAGTCGGATGTGATGATTGTGGCTGGCACCCTTGTTAACAAAATGGCACCGGCATTACGCAAGGTCTATGACCAGATGTCCGAACCTCGCTGGGTTATTTCAATGGGATCCTGTGCTAATGGCGGTGGCTACTACCATTATTCCTATTCGGTCGTTCGGGGCTGTGATCGGATAGTACCGGTGGATATTTATGTGCCGGGTTGTCCGCCAACTGCTGAAGCCTTACTCTACGGTATTATTCAGTTACAGAAAAAGATTCAACGTACCAATACCATCGCTAAAAGCTCACAAGCATAAGGTTGTTGCATGGAATCGCTTAAACATAAACTGGAACAGCATTTTGCCAATCAGCTGGTGGAGTGTGAGTTTAATCGAGGCGAATTAACAATCCATGTTGAGGCTGAACAGATTATTCCAGTATGCCAAGCATTACGCGATGAATTTGAGTTTACCCAATTAATTGATTTATGCGGTGTAGATTATTCCGTATATGGCAACAGTGGCTGGGAAACCAAACAGGCCACTGAACATGGTTTCAGTCGGGCACGTGAACCGTTTTCGCAAATCGACGAAATGGACGAAGGCTTTCGCTATGCCGTTGTTTATCATTTGCTATCGGTGCAACACAATAATCGACTTCGCCTTAAGGTGGATCTGATTGCTGAAACGCCCATTATTGATTCAGTTACCAGCATCTGGCATTCGGCTGACTGGTACGAACGTGAAGCCTTTGATTTGTTTGGCATCCTGTTCAAAGGCCATGAAGATCTGCGACGTATTCTGACGGATTATGGTTTTGTCGGACATCCGTTTCGCAAGGATTTCCCATTGATTGGCAATGTAGAAATGCTTTATGACCCCGAACAGAAACGGGTGATTTATCAGCCAGTCAGTATTGAACCTAGAACACTGGTCCCGCGGGTAATTCGTGATGATAACCGTTACCTGCAACCGCATGGCAGCGAGGCCAAGAAATAATGGCTGAAATTAAAAATTACACGCTGAATTTTGGCCCACAACATCCAGCAGCACATGGTGTATTACGGCTGATTCTGGAAATGGATGGCGAGGTTATTGTGCACGCTGATCCACATATTGGTTTGCTGCATCGTGGTACCGAAAAGCTGGCTGAGTCCAAACCCTATAACCAGAGTATTGGTTATATGGATCGGCTGGATTATGTGTCGATGATGTGTAACGAACATGCCTATGTGATGGCGATAGAAAAGCTATTAGGTATTGAACCTCCGGTTCGGGCACAGTACATCCGGGTTTTGTTTGATGAAATGACCCGGGTTTTGAATCACCTGATGTGGCTTGGTGCACATGGTCTGGATATCGGTGCTATGACCGTCTTTCTTTATTGCTTTCGTGAGCGTGAAGATTTAATGGACTGTTACGAAGCTGTATCCGGTGCAAGGTTACATGCAACCTATTATCGTCCAGGTGGCGTCTATCGTGATTTACCCAACAGCATGCCGCAATATCAAAAATCCAAATGGCATTCTGACGCAGAGGTTAAAAAGTTAAACCAAAGCCGCGAAGGCAGCCTGCTCGATTTTATTGAGGACTTCTGTCAACGCTTTCCCAAATGCGTTGATGAATATGAAACGCTGTTGACCGATAACCGTATCTGGAAGCAACGTACCGTAGGAATTGGTGTGGTATCGCCGGAACGCGCGCTGCAACTTGGTTTTACCGGACCAATGCTACGTGGCAGTGGTGTGGAATGGGATTTAAGGCGCAAGCAGCCCTATGAAGTTTATGACCGATTGGATTTTGATATCCCGGTGGGTAAAGAGGGGGATTGTTATGATCGATATCTGGTACGCATTGAAGAGATGCGTCAGTCCAATAAAATCATGCAGCAATGTATTGACTGGCTGCGAGTCAATCCGGGTCCAGTGATTGTTGATAATGTCAAAATAGCGCCTCCCAGCAGAGCGGATATGAAAGATGATATGGAAGCCTTAATTCATCATTTCAAACTGTTTACTGAAGGTTATTGTGTGCCAGAAGGCGAGGTATATAGCGCCGTAGAACATCCCAAGGGGGAGTTTGGTATTTATATGGTTTCGGACGGTGCCAATAAACCTTATCGCGTGAAAATACGTGCCCCGGGCTTTCCCCATCTTGCCGCAATGAACGAAATGGCTAAAGGCCACTTGCTGGCTGATGTGGTGGCCATTATCGGTACCATGGATATTGTTTTCGGGGAGATTGACCGATGACAGCAGAGTTGCAACTCACAGGCCACCGGGATCAGTTGTTCAGTGAATCCATCCGCCAACAGCTGGATAGCTGGATCAGTAAATATCCACCAGGCCAGGCTCAATCAGCGGTCATCCCGGCTTTGCATATTCTGCAGGATGCGCATGAAGGATGGCTAAGCGAGGGATTGATGCGTGCGTTGGCGGAATATCTGGATATTCCGGTTATCAGTGTGTTTGAAGTCGCTACGTTTTATACGATGTTTGAACTTAAGCCGGTGGGCCAGCATAAAATCAGCCTTTGCACCAATATTTCCTGTCAGCTCTGTGGTTCGGAAGATATCGCCAGACATATTCAGAAAAAGCTGGGGGTTGGTTTTGGGCAAACTACTGCTGACGGCAAATTCACGTTAAAAGAAGTAGAGTGTCTGGGAGCTTGTGTCGGTGCCCCCATGTTATTACTGGATCGTGATTACCATGAGCACCTGACCGTGGAAAAAATCGATACGCTTTTAGACGGGGTGAAATGATGCAACAAAACCAGGTTTGTTTTCGCACCATGCACCTTGACCAGCCCTGGTCGATGGAAGCTTATCGCAGCGTTGGCGGTTACGAAGTACTGGAGAAAATTCTCCGTGAAAAGACCCGTCAGGAAAGTATTATTGAGACCATCAAAAATTCGGCACTACGTGGACGCGGCGGTGCTGGCTTTCCAACCGGGCTGAAATGGAGCTTTATGCCGCGGCGTATGCCAGGGGATAAATATATTGTCTGCAACTCGGATGAAGGCGAACCCGGCACCTGTAAAGATCGTGACATTATGCGTTACAACCCGCACCAGCTGATTGAAGGCATGATTATCGCCGGCTATACCATTGGTGCCCAACGTGGCTACAACTATATTCGTGGTGAGTTTTTTGAGCCGATTGAACGGTTTGAACAAGCATTAATTGAAGCACGTGAAGCGGGTTATTTAGGCAAGGATATTCTTGGTAGTGGATTTAATTTTGAACTTCATACCCATCCTGGGGCCGGTGCGTATATCTGCGGTGAAGAAACGGCATTACTCGAATCCCTGGAAGGCAAAAAAGGCCAGCCGCGTTACAAACCCCCATTCCCGGCAGGCTATGGTTTATACGGCCGGCCAACCACAATAAACAATACCGAAACGTTAGCCTCGGTGCCTGTCATACTGCAACATGGTGCGGACTGGTTTCATGAGCTGGGCACACCAAATAACGGCGGTCAGAAAATCTTCTGCATGACCGGCCATGTGAATAAACCGGGAAATTATGAAGTGCCATTGGGAATGCCCTTTGCAGAATTACTGGAACTCGCCGGTGGTGTCCGCAATGGCAACAAACTTAAAGCCGTTATCCCCGGTGGCAGTTCGACACCTGTGGTACCTGCAGATGTCATGATGCAAACCGCAATGAGCTATGACGGTATCGGCAAGGCAGGTTCGATGCTTGGGGCAGGGTCAGTGATTGTAATGGACGAAACCACCTGCATGGTCAAAGCGTTGGAGCGTATCGCCTATTTTTATTACGAGGAGTCCTGCGGTCAGTGCACCCCTTGTCGTGAAGGCACCGGCTGGCTATATCGCGTTATTAAACGCATTGAAAATGGCGAAGGCCGTCAGGAAGATCTGGATCGTCTGGTAGATGTTGCGAACAACATTAACGGTAATACGATCTGTGCTCTGGGCGATGCCGCAGCCGCGCCGGTTATCAGCTTTATCAAGCATTTTCGCGATGAATTTCAGTATCACATCGATCACCAACGCTGCCTGGTTGATGAACCAGAATTGAAGTTGAACTATGGTTAATATCGAAATTGATGGCATTCCACTTAAAGTGGATTCAGCCAAAATGATCATTCAGGCTGCTGATGAGGCGGGTATTGATATTCCGCGTTTTTGTTATCACAAAAACCTGTCGATAGTGGCCAACTGCCGTATGTGTCTGGTTGAAGTCGATAAGGCTCGTAAAGCCTTGCCAGCTTGTGCCACACCAGTTGCAGAGGGAATGAAAGTATTTACTCAGTCAGAAACAGCGCTGGCAGCACAACGTGGCGTTATGGAATTTCTGCTGATCAATCACCCGTTGGATTGCCCGATTTGTGATCAGGGCGGCGAGTGTGAATTACAGGATTTATCGCTGGGCTATGGCAGTGGCATAAGCCGATTCAGTGAGAAAAAACGGGTTGTGAAAGACAAGGATATCGGACCGCTGGTGCAAACCGATATGACCCGCTGCATCCACTGTACCCGTTGTGTGCGCTTTGGGCAGGAAATTGCCGGCATCAAAGAATTGGGTGCGACAGGCCGTGGTGAACATATGGAAATCGGTACCTATGTTGAACACAGTCTGGCGTCGGAGTTATCAGGCAATATCATTGATATCTGTCCGGTAGGTGCACTGACTTCCAAACCTTTCCGTTATAAAGCACGGGCCTGGGAGATGACTTCCCACCCGTCAATTGCGATGCATGATGCCGTGGGTTCCAGTGTGGAGATTCATACCCGGCAGAATGATGTTATGCGTGTGGTTGCCAGAGATAATGAATCCGTCAATCAAAGCTGGATTTCAGACCGGGATCGTTTCAGTTATCTTGGTTTAAAACATCCTGATCGTTTGCTGCATCCCATGATTAAGCAAAATGGTGAATGGCAGACTACCGATTGGCAGACGGCTCTTGAGTTTGCAGTAGAAGGAATCAAACACGTTAAAACCAAAAATGGTGCCGATCAGATTGCCGGCTTGATATCCCCCACAGCTACATTGGAAGAAGCCTATCTGTTCCAGAAATGGCTACGTAATTTTGGTAGTCAGAATATTGATCATCGCTTACGGCAGCAGGATTTCAGTGACGCAGGGCAGGAGCAATTCAGCCCAATCTGCCTGGCAGAAGTTGAAGATTGTGATGCGATTGTCTTATTGGGTTGTAATGTTCGCAGTGAAGCGCCCCTGTTAGCCCATCGAATTCGCCAGTCGGCTTATGCCGGCGGGCTGGTCAGTGATATTAATTTCTTCAAAACCGATTTGCTGATGCCGACAGACCGTCAGGTGGTGGTGAATACGGCACAACTATTCGCCTTGCTCAGCGGCATTACCAAAGCGTTATTACATTTGGATAAGGAGGCTGCTGCAGCCTGGCAACATCTGATTCCTGAAAAAGCGGCCTCGGCAACCGAGCAGAATATTGCGATGCAGCTGGCTAATGGCAATCAACCATTAATTGTTGTTGGTGCATTAGCCAATCAGCACCCTCAGGCAGCAGTCATTCGATCAATGGCGGCGCTTATCAGTAAACTGACAGGAGCACGGCTGTTAATTCTACCGGAAGCGAATAGTCAGGCTTTGCATTTGGCCGGCGCTTTACCGCATAACGAAATGATTAAAGACGTAAAGCCTGGCCTGGATGCTAAAACGGTCTGGGAAGAGCAGTTACGTGCATATGTATTAATGAATATTGAACCGGAATTTGACTGTTCAAATCCCTCTGCTGCCCAACTTGCCTTGCAACGAGCCGGTTTTGTGGTCGCAATAAACAGTTTTCATTGCAACAGTCTTCATGAGTATGCCGACGTATTACTGCCTTTGGCGGCATTTGCAGAAACGTCTGGTACATTTGTCGGTCTGGATCATCAATGGCAGTCCTTTACCGGCGCAGTGGCACCACCGGGAGAAAGTCGTCCAGGCTGGAAAATTCTGCGGGTACTGGGCAATATTTCAAAATTCAACGGGTTTGATTATGTTTCTTCAGAAGGGGTGTGCCAGGAGTTGCAGGATCAGTTGAACCGGCATTCTCCGGTTAAACACGGTTTGTATATTCCAGCTGAAATTTCTCAGGCTGACGGTTTGCAGCTGATTTCAGAGGTGCCGATATATCGTACAGACAGTCTGGTCAGACATAGTAAAGCCCTGCAATTAACACCGGAAAATCAGTTTCTGGATACCTTGCGGATTCATCCGATACAGGCTGAGCAGTCAGGTCTACATCAGGGGGATCAGGTGCATATTCAGCAGGGTGAAATCTCCGTATCGACCACCGTACTGATAGATGAACAGGTTGCTGAGGGCATGGTTTATCTAGCTGCAGCCTCGCCATTAAGTGCCAAATTAACATCAGCCTTTGGTGATGTAGAATTATCAGCCATACTGGAGACAGCAGATGCTTGATCTGCTCACCCAGCATTTGTTACCCAATATAGGCAAAATTTTGCTGATTGTAGCGATATTGATGCTGGCGGTAGCCTATCTGACATTGGCAGAACGCAAAGTGATTGGTTATATCCAGATGCGTATTGGCCCCAATCGTGTGGGGCCGCGTGGCCTGCTGCAACCGATTGCTGATGGTCTGAAGTTATTACTTAAAGAAATCATCTTGCCCACGCGCTCCAATCTCTATTTGTTTGTATTGGCACCGGTATTAGCAATTGGTCCTGCTTTGGCAGCCTGGGCGGTTATCCCGTTTGACGCTGGCATGGTGTTGGCCGATATTAATGCCGGTTTGTTATATGTACTGGCTATTACCTCAATGGGTGTTTACGGCATTGTGATTGCTGGATGGGCCTCCAATTCACGCTATGCTTTTTTAGGCGCGATGCGCAGTGCCGCTCAAGTAGTCTCCTATGAAATTGCCATGGGTTTTGCCCTGGTAGGCGTACTGATTGCCGCTGGTAGCTTGAACCTGAGTGAGATTGTTATGGCTCAGCAAGGCGGTATTTTTTACTGGTACTGGTTACCTTTGTTACCGTTGTTTGTGGTGTATTTTGTCTCTGGTGTGGCGGAAACCAATCGCGCACCGTTTGATATTGCCGAAGGTGAATCCGAAATTGTTGCCGGCTTCCATGTGGAATATTCCGGGATGGCGTTTGCGATATTTTTCCTCGCTGAATACGCCGATATGATTTTGATTTCGATCCTGGCCGCCACCTTGTTTATGGGCGGCTGGTTATCACCTTTTGAAGGTATTCCGGTTTTAGAGCCGATGTTTGCCTGGGTACCGGGACTGGTCTGGCTATTACTGAAAACCAGTATGTTTCTGTTTATCTATTTATGGATCCGCGCCACCTTTCCTCGCTACCGTTATGATCAGGTGATGCGTCTCGGCTGGAAAGTATTTATACCAGTGACATTAGTTTGGCTGGTGATTATTTCGACCATGCAGGTGTTCGATATCGGGCCCTGGTTTAACAACATCGTCGAGGTGACAAGTCCATGAATGAGTCAATTCGTCACTTTTTTAAGAGTTTTCTGCTGTGGGAGTTAGTGCAGGGATTACGTCTGACCGGGCGACATTTGTTTTCGCGCAAGGTCACGGTGCAATATCCCGAAGAGCAAACGCCACAATCGCCACGTTTCCGCGGTTTACATGCTTTACGCCGTTATCCCAATGGTGAAGAACGTTGTATCGGTTGTAAGTTGTGTGAAGCGGTTTGCCCGGCATTGGCAATAACCATCGATACCGAACCCCGTGAAGACGGCACCCGCCGAACCACACGCTATGACATCGATTTATTCAAATGTATTTATTGCGGTTTTTGTGAAGAATCCTGTCCCGTTGATTCAATAGTGGAAACCCGGGTATTTGCCTATCACTTTGAAAATCGTGGTGAAAACATTATGGACAAACAGCAGTTGCTGGCGATTGGCGATAAATACGAGACGGAAATCGCTGCTGACCGGGAGGCTGATGCGCCTTATCGATAGGCCGGATAGTTATGGAAAAAATACTGTTTTATTTTTTTGCTGGGATTTTATTGTTTGCCGCCACCATGGTGATTACCGTGAGAAATCCGGTGCGTGCAGCATTGTTTCTGGTGCTAGCCTTTTTTACCAGTGCAGCCATCTGGTTGATGCTGGAAGCCGAGTTTCTGGCGATCAGTCTGGTTTTGGTATATGTCGGTGCGGTGCTGGTGCTGTTCCTGTTTGTGGTCATGATGCTGGATATAGATACCAGCTCACTTAAGGAAGGCTTTACCCGTTATCTGCCGTTAGGCTTATTAGTCGCCGTGTTGATTGTGTTGGAATTAATTGCAGTCTTGGGCGCAGCGAATTTTGGTTTGGATCAAGTACCTGTTCCTGAAGGTTCTGATGAAAGTAATACCAAAACACTGGGACGACTGTTGTATACGGTTTATGTTTATCCATTCGAAATCGCTTCGGTGATTCTGACGGTGGCCATCGTGGCAGCCATTACGCTGACCTTAAGGCCTAATAAACGCAAAACCCAGGATCCAGCTGAGCAGGTCAAAGTTCGTAGTAAAGACCGCGTCCGTCTGGTGAAAATGGCCTCGGAAAAACGCCAGGATGGGAAAGGAAAACCATGATTGCTTTATCTGACTTTCTGATTGTTGCCGCTATTTTGTTCAGCTTGTCTGTTGCCGGTATTTTTCTCAATCGTAAAAACATCATTATCCTGCTGATGTGTATTGAATTGATGTTGCTGGCGGTTAACCTGAACTTTATTGCCTTTTCTTATTACGCCGGGGATGCCGCTGGCCAGGTATTTGTGTTTTTTATTCTGACTGTTGCGGCGGCTGAAGCAGCGATTGGCCTGGCAATCCTGGTCGTATTATTCCGCAATCTCAGCACCATCAATGTTGATGATCTCAACCGGTTAAAGGGCTAACGGCATGACCCAGACCCTGTTACTGACCATTGTTTTAGCCCCCTTACTGGGCAGTATCATTGCTGGTTTTTTTGGTCGTAGGATTGGCCGGAACTGGTCACATCGAGCGGCAATCGCCGGTGTCAGTATTGCGTTCTTTTTATCGCTCTGGGTGTTGAAGCTGGTAGTCATGGATGGCGCAACCTATAACCAGGCGGTATATCAGTGGCTGCAAGTTGGCAGCCTGAGCATTGAAGTCGGCTTTATGGTTGATTCACTGACTGCAGTGATGATGACCGTGGTGACCTTTGTATCGCTGATGGTGCATATCTACACCATTGGTTATATGCATGATGATGACGGCTACAGCCGGTTTTTCAGTTATATCTCGCTGTTTACCTTCTCAATGCTGATGCTGGTGATGGCCAATAACTTTATGCAGCTGTTTTTTGGCTGGGAAGCGGTTGGCGTGGTGTCTTATCTACTCATCGGCTTCTGGTACAAAAAGCCCACGGCTATTTATGCCAATCTCAAGGCATTTCTGGTCAATCGTGTGGGTGATTTCGGTTTTCTGCTGGGGATTGCTGCCGTACTGATGTACTCCGGCAGTCTGGATTATCTGGAAGTATTTAATCAGGCTCCGGTGATGGCGGGGCAGACCATTTCCATATTTGATAATTACGCCTGGTCGTTAATGACGGTGATTGGCATTCTGTTATTTATCGGTGCAATGGGGAAATCAGCGCAGGTGCCACTGCATGTGTGGTTACCGGATTCGATGGAAGGTCCAACGCCAATATCCGCATTGATCCATGCGGCAACAATGGTGACGGCGGGCATTTTTATGGTGGCGAGAATGTCACCTCTATACGAATATTCTGAAACTGCACTGTCATTTATTCTGGTGATTGGGGCGATTACCGCTTTGTTTATGGGCTTTTTGGGCTTAATTCAGAACGATATCAAACGGGTTATTGCCTATTCAACCTTGTCACAGCTCGGCTATATGACAGTAGCATTGGGTGTGTCGGCATACTCCGCAGCCATTTTCCATTTATTCACCCATGCATTTTTTAAAGCTTTGCTGTTTTTAGCGGCTGGCTCAGTGATTTTAGCCCTGCATCATCAGCAGGATATTCGACAGATGGGCGGGCTAAAAAAATATTTACCCATTACTTACTGGACCAGTCTGATTGGTACGCTGGCGTTAATTGGTTTTCCCGGGCTGGCCGGCTTTTTCTCCAAGGACGCCATTATCATGGCGGTGCATGAATCGACCATACCAGGCAGTAGCTTTGCCTTATGGGCAGTGATGATTGGCGTATTTGTCACCAGTCTGTACAGCTTCCGGCTTTTGTTTCTGGTATTTCATGGCAAGGAACGTTTTGATGCTCATGGTCATCCGCCACATGAATCCCCTAGCGTGGTTACCTGGCCGTTAATTCTGTTGGCGATTCCATCGGTACTGGCGGGCTATTTAATTGGCACTTTGGTATATGACAATTTCTTCAGCGATGCGATAACCGTTATGCCACAGCATGATGTGCTGGCGGCGGCAAATTATCATGGCCTGGTTGGGTTTATCACCCATGGGTTGATGACAGCACCGTTCTGGCTGGCAATGGCCGGTTTGGTAACCGCCTGGTATCTCTATCTCAAACGTCCGGATCTGCCTGCCAAAATTCAGCATCGACTGATGTGGCTATGGCAAATTCTGGAAAATAAATACGGCTTTGATGCATTTAACGACAAAGTTTTTGCCGGTGGTTCACGAGGTCTGGGCTGGCTGTTCTCTCGCGTGGGTGATCGAATGTTAATTGATGGTTTAGTGGTTAACGGTACAGCACGAACAGTGGGTTTAATCTCGAGAGTAGGGCGCAAAATGCAGAGTGGTTATTTGTACCATTACGCCTTTGTAATGATTATCGGGGTGTGGCTGTTGCTCACCTGGTTTGTGGTTTAGGAGCAAGCTGATTAGATGATGGACTTCCCGCTGCTCAGTATATTGATTTTGCTGCCGATTATCGGCGGCGGTTTACTCTTGTTCTGTAAACAAAATCATGTTTTGGCCCGCCAACTGGCTTTAGTTATCAGTGTCGCCACCATGCTGCTGTCTTTTTTGCTGTATATCGGCTTTGATACCACCAGTCATCAAATGCAGTTTGTTGAACGCCTGTCATGGATCGCCACATTTAATATCGAGTATTACCTTGGCATTGATGGCTTTTCGATGCCACTGATGATCCTGACCACGATATCTACAGTTCTGGTTGTTATCGCTGGTTGGCAGGTCATTCAGGATCGGGCAGCACAATACATGGCTGCTTTTTTGATTATGGAAGGCTTGATGCTGGGTGTGTTTGCAGCGCTTGATGCCATTCTGTTCTATCTGTTTTTTGAAGCAATGCTGATTCCGCTGTTTCTGGTGATCGGCATCTGGGGAGGACCCAACCGGGTCTATGCCACGATTAAGTTTTTTCTGTATACCTTTTTCGGCTCAGTGTTTTTGCTTATTGCACTGTTATATCTGCAATTTCAGGCGGGCAGTTTTTCGATTCTGGACTTTCATGCTGTCAGCTTGACTCTGACTCAACAGATATGGATTTTCCTGGCATTTTTAATTGCCTTTGCAGTGAAGATTCCGATGTGGCCGGTACATACCTGGTTACCCGATGCTCACGTTGAAGCGCCTACCGGTGGTTCGGTAATTCTGGCGGCGATCACGCTGAAAATCGGTGGTTATGGTCTACTACGTTTTGCTCTGCCGATTACCCCGGATGCCAGTATGACGCTGGACTGGCTGGTTATTGGCTTATCGTTGATTGCCATTGTTTACATTGGCTTTGTCGCGTTGGCGCAATCCGATTTGAAAAAACTGATTGCCTATTCAAGTATTGCTCATATGGGTTTTGTCACCCTGGGCTTGTTTATTATATTTCGGATTACTGCCAATGAGGCAATCACTATCGGTATCGGGAATGGGCAGGTGCTGGCGATTGAAGGTGCGATGGTCCAGATGATTTCGCATGGCTTTATCGCTGCGGCGATGTTCCTCAGCGTGGGCGTGTTATACGACCGGATGCATACCCGGGAAATCAGTGCCTATGGCGGTGTCGCCAACAGCATGCCGAAATTTACCGCGTTGGCCGTGTTCTTTGCGATGGCCAATGCCGGGTTGCCCGGTACTTCAGGTTTTGTCGGTGAGTTTATGGTGATCCTGGCGGCGTTTCAGGCCAACTTCTGGTATGCCTTTCTGGCGGCCACGACTTTAATTCTGGGCGCGGCTTATACCTTGTGGATGGTCAAACGGGTATTTTTTGGAGAGATCGCCAATGACCAAGTCGCTAAATTACAGGATATTAACTCACGGGAAATGCTGCTGTTGGCAAGTCTGGCGGTCATTGTCTTAGTGATTGGTATTTGGCCCGATCCGTTACTTAATGTGATGCATGCGTCGGTAGATAATCTGCTGCTGCAAATCACTCAGTCAAAGCTTTAAAGGAAACACCATATGGCGTTTGAGGTTCCAAATATGCTGTTTGCCTTGCCAGAGATGCTGCTGCTGGCTATGTGCTGTATTGTGCTGCTCGTGGTCGCTTTTACCGGTAATCGTCGAATCAATCTGGTACATGCATTAAGCCAATTGAGTCTTTTAGTAACCTTTTTCACGGTTTTCTGGATGATGGGTGAGGGTGGGCTGACCTTTTCTGAAACTTATATCAAAGACCCGCTTAGCGATATCCTTAAACTGGCGATCTGTCTGGTAAATATGCTTGTGTTGAGTTATTCCTATAGTTATTTACAGGCCCGAAATTTATTGCAGGGCGAATTTTATGTACTGGCCTTGTTTGCCACCCTGGGTATGCTGGTAATGGTGTCGGCACATCACTTTTTGACGCTGTATTTAGGGTTGGAACTGATGTCGCTTTGTCTATACGCCATGGTGGCCATGCAACGAGATTCATTTGCCGCTACCGAAGCCGGAATGAAGTACTTTATTTTGGGCGCATTGGCTTCGGGCATGTTGTTATACGGCATGTCGATTATCTACGGGGTCACTGGTGAATTAGGTATCCAGGCCATAGCCGTAGCATTAGACACTGAAGAATTGAATCAGACAGTCCTGAGTCTGGGCATTGTGTTCTTGGTGATTGGTATCGGCTTCAAGTTTGGTGCGGTACCGTTTCATATGTGGTTACCGGATGTCTATCAGGGGGCGCCCACAGCTATTACTTTATTTGTCGCCAGTGCCCCAAAAATAGCGGCTTTTGCGTTGTTGATACGTATATTGACGGAAGGTATGGGCGATATGCTTAGTGTCTGGCGCGATATGCTGATCATGCTGGCCGTATTGTCGATTATCCTGGGTAATCTGCTGGCAATTGCACAGAGCAACTTAAAGCGGATGCTGGCCTATTCCACCATTTCGCACGTTGGCTTTTTATTATTGGGTGTTTTAGCCGGAACCCAGGCAGGCTATGCTGCAGCATTGTTTTACACCTTGGTCTATGCACTGATGACATTAGGCAGTTTTGGTATGATTCTGCTGCTGAGTCGTGAGGGCTTTGAAGCTGAAGAGATAGAAGACTTTAAAGGTCTGGGGCAACGCCACCCCTGGCATGCGTTGATGATGCTGTTACTGATGTTTTCCATGGCGGGTATTCCACCACTGGCCGGTTTCTATGCGAAATTAGGCGTGATTAAATCAGTCGTCGATGTTAATTTACTGGCCGTTGCTATTGTTGCTGTCGTGATGTCGGTTATAGGTGCGTATTATTATTTGCGGGTGGTCAAGGTGATGTTTTTCGACACTGCCACCGAAAAGCCCCATATAGCAGCCACAACCTCAATGCAGTACCTGCTGAGTGGCAACGTATTAGCAGTACTGTTACTCGGTTTGTTTCCGGGAAGTTTATTTGCGCTTTGCGCCAGAATATTTAGTTAGGTTTAAAAATGTCGATTTGGTTACTGCTGTTGATAATGTTTGTGCTGGCAAATTTACCATGGGTAAATTCAAGATTATTTCTGTTTATCCCGTTAAAAAATGGTAAAAATGCCTGGTTAAGACTGTTTGAAGTAGTAGTATATTATTTTGTAGCTCTACTGGTCTCCATCGCTTTTGAGCAGCAGTATGCAGGCAATATTTATCCCCAGCAGTGGGAGTTTTTTGTCACTACCTTGAGTTTGTTTCTGGTGTTTGCCACACCGGGCGTAGTGTATCGGCATCAATGGTTGCCATTACAGCAAAAGCTCCGTTAAAAATCGCAAAAATGCGCCTGTTAAGGGCGTAGTAATTCAATCCGAAACTTCAAAAGACTGCTATCAGGGCACTTACAGGCTTTGATATCAATTCGGGATGCATCCCGAAGCATTGTAGTTTAGAATTTGCGGGTTTAACTCCCTGATGATGTAAACAACATCGGTTTTTCACACAAAAGAGACAGGATTATGGCTTCTTCCGATTTATCCAAGTACAGAAATATTGGTATTTTCGCTCACGTTGATGCGGGCAAAACCACCTCCACCGAACGTATTCTTAAACTGACCGGTAAAATTCATAAATCCGGTGAGGTTCATGATGGTGAATCCACCATGGACTTTATGGATCAGGAAGCCGAACGCGGTATTACTATCCAGTCAGCAGCCACAACCTGTGAATGGAAAGGCCATCGTCTGAACGTTATCGATACCCCAGGTCACGTTGACTTCACGATTGAAGTATATCGTTCACTGAAAGTATTGGACGGCGGTATTGGTGTTTTCTGTGGTAGTGGTGGTGTTGAGCCGCAATCAGAAACCAACTGGCGTTATGCGAATGACTCAGAAGTTTCTCGTCTGATCTTTGTTAATAAGCTGGATCGTATCGGTGCTGATTTCTACCGTGTTGTAAAACAGGTTGAAGACGTTCTGGCAGCAACGCCACTGGTAATGGTTTTGCCAATCGGTATTGAAGATGAATTTACCGGTGTTGTCGATTTGCTGACCCGTAAAGCATGGATCTGGAAAGATGAGAAAAATGCTGAAGACTACACCATCGAAGAGCCACCAGCTGATATGGCTGACCAAATTGAAGAATGGCGTGAAAAACTGATCGAAACTGCTGTAGAGCAGGATGATGATCTGATGGAAAAATATCTGGAAGGTGAAGAGCCTTCTATCGAAGATCTGAAAAGATGTATCCGTAAAGGTACATTGCAATTGGATTTCTTCCCAACATACTGTGGTTCGGCATTCAAAAACAAAGGTATGCAGTTAATCCTGGATGCCGTTGTTGATTACCTGCCTGATCCAACTGAAGTTGATCCACAACCAGAAGTTGATTTGGAAGGTAACGAAACCGGTAAACACGCTATCGTTGATATCAAAGGCCCACTGCGCGCACTGGCATTCAAAATCATGGATGACCGTTTTGGCGCATTGACTTTCGTTCGTGTCTACTCAGGCGAATTGAAAAAAGGCGATACCATCCTCAATACTTTCACCGGCAAAACAGAACGTGTTGGTCGTATGGTGGAAATGCACGCCAATGATCGTAACGAACTGGATTACGCACACGCTGGTGACATTATCGCCATCGTCGGTATGAAAGATGTTCAGACTGGACACACCTTATGTGACCCGAAAAACCCGGCGACATTGGAACCAATGGTCTTCCCGGATCCCGTTATCTCAATCGCGATTGCGCCTAAAGATAAAGCTGCCGCTGAAAAACTCGGTGTTGCACTGGGCAAAATGATTAAAGAAGATCCTTCTTTCCGTGTTGAAACCGATGACGATAGCGGTGAAACCATTATGAAAGGTATGGGTGAATTACATCTGGATATCAAAGTCGATATCCTGAAGCGTACCCATAACGTTGATGTAATTGTTGGTGAACCGCAGGTTGCTTACCGTGAAACCATTACACAAAAAATCGAAGACAGTTACACCCACAAGAAACAATCGGGTGGTTCTGGTCAATTCGGTCGTATTGACTACATCATTGAACCAGGTGAACCAGGCAGCGGTTTCAATTTTGAATCAACCGTAACCGGTGGTAGCGTTCCTCGTGAATACTGGCCAGCTGTTGAAGCCGGCTTCAAGAAAATGATGGGCCGTGGTGTTTTAGCGGGCTTCCCATTACTTGACGTCAAAGTAAACTTGTTTGATGGTGCATTCCACGCCGTGGATTCATCAGCAATGGCCTTTGAAATTGCTGCGATGGGTGCGTTCCGTCAAACCATTCCGAAAGCGGGCCCACAATTGCTGGAGCCGATCATGAAAGTAGATGTGTTCTGCCCGGATGATAACGTTGGTGACGTTATCGGTGACTTGAACCGTCGTCGTGGCATGATCAAATCGCAGGATGCCGGTGCAACTGGCGTACGTATTAAAGCTGAAGTCCCACTGAGCGAAATGTTCGGTTACATCGGTACTCTACGTACAATGACATCTGGTCGTGGTCAGTTCTCTATGGAGTTCCTGCACTACTTGCCATGCCCACGTAACGTGGCAGAAGAGGTTATTAAAGAAGTTAAAGAACGTGAAGCTGCTGCGAAAAAATAAGCAGTTTACTAAAAGTTCTATTGAGAAAGGGGCGTTTATCGCCCCTTTTTTTTGGCCAAAAATTGACCTTAACTCAGGTTAGCCCAGTATTGAAAGAACTAGTCTATGCTGAGCTTTCTTTACAATGGACAAGGCTGAAAAATGGACCTGAAAAGCGGGTATCCCTACTGGGCGATTAGAAATGGATTGATGCGAATCTTTCCGGCTCAGGATCAGGATATTGACTGTGATGTAGCAGTTATTGGCGGTGGTATAACCGGAGCTTTGATTGCTGACGATCTCAGTTCAAATGGTTATGCCGTGGCGGTTATAGAACAACGGGATATCGGTTGGGGTAGCACTGCAGCCAGTACGGCCATGCTGCAATACGAAATTGATACTCATCTGACTGAGCTTGCAGAATTGTATGGCGAAGTGGATGCATTAAAAGCTTATCGGGCATGTGCAGAGGCAATTAATGACCTTAAAAAACTTTCTGAGACTGTCGGTGATGTCGACTTTGAAATGCAGGAAAGTCTGTATTACGCCAGTCGCAGTCGTGATAAAAAATCCCTAAAAGCTGAATTTCTGTTACGACAAAAACATGGATTTGATGTTGAATGGTTGGAATCAGATGCGATAAAAAAATTGTATGGTTTTAAATCGCCCGGGGCGATCCTTAGCAAACTGGCTGCTCGAGTTGATCCTTATCGGCTGGCGCATAAACTTCTGGACAGGCTGCAAAGTAGTGGCCATCACGTTTATGACCGTACCGAAATAAAAGATTTGAAGCCTTCAGATAAACAGGTTGTTTTAACGACAACGTCTGGATTTAAAATTAACTGTCAACATGTGGTAATTGCAACGGGTTATGCCAGTCAGAAATTACTGAAACAAAATGTAGCGTCAAATCGCAGCAGCTATGCCTTTATTACCGACCCGATAGATCCCGAGTTACTGGGCGAATTAAATAAAACCATGATGTGGGAATCTGCTAGACCTTATCTTTATATGAGAACAACGGGAGATGGACGTTTATTGGTAGGTGGGGAAGACGATGATATTGATATCCCGGCAAAACGGGATAAACGCGTCGATAAAAAAGCCCAGACTCTGGCTAAGAAGGTCGAAAAATTGTTTCCCAAACTACCAATGAATCCGACATTTTCCTGGGCGGGAACATTTGCTGAAACGGAAGATGGCTTGCCATTTTTTGGTGCTCATCCCCAATATGGTGAACGTGTGCAGTTTGCCATGGCCTATGGTGGAAACGGTATTACCTACAGCATGATTGGTGCTGGCTTGTTAAGAGCGAATATCGAACAGCGCGAACACCCGTTAGCGGAGCTGTTTTCTTTCTCCAGATTAGACCAAAGCAACAACGATTGATGCACTGACACAGAACAATACAGTCCATAATGCCGAGCGCTTCAGCACGTAAATAATTAAAAAGCCGCCGAGCGCAATCAGTAAATCCAGCCAATGATTTACGCCTTCAGTGAAAATCGGATCGTATAAAGCAGCGGCCAGTAAACCGACTACAGCTGCGTTAATGCCGGCAACAACGGCACCTGCATTGGGAAGATGAGCAAGTTGCTGCCACAGCGGTAACATCGCCAGCAATAATAAAAAACCCGGAACAAAAATGGCGAGGGTAGCCAGCAGGGCATTCCAGCCTGCGGCTAACTGTGAAGGGATTTCAGCGCCGAGATAGGTTGCCAGGGTAAACATCGGGCCTGGAACAGCCTGGGCGGCACCGTAACCGGTTAAAAATTGATCGGTGGTGAGCCACCCAGTGGCAACAGTCTGCTGTTCGAGCAACGGCAACACAACATGACCACCACCAAATACCAATGCACCGGCCTGATAGAAGCCGGCCAGCATATTAGTGGTATTAAGCTGACTGCCTGCAAATAGGCTGAGAATAAGCAGCAACATAAACACACTGAATAATATCCAGGCGGTTTGTTTGCCATAATTGACCGGGAATCTAAAATCCGCTGAAAGTTGTTGCTGGCGACATAAAAACCAGCCTGCCAGTCCACCCAGGATGATCACTGCAATTTGCATAATCGCCAGATTGAAAATCAACAGTAAGGCAAAACTGAACAGTGCTATCAAGATACGTTGCCAGTCTGGCGTCAGTTTCTGAGCCATACTGATAACAGCATGAGCGACCACCGCAACCGCCACCAGTTTTAGACCATCAATAATGGCCATGCCGATAGCATTGTCCAGCTGATGAGCAATGGTGGCAAAAGCAAACAGCAGTAATGCAGAGGGCAGGGTAAACGCGATAAAAGCAGCAATGGCGCCAAGCCAGCCAGCGCGAAACAAGCCAATTGAAAATCCCATCTGGCTGCTGGCTGGGCCAGGTAAAAACTGTGTAACAGCAAGTAGCTGAGAAAATTGCTGTTCAGAAAGCCATTGCCGTTTATTGATAAATTCAGTGCGGAAATAACCAATATGAGCAATCGGTCCGCCAAACGCCGTCAGACCCAGTTTGAGAAAGGCTAAAAACACATCAATGACATGATGCAGATTGTTTGGTGCCTTCACAGTTCTTTCCTCTGGTTAATCGGTATGGCTGGCAGCATCCATCCGTAACAGTTCCAATAATCGTTGCATATCATCGGGTAAGGGGATCTGCCAGCTTACTGCTTCCCCAGTAGTCGGATGATCAAACCCCAGTAAACCGGCATGTAAAGCCTGACGACGTGTATTCTGCAGGGCAGCCAGACAGCTATCCGTCATCCCTTTTGGTGTTTTAAACCGGCCACCATATAAAGGATCGCCCAATAAAGGATGGCGAATATGCGCCATATGCACACGGATCTGGTGAGTGCGCCCGGTTTCCAGTTTGCAACGCAAATGGGTATGTGCCCGAAAGCGCTCCTCAATCCGATAGTGTGTCACGGCAGGTTTACCGTTTTGTGTCACGGCCATACGTTTGCGATCAATATGATGTCTACCAACTGGTGCATCAACCGTCCCCCCGGCGGTAAACACACCGCAGGCAATGGCCTGATATTCACGAATTACGGAACGCTGCTGTAGTTGGCTGATTAATGAATGATGTGCTTGCAGACTTTTAGCGACCATTAATAGTCCGGTAGTGTCTTTATCAATGCGATGCACAATCCCGGCGCGCGGAATATGAGTAAGTTGGGGCGCATGAGCCAATAACGCGTTGACCATTGTGCCATTCTGGTTGCCAGCGCCAGGATGCACTACCATGCCTGCCGCTTTATTGATGATTAATACATCGTCATCTTCATAAATAATATCCAGTGCGATAGTTTCGGCCTGCCAGTTATCTTCATGAATAATCTGCTGTGCGGCAATTTCAATCTGGTCACCGGTGCGTACCGCATCTTTAGGGCGACAGACTTTCTGATTGACCAATACATCGCCGGCTTTAATCCATTTGGTCAGCTGACCGCGGGAGTATTCTGAGAACAGCTGGGCCAAGGCCTGATCGACACGCAAGCCACTTAATGACTCGGGAATGGTGGCATCTAGTTTAATAATCTCTGTCATGAATGGCTTTGCATAAAATGGGTTACGTATTATAACGTAGCTTGATACATCGCCGTGAAACGGACGAAAGGGGGATTATGAAACGACTGCTGATATGTCTTGCATTGCTACTGACTTCGACCTGGATTCAGGCTGAGCCAAATATGGCTTTACTGGCTTCATCCTGCGCGACTTGTCATGGTACCAATGGCCACAGCAAAGGTGAAATGCCCAAACTTGCAGGTTTGGAGCAAGATTATTTTATTGAACAGATGCTGGGGTTTGCCAGCGGGGCGAGAGAGTCTTCTGTTATGCGACATCATGCTGCGGCGTACAGCGAAACTGAAATTCGCCTATTGGCAGAGTATTTCTCTAAACAATAATTTGCTTCAAATCTTTTGGCAATATGGGCAGAAATAGGTCGCCCGCTGTGACTGGCGAATCAATTCTATTGGATGACCACATTGTTTACAGCCTTGTTTCTGCCGGGCATAAACCCATAATTCCTGAGCAAAATATCCGGGTTTGCCTTCGCTATCCCGAAAATCCCGTAAGGTTGTCCCACCCGCTGCAATAGCTTTTTCCAATGTCAGTTTGATCGCGGCAACCAGTTTTTCTGCCTGTTTTTTTGTTAGTTTTGCAGCTATCAGCTGAGGGTGAATGGCGGAGATAAACAGCGATTCACTTGCATAGATATTCCCCACACCTACAACGATCTCCGCATTCATAATAAAAGTTTTAATGCTGACCTGACGTTTACGGCTACGTTGGAACAGATATTCGGCGTCAAAATCCTCCCCCAGTGGCTCTGGCCCCAGATGGTTTAATAACGGATGTTGCAGCGGTGGCTCACTGGTCCACAATACAGCCCCAAAGCGGCGTGGATCGGTAAAGCGCAGAATAATATTATTGGCAAACACAATATCAACATGATCGTGTTTTTCGGCTGGCTGAAAAGCAGTCAGAATACGTAACCGCCCGGACATACCCAGGTGGATAAACAGCGTGCCTTCAGTGGTATGCAACAATAAATACTTGGCCCGGCGGCTGACCGACTGAATGATTTTCCCACACAGTTTTTCATCCAGGTTGTCAGTGATAGGCCAGCGCAGTCGAGAGTCACGAATGACAACCTGCTTAACCTGCTGATTTTTTATATATGGCGCAATGCCACTGCGGGTGGTTTCGACTTCAGGTAATTCAGGCATATCACTCGTTTATTGAAAAGAGGGCAGGAATAATGGTGGCTGGAAACAGATATTGTAATTGTTGTTGATGATCAGTAAGCGTAAGACCTTCCTCGCTATTTGATACAACAAATTTACGCTGTGTGTTATCGGTTAATTTAATGGTCACTTCCTGCTCATCCGGTGTACTTGTTTCATCATCTAACAGGATAACAACCTGCATGGCATAAGCCTGTTGCCAGTTTTGCAAAAGTGCCAGGAGTTTATCCTGAGGATAATTTTGCGGCATGGAGTGCCAGCTGTCATTTTGCTGAACTATGGAGAGTGCCGCGTATTGTTGCTGGCCCTGTTGGTTTTGCAGCTCAGGCAAGTACAGAGCTGCAATTTTGCTGGCCGGATCCAATAAACGGTTATCGACAAAGCTACTGGCACTGGCACCGAGTAATGGTGAAATATCATCGTTAATTAAATAAATCTGCTGATTGTGCAGAATATAACGATACCCGCTGAGCGGTTCAGTATCACCAAAAGCAAAATGGTATTCATTGAAAACTAATGACAACTCAGGCTGCTGCAGTCCGAATTCTGCCAGGTCAGTTGTTTGTGTCACTGGGATCTGTTGATGAGCTGGTTGTTGTAACAGACTGAGTAACAGATTGATCCGGGTTTGATTGGCTCGCACATGTATTGGCTGGCTTAACTGCCATTGCTGATCGCGTTGCAAGTGAATGGTTTGCTGTTCACGGCGAACAATTGTAATTTGATTGACCTGTGCCGCCTGAATTTTATCAGTGATATAAGCTGAATCCTCTACTTGCGATTCTGTCATTAACCACACTAATAGAACCGCAACCACCAATAACAGCAGATTGGTCAGATATGTGCTTTTCATCGGCGTCTTCTAATCCACCAGATACTTATGCCAATCAAAAGCAGACTAAGTGGTAATCCGAGTAAAAATCCAATACCAATAAATAATGATTGGTGCTCGGTTAATACCAGTTGGTTATCTCGGGTTGTGATGACCGGAATATCGATTGAATCATCTTCAGCAACCAGCCAGTTTGCCAGAGCCATCGCAAGTTCAAGATTGGCCGCTGTGCCAAGATACAGGTCGGAGACAAAATCGCCATCACCAAATACGGCAACACGTTGTTGTTGAGTTGTTGAAACAGGTTTTTCCATTAATACGCTGAGCATTAACGGCCCTGGAATATCGATTTCTGCATCAAAACGTAAATCATCCAGACTGGTGCCGGTCATATCACCTAATTCAGACCAGCTATCACTTTGTGATTGCATCAGCTCAGTAACTTGCCAAGCAGATTCAGCTTCTGATAATTGAATAGCATGCGCTTCTGGCATCAGGGTGACGCTGGAAGTGGCTGCAGTAACCGGGTGATTGGCGTAATCTGTCACAATCACAAAACGTGGATCTTCCAGACCTAATTTACCGGCATTGGGATCCACCATCGTACCCGGTACAAAGCTCAGATTAAGCTGTTTACGGATGGCCGCCAAGCCCGTATCAGTGTCAGGTTCGCTGAGCCAGAGCAGATTACCGCCTTGCTGCAACCATGACTGTAACTGGACAATATCGCTTTGCGGCCAGGCGGCTTGTGAACTGGCAATAACCAATACAATTTTTTTATCCTCGCTGTTAAGTTGCATCGCTTCTGTCATGGTCAGAGATTGCACCTCAAAGCCGGTGCTATTCAACTGTTGTCCCCATTGCGACATATCAAATGCACCATCACCGGCAATATCCCGTTCCCCATGACCAGTAATAAAGATTAATTCAGGCAAGTTACTGCGACTGACTTTTATAATGGCATTGCTTAGCGATTGCTCAGATAAATCATATACATGTTGTTGTCCCTGTTGACCTGAAACTACCATTTCAGCCTGCTGCTGAATGTCCAGTTCACGAACCCGCTGTGGCTGGCTGACAGGATCAATAAACGACACTGTAAGTTGCTGACTATGCTGTTGATAGCGCTTTAATAAACTTTCTGCTGCTGATTGATACTGATGTCCGGGACTGATAAATACTTCTATTGTCACCGGAGTTTCAAGCGACTGTAATAATTCGGTAGTAGCAGAAGAGAGGGTATGTCGCTGGTTAGCTGTCCAGTCTGACTCAAAGCTGTAACGATTCGAAAGAACGGCTACTGCGATAATCACTACCAGCAATAAAATGTAAAAGATGATCTGTTGCAGGCGATGTTGATATTTAAACTGTTTTGACATCTTCATAGACTCAACCTCGCTGCATCAAGTCGCCGAATAGTCATCAGAATAAATACCACGCAGAACAGAGCAAAAAAGCTTAGATCAACACTGTTAATCTGTCCTGCCAGCAGCGGTTGAAAATGTCCTAACAGGGATAACCAGGCCAGCCAGTTAATTTGGCCTGAAACAGCGCTGGCCGCAGCAAAATCAATTATCCATAATAAAAACAGTAAACAGAATGTCATCACCGCTGCAATAATCGGCTGGGTGGTGAGTGATGATAAAAATATTCCGGCGGCCAAGAAACTGGCTACCAGCAAAAACAGCCCGAACATGCTAACACCAAACTGGTAAAAATCGATTGCTGATCCGGCAAGCAGCGATAGCGGCATTAAAGCAATCAATGCTAATTGCAGCAGAAAAAAACCAAGATATCCGAGGTATTTACCTAACACAATCTGACTGGCGGAAAGTGGCGCAGAGATCAAAAGAGGCAGACTATGGTTACGATGTTCATCAGCAAAAGCCCGCATGGTGATAAATGGGGCAATCAATAGCAACACCAGAGCAGCATTGCTTAATAATGGCGCAATAATCATTTCTGTTACACCGGGAGCTCCCGGGATGGCTGAAATCTGGCCCTGAATCTGAGCAAAATACTCAATATGACTGAGAAACATATATGCCAGTAAAAACTGTACCAATGCCAGCATTATCCAGGCAAAAGGAGACAAAAACAGTCGCGAAATTTCAAGTCTTGCCACGCACCACATCAGTTTTTAACCTCAGCTAGCGGTGCGTCATCTTTTATCAGATGCATAAAAATATCTTCCAGCGAGTCCTGTTCACGCAACAGTTCCTGCAGTTGCCAGTGTTTAGATACGGCACTCGCTATCAGGTTTTCTGTAGGATCCTGTTCCGGGTGATAAAGGATTCGAAACTGATTGGCTGAAACGGGCTCCACCGAAGACACATTCGTTAGAGCCTGAAGCTCGGTGATCGGTGGCGGGGCAGATAAAGTGATCCTCAGGCTGCTGTTGAGTCTTTGCTGATGCAGAGCTGTCAGGCTATCGGCAAACATGACCTGGCCTTTACTGATGATTTGTACCCGATCGCAGAGCATTTCCACTTCTGGCAGAATATGCGTCGACAGTATCACGCTATGTTCATTGGCCAGTTCACGAATGAGTTCGCGGATCTGCCGAATTTGTAGGGGATCCAGACCAGAAGTCGGTTCATCCAAAATGACCACCGCCGGGTTATGTACGATCGCCTGAGCGATGCCGGTACGCTGTTGGTAGCCTTTGGATAATTGACCGATCAAACGTCGCTGGACATCACCCAGTCCACAGCGCTCAATGACCGTTGCAACTGCAGATTTAAGTTGCTGGCCTTTGAGCAGATTGAGTCTGGCACAATGCTGTAAATATTCGTTGACGGTCAATTCACGATATAACGGCGGATTTTCCGGCAGATAGCCCAGTTGAGCCTTGGCCTGCTTAGGTTGCGACAATAAATCAAAACCATTGATATGGATCTCGCCTTTATCCGGCGCCAGATTACCGCTAAGCATTTTCATAGTGGTGCTTTTACCAGCACCATTGGGACCGAGAAAACCCAGTATTTCTCCGCGTTTTACCGTGAGATCGATATTTTGAACCACAACATTGGGTCCAAAATAACGTGACAGATTTTGTGCTTCCAGCAATATAGTCATAGCGCACTATAATACGGTTTTGAGGTGAATCGTCTACTACGTTGTTGCAACATAGATATCATCTGAGATTTCAATATTTTTGGAGCGCGGCACAGTTCATCTCATTGCCCAAAATAAAGAACAATTTTAAGTTTAATTTATTCGAGCCATAAAAAAACCCGCATTAAAGAGCGGGTTTTTTTAGAAGCAGTAAACAATAGTGTTACTTGATTTTTGCTTCTTTATACATCACGTGTTGACGGATAACGGGATCAAACTTTTTGATTTCCATTTTTTCCGGCATGGTGCGTTTGTTTTTATCAGTAGTGTAGTAGTGACCTGTACCTGCTGATGAAACTAATTTGATTTTATCGCGCATGTCCTGACTCCTTAGATTTTTTCGCCGCGGCTACGGAGATCAGATAAAACGGTATCAATACCTCTTTTATCAATGATACGCAGACCATGATTGCTGACACGCAATTTTACCCAACGGTTTTCAGACTCAACCCAAAAACGGTGTGAGTGAAGGTTAGGTAGGAAACGGCGTTTTGTTTTGTTGTGAGCGTGTGAAACATTGTTTCCGCTCATAGGGCGTTTGCCCGTTACCTGACATACTCTGGACATGTTAATCCTGCTCCTGATGCATTTTTAGTGACTGACGCGTCCTGCCAACGCATCATTCTGAATAAACTAAGCCGGACTTTATACCATATGTGCTATCTGATGTGTAGCAGTTTTAAGCTATAAATCAGCTGAGGCCCATTTTGTCGAGCTGTGCTGAAACGCTCTCTTTATCGAGTACACCAATTTTGCGCATCACAATTTTGCCTTCGGGCGAAATCAGATAATGCGTTGGTGTCACCCGAACATTATTAAATGCGCTGGAAATTTCGCCTTCACTGTCCCAGATAAGCGTGTAGGGAAGACCCCGGTCTTCACGCATTGCCTTGATATGTGAAGGTGTGTCGTGGGGCAGTGAAACGCCCAGCATGACCAAGCCTTTTTTTGCGTATTCTTCATGCAAAGCAATGAGTTCGGGCAGTTCCTGAATACACGCCGGGCAATCAGTCGCCCAGAAAATCATCAATATTGGTTTACCGGCATATTCGGTGAAATTATGCATTTTTCCGTCTACATCCTCAAACGTAAGTTCGGTGTAGGCCGGAGCGGTAGCATTCTTGTACATAAAGACGACAAACAATAATGCAAATAGGGCGGCTATAAACAGTGCAAAACGTTTTCCAGACTTCATTTTATCTCTCAGTTTGCTGGGTTAATTGACCTAGAGATTCTGTCAGTTTCAGATTTTCACGATAATCCACCGGACAATCAATAACGGTGACTGTATTTCTGTCCAAAGCTTCTTTTAAAACAGACATTAACTCTTCGGTCTTATTCACTCTGACACCCGTTGCGCCAAATGATTGCGCATACTGTACAAAATCCGGATTGCCGAATTTTACATTACTGGTTCGGCCAAACTGGTTTTGCTGTTTCCATTCAATCAGACCGTAGCTTGCATCGTTCCAAATCAGAATGACAATCGCGATATTCAAACGAATGGCTGTCTCAATTTCCTGAGAGTTCATCAGAAAACCAGCGTCACCGGTTACTGCAACGACTTTGCGTTCCGGATGTGCCAGTTTGGCTGCAATTGCACCCGGAACCGCTATGCCCATGCTGGCAAAGCCATTGGAAATAATGCAGGTGTTCGGGTATTCACAGCGGAACATTCGTGACATCCACATTTTATGGGCACCCACATCGCAGATTACGATATCTTCCAGATGCATGGCGGTACGCAGATCCCAGATGATTTTCTGTGGTTTAACAGGGAATTCGGTATCACGGCGATGCTGATTCATTTCTGTAATCAGACTATCGCGTAAAGTACGCATGGCCTTACCTTCGTGCGGCGTGGTGAGGGCTGCAATTCGATTCAGACTGTGCGTAATATTGCCCACAACACCCAATACCACACTGTAATATCCATCAACCTCAGCATGGGTGGTATCAATATGAATCAGCGTGCGATCCCGTGAGGGATGCCAGAGATAGGGGTGGTATTCAACCATGTCGTAGCCGATACAGATAATTACATCGGCATTGGCAAAGCCGGTATTCACATAGTCATTCGACTGCAACCCAACACTGCCCAGTGACATGGGATGACCAAACGGAATGACGCCTTTGGCCATAAAGGTGTTGGCGACCGGAATGCCCAGCTTTTCAGCAAAGTCTGTAAGCGCTTTAGCGGCATGCGCACGAATGACGCCATTACCCGCCAGAATAATCGGATTTTCTGCATTGGAAATTAATTCTGCTGCTCGTTCGATATGTTCAGCAGCCGGTTCAGGAGGTGTGGCGTGTTTGACCCGCAGTGGAGCATCGTCAATTTCCATCTCGGCAATATTTTCAGGAAACTCAATAAAACAGGCACCGGTTTTCTCGGTCTGCGCCACTTTAAAAGCTTTGCGAACAATTTCCGGAATCACTTCAGGGCTGACAATTCGAGTGGAGTATTTGGTGATGGGCAAAAACATCGCTTCCAGATTCAGGACCTGATGCGATTCTTTATGCAAGCGATTGGTCGAAGCCTGACCGGCAATGGCTACCAGGGGGGCATGATCCATATTGGCATCAGCCACACCGGTAATCAGATTGGTCGCACCCGGACCGAGTGTCGCCATACAGACTCCTGCACGGCCAGTGAGTCGACCATAAACATCTGCCATAAAGGCCGCACCTTGTTCATGCCGGGTGGTAATAAACTGAATGGAGGAATCCAGCAAGGCGTCCATGACATCCAGATTCTCCTCACCGGGAATACCAAAAACATATTCCACACCTTCATTTTCCAGAGTACGGACAAATAGCTCTGCTGCTTTCATTTTTTCGCTCCGCGATGAATGGCTTTAAAAAAGGGGCTTTCGCCCCTAGGGTCTGTTGATCTTTCATAGCCACCACTGCTGGAGGCTATTTTTTCGTCCTACAAGGCGGAAATGATGCGATGTAATTGTTCTACATAAGTCATTTTCAACACCGTAGGGCGGAAAAATAGTCCCAGCCCTTCGGGGTGTGACTTAAAATGCCCCAATCCACGTTGCTCGTCATGTATTTAGAGCAACTACAAAAACGTCTGGAACGTTTTTAAGCGTAAGCCCCTTAGGGGTGAGATACATGGATGTATCTCACAAACTGCATTCCTCGCGCCTTGATTGGAGCATTTTAGTCACAACAGAGGCGGCTCTGAAAGATCAACAGACCCTAGGTTTCACTGAAATGCTGTTGGAATTTGTTTATGCCAATCAGTGACCTGTTGGTATTGATGAGCAACATTAAGTAAACGTGCCTCATCGAAATAATTACCAATGATCTGTAAACCAGCAGGTAAGCCATTGGCAAAACCTGCCGGAATTGACATACCGGGCAAACCAGCAAGATTGGTATTAATGGTATAGATATCCGCTAAATACATGGCTACTGGATCATCGGCTTTATCACCCAGTTTAAAGGCTGTGGTTGGCGCGGTAGGTCCCATAATCACATCAACTTCTTCAAATGCCTGTTGGAAGTCATCGCTTATCAAACGGCGGCATTTCTGAGCTTTAAGATAGTAGGCATCGTAATAACCGGCAGATAGTGCATAGGTTCCGATCATGATGCGACGTTTAACTTCGTCACCGAAACCTTCACCGCGTGAACGTTGGTACAGATCCAGTAAATCTTTTGGATCTTCACAGCGATGGCCAAAGCGCACGCCGTCCATACGAGACAAATTGGATGAGCATTCTGCAGGGGCAACCACATAATAAGTTGGTATCGCCAGAGAGGTATTTGGCAGGCTGATCTCTTTGACGGTTGCCCCGAGCTTTTCGAATTCCTTAATGGCGACATCAATTATTTCTGCCACTTCCGGTGCCAGACCTTCACCAAAGTATTCTTTTGGCAGACCAATGCGCAGACCTTGCAGGGAATCATTCAGATTTGCGGTGTAATCTGGAACATCACGTTCCACGCTGGTGGAATCGCGTTCATCAAAACCCGACATGACATTTAACAATAATGCCGCATCTTCGGCGTTGGCCGTCATTGGGCCCGCCTGATCCAGGCTGGAGGCAAAAGCAATCATGCCGTAACGGGAAACACGACCATAAGTTGGTTTCAAACCGGTTAAATTACATAACGATGAAGGCTGACGAATTGAACCACCGGTATCTGTACCGGTAGCCGCCGGTGCCAGTCGAGCAGCGATTGCTGCTGCAGAGCCACCGGAAGAACCACCTGGAACCCGTTCAGTATCCCAGGGATTTTTGACCGGACCGTAAAAGCTGGTTTCATTGGATGAACCCATGGCAAATTCGTCCATATTGGTTTTACCCAACATTACCATGCCACTTGCTGCAATTTTTTCCACCACAGTCGCATCATAGGGCGCAACAAATTTATCGAGCATTTTTGATGCACAGCTGGTACGAACGCCCTTGGTGCAGAAAATATCTTTATGCGCCATTGGAATGCCGGTCAGTTTACCGGCAGTCTTGTCTGCAAACTGTTTATCAGCAGCCGCAGCCTGCGCCAGCGCGCTTTCTTCAGTCACACTGATAAAAGCATTCAAATTGCCATTATGCGTTTTGATACGGTTTAGAAAGTGTTGAGTCAGTTCCACACTGGTGATGTCACCGTTGTGTAGCAAAGCCGAAAGTTCAGAAAGAGTTTTGTTATGCATGTACTTGCCTGTGTTGGATTTTATTCGATGACCTGTGGAACCAGGTAGACGCCAGCGTCGGTTTTAGGGGCAATAGACTGGAACAATTCACGTTGGTCAGTTTCGGATACCACATCCTCACGCAATCGTTGGTGTGCATCCAGTGGGTGCGCCATGGGACTGACTGCATCGGTATTCACAGCGCTCATCTGTTCGACCAGATTGAGAATGTTATTAAGATCTCGGGCGTAATCAGGAATCGTGCTTTCATCAATGGCAAGCCGCGCAAGATGCGCGATTTTTTCTACATCGGATTTATCTAAACTCATCAGTCGTCCCGTAAGTTAATTGATTTCACAAAGTTGAAGTTTAAATCATTAGTTGCTTGCCCAACAGACCTGAGCATTGCTAAAGTATCCATTTTACCTCTTCCGGATGTGGTTTCTTCAATGTTTGAACGTTTACGTGGGATCTTCTCTAACGATCTGTCTATCGATCTGGGTACAGCGAATACGCTGATTTATGTGCGCGGCCGGGGCATCGTTTTGGATGAACCTTCAGTAGTCGCAATTCGACAGGATAAGGGGCCAGGCGGCCCTCGCTCGATCGCCGCGGTAGGTGCAGAAGCTAAAAGAATGTTAGGGCGGACCCCTGGCAATATCACTGCGATACGTCCATTGAAAGATGGTGTTATAGCCGATTTCACTGTCACTGAAAAAATGTTGCAGCATTTTATTCGCAAGGTGCATGAAGGTCGCTTTTTAAAACCAAGTCCGCGCGTTTTGGTCTGCGTACCCTGCGGCTCAACACAAGTCGAACGTCGGGCAATTCGTGAATCTGCTGCCGGCGCCGGTGCGCGTGATGTATTTTTGATTGAAGAACCGATGGCAGCAGCCATTGGTGCCGGTATGCCGGTAGAAGAAGCCAGCGGCTCGATGGTGCTGGATATTGGTGGTGGCACCACTGAAGTCGCGATTATCTCACTGAACGGGATTGTTTATTCAGCTTCAGTGCGAATCGGTGGTGATTTGTTCGATGAGGCGATTGTCAATTATGTCCGTCGGAATTACGGCACATTGATTGGTGAAGCCACTGCTGAAAAGATCAAAAAAGAAATCGGTTCTGCCTATCCTGGAAACGAAGTCCGAGAAATGGAAGTACGTGGACGTAATCTGGCAGAAGGAATCCCCCGCAGTTTCACACTGAACAGTAATGAAATACTGGAAGCGTTGCAGGATCCATTAGCCGGTATTGTCGCTGCAGTGAAAACTGCGCTGGAACAGACACCGCCGGAACTGGGTGCTGACGTTGCTGAACGAGGCATCGTGCTGACGGGTGGTGGTGCGTTACTAAGAGACCTGGATCGCCTGTTAATGGAAGAAACCGGCTTGCCAGCCATTGTCGCAGAAGACCCGCTGACCTGTGTTGCCAGAGGGGGTGGTCGTGCATTAGAACTTATTGACGAACGCGGGAGCGACGTATTTACGTTTGAATAGTCTTCAGTCAGATTGAAGTAGGTATTTGACCTTTACAAATAGCAAGGTTATTTGTGAAGGTCTTTTCATTTTCGGAACTGAGCCATTAAACCGTTATTTGCCCAAACACCTTCATTAAATACTCGGATGCTGCTTGCAGTAGTCGCATCGTTGTTATTGTATTTTCTGGATACACGACTGGATTATTTCAAGCCCGTCAGGATGACCCTGTCTACGGCTGTTTATCCGGTACAGAAACTCGCCTCTATGCCAGACGATTTCTCCACATGGTTTACTGATTTTTTTCAGGGCCATCGGCAACTGCGTGAGAAAATCATGAAGCTTGAAGCACAAAACCTCACTAATAGTGTGCGGATGCAGAAAATGCAGGCGCTGGAAAGTGAAAACATGCGCTTGCGAGAATTGCTTGGTTCATCATTTCGTCTACAGGAACGGGTGCAGGTTGCCGAACTGCTCAGTGTCGACTTAGATCCTTTTTATCAGCATGTCATCATCGATAAAGGTGAAACCTTTGGCGTCTATGAAGGGCAGCCAGTACTCGATTCTCTAGGTGTCATGGGACAGGTGGCGGAAGTCAGCCAGTTTTCCAGCCGCGTCGTGTTGTTAACCGACCCCAGCCACAGTATTCCAGTACAGATTGTCAGAAATGGCTTACGCGCTGTGGTCACTGGGCGGGGTCTGGGAGAAAATTTACAGATGGAGTTTTTACCGCACAATGCCGATGTGCGCGTTGGAGATCTATTGGTAACCTCGGGCCTGGGGGGGCGTTTCCCGGTTGGTTACCCCGTTGGAAAGGTGATCTCAGTAAACTTCCCTCAGGGAAAATCTTTTGCCGAAATTAGCGTTAGTCCAGCTGCTCGGTTGGCAACCAGTCGAGAAGTCATGTTGGTACTGCCGGGTGAAAAAATTGATTTCGGTATTACATATCCTTTGCAAATTGAAGAAAGTGATTTACCTGCAGTGGAAGAACAGCCTGCATTGGAAGAACAGCCTGCAGTGGATGCGCCAGTGACGCCATCGGAGGAAAGTAACTGATGGTTCTGGTGAAGTCACAGCATAGCAGTGTCATATACATTACCTTGTTATTCGCCATTTTATTAATGCTGGTGCCACTGCCAGATACGCTTCGATATGCACGTCCGGAATGGGTTGCTATCACGCTGATTTACTGGGCAATGGCTTTACCACAACGGGTCAGCATTGGCGTTGCCTGGTTTACCGGATTGGTGATGGATGTGGTCACCGGAGGTATTCTGGGGATTCATGCATTTGCCTATGCACTGGTGATTTATCTGGTGGGGCGTTTACATTTGCAAATTCGTCAATATCCTCTTTGGCAACAGGCTTTTACAATATTGTCCCTGGTTTCTCTGGTGCATTTTATCGTGATGCTGAGTGCGCCGATCACCTTCAGTTGGAACCACTGGTTGACCATACTGACCAGTACACTGGTCTGGCCCTTTGTGTATGCCGTATTAAGGAAAATACGTCGTAGTTTTCAGGTGAGTTGATTGTGATCGATCCCCGGCACAGGCTCAAAGACCATTTTCGTGAAAGTCGACTGGTCAGTAACCGACTGATATTCGCCGGGCTTTTTTCGCTAGTGTTGTTTGGCATCATTATTTTTCGCTTGGTGATGCTGCAGATTGTCGAATTTGAACACTTTGATTCACTTTCCAATCGCAATCGGGTGGATATTGAGCCGTTAGCGCCTCAACGCGGCTTGATTTACGATCGTAATGGTGTGTTACTGGCCGAAAATATTCCGACATTCAGTCTCGAGTTGATCCCGGAGAAAGTACAGAATGTGGATCAAACAATTGCCGAATTGGCTGAGCTGTTATCACTAACCGCTGAAGATATTGATGCGTTTAATGAACGCCGTAAACGTCATCGAGCCTTCGAAGAAATAGTGGTTCGTAACCAGCTGACTCAGAAAGAAGTCGCATTGTTTTCAGTTAATCGTCATCGTTTCCCGGGTGTTGATGTGGTAGGCCGGTTGATACGGCATTATCCGCAGGGACCGCTTTTTGCTCATGCGGTGGGTTATGTCGGTCGTATCAATCAGCAGGAAACACAGGTTATTGATCGACAAAATTACAAAGGTACACTGCAGATAGGTAAAACCGGTGTTGAAAAACAATACGAAGATTTTCTGCATGGCACAGTAGGGTATCGTCAGGTTGAAACCAATGTGCAGGGGCGCACCGTTAGAGAACTTTTCAGTGAACCGGCCACTGCAGGACAGGATCTGTATTTGCATCTTGATATTAACCTGCAGCAGGCGGCCGCAGAAGCATTGGGTGAATATAATGGCTCTGTTGTCGTACTCGATACAAAAAACGGTGGTGTGTTAGCCTTGGTCAGCAAACCGGATTACGATCCAAACTCTTTCGTGAACGGCATTAGCGTCAAAGAGTATGCAGAATTGCGTGACTCCATCGATCAACCCCTGTTTAATCGTGCATTGCGCGGTCATTATCCCCCGGGATCGACATTCAAACCCTTTGTTGCTCTGGCGGGTTTGGAGTTAAATGTCGTGACCCAGCAAAGCCGAACATTTTGCCCTGGTTTTTATTCATTACCAGGCAATTCTCATCGGTACCGCTGCTGGAAACGCATAGGACATGGTCACGTTGATCTGAAAAGTGCGATGGCCGAATCCTGTGACGTGTATTTTTATGATTTAGCACATGCAATTGGGATTGATCGGTTACATGGCTTTCTGGATTTGTTTGGTTTTGGTCATCAGACAGGTGTCGATATTCCTGGTGAGAGTAAAGGTTTGTCTCCTTCCAGAGAGTGGAAGCGTAATCAGCGCAATCAGGCCTGGTATCCCGGTGAAACGCTGATATCGGGGATAGGGCAGGGATTTAATCAGATGACGCCAATTCAACTGGCTCATGCAACCGCAACGCTTGGAATGATGGGAACGGTTTATACCCCCCAACTGGTTCGCGCTACCAAAGCGGATAATGACGAAGGTATGCAGTTGTTGGGTGTGCAACAGGCTGACAGTTTACCGATACAAAATTCCAGTCATTGGCAGTCGGTAATCGAAGCGATGGTTGAAGTGGTCCACGGCAAACGTGGTACGGCAAGACATATTGGAACAGATTTACCATTCCAGATTGCAGGGAAAACAGGCACAGCACAAGTATTCGGAATAGCCCAGGATGCTAAGTATGATGCGGAGTTACTGGCCAAAAAATTACATGATCATGCGCTTTTTGTGGCTTTTGCCCCGGCGGATGATCCTGAAATAGCGATTGCAGTAGTCGTAGAAAATGGGGGAAGTGGCAGTGCCACAGCCGCTCCAATTGCACGTAAGCTTATCGATGTATATTTTGGAATTGAGACTGATGAGCCAGTTACGGAATGAGGTAAGACAGTCGCCCAGAGCGATGAGCGGTTTGCTGCAGGACAGACGACGGGTGCCCGGATTTCAGTGGCGCTCAGGATTGCAACGTGTGCACCTGGATGGCTTATTAATATTGGGCATCCTGACGCTGCTGCTGTTCAGTTCTGTCGTGCTATATAGCAGTGGCGGTGAAGACATTGGTTTATTGCTACGTCAGGGAGTCAGAATGGCAATCGCCATAACGGTGATGATTCTTCTGGCGCAGATACATCCCGATCGATTCAAAGATGTTGCGTTTTGGATTTATGCAGTCGGACTGCTAATGCTGATTGCTGTTTTATTGTTTGGCACGATAGGAAAAGGCGCTCAGCGTTGGCTTGATTTGGGTTTTTTCCGCTTTCAACCATCTGAGATTATGAAGCTGGCGGTGCCTTTGGTAGTAGCCGTTTATCTGGCAGATAGACCATTACCGCCCAGCTTTGTCAGAATGTTTTTTGCACTGGTGATGATTGCTGTTCCAGCCTTGTTAATTGCCAAACAGCCAGATCTGGGAACGGCATTGTTAATTGCCAGTTCGGGGTTGATAGTGGTTTTTCTGTCGGGTGTTTCCTGGCGATTGATCATGAGTTTTCTGGCTCTGGCCGCTGCAGCTGCGCCGGTATTATGGTACTTCATGCATGACTATCAGCGACGCCGGGTGATGACCTTATTTAACCCTGAGTCGGACCCACTAGGTGCCGGCTATCATATTATTCAATCGAAGATTGCGATTGGATCGGGTGGGTTACAAGGTCGTGGCTGGCTACAGGGGACGCAGTCGCATCTGGAGTTTTTACCGGAACGCTCCACCGATTTTATTTTTGCGGTGATTGCAGAAGAATTTGGTCTGATTGGTTTGACACTGTTGATTACAGTTTATCTGTTAATTACTGCGAGAGGCCTCTATATAGCTGCTCAAGCGCAATTGAGTTACATGAAATTATTGGCGGGCAGTATTGCCATTACATTTCTGGTCTATGTTTTTGTAAATGTAGGAATGGTTACTGGTCTTTTACCTGTTGTCGGGGTGCCGCTGCCACTGATCAGCTATGGAGGTACATCCATGGTGACCTTGCTGGCAGGCTTCGGTATCCTGATGTCCATACACACTCATCGGAGGATGATGTCACCGTGAAGAAACACATTACCGCTACACTGTTAAGCCTGATAATGACGCCAGCATTTGCCAATCCTGAACTACCGGATGTGGATAAATTTATTGATGAAATGGTTGAAGAACATGCGTTTGACAGAGCCGAACTGGAAAACCTGTTTGCTGAGGTTGAAGTCAAAGATAGCATTCTTAAAGCTATTTCCAGACCTGCTGAGAAAAGTAAGCCGTGGTATGAATATCGCGAGATTTTCCTCGATCAGGCACGTATTAATGCGGGTGTAGCTTATTGGAAAAAACATGCCGATACGTTAGAAAGAGCTGAAAAAGAATTGGGTGTACCTGCTGAAATAATCCTGGCTATTCTCGGTGTAGAAACCCGTTTTGGCGGCAACATGGGCAGTTTCCGGGTTCTGGATGCCTTATCTACTCTGGCCTTTCGTTACCCTCCGCGTAGCACTTTTTTCCGCTCGGAATTGAAAAACTTTTTAATCCTGACTCGCGAAGAGGAGATGTCTCAACTGGAACCGATTGGTTCTTATGCCGGGGCCATGGGGCTGGGACAATTTATGCCTAGCAGTTTTCGTGAATATGCTGTCGATTTTGATAATGATGGCCACCGTGATATCTGGAATAATCCAACGGATGCTATCGGCAGTATCGCGAATTATCTGCGTCGTCACGGCTGGCAGCCAGGCGAAAGCATTGTGCATGCTACAAAGTACGAAGGTAATGATCTGCCACAGGATTTGATTGATCGCGGATTGAAGCCTACCGTAACGCGTGAAGAGTTAAGAAAATCCGGTTTGAGCACCGATAAATTACCCGAGGGTGAAGATGCGATTACCGTTTTCAGCCTGACCCAGCCCGATGGTGAAGAGCTATGGTTAGGCCGGCAAAATTTTTATGCGATAACCCGTTACAATCACAGCCGTATGTATGCCATGGCTGTTATCCAATTGGCAGAAGCGATTCGTGATGGTTATGAGTCTGTAAAATGAAACAGCGTGTAGTTAAGTATTTAACTTTATCGATAATGCTGACGGGGCTTTGGTCCTGTGGAACCGTGACTGAACAACAGGATTCTGCACCAAAAGTAAAACCGGATGTTTCGAAAATCCCGGATGCAGTCCCACGTGATGAACCAAGAAGTAAATATGGTAATCCAGCTTCATATGAAGTGTTCGGCAGAAGATATTACACACTTGCCAGTAGTGAAAATTATGTAGAGCGTGGCAAAGCATCCTGGTACGGTACAAAGTTTCATGGCAGACGCACCTCCAGTGGTGAGCCTTACGATATGTATGCGATGACGGCTGCTCATAAAACATTACCTTTACCAAGTTATGCTGAAGTCATCAACCTGGAGAATGGACGCAAGGTCGTGGTAAAAATTAATGATCGTGGACCGTTTCATGATGATCGATTGATAGATTTATCCTATAGCGCCGCAACCAAGCTGGGTATTATTGATAAAGGTACTGGCCAGGTTGAAGTAAGGGCAATCAGCAGTAAGAATGTCGTTGCGTCTACTACCGCTAAAAAAGATGTAGTCGCCAATGTAACACCCACAGCAAATGCTGTTTCAACCCAAACCACAACAATGGGGAAAGTCGGACTGTTTCTGCAAATAGGAGCATTCAGCACATTAAGCAGGGCAGAACAGATAAAGCAACAAGTTCAACAACAGATTCAAGAGCGAGTTCATATTTCATCTGTTGAACGTGTTCAAACTCCCTTATACCGGGTTCGGATTGGCCCACTTGAAAGTGTTGAATATAGCGATAGGATCGCTAATCAACTAATGGGATTAGGTTTTTCTGATACCCGGCTTATCAAGGAATAACTGTTTTTTATTGAGAGTAACTAAATGATTAAAATTTTCAAAATGAGCCTGGCAGGGCTACTGTTCAGTGTCGCCACTATCAGTTCGGCGGGAATGATCACGCCGAATCCTACAGCACCCTCAATTGCGGGTACTGCCCATATTTTGCAGGATTACGATAGCGGACATATTTTAATGTCCGAAAATGCAGATGAGCGTCTGCCACCGGCCAGCATTACCAAATTAATGACCTCTTATGTGGTTTCCCAGGAAATCCACGATGGCAATATTAAACTTGATGATGAAGTATTAATCAGTGAAAAAGCCTGGCGCATGATTGGCTCACGCAGCTTTATTGAGGTGAACACTAAGGTAACCGTGGAAGCCCTATTGCGTGGCATGATCGTGCAATCAGGTAATGATGCTGCTGTAGCGCTGGCTGAACATGTTGCGGGTAGCGAAGAAGTGTTTGCCCAGATGATGAATCAATATGCTCAGAAACTGGGTATGGTCAACACCAACTATCAAAATGCCACCGGTTTGCCGGGACCAGAGCATTACACCACGGCGCATGATATTGCGATCCTTTCAGCAGCCTTAATCCGGGATTTTCCCGAACATTACCAATGGTATGCAGAAAAGGAATATACCTACAACGGTATTACTCAGCACAATCGTAATAAATTGTTATGGCGTGATAATACGGTTGATGGATTGAAAACCGGTCACACCGAAGAGGCTGGATACTGCTTATCTGCATCAGCAAAGCGTGATGGTATGCGCCTGATTGCTGTGGTTCTTGGCACGGCAAGTGAAAATGCACGAGCCCAGGAAATCCAAAAAATGTTTAATTTTGGTTTCCGTTTCTTTGAAACGCATCAGCTTTATGCGGCAGATGAGGCGATTACTCAAACCAAGGTTTGGAAGGGGCAAACTGATCAGTTGAATCTGGGTCTGGCACAGCCATTATCTATTACGGTTCCTCGCGGACGTTATAAAGACTTGCAGGCCTCAACCAATATCCAACAGCCTGTTGTCGCTCCAGTTGCCAAAGGTACTGAGCTGGGAGAGGTGGAAATCCGTTTGGGCGATGAAGTGGTTGCCACTCGTAAACTGGTGGCTGTGGAAGAGGTTGAAAAAGGCAGCTGGTGGAGACGAATCCTCGACAGTTTGTTGATGCTTATCTGGGGTTAATGTTTCGTGGCAATAGTTTATCTTAACGGCGAATTTATCCCCGCTGATAAAGCTCAGGTCTCTGTGTATGACCGCGGATATTTATTAGGTGATGGCATTTATGAAGTGATTCCGGTGTATGCCGGAAGCGCTTTTTTACTCGATAGGCACCTGCAGCGATTGCAGAATAGCCTGGACGGCGTACGGATCGAAAACCCGTTTTCAGATGCGCAATGGACCGGCATTATTAATGATTTGATCGCCCGGAATAATGCGGGCGATCAGTCGTTGTATTTGCAGGTCACCCGGGGCGTAGCACCAAGAGATCATATCTTTCCGATTGGTGTGGCACCTAGTGTGTTTCTGATGAGTAATCCACTGCATCCGGTTGCCGATAGCTGGAAGACGGATGGTATCAAGGCCATTACCACAGCCGATATTCGCTGGATGCGTTGCGATATTAAAGCGATTACCTTGCTGGCAAACAGTCTGATGAAACAGTTGGCGCAGGATGCTGGTGCACAGGAAGCGTTATTGCTCCGCGATAATTATCTGACCGAGGGTTCAGCCAGTAATGCGTATGTGGTCATCGACGGTGTCATCTTTACTGCGCCAAAAGATGAAAAAGTATTGCCTGGCATTACCCGTGATCTGATTATTGAGCTGGCGGCGCAAAATGATATGCCGCTACATGAAAGAGCCGTCAGTGAATCAGCTCTGCGAAATGCGGATGAGATCTGGATCAGCAGTTCAACCAAAGAAGTGGTGCCAGTGACCTTATTGGATGGTGAAATCGTTGGTAATGGTAAACCCGGCCCCGTGTGGCAACAAATGGACATCTTGTTTCAGCGCTATAAACAAGAGGTAATCTGATGAGTGAATCAAACGGCGAAGAGACGTTACTGGAATTTCCCTGTGAATATCCGGTAAAGGCAATGGGAGAAACCCACCCGCAGTTGGATAATATTGTGGTGGAAATCGTCCGCAAGCATGCTGGGGATATTACTGAAGGTGCAGTCACCAGTAGACAGAGCTCAGGGGGCAAATATACTTCCATTACCGTGGTTATTGAGGCGACCAGTAAAAAACAACTGGACGCTATCTATCAGGAACTCAGTAGTCACGATGCCGTTAAATACGTGCTCTGATGAAGATACAGGATCTCGGCCTACGGGATTATCAACCAACCCTGCTAGCCATGCAGCGGTTCACGCAGCAACGTGATAATCACACCGAAGATGAACTATGGTTATTAGAACATTATCCTGTTTACACTCAGGGTTTTAATGGTCAGGACGGTCATCTGCTGAGACAAAATACAATTCCGATGGTACGAACTGATCGTGGTGGTCAAATAACCTACCATGGTCCGGGACAATTAATCGTTTATCCATTAATTGATTTACGTCGTTTCGGCATGGGCGTACGCAATATGATCAGTTGTCTGGAAAACACGGTTATTGCCATGCTGGACGAGCATAAGATTGACGCATATGCTCGTAAAGATGCCCCCGGAGTGTACTGTGGCGAAGCGAAAATTGCTTCACTGGGATTACGGGTCAAACGCGGCGCCTGTTATCATGGCCTGAGTTTAAACATTGATATGGATTTACAGCCATTTGCCGATATCAATCCCTGTGGTTACGCAGGCATGCAAATGACCGATATGAAAACATTAGGTGCAACGGTCGATATGGCCTCAGTAAAACAACAATTTGTGTCTGTTTTTCTCGCACACATGCAACAAGGTAGCAACACATGACTGACACGGTTGAACCGGTAAAACGTGATGTAAAAGCGCTTAAAGGTGCCTCTAAAGTCGCGCGTATTCCCATAAAAATCGTTCCTAGTGATCCTAAGCGCAAACCGGAATGGATTCGTGCCAAATCACAAGGTGCACCTGAAGTACAGCGCATCAAACAAATGTTGCGTGATCATGATTTGCACACCGTGTGTGAAGAAGCGTCCTGTCCCAATCTTGGGGAGTGTTTTGCCCACGGTACGGCGACATTTCTGATCATGGGCAATATTTGTACCCGACGTTGCCCTTTCTGTGATGTGGCGCATGGCCGTCCTGATGCATTAGATGAGAATGAACCGAATCATCTGGCAAAAACCATTGCCGCCATGCAGCTCAAACATGTAGTGGTGACCTCGGTCGATCGTGATGATTTACGTGATGGTGGCGCTGCCCATTTCAGCCGCTGCATCAGTGAAATTCGTCAGCAATCGCCACAAACCCGTATTGAAGTGCTGGTACCTGATTTTCGTGGTCGTATGGATGTGGCGCTGGAGATACTGGCGGATAATCCTCCGGATATTTTTAATCACAATCTGGAAAGTATCCCCAGACTCTACAAAGCCGTTCGACCTGGCTCGGATTATCAATGGTCATTAGATCTGATTCAGCGCTTTCAGCAAATGCATCCTGAAGTGCCCACTAAATCCGGCCTGATGCTCGGTTTGGGTGAAAGCATTGATGAAGTTAAACAGGTGATGCAGGATTTACGCGATCATGGTTGTCGGATGTTGACGCTGGGTCAGTATCTGCAACCTAGCAGGCATCATCTGGCAGTTGAGCGTTTTGTCACTCCTGCAGAGTTCGATGAGCTGGCAGTAGCAGGTAAGGAAATGGGCTTTGAACATGTGGCCAGCGGACCAATGGTGCGATCGTCTTATCATGCCGATCTGCAGGCTCAGGGTGAAAAAGTCTCTTGAGTCAATAATTATTAACAGCTGAGTGCTCTGATATGACTATCAAGCGTCGACAAGTGTTAAAAAATGCAGCTTATTTATCGGCTATGGCAGCCCTGCCATTGGGGTTATCTACTGGTTGTTTTCGTCATCAAAAACAGAAAGTCGTGGTTATCGGTGGTGGGTTTGCTGGAGCCACTGCAGCGCGATATCTGGCAATGTGGGCGCCAGAACTTGAAATCACATTAATAGAAAAAAACAGTCAGTTTATATCCTGTCCACAGAGTAATCTGGTGCTTAGCGGCAATCGCAGTCTGTCACAGCTTACTCGCGAGTACACTGCTTTACAGACAGATAAAGCTATTCGCTTTGTACAATCGGAAGTTATTGCTGTTGATACTGAAAACCGTCAACTGTGGCTTGCAGATAAAAGCCGAGTGGACTATGACCGGTTGATTATTGCCCCGGGCGTCAGTTTCATTTATGACCAGTTGCCTATCCTTGCTACGGCCGAAGCTCAGGAACATGTTCCCCATGCCTGGAAAGCAGGTGAGCAGACTTTGTTATTAGCCAATCAGCTTAAGTCGATGCGGCAGGGTGGGGTCGTGATAATGACTGTCCCGGCTGCACCTTTTCGCTGTCCTCCTGGGCCTTATGAGCGTGCTTGTCAGATCGCATTGCATCTTAAACAACACAATCCTACCGGCAAACTACTGATACTAGATGCCAATCCAGATATTGTCTCTAAAAAAGCCTTATTTACCGAAGCGTGGCAACAGCAATATGCTGGCTTGATCGAGTATCAGCCAATGAATCCAATTGAATCAGTCAATGTCGGCAATCTGGAGGTTGAAAGTTTTTTTGATCACTACCAAGCCGATGTTTTAAACGTCATTCCTCCGCAAAAGGCCGGTGCGGTGGCTGCAATGGCTGGCGTGGTTAATGTAGATAATCGCTGGTGTGATGTAGACTTTCTGACCTATGAGTCGACAGCAGTTGAACGAGTGCACGTGATAGGGGATTCGGTGGCGGCGAAGGTGCCCAAATCTGCTCATATAGCTAACCAGCAAGCCAAGGTCTGTGCTGCTGCGGTCATCGCTCTATTGCGTGAAGAAATACCTGAGCAGCAACCCATTTTCAGCAATACCTGTTACAGTTTTGTCGATGGACAACAGGCAGGGCATGTTGCCGCGGTTTATCGTTATGATAAAAGCAGTCAGGATATGGTTCCTCACCCCAGTGGTGGGGTTTCCGAGACGGCAAGTGAAGAGGAAGGTCGCTATGCTCAGGGCTGGGCCGAAAACATCTGGGCTGATTCGTTAGGCTGATTTTCAACTTTCTTTACGCTGGTCTGCTCGGGGTTTCGGTCTTTCCCCATTGCAGTATAATGACCCCCAATTTCAATAACTCCACCAGCTGGATTTAAACACGAGGTAGTAGATGAGCGATTTTTTACCCGGCCTGGAAGGTGTGCCTGCCACGAAGTCAGCCATTTCATTTATTGATGGCGAAAAAGGCATCCTTAGTTACCGTGGTTATCCACTGGAAACACTGGCAACCAACAGTACTTTTGAAGAAACTACGCTATTGCTACTGGATGGCGAATTACCCACTAAAGCTGCATTAAATCGCTTTTCCAAACAGCTGCGCAGCAGTTATCGTATTAAATATCATATTCGTGAAATGATGCGTCATTTCCCACATACCGGTCATCCGATGGATATGTTGCAAACAGCGGTTTGCAGTTTAGGTATGTTCTATCCGGGCACCGAATGTCTGACCGATGCTGAAAGTTGTAAAGATATCGACTATGTCCGCAATATGACGGTCAATATTATCGCGCAGATGGCACCTTTGGTCGCGATGTGGGAACACATGCGTCAGGGCTATGATCCGATCAATCCACGTGATGATTTGTCCGTTGCGGAAAATCTGTTGTATATGTTTACCGGTAAAGAACCGGATAGTCTGATGGCGCGCATTATGGATGTTTGCCTGATTCTGCATGCCGAACATACCCTGAACGCCTCAACGTTTGCAGCTTTGGTTGCCGGTTCAACATTAGCATCGCCTTACAGCGTTATCTCAGCAGCAATTGGAACCTTATCTGGTCCATTACATGGTGGTGCTAACCAACGTGTGGTAGGCATGCTGCAGGAAATCGGTTCACCCGATAATGTTGAAGCCTGGGTTGACAAGAAACTGGCCAACAAAGAAGTTATCTGGGGCATGGGACATCGTGAATATAAGGTCAAAGACCCTCGAGCCACTATCCTGCATAAGCTGGTGACCAAGCTGGTGGAAGAACGTGGTGGTTCACTGGATAAAATGTTTGCCACGGCGATGAAGCTGGAAGAAGTCTGTGTCGATCGTCTGGGACATAAAGGCGTTTATCCGAATGTGGATTTCTATTCGGGTATTTTGTATTCCGAAATGGGCATTCCGGAAGATCAATTCACCGCGTTGTTTGCAGTAGCACGCTCAGCGGGTTGGCTGGCACATTGGCGTGAACAGATTTCCAATAACCGTATTTATCGTCCGACACAGATTTATGTCGGTCATGAACAGCGTGAATATATTCCGATGTCGGAACGGAAAAAAGCGCCTAAGCAATAATGGTTTTACTGGCTTCACCTTGTTGCTCGCGCACTAGGCGCGGCACAAGGTAGCCAGGTAATTCGCGACGCATGGCAGCAATGAGCTTTATTCCTTGCTGTTCATCCACATCAAAATGACTGGCGCCTTTTACTTTATCGAGTAAATGCAGGTAATAAGGCACTACCTGAACCTCGCTTAATCTCTCACTAAGAGCGATTAAGCTGTCCGCATCATCATTAACTCCCCGTAACAACACAGCTTGGTTCAATAACTCACATCCAGCATTACGTAACTCTGATAGCGTCTCAGCAGTTTCAGCATCAATTTCATTGGCATGATTGGTATGGATGACCATCACCACCCGTAAGGAAGTGCTGCTGATCCAGTTCAATAAGCTGTTGCAAATCCGTTTTGGCAGCACTAATGGCAGCCGTGTATGAATTCGCAAACGTTTGATATGTGGGATTTTTTGTAAGTCCTCTACCATGGCGGCTAATTTTGTATCGGTTAATGCCAATGGATCGCCGCCACTGAAAATTACTTCACGAATACTGTTATCACTTTGTAGTGCAGCTACCGATTGTTGCCACTGACTCGCTAATGGATTGCTTTCGCTATAAGGGAAATGTCGGCGAAAACAATAACGACAATGAATGGCACAGGCACCGGTGGTCAGCAATAATGCACGGCCCTGATATTTATGCAAAATGCCGGGTGAGCTGATCGCCATATGATCCCCCACAGGATCCGCTGAAAAACCTTCGACCTCAATAGTTTCATCAATCAGCGGGAAAACCTGACGTAAAAGAGGATCGCTGGCGTCGCCATAATGCATTTTATTAATGTAACTTTGCGTTACTCGCAGCGGGAAATTTTTTAAGCTCTCCGCATCAATCGTTTGCAGATGATTCTCCAGTCCGAGCATTTGCAGCAAGACTGTTGGGTTTTTAATGGCATGACTTAATTCATCCTGCCAATCAGCAAAGATTACGTCAGCTTGCGATTGCGGTATCATAGTGGGCTTTGATTTTGTGAACAGGCGACGATCGTCCCCCAAAAGAGGTAAGCATGGCAAGTTATAGTACAAATGAGTTTAAAGCCGGACTGAAATTCATGATGGATGGCGATCCTTGCAGCATCATCGAAAATGAATTTGTGAAACCAGGTAAAGGTCAGGCATTTAACCGCGTTAAATTCCGTAACCTTAAAACCGGTCGCGTTAATGAACGTACTTTCAAAACTAACGAATCTGTAGAAAGCGCTGACGTTGTCGAAATCGATCTGGAATTTTCCTACAGTGACGGTGAATTCTGGCACTTTATGGATCCCAGTAGTTTTGAACAATATGCTGCCGATGCCAATGCGATTGCTGACAGTAAAGACTGGCTGAAAGAACAATATGTTTATACAGTCACACTATGGAATGGCACACCACTGCTGGTGACGCCACCTAATTTCGTTAATCTGGCAGTAGTTGAAACTGATCCGGGGGTGCGTGGTGATACTTCTGGTGGTGGTGGTAAACCGGCAACGCTGGAAACTGGTGCAGTAGTGCGAGTCCCGTTATTTATCGAAATTGGTGAAGTGTTGCGTGTTGATACTCGTTCAGCATCATACGTCGAACGTGCTAAAAAAGATTAAACTCATTATCAGTTTTTGTGTTTTTAGTGGTGCATGTAGCAAGCTTACATGCCTTAAACCTAAGTCTGAATAATGCTTCACAATGAGCAATTACAGAACATATTAAAACGGCGGGCAAAGCTTCTGGCAAATGTCCGCCGTTTTTTTTCAGTCCGCAATGTTCTGGAAGTGAATACTCCCATTTTATCTTCGGCAGCACCTACCGCGCCTTATCTTGACAATTTCTCTACCCGGTTCGAGGCTGGCAGCGACTCCAAAGTCCTGTATTTGCATACTTCACCTGAATTTGCGATGAAACGCTTGCTGGCGGCTGGTAGCGGCGCGATTTATCAAATTGCCACGGTGTTTCGTAATGGTGAGTTGGGTCGCCAGCATGCGCCCGAATTTTCCATGCTGGAGTGGTATCGACCAGGGTTTTCACTGACAGAGTTAATGGCAGAAGTCGATGCTTTGATGCAACAGGTGATCGGCTTACCTGCTGCAATCATTTTTCCTTATCGTGATTTATTCGCGAAATATCTGCAGCTGGATATTTATCAGGCTGATGATGTTTTGTTGAAGCAAATTGCATTGGATCGCATACCCGGGCTTACTGCTGATTGGCAAACTGATCGGGATGGCTGGCTGGAAATGCTGATGAGCGAAGTAATTGAACCACAGCTTAAAGCGCTGGAAATGCCGGTGATGGTTACAGAGTTTCCTGCTTCTCAGGCGCAGTTGGCGAAAATCAAAATAAATGCTGAAGGATATCAGGTCGCCAGTCGTTTTGAGTTATATGCTGGTGGAATAGAGCTGGCCAATGGCTATGACGAATTGTGTGATGCCACCGAATTACGTCAACGTTTTGAACACGATAATCAATTGCGTCTGCAACAAGGCAAACCTCAAATGCCGATAGATGAAAACCTGCTGACAGCGATGCAGTCTGGTTTACCGCAATGCAGTGGCGTGGCATTGGGGCTGGATCGTTTAATGATGTTAGAGCTTGATGAGAATAATATCAGCCAGGTACAAGGCATTGCATTTATTGAAAGCTGAGAAATCTAGAAGCCACCAACGATGTCGTTGGTGGCTTTTTGGTTTTATAACTTAAATTAAAGTGATTTTTTGCGATTACGACGAAGTGAGAAAAATCCAATCAAACCACTCAGAAACAAGGGCAATGCGGCTGGGACAGGAACTGCTGCCGGTGGGACGAAATTAGTAGGTTGAGAATGAATCTCACCATATTGTGTCAGGCTTTTAGCGGCTAGCGTGCCTTCAATATTATTACTATTCGTCACAGCTGCATTCAATGCCAGAATACTACCGCCGAATTGGCTGGCCAGATTGAGCTCGGTAGCATCAACAAAATTCCATAAAAACATCGAGCCGTAAAGGGTCGCTGCACTGGCCAGGAAGTTCGCTTTGATATCAAACTCGGTATTACCCCCACCAAATACATTAAACAGAATGCTTTGCGTGTTGGTCATGCTGAAATCAAACTCAAAGGCTTTATCGAAAAAACTACTTGCATCCGTGATGCTGAAGATTGCCAGCCCACTATTGTTACCGACGGCGTTAAAAGTGACTTTTCCCCCATTAATGCTATAGCCACTGTTTGCGTCAAGCCCGGATAACTGGTTAGAAAAATTGCTTAATACATTCATCGCATTTAAAGCTTGAGTTGCAGGTTCGAAGGGTGCGGTAACCGGTTGGTTTGATACGGTTCCGCCGCCATTGGCATTTGCCGAACCTGTCAGATTTCCGCCATAAATCGTATTACCGCCATTGGTGTTTACATTACCTGAAATATCACCAACAACGGAGGTGGAGCCGCTGCCGTTTGCATTATTTTGTAAGGATCCAGATACCGAACCAACAAAGGCATCGCCACCATCATTCAGTGTGACATTCCCGGCAATATTTCCACCTACATTAAGGCCTTTGCCTTTGGTTTGAACGTTGCCACTAACGTTTCCACCCACCGTCAGTGAGGGCACAGCAGCATTTGATGATTGATGCATGTTGTAAAGGCCGCCATTTACATTGCCCCCAATAAGAGCGTTTCCTTCGACCTCTGAGGTACTTGAGACATTGCCTGAAGTAATGAGGTTATATTGGTTGAGTAATGAAGTGGCGTCGACAGGGCTGGCATTTGCCATCTGACTGAAACTGATAAAAAAGAGACTGGCAAGGGTTAATTTAGAGACATGCACTTGGCTTATTCCTTTAAAGGATACATGGGAGTCGATTGTATGATATGGATATACAAAAAAATAAACAATTGGACTTTGGTACACCCTTAAAAGAGATAGCGTGAAAGATCAACAGGCCCTAGCAGTCAGGCTTTACCCCATCAAGTTTGGCAACCAAAGTGAGATGGCCGGGAAACTGATAAGCAGTGCAAGCACAATAATCTGAATACCGACAAACGGCATGATGCCTCTATAGATATCCATCAATTTCAAGGTGGGTGGTGCACTGGCTTTCAGATAAAACAGTGAAAAACCAAACGGCGGTGTCAGAAATGATGTTTGCAGGTTAATTGCAATTAGCAGAGCAAACCACAATGGGTCAATATTCAAATGGATTGCTACCGGTGCAATGATTGGCACCACAATAAAGCAGATTTCAATAAAATCGAGAAAAAAGCCCAGTATGAATATCAGTAACATACTGAGAACTAAAAACGTCCATTTACCTCCCGGCAGACCTGAAAAAATATCCAGAATCAATCCATCCCCACCCATGCCGACGAACACCAGCCCAAAAGCGGTGGCACCAATAAAGATTAAGAACACCATGCTGGTCAGACGAGCTGTTTTCTCCATAGCATCGCGAAGATTAGGCAGCGTCAATCGACGATGCAGAGCAGCCAGTATCAATGACCCCAGTGCACCCACCGCAGCGGATTCTGTGGGGGAGGCAATACCATAAAAAATGGAACCTAATACCGCTATTATGAGCAATAAGGGGGGTAGCAGACTCTTTAATACACTGATCCACAGCGCGGCCAGTTCCGGGTTATCATCCCGTACCGCTGGTGCCAGGTGTGGATGGCGCCATGCGACATAGACTATATATAAAATGTAAGCCAGAATCAGCATTATGCCTGGCACTACCGCACCGATAAATAATTCACCCACCGGTACGCCGATAACATCACCTAACAGGATCAGAATGATACTGGGCGGAATAATTTGTCCTAAGGTGCCGGAAGCGGCAATAGTGCCACTGGCTAAAGACGGGGCATAACCTCGTTTCAGCATCGATGGCAAAGCAATTACCGTCATGGTGACTACTGATGCGCCTACTACCCCGGTGGTAGCGGCTAACAAAGCACCCACCATGACAACGGATATTGCCAGCCCTCCGCGGATTCTCCCAAACACCCGGCCCATGGTATCGAGTAGTTCTTCTGCCACCCCGGATTTTTCCAGTATTACTCCCATAAAGACAAACAATGGCACCGCCAACAAGGTGAAGTTGGTCATGATGCCCCAGATGCGAAATGGCAACAGCTGGAAGAAGTCAAAACCCAGATAAATACTACCAAATAACAGCGAGATGGCACCGAGCACAAAGGCGACCGGATAGCCGGTCAGCAGTAACAGGATCAACAAGCCAAACATCAGTAATGCAATATATTCCATTACTTTTGCTCCTGATGATGTTGAATAATGCGGATATTACGAATTAACTCCGCCACAGCCTGAATCATTATCAATAGAAACCCCAGTAACAAAGCTGCTTTGAGAAGAAAACGATAGGGCAGGCCGCCTGGGTCGGGCGACCCCTCCTGATAGAGATAGGCATTGTAGGCAAATGGCCAGCTGCTGATCAGAATCAGCAGACAAAACGGCATCAGAAATAATATGATGCCTATGACATCAATCCAGGCGCGATGTATATCACTAAGCCGTTGACTGCGATAAAGGATATCTACCCGCACATGCGCATCGTGTTTGAGCGTATAAGCGCTACCAAGCAGGAATATCAATGCAAACAGATGCCATTCCAGTTCCTGTAAACCGACCGATCCCTGTTGAAACAGATAACGCATCATTACGTCGTAGCAGGTTAACAATACCAGCAGCAAAACCAACCAGCTGCAAAGTTTGCCAGTGTATTCAGTAAAACAGTTTATCGGTGTTTCCAACGAGGCAAAGAATCGGTCCATGGTAGTCTGTCATCAACAAAATAAACGTTGAAGTTTCCCATAAAGCGGCCAATTGCTCCAGTAATTCGGCATTTGCAACATTAATTGAAATTTATTGCTCGACTTTCCGCAACAAGTTATGGAAGTGTTAAAGTGATATTGACCTATCCTCTACCAGGAGAAATGAAATGGATAATACGGAATTTAAAAACAGTGATGAAAAAAACCAACTGATACGCCTTTTATATATGTTGCTTTACGGTTTTGTGCTCTATCTGACGATGTCAGTATTAGCGATTGTGGTTATTGTACAGTTTGTCTTTGCATTATTTAGTGGCAGCGCCAATGATGCTATTCGAGGGTTTTCAAAAGACTTGTCACGCTTTATACAGCAAATTGTTTTATTCCTGACATACAATGATGAGAAAAAACCGTTCCCATTCAACCCACTATATGACGAGGTGGAAGTTGAAGCGGTGTATGATAACGACGATTATATTGCTGACTATGAAGACATCACTGACCGTGATGATCCTGATGCCCCTAAAAAATAAAATTGATTGATGGAATACTGAATTTCTTATGCTGACTGTAATTTCTCCGGCCAAGACACTTGATTTTGATACGCCTGTGTCTACTAATAAATACTCTGAACCTCGCTTTCTGGATCAATCACAACAATTGATTGAGCAACTGAAAAAGCTGTCTTCTCAGGAAATTGCCAATTTGATGAAGATCAGCGACAAACTTGCCGGTTTGAATATGGCGCGGTTTCAGCAATGGCAAACACCCTTTACCGAAGAAAATGCCAAACAGGCGATTCTGGCATTTAAAGGCGATGTATATACTGGACTGGCTGCTGAGACCCTGGATGAAAAGGGGCTGGACTTTGCACAGCAGCATTTACGAATACTCTCTGGTTTATATGGGGTGTTAAGACCCCTGGATTTAATGCAACCCTATCGTCTGGAAATGGGAACCCCGTTTCAGAATGATGCCGGCAGGGATCTTTACAGTTTTTGGGGAGATCAAATACGTCACTCTCTGGAGGCTGAACCAGCACTGAAAGATGGCGTGTTGATCAATTTAGCGTCAAATGAATACTTTAAGGCCGTCGATGCCAAAAAGCTCAAGGCGACTATTATTACCCCGGTTTTTAAAGATTGGAAAAACGGGCAGTACAAAATCATCAGTTTTTATGCCAAAAAGGCGCGTGGACTGATGAGTCGTTTTATTATTGACCAGCAAATTAACTCTCCGGAAAAACTCAAGCAATTTGACTCGGATGGCTATCGTTACAGTGAAGAAATGAGTCAAAAAAATGATTGGGTGTTTATCCGGGATAATAATTAACTAAAGTGAACTAAGGTCGGCAATGAAGCCAGGGATGGTTAAGAGAAACATACATACAATACTGATCTTGATTGGCTTTATGGCGGGGCATATTTCAGCCAACGCAGAAGTCGTTTTGACGAAAGCAGAACAGGCTTATCTCACCCAAAAACAAGTCATCAAGCTGTGTGTTGATCCTGACTGGCTGCCTTATGAAGGCATTGATGAGCGCGATAAGTTCACCGGTATCATGTCTGACTTTTATGCTTTATGGTCTGACAAAATCAATATGCCCATCCAACTGGTCAACACGGAAAGCTGGGAGCAATCCTTGCAATTTATACAGGATGGCAATTGCGATATTCTTGCCAGCGCGCAGGATGTGCCCAGTCGACGTGACTGGCTCAATGTCAGCAATCCCTTTATTTTTTATCCATTGGCTGTAGCCACTCAGCCCGATCATCAGTTTGTGGTGAAGTTTGAACAAATCCAACATCGTGATTTTGTGATGGTGGGGGGTTATGCGGGGGTCGAATTGTTGCGTAATCGTTATCCAGATATCAATATCACCACCGTAAGCACCTCACGAGAAGGGCTGAAAATGGTCGAAACCGGTAATGCCTATGGATTTATCGATACGGTACCGACCATTAATTATCAGATGCTTCGCTGGGGAATATCGCATCTGAAGATCAGCAATGTGCTGGATCTGCAATATGCAATGTCGGTGGGAGTGAGCACCCGTGAACCCCAGTTACTCGAAATTTTCAACAAGGCCATTGATGATACTTCAGAAGTTGAACGACAGCGTGTATTGAACAATTGGTTATCAATAGAGTTTCAGCAACATAATACGGCGTTATTCTGGCAATTACTGGTGGGCGTGTCGTTAGTGTTGTTAGTATTGGTTTATCGTTATCGGCAGGTCCATCACCATAATCGAAACCTGCGTAATCTGAATAATCAGTTAGAACAAATCTCGCGCCACGATCACCTGACCGGGTTAGCGAACCGTTATGCGTTACATGAACGGTTTAACGTGGAAATGGAAACTTCCAGCCAGACCAGACAGGTCTTTTCAATCATTTTGCTGGACGTTGATTTTTTTAAAACCATTAATGACGAGTACGGTCATGATGTAGGCGATGAGGTTATCAAACAATTTGCTTCTCTGTTAATGTCCATGGTGCGTGAGAACGATATCGTTGGTCGTTGGGGCGGCGAGGAATTTCTCATTCTCTGCTCACAAACAACCAAAAATGGCGCTTTTCAGTTAGCTGATCAGCTACGGCATCAGGTGCAAAATTACAATTTCCCGGTAAATCAGCAAATTACTGCCAGTTTTGGATTAAGTGAGTATAGTCATGGCGAAACTATTGGTGATACGATTAAGCGAGCTGATGATGCGTTATATGATGCCAAGAAAAATGGTCGGAATCAGATTGTAATGGCGGACTCTGATTAATATGAATTCACAACAAAACACCCCGTTAACACCAGGCAGATATTTTTTCGCCTTGTCTCCAGATACCAGTTCACGGATGCAGATTCAGCACATTATGAAACGTCTGCCGGAAGATCCCTCGCTGAAATTACAAACCACCGCCAATTTACATCAGACATTGTTATTTCTCGGCCAACTAGACCAACAACAATTAAATGCCCTGTTAAAACAGACTGACTCAATACGTTTCCCGGCAATAGATATGCAGTTTGATCACCTGTCATACTGGGATGGTCCAAAGATATTTTGCCTGACAAGTCGTGCTCCAAGCAGTGAATTGTATAACCTGGTGAACCAACTGGAGCATATCGCCAGTCAGGCAGATATTAAAGTCGATGTAAAACCTTACCTACCCCATATTACATTGGCGCGAAAAGCCAGTGAATCTCTAGACGTGCCCATTGCCCCAGTTAATTTTAAAGCAGAACAGCTGGTATTAATGAAATCAGTTTCCACCGATCATGGGCCGCAATACCAACCCGTAATGCATTGGCCTGTCACTGCAGATTGATTAATTATATTTGCTCAATGAGAGCACTATAATCTGGTATAAATGGTGCTCTATCCCGGCGGCTATTCCCATAATGAGTTCAAACACAAAACTAGCCAATTTATTCAGGTTTTTGGTGGTGTTATCTGCCATCCTAACCAGCGGCAAATTGTGGGCTGAGGAAACTGTTTTACGGGTGGGTGTTTATGAAAACCCACCCAAATTGGTGATGGACCCAAACGGACAGGTGAGTGGCATTCTGGGGGATCTTTTACAGGTTATTGCGTTACAGGAAAACTGGAAGCTGGTTGCTGTACCTTGCTACTGGAATGATTGTCTGGAGCTTCTTGCTAAAGGGGAAATTGATTTATTACCTGATGTGGCAACCAGCTCAGAGCGAACTGAGTTTTATGATTTTCATAATACGGCTGCATTACTCAGCTGGTCGCAGATCTACGTAAATCGTGAACATAACCTCAGCAGTCTGTTGGAACTGGATGGTAAACGCCTGGCACTGCTCAAGGGCTCCATTCAATACGATTACCTTAGACAATTAGCTGAAAATTTCAATATTGATGTCACCTTTGTTGTTGTTGATACCCAACAGGCAGCATTCGCTGCTTTATCGGATGGCATTGCCGATGCTGTCACCGCTAATAATTTTATCAGTGAGCTTAAAGCGGCAGAACTGAATTTAAGACCAACGCCAGTGGTATTTCAACCGAGTCGATTATTTTTTGCTGTCCCCAAAAATAAACATGGAGAGGTGCTAAAAGCAATTGATAGCTACTTACAACAATGGCAGGCAGATGCCAATTCGCCGTACTTTACGGTCTTAAAAAAATGGAACAGCTCTACTAGCAAGATGACGATTCCAAAAGAAATCTGGTGGTTGCTTATTGCTTTGGTAGTCGGTTTTCTCAGTGCTTTAATGTTTTTGCTGTTGATGCGTCGCCGTGTAAAGGAAAAAAATATTTCTCTGCGTCAGACCCAACAAAATCTCAACGTGATTCTTGATAGTGTGGATGCTCATATTTACATCAAAGATCTGCAGTTACGCTATCAATATGTAAATAAAAATGTCTGCAAACTGATTGGGCTGGACGAAAAAGAGATTCTGGGTAAAACCGATGCCATTCTATTTGATCGGGATACCTGTAAAACGTTGCAGGAACATGATTTAAGGGTTATCAAACAAGGCGAACGGATTGTTGAAGAAGAAATAAATACCGTCCTTGGTTCAGATAAGCCCCAAACATTTTTATCGGTCAAACTACCATTGCGTCAGGAAGATGGCAGTATTTACGCTTTATGTGGGATTTCCACTGATATTACCGATTATCTGTTAATTCAAAAACAGCTTCGTAAACTGGCGTTATATGATTCTCTGACCGGTCTGGCCAACCGCCGGTTGTTAATGGAGTTTCTTGAGGATTCGCTGGCAGAAGGCCACCAATCGGAAATGGAAGGTGCTTTACTAATTGTCGATCTGGACTCATTTAAAACCCTGAATGATACCTTGGGACATCACGCTGGAGATTTATTATTACAAGGCGTCGCAAAACGACTTCAGTCTCGATTATTGCCACATGATCTGGCTGCCCGATTGGGGTCGGATGAGTTTGTAATCGTCAAACCTAAAATGGGTAAAGCGCGGGGAGAAGTAGAAGCGCTTGTACAACAATACGCCGAGGAAATTCTGCTGGATTTTGTCATGCCATTTGCACTTGAACAAACTCAGTACATTGCTTCCGCAAGTCTGGGTATAGCATTGTTCTCCGATGCCGAGGGAGATGTTGAGCGTCTTTTACAGGAAGCTGATATGGCTTTGTACCGAGCCAAAGCCTCGGGGCGAAACAGTCTGAGATTCTTTGATCCGGTTATGCAGATGGAAGTTAATCGTCGCAGTCAATTGGAACGCAAATTAAGAGAAGCCATTGCTTCTCAGCAACTTGAATTGTATGTACAGCCTCAAATCAGCAGTGACCAGCAGTATGTTGGCATGGAGGCGCTACTTCGATGGCATGATCCGGTTGAGGGCTTTATTTCACCGGTCGACTTTATCCCGGTTGCCGAATCCAGCGGCCTGATAATTCCTCTGGGCGCCTGGGTGTTAAGAGAGGCCTGTCAGATTTTGGCGCAGTGGGCGAAGCTACCTGAGATGCAAAATCTTACTTTATCGGTCAATATCAGCCCACGGCAGTTCCGACATTTGCAGTTTATTGACTATATCGACAGTTGTCTGAAAGAGTTAGATGTCAATCCAAATCATTTGGAGCTTGAAATCACCGAGAGCCTGTTAATTGAAGATATTGATCAGACAATCGAGAGGATGAATGCCTTGCGCCAACGTGGTTTGCGTTTTGCACTTGATGATTTTGGCACCGGCTATGCGTCGTTAAGTTATCTAAAATTACTGCCACTGAATAAACTGAAAATCGATCAGTCATTTGTCCGGGATGTGCTGACCGATCCAAACGATGAGGCAATTGTCAGCACCATCATTGCGTTGGGACAAAGCCTGGATTTGGCGGTGATCGCTGAAGGAGTGGAAACCGAAGAGCAGGCAGTGCTGCTGGAAAAATTTGGCTGCCATGTTTATCAGGGCTATCACTTTGGCAGGCCTGCACCAGTGGCCGAGTGGCAACAAACTATTTCCGAAAAGCGTTTGGCCCTTAAACCTCATTAACTTTTTTAATCAATTGAGTTTCTTGCGCAACGCAAACTTATAAAACTCAAATCCGCTAACGTTGTTGTAAAAAATTGTATGGTTATTTTCGACAAATTTAGCGTTAACACGCTATTTTTCCATACAATATCATTTTTTAGTTCAATATTCCCATACATTGTCTTTTTTTGTATGTAAATAAAATTGTTTTTGTCCGGGAAAGTGCTTAGCCTGTAGCCTAAATGTTAGGGGCTGTTTATCTTTCATAGCCTCCAGCAGTGGTGGCGATGAAAGATAAATAGCCCCTGGGAATTTACCTATGCACTTGTGGAAAGCCCGAATCGAAACCGATGCGAAATCCAAATATCTTGGTATTGTGGAAGCGTTGGAAGCCGATATCTATTCTGGTTATGTCAAAGCCGGTGATCGTTTACCACCACAACGCGCTGTGGCCGAAACCTTAAATGTTGATTTGACTACGGTTACCCGTGCTTTCAACGAAGCGCGCAGACGTGGATTGATCGATGCCACCACCGGTCGTGGCAGTTATGTTCGACAGCATGTCGAAAGCAAACTTATTTCCCATATCTCTGAGTCTCGTCCATTGCTGGATTTGAGCATGAATAATCCGCCGCAGCCTGAGTCAGCCGGTTTACAGCAACATATTCCACAAGGTATTGCCCAGCTGATTTCCGGAGCCGACCGGGTATTACAGATGCATTATCAGGATAGTGCCGGGAACCCACATGATCGAAGTGCTGCCTCGGGCTGGCTAAATCAAACAATAACGAATGTCTCGGCAGAACGCACACTGATCACCGGTGGAGCACAGTCTGCTTTGTATGCCATTTTGCATTGTATGGCAAAACCCGGTGATATCATTGCTTGTGGTGAGTTTGTCTATCCCGGCCTGAAATCGGCTGCTGAACAGCTTGAACTGGTATTGCAGCCTTTAGCTATGGATGAAGAAGGGGTACTTCCAGCGTCATTTGAAAAGGCATGTCGGGATCACAGAATCAAGGCAATTTATCTGGTGCCGACGATGGATAACCCGACAACCGCCACCATGTCATTAACCCGTCGGCAGCAAGTCGTTGCCGTTGCCAACGAATATGACATCACGATTATTGAAGATGATCCTTATTCGCCGCTGCAGACAGAGGCCGTTAAAGCCTTAGTCGATTTAGCAGCTGATCGTACCTGGTATGTACGGACACTTTCCAAATGTATCACGCCCGCTTTGCGGCTGGCCTATGTGATTGCTCCCAGTAACTCACAGGCACTGGGCCTCGCTAATGTATTAAGAGCGATTAGCGTTATGGCCTCACCATTAATGGCTGCGCTGGTGACACGCTGGATTTACGATGGACGTATTAACCGGTTTGCTGAAGCCATTCGGGAAGAGAACCGTCTGCGTCAACAGATTGCCAGCCAATTATTAGCTGGAATGGACTTTTACAGTCATCAGGAAGGCCATCATATCTGGCTACAGCTCCCCAGTTGCTGGCAGGCCCAGGCCTTTGCTGAACAAGCCACCGTGCTGGGCGTATCGGTGGTGGCATGTAACAGTTTTGGTTTCACTGACAATCAGCGACAGGCCGTGCGCCTGTCGCTGGGATTGTCGCCGGATCATGCGACTTTGTCACAGGCATTAAGTATCTTGCGCGGGTTATTAATTCAGCCCGCCACCACATCACATCACATCATTTGACCCCAGAGGTGAAATAATTATGACTGAACAACCTATTCACTTTATGGAAAAAAATGGCGATATCTATGAGGAAATGGCCGATTGGGATGTGAATGCCGGCGGCGAGAAAATTGTCGCAAAACGTATGTCAGGCCGGTTTCGTAACCTGAAATGGTTTGGTATGTCGGTTTGGCTGTTTTATTTTCTGGTGCCGTATATCCGCTGGGATGATAAACAGGCGGTATTACTGGATATTCCCAATCGTCAGTTTCATTTTTTTGAGCTGACGATTTTTCCGCAGGATATCTGGATGCTCTCACTGACGTTGTTGTTTTTTGCCATTTTGCTGGCGGCAGTCACCAGTGTTGCCGGACGGGTTTTCTGTGGTTACTTTTGTTTCCAGACAGTGTGGACCGATATCTATACATGGATTGAAGGCAAACTCGAAGGCAATACTCCTCAAAAACAATTACGTTTCAAACAAGCGCCATGGTCGGTCAGTAAACTACTGAGAAAAATCAGTAAACACACGCTATGGTTGGCTATCGCCTTGTTAACCGGGCTGACTTTTTCAGCCTGGTTCACTGATGCGTTTGAGTTGTGGCGTGATGTATTTAGTTTCCAGGCGCATATTGCGGTGTGGATTGCGATGGCAATCTTTACCACTTTTACCTATGTTTTTGCCGGGTTTATGCGTGAGCAGGTTTGTTTCTGGTTGTGTCCTTATGCCCGTTTACAGGGGGTTATGTATGACCAGAATACAATTTTGCCCGCTTATGATGCTGAGCGGGGCGAGCCACGAGGCAAACTGAAAAAAGGTGAGACCGACCCGAGTAAAGGCAGCTGCATAGATTGCAAACTTTGTGTCAATGTCTGTCCGACCGGCATTGATATTCGTAAAGGTCAGCAGGAAGGTTGTATTACCTGTGGTTTGTGTATTGATGCCTGCGATTCGGTAATGGATAAGATTAATGAACCCCGTGGTTTGATTCGTTATGCTTCCTATGCCGAGCTGCAAGGTCACAGCAAACCACAACCCTTGTACAAGCGTCCACGGGTGATTATTTACAGCTTGATCCTGCTGGCGTCACTGGGCGGTATAGCCTACGGCTTTTTATCCTTATCAGCCACCGACTTCAGTGTCAGACCGGACCGTCAGCCTTTATTTGTGCGCCTCAGTGATGGCTCAATACAGAACCGCTATACGCTGAAATTGCTCAACAAGCAGAATGTGCCGATTGAAGTGCAATATCAGATTGAAGGTCTGGAGGGGGCCAGTCTGCATGGAGTGCATGACTCTTATGTTTTAGAGCCCGCCAAAGTACTAACCGTGACTGCGCTGGTCCGGGTGCCGGAATCAGAGCTGCAAAGCGGCATCAGCCCGTTGACTTTTAATGTCGAGGTTATCGACGGACCGCAGTCCGATATTTCTTACCAGACTATCTTTATCGCACCCAAATAAAAGGGTGCGATAAGGTATTTAATCTTTTGGTTTGATAAACAGTTCGTAAAGATCGGCCCGGCGATCTTTCAGATTATTGACGGCACCTTCATTGCGGACCAGTTTGAGTTTTTCCAGATCCAGATCGGAAAACATGATCATCTCACTGTTAGGCGTGGTTTCAGCCATTATTGCATCATGGGGGAAGGCGAAGTCAGACGGTGAGAATACCGAGGATTGGGCATATTGGACATCCAGGTTTTCCACTTTCGGTAAGTTACCAACACTACCGGTAATCGCAACATAACATTCATTTTCAATCGCTCTGGCGCGTGCACAATGGCGAACCCGCAAATAACTGTTTTTGGTATCAGTCCAGAATGGAACAAAAATAATATCAACTTCCTGATCAGCAGCAATACGGCCCAGTTCAGGAAATTCAATGTCATAGCAGATCATGATGGCAACACGACCGGCATCGGTTTCAAAAACCTTAAATTTATTGCCACCTTCAATTACCCAGTCACGGCGCTCATGCGGGGTAATGTGAATTTTACGCTGTTCATCGACCCGGCCATCACGATGGCAAAGATAAGACACATTGTAGACCCGATCATTTTCCAGTAATGGCATTGAGCCGGTAATGATATTAATGTTGTAGCTGACCGCCATTTCCGACATTTCGTCGCGGAACTGTTCGGTAAAACTCGCCAGGTATCGGATTGCCCGAGTCTGATCCATTTGATCGGTCAGTCCCATTAATGGGGCATTGAAAAACTCGGGAAACAGGGCAAAGTCGCTTTTGTAATCCGACAATGCATCAACAAAGTATTCAACCTGTTTAAGCACTTCCTCAACCGAATGAAACTCACGCATCTGCCACTGCACGGCGCCCAGACGAACCTGAGTTTTTTTGACATCCAATAACGAAGTGGGTGGGGTGTAAAGAATATTGTTCCAATCCAGCAATGTGGCATGGCCCAGAGATTTCTCATCTTCCGGCAGATACTTATGCATCAACCGCATGACCTGAAAATCATTGGATAACTGGAAAGTCAGGATCGGATCATAAATCTCTTTTCGTGAAACTTGATCGATGTACTCTGCAGGTGAAAGCTTGTCAGCAAATTTATGGTAATTAGGGATCCGTCCACCGGCCAGAATAGCGCGTAAATTCATTGAACGGCATAATTCCTTACGCGCTTCATATAAACGACGCCCTAACCGATAACCCCGATATTCCGGATGAATAAATACATCCAGACCATACAATGAATCTCCTTTCGGGTTATGCCAGATTTTGTCATTTTTCAAGATTAAATCATCGTAGGTATGCGGATTGCTGAATCGCTCATAACTGACCATAACGGTTAATGCCACAGCAATCAGTTCACCCGAATCTTCAATGCAGATCTGTCCATCCTGAAACTGATTAATTAATCCTTCAATCGTGGGTTGCGGCCAGGCACCGCCGATGTCGTCGTATACTGTGTCCATCAGAATTTTGAGCTGATCGTAATCCTCCAGGGTCAGATTACGTAAATTCAGGTGCAGCTCTTCATGGGCCATAAATGCTCCGGGGTTCAATTTGTTTCAATGATGAAATATCGCATTGAGTCTAGCAGATGCAGACAGGCATGATCAGGGCTTAAGACTTTATTTTTACATTAACCCGTACTAACGTCGTTCTCGGCACAAGCTGTTATATTGCGGTTTAAAAGGAATCTTATGACCACTGATCAAATCATTATTTTTGCCGTGCTGGCAGCAACACTGGGCCTGTTTATCTGGGATAAGCTGCGCTATGACGTGGTGGCGGTGTTGGCCCTGTTAGCTGTTGCGTTAACCGGTCTGATTCCCGCAGATGATGTCTTTTCCGGCTTAGGACATCCAGCGGTGGTGACGGTGGCTGCGGTATTAATTCTTGGTCAGGCACTGGTTAATGCCGGTGTGGTCGATGTCATTGCTCGCCAGTTGACCCGAGTGGGCAGTCATCCAACCATTCAGATGGCCGCGCTTACCGTGACCGTGGCAGTTTGCTCCGGATTTATGAATAACGTCGGTGCATTGGCCTTACTAATGCCCGTGGCGATCTGGATGTCCCGGCAGAGCGGACATTCGCCATCAATGTTTTTGATGCCTCTGGCGTTTGGTTCGTTATTGGGTGGTTGTTTGACCCTGATTGGTACACCACCGAATATTATTATTGCCAGTTATCGTGCTCAAACAGATTCACCCGCATTCGGCATGTTTGATTTTTTACCTGTTGGCGCAGCAGTTACGATTGTCGGCGTGATTTTTTTGGTGCTATTTGGCCGTTTACTGACACCTAAGCGTGAGGCCAGTAACAGTGAAGAAGAATTATTCGAGATCAGCAGTTATCTCTCAGAACTCACCGTGCCGGAACAATCTGATTATAGCGGACGCAGTCTGATGGATTTGGTCGCTGCAGTAGAAGATGAGGCTGATATCACGGTGTTGGCATTATTACGTGGTGAAGAGCGCTTTAATACACCTTCCATGTATAAAGTGTTACAGCAAGACGATGTGTTGTTGGTTGAAGCGGATTCCGACAGCCTGAAAGCGCTTACCGATGTCACGGGACTGAAGCTTATCGGCGATAAAACCAATGAGCAAACTGAAGAGCAAGCCGACGAGGCAGATTCGAGCAAAACCAAAGCTCTGGATTTGGCCGAAGCTATTCTGGCGCATGATTCGATTTTGGTTGGAAATACCTTAAGCAGCCTGTCAATCCGCCAACGTTACGGCGTCAATATTCTTGCTGTGGCACGTCGAGGTCATCAGCTCAAACAACGTTTGCATCAAATCCGCTTTGTCGCTGGCGATATTTTGCTGATGCAAGGTAATGAGGACGTGCTCAAATCAGTTATGGGAGAGCTGGGTTGTCTGCCCTTGGCATCGCGAGGCTTACGTCTTGGGCAACCGCGGAAAGTGGCCATAGCTTCGCTCATTTTTATCGGCGTAATTCTGTTGATTATGTTTGATGCTGTTTCCACTGCAACGGCAATGGTGGCAGGGGTGGTGGCGATGTTTTTTGCGGGTTTATTGCCGATTGCAAAGTTATACAAAAGTCTGGATTTGCCGGTGATTGTGCTGCTGGCGGCGATGTTGCCAGTGGGTCAGGCATTGGAAACAACGGGGGGATCAGAGTTAATTGCCACTTTATTACTTAATATGTCGGAGTCCACGCCACCGGCAATGACGTTGGTGATCCTGATGGTGGCAACAATTTTACTGTCGAATATTATCAATAATGCCGCGGCGGCGATATTGGCCGCACCAATTGCCTTGAGTGTGGCCAGCGGCATGGATGTTTCGGCAGACCCGTTATTGATGGCCGTGGCGATTGGTGCCTCTTGTGCTTTTTTGACTCCGATTGCTCATCAATCCAACACATTGGTCATGGAGCCCGGTGGTTATAACTTTACTGACTACTGGAAGCTTGGTTTACCGTTATCTATTTTGGTGATTCTGACAGCCTTACCGGTAATATTGTGGGTTTGGCCCCTGTAAACTTGTTTTAATAGAACGCTCCACTAATTTTTCAGCAACAGGACATTAAATGGCTCAGCAAATTGTGCAATTGCAACTCAGCGGCATGCGGTGTGCTGCCTGTGCGAACACCATCGAAAAAGCCCTGAAAAAAACGCCTTCGGTGAAGTCGGCGCAGGTGAATTACGCCAATGAAAAGGCCACGATTCGTGGCGAACAGCTTGAAGCAGATGTGTTGATAAAAGCCATTGAACAAGCCGGTTATCAAGCGCAATTAATTGATATTGAGCACCAGCAGGATAATCGGCAGGATTTGCAGAAAATCCAGCTATATAAATTTATTGCCGCAGCAATTTTATCTCTGCCGCTGCTTTACAGCATGATCGGTCATTTCAGTTGGACCCGTGATCTGCCGATTCCAACAGTTTTGATGAATGCATGGGTACAAATGGCCTTGGCCACGCCAGTGCAGTTTATTATCGGCTGGCAATTTTATCGTGGTAGTTATTACGCTTTAAAAAATCTCAGTGCCAATATGGATGTGTTGGTAGCGTTGGGCACATCAGCTGCCTATTTTTACAGTGTCTGGCTTACCTTCAAATTTGGTGCGATAGCAGCGCATGATGGTCTGTATTTTGAAACCAGTGCGGTATTGATCACGTTAATTTTATTAGGCAAATGGTTTGAAGCAAGAGCCAAAGGCCATACTTCTGAGGCTATTCGCAAACTATTAAAACTGCAGCCTCAACAGGCATTACGCGAATCACCAGATGGTCAGACCTTATTGGTTTCGGTAAAAGAGTTGCAACAGGGCGATATTGTGCAGATTAAACCCGGTCAACAGATCCCCGTTGATGGAGTGATAGTCGAAGGTCAGTCGGCTGTAGATGAATCCATGTTGACCGGTGAAAGCATGCCAGTGGAAAAAAACGTCAATGACAAAGTGGTTGGTGCCACCTTTAACAAAAATGGTTTTTTACGGGTTCGCGCTACCCATTTGGGCGAAGAAGCGGCACTGGCCCGAATTGTTCGGGTAGTTGAACAGGCTCAGGGCTCCAAAGCGCCGATACAGCGTCTGGCGGATAAAGTTTCGGGTGTATTTGTTCCGGTGGTTGTGGTGATAGCTCTGATTACATTTTTACTGTGGTGGTTTTGGTTTACCCCCGGTGATAGTGGCAGAGCTTTGGAAACCATGGTGGCCGTGCTGGTTATCGCCTGTCCGTGTGCTTTGGGGCTGGCTACACCAACCTCGATTATGGCCGGGTCAGGGCGGGCGGCTGAAGCTGGCATTTTATTCAAACAAGCCGACACGCTCGAATTAACTCAATCATTGACAGCGATTGTGTTTGATAAAACGGGTACGTTGACCCAGGGCAAACCGGCATTAACGGATTTTTTGTTGGCAGAAGATTATGAAAAATCGGTTATCGCTGGCATCGTCATCGCTATTGAAAGCAAATCAGAACATCCGCTGGCACAGGCTATTGTTGATGGGTTAAAACCCCAAAAAACTCAGAGTGTATTGATTGAGAACTTTACCGCCCTGAGTGGTCATGGGGTGATGGGTAATGCTGAGGTGAACGGCAAAACTTCCCAGATCCGTTTGGGAACCAAAAAACTGATGCAGGATCACGATATCGATATGGGTGATTGGCAAACTCAGCAACAGCAACTGGAAAAACAGGGGAAAACCGCCATGCTGATTGCAGTAGATCAGCAGGTAATCGGCTTACTGGCTGTGGCTGATACGATTCGGGATTCCGCCAAATCAGCTGTTACCGCTTTAAAAAAACGCGGTTTACAGATCATTATGTTGACCGGAGATAATCAGCTTACAGCGGATGCCATTGCTCTTGAGCTGGGTATTGATAAGGTAATTGCCGAAGTCTTGCCAGAACACAAAGCCGATAAAATCCGTGAATTACGTCAGCAGGGACAAGTCGTGGCAATGGTGGGGGATGGTATCAATGATGCCCCGGCAATGGCTGAAGCAGATGTTGGTATTGCAATGGGAAGTGGTACCGATGTGGCGATTGAAACAGCGGATATCGCGTTGATGCGGGCTGATTTGAATACCGTTGATACTGCCATTCAGTTAAGTCATCTGACCGTGCGAAATATTCGACAAAACCTGTTTTGGGCATTTGGCTACAATTCTTTGGGTATTCCTATTGCAGCAGCAGGTTTACTGGCCCCGTGGCTGGCTGGTGCAGCAATGGCGTTCAGTTCTATTTCTGTTGTGTTAAATGCATTAAGGCTGCAACGGGTTAAAAATATCCACTAGGGTTTGATGAGCTCTCATCTCCACTTTGTCAGACACAAAAATAACCTCCTGCAGTGGTAGATATGAACGATACAACAGATTCTGGTTCATTAAATGGGATAGTCATTATCAATATTTCTCAGCTTGATGCTGTTTCAGGGCTCTCAAACTTGTTAAAGCGTTCTTGGCTTGCATCACATTGCGGAAAATTATGAGTTCAGATCCATGCACAGCTGATGTAAGATTCCTGAAAAGGAATAAATCCTACATTGCCTATAACAAAGGTCGGACCAATGGCGGCAGAAGAGCTGGAAAGTAAACTCGAACAATGGAAGCACAAATATCTCGAGCTGCTTGCACGTGAAGAAAAACAGACAACTTATACCGAACTTCTGGAACGCAGTCTTGGACGACTTGCCCTGGTCTCTGAAGGGATTAATCCTGTCCTGGATAAACAGCTGCATTCACTGCGAAAGGAATTACGCAGTAATAAAGATGTTGGTCGGATCAGCGATATCCTCGAAAAAATACAGCAATTTATCAACCAAATGGATGAAAGTCCGCAGAGTTCCGATGCTTCAGAATTATTACGTCATCTGCTGTTATCGTTAACCATACCAGCAGAATCAAAGCCAGCTGTTGATAATCTGCTAATTCAGCTGAAAGATGCTACCAACCAACAAACCCGTGAATTGTTACCGGATTTTGTGTCTTTACTGGAAGCGATTAACGTTAAGGTATCTGCTTCACCGGACCAGGAAAAACCTCGTTCAGGGCTGTTGCAGAAAATCGGCTTTAAGAAACGTACTATTGAAGTCACTCAGTTGCTGTGCAGTATGATTGATAATCTGCAGTTGCCAGAAATGTTCAACGAACAACTCCGTGAGATCCATGCGCAATTGCAATCCCAGCCGGATAAAAAGAACTTACCGCAAATTATTGATGCCCTGACTGCGCTGATTAATTCGCTGGGAGCTCAAGCTCAGCTTCAACAACTTGAATACCGGGCTTTTCTTGCCACGTTAAGTGAGCGCATTAATGAGCTTGATGATTTGCTGCGGGTGACAGTGAAAGACGAAGAAGAAGCCTTTAATCAACGACAGAAAATTGGTCAAAAGGTTGATGCCGGACTGGATGATATTTACAAACAAATTGATGTTGCCAGTGAACCGCGTGAGTTGAAGACGATTATTCGTGAACGTTTGACAGCACTGAGCGGAGCGGTAGATGAATATCGAAACGCTGATCAGACACGCTATTATCAATCACAATTAGAAATCAAAAAGCTGACAGATCGGTTACAGGAACTGGAATCTGAGACCAAATCCTTACAGGATTGTATTCGCAAAGCCCATGAAATGGTACGCAAAGATACGTTGACTGGGATCGGTAATCGTCAGGCTCTGATGGATGCTTTGGAAACAGAATACATTCGCTGGCAGCGTTACAAACATCCGCTTAGCCTGGTGGTCTGGGACATTGATAACTTCAAACAGATAAATGACAATCTTGGCCATCTGGCAGGCGATAAGATATTAATTCGTATTGCCGAGATTTTATCGACTTCTACCCGTGAAATTGATTTTGTTGCTCGATTTGGTGGAGAGGAATTTGTCGGGATATTTCCTGCGACCGCATTAGCTGAAACCATGGTTCTGGCCAATAAAATTCGCGAAGAAATCAGCAACACACGTTTTCTATATGATGGCAAACCTGTGCCCATTACCGTTTCTGCTGGCGTAGCTACTTTTCATCAGGGTGATAATACCGAAAAAGTATTTAAACGTGCTGATGCTGCGATGTTTAAAGCCAAAAAGCAGGGGCGTAATGTCTGTGTTGTTGAAGAGATATAAGTTTTTTTTTGCCTGATTCACCCAGGAGTCGTGATGAGAATCATTGGGTTGTTTTTATTGTGTGTTTCAGCTCCTGTAGTAGCTGCAGAAAATTGCCAAAATGCCAACACAACCTATGAGATTGGTGTTTGCATGGCTGAGCAATTAGAGCAGCAAGAGGTTGAAATGCAACATTATCTTGCCGAAGCCAGAGCCCGTTATGCTGATGATATAGTGATTGTAGAATCGATTGAAAAGGCCCAGCAAAATTGGCTCGGCTATCGTCAGGAACAATGCGGTTCCATCTATAATATTTGGAGAGATGGGACTATCCGTAGCATCATGGGATTAAGCTGTTCTATTCGGATGACAAAATTACGAACGCATCAGATATGGCACAGTTACCTTACTTATATGGAAAATAGTCCACCACTTTTGCCTGAGCCAAAGATAGAGTGAATAACGGATTCTGGATGAGTCTCCATGAACAACAGTATTCAGGAAAAAATTCATCTGGAACATGAAGCAGCTAAATTGTTTATGCGGTTGTACGAAAAACAATTTGCTGTACCGATGCGACATATCTGGCATAACCTGCCGCGCAAACCGGATGTTTCATGTTATCTCAATGGCACACAGCTTGATTTGGAGATTGCGCATATCTACGGTAGTGAACCAGAGGCAAAGTTAATCCTTGGAAGAGCAGCAGAAGACAGGATATTAGCTGCCTTACACCAGCTATCAGAATTACCCATTAACAATCGGTTAATTGCATCGCTGAATGCTGTTCTTACTACTAAATCGCAGAAAAAATACCACAGCCAGAGGGTATGGTTGGTGTTACGCAATATGAATTCATTATGGCAACAAAAGAATTTTGAAAAACATCGCCATCAAATAGTGTTACCGGACAAACATCCTTTCGAACAGATCTGGTTAATTTGTGATGCCAAAGGCGATAGTGGTGTTATACGTTTATTTCCATATGAATAGCGAAACAGATTAATCGTTTTCTGCCGGAATTAACGTCACCTGGCGCCGAATTTTGGGGACCAGCTGAACGTTCCAATGCTGAATGGCCCATTCCCATAAGATATCCAGCGGGACATGGGCTAAATCCGTTGGTGGTTGCATCCCCAGAAAATTCAACACACGACACAACACAGCTCCGCTGTCTCTATGCTTTACCGGTTGTGCCCGGGTTTGCTTACTGAGTTTTTCACCATGAAGATTGGTGGCCACTGGTATATGGGCATATTCCGGGGATTTAACCCCCAGCTGCTGTTGCAGATAAATCTGTCTCGGTGTTGAATCGAGCAAATCTGCACCACGCACAATATGTGTGACCCCTTGCAGCCCATCATCAGCCACCACCGCAAGTTGGTAGGCAAATAAGCCATCTGCCCGTTTCAAGACAAAGTCACCGACTTGCTGACCGAGAATTTGAGATTGTTTGCCTTGAACACGATCTTCATAATCAATACTTTCATTATTTACCCGCAACCGCCAGGAAACTGGTTGCTTCCCTTCTGGCAAACCATGACGACAAAACCCAGGATAAACAGGGCCATCAATACCCATTTGGGCAGCAGCGTTAATTTCTTTACGACTGCAACCGCATGGGTAGGCCAATTGTTGTGAGATTAATTTTTCAAGTGCCCGACGATAGATATCATCACGCTGGCTTTGATAAATTATTTCACCGTCCCATTGAAAACCAAAGCTTATCAGCGTATCAATAATATCCTGAGCTGCACCGGGTACCTCACGAGGTTTATCAAGGTCTTCCATTCGCACCAGCCAACTACCATTATGTGCACGTGCATCCAGATAGCTGGCGGTTGCAGCGACCAAAGAGCCAAAATGCAGTGGGCCAGTGGGAGACGGTGCAAAGCGTCCGATATATTTTAGAGATGTTAAGTCTGAATTCATGTTTAGTTGAGATAATCCACCACGTAGAGTGTAATGAGTTTCTGTTGATCTTTCATAGCCTGAATTTATGACTGAAGATTATCTTTTTGTATACGGTACCTTACGTAAAAACACTGAACGCCATGATTTGTTGCAACGCTGCTGTGATTATATCGATACCGGAATGTTGCAGGCTGTCATGTATCTAATTTCTTATTATCCAGGAGTGATATTGACAGATAATCCGCAGCAGCAAGTTGTCGGGGAGGTGTATCGTATCCATAATCCCCAATTGCTGTTTGCCGAGCTTGATGATTATGAAGAATGTTCTTCAAGTTTTGCAGAGCCTCACGAATATGTGCGGCAGCAGCAAATAATTTGTTTGAGTAATGGAAATAAGCTCTCAGCCTGGGTTTATCTTTATAATCAACCTATATCGGGTAAGAAACGTATCATCTCCGGCGACTTTCTTAACCCGTAAACAACCGACCATCATAAAAACTATTTATTTCTATAACGGTTTTTAAAGATCACATCAGCAGTTAAAGTGCTTGAAAAAAAGAGGTTTTATGTTTCGATCAGATGCTTTTCGCCAGCAAGCTCAAAACTGGCAACAACAATTTCGAAAAGTTCAGTCTGCCGGTTTTTTGCAACGTATTTTTGCTTGGATTTTACTGGGAATGGTGATGATGCTCAGCCTGGCGTTGTTGGTGGTGGTCGTGTTGCTAAGCTGGATTCTGATCCCCCTGATGTTGTACCGGGCGCGTAAACAAATGCGTAGAGCTCAGCAAGCAGGTAACCAGCATCAGCCGTTTTCGCAACGATCTTCTCGACAATCTCGTCATGAGACTCATATCATTGAGGGTGAAATTATCAGCCGTAAAGAGGATTAATTTGCCTGATTAATCGCTGGATTATATCAGTCGAACAAGGAGGCCACGATTGTCAGAGACCATTAGCCCGATAGGCTTTAGCGCCAGCGAAGACTGGACGGTAGAAGATTTTTACCGTTTCTTTCACCAACTAAATATATTGTATAACCGTCTTTATGTTCTGGAAAAGATAAAAAATAAAGGCCAAAGCCGTAATCTCAAAAATGCGTTTTACGGTTCATTATCCTCTGTGAGTGAATCCCACCGCCTGATTATCAAATCCATCGAAGTGCATTCGCCTGGAGATTTTAATCTATTGGGAGTGGATAAAATTATTCAGCAATTGCGTGATTTGTGGAAAGATATTTCCTATCAAAACCGGCTGACCAAACAGCGGGTCACTGAACAAAATCGTCACGATAAACAAATGCATCAGTTGAAAGAAGTCGCTGCAATGCAGAAACTGCTGCAAAATCAGATCAAATTGATGCACCAGCTGGGATATAAAGAAGACGAAATTGCACAAGGAGTGAAAGCGTTGGCCGACCCGCTCGAACAGTTAGTGGAACTGGCTAACAGCCGTAAAATTTCGTTGAAAGAGGTAAAGGGTAAAAATTAAGCCTGAAGTCGTTATGGCATTGATAGTAATCATCAAGCGATCGATGCCATTAAGATACAAACATCATAATAAAATCAAAAAACGACGAAAGTTTATTACAACTCCCGTCGTCATTGGTACGTAATCTATTAAGCCTAAGGCGTAATGTTGAGATTGCCGCCAAAGATACCTACCAAACCGATAATAATCAGATAAATTGCCACGATATAGTTCAGTAATCTTGGTACCACCAGGATCAGAATACCGGCTATCAAAGAAATCAGTGGAGTCAGTGCAATAGTCATTTTTTTCCCTCGCTGTTGTAATTAATTTTATTATTGTGCTCAAAAAGCCTGTCAGAAGACGTGAGCAGGAATGATAATACAGAATTACCCCTGTTCTTTAATCAGAATATTTTTCATTAGCTCTGGTTCATCAACCATATCTTCTGGCATCGCTGATGAATGGTGATTGATGATTAACCATTCACCATCATTCTGACGTTCATATACAAAGTTGTAGCGTGCCTGAACTTCCTGTTCCTGCCCATTTTTTGTCAGGGTGAAGGTATAAATTCCGGCATCAATTGCAATATTGCCATTAATGGTAATGTTACTTTCATCAATCCGGCCATTGGGTTGCAGGGCGAGAAAATATCCGAAATATTCACGTATGCCCTCATGGTCAGTACGAACCTGGTTAGAGAGTGTTGGTAACAGAACCGCATCATTTGCATAATAAGCTGCTACCGCGGCTGCGTCGCCGGTTTGCAAAGCATTATTCCAACGGTCAAACAAGTATTCGATTTCTGCTTCAGTTGCCTGAACGTCTTTTACTTCAGGCTCTGGTGCACAGGCTGTCAGCATTAAGCCCAATGCTAAAGTAAATGTCAGTTTGTGGTGTGGTTTAGATAAAAAAATACTTTTTGTCATAATGATTCTCCCTCGGAAAGCACTTATCATTAACAACATAAGGCGAAATAATAGGCTTCTACCGGCCAAGATACTCCAAAATGCTGTTTGATGTGATCAGTTTCCATTAAACCAGATAATACAGTGCCATGACTTAAGCCAGATTAATCAATGCTTAATTTATTGAGCAAACAGGCAAACTTTAAACAGAACGGGGGATAGTCATAGCCCTTTTCAGTAATTTTTCAGGACTCAGAATGCAGGCACATTATTTTCAGCATGTACCGTTTGAAGGTTTAGGCAGTATTGAAGCCTGGTTTCAAAATCATGGCTATCAAATCAATGCTACCCGGTTTTATCAACAAGCTAATTTGCCAGATATTAATGATGTGGATTTTCTGGTGGTGATGGGCGGGCCAATGAGCGTGAATGATGAAGCTCAGTATCCATGGTTAGCAGCAGAAAAGCAGTTTATCCGGCAATTTATAGAGACCGGTAAACCTGTTCTGGGAATTTGTCTCGGTGCACAACTGATCGCCAGCGCGATGGGTGCCAGAGTCTATCCCAATATAGAAAAAGAAATCGGCTGGTGGCCAATTCAGGCGGTGGCTAACAATAATGCAGCTGCTTTCACTTTTCCTGAAATGGCCATGGTGTTTCACTGGCATGGTGAAACCTTTGATTTACCGAAGAATAGCTTGTGGCTGGCAAAAAGTTTTGGCTGTCATAATCAGGCATTTCAATTGGGCCAATCAGTCATTGGTTTGCAATTTCATTTAGAGACCACCGAAGACTCTGCTCAGGCCATTATTGAACACTGTGCCGATGAATTGGTGCCGGCACCTTATGTGCAGGCTGAAGGTGAAATACTGACCGCCGATCTGCAAAAATATCAAAATATCAATCAGCTGATGAATTCAGTACTGGATTACCTTGATAATGCACAGCAACAATAGTAGTGACTAATAGATATGACACATAATCAACTCGAACGCTATCTGTATAAACACATTCCTTTGTCGGCAGCCATGCAGGTAAGTGTGCAGAACATGACTGCAAAATCATTAACTCTGCAGGCACCGCTGGCCCCCAATATTAACCATCAGGAAACAGTATTTGGTGGCAGTGCATCAACGTTGGCGATTCTATCAGCCTGGTCGTTATTGCATACACGATTGGCGGAGGAGGGGATAGCTTCTCAACTGGTGATTCAGCGAAACGAGATGGCCTATCTCAAACCCATGACCGGAGACTTCACTGCTACGGCTGCGCTAGTGGATGAAAATGATTGGACAAGGTTCCTCAAAATCTTACGTCGTAAAGGAAAAGCCCGTATTCGCGTAGCAGCAGTTTTGTATTCCGGTCAACAGCTGGCGGCTAAGTTTTCAGGGGAATATGTGGCGTTATACGACGAGCACTAAATTATTTAATCGGATTTGGATTGCATTGGCGTTATTGAGTTACGCTCGCCACGATCAACCCAATCACCAACAGCACAATTATTCCGCTGAGAATTTTTGTTTTGTTACCCGGCGTTTTACTGAGTTTAATCGTCGAAGCATGCGTTTGCGTTTTTACTGATCCCCCACGGCTAATATTGATGGCTCTGGTTTTACCATCGGCTGTGGTTTCAATGTCAAAATCAAGCAGTTCACCAACTTTGGGACGGGGACTGCTGGATGGGAAGGCTGAAATATGAACAAATACTTGCTGTTGATTATGCTCACAGAGGATGAATCCAAAACCTCTGTCATCTTTCCATTTGATTAACTTTCCGTGCATTTTCATTCAATCTTAATTTAATTAATAACTTGTCAACATAACAAAGCCAGACGCTTTAAGGAAGTTTAATAACGTTCGCCAGAAGGGATTTATGGATCGCTGACAAATTTATTCATCGTTAATGCAGGTCAGATCCATCGAGTTTGCCTTTACCTGGAACAACGATACCTTGCAGGCTCGTAGTTGCTTGGCTATTTTCTTGCTTTACCACACTAAATGAACCATCGGTTTCCAAAACCACGGCTTTGATATGCTCGAATGTTTGACTACCCGAGGAGCGTACAGCCGAATGAATTTCATCTTCAGTGACTCGTGCACGTTTCAGTGCTGACGATAACAGGTTTCCATCATAGACCAGCAGTGCAGGTTCGCCGGTGACAATTTTTCGAACCCAAGGCACCCTGACACTGGACCAGGTCACCAGATATTGCATGCCGATCAGCAAAGCAAACGCCAGGACTCCCTCTGCCAATGCAACATCTCTATTAAGTAAAATAGTCGCCAAAGTAGAACCTAAAGCTACAGTCACAACCATATCAAACGCATTCATTTTGGATAAAGTTCGTCTGCCTGAAATCCGTAATAAGATGACCAGACTGACGTATGCCAGCACCCCGATAATCAGAGTGCGAAATAAGGTTTCCCAATTATCAAAAAATATCTGGCTCATTTGTTTCTCCTGCTTATCCAACACGCCAACATTTTAAATTGATAGGTTAAATCAGGGTAATCTTCTATCAATTAGGCTTGGTTTACTTCTGTGAGCTCACGATGGAGTATGGTTAATGGCATTCATGACTGCTGTTTAGCAGGCAGTTTTCAGCTTCCATTACTGACTCGATTTGAATGGTGGAATGTACGATCCCAAAATGATCATGCAAATGGTTTTGCAACTGATAGAGCAAGACTGTATTCAGATCGGACTCATCAACGACCAGATGAACGGTCAAAGCTGTTTCATTGGTGCTTAAAGGCCAGACATGCAGGTCATGAAAGTGTCTGACCTGTTCAAAGCTTAACAAATAATGCTGGATCTTTTTAATATCGATATTGGCTGGGACAGCATCCATCGCATAGTTGAGGGATTCATTTAATAATCGCCAGGTGCCTACCAGAATAACAGCAACAATGAGCAGGCTGACCACCGGATCAATCCATAACCACCCTTTAAACAAAATAAACAATCCGGCAATCACTACGCCTAATGAGACAGCAGCATCAGCAGCCATATGCAGGAAAGCCCCGCGAATATTCAAATCCTGTTTTTGCCCTTTAAAAAACAACAGTGCCGTGATGGTATTAATGACCACACCAATGCTGGCGACAATAATAACGGTCATACCTTGCACTGGCTGAGGGGCCAGCATCCTGTTGATCGATTCCCAGGCAATCCCACCCAAGGCAATTAACAGCATGACAGAACTGATTAATGCCGCCATCACGGTGGCTTTACGAAAACCATAAGTGCGTTTTTCAGTGGCAGCTTTTTTCGCCAGGATACTGGCTCCCCAGGCGAGTAATAAACTGACTACATCACTCAGGTTATGCCCTGCATCTGCCAGCAAAGCCATTGATCCAGACAGAATGCCGTAACTGGCTTCAATGATGACAAATATAATATTCAGGCTGATGCCAATGGCAAATGCCTGATTGTAATTAGCGACTTCGTGATGATGTGGGTGACTATGAGCCATCAGTTGTTCCGTTAGTGAGTTCTTCAGGGTAATAAACAATAACCTGTTTGTCTTGTCTTGATGTTTTTTCATTAAAGCTAAAGGGATAAATACAAACGCAGCTATTCAACTGAGAGTAAGTCGACAATGCTATTATTTACCTGTTTAAAATTACTTCATCAGGGTGCTGCATGTCAGATTCAGTCAGTATAAAAATCAGGTTACATAACCAAGACTCGGTTGCGTTGGGGCCGGGGAAAGCCGATTTGCTTGATGCCATTTTACAGCATGGTTCAATCTCTGCTGCCGGGCGTGCGATGGGAATGTCTTACAAACGTGCCTGGGATCTGGTGAATACGATGAATCTGAGCTTTTCCAAACCGCTTGTGGTGACAGCAAAAGGTGGTTCACATGGAGGTGGAGCTGAAGTCACCGAGTTTGGGAAATCCATTTTGACTGCTTACCGTGATCTTGAAAAGAAAGCCTACGTTTCGATTGCTGATGATCTTGAAAAAATGACACAGCTGCTGGGCAGCTGAGTTCAGTAAACAGTATTAAAGAAATATTTACCTTAATCGTTATATATGTTGGAATACGTCGATAACTGGTTAGGAAGATTATGCTACCAACTAAAGCACAGCGCTGGTATATCGGGATTGATGATACAGATAATATTGAAAGCCGTGGCACCGGCTTTCATGCGCGTTCACTTGGTGCTGCGATTAATAACCAGCAATTGGGTAGATGCCGATTTATAACACGCCATCAATTATTGATGAGTCCGCTGGTGCCATTTACTTCCCATAATAGTGCTGCTTGTCTGGTTATTGAGCAGTTCAATGCTCCCGTTAGGGATATTGAAAAATTGTGTGTTGAGTATCTTTTAAACGAGAGTGCCGAGGGGGCTGATGTTGGTTTGTGCATTGCATCTGAGCAACAGCTTTCCATGGCTATGCTGCAGTTCGGTTTTATCTGTAAACAACGATTGGTGACTCAGCAGCAAGCCCGTGATCTTGCAAGGCAATACAACGTTATCCTCCATGGCCTGACGGGAACAGAGGATGGTGTAATTGGCGCGCTGGCAGCGGTTAATCTATGTGGCTCGGGAGTGGATGGACGTTTACTGTGGTTGCCTGGCATGCGTGATCATGTTCAGCAAACCTTAAGCCTTTCGAGTTTGTTGGATTTGACCGACATAACAGTGGTACAGGATCGGCAAGGAAAAGTGTTAACCGATCCTGTTATCCAAATTGCAATGGGAAGCTGGCCACGTGCTATCTGGCTGGGTGGAGAAGCCACCTTGATTGTTGAACCTGACGAGGAAACCCCCAATGAGTGGAAAGTTGCTGAAAAGAGCTATCTCAAACAGTTCTGAGGTCTGGCAATCAGATAAATCCCAGCATGCATGGATTTTTATCGCAGGTGCAATGGCGATGCTAATGCATGAAACCTTCCGTTTCGGACTCGATTTGCCAGGTCGTCAGGGACTGACGTTAATGGCAATATTGATATTTGTACGACTGGTTTCGCCATATCACTATTCTGCCACATTGGCTGGAAGTGGTGGTTTAGTGGCCGCTTTAGTGATACGTGACAATCCTGCTGCTGCGATTATCGTTTTGAGCCAAGGGATAGTCCTTGACCTCGCATTTAAACAACTTTCTGTTTCCAACATTACATTATGGTTATTGCCTTTAGCTGCTGGTCTTGCTCATATGTTAAAACCCCTGTTCAAAATGGGATTTCTAACTTGGGCAGGGGTCGAAACGGATTCATTGCGACATGGTTTGGCGTATCCCTTTATGACTCACTTTATCTTTGGTGCAGTGGGTGGGCTGATTGGCTTTCTGGCCTGGCGAACGCTAAAGACATCGCAAAAATACAATCACTAAACTCAAGGAGACTTTGTGAGCACTTCACATCATAATGCTGCCAACCGATATATATTAAAGAATATATCCAGGTTGGTTTTCAGTGCACTGATAATTCCTGTTTCAGCACAGATCATGGCTGCCGAAATAACAAATGAAAACTACGAGCTTGCTGAAATTAAGGTTGAAAATAATCCGGTGAACAGTTCACAGGTGTTGATTGATCAGCATGATCTGGAATTGTTAGGTGCGAGAAGCCTGGAAGATGCGTTGCGCTTAGTGCCATCAGTCAATACCAGATATGGGGGTGACGGTACTCCTCGTCTGGATATCCGTGGATTACGAACTAGGCAGGTCAAGCTTCTACTGAACGGTATCCCTTTTAATTCCACGTTTGATGGTCAGTTTGACCCCAGTCTGATTCCGGCTTTTGCTATTGGCAAAATTGATTTGAATATCGGTAGTTCATCGGTTTTGTATGGTGATGGCGGTATGGCTGGTGTGATGGATATTAAAACCCGCAATGCGATGAGCGGGTTTCAGGCCAGTTCCAAACTAGAACGTGGCTCAGATGACTTCTGGCTAGCCAATGGGCAGGTTGGTTATGGGGATGCCGATCAGGATTTTTTCTTTGGGTATGGTGTGAGAGAGCGTGATGGCTTTTCATTGTCCAATGATTTCACTTCGCCGCTGGAAACTTCTGCAGATAACTTTCAGGATAATGACCAGCGGCGTAACAGTGATGATCGACGGGAAAACCTGATATTTTCATATAATCGAAATTTAACCGAAAAACTCACCATTGGCATGTTTGCCAGCTATCTTGAGGGCCAGTACGGCAAGCCACCGATTGTCTTTGATAACAATGTAGACGATTTTGCTCAACGTGCCAGGTTTGAGCGTGTTGAGTCTCAGCGAGGCTTTTCTCTTCAACTTGGAGGGGATTATCAACTAGCCGATAACTGGTCAACGCGCTTATGGTTTTTTGAAAACCAACTAGAAGAACGCAGCGCCAGTTACGATGATAATTCTTTCTCAACTATCACCACTAATAATACTTTTGCTAGAACAGAGCAGACTAAAACGCATGGTAGCCACGCCCAACTGACAGGTGTATTTCCCACAACCGGATCCAAAGTGGCATTTAGTTTTGATCAGCGTAAAGAAAGCTATGACGAGGCTGGTCTGGAATGCACCATTTCTGGCGGTGGCGGCGCCCAAACTTGCCCATCACGACCTTTTACCCAAACCAGTTCCGATGAATCGATCAGGGTAAAATCCTATGCAGCTGAGTTAACACAGCCATTGGCATTTGATATTACGGCTGTGCTGGGTATTGCGAGACATGAACTAGATAAGTCGGGAAATACTGATGAGTCAACGCACAGCGGGCAATTTTCACTCACTAAACCTATAACAGAGATATCAACCCTTTATGGAACAATTGCACGTAAAGTGGATGCTCCAACCATCCGTCAATTGTTTGAGCAGGGCTCTGGTAACAGTGAGTTGGGTTTTCAAAGGGCCAAACATTATGAAGTGGGTGTGAAAAATCAATGGCAAAAAGGTGACTTGAATATCGCCTTCTGGCAATCAGATATTAAAGATTTTATTGAAAAGGACAACATCACAGATGTATTTGAAAACCGTGATAAATTGCGTTTTAAGGGAGTTGATATTGATGGCGGATATCAGTTTACGGATAAATTAACCATTAACGCTGGGCTAGGCTTTTTAAGTGCTGAAGATAAGTCATCAGATGCCACTACTGAAAGACTGCAGTATCGCCCTTCACATAAAGCCAGCCTGCAGGCCATCTATCAGTTAACACCACAATGGCAATTGAGCGGGGATATTATTCGTATCGGTTCACAAAATTACTTTAACCGAAAGGATTCAGCTATTCGAGATAAACTCGATAGTTTTGAATTAGTAAATACTCGACTTAAATATACGCTTGCCAATCAGAAGGCCGACTTCTATGTTGGTGTTGAAAACCTTTTGGATGAGGATTACTCCACCAGTTATGGTTACCCCCAGGCAGGCAGGTTTGTTTATACCGGTGTGAATTTACGCTGGAAGTAATTTCAAATAGCAAAATCATAGCTACACTTGACGCTAGCTGCCCTAGCGTCAAGAGCCGCTTTGCCGAAGAGCATTGATGATCCGCTTTTGTTCTTCTTCGGCGTAAAAACTCGGATCATCGAATAAATCACGTTGCTGTTGATCAAACATCATATTAAGTGCCTGGGCACTGGTTTGCACCATCGGTTCAAAGTGGGCATTTTGACCACTAACCAGATCCACCACCCGGCGTCGACGGTAAACGATATAACCGCCAAGTAACAGCAAGACCACTCCGATATAAATCGGTAAGCCATGCGACCCCAGTAATGTCATTAAAGAACCGGACAGCACCGGAGCAAACGCACAGCCGGCTCCATGCAATACCAGCATATCGGATGAACCGGAAACAATTTCATCCGGATGCAGTTGATCGATCAGCTGGGCAACCGAGAGTGGATAAATGGAAAACGCCAGGCCACCCCAGATAAAGAACATACTGAGCAGCAATTTTTGTGAGGACGCTATAATCATCATTATCGATATAGCTGCAGCCAGCATCACCACCCATGTCATGACTTTCGGTCGATCATGCTTGTCCGAATAGCGACCAATTGGAATCTGCAACACCGCACCCCCGATAATGGTCAGGCTCATGATCAAAGCAATACCGCTGATATCGTATCCAAGTTGGGTGGCATAAATAGGTGTCATTGACCAGAAAGCGCCCATAGCCAATCCGGATAAAGACGCCCCGGCAACAGACAGTGGAGCGATTCTTAATAAGTTTTTTAAACTGCTTTTTGGTCTTTCAGTCGCGATGTTGGGTTGATTACGCCTGGTAAGGGTTAACGGTAAAATCGCCCAGCTCACCAGAATCGATACCAAAGCAAATAATAAAAAGCCTTCTGGCGAATCAAGATGCAACAATTGTTGTGCAAGAGCGAGCGCGCCCAGGTTGACTACCATGTAAAAGGCAAAGATGCGTCCACGTTCATGACTGGCCGCCTGACTATTGAGCCAACTTTCAATCACAGTCATCAGCGTGATATAGGCCAATCCATAAAAGAAACGAAAGCCCATCCACGCCCATTGGTCGATGAAGATAATGTGTAAAAGCGTGGTGGTGGCGCAGATAGAAGCACAAAATGCAAAAGTACGAATATGCCCCATACGACGAATCAAGCGTCCACTCACCCAGGTGCCACAGATAAATCCGACGAAATAAGCTGACATGATCATGCCCATTACTGCACTGGAAAACCCTTCACTGGTTCCTCGTAAGGTTAACAGTGTGCTGATAAGTCCATTTCCAAGAAGCAGGAGAGCAACGCTCCACAAAATCGACTGAATAGGTTTTAGCAACGCCAATGATTGCATGCATAGCTCCTTATTCGACTGTCCATTTGGTTATTTTTGAACCATCACGCACCAAAACAAAGCCGTGATGGATTCTGCAATGCAAATGCACCTAGCCTGGAAAATGCCATTAAACCTGCATTACTAAAGGGGATGAGGGTTAGCATTGCTGATCAGCATCTTCGCTGCAATTGATTGCTTAAAGTATTATGCAATTGTTGAACCGCATGAAAGCTTGCTGGAAATACTGGCAGAATCAGCCATTGGGAAAACGAATTAACCAATCAGGCTGTGATATAGCGGAATGCCGACAAGCACATTAAATGGAAACGTCAGGCCTAATGCCGCCAGCATAGCTAAACCAATATCAGCTTGTGGAATGGCCGAACGAACGGCAACCGGTGCAGCAATATACGAAGCACTGGCGGTTAAACTTGCCAGGATCAATACGGAGCCGTCTGGCAGTCCGAGCAATTTACCGACAAACAATCCAGCCAAGGCTAAGATACTGGGTGCAACGATGGCAAATAGTACTACGGGAATTTTATCGCGTGATAATTTACTCAATGCTTCGGCGGCGACCAGACCCATTTCCAAAAGAAACAGTGCGAGGACGCCCATAAATGCCCCGGTATATAAATCAGTTACCCCGGCGCCTTGTCTTGGACCATACATCCAGCCAATCACTACCCCGCCAACCAGCAATATAACGCCTCGGTTGGTCAATGATTCATGCAGAATGCTCAACATGCCACCGGAGGAGGCTTGTTTTACCCCGCTGAAATGCCGGTAAAGTATTAACCCAATAACAATAGCTGGTAATTCCAGTAACACCAGATAAAGTGTTACCTGTCCGCCAATCACCAATTGATTGCTTTCAGCATAAGCGAGCGACACAGCAAATGTACCGGCACTGACAGAGCCGTAATGCGCAGCAAAACTGGCACTGTCGGCCAGATTCAGCCGAACAACTTTCAACAGTAATGGGAATAAAATAAGCGGGATCAAAAAGCCCAAAAAAGCCACGGATATCAGTTCTGGCACCAAATTCCAGCCCATATTGCCATGTAATGCCATACCGCCTTTGAGACCAATTGTCAGCATTAATAACAGGCTTAAAACATCGTATGCGGCTTTGGGAATGGCCAGATCGGATTTCACCAGGCCACCCACCAGGCCAAGCAGGAAAAACATTACAACGATGTCAGGCACAGGCAATCCTTGATTCTATATAACAAACAAGAGGCGATAGTGTAACGTTATTGCCGGCTTGCGCCGAGCAATTCTTCGTTAAAGATGGAGCAGACACTGCGTCTTTAGTTAAAATTCAAATGCGGCAATTAATGGGGCATGATCCGACAGCATCTTCCAGGAGGAATGTGGAGGACATTCACAAAATGTTGGCTCCAGGCCACGATAATAAATGCGATCCATCTTGAAAATCGGCATCCATGAGGGCCAGGTTCGTGCGTGTCTTTTATGCAGCGTTCGAAACGCTTCTTTCAAATCCAACCGTTGGGTGAAATGTTTTTCAGCCTGACCATTCCAGTCATTAAAATCTCCGGCAACAACCAAGGGAGCGTCGTGCGGTACGTGCTGATCAATACGCTCGCATAGTGTTTGCAGTTGACGTTTACGTTCGGTGCCCGTCAGACCAAGATGCAGGCAGACAATATGCAGTTCCTGCTGGGTATCGGGAATGTGAATGACGCCATGTAGCAAGCTGCGGCTTGCCCAGGTGTAGGGGGAAACATTGATATTTTCCCAGCTCTGCAACGCATATTTACTGAGGATGGCATTGCCGTGATGACCCACACTGTAAACGGCGTTTTTGGCATAGGCGAAATGTGGCCACATATCTTCAGCAATAAAATCACAGTGTGGGCAATCCGGCCAATGACTGTGTTTCTGCTGATGGCCAGTGTGCTCACCTTGAATTTCCTGTAACAGCATAATATCGGCATCTGCTTCGCGAAGCGCCTCCCGCATTTCATGCAGGATGAACTGCCGATTGCCGGTATTAAAGCCTTTATGCAGGTTGTAAGTCAGGATTCTAAGTGATTGTTTGGACATTCCATCTCTGAAAAAAGCTTAAAGCAATACAGTAACATCTCTTATGCCTAGAAAATATGACCTATATTAAACCTTTAAATCCTAGCCAAAAAAAACGCCGGTTCAACTATGAGCCGGCGTTCTGTAATGTGGCTTTTATAATAGCTTTTACTGAATCAACGTTGTACTTCGGGAAGTTCTTCCGGATCTTTGTTTGCCAGCTTCACCTCACATTCTGGTGATGCGATCATCTTTTCAGAAGAACTCACCAATAGTGAATTTTCTAAAAAGTTACGCCCAACCAGGATAGGGAAGGTCATACGACTGCGATCAGCAAGCGTAAAACGGGTTTCTTCGTAATGGGTGCCAACACACAGCCCCATTTCAACTACATATCGTGTTTGTTTACCGCTGGCCTGTTTAATCGTGACTTTATCCACGATGGGCCGGGTCAAGATATATTCCTGGTCTTGATGATCGATAAAAGTAAAACGCACCATTTCCTCGCCGTTTTCTTCAATGACCTTTGTATCAACTGCATACATCGAATTGGTTGCAGCCCCGGTATCAATCCGTGCTTTAGTTTGGATTTCACCAGGGAATAACGTGACGATTTCCTGATGACCTAAAACCGATTGTTGTTCGATATCAACTTTGCTTTCATTGGCATGTACTGTGAAGCTGAAGGCCAATAACAAGCTCAAAGTGAGTTTACGCATGGTGTCTCTATCCTTTTCTTAATTATTTGAATTGGGTGGGCATCATGGCCAGCAACAGGCTAACACGGGCTTAATGAATTCAAGCTTAATCAAAGTTAAAGTGCTGATTTATCAAATTTTTAGCCTTTTATAGTGATGCACTCTTGATATCTAATATGAACAACCCCATCTGTGAGCTATCGTTAAAACAGCCAGACGGAGGCAACACAGAAATGGGCGTTGATGCACATAAGGAAACAATGGGTTTCCAGACAGAAGTCAAACAACTTCTCAACCTGATGATTAACTCGCTTTACAGCAACAAAGAGATCTTTCTGCGTGAGCTGATTTCCAACGCAGCAGATGCTGCCGACAAATTGCGTTTTGAAGCGTTATCCGATGATGCGTTATACGAAGAAGATGGCGATCTGAAAATCCGTGTCGATTTTGACAAAGAAGCCCGCACCATCACCATCACTGATAACGGTATTGGTATGACCCGTGAAGAAGTCATCAATAATATCGGCACCATTGCTCGTAGTGGTACCAAAGCATTTTTTGGTCAGTTAACCGGTGATCAGGCGAAAGACTCACAACTCATCGGCCAGTTTGGTGTGGGGTTCTACTCTGCCTTTATCGTGGCGGATAAAGTCACCCTGAAAACTCGTCGTGCTGGCACGACCAAAGAACACGGTGTGTTATGGGAATCGGCTGGTGAAGGTGAGTTCAACATTGAAACCATCGAAAAAGCCACTCGTGGTACCGAAGTTACACTGCATTTACGTGAAGATGAAGATGAATTTCTCAATGGCTGGCGTCTGCGTAATGTGATCCGTAAATATTCTGATCACATCAATCTGCCCATCATCATGCAAAAAGAGCCAGTGCCGGACGAAGAAGGCAAGATCGATGAAAGCATTATCGAAGATGAAACCGTCAATAAAGCCACAGCCTTATGGACTTTATCCAAAAACGACATCACTGATGAGCAATACAAAGAGTTCTACAAGCAGATTGCCCACGACTTTCAGGATCCATTGAGCTGGAGCCATAACAAGGTCGAAGGGAATACCGAATACACTTCACTGCTGTATATCCCATCCAAAGCACCGTTTGATCTGTGGGATCGCGACCGCATGCATGGCATCAAGCTGTATGTGAAACGCGTATTTATCATGGAAGACAGCGAACAGCTGATGCCTCGTTATCTGCGCTTTATCCGTGGTGTGATTGATACCAACGATCTGCCATTGAATGTGTCGCGTGAAATCCTGCAAAGCAGCAAAGTCATTGATACCATCCGTGCTGCTTCAGTGAAGAAAATTCTCTCTGAACTGAACAAAATGGCCAATAACGAACCTGAACAATATGCTGAATTCTGGAAAGAATTCGGTCAGGTGATCAAAGAAGGTCCGGGCGAAGACTTTGCCAACAAAGAAGCCTTGGCCAAATTGCTACGCTTTGCCAGCACCGAAACCGGTAATGCTGATCAAACCGTTTCACTAGAAGACTATGTCAGCCGGATGAAAGACAAGCAGGACAAAATCTTTTATATCACTGCCGAAAGCTATGCCGCTGCGAAAAACAGCCCGCATCTGGAAGTATTCCGTAAGAAAGGCATTGAAGTCCTGTTGCTCACCGACCGTGTCGATGAATGGCTGGTCAATTCTCTGACGGACTTTGACGGCAAACACCTGCAATCCGTTGCCAAAGGCGATCTGGATCTGGGTGAGCTTGAAGATGAAGAAGAGAAAAAAGCGCACGAAGAAGTAGAGAAAAACTTCGAAGATCTGGTTGAACGGGTCAAGAAAACGCTGGATGAAAAGGTCAAGGATGTTCGCATCACCCATCGTCTGACCGATTCACCAGCCTGTCTGGTAGCCGATCATTACGATATGAGCGGTAATCTGGAACGCATGCTCAAAGCTGCAGGCCAACAGGTTTCAGCCAGCAAACCAATTCTGGAACTCAATCCTGAGCATCCAATGGTCGCCAAGCTGAAAGATGAACAGAACGATGAACAGTTCAGTGACTGGACATCCATTATCTTCGATCAGGCTTTATTGGCTGAAGGCGGACAGCTGGAAGATCCGGCTAGCTTCGTCAAAAAACTGAACGCAATGTTATTACAACGCGCTTAAACTGAAATCAGCCCATTACTCCATTTTCTCGGGGTAATGGGCTTTTTCATTTTCCCGGAATGCTTAAACTTAGAGCCTAATCTGCGGATCAACACAACATTTGCTCATGGTAGGTTGGGTTGAGGCATGAAACCCAACAATCCACTTTGTTTTAATCATACTTGCCAAAACCCTGCGACCGAATCACAATCTAATTCCTCGAAAAAATCACCACAGCCATCGCGAGGGACAACGCTGATGAATATCAAACGCTGATGAATATCACTAAAAAAAGCTTGATTCAGCTGTGCAAGAATATTCAGTCGCATTTGCCAGCCGCGCTGAGGGAGTTTTTAGCCGCCCGAAGCCGCTGATAGTTTATGGCTTGATCTTCGCAGGGTTAAACCCCACTTGTAATCAGATACGTTAAAATGTCGCTATCATTCGGCAGCTTCATTTGCCATATAACCACCCGCTATAGATGCAGTGTGAGGATTTATCATGCAAGACGACGCCATTCAGGCAGATCATTTACAACGTTTCATCTTTGATAATGCCGCCATCCGTGGTGAATGGGTGCAACTTAAACAAACCTGGCAAACGGTTAAAGTTCAACGGGAATATCCACCTGCAGTCGCTGGTCTGTTGGGAGAAATGCTGGCAGCCGCAGCATTGTTGGCTGAAACAGTCAAAATGTCCGGACGACTGGTATTGCAATGCCGTTCCGATGGGCCGGTATCGTTATTAATGGTTGAATGCACCAGTGATCACACTCTCCGTGGATTAGCGAACTGGGAAGGCGAAATTGCTGATGATGCCACGATGCAGCAAATGCTCGGCGACGGTAATCTGGCTATTACCATTGAAAATGTTGAAGCCAAACAACCTTATCAGGGCATTGTCAGCGTTCAGGGTGAATCAATTGCCGAGATGCTGGAAATGTATTTTGCCCAATCTGAACAATTGAAAACCCGTATCTGGTTATCTACTGATGAACAGACTGCTGGTGGTTTGATGCTGCAACAATTACCTGATCAGGATCCGGAACAGCATGACGAAAACTGGACGAGAATTAATTTTCTAGCCGATACCGTGACCTATGAAGAACTGCTGAACCTTGATGCAGTCTCTTTGTTATATCGATTATTTAACGAAGAAATGGTAAGACTATTGAGCACAACCGTATTGGAATTTGCCTGTACCTGTTCGCGCCAGCGAGTGGCTGATACTATCAAGTTACTGGGGCGGCAGGAAGCAGAAGACATTATTGCCGAACGAGGCTTTGTTGAGCTGGCCTGTGAGTTTTGCAATACCCATTATCAGTTTGATCCAGTGGATGTGGCAGGCTTATTCAGTGACCCGCTTAACATTCAGAATGACTCGGATACGCTGCATTAATTCAGGATAGATATGGCACATATTGTCATTATCGGAGCAAGTACTGGCGGGTTACCCGCTGCTTATGAATGCCGTGCTGCTCTTGATAAAAAACACCATATCAGCGTCGTTTCCAATACGCCAATATTTCACTTTGTACCCAGCAATCCCTGGGTCGCCGTGGGATGGCGCAAACGTGAAGATATCAGCTTTAAACTGGCCTCAGTTTTATCCAGTAAAAACATCGATTTTTATGATTCCGGTGTGGCCAAAATCAAACCGGCTACCAATCAGGTTTTGTTGGGTGATAACACCATTCTTAATTACGATTTTCTGATTGTGGCAACCGGAGCCAAGCTGGCATTTGATGAGATCGAAGGCTTTGGTCCACATGCCCATACCCATTCCATCTGTACCGTGGATCATGCTGAAGACAGCTACCAGGCCTGGCGTGAATTTCTGAAAAATCCAGGTCCGATTGTGGTGGGTGCTGTTCAGGGTGCTTCCTGTTTCGGTCCTGCCTATGAATTTGCTTTGATTATGAATCGGGCTTTACGTAAGGCTAAAGTCCGTGATCGGGTGCCAATGACCTTTGTCACTCCCGAACCCTATATCGGTCATATGGGATTAGGCGGTGTAGGTGATTCAAAAGGGCTATTCGAGTCCGAGTTTCGCAAAAACGATATTAAATGGATCACCAATGCCCGTGTTAAATCCATCGCAAACGGCAAAATGCTGGTCGAGCAGGTGGACGATAACGCTGAGACTTTCAAAACGCATCAACTTGCATTTGATTACAGTATGTTGATTCCCGCGTTTAAAGGGGTTGATTGTGTCGCCAATTTGAATGAAGAACTGGTTAACCCCCGAGGCTTTCTTAAAGTCGATGAATTCCAGCGTAACCCTGTTTATCCCAATATCTATGGTGTCGGTGTCTGCGTTGCGATTCCTCCAGTTGAAGCAACGCCTTTACCCGTTGGCGTGCCGAAAACCGGTTATATGATTGAAAGCATGGCCAAAGCAGCTGTGGCTAATATTCAAGCTGCTATAGAAGATCGCCCGATTCAAACCCGAGCCAGTTTGAATGCTGTCTGTCTGGCAGATATGGGACATACCGGTGCTGCATTTGTGGCTTTACCACAAATTCCGCCACGCAATCTGGCTTGGATGAAAAAAGGCCGCTGGGTACAACTGGCCAAAATCGCATTTGAAAAGTACTTCCTGTTCCGGATGAAACGCGGCCTGCCAGAATCTTTTTATGAGCGCTGTCTGCTACGTTGTTTTGGCATCAGTAAAACCAAGTAACGCTGAAATAAAGCCCAGCAACAGTTTATTGTTCAATCGATACGGCCAGTTTTCCTGAGCGAATATGTAAATCACGTTGCGGGAATGGAATTTCGATGTCTTTTGCCCGAAGCTGGGTTTCGATTTCCCATAAAAACAATGCTTTGGTACGAGCCGGTCGACTCATTAATTCATTACCAACCCAAATCACTAATTCAAAATTCAGACTGCTATCCCCAAACTCGGTTAACCATACTTCAGCAAGTTTGCCCGGATCACCCGTTATCGCTCCCGGTACATGAGAGGCTGCCTCAAGTGCGGCTTCCCGAACCAGATCTTTATCCACACCATAAGCCACACCAAATGGAACATGGATTCGGCGCAGTTTCTCGCTAAAACTCCAGTTGGTGACCTGTCCGTTAATAAACTCTGAATTTGGCACCAGAATATCGATATTATCGCGCGTGGTAATACGGGTATAACGAAGGCCAATTTCCTGAACTATCCCGGTAGTGGCGTTGGATATTTCAATAAAGTCACCGACTTTCAGCGACTTTTCCAGGATCAAAATAATGCCGGAAATAAAGTTACTGACAATATTCTGCAGACCGAAACCAATGCCGACACCTATTGCCCCACCGATAAAAGCCAGACCGGTAAGATTAAAGCCTATATAAGACAAGCCAACTAATGTGGCACTGATCCAGATGAAGTAACGAAACAGCCGACTGATAAGATAAAAGGTAGAGTCATCGATATGCCGATAGGACTTTCCCAGCGTCATGCGTTGCAGGATTTTCTCGACTTTGGCTGATGCCCACCAGGCAACAAAGACAATCAATACAAATCCAAGCATATTCGAAATGGTGATACCGGAATCCGATCCCATTATGGGCGTTGTCATCCAACGAATAAAAATATCCCAGTAATAATCAAATTCATTCATAAAGCAATTTCTCAAGTGATGTAGCTTTCATTCTGTTTCAATCACTTTCGTATGTCGAGGCCAATGATTTCAGTTAGCTTTCCACAATGGTGAATTTTGACCCACAGTCCAGACACATTCGAAATTTTCGGAATAGCAGACAATAAGCTTTACAAATTTGGCTGCTAGGCTACTATCCGCTCTGAAAAATTTATTGAGATAGTCTACATGTCAGAAAAAATTAAAACGGTAGTGAATCAAGGATTGGCAATTGCCCAGGATATCGGGCTGATCATTGTGGCTATCGCCACCCTGGTCGCTGTGGGAATTGAAATCAATTTCATGGTTGAAAACGGTACAGTACTGCTGACAGATTTATTGTTGTTGTTTATCTATCTGGAAGTGTTGACCATGGTCGCGGTCTATTACAAATCAGGTGAGTTACCTATCAAGTTTCCGTTATACATCGCGATTGTCGCGCTGGCACGGTACCTGATTCTGGATATGAAAAACATTGATACCTGGCGGATTCTTGGGATAACCGTGGCAATTCTCTTGTTAGGCTTATCCATCATTGTGATTCATTACTGCAAAACAAATCTGTTTGAGAAAGACGCCAGAGATGAGAACTAACATTCACTACGTCTTTAGTTAAGTTCACTACGATTAAATAGCCAGAGTATCGGCTTAAGCCAATGCTGACGCCAGGTAAGGATGGTCGCAATGCCTTTTGCCGCTAAACTTAACAACATTACCCAGACTAAAACGGCCATCGTTGGATGATCGGCAGCAAGACACAAAAGCAATGCCACCACCAGACTGGAATAACCCAAAATACGCAGGCTAAATTGTTCGGAACGTGAGGGGAGACTGGTTTCGATACCGGTAACCTGCCGCCAATGATTTGGCAGGCTGAGTGAAAGCGAGGCCATGCCCAACATAGTGGCAAAAATAGCAGCTATCCAACAAACGATCTCAACCACGGCTAGCCTCCAGGTTTTGTGCAGAAAATTCAATGGCCTTATGCACAGCAACATTTTCACGCCTTTTCAGAAATCTGGCGGCATAAATCGCAATCGCACTGCTGACCAGCAAGCTTAAATCCACCCCAGCTACCGGCCAATAATGAAATGCAGTTTTCAAAAGATGATCGCCAGTAGTTATCCAGTTAAGAATCACCGCAGCAACGGCAAGCACAGCAAATAAAATGCTCTGTTCACGCCAGGCAGGTGAAATACGCATATGACGAACGGCAGAGCTGCGCCAGAAAGCATGCAGTAACATCACGCCCCAGCTTCCCCAGAACACCACCTGTTCCCAGTAACCTTTGCCAACCATTTCGGCTGGTAGTAACCGGTTAGCCACTAACATACTTACCGTGGCCACTAACATGCCAGTCACGGTCGTTACCGCTAAAGCATCAACCACCTGACTACCAGAGCTACCCTGCAGCGTATGCTGGCGTTTACGTTTTTCAACGAAGAAGATAAAACCGGTAGCAATGCAGATGGCGCCAACAAGACCACCAAACACATACAGCCAACGCAGAAACCAATGTTCAAAATGCTGTAAATGCAAACCGGTTAGAAATTCTTCAGTTTCTGCAATAGCGGAGCGGGGAGGTTCTTCACGGATTAATTCGCCCGTAATGCCATTGAAATGCATGCCTTCACCAACCAATGCCACCCGATCACTGCCAGCTCGATAAATGCTCACATAACTGTTGGCATCATCCACATGATTAATCTGCAAAAAGCCTACTTCACCTGGCATATCCTTTTCAGCCCAACGCTGTTTAGCCTTGGCAACCATCGCATCAATGGAAGCCATCTCTGTGGGAACGCCGGCACGATCATGCGGCAGACCGGTTTCATTGGCCTCAACCATTTCGTGATATTTATGTAACGGTTCGAGCTGGGTATGTGTTACCGGAAAGAAGAAGAAACTGGCAAAAATCAGCAAACCGGTAAAGGTGAAGAAGAAATGAAACGGCAACGCCACCATGCCGGTAAGGTTATGTAAATCCAGTACGCTGCGTTGGGTTTGTTTGGTGGGGCGGAAAGTGAAGAACTCACGAAAACGTTTACGGTGAATAATGACGCCACTAACCAGTGCCGCCATCATAATAAATGCGGCGATACCGACGATATAAATCCCAATGCGATTCCAGTTCCAGTTCAGGCTGAAATGCATCGGATAGAAAAATTTACTACCGATTTTTAACTGATCATCAGGCAGGGCTTTACCGGTACGCGGATCAATGGTGATATTGCCATGAATATGATTATGGCCTTCCGGATCCAAAGGTTGTGGCACCCGAAAACCAACACCCATAATTAATACCGGATCACGATGCGTGGTGTATGCCCAGAACTCATCAGCAGGTAATTCGGTGCGAGGCGTCATTGGCCCCTGACTTTTATCATGCAACAGGGGCATGTTGGTGTTGTAGTCTTCTTCATTGGGTTCAACCGAACGCAGAATGGGCAACAACATCTCATCAAATGATGGCATTACCTGTGGTTCAAATCGGGTTTCCGGAATCGACCAGCGATCAATCTCGCGATCAAAAACCGACAGGCTTCCAAAAAAGAAGACCACCATCAGAATAAAGCCTAAGGTCAGGCCAAACCACGTATGCAGCCAAGCCATTGCCTGTCGAAAGCTACTGAACATGGATTAAATTCCTTGTAAAAATGACTGTTGCACAACACTGGCCAGTAGGGTCATAGCCACACCACCGCCAAACAGGATTAGCCACAACAAGATTAATTTATCGGTGGCCATGCCCCACAAAAACAAACTCAAATAGACCAGCAAACCCAGCATCAGCATGCCCATCTCAGCATCATGAAACTCCACACCAAGTGGAATTAACGCCGCGATAACGATGGCAATCAAACCCCAGGTGAACAGGTAGCCACCTACAAGACTGGCAAAAATCCGACTGGCAATTGGCCAGGCAGGAGATGAAAAATTTGGCATGAAAACGGACCTGTTTGAAAAACGAAAAGCATAACCAAGAGTAAGCAAAACCAATGCTCGTAAACGCTAATGCTAAATGATAATAATTAACATTCACATTGTATAGCGGATAGGGTCGTATTTCAAAGTAGAAAATGTGTCTAAAAATGACAAACCCATTAAATTGTCAGCGCAGTGTTGGTGCTGGTATGGTTTGATTAAATCTTAAGCACCTACATGTAGATGTTGGTACGGTGCGGTTCTAACACCATCCCGAGGAGCGCTGACCATGAACAATCGCTTCACTCGCAGACAGAGTCTCAAGATGATTGGTGCTGGCCTGACTGCTATTTTACTGCCATCAATGCCGATCTTTGCGGCAAGCAATGAACTGCTTCAGAAACGTTATTCCGGTGACAAAAAGCTACCGGTCATCGGTATGGGAACCTGGCGAACGTTCAATGTCGGCACCGATCCAAAGTTGCTTGATGCCCGAACCGAAGTGGTAAAAACATTTTTCGAGCTTGGTGGTGGCTTGATTGATTCCTCGCCCATGTATGGTTCTGCTCCGGATGTCATGGGCTATGCATTGCAGCAGCTGGGTATTCCCGACAGCCTTTTTTCAGCAGAAAAAGTCTGGAGCCCTGCTGGTGGTTCAGCACGTGAGCAGGTCGCAGACCTGCAAGCACGCTGGAATGTCGAACAGTTCGATTTAGTGCAGGTACACAACCTGACAGACTGGCGTGAGCATTTGGCGGCACTGCAGGAGATGAAAGCCGAAGGAAAAATCGGCCATATTGGTATTACCACCTCACACGGTCGTCGCCACCAAGAGTTTGAGCAGATCATGGCTTCCGAAGATATCGACTTTGTTCAGCTGACTTACAACATTGCTCAGCGTGAGGCAGAAAAGCGTCTGCTGCCACTGGCAGAAGAAAATGGTATCGCAGTTATCGCCAACCGACCTTTTGATGGCGGTAGACTGATTAAAGGTATGAAACGACGCGATGAACCACTGCCGGAATGGGCTGAAGCAGAATGTGGCTGCTCTAGCTGGGCAGAGTTTCTGTTGAAGTTTATCGTCAGTCATCCGGCAATTACCTGCGCCATTCCCGCGACCACAAAAGTCGAGCATCTGCGTGAAAATATGCATGCAGGAACGAGCCCTATGCCTTCGGCCAGCACCCGGCAAAAGATGGCAGGTTACATCGAGTCGTTATGAACACCTGGTCCAGCTACACGCTGCAGGATTTTATCCCTTTTACTGCTGATATCTATTTCCGCCTGCTTGAACGCATGAGTGAAACCTTCTGGCCTCTGCATCTGATGACTCTGGCGTTAGGCGTTGCAGCAGTTTGGTTGGCACTCAACAACCGCGCTCGCCTTGCCAGTGTTCTTATCGCTCCTGTTTGGGGCTTTGTCGGCTTTGCCTTTTTTATCCAACGTTATGCTGAACTTAACTGGGCGGGAGCCTATATTGGTTACTGCTTTCTTGCTCAAGCAACCCTGTTGCTATTAATAGCACTGACTGGAGTTGGGCTTAACAGCAGACCCCGTAAAAGACCTGCTACGGTTATCGGTGTAGTCATCGCCCTTGTTGGATTAATTGGTTTGCCGTTTATCGCACCGTTCACCGGCGGGTCCTGGTTCCAGGCGGAAGTGTTTGGTATTCATGCCGATCCAACTGCCATAACCACGCTGGGGTTGGTATTGATTATGTTCAGAGGTTGGGCCTTGTGGCTTAGTGCTATTATTCCAGTACTCTGGTTGCTCATCTCGGGCTTAACTTTATTGGTTCTAGACGCAACCGCAGCCATTGTTCTGTTTGCCGTATTGGCAATAGGACTAATCGGCCTGGTTTGGAAGAGTGTTGAGTACAGATCTGCTTAAACAGGAACAAAAAATATGAAGCTCGAGTTTAAATGGTCTCGATTGGAGTCTTTTACCGCGCTTGAGCTTTACCAGATCATCATGGCTCGCGAATCCGTTTTTGTTGTCGAACAACACTGTCCCTATCAGGAAACAGATGAGTTGGATCCTTATGCATGGCATCTATCTGCCCTGGTAAATGGAGAGCTGGCCGCTTATGCCAGATTGGTTGATCCGGGAATAAAAAACAGGCTACCTTCGATTGGCCGGGTGATGACCCTTAAAAAATTCAGAGAACAAAAGATTGGCCGTGCTCTGATGGAGGAAGCCATAAAATTCAGCGAGCAAATGCACCCTGGGAAAGACATCAAAATCTCAGCACAGGTTTATCTGCAAAAATTCTATGAGTCGCTTGGATTTCAATCTTCCGGAGAGCCTTATGATGAAGATGGCATATCCCATATTGATATGAATAGGTCGAGCAAACCCTTTCTATAGCTTCTTATGGATAGAGATAATTCATTAAAAGCCAGTGAATGTGAGTGGTGATAAACAGAATAAGGAGAGATATGTCAAATTGTGGCTGCGGGACAGAACAAGCAGATAGTTTGGAAAGAAAATCACTAATCATTCTTTTATTGATTAATGCATTCATGTTTGTTATTGAGTTAACGTTAGGCTGGTTGGCACAATCCACAGGACTAATTGCAGATTCACTCGACATGTTTGCTGATGCCACCGTTTATGGATTAGCACTGTACGCAGTAGGTCAGGGAATAGTGAAGCAGACAAAGGCAGCCAAAATTAGTGGTTACCTACAGATCATATTAGGCGCAGGCGTTATGTTCGAAGTGCTCAGACGTTTGCTTTTTGGTAGCGAGCCTCAAAGTGCTCTCATTATTACTGTTGGTGCTTTAGCCTTGCTGGCAAATATTATATGTCTTTTTATTATTTCGAAGCATCGAGATTCAGGTGTTCATATGCGAGCCTCATGGATATTTTCAACCAATGATGTCATTGCGAATTTTGGGGTGATTATTTCGGGCGTCCTGGTCTTTATCGTTGGCAATAGATACCCGGATTTAATTGTCGGGACAATCATTTCAATAATCATTATTCGTGGCGGCATAAAAATACTTCAGGATGCCAAAACAACTCAGGTATTTGCAAAACGTTCTTAACAATCAAGTTAATGAGGTTTCGATATAAGTCCTCATCAATTGAAGCAACACTATTCATAGTGGGATTAATGGTTGCGCGGTTTATCAAAAAAAAGCCCGATGAAACATGCGTTCCACCGGGCGAATTATGATCATCAGTTGGCTAAGAGGACAAAAAAGCCAATCAGATTATCAATTATTGACGTAATGCAGTGCTGATGGCTGCATCACCTTCCAGTTCAATATAGTCTTCTGAACCGTAATCATTCATCTCTTTAAGCTGAGACTGTGTTGCTTTAACGTGCAATTCATCATTTGTGCGAGTGAACTTTTCAAGCGGTATCAAAATGGTTTTGCCACCTACGCCGAGCAAACCACCAACTGTAACAACGGCATGAACGTTTTGGTTATCAGGGCTCATAACGATTTTTTCAATACCGCCGATATCTTCGCCATCACTGGTAATGACGTCCATGCCATTCAATTCATTGGCTGACATATCGTACAGTCCACCTCTGTTAGCTGGTGTGCCTGCACCGGTTGGGCCATGAGGTTGTTCATTCATTTCAACATCATTGTTTCTATCCATTTGGCCTTTCATCTCAACATCAGTGTCGGTTTCGATTTCTGTATTACCGATTTCTTCTTCCTCTTCTTCTTCCTCGGTTACATTACTTTGATGCTCGGATAATGGACGATCAGTGTTTGCTGGATCAGCTCTATTGCCTGCGCTAGGGCCTTCATCATCTAGAGTATGGTTAAATTCGGCCTCATCGGCATTTTGACCATCAGATGATTTTTGCTTCTGCTGATCAGCTTTATTGCCCGCACTGGGACCTTCAGCATCGATGGTTTGGTTAAACTCTTCTTCATTGGCATTTGGGCTGTCAGTAGATTGTTGCATCTCTTTATCAGCGCTATTACCTGCTCTGGGCACATCAGCATCAATGGTTTTATTAAACTCATCTTCGTGATTCGGCATTGCTGGATGCGTTGAAGATGAGTCATTCTGTTGCATCTCACCTTGTTTACTCGCATCAGATCCATCGATAGTTTTCGAGTAATCATCTGCTGCAATGGCCCCTGAGCTAAAAATCGCGGTAAGGGCGCTGGCTATTAATGTTTTACGAAAAATAGAATTCATAAAAAGTACTCCTATTCGTACTATGAGCATTTTAAATCTTCGATCCAATCCGGCGGATTGATATCAGACTTGCCATAGCGTGAAGACAGTATTGGCTACATTGAAAGCAGTGTCTGTGCGTTGTCGAACCAAGGGAAGTGAGTTGTAAAATGTAGATATGTCCCCAAAGATTGCCGCAAACAAAGCTTTGCTATACACCGATGATTTTGGACATGGCTCTTAGTCAGGAGTTAACTCAGTCTTTGTTGAAATGTGTGCCATAAGCGCATGAGCTTAGAGTAATTATTTTGGTCATGTTCACAGCTCATAATTTACAGAAAGTTGCTGATCAACATTCCCAGAGGAGGGTCGTATGCAAAAATCACATAGCAGATTCAAGCGGGAGCAATCTGGTGGGGAAGAGATTGCCAATGCGATCAGCCATGGATTCGGGCTTGTGGGTGCACTGATTGGTACGCCTTTTTTAATCACACAAGCTGTTCGTCAAGCTGATACGGCTTTTGTGGTCGGGGTCAGTATATTTTGCGCGACGATGATAATTCTTTACCTGGGTTCTTCGTTGTATCATGCATTGCCTGCGGGGAAGGCGAAGCAGCTTTTCCGGCGTATTGAACATTCTGCAATTTATCTGTTGATCGCTGGGACGTATACACCTTTCACCTTTGGTGTGTTGTATGGCGCATGGGGCTGGACACTCTTTGGCATTATCTGGGGGCTGGCAGCTATTGGTATTGTTCTTAAAATAGTTGAAAAACAACAACATCCGATCTTCTCTACCAGTCTTTATTTATTAATGGGATGGGTGATGTTGGTTGCTATCAAGCCTTTGCTGGAAAACTTACCCACTACTGGTTTTTTATGGTTAGTGGCAGGTGGTTTGTCTTATACCTTGGGGGTTGTGTTTTTTGCCACCGATTCAAAACTGAAATATGGTCACTTTATCTGGCATTTATTTGTTCTGGGGGGTACCACATGCCATTTTTTTGCCGTGTTGTGGTATGCCGCTTAGCTGAATAAATAGGGTTAATGTTGCAGTTATATACCTGGTTTAGGTGTTAGGGGCAGTTTACTCCCAAGTAAAGATGATTAACCCACCATTAGGCTTGTTTAACTTTTAGGGTGAGAGCAACTCAGCTATTTTTTCTCAATTTGACTATCGTATTCCAGAAAATTTGGATTCTGTCGTGTTAAAACTATTCACTAAACCAAAACGAAACTAAGGACGGCTTTACCCATGGAATTGAATCAACAGGATAAATCCACGCAATTACCATCAAAACTGATGATTCTGATATCACTATTGCAGGGGCTCGGTTTGCTGTACCTGCATCAAGCCATTGAACTTCATTACTGGCCACATGGACAGCCAGAGTGGTTATTCGCTTTCTATAGCGTGATGTTTATTTGGCCGATCATGCTTTTGCTTGGGCTGGATCAGAACAATGGACGTGCAATGGTCAAAGTTACCTTGCCATTCGCGCTGGTCAGCGGCCTGTTGGGGTACTACGTTGGCCATCAGGCCACACCCATCGAACACATTCGCTTCAGTGCATTGCTGTTCAGCTTTGTGCTGACGATGGCCATCGCTACTTTTAAAGCTTTGATGTATGGCCAACTTTGGGCGAGAGGCGAACGCATTACCTATAGCGCATTGTTTCTCTGGTCATGGCGTAATTTCCTGACTTTGTCATTGGCAGTGCTTTTTGCCGGAAGCTTCTGGCTGTTGCTTATGTTGTGGGCCGCGCTGTTTAAAGCTATCAATATCGATTTCTTCAGTGACCTGTTTGAGCAACGCTGGTTTTATTATCCTGCTATTGCGCTTGCCAATGGCTTCGGCATTATCATTTTTCGTAAACTCACATATATCATCGATACCATTACCCGTCTTCAGCAGGCGTTGATTAAATTTCTGCTTGTGCTGTTGTCGCTGGTCTCACTGCTATTTCTTGGTGCTTTACCCTTTACCGGTCTCGAACCATTGTGGGAAAGCGGGGGTAGCAGTCTTATTTTATGGATGCAGGCGTTGATTCTGTTTTTCGTCAATGCCGTGTATCAGGATGAGCCGGACAACTGGCCTTACTCGGTGTGGCTACACCGCTTTATTTATATCAGTATCGCGATACTGCCTGTTTACAGTCTGATCAGCTTCTATGGTTTGAGCTTGCGTATCGATCAATACGGTTGGAGTCTCAGTCGTTTTTGGGCTTACCTGATCTGGTTTTTACTGGCATTGTTCGCGATCGGCTACCTATGGGGTATTGCCAAATACCGGGATAGTTGGACACATCAGCTCAGCCGGACGAATGTTGCCATTGGTCTGGTCGTATTGGTTGTAATGCTATTGGTTAATTCTCCACTGCTGGATTTCAGAAAAATGGTGGTGGCTGATCAATTGCAACGGCTGGCTGAGAACAAAGTCACTGTTGAAGACTTCGACCTCAGCTATTTTCGTCGCCACTTGGCACGACCAGGCTATGAGGGATTGCAAACCCTCAAAGCACAATATGGCGAAACCCATCCAAGTCTGCTGGTCAGAATCAACGCTCTGTATGCCAACGGTAACAATGAGCGTCCCAGCTCTACCCGCGACGAGTTTATCGCTGCCATCACCCTGTTATCCGATAATCCACCTGAGACGTTGCTGACGACCATTTATCAACAGGAAACAAAAAATCACTGGAACATCCAGCAGACACAGCAATATTTTTTACAGGCACTGGATCTGGATAATGATGGCGACCAGGAATATCTTTGGATTGAAAAAAAACATGAACACACCGTAATAAAATTATTTTTCCAACAGGATGAGCAATGGAAATCCTCTTATCTTGGGAGCTTTCGAAAAGATAAGGATAACGTTGACCAGTTTTATCAGGCGTTATTAGCGGGTGAAATTAAGGTGGCACCATCACGCTGGAATGATGTGATTATTGGTGGCCAACGATTTAGGGCGGGACTGGAGTAGGGAAGAGGTGCCTTATCTCGCAAAAGGCCTTCTCGTGCCTTGATTGACGCTTTTTCAGCTCACAACAGAGGTGGATAAGTAAGATAAACACGCCATAGAATCATGAGACTGCAGCAAGATTTTGCGACCCCTTTTGGTACATGGAGTATCTTGATTAGGGTTAACGACCTGGTCGTATTAAGTACTTATAGTCCTCATGAAGCGTCTTTTCATTTTCTTGAATAATTAAAGCTATCTTAACAAGGGAATAAATACTTGCAGCACGCATTGTTAATTATTAATCCGCATAGCCGCAATGGGCAAGTTGAAGCCTTAGATGAAGCCGTGCAACTGCTTGAAGCCTCGGGCATCGAGGTAAACGTTTGTGAGTCTGAAAGCGAATCCCATTTGGTTTCGCTAATTGAAGAGTATGAACGTGAAGACGGCATCGTCATTATCGGCGGTGGCGATGGAACCATTAGTTCAGCTTTGCAGCCCTTACATAACTGTAAACGTACATTGGCAATTTTCCCTATGGGAACGGCCAATGATCTTGCACGATCACTTGGTGTTCCAGAAAATTTGTCAGAAGCGGCACAGGTCATCGTTGATGGAAGACGCGAACAGATCAGTTTAGCTAAGGTCAATAATGAACATTATTTCATCAATGTGGCGCACATTGGTTTAGGTGTTGATGTGACTCGTGAACTCACTTCAGATAGCAAAAAGTTCTTTGGTATTTTTGCCTATCTGGGCGCTTTTTTAAAAGCGATAAAGCGTAATAAAAGCTTTAAAGTACACATTAAAACGGATGACTGGCAGATCTCCACCCGGGTGATTCACCTGGCGGTAGGGAATGGTCGGTTTTATGGCGGAGGCAATATCGTTGATCAACGATCAACTTTGCTGGATGGACAGCTGAATTTGTTTTTTATCAAGCCGCAACGATGGTGGCAACTGTTGTTGCTTGGGCCGAGTTTACGAAATGGCGCTTTGGATACGACCGACCGCATCGTCCGTAAAGCATCTGAAAAATTCAGTATCCAGACCTCTAAACCAAAAGAATTGGAAGCCGATGGTGAATTTAAAACGACAACGCCTGTAGAATTTGAAGTCATCCCTAAAGCAATCGAAGCCATTGTTGGTGATATTCCAACATCAACCACAGGAAACGTTTGATATGTCGATACTACGCACCGATGACCAGGCAGATGCTCTGGAAATTTTAAAATTAATCATTGAAACAGCCGACTTTTACCGGGCAATGGGTGAGTTATTAACCGAAGAAAATGTTCATCATCAGCTGTTTGACATTGCCAACGAACGGGAAGGGTATATAGAGCCGTTTCGAGAGGTCGTTAAAGAGCTGCACGAACTTCCTGCGGCGCCTGATTCCGATAAAGAATTTGTAGAGCAGCTAGGCGGCAAAATTACCCAATTATTTTCTGCTGATTCAACAAATAGTATTTTGGACAAGTGTCTCAAAAAAGATGAAGTGCTGGTTGAGCTTATCAGCGATACGGCATTAGGTGAGCAATCGACGGAGTTCAAAAGATTACTTGATTCTCTGGATCAGCATCTCGCCAATACCAAAAAAATCCTGTTAAATAACTAAGTAACAAGATTCTGAAACGAATCATCGTCAGGCCATGTAGCCATTGAAATATCTCTAGAATGAAAGAAGTTATGGAAAAAAAGCTGAAAGACAAATTGCAACGGATATACGTGTATATCATGGTAATGGCCGCTCTTTTTGCGATTGCCATGACTTTTTATCACGGTTTTTTAAAGATCAGAGAGATCCTTAGCCTCTAATAAGACTCATATTCTGGCGGGCATATCCCACTGATGTTGTCATGCTTTGGTATCCCGTTTAATCACTTTCCAATGGTTTTGAGCCACTCTCTGTAACAGTCTGCGATTTCATGCGTCTTTGAGCTATAAACAGTTCGAGGATTTTGATCATGAATGCTTTTTCGAAATACGCAAGTGTGTTTCTGTCCGCGATTTTTTTCCTGTCTGGAATAGCAAAGCTCGCTGGTCTGGAGTTTGAGATTCAGGCTTTTGAACGGTGGGGATATCCACTCTGGTTTATGTATCTTGTCGGTTTTATTGAAGTGTCTGGTGCAATGGTATTGCTGTTCAAACAGCTGCGATCTTTGGCAGCAGCGGGTTTGGCTTTATTTATGATTGGCCCTGTGGTGACACATGTTTTACATGCCGAATGGGGCATGATGATGGTTGCATTGGCCCTCATGCTGCTTTCAGCCTGGATTGCCTGGCAATGGCGCAAAATGGTCTCACTGGCATTTTTAATTAAGTAAACCGCTTTTTATGTTTGAATGTTTCCCCTGACTCTCTGGATATCAGGTGGTTGCTCTTTGAAGTGTCCGGAGATTTTGCTGTAGTTGAAAAGGGTTCCTTAAACATGTTTAAGCGATTGCATGACTGGCTCGAAGATCGTCGTATTAAAAAAATGGGTTTTACCACCAACCAGTGGGAGTCCGCGATTGCCGATTGGCCGGTAATGGAGCGTTATCAAGGGACTGAGCGTGATGACCTACGCGAAATGAGCTTTCGGTTGCTTGCTCGGAAGAACGTGCTTTCTGGTGCTGAGTTTCAATTCACAGATGCGATGTGCCTGAAACTAGCAACGATGGCTTGCGTGCCTATTCTGCATCTTGGTCTTCATTGGTATGACCATTGGAAGACCATCATTCTCTATGAGGGAGATTTCTTGCCCAACCGGCCCTATCGCACAGATGATGGGGTAGTGCACCCACGAAGTCCGGGCCTGAGTGGCGAGGCCTGGGAACGTGGGCCGGTGATTTTATCGTGGCAGGCAATTACTGAAAGCGGCGGCAATACTCGTCACGGCAAGGCCAGTAATGTGGTTATTCACGAATTGGCACATAAGATCGATATGTTGCGTGATGGCGCCAATGGGGCACCGCCGATGCACCCTGATATGCAACCTGGTGAATGGCACGATATTTTTACAGCAGCATGGGATCGTTTGGAAAATGACAGGCAACACCATCGGTCATTGCCACTTGATGAGTATGCGTTAAACAGCCCGGCAGAATTCTTTGCTGTCTGCAGTGAGGCTTTTTTTGAGTCACCGGAAACCATGAAGGAAAAAATGCCCAAGGTTTATGGTTTGTTGTGCCAGTTTTATCGTCAGCAACCCTAGTATCCAACGATAATGACATTAAAGTATCGGCTGAGGAATCTTGGAACACCTTGCTCAACCAGGCTATTCTGGCTATTAAGCATTTTTAAGGGAGAGATAGTTGTACTGGATTCGGTTAGCTGTCTGCCATCAAATATCAGGATCGATTTTGATGCAAAACATCCGAAGTGATCTATTGAATTAAAAATGCAAAACCAAACCGTTAACGTCATTATTATAGATGAACGAACATCTTTATTATTTTCAAGAGTAAGCATCAAATGAAAAAAATCGAATATTATTTCGAGCAATTTTTGTGGAAATCCCGCTTTTTAGTTTTAATCGCGGTGGTTTCAAGCTTAATAGGATCATTGGTCCTGTTTGTAGTTGGTACGCTGGATATCTTCAAAGTAGGAATTTCAACAATTAACTATTACCTGGGACGAAGTGAGCAGGACATTCATGAGTTTATTGTCACAGATATCATTCTTGCTGTTGATATTTACCTAGTAGCAGTCGTGCTGCTTATGTTTGGTGCTGGTGTTTACAGGCTGTTTATTTCTCCAATCGATCAGTCTGAGGAAAGTGATATTGCTCATCCATTCAATATACAGACCTTTGATGAGTTGAAAGATAAAATTGTCAGAGTGGTTATACTTGCAGTGATAATTGAATTCTTCAGGGCAGTAGTGGACATCCAATTTATCACTCCGCTGGATGCAATTTATTTAGCCTTGTCCGTTCTGGCTTTGGCAGCATCTGTATATCTCATGAATATGAATCAGGGAAAGAAAACCGAGGTTGGGAAAAAGTAGCTTTTAAGTTCATCAATCAAATCCGATCCGTCTATGCCAGTTGTCTGGCATGGCGGATCTGTAGTTCTCCAAATATGTCATATTATGTAGCAATTACTCGATCCGGTACTTTATGCGCCGCAAATGTTTCAGTTTGTATTAGAAAAAGGACATTCCCACGCTTTTATCAGTAGAATCAGAAGCTAGATGATTCGGAGTAGACGTAATGTGGACAACAAATCTTTTGTTGGTCTTAAGACATCCTAAATATGTCGAGTTGCGTTAAGTGACAGCATATTCAAAGATCGTGCAACGGGAGTCACCAGTTCGAGTGAAAACCATTGTCGGGGTAGCGGTGGTGGTCTTTGTTTTTCTGATGCCTTTTTCACTCTATAACTTTTTTCAGGGAAGATATATTTTAGGAACGGGATCATTGTCCGTGGTCTTGCTTATGGCCATCAATGCCTGGAACTGTTGGCATGGTCGTTATTATCCTTTTTTGATATTGGTTGGCTTGGCACCAATCATCATTATCTTCCTCGGCTTCACTATTTATCAGCAGGGCCTTATTGGTTTGTTATGGTGCTACCCGGCGGTAATTTCCTTTTATTTCATGCTGCCGGAACGCTACGCCTGGGGAGCCAATATTGTTTTACTGGCGATGTCATTGCCAATGTCATGGCTGTTTTTAGATGCCGAACTGGCATCAAGGGCTACCGCCACCTTGCTGTGTGTCAGTGCCTTTGCCGTGATTTTTGTTCGGGTGATCAGTCTCCAGCAACATGAATTACATGACCTGGCCATGACTGACTCGTTAACGGGGCTGTCAAACCGTGTGCAGTTACACGACTCGCTGGAACAAGCTGTGCAAATGTTTGAGCGTCATGCGGTGCCAATGACGCTGATTTCATTGGATCTGGATAATTTCAAAAAGATTAATGACACCTTGGGGCATGATGCCGGTGATGACGTTCTGCGTGGTATTGGAAAACTACTGCAAAAGCGTATTCGGCGCTCTGACAAAGTATTTCGTCTGGGCGGGGAGGAGTTTCTGATCCTGCTCTATGAGACTGATTCAGCACAGGGTTTGCTGGTTGCTGAGGAGTTGCGCAAGAAGATTGAATCCATGCGGTTATTACCGGATCGAAGCGTAACAACCAGTGTTGGTGTCGCCACATTGCAGCCAAAAGAAGATTGGCGGGATTGGATGAAACGTAGTGATGACAATCTATATCGAGCCAAAAAGGAAGGCCGCAACCGCGTGCTAGCCTGATAACGACTGTTTTATAAACGGGTCGATCTGCTTCAAAGCGTTGTGACCAGAGTTCAGTTCCCTCAGAGCATGGGGGAAATCATTAAAAAATGCGTGTTAGTTTTTTCATAATTAACACAATCGACTTTTGCCAGTTTGTGATATTGCGGATTGTTGAAGTGACTAGTATGGAGTGAGAAATGTTATTCCATCGAGGTCACCATGAATACGCCAATCCACACTGCTTACAAACCAGAAACCACACCCGGCATTAAACCTACCCATCCGTTAGATCCATTGACCCTTGAAGAATTGGCCGAAGCCACTTTGCTGCTCAGAAAACAGAAACAGCTCAGTCCGTCATGCCGTTTTCCCTATTTGCAACTGGATGAACCTGCCAAAGATGAAGTACTGGCCTTTGAGGCGGGTAAACCCATTTCTCGTAAAGCCTTTGCGGTGGTGCTGGATAAATCGACGGGATTGATTCACGAAGCCAAAATCGATCTGATTGCTGAGCAGATTACCGAGTGGAAACAACTGGACCCGGAAGTCAGCGGTCAGCCGCCGATAATGATTGAAGAGTTCTTCAGCTGTGTGGATATTGTGCAAGCCGATGAAGGCTTCAGGGCAGCGGTGAAGCGTCGTGGTTTAACCGACAAAGATATTGAAAATATTCAAATCGATCCCTGGTCATTTGGTTATTACGGTGAAGATGAAAAATATCGTGGTCGCCGGTTGATGCGTGGGGTGGCGTTTGTACGGGATGAGATTGTCGATAACGGCTATGCCCGTCCAATTGAAGGCCTGATGGCGATTATTGATCTCAATGAAGAGAAGGTTATTGAGATCATTGATGACGGTATGAATACACCCGTCCCCAAAACCAAACGCAATTACGATACACCGTCATTAGGCAAACCCCGTGAAGGCCTTAAACCGTTACATATCGTGCAACCGGAAGGAGTCAGCTTTACGGTGGATGGCTGGAAGGTGGATTGGCAGAACTGGTCATTCCGAGTGGGCTATACCCCACGTGAGGGACTGGTGCTGAATCAAATCAGCTATAAAGATGGTGAGCGAATTCGTCCCATCATCTATCGGGCGAGTATCAATGATATGGCGGTGCCGTATTCTGATACCGCGCTCAATCATTACTGGAAATGTGCTTTTGACGGTGGAGAATACGGGCTTGGTCGTATGGCCAACCAACTGGAACTCGGTTGTGATTGTCTGGGTTCTATTCGTTATTTTGATATACCTGCCGTCGATGATCAGGGGCTGCCGTTTCTGATGAAAAATGCCGTGTGTATGCATGAAGAAGACTACGGCACCTTATGGAAGCATTACGAGTTTCGTAGTGAAACCTATGAAATGCGTCGTTCACGCCGCCTGGTCATCAGCTTTTTCTGCACCGTCGGTAACTATGATTATGGTTTTTACTGGTATCTGTATCAGGACGGTACCATCCAGCAGGAAACCAAACTGACCGGCATTATCCAGACCAGCGGTATGGTGCCAGGCGATAAACCCAAATTCGGTGGCATTGTCACGCCGGAAATTTACGGCCCTACGCACCAGCATTTCTTTAATGCCAGGCTGCATATGATGTTGGATGGCGAAAATAACTCCGTAGTGGAAACCAACTTTTCACCGGCCGATCAGGAGGCGGAAACCAACCCGTGGGGCAATTTATTCAAAACCGAAACCACCTTATTCAAAACCGAACTCGAAGCCACCCGTGAAGCCAATGGCGCGACAGGACGTTTTTGGAAGATCATTAATCCTAATATGAAAAATTCGGTCGGTAATCCACCAAGTTATAAATTGGTGGCAGAGCATAATCCGGTGATGCTGGCTGGGCCAAATAGTTATATTGGCAAACGGGCCGGTTTTGCCAGCAGGCATTTATGGGTGACACCTTATGATCCCAATGAAATGTATTGCTCAGGCATGTATCCCAATCAGAATAAGGGTGATGGTCTGCAATACTATGTGGAGAAAAATCGACCGATTGAAAACACCGATATTGTGGTCTGGCATACCTATGGTCATACGCATGTCTGCAAACCGGAAGATTTTCCAATCATGCCGGTAGAATACGTTGGCTTTTCGTTAAAACCCAATAACTTCTTTGACGGCAATCCGGCAATGGATCTGCCGAAAGAGGTGGATGGTTATAGTGTTGATACCGCATCTGCTTCTGGCAGTTGCTGCTCCAAATAAGTCAATACGATGCTGCTCACCACGGTCGATCTGTTATGCAGTGTGATCTTTGTGATCACTCTGCATCAATGGACTGTTGCCAATCAACTACTCAACCGACCATTGTTATTTATTATCGGGAATGTGGTGTTTTTGACCGGTATGCTACCGTGGTTTGATGCCTTGGCACGCTATTCAATCTGGTTGCACAGCGCTCAGAGTGTGATGGTGCATCATCTTGCACCGTTATTATGGATCAGTGCGTTGCAACATCACTCAGCACGAAAACCGTCTAATGCGGTTGCTGCTTCACATTGGCCATTGACGCTATTGATGAGCGGGTTTGCCGTATTAACCTGGGTGTGGATGTTACCGGAATTGCATCCACTGTTTATGCAAAGCGCGTTGTTATATAGCGTAATGAAATGGCTGATGGCGTTGAGCGGCATAGCCTTGTGTTTGATGATGATACAAAAACATCAGCAGACAAGTTATTGGCAAAACTTAACGCTGTTAACTGTGATCATGCCGTTAGTGCTTTGGGGATTGTTGATGCTGGTGTTCCCAAATATGTACAGCGAGACTCACTCAGAGCCACACCATCATCATATGATGATGAACAACTTACCGGACTGGCTGCAGCTTTCTGCTGTGGCCGATCAATATCTGGGCGGTCTGATATTTATATTAGCTGGATTAGCTTACTGGCAGGCCGGAACATCAGGCATAAAGCTTACGCGTCATGCTCGGCGTTTCGCCAAATAAGCGGCGATATTCCTGCGAAAAATACCCCATATGAAAAAAGCCGTAATTGGCGGCGATATCCGTTATCGAAAAAGCAGTCTGCAATAACTCACGCCGTGCGGCGTTCAGTTTAACAGCCCGCAAATATTGCATTGGCGAGGTGCCGGTGGCTTTATGAAAACTGTAATTCAATGTGCGATGCGGGATATGTAATGACTCACAAATATCCACCACGCTGGCACAGCTGCCTTCGCTTGACGTCACATAATCATGGCAGCGTTGCACAATAGAGTTATGTTGATTGCCCAATCTTTTTGGATGACTGATGCCGGTTTCTTTAGCGTCATATATGACCAACACCATTAATATAATCTTATCTTCAATGGCTTTTAGCTGTTGCTGGATTTGGCTCTCTGATAATGCTGGGTCTTCGGGAATAGACGTTAACTGCTGCAGCAGTGCGGCAAGATGATGACGAAGCCGGGTTAACGTGGCAGAGTCCGTTTTCACACCATGACTTTTGTTAAACCCGATAAGACGTGAATAGGTTTCAGGACTGAGCAATTGACTTAGGCGTTGCTGATCAACGGCTATGACACTGTAATCCAATTCCGCGGGACCCACAAAAGCAAAATCACTTTCGTAAGGGAGCAGAGTCACCCCATCGGCCATGATCTGCCGGGCCTGATCAGAAGTATCACTGGCATCCATATGATGCGGAATCATTAAACTGATTTTCCCAGTGGGTGTATGGGTGTTCTGCACTACGCTTTGTTTCATTCGTTCACGAAAAACCCGCACGGAATCCAGCTGGATATCTTCAAGGAAACCTTCAAATTTGCCCGAGCTTAGTTGAGCATATTCCTGTGGCCAGTTCTGCAAAGAATGGGCATGTTGATTCACATCATCAAATACAGCAGATTGACTGAACATAATGCTGACACCTGTTAAGTCTAATAATCTGATGTATAAGCAAAAAATGCACCGTGTCGGTTTGAGAGTGGCTTTACAAGTTCTCTGAAAAACTTAACCAAGCAAAACCAATAGCTTTAAGAGGAAAACGAGAATTTTTGTCATTAAAACGGTATTGAGAGAATTCGATAATTTTGCCCAAATTTAGAGCAAATTTATTTATTAGGCTTCAATTTAGGTCAATCAGTGAGTAATGGTGTGCTGAGTAATGGAGTTCCCACGCAGCGCGTGGGAACCAGTTTTCTGACTTACTAACCAAATTAAAAAAGCAGTTTGATACCTACTGAAGCAATCCAGTCTTCTTCGCTCTCATCAGCATTTCGGGCGATAGACGCCGTACGGCCGAATTTGCGTTCGTATTTCAGATCCAGATAAGGCACGACTTTACGGGTGATTTCATAAAACAATTTGACGCCGATTTCGCCCTCGCTTAAGCCCCGGCCTAATTCCTGACGTTCGACATTCTGGGCAGTAAAGTCCAGTTGATAGTAGGGTTCAAAGCCAAACCGCTGGGTGAACAGCAGATGGTTTTTCTGTTTCAGCCGGGCACTGACATCACCATAATCACTGATGAACAGATGCGCCTGAGTTTCAAACAGATAGGGTGCCAGACCATTAAAGCCCAAGGTTAGATAGCGGGTCGATTCTGGTTGGGTATCCACACGCAGACCCAGTTGGGCATCCCAGAAGTCGTGCACATTTCGGCTGTACAACGCCCAGACTTCGCTTTGTTCCAGCTTGCCTTTGTGACCTTCCAGTTCACCTTTCAGCCAGAGCTTGTGATAGTCCCCGCCGATCCAGCCATCCCATTCAACATGTGTTTTATCACCTTCACTGCCACCGCCATGTTGGGCTTCAAACCATAAGGCATGAAAGATTTGCGATTCATGCTCGTGCCCATGCCCATCATAATTATCATCGGCATGGCTGCTGGAGATAAACAGACTCAGCACGAGGATGAAAAACAGATTGGTTTTAGTGATGATCATGATGACCTCCCATCTCTTGTAGTGCTGGTGGAGCAGCTGGTAAATCATCTTCGTCATACTCAGCAACCACTACGGAAGACATCATGCCAGCAGACATGTGATAGAGCAGGTGACAGTGAAATGCCCATTCACCGGGTTCATCCGCTGTCAGTAATACCGAATACTCTGTGCCAGGTGCGACATTTACCGTGTGTTTGTTGGGTAGTTTTTCACCGGGTTGACCGTTTTCCAGCTGCACAAACATGCCATGTAAATGCATTGGATGCGCCATCATGGTTTCGTTTTTAAAGATCAGCCTGACCCGTTCACCATAGTTAAGTTTGATCGGTTCAAAGCCCGGATCGCCATATTTATGGCCATTTAACGTCCAGATAAAGCGTTCCATGGTGCCGCCTAATTTGACCACAATTTCCCTTTCGGCAGGACGCAGATCATCTTGAGTGCCCAGTGATCTTAAATCACTATATTGCAACGCTTTGTGACCTTCTGGTGTACTGGCATCGGCCCAGCCACTTTGCATTTCAGCGGGTTCATCTTCCTGCATCGCCTGATGATCATCGCCGTGCATATCGTGTCCACTATGATCCATCGAATCAGTCTGGCTCATCTGATGATCGCCGTGATCCATATCGTGGCCCATATCAGCCATGGTTAATAATGAACGGGGCCGGTGTGCTGGCACCATTCCTTTCATGCCTTCTCGTGGGGCAAGCGTACCCAAAGCAAATCCGGTACGGTCTATGGATTCCGCTGCAATGGTGTAAGCCTGAGCCGCCTCCGGCGTCACAATCACATCATAGGTTTCGGCCACGGCAAAGCGGAATTCATCTACGGTGACCGGCTCGATATATTGGCCATCGGCCTGAATCACGGTCATTTGCAATCCAGGAATCCGCACGTCATACATGGACATCGCTGAGGCATTGATAAAGCGTAATCGCACGCGTTCGCCGGGTTGGAATATTCCGGTCCAGTTCTCTTCATTGGTTTGACCATTGACCAGAAAGGCATCGTAACGAACATCCGCCAGATCGGTGGGTGACATCCGCATCTGTCCCCACGGGCGGACATCCTGCCATGCCGAAGCTAAACCATGTTCGCGAACTTCACCGAAAAAATCGCGGACGGTACGTTGTGAATAATTGTAGTAATGCGGGCTTTTTTTCAGATTGTGGAAAATCTGCTGACCGATTTCATTGCTGAAATCCGACAATAGCACCACATAATCCCGATCAGCTTGAACCACCGGTTCATCTTTGGAGTAAATCACCAATGCCCCGTAATGCCCATCCTGTTCTTGTGTACCGCTATGAGCGTGATACCAGTAAGTGCCGTTTTGACGCAGGGTAAAACGATAGGTAAATGTTTCACCGGCTTTGATGGCCTCATAACCACCCAGGCCAGGTACACCATCCATTTCGGGGGGGAGCAGTAAGCCGTGCCAATGCACAGATGTCGGCTCATCCAGTTTATTTACCACATGGATAATCGCTTCATCACCTTCGGTGAATTCCAGTATCGGGCCGGGAATATCACCATTAATGGTGATTCTTTCGACGGTTTTGCCCGTGATATTGACCGGTTCACGATCAATGACCAGGGTATATTCGGTCACATCCGCTATGGCGGAGAAGGGTAATAATACGGCTGAAATAGCGATCAGCCAGCGTGTAAATTGTTTCATGAGATCTATCCTCAACGTGTTTTGATTGGGTATCGTCCGATACCCGCTACAACGGGAGGATTAGCTGCGGGGAGGGCGTTCCAGTTTGGTAGGAGATTGACGAACAAGCTGTTCGGCAGCGATGGCCAAGCGACTTTGTGAATAGAGTGAAGCAGTAAAAACAGATTGAAAACCTAACACACCGGATGCATGACAATTGGCTGCTGCACAATGACAATGATCAGTGGCGCAATGCGAATTGGCATCGTGTTTTGCTGGAGGTTCAGCATCGGAATGACAATCATGCTGTTGCTGACTCATTTCATGGTGCACAGCCATATCATTATTTTCTGCATGCACAGCAGGCATCAGCATCGACAGCATAAACAAGCCGATAAGCAAATAATGAAAAAGAGACTGTGGTTTTGTCATTAACTAAATACCAATAAGTAACGTTTGGTTAGACACAGGATAAGCCAAAAGTTTTTTTGATGCCAAAATTCTAGAGAGAAAAAAGCAGAGGTTAACTTCTTAATGCAGCTTGACTCCGTTGCGCAACGCGCTACACTATGGCGCATGATCAAGTCTTTTAAGCACAAGGGATTGAAGCGCTATTACGAGACAGGGAGCATGCGTGGTATTCAGGTGAATCATGCCAAGCGGCTCAGAATGCAGGTGGCAGCTTTGGATACTGCAATGGAGATTGATGATCTCGATATACCCGGGTACGGGTTACACCAACTAAAGGGCGATAGAAAAGGGATATGGGCCATAACCGTCAGCGGTAATTGGCGACTGACTTTTGAGTTCTCGGATGGAAATGCGTACCTACTTGATTATGAGGATTACCACGAATGACTATGCACAACCCTCCACATCCTGGTGAGTTCATCATGGCAACGTATATGGAGCCTTATGGGCTAAGTTGTCGCTATCTAGCAGAGCAACTGGACGTCTCTCCCTCTACTTTAAATCGAGTTTTAAAGCAGCAGAGCGGAGTAAGCCCCGAAATGGCACTGCGCCTGTCAAAATCGCTTGGCCGAACTCCCCAGAGTTGGCTTGCCATGCAAGATGCCTATGACCTTTGGCAGGCAGGCAAGAGTATCAAGCTGGATAGAGTTCACAAGGTTGAACTAACAGCTGCATAACCATCAAAACCAAGTAAATCGATCTTATTGGGTTCATCCTCTTTTACGAGCCGTGTAAAGGATAATCGTTTTAACCTCAATCATATCGCCTGCGACCATTCTTCCTTAGAGTCTGTCATATCAATAATCTATAAGAGATCAACGTTGGTATGAGTGACCCGACCAAAACAACTGATAGCGAGCAAACGTCCGAGCCTGACAATGCCCAGACAGAACCTGAGAGCATTGATCAATCTCCAATAAACCCAAAGAAACGAATCATACGATCGTGGTTACTTTTTGGTCTATTAGCTTTATTAGTTGTTGTTCTGATTGTGCGTGATGACTTAAGGCAGAACGCAGTAAAAAGCAGTGAAAATGCACTCCATTACATTGCCTTTGATGTATTGGGCTGGTCTCCAAGAGATCTGTTTATCTGGCGTTTACGAGTGGCAGGGTTGTTGGATAGCCCACTGGGGCAGCGTTGGATAGAGGCTGTAGATCGGGCGGGTGAGCAGCCAGTGCAAGCTGCTGGTCAATACCGCACAACAGAATCCTTTGCGAGTGATGAAGTTGAGGCACATGTTTATCAGGTGTCACTTGAGCGAGGCGAAAAGCTGATATGGCAATTTTCACGTCTGGATAATGCTGAAATTCGGCTATACGCCAGCCTGGAGCGGCGCGGCAAAAACGACCAACAATGGTCAACCATCACGGAACTGGATGCAGATGACACAACCAACAGTCAGGTGGTATCCAAAGCGGGTGACTATCGCATCGTTCTGCAACCCGAGTTATTTGCCAATGCAGAATATTCATTGGCAATGGCTAATGGCGGTTCATTACCATTTCCGGTAGAGGGAGCAGGCCAACGGGATATTGGTAGTACCTTCGGTGTGGATCGTGATGGCGGTGCCCGAAAACATCACGGTGTGGATATCTTTGCAGAAAAGGGAAGACCGGTTACTGCAGTGATTGATGGCTATGTCCGAACCGGTACAGGCGCTAGAGGTGGTGAACATGTGTGGTTATCAGGCAGTATGATTGGATTCGGCAGTGCTCGTTATTATTACGCCCATCTGGATTCTTTCGCAGTTGAGTCCGGCGACAGGGTTAAAAGAGGCGACATACTCGGCTATGTTGGCAACACAGGCAATGCCAGAACTACGCCACCGCATCTTCATTTTGGAATCTACTCAGGTGGCCCGGTTGATCCTGCACCGTTTTTGAAACCAGAGCCAGAATTGCCTGATCACTGAGCATCATATAAACAGCTAAATCTGATTAATCAACTTTCTATAAGTGACTGAATTTGCCAGCCATTCAAATCTGTGAAATATTCAAGCCACTACATTCAATTGATTGGATAAATGTAAATCAAATTGCTACATCCTTGAACGCACATTAACATGCTGTTAACTCGGAATAAGAAATGATCATGGAATTGACACCTCTACTAGAACCGGGCCTACATGACTTCGCAATTGAGGAAATAGGGAATCATTTTTTGCTGGATTTCCCAACCTCAAAAACCAGAAAAACATTAATTGAAGGATTAAAGGCTTTTATTGCTCATTTGGCTGATGTCGGTGTTCCCATTGAGTTGTGGATTGATGGATCATTCACAACTAAAAAGACAGATCCGAATGACATTGACTTGGTTATTTTCTCTCCAGCCGAAATTCTTAATAAACTGCCAGATGATAAGAAAGCGTTATTCCATGCGCTAACTGATCGCCCTTCGATAAAAAAGAATTTTGGTTGTGATGTGCTGTTTTGCCCTGCTGAGAATTCGGATATGCGTAGCTATTGGCGGGGTTGGTATGGATTTGACAGGAACGAGCAGCCTAAAGGCATTGTCCGTCTTATGGTTCCGTCATGAGTGACAACATTAAGAACAAGGCAATGCAAGCAAAAAATCTTCTTGAAGCCGCTCAGGCGAAAGGAAACTCAGGGGATTTTGCCTATAAATTAGCAGCTAGATCGATAGAAAGTCATCTTGACGAGCTATCTCAGATCGAATTGGCATCGACCACTAGCCCAGCATTCGAGATGTTGGACTTGCGTATTAAAGCTCCTCATCTCAGAACTGGCACTGCTCCCTTAGATCTGGTCGCGAAGCTTGCTGAGGAGTTAAGAAAAACACTTGGTTATGCAGCACTCAGATTAATGCAAGGCGGTATAAACAGGAAGCGTGTGCCAAAGGATTTATACGCCGAACTTGATTTACGCTTGGCAGGGATTCTTCAGGGATCATCAAGGTTCATAATATCAGCGGCGGCTAATAGAGACTTGTTAGATGATGGAATTAGTAAGGGGGCGCTAGAAAGAATGTTTTCTGTACTTTCCTCTATGGGGGAAGGCGAGGAATTTCTCTCTTCTGTTAATGTTCTAGGGCCATCAAGCGCAAAAAGCCTCAGAGAATTTCTAAAGGTTATAAAGTCACACTCGGCTGAGGCTGAGTTCATTTGGAAATATTCTGGTGACGAAGTAATCCGATGGAGTGGTACAAAAAAGGCAATAAATGCTGTTACCTCAGCACTTGAAGTGACGGAGATTATTGAGCAAGAGAAAGTAGTTCTGCATGGGAAGATTGAGCTATTAAGCAAAAGGGAACGCATTGAGCTAAGAGTCGATGAAGTTCGGCTTATAAAGGTTCTATATCCTAAAAACATCTTATCTCAGGTGAGCGAGCTTCACTTAGAGCAGGAAGTTACTCTTTACTGCCAAGTCATTGAGACAGAAAATCCGCTTACTAATGAGTCTTCAATTTTCTATGAACTTCTGGAAATTAGGAATTAACAAATGCATTTCACAAGACAAGTGGTGAATGCGGCGTTAACTATATAAGGAAATTTGGAGGGGAGACATATCAAGGTGGCAGCCAACTTGATTTAAATTTGGGTCAAAAAGTCAGAGCAAATTTACCTGAGCTATAAGTGATAAAGTCGTATTGAAAAATTAGAATCAATAAGATGATAGTCATCATCAATAAATCAAGTTGGTTGATCCCTTGATTTCTCGCTCTAGCTGAAAACTAACTTATAAACATCAAGGATAATCATGATAATTGGGATCTTTTTGAGGTATTACAAAACATATCAGGGAATAAATTACATTCCAATCACAGATGAAGATAAGTTTTGTGGGTTAGTAGGGAATAATGGGATTGGAAAAAGCTCCATTTTGGAGTCGCTAGACACATTTTTTAATGCCAAACCTTGGAATTTCAATACAGTTACTAAAAAGAGTGGTAAATCATCAACAAAACCCCAGATAGTTCCAATCTTTCTTCTTGAGCGGAGTTGCTTCGTTGGCGATGAATTGGCTCTAGCAGAAATATTAAATACCGTCGCTATGCATATAGATGAAAATGATGTGTCACCTTCACTTAGGGGGCACGTTAAAGATTTTGTGGGACATAGAGATAGATTAGTTGAAAGAGTAGATCTGAATGATTTGCTGATTATCCCTTTAGGCATTGATTATAAAGGGGCGGCATCAATATCACTTTTTAACAACCGTATGTTAGTTGATAGTGTATTAGGAGCTAAAACAGAGTCCACTAAAACTTCCTTGGATGATGATGAGCTTAAAATTTTTATACCATTATTAAATAAAATAAAAGAGATTATTGATTACATCTATATCCCTAGAGAGATAGAACCAGAGCTTTTTACAAAACTAGAGACTGACGAAATTCAAGTCCTTATGGGAGAAACGTTAATACAAATACTTAGTGAACGAGTACCACAGAGTCAAATTAGCGAAATTAACACTAGCCTAAATTCTTTCACTGATAATCTTGCTCAGGAGCTAGAAATATACTCTTATAGGACCCCTACCGATAGACAGCAAAATCTCAGAAAAAATGACGTTTATAATCTAATAATTCAATCTTTTTTTAGCACAAGAAAATTGCATAAGAAGCAAGGTGATAACTGGTTAGAAATTAGTTCATTAAGTTCAGGTGAAAAGCAAAAAGCAATAATTGATGTTGCACATAGCCTGCTTAGCAAGCATAGAGTTACGGGTTCAAATTTAATAATCGGAATTGATGAGCCGGAATCATCCTTACATATGTCAGCATGCTTCGACCAATTTGATGCTTTATATGAAATTAGCCGAGATGCTATGCAAGTGATTTTTTCATCGCATTGGTATGGTTTTTTACCAACTATCGAGACAGGTAGTGCTACTGTAATATCTAAAAATGAATCTTCGCATGTTTTTGACTTGATTAACTTGTCTAATTACAGAGAGCAAATTAAGCAATTGACAGCCTCTTCTAAAGGGCGGCTACCTTACGATATAAGATTAAAAAGCATGAATGATTTCGTACAGTCAGTCATCACTAGTGCAATTGGCGAGACTCCATTTAGCTGGATTATTTGTGAGGGATCGTCCGAAAAAGTGTATTTGAGTGCATACTTTAAAGATTTAGTCGATTCAAAAAGATTAAGGATTGTCCCCGTTGGCGGTGCAAAAGAAATCAAAAGGCTTTACAACCACTTATCGACTTCCTACGAAGATTTCCAGGATGACATTTCAGGAAAAATAATTTTACTTTCTGATACTGACGCCCAGCTGGTTCATTATGAAGTAAGGAATTATCCAAATCTTTTTTGCAAGAGGATGGTTAATTGTATGCAATCCCGCTTAACTAAACTTGTAAATATTCAAGCTAACCCGATTTCACCAGCAACAGAAATCGAAGATGCGCTAAATGGCAAGTTGTTCTTTGAAACGTTATGTTCCTTTATCGAAGAGTATCCAGAGCAACTTGAATTTTTAAATGAAATTACTGAAGAGGTTACCCATGAGAGTTCGAAGATCGCGTTGGATTTAAAGACTAGTCAGTGGAATAAAATTGAGCAATTTTTCGGTTTTAATAATAATAAGTTTTTGTTTTCCCAGCGATATTCTAAAGCTATAAATGACGGATATGATTTGCCATCATGGGTAGAGGAGATCAGAGGTTGGTTAAACTAGCTTGTAATACGGACATTTTGTCAGACTGGTTTTCCACTGCGACTTAAATTGACTGAAAATTCAGATCAAGGGGCCGGTGTTAAATAGCTTTGGATAAATTTGAGAATATTTAGGGAGCGCTCCTTGAGCAGTCAAAGTGAAAGGAATCAAGGGGTCAGCCAACTTGATTTAGTTTTGGTTCAAAGAGTCAGAGCTAAATGAAATTCATACAGATATCAGTGATAAAGTCCTAATAAATAATTAGACTAAATAAGAGAACAAACCATCTACAAATCTATATTCGCTTGAGGTGCAAACATGGATGAACTAAAACAGAAAATCGCATTATTTATTGATGCTGATAATGCACCTGCGAGTAAGTTTGAAGATGTTCTGAGCGAAGTCGCAAACTACGGTGTGGTCACTATTCGTAAAGCCTATGGCAACTGGAAGTCGCCTACGTTAAAGGCCTGGGAAGATCTGTTGCATGAATATGCCATTCAACCCATCCAGCAATATGATTTAACCAAGGGGAAAAATGCGTCTGATATCGCATTGGTTATTGATGCGATGGATGTGATGTATACCAAGCAGATTGATGTGATGTGTTTTGTATCATCGGATTGTGATTTTACGCCGATGGTCACCAGAGCCTTAGCTGAAGGGAAGGTGGTGTTGGGCTTCGGTGAGCGGAAAACACCGTCGGCATTTGTGAATGCCTGCTCCAAGTTTCTGTTTCTGGATCAGGAAAAAGAAAAAACCAAAACAACGGTTAAACCCAAGAACATCAAATCCGATACCAAACTGATTCATTTGCTACGGCAGGCCATCGAGGCAACCGAAGACGAAGACGGCTGGGCGGCGCTGGGGCCGGTTGGTTCAAACATCTCGAATAAGACGTCATTTGATACTCGAAACTATGGGTTTAAAAACCTCAGCAGCCTGTTTAAAGCGATTGATTTATTTGAATTAAAACGTGGCCCAGGTAATTCTTTTTTAGTGCGGAATGCACGCAATAAGTAAGATTAATGAAATCAAAGGCGAGGTTAGCCTTCCCTTGATGTACTAGACGTTTAGGAATTTAGAAATGCAACAAAATCGTGTGGATCCGTTAACCAATGGTGCGACGGCAGTTATTACCCATCAGGTTGCCAAGGATAAACATCCCGAATACGAAGCATGGTTAAATGAAATTGCACCACATTGTAAAAGCTCGCCGGGGCATCTGGATCTGAACGTGATTCGGCCAATCGCAGGATTGACTGAAACGTATACGATTATTATTCGCTTTGATAACCAATCACATTTACGGGGCTGGATGGAATCGGCCAAACGCAGTGAGCTGATAGCCCAAGTTTCACCATTACTGGTGAAAGGCGATGATTTTTATATTAACAGCGGGCTGGATTTCTGGTTTACCCCGGAGCAGGCAAATACTAAAACGCCGGTTCGTTGGAAACAGGCTTTGGTCACCTGGTCAGCTATCTATCCGCTGGTACTGATGTTGCCATTTTTGTTGCCACCCATTCACAGGTTGGGACTGCCTGATAATCATTATCTCGACACCTTGATCATTACCGGTATTGCGGTTTTGCTAATGGTTTATGTGGTGATGCCGCGCTACACCAAATTAATTCATGCATGGCTGTTTCGAGGTTGTTAGGTTTAGAAAAAGGATCTTGAGATCAAGAGGCTTCAAATGCTGGCTATTTTTCATTACCCCATTGGTACTATTAAATGACTTTAGAACGGAAGGTTGCTGGGCTTTTTAAGCTTGATGATGACAACTGGATGAGGCATGCGAACCCCATAAGTGTTTGGACCCGATACTCTGTGCTTCCTGTTATCGTTCTCGCGTTCTGGAGTAGAGAGTGGATAGGCTGGTGGTGTTTGGTGCCAGGGCTGGCATCGCTTCTCTGGTTATTTTTCAATCCAATTTTTTTCAAAAAACCGAAATCTACCAAAAACTGGGCATCAAAGGCTGTTCTGGGCGAGCGTGTTTATTTAAACCGGGATACTGTTCCAATACCGGATAACCATAACACTCCGCTACACGCGATTCTTAATGGAATTTCGTTGATAGGCGTACTAGTATCGGTCTGGGCGACTGTCTATTTCTCGGTATGGGGCGTGGTGTTAGGTGTTGCATTGGCATATCTTGGCAAGAGCTGGTACCTGGACCGAATGGTCTGGCTATACGAAGATATGAAGGATAAAAACGAGCTTTATCGTAGCTGGGAATATTAGGGCTTGAATCAAGTCACGAGGTACACATTCTAGCTCCCTCATAAATCCTATTATGAGGATTATCATTACCGCCAAAAACAGAATAAAACGAAATCTTCACTGCAAAAAAAAGATAGAGATATCGCTTTTTTTCCTCAGCTCCATCTCATCGAATATTATTAAATCTCACTTTGGCTAATCTAATAAAAAAGCCATCCACCCCAAACTGGCTACCTACCTGACCACTCCATCCTGTGCTGTCATGAAATGGTCGTTAAGACTTAAGTCATAAATTTTATTTATACTGAACATAAATATTTATGCCTTTTATTTATTGCCTCCCTGGTCTAGATTAAAAAAACCAGAAATGACTGGTCATCAGTGACACGCTTTTCCGCCTATGGAATTGCAAATCGAAAGGATGAATATTTTGGCATTACTAGATCTGGCAACAGCATGTAAACACATTTCTTTTACGGTTGGTCGAGGCGTCATTACTGGCATGTTGGACGCCTCGAACTCAACCAATGTAAAGGGTAAACCCCAACATCAGCCCGATATCATTACCAATGATATCCTGGTCGATGCCTTCTCGTGGACCGGCTACCTAGCCCGGAAATTGTATTCGTAACAAATACAAATTCGTTTCCCAATGTTCACCACCAAGGAGAAGGCTTAAATGTCGATTTCCCATCCGATTATTGCCGTTACTGGTTCTTCAGGAGCCGGTACTTCAACCGTAAAACATGCTTTTGAAGATATTTTTCGCCGGGCTAATATCAAACCCGTTGTTATTGAGGGCGATAGCTTTCACAGATACACCCGTGAAGAAATGCGTGCTGAAGTCATCAATGCTGAAGCAGAAGGCCGCTCGCTGACCCACTTCGGGCCGGAAGCAAACTGTCTGGATAAATTGGAAAAACTATTCCAAACCTACTCTGAAACGGGTCGTGGCGAAAAGCGTCACTACATTCATGATCAGTGTGAAGCCACAAGATATAACCAACCTCCCGGCACTTTTACCAAGTGGAAAGAAATCGATAATGACAGTGATTTACTGTTCTATGAGGGGTTGCATGGCGGTGTGGTGACCGATGAAGTCAATATTGCCCAGTATGCCGATCTGTTGATTGGTGTGGTGCCGGTTATCAATATCGAATGGATTCAGAAAATCAAACGTGACTGTGCCAACCGTGGCTATTCGCAGGATGCCGTAGTAGACGTCATCCTAAAACGGATGCCAGATTATATTCACCATATAACACCACAATTTTCCCGCACCCATATCAACTTCCAGCGGGTGCCTCTCATTGATACGTCCAACCCTTTTGTGATGCGTGAAATACCGACCGCGGATGAAAGCCTGTGTGTGATCCGTTTCAAGAACCCGCAAGTGGCGGATTTTCCCTATTACCTGTCGATGCTGAAAGACTCGTTCATGTCTCGTCCCAACAATATCGTGGTGCCTGGAGTCAAGATGGGCCTGGCGATGGAAATCATTCTGACACCGTTTGTCGAAAGGATAATGGAGAAACGCAAGCGAGGTTAAAGATGCTGTAACGGTCATTGAGAGAACGTCTCAGATGGGAATGTTCTGATTATGAAACGTTATGAATTTTTATCGACCGGATATTTACACACCAAAAAAACGATAGAAATAACGCAGTTTTTCCTGAGCTTCTTCCAGCGAAATCTGGGTAAATCTCACTTCGGTATGGGCTTGTTGCTGGGCCAGTAAAAAGGCATCAAGTACAAACAAGGTGCCAACTTTGGGATAGCCGCCCATGGTCTGACGATCTTTCAGCAAGATGATTGGCTGACCATCAGGGGGCAGTTGAATGGTTCCGTAAGGGATGCCTTCGGAAATAATGCCCTGCACATTAGGCATAATCGGTTCGCCTTCCAGTCTTATCCCCATGCGATCGCTTTGCGTCGAAATTCGATAGGTCCAGTGATAAAGCTTTTCCAGTTCGGCTTCGTCAAATTGATCAGTTTGTTCGTTAGGAATGACGCTGAGAATTAAAGAGCGCTGGTAATCAGGGATAAATAAGGGTGGTACATGTGTTGTCAGTTTTGGTTTGTGTTGACTGCATGGCAAAAAGTCATCGGCTTTTAACGGATTGCCGTAACCGTCAATGCCGCCGATTTTTTCTCGCATGACCGTCGCGACAGAGCCAAAGCTGGGTTGTAACTCAAAACCATCCTGTATTGCCAGATAGCTGCGTATTCCTGAAGAGGCATGGGCAAAACTCAGTTTATCGCCCACCTTGAGGGTATGCGTCTGCCAGTTTTCAATGGGTTGGTTATTGAGAGTGGCGTTCATCTCGGCGCCGGTTATGGCGATATTGGTATTAGCTAATACTTCAAGTTGTAAACCACCAAAACATATCTCCAACGCAGGAGTATTAGAGCGGTTATTAAGTAAGCGGTTTGCCCATAAAAAAGCATGTTCATCGGCAGCACCGCCGGGGGAGAGTCCGATATGTTGATAGGCAAAGCGTCCCAAATCCTGCACCAGCGTTAAAATGCCGGGTTTGAGCACTTTTAAACCCGGCTGCGTCATTCCAGCTGGCCTCCTGCCAACAGAAATTCGGCTTTGCTGACAGAAACAAATTTCACTCTGTCACCGGGACGCACCGGGCATAATTTCGGGCTGTGACGATCAAACATTTTCATCGTCGTACGACCCAGAATATTCCAGCCACCGGGTGTACTGATCGGATAAACCGCTGTTTGTTGATCGGCAATGGCAACTGAACCAGCTGCAACATGAGGCCGTGGTGTTGTCAGTCTTGGTGTGGCGAGTTGATCCGAGACATTGCCCATATAAGCAAAGCCAGGTGCAAAGCCAATGGCAAAGATTTGATAAATGGTTTCACTATGTCGGTGAATAACGTCATCAATGCTGATTTGATGATACTCGGCAACATGTTGTAAATCAGGCCCCACCTCGGGGTGATACCACACCGGAATCTCAACAAGATTACCCATTTCGGTCGGGCTGATATTCAAGTTGGCGAGATGCTGCTGAATTTTATCCTGAATACTGGGGAAGTCATTTTTTCGTGGATCATAACAAAGCATCAGGGTGGTGTAGCTTGGCACCAAGCCACGAATTTCTTCCTGAAATTCTTTTTGTAGCCGTTTGGTGGCAGCACGAATGATGGGTACCAGATCCGTATTTATCTGATCACCAAACCGGATTAACACGGCATCCGGTCCAGCATGTTCAATATGAAACTCGAGTTTCATCAGCAGCGATATAGTTTGTTGAAGGAGTTGCGGATATGTCGAACAGCCTTAACCGATTCAGCGTTATCACCATGTACACATAAGGTGTCGGCATCAAGCTTTAATCGCTGACCATTTCGGCTGATGACGCTACCTTCGGTGGCCAAGAGTAACGCCTGTTCAAGGATTTGCTGTTCTGAATGATAGACCGAGCCTTCCTGAGTGCGGGGGCGCAGTTGGCCATTATTCTCATAGGCACGATCAGCATAGGCTTCGAATAGTAATTTGATACCAAACTCTGCAGCAATCGATTCGGTTTTACGATTATCAGTGGAGGCCAGCACCATCAAGGGCAAGTTGCTATCGTAAGAGGTAATGGCCTCAAGTACTGCACGCAGAATATCGGGATCTCGCATCATATCGTTGTAGAGCGCGCCATGTGGTTTGACATATTCAACACGAGAATCATGTGCCCGGCAGATGCCATCCAAAGCGCCAATCTGATATTGCACCATGGAAATAATTTCCAATGGTGTGCATTGCATGCTGCGACGGCCAAAGCCAATCAAATCGGGATAACTTGGATGGGCGCCAATTTGTGTTTTGGCTTGTTTCGCCAACAGGACGGTTCGGGTCATGGTGACTGGATCAGAAGCATGAAAACCACAGGCGATATTGGCCATATCCACCAAGGGCATAATCTGTTCATCCATCCCCATAGACCACGGCCCGAGACTCTCGCCCATATCACAGTTCAATAGCAGTTTTTTGATTGGGAGTTGGCGTTGGTTCATGGTTCAGTTGGTTCAGTAAATGAAACGGTAGGTAAAGGATACACCCTTATTTTAACGACAGTAATTTGTCTTGGTTAGCAGTAACATTCAATAGCAGGTATGCTTATTTAGAGGAATGGTTCCTGTGACACGAACTTATAAAAACCTTACATGTCACAGGTTTTATTCGTTTGGCGGCAGCCTCAAATAATAAGACTAAACCAGCGTGAGTGAGTGCTGTGTGTATGTTAGCCAAACGTTTGCAGACCCTAAGCAGCGAAATAGCAAAGGGTTATATAAATGGAGAGAGTAGTAGACGTCCACCAGACGGTACTGTTTTCTGTTCGAAATAATTAATAATAATTGAGGGCAGGTGCTTATGGTATCTAACGATCTAAATAATAGCTCGACGCCTAACTGGGCCAGTATTCTTGGCGTAGTGGCGATCATGCTTGGTGTCTTTCTGACAGCAATGCATGGCACAGAGCTGATGAAACAATCTGTATTGACTTCAAATATGCCGGCATCGGGCGAAATGCCTGCGGCTGATTGTCCTTTAGGCGAACTTGATGAAGAAGGTATCACGCTGGAGCAGTGTGAATTCCTTGTTGATTACGTTCAAGGTGTTGCACAGGCGACCCCAGAGGGATTCCCGGGCACGATGATGACTCTGGCATTAATCGGTACCTTACTTGCGTTTGCATCAGTGATTATCGGTGGCGCTTTAGTGAACTATACCTCATGGTCTTCCATGGCAGCAGTGGTGGTATTTGCAGGACTGGCAATAGTTGATCTGCTGCAGTTTGCAACTGTGGTGAACGCGGGACCTATTTTGCGAGGCATGTATCTTTGGAGCATCCTGCTGTGGTTCATTCTGCATTTGATGTTACTGGTCGGAGCTCTTGCTGGTCGACATACCGAAGCGGCACGAATTGCCTGATTATCACAAATAATTAATTGGAAGACATTATGCAAAGACAAGGTTTTAACAGAGCGGTCGTCGTCCTTCACTGGTTGCTGGCCGTATCCATCTTTTTTCTCTTCATTTCCAGCTGGTGGATGATGGGGCTACCTTTACCGTCTGAGGAGCTTCAATTCCGGGCTTTCCCGTTTCAATTGCACAAAAACATCGGCTTGACGCTGGTGGTACTGCTGATTGTGATGCTTTACATGCGATTTAAATATCCACCGGCTCCACCGTCGGCACAGGATATGACGCCGTGGATGCATAAATCAGCGATTCTGGCGCACATTGCCATTTACGGTCTGATCTTTTTTGTCTGTATCAGTGGTTATCTCTCTTCGGCGCATACCAAGTGGGATACCGTAGTGTGGTGGTCATTTACCTTGCCACGCATTGCTGAAGCCAACGAAGATATGAATGAATTCTGGGGTGAGTTACACACTTATTCAGCATGGATTCTGTTGGCATTAGTTGCTGTGCATGTCAGTGGGGCGATTTACCATTCGTACCGAAATGACGGCATTATCAGACGCATGATGCGTTGGTAAGAATTGCTGTAATGCAAAAAATGAAGGGCCGCTTTGCGGCCCTTTTTTTGTAAACTCCAACACGGATTTTCATTGTCGGAGTAAGTTTTCAAGCAATGTCTGGTGAAATTTATCAGCCGCCTGAATTTGTGGCGAGTGCCCCAACTCTTTAAAAGTGATCAAAGTGGCATTCGGTATTTGATCAGCCACTTGCTGGCTGATTTTTGGGTAGTTACCCAGCTCAGATTGTTTGTCTTTTGGTGCCAGGTTTTTACCAACCGCTGTATTATCCTGTTCGCCTATCAGCAATAAAGTTGGCACCTGCAGATTTTTAAATTCATACACTACTGGCTGAGTCAGAATCATGTCGTAGGTCAACGCTGAGTTCCAGGCGACAATTTCCTTTCCCGGGCCACGAAACATGCCGGCCTGCATTTCCACCCACTGATCGTATTCAGGCTGCCAGCTCCCTGCGTAATAGGTATTTTTTTGATAATTACGAATGCTCTCTGCATTGGTTTTCAGAGCATTTTGATACCAGCCATCAATTTCACGGTAGGGCACCCCTTTAGCCAGCCAGTCCTCAAGGCCTATGGGATTTACCATCACTAACTGCTGAACCTTGTCAGGGTTTAACAAAGCATGACGAGTGGCCAGCATACCGCCCATTGAATGGCCCATAACCGAGTAACGCTCAACAGCTAAATGATCAAGTAAAGCGCTGGTGTTGGCGGATAATTGATGAAAGCTGAATTGATAATGCTCAGGTTTACTCGATTTACAGAAGCCGACTTGATCCGGTGCGATAACACGATAGCCATTCTCTGTCAGAAATTGAATAGTGCCTTCCCAAGTGGCTGCGCAGAAGTTTTTACCATGCAGCAGCACCATTGTCTGACCATTGGGTGTTTCAGGCTGAATATCCAGAAAGGCCATCTCAAGTGACTGACCTTGTGAATCAAACTGGAAATAGTCAACGGCAAACGGATACTCAAAACCTTCCAGCCTCGGACCGTAATTATGTTCCGTGGCCAGAACCGGCAGGGTGAACATCATCAAAGCGATGCAAAGCAGGCGAGACATAAACATTTTCTCCATAAACAGGATCGAGATCGATAATGGGTATCGATGCGAATACCCTCAGTTTTTGACTCTAGCTGTTTATAGCTGCTGCAATCAAACCAATTATCCAGCCAATCAATGCGATCATCAGAATCAGGATGCCCAGTAACACGGCAATAAAGACAATGTTCTCCAGCAGCGATTTTCGATAAACCTTTTGTGGCTGTTGCTGATAATCGTTCAGCAGCGTCGCATTGCGTTTATTCGCTTTCCAGACAAAATCAAATATGTCACCAGCAAACGGAATAGCACCCAGAACGGTGTCGATCATCATATTGATGATCATTCTGCCGAGAATCATTCGTGGTACGCCTATTTGGTGAGCTTTGTAGATGATAACGCTGGATAACAGCCCGCCTATAAAATCGCCGATGCCAGGAATCAGACCAATAAAGCCGTCCAGCCCAATTTTATAGCCACCCGGAAGGGTAATGCTCTCATCGAGAAACCAACTTAAACGTTCGACAAAGCGACTTTTTGTTTTCATGATTCGATATCCTTATTTTAGTCTTGTTGATAATACGCATATTTTAACGGGGGTTTAAGCTTGACCAGTTCACCATCAACTTCTGCTACTTCAACAAAGGTTGCTGTTTAGCTGCTGTTCTCATGCAGTAAAGTGGTTAGCATACTGTAATTCAATTGCCAGTCTGCCATCTTTTCCGACCGCCGCAATCTGGGAAAGAACTTGTTATTTCAGGCACTCACGCGGTAATTACCTTATCTGCACAGCCAGCTTATTTATTAACAAACTCTGTCAATGAGTCGGGCCACTGATTACTGTTCATACCAACCATCGCTCTGTTTAATAAATGATTGCTTGGTGAGATAGGTAAAATCACCCTTTGACCAGTGATAGCGAGAAATCAGTATATTGCTCGGATCACCCTCTAGTAGATTAAAACTGTTGGGGAATCCCGGTAATAAACGGTCGGAAGTCGTTGTTCCGGCATGAGAGACAATAATGCCACCGTGAACATGGCAATAATCCAGATGTACATGGCCACTAAGAATGATATCCGGGCCATTGGCCTGAAAAGCTTGGATAGCTTGTTCAGATCGACCAATCAAGCCACGATGTTGATGCCCGGTAGGTAACCAGAAAGGATGATGTGCCACCAGAATCTTGATTTGCTGGGGTGAGGCGGATTCAAAAAACGCAGCGATCCGTTTGATTTGCTGGGCATTGATACGTCCTTGGGACCAATCCAGCGAATTGCCTACTCTTCTGGCCGTGTTGATACCGATGACTTTATATGTCTCTGTTTCAGTTGTTGGTTCCAAATCTGCAGCAATAAAGCGTTGCCATTTTTTCCAGGGGTAGAGAAACCGTTCATGCAGTCGGTATGTACTTAAATCATGATTGCCGGGGATAATTAAATAAGGGGCAGAAAGCCTTTCAAGAAAATTAGCGGCCTGAATAAACTCGCTGGTTTTAGCTCGCTGTGTCAGATCCCCACTGATGATAATCAGCTCTGGGGACAATTCAGTTATTTTCTTTTCGAGTGCCGATATCACTTCGGGTATCAACCGGCCAAAATGTAAATCCGAAATATGTAAAATTCGTTTCATACACAACCTCTGGCTGGTGGCGGGGGGCTATTAAGACATTGCTTAACACCTGACATTTTTAATTGTCCTGACTTCTGCCTTCCTAAGCCTTAATGTAAAGCAATATCATCGCAAGAAGTAATTTAAGTACTTGTCTTTTATGGAAAAGTAACTTAAAAGGAAAGTTGGAATTATTTCCAGCGAATTTCAAGGAGGGGGGGATGAAACAGCTTAAAAGGGTTATTTTCACCGTTTTTTGTTTTAGTTTTATGACGACAGTTCAGGCCAATGATTTCGATATCGTCGGCCTGAAATTAGGTATGACCTTTGAAGAAGTAGAAAAGACGCTGCTTGATTATGGCGCGAAACAGGAAAGTATCCAGCAGCAACATCAATATTTTCAATACCACGACGGCGCTGAACTCCACAAAACAGAGACTTTTCTGCATAGCGTGACGGCTGGAAAAGAGGTGATGGGGGAAAAAGGCCGGGATCAGGATAGCTTCATTGTGAATTTTTCGCCGCCACCGGAACAGTCTCGGGTTGTGGCGATTACTCGAATTGTCACAACACGTAATAATCCCACGACAGTAGGCCAATACATGGCGGCCCTTAACGATAAATATGGAGAAGCTCAGACGATAGGGAGTCGTCTTGTCTGGTGGTTTCCAGAGGGGAAGCAGAGTTGTTATTCCGCCACCAATCTGGTGATGTCGCCAGATATTGACCAGATTATGAAAAGTATCTTTTTATCGAGTGGGAACCAGTATTTTCTGGATCGGTTTCAAAATACCAAGCTCACCAGTATTGATGACTGTGCTGGTTATCTCGTATATGAAATGGGCATGTTACAACCAGATGCGCCTGCCAATAGAGTCACTGCCACCATGATAGATGCACCGACGTGGGTGAAAGCTAACCTGAAATCGATGGAATGGGTTGAGAAGCTAAAAACCGAAGCAACTGAAGCAAGGTTGGCGGGTAGTAGTAAACCTACTTTATAAGGAACAAGCAGATGAAAAAAATACTTATTATTAGCCTACTTTCTCTTTGGATGACAGCCTGTGGTTCAGGGCTGGAAGGCACTTATGCTGATGATATTGGCATCTATAACTACACCTTTGAACCGAATGGCAAAGTGATGATTCGTGAAAAAGGACAGATGCAGGAATATGAATATCACGTTGATGGTGACCAGGTATTCATTGAGTTGAGCGAAGAGGATGAGGAAGTCCTGGTGATTAACGATGATGGTTCGCTGTCACCTAAAGGCTTGAAAAATGTTTATTTGATCAAGCAGGAATGACTTCGGTCATTTAATATTGCACTCTTAAAAAGGCGCTTTTTTGCGCCTTTTTCTGTTTAATCATCTGGAGTTTTTTATCAATTTCCGTTTAGCTAAACTGCTTGGTTTTATTCTTTTAAGTTGGATAAATGATATTGACTCTCAACCATAGTGACGAAACATTTTTTGTTTAATAAATTTTATTAGCCTTCTATCCTGCCGAAATTACTGACAGCTTGCTGCCAATAGATGATGTCACGGCCCACTGCCTCGGCCAATCCAGCGAGAATGAGAGGTATGAACGACTCATTGACAATCAATTCGTATTGAGAACGCTTGCGCCTTCCCGAAACCTGCTCAGCTACACTGAGTCCTTGATGCTGGCCATGACCGTAAACTGTATAGGAGGTGAAACCGACTATCTGCTCAATGGAAAGCAGGTAATCAACCAGATCTTCCTCTAGTTCCGGCGCAACATTGAGCATCAGTAAGCTGATTTCCTCTTTGATATGTTCAGGGGGGGACGTGTTCATACGCGGTCTCCAGGGTTGTTAAGAGGACGATGAAATGCTTTATAAATAATTGGAAGCATGAAAAGGGTGAGCAGGGTGGAACTGATTAGTCCACTGATGACCACGATCGCCAATGGGCGTTGAATCTCTGATCCTGGACCGGTAGCAAGCAGCAGTGGTACCAGGCCGAAAGCACAGATCGTAGCGGTCATCATCACCGGACGTAGCCGTCGCAGTGCACCTTCCGTTACCACCGTGGCAATATCCAGACCTTTGGCTCGTAATTGATTGAAGTAGGTCATCATTACCACGCCGTTTAATACCGCAATACCCAGCAGAGCGATGAAGCCCACCGATGCAGGCACAGAAAGGAACTCGCCTGTCACCCACAAACCGATCAGTCCGCCTGTCAGGGCAAAGGGAATATTGGACAAAATGATCAGCGTCTGTTTGATGGAATGAAAAGTCAGAAACAGCAACAATGCGATCAATGCAAGTGCAAGCGGCACCACAAGCATTAGTCGCGCGGCTGCTCGCTGCTGATTTTCGAACTCACCGCCCCATTCCAGACGATATCCATCCGGCATCTCGACATTATCTGCGATCAGCTTCTGTGCCTCTTCTACAAAGCCCACCAGATCACGTTCTGCTACGTCGGTGCGGATAACGCTGAAACGCTGACCGGATTCACGGGAAATCAGAATAGGTCCTTCGACACGTACCACACGTGCTATCTCTGAAAGCGGAATCTTGCCGCCTTCAGGCAAGTCAATGAAACTATCATTTAAATGTGCCAGACCATCACCTTCAATGGCTCCATAACGCAGCATGAGAGGAATGCGTGCACTTCCTTCAATGACATTGCCAATGTTGACACCTTCAATCTCAGCACGCAGCCGGAGCTGCAGTGCATCAGCATCTAATCCCAGCCGCCCTGCCATAATGCGATCGATGCTCACCTGCAGATATTGAGATCCCTCATTTAGTGTGGCAAAAGTATCAATAGCACCCGGAATGGTTTCTACCTGCGTGGCGATCTGTTGCGCAAGGGTGTTAAGGGTAGACAGGTCGGGGCCAAACAATTTGATAGCGACATCACCCCGCGAGCCGGTGAGCATCTCGGATACACGCATGTCGATCGGTTGTGTAAATCCATAATTGAGGCCGACGAAACGATCCATTACCTCCCGAAGACGCTGTTCAAGTTCTGTCTTGGTGGCGACACCCCATTCTTCAACGGGTCGCAACTGCAGGAATATATCAGTCTCGTTCAGTCCCATTGGATCCATGCCCATCTCATCAGAACCGATACGAGAGACGATGCGTGCAACCTCCGGTACCTCTTTAAGAATCGCACGTTCGACCTGACGCACGATGCGAGTGTTCGCTTCGAGGCTGATCGAAGGAATTGTTTCTAGCTGGATGAGGATATCGCCTTCATCCATGGTGGGCATAAAGGTTTTGCCTACCAGTGGAAACACCACAAAGCTGGCTGCCAGCAAAACGCCTGCGGCACTTAAAACCAGGACGGGGTGCAGCAGTGCTTTGTGCAACAAAGGCTTATAGGTTTTTGCCAGAGTCCGGCTCAGCCAAGGCTCAGCATGGGCATCAGAGCGGACAAGGAATGATGCAATGACGGGAATCAATGTCAGAGATAACAGCAGTGATCCCAGCAGCGCAAAGACGATGGTTAAGGTTACCGGACCGAAAAGCTTTCCTTCCAGCCCTTCCAGTGTCAGTAGCGGAAGGAACACGATGACAATGATGATAATACCGGAAGCCACAGGTGCCGCTACATCACGCACTGCACGGTAGATAATATGCAGGTGTGGCAGTCGACGTGTGCCGCGCTGATGCGCAAGGGATGACACAATGTTTTCGACGATCACGATGGATGAGTCGACCAGCATGCCGATGGCGATAACCAGCCCCCCCAGGCTCATCAAATTGGCTGACATCCCCATCTTTCCCATCATGAGGAAAGTGAATAAGGCGGATAAGGGCAGGATGATAGCCACAGTGAGGGCGGCACGCACATTGCCAAGGAACAGGCCAAGCAGGATGATTACCAAAACTACAGCTTCCAGAAGGGCAGAAGATACGGTGCCTACCGCACTTTCGATCAGTACCGTACGATCATAAAAAACGCTGATCTGTGTGCCCTCTGGCAAGGTATCTTGCAACGTCTGCAGCCTGGATTTAACGCCTTGTACAACTTCACGGGAATTGGCGCCACGCAGGCCGATCACCAGGCCCTGCACAGCTTCTGCTCCACCATCCGCCGTAACTGCGCCATAGCGCTCCATACTCCCAGTGGTGATACGTGCCACTTCGCCTAGCGGAATGCGATCACCCTCAGCGTTGACGACGAAGGTATTGCTGATGTCTTCAAAGCCGTTAATCGCCCCTTCTACACGAACCAGAATGACTTCCTCTCCCTGGTCGATCCGTCCGGCACCATCATTTTTGTTGTTGGCGCTGAGTGCGTCGGCGATATCCTGCAAGTTAACACCCATTGCTCTCATGGCTTCACGAATAGGTTTGACTTCATAGGTGCGCACAAAACCGCCGAGCGAGTTCACATCAGCAACTCCGGGCACGTTACGCAGCGCCGGACGAATGGTCCAGTCGAGCAGGAAGCGCTTTTCCTCCAGTGTCATGGAGGGATTGTCGATGGTAAACATAAACATGTCGCCCAGTGGTGTGCTCATCGGTGCCAGTCCACCGCTGATGCCTCCGGGGAGATTGTCCCAGACATTGCTGAGCCGTTCGCTAACCTGCTGGCGCGCCCAGTAAATATCCGTACCGTCCTCAAAATCCAGTGTGATTGAGGTGAGTGCATACTTGGATATAGAGCGCAGCATGGTTTGGTATGGAATACCCAGTAATTCTACTTCCACAGGTTGTGTGATAAGCGACTCAACTTCCTCCGGAGTCATACCCGGCGCCTTGATGATGATCTTGACTTGTGTTGGCGAAATATCGGGGAAGGCATCAATAGGTATATTGAGCAGTGCACGACCACCAAAACCAATCAACAATATTGACAGCAATAAAACCAGCAGACGCTGACTGAGGGACCATTGAATAAGTGAAGACAGCATTATTCAGCTCCACCCAAACCGAGTTGAATCCCCTTCAGAACGGCGGTGCCCTGAATGGCGATCTCCTCGCCAACCGCAATGCCTTCGGATGCCAGATAGTCAGCTCCGATAGATTGCAGTTCCAGAGCACGTGCTTCAATCCCTGCAGCTGTTCGTACATAAATTATGGTTTCACCGCCGGTATGCACGACCGCACGGTCAGGAATGAGCACACCATTATCGACCGGTGGCAGCACAATAGATAAGACCTGCCCCGTGGTGAAAGAAGTATTGGTGTTAAACTCCGCCAGCAATTTAATCGTCTGATTACTGCTGTCGATGACCAGATCCTTCTGGCGCAACGTCAACGTCTCGCCACTATTGGCAATACTCAGCTGATGGCCAATCTCCAATGCTTCTGCTGCTTTGGCAGGAATATGAGTGCTGACCCAACGGCGAGTACCTGCATTCAGCGTAGCGATGATTTGTCCAGCCTCTACATAGCTACCGACGTTATACATGCGCTGTGAAAGGACGCCATCCTCCTGCGCCACCAAATAGAATTCTCCCAGGCCCGAACCCTGCTTGCGCAGCGCCTCAAGTTTTTCGCCATCGAAACCGCCTTGTGCCAGATGTGATCGCGCAGTACGTTCAGCGAACGCGGCTTGTTGCTTTAGCAGGCGGGTATTTGTCAAACGCTGTTTGGAGATAATGCCCTCTTTGTATAGAGACTCGTCTTTGCGCAGTTCGAAGTCGGCTCCTTTCAGAGCGGAGACGGCATCTATCCAGGTATTTTGCAGGGGCAAGATCGAAGGGCTACTGAAGGTGGCGAGAATAGTGCCAGCAGTTGCACTCTGCCCAGGTATGAGGTTCCATGAAACCAGTGTACCGGCCCAAGGAGTTGTCAGGCTTGCTGCACTGTCCGGTGAGTTGACGACTGTCGCGGCATATCGTGCGCCGGAGCTCGTGTCCACTGGTATGGCTGGAGCAAAGACAATCCCCATCCTGGTTACATCTTCACTGTTAATAGACACAATCTCCTGAGCACTCAGAGATGCGGAAAAAATTGCCAAAACAACCACAATGAATTTCTTGCGGGAAAAAAAGCTCATGGCAGGACTCCAACGATTTGGTTAAATTCAGTAATCAGGCGGGCGTGTCGCAGAGTAATCACTTCAAGCTCACGGGCACTCCGGCGCGACTGCTGCAAGGCGATGACTACCTGACTTATATCGGTCTCGCCGGTAACGAAAGCGGTTTTTGCCATCTCCCACTGCTGATGAGCCAGCTGGGCCTGCTCCTTGCTGAGTGGCAGAGATTCATTCAATGTGAAAAGCTCGTGGGCAACCTCATGAAGTTTCAGGTTCAATTCACGGTAAGTATTGAGGTAGCGCACATCAGCGTCGACCTTGTTGCGACGTGCCGAACTTGTTGAAGCATTGACATGTGCGCGACCGCCGAAGGGGATTGTTACCGAGAGTGCCAAGGCATCTTGATAATCGTTCTGGTTACCGGCTCTTTGACGCCGTGACCCGATGCTGAGAGTGGGGCTGCCTAGTGCATCCAATTCTGTCTTGTCGATTTCTGCTGCTGCCAGATCAATATCGCTTCTTAACAGCCGCAACAAAGGATGTTCTGGGCTGACTTCTTCAGCTGTTTGGAGGGATTCGATATGCGGCTTTGCTGGTCGCCTATTCAGACCAGTCAGCATCTGATATTTACGTTCAGCATCAACACGAGCAGCTTCTGCTGCCAGTTCATTTCGTTGCTGGGCCAGCAGCAATGTTTGAGCCTGTAAAACATCACGCCGTGCGGTTTCGCCTGCAGCATGTAAGGACTCAGCGATTGACAATAGTTGCCGAGCATCTGCTGTAGCCTGTTTTTCTGTGGCCAACAGAGTATCTGCATCCCGCATGTCTGCCAGGACCTGGCGTAGTTGTCCTGCCATAGTCAAAGTAAAAGCTTCTTGCCACGCTGCTACCTGGGCATTGTATTGTTGTCCCCGGGCCTGCATGGCATTTCTCTCTCCCGATCGCCACAGCGGTAGAGTGATGCCATAAGTGAGCTCGCGTTCACCGAGGTTACTGAACATTTGATCATCGATATAGTCCAGTTGCGCGCTTGGCCGGCCAGCAATCCAGCTTTCACCAACATCTACCATGGCCTGCGCCTGCTCTGTCCGTACTTCGGTTTCCAAAGCTTCAGGCGCATGGGCCAACGTCTGTTCCAGCAGGGTAGTAAAATTTAAATCTTGAGCCTTGATAAGTGGCGCATGATCGAGTTCCTGAGCGTGCAGATTTGGCGTGGTCATGAGCGCAACTAAAATGGTTAATGCTCTAAGGCGTTGTATGTGTGTATTTTTCACTTTGTAATGTTTCCCTTTGTCAGTTGGGATAGGGGGGAAAGCTTTTACGTCAGCCTAAGTCAGAAGTTGTAAATAAATTGTCAACCCGTTGAGTTGACTTTTTTTTGACATGGGCCGATGGACACTGACAAAGTTATTGATTGGTGTAAGGAGGTGGCAGTGAAAGTGCTGGTAATCGAAGACAATCGCGACATTGCAGCAAACATTGCTGACTATCTCGAACCTAAGGGACATGTGCTCGATTTTGCTGCGACTGGACCACATGGTTTGAAGCTCGCGCTGAGCGAGCGTTATGACGTGATTGTCCTTGATATTATGTTGCCAGGACTTAATGGCATGGAGGTATGCAGGCGTCTGCGGAGTGAAGGCAGCAACGATGTGCCGGTGCTGATGCTGACAGCACGTGATCAGCTTGACGATAAATTAGAGGGATTTCAGGCAGGGGCCGATGATTATCTTGTGAAACCCTTTTCCGTGAAGGAGCTCGAGGTGCGGCTGCAGGCACTGATAAAACGTGGCAGCTCTCACACACCACGAACCTTGATAGTGGGCGATTTACACTACGATCCCCAGACACTTGCTGCGACAAGAGCTGGTCAGCTGTTGGAACTCAATCCTGTTCAACGCAAAGTGCTGGAGCTATTGATGCGAAATACTCATCGTGTTGTCACCCGTGAAGAACTGGAGCAGCACATCTGGGGAGATATGCTTCCCGATAATGATGTGTTGCGTATGCATATCTATAGCCTGCGCAATGTGGTTGATAAACCGTTCGCCACCAAACTGATTCACACTATTCATGGAGCGGGCTACCGACTGGTTGCCGAGCCATCAATTCCATGAAATCTAACGCATCACTTAAATTTCGAATACTCACTGCACTTGTACTCATCGTCAGCATCACTAGTTTTTTGTTTGCAGGAGGGGTGTTGCTGATCAAGTCACAACTGGAGGCAAGAGTTTTCGGTGACATGGTCGCTGAGCAGTTGCGGGTGCTAACGGCGCAACTGGATGATGGCAGTTATCATGAAAATGCATTATTCACCGGCTGGGAATTTCTTATTGGTGATAAAAACACCAATATTGCCCCAGAGTTCGCTGAGTTGGAGCCAGGATCTCATCACACGGTCTCAATGGGGGATTCGGTTTATCAGGTTGAAGTGGGCGAATGGAATGGGAGTCCTGTTTATTTGACCTACGATATTACCGAGTGGGAAGCACAGGAACATGCTGTATTACGCATGCTTCTCTATGGACTTTTTCTGGTATTGATCGTGGCGATTGTCATGGGTTTGAGTGCTACAAGGGCAATATTAGCACCGGTGCAGAATCTGTCGCGACGACTCATAGATATTGAGCCGGGACAAACCGGCTTACGTATTGCTGATGATTATGTCGGCACGGAGATCGGTCAGATTGCTTCCTCGTTTGACAAATATCAGGAACGTTTAGAGAAATTTGTCGAAAGGGAGCGATCTTTTACTGCAGCGGCAAGTCACGAGTTACGCACGCCGCTGACCGTGATGATGGGGGCCCTGGATGTACTCTCGGCCGATACGCATAGCCCTGCGTCGCAGCGAGCATTGGAACGTATAAACCGAGCCTGTACAGAAATGCTTGCCTTCATCGAAGCGACGCTTCTTTTATCACGCGAAGAAAGCAGCCAGATCCATCAGGACAGCTCCATCGATCTCGCGGCCCTGGTAGAGCAATGTCTGGAAGATTATGCCGGACAGATAGCTGACCAATCATTGCTGATTGAACGTGATTACGTTGGCACGCCACAATTATTTCTACCCGTTAATCTGGTGCAGATAACCGTTAGCAATCTGCTGCGAAATGCTATCGAGCATACTCAGGGAGGAATCATACGGATTCACATTAGCGACAATGAATTTTCGATTAGCGACACGGGTGAAGGTATCCCAGCCGACAAGCTAAATCAGGTGTTTGAACGTAGTTACAGTACCAAGGTTGGTGGGACAGGGCTGGGATTGAATCTCGTTAGAAGAATTTGTGATCGATTGCACTGGACGATGACATTAGATAGCACGCTCGGTCACGGAACAATAGTTAAAGTGATTTTCCAGCAAAAAGATAAGCAAAAACCTAAACCTTTTTAAGGAGATTATCGGCAAGCTATTGCAGAAACACTCTCTAATAGGGGCTTACACTCCGAATAAACGACCAACCAAAGCCGTCAGTCCCATTGCTAACGCCCCCCAAAACACCACACGTGAGACGGCTTTTGCAACGGGCGCTCCCCCAATCATTGATGATAATGCGCCCAAAATCGCTAATGCTATTAAAGCACTGATGGAAACACTTAGTATCAATCGATTACTGGAGACCAGCAGCACCACCATCAAGGGTAGCAGCGCGCCAACTGTAAAGGTAATAGCAGATGATAATGCGGCCTGTACTGGACGAGCGGTAAATTCCTCAGAAATTCCCAGCTCATCTCGAGTATGAGCAACCAAAGCATCCTTATCCGTCAGCTGTTTTGCTACTTGCTGAGCAAGAGATTTATCCAGACCGCGATGAATGTAAATCGCGGTCAATTCTTCATACTCATGAAGCGGATCAGTTGCTAACTCGACGCGTTCACGCTCAATATCGGCTTTTTCAGTATCAGCCTGTGAACTAACGGAGACATACTCTCCTGCGGCCATGGACATAGCACCTGCAACCAGGCCTGCTACGCCTGTCATAAAGATGATCTCCGTTGATGCACCTGCCGCCGCCACACCAACAATAAGGCTTGCTGTGGAAACAATGCCATCATTTGCTCCCATTACCGCGGCACGAAGCCAACCAACATGTTGCGTTTTATGAGATTCAGTATGTTTTATCATTAAGGATCTTCCGATGTTGATTGTTTATATGCATATGTTTGAAAGCAGATATATGCGGCAGACTTTTACTGTTTTATAAACATAAACTTATTTGTAATAAGATGCATGGAAAACACTATCACAGTATTCATGATTTCGATCCGATAGTCGTCCAAAAAACTTAAGTTTCTCTTAAGCATGAAGACAGACAATGCCACTTCCTTTCCTTATCAGAGTGAGCATGTCATATATGTCAAACCTGGATACCACTCAACTTGAATTTTCAGAAAAATATAATGAACTTCATGCAAAAGCCTACTTTTATAAGCATGCAGATGGTTTAGCAAGAAAATTGTCAAACTGGCGAGATCAAGAGATCGCCAGAAAAGCCTTAAAAATTGCGGGTGATCCGCTGAGTGTGCTTGATGTCCCTTGTGGAACAGGACGCTTTTGGAAGGTACTGACTGAAAACCCTGAAAGAATAGTCTACGCCAGCGACAATAGTCAGAAGATGATTGATATTGGGTTGCAATATCGTGAAAAACATCTCTCAAAGAAAATACATACCTTTAAAGCGTCTGCTTTTTCGTTACCAGTTAGTGACGGTTATGTAGATAATATTTTCTGCATACGTTTGTTACATCATATTGGTCAATCTGAAGACCGTCTTAAGCTGTTAAAAGAATTTCACCGCGTCACCAAATCAACAGTGATTGTCTCGTTGTGGGTGGATGGCAATGTGAAAGCATGGAAACGTAAAAAACTCGAATCCAACAGAACTAAACGATCATATCAAAACCGCTTTGTCATTCCCCAGCATATTATTGAAAAAGAATTTCAGGAAGCTGGTTTTCGTATAAAAAATCATCTGGATTTCCTGCCGAAATATGCGATGTGGCGGACTTATATTCTCGAAAAAGATGAGAATATGTCATGCTGAAAAGCATCAATCAAAGCAGTTTATTAGGCTCTGCTGCAAACAACAGCAGCGATACTTTCGATGTGCTTTGGTGTAACAATGCACCATGGTTTGAAGCTCCCAATATTCGTCGCGGAGGCTGGAGTGGCGTTGTTAAATGTGTAGTTGATCGCTTGGGTAAACCCGAAAAAGTCTTTATCAAGCGCCAAGAAAACCACATGACAAGAACACTCAAGCATCCAATTAAAGGTATTCCAACCTTTCTGCGCGAATACCATAATATTCAATCACTGCATGCCAAAAGTATCCCAACGCTGGATGTTTTATATTTTGGTGTCAGGTCGTCCAAAGCTATTTTGGTTACAAAAGCTTTAGAAGGATACGCAAGCCTTGATGAAATTGACTTTCAAACGCTTAATGGACGGGAGAGGAAAGTGCTAATTATTCGTATTGCCGAATTGATTCATCATCTACACCGATTTCATTACCAGCATAATTGTCTCTATCCAAAACATATTATGGTTAGGCATCAAGACAATGAATGGGATGTAAAACTTATCGATCTTGAGAAGTTAAAATATCGATTATTTAAAAAAAATGCGGTCATTCATGATCTGACAACCTTTATCCGACATCTAAATGGGCTTTGGACGGCTAGAGATATCGTGGTTTTTTTTCAAGCATATTTCGGTCAACAGAAAATTTCGTTAACGTCTAAAAAAATGATTCATCAGATGTGCAAAAAAATTCAACAGAAAGCGAATTCCAGGAAACAGTTTCAATCAGTATTTATGCCTTGATTCAGTTACAAAAGCAGATCTAGCCAGGCTAATGAATTAAGACCATTAGATTAAGATATCTCGATATAAGAACGGCTCTAGCTAAGAACAATTTATCCAGATAAAAAGCGTCATGAAGCAGGTTAAAGCTGATGACATCAGTCAGAATCTTGTCTAGGATATGGCCATGTTTGCCTCTCAGGTATCCGTCCTCCCCTGGCGAAATGGCAACGCTTAATTTTCAAATTACATCACTTTCATACAAGGCGCTTTGGCGCCTTTTTTATATTGAAACGTCAACGGAGTGTTTATGAAGATCCCTGTGGTTAGCTTGCTTGGTTTTATTCTTCTAGGGTGTAGCAATGCGTTTGCTCAATTGAATAGTGAAGAGCGACCTGACTGGCAGACAATTTTTGATAACTATGCTGCGCAAGGCACAATTGTGGTGCTGGATGAGCGTAAAGACAACACCAAATTGATGGTATTTAATGAACCGAGATCCAAGCAACGTCTGCCACCTGCATCAACCTTCAAGATACCGCATGCGTTGTTTGCTCTGGATGCTGGCGTGGTAAAGGATGAGTTTCAGGTGTTTCCATGGGATGGGGTTGAACGTAGTTTCGCAATACATAATCAGGATCAGGACTTGCGTTCTTCCATGCGCAATTCTGCCGTGTGGGTATACGAACTGTTTGGTCAACAAATCGGTGAGGAGAGAGCGCGGCAATACCTGAACAAAATTGACTATGGCAATGCCGATCCATCTGGAGACACCAGTACCTACTGGATTGATGGCAATTTGCGAATTACCGCTCAGGAGCAGGTTCAGTTTCTGAAAAAACTCTATTTAAATGAGTTGCCGTTTGACGAAGCGGATCAGCGTCTGGTCAAAGATATTATGATCGTTGAAGCTGGAAAAGAGTGGATACTCCGGGCCAAAAGCGGATGGGAAGGACAAATTGGCTGGTGGGTAGGCTGGGTTGAATGGCCGAATGGACCAGTGTTTTTTGCGTTGAACATTGATACGCCAAATCGGCTTGAAGACTTGCACAAACGCGAAGCGATCGTTCGCAAAGTGCTGCAATCCATCGAAGCTCTGCCCCAAAGTAAATAAATGGACAAATAGTGTTGCCTGAGAATAAAACAGACACAAAGCTCAACGAAATCACAGACTTTTTACTTGAGTTGGATGCTCTTAAACATGTGGAACGGCGTAGTTTTATTACCGGCGGTGAACGTCGTGAGAACTCGGCAGAACATTCCTGGCATTTGGCGATGGCTTGTTGGTCCATCGCTAATCATTTCAAGCTTCAACTCAATATGGAAACATTATTAAAGTTGGCGCTCGTCCATGATTTGGGTGAAATTGATGCGGGCGATACGTTTCTATATGCCAAGGATCGTAGTGCAGCTCACCATGCTGAACGCTCTTGTCTGCAACGGTTAAGCGATCATCCGGGAAACAGTATTAACGATCTTAGCGATTTATGGGAAGAGCAGGAGTTGGGTAACAGCAGGGAGGCGATGTTACTTAAGGTTGTTGATCGATTACTGCCATTTTTATTGAATATTAATAATGATGGCAGACCGTGGAAAGAGCACAGTGTGAGAAAGTCGCAGGTCGCAGGAGCACATGCTTTCATTGAAGAGTTGTTTCCGGAGATTCATCAGTGGATAACCGACAATATCGAACGAGCAGTGGCAAAAGGCTGGTTAGTGAATGACTGAGCAAGCATAATGCCTTTGAGTTAGTTGATATTAAACGGATGACGATGTGGTGAGAGGACTGACCTATTAAAATACTTTGGATAGTAGTGTTTGTGAGCACACTGGTTTGGTCAGGTATTGAGCCAAAAGATCAGTTAACGTGGTTTCTTGAGGTATTGCCAGCGCTAATCGGTGGTGCCGTTTTGTTATTCACGTATCAGCAATTTCGATTAACGCCGTTGCTATACCTGCTCATATTGCTACATTGCATCGTGTTGATGGTTGGTGGCCACTATACCTACGCCGAAGTCCCCTTATTTGATAATTTGCTGGGCTTTGAGCGAAATAATTATGACAAGGTTGGCCACTTCTTTCAGGGCTTTGTGCCGGCATTACTGGCAAGAGAAATATTAAAGCGAAAACATGTCGTCAATGGCGAAGTTTGGCTGGTAGTGTTTATTTTATCGATTTGTCTGGCTTTCAGCGCTTTTTATGAACTTATTGAGTGGTGGGTTGCTTTACTAAGCAATGAAGCAGCCGAAGCATTTTTAGGGACGCAAGGCTATATATGGGACACCCAGTCAGATATGGCAATGGCTCTGGTTGGTGCCATCGTGGCGCTGGTATTCCTTTCAGGTATGCATAATCGCCAATTGAGCAAATTACCATCCTGATTAAACTGGACCCGAAAGGATGCAGTGTAATGAATATTCGAGCATTAAAAATGATGATGGACATACCGGGTTGGTCAGGAAAAAACTAATATGCTGAAAGTGGTCTACAGCAATTCGATGTCGCAGCTGGCTGCACATCTGGCGGAAACCCAGCAACAGAATCCTTTGCCACCTCTGCAGGCTGAAACTGTGATGGTGCAGAGTAATGAGCTGGCACGCTGGCTTAATTTATTCCTGGCCTCAAACCAATCGATTGCTGCACATATTGAATTTCCGTTTCCATCCGCCTGGTTGTGGAAGTTATTTCGCCAGGTCTGGCCGGATATTCCCCGCGAATCGCCATATTCAACCGACGCGATGAGCCTGAAAATCTTCGAATTGCTGCCAACGATCAAAAATCAGCCGGAATTTGAGGCAATCAGTCGTTATCTTGGCGAAGCAGATGATGCTCGAAAAATGCTGGATTTGTCACAACGCATTGCTGACAGTTTTGACCAGTATCTAATGTATCGTCCTGACTGGATTGCCAATTGGGAAGCGGGTAAAACAACTAACTGGCAAGGTGCTTTATGGCAGTTGTTAACCAGGGATGATCCTGAGCCGATGCACCGGGCGCGTTTACTGCAGAAGATGCAACAGGCACTTAAAAGCAAACAGTTTCCAACTTCAATATTACCAACGCGTATTGCCATTTTCGGGCTGACAGCGATGCCACCCATCTATCTGGATTTGCTGGCAGAAATTGCTCAACTCACCGAGGTTTCAATTTACTTTCTGTCTCCCAGTGAAGGTTATTGGGGGGATCTGCTGAATCAGAAGTCACAGGCTAAACAACGACTTTTGTTTGATGATGAAGATGACTTCACTGATAACGGCCATCCTTTACTGGCCAGTCTGGGCAAACTTGGCCAGACATTTTTTGAGCAGCTACAGGCGATTCCTCATGAAGCGGAGATGCTGTACCTGCAACCCCAGGCTACTGACATCCTGAGCCAGCTTAAGCAGGATATCTATCAGCTGGATAATGCAGATGAGCTGGTGGCCGTGGCCAGTGATGACGATTCCGTCCAGATCCATAGTTGCCACAGCGCCATGCGTGAAGCCGAAGTATTACATGATCAATTATTAAACTTGTTTGAAAAACACCCCGATTTATCGCCCACCGATGTGGTGGTGATGACACCGGATATCGAAGTGTATGCTCCGGCGATAGAAGCCGTTTTCAGTAGCCAGCCTGCTGAACGGTTCATTCCCTTCAGTATCGCTAACAGGGGTGATGCACAACAGCAGACCATTATTGAGACATTTACCGATTTACTCGGGCTGCCCCAATCCCGGTTTGATGCTGAGACCATTATGCGGCTTTTGGAATGTACGGCCATCCAGCGTCAGTTCAGACTGGACCATACAGATCTGGATACCATTCGTGGCTGGTTACGCCAAACCCAGATCCGCTGGGGACTGGATGGCAAGGACAAGCAGGCATTGGGTTTACCTGCGTTGGATGCCTATACCTGGCGAGCTGGATTGGACAGATTATTACTGGGATATGCCTTACCCCCGGCCGAACGTGATCAATGGCAGTTATTTAATGCGCAGTTACCAGTCGGTGGTATATCCGGTGATCGTGCCCAATTAATGGCGCAGCTCAATGCGTTTATTGATCAACTCAGCCAATTACGTAATGAATTAAAGCGGCCGAGAACGCCGTCTGACTGGCAAATATTGCTTATGGACTGGCTGCGTAAATTGTTTTCGGTGCGAGAAGAAAACGAGCAACTGCAACTGGATGCGATTTTGAAAGCGATAGATTCGCTGACCGAAGCGGCAGTGCTAGTTGGTTTTGAACAAAAAATATCGATTGAGCTGTTGCGCGACTGGCTGGACCTGCATATTGAACTGCCCAGTGCCGAGCATCAGTTTATGGGCCGCGGCCTGACTTTCTGCGATATGGTGCCGATGCGTAGCATTCCCTTTGATGTGGTCTGCCTGATAGGCATGAATGACAACAGCTATCCGCGACGCCAGCCCAAACCCGGATTTGATTTGCTTTCCAGCGATTATCGGCGGGGTGACCGCTCACGTCGGGATGATGATCGTTATCTATTTCTGGAAGCAATTCTCTCAGCGAATCGGCATCTTTATATCAGCTATGTGGGGGCCAGTATTCATGATAACTCGCCGATCCCACCGTCGGTGCTGGTCAGTGATTTTGCCGATGTGCTTAACAGGCGCTTTCAAACCGTTGACGGCACTGAGATCTGGGAGCAGTTACTTACACGACATCCCTTACAGGCGTTTAGTCCACGCTATTTTTCGGGGGAGCATGAAACATTATTCAGTTTTAATACTGAGGCCTGTCCACCAGTACAAAAACTGTCTGAAGCAACAAACTGGTTTGCCGGACCACTGCCTGAAGCTGATGAAAGCTGGCGCTTTGTCAGTCTGCATCAACTGATCAGCTTTTTCAGTCATCCGGCAAGATTTCTGGCCCAGCAGCGACTGGGTATCAACTTTGAAAATGATGATGCGACGCTGGAAATTCGTGAACCATTTGTTTTAAATGGACTGGAAGCCTGGTCTGTCCGGCAACAAATGCTGGAGGGCAGATTAAACGCACTGGATAAAGCGCAGATCCAACCAGTGATACAGGCGACAGGGGTATTACCACAAGGACATTTTGCCGATTTGTTATTTGATCAGCAGATGGAAACGGTCGATGCCTTTACTGATAAATTACAACCGTTAACCAGCTCTCAGCCAATGCAACCATTGGCCTTTGAATTTGATCTTGGTGACTTCACCTTGACCGGCCAGCTTGAGGGACTTTCAACATCCGGGCTATTGCATTACCGGCTGGCGAAAATGAAAGCCAAGGATCTGTTAGGTTTGTGGTGTTCGCATTTGGTGTTGAATTGTGTCAGCCCTGAAGGTGTGGCCTTACAAAGCCAATTACAATGTGAAGACAACTATCTGCAACTGAACCCTGTGAACGAGCCGGAACAATTGCTGGCCGATTTATTGACGATATACTGGCAAGGCTTGCATCAACCCATCCCACTAATGGCACAAACCAGCATGGCTTATGCGTTAGCAGAGCTGAATGCCGGAAAAGCCGATCCGGAGAAAGAAGCGTATAAAGCCTGGCAATCCTCAAGATTTCACCAAGGGGAAGAGTCTGATCCCTATCATCAATTACTGTTCAACGAATTACCGTTGAATGATCAATTCCGTGACCTGGCGCTGCGCGTGTATGAGCCTTTATGGGATGCGCTGCAGGGAGACAAGCTATGAAACAGTTTGATCTGCTGCAAACACCGCTTCACGATGTCAATCTGATTGAGGCCAGTGCCGGCACCGGCAAAACCTTTACTCTGGCCGGCTTGTATCTGCGTTTGATTCTGGAACATCAGCTCAATGTCGATCAGATTCTGGTGGTCACCTATACCCGAGCTGCAACACAGGAGTTGCGGGATCGTCTGCGTAAAAAACTCAGTGACGAACGCAAACTGATTATGAATGAACAGCCACACCGCAACGAAGATTTGAAACGACTGGATCTGGCGATTCAGAGTTTTGACGAAGCAGCGATTTACACCATTCACAGTTTCTGTCAGCAGGTGCTCAAGGACTTTGCCTTTGAGTCTGGCAGTCCGTTTGAAATGGATTTGATTGGTGATGACCGTGAGTTATTACTCTCCGTCACCGATGACTTCTGGCGACAAAATGTGGTGCAGGCGGATAGCGATTTCAGTGCCTATTTACTAGCCAGAAAACAAACTCCGGAAAGCCTGCTGCAATCGATCCGTAATCTGGTGGCGAAACCTTATCTGCAGATTCAGTCGTTACCGGAAGTTGACGCAGAGGCGATCACCGAAGCACTTAATAATGCCTTCTCGCATGCCAGCCAATGCTGGCAAAAAGAGTCTGAACAGATTCACGCCTTTCTGCACAGTGGCGGTCTGAGCAAAACCAGTTACAAACCTGAAAAAGTCGAAAGACTGCTGGCTCTGCTGCAACTTATGTTCAATGAACAATCCTGTCCGTTAGCCTGGGATGAACTGCTGGAGTTGGCCACGCTGGAAAAAGCCGAGTCCAGTTTGAAAAAAGGTACGACGTTACCAGAGCTGAGATTCTGGTCAGCCATGGATACGTTAAAACAACATTATCAGAATTTGGATACCGTTCGGGCATTGCAATTACAGCATTTACGCCTGCATTTACTGAGCTATATCCGGGAACAACTGCCACAACAGAAAATCCAGCAGCAGGTGCAGTCCTATGATGATCTGTTGATCAACCTTTCTCAGGCACTGCAAGGCCCACAAGGTGAGTGGTTAATTACACGATTGCGTGAACAGTTCAAAGCAGCTTTGATTGATGAGTTTCAGGATACCGATCCGGTGCAGTACGATAACTTTCAGCGGGTTTTTGCTGACAGTGGTCTGCCGGTGTTTTTTGTTGGTGATCCCAAACAGGCGATCTACAGCTTCCGTGGCGCCGATATTTTCACCTACCTCAAAGCGAAACAGGATGCTGATGAAACCTATACCTTAGGTAAAAACTGGCGCTCACATATTTCGTTAGTCGGTGCGGTTAATCGCCTGTTTATGCAAACCGCTACGCCGTTTATTTATGAGCAAATCCCGTTTGTCGAAGTGGATGCTTCGCGTGATCAAAAGCCGGCTTTGCAAGTCGATGAAGGCGAGCAGGCGGCCTTGCAATTCTGTTATGTGGAGAGCGACAAACCGTTAAACATTGACCCTATGAAAAGCACGGCAGTCGAAGTGACTACTAACGAAATTGCCCGCTTACTGAATCTCGCTGCCGACAATAAAGCTCGATTGCTGGATGAAGACAGTCAACAGACAAGACCGCTGACAGGTGGCGATATTGCCGTTCTTGTGCCCAGCCATGCACAGGCCGAATTGATTCAGCAGGCATTACGGCGTCGAGGCATTAACAGTGTGCAGCAGGGTAGGGAAAATGTGTTTGCTTCCCGGCAGGCTGCCGATCTGTCCTGCTTAATGCTGGCATTGGCACAGCCCGATCATCATCAACGACTCAGCACAGTATTGGCAGGTCCATTATTTCAGTACTCTGCGGAAGATCTGTATGCGATTCAGCAGGATGAATTACGTTGGAATGCATTAATGGATCAGCTGCAATTGTTACAGCAACGCTGGCAGCAATCGGGTTTTATGGCGATGTTCCGGTCATTGCTGCAGCTGGATAATGGTCTGCAACGGTTACTGGAACAGGCGGATGGGGAACGGCAGTTAACCAACTTTCTGCATCTTGCCGAATTAATCCAGGCTGAATCCGCCCGGCAGAATAATCATATTGAAGCAGTGAATCAGTGGTTTGCCAGACAGCAGGAAGCCAGTGCGACAGAAGACGAAACAGCGCAGTTGCGACTGGAAAGTGATGCGGCGCTGGTCAAAATCATGACCATTCATTCCAGTAAAGGGCTGGAATATCCAATTGTATTCTGTCCATTTAACTGGACGGCAAAATCCAATCGAACCAAGACGGATATCGTTGAATTTCATGATCCACAAAATCAGCATCAACCCAGTGTTGCATTGGCCGAACCGCTTTTATCCGAAGCGCAGTTAGTGGCAGAACAGGAGCAACAGGCTGAATCATTACGTCTGTTGTATGTAGCGTTAACCCGCGCCAGAGAACGCTGTGTAATTGTCTGGGGCAATGTCAGAGATGTGCAGAAATCCGCTCTCTACCAACTTTTGCATGGTGAAAGTTCAGAAGACATGCATGAAGATTTACAACGTCTGGCATCCAGCAGTGCTGGCAGTATTGCTGTGATCCAGTATCAGCCCCAGCCAGCCGTTATATATCAGTCTGCTCAATCAGACACGGCCATTTATCAGGCTCGTCGCTTTAAAGGCGAAATCCATAAACCGTGGCGGATTGGCAGTTTTTCGTTGTTAAGTCGAGGCCATGTCTCCGAACAACCCGATTACGACGCTGAACCGGTGATGGTAGAAACCGAGATGGTCTTACAACGGAGCAGCAAAGATCGATTTGGCTTTGAACGGGGGCGTCAGGCCGGTAATTTCCTGCACAAATGTCTGGAAAATATTGAATTTGATTCAGCTGATAACAGCCAAATCAGCCAAACGGTATCGCGTTTACTGCCACAGTTTGGTCTGGATTTAAACTGGACTGAAGTGGTTACTGACTGGTTGCAGGCGGTGTTGCAGACACCATTGAATGCTGACAATGGTGTGCGATTATCTGATTTACCGGCAAGTCAGCGGATTAATGAAATGGCGTTTTATTTTCCGGTGGCCGGTTTGAATGTGGCTGACTTAAAAAATGCGTTGCAGCAGACGGCCAAAGATTCTATCTGGCAGAAACTGGCAGCCGATCTGCACTTTCACGAACTCACCGGCTTTATGAAAGGCTTTATCGATCTGGTATTTGAATATGAGGGCCGTTTTTATGTGGCCGACTATAAATCCAATCACTTGGGGTCAGAACAGTCACAGTATCAAGGTGAAGCCTTGCAGAATGCGATGCTCAGTCATGGGTATCCGTTGCAATATCTGATTTACAGTCTGGCGCTACATCGACATCTGCAACAACGTTTACCGGATTATGATCCGGAACAGCATTTTGGTGGCGTTTATTACCTGTTTTTACGTGGCATGCAGCCGGAGTGGTCACAAACCGGTGTGTTTTTTGACCGGCTGGACAGGACATTACTGGAAGCAGTGGATCAGCTTATGGCAGGTGTTCAATGAATGCCTTGAAACTGCTGCGAGAAGCGGGGGTTTCCGAGCTGGCTTATCAGTTTGCAGCCTATATTAGTCGTCAACAACAGAATGAAGAGTCAATCGTTACCCTGACGGCTGGACTGCTAAGCGAAACCATTAGTGAAGGGCATGTGTGCCTGAATCTGAATGACTTCCAATCACTTAATCCGGTTATTCAGAGCGCGATTCCTGAAGCGTCACTGTGGTTGGCGCTTCTGCAAAACAGTGAGGTTATCGGTGCTCCTGGCGAATTTAAACCGTTAGTACTGACATCCGATGGCTTGTTATATCTGTATCGCTACTGGCAGTCAGAACAACAGGTAGCAATTGCCATACATCGGCGATTGAAGGACGGGGACACACTGCCAGCTGCAGAAAATCTGTCGACATTTATGGCGGAGTGGCAAAATCACCTACCCGATACCGACTGGCAGAAAGTTGCAGTATTAAGTGCATTACGCCGACAGTTGTGTGTGATTTCAGGTGGTCCCGGCACCGGGAAAACCACGGTGGTGTTAAAAATTCTGCAATGTCTGCAATTAAACGACGATAAACCGCGGGTAGCTTTGGCGGCCCCGACAGGAAAAGCTGCGGCTAGACTGCAACAAGCAATCAGTCAGTATACTGGTGAGCAATATGTTGCTAAAACGCTGCATCGCTTACTGGGCATCAGTGCACGTTTTGATCAGGGGCGCTATTCAGCAGAGCGTCCATTGCCGGTTGATGTGCTGATTGTTGATGAAGCGTCGATGATTGATATCAATCTGATGGCAATTACACTGAAAGCCTTACCATTGCACGCAAGGTTGATTTTATTGGGCGACAGTGATCAATTAGCCTCAGTGGAATCCGGCGCAGTACTCGCTAACTTATGTGCCGACACACCGGATTTTTCGGCTGATTTCCGATCCTGGGTGAAACAGATCAGCGAAATAGAGCTACCGGTTTCGAGAGATGACAATCCCTTGCAGGATTCGCTGGTCAAATTAAAGCACAGCTATCGTTTTGCAGCGGGAGGGCAGGTCGGTCAACTGGCTCAGGCAGTCAATAGAGGAGATGCTGAACAGGTAACGGATTTATTGGTAAATCAATCCTTATCCGCCTTAACTGTGCCCTCAACAGAGAATATCCAGGCCCAGTTACTCAACGGATATCAGCATTTTATTGAGACTATCGAAAAACGGGCAGATGCGGTGAGTTGTATTCAGGCATTTGAAGCGTATCGGATGCTTTGTGCGGTGAAAAATGGAGCGCAATCGGTGTATTCGGTGAATCAACTGATGAGCCAGCTTCTGGCAAAACGTGGCTGGAGAACAGCGCAGCCATATTATCCGGGGCGGCCAGTGATGATTACGCAGAATCATTATCGGCAGAATCTGTTTAATGGTGATATTGGTTTGGTTTTGCCGACTGCCGAAGGGGAACTGCAGGCCTGTTTTCTATTCGGTGAGGAGTTACGCTGGTTGCCATTAAGCCGTTTACCGGCCCATGAAACAGTGTTTGCGATGACGGTACATAAAAGCCAGGGATCAGAGTTTGACCACGTCTCACTGTTATTACCCCAGGAAGATTCGGTCATGTTAAGTCGGGAGCTGGTTTATACCGCGCTTACCAGAGCAAGGCAAAACGTGAATATCCTGTCGACACAGCCTGTTTTGCAGCAGGCAGTATTACGTCGACATCAAAGGGAAAGCGGATTGGCGCGGTTACTCGCCAATATCCGCTAGATGATTTGTTAATAATCCTTTTGTACAGCCGTCGGGTTTACCTTGCTGTAATCGGGGTTAGGTTTTAAATCTTCTGTCAGCTCGGGTGGGATATGTTTATTGGCATCCGGACCATCCAATAATGCACCGGCACGATCGGGTAATACTTTGCGTTCGGTGAAATTACCAAGCTTGTCATAACCTTCAGTCAGATGATCAAACATTTCTTTGTAAGGTGCTGCAATTGATACAAACAGATTGGCTGTTTTTTCGTGATAGGCATGCACTTCTTCTCGATAGGCATCCAGTTCGGCTTGCGTCTGCGCTAATTGACGTTCATGCGCCTGGGTCAGTTGTTTCATCTGTTCCGGGCTGCCAACGGGTTGCCGCCGACCCAACAGAAACCCCAAAATACCTGTAATTACTGCTGCAACAATGCCGATGGCCCATATTTCGATTGATGTCATGACAAATCCCTAATGAAATCTTTACTAAAAAGCTTATTATTTAACGTTACGATGTGGCAGATAGTCTGCTGTGACTGACTACAGCATAGCTTGCATCAGAATAGTCCGCAAACCGATAAGCTGATATACGAGACATTTAAAGTGTTTAATATCCCATCAGGATTTCGAGACCGAATTGGCACAGATAAGGAGAGCATATGGCACAACCCATGTTTGTAGGACAGGCTGAGCTGCCGGTTTTTTTGTTACCCCAAATGGCCAATCGGCACGGTCTGGTGGCTGGGGCTACTGGCACCGGGAAAACCGTGACCCTTCAGGGACTTGCTGAAGCTTTCAGTAATATTGGTGTACCCGTGTTTGCTGCGGATATTAAAGGCGATTTATCTGGTATTAGTCAGCCTGGTAAACCGCATCCTAAAATCAGTGAACGTGTCACCTTAATGCAGCTGGAGGACTTTCAGTTTTCGGGATTTCCAACCACCTTTTGGGATGTGTTCGGTGAACAGGGGCATCCTGTTCGTACCACCATTTCCGATATGGGCCCATTACTGTTATCCCGGTTGATGAATCTCAACGATACGCAGCAAGGTGTGTTAACACTGATATTCCGGGTAGCGGATGATAATGGCTGGCTGGTGCTGGATCTGAAGGATTTACGTGCCATGCTGCAGTTCGTCGCTGAAAATGCAGGCGAATTCAGGACGTTATATGGCAATATTTCTGCGGCCAGTGTGGGGGCAATTCAACGCCGGTTACTGGTATTGGAAGAGCAGGGGGCGGACAAGCTGTTTGCGGAACCGGTATTAAATCTCGATGATTTGCTGCAAACCGATGTGCATGGCAAAGGCGTTATTAATTTGCTGACAGCCGATAAATTGATGCAGTCACCGCAGTTATACAGCACCTTTTTATTATGGCTGCTGGCCGAATTGTTTGATCAGTTGCCGGAAATCGGTGATCCGGAAAAACCCAAATTGGTGTTATTTTTTGATGAAGCGCATCTGATATTTGATGATGCACCCAAAGCACTGCTGGACAAGATTGAACAGGTGGTGCGATTAATTCGATCCAAAGGTGTTGGCGTCTATTTTGTGACGCAGAATCCGACTGATATTCCCGATAGTGTATTAGGTCAGCTGGGTAATCGTATTCAACATGCACTGCGTGCCTATACTGCCAAAGATCAAAAAGCAGTGAAAGCAGCGGCAGAAACCTTTCGTGATAATCCGGCGTTTTCCACCACGGAAGTGATTACTGATTTGGGCGTTGGAGAGGCGCTGGTATCAATGCTGGATGAAAAGGGGCGTCCGCAGATTGTGCAACGCACCATGATCAAGCCTCCTCAAAGTCAGATTGGACCCATTACGCCTCAGCAACGTCAGCAGTTATTGCGAAGCTCTCTGCTAGCCGGAGTGTATGACAAGATTTTGGATCGTGAGTCTGCCCATGAAGTGCTAGCTGAACGCGCTGAAAAAATGCAGCAGGCAGCTTTGGCAGAAAAGAATGAAGCAATGAAGGTAACGGTGAAACCATCGCGTGCGAGTAATCGTCAATCAATATTTGAAGCCTTTGCCAAAAGCGCGATGCGCTCGATTGGAAGCCAGATTGGTCGACGCTTAGTGCGTGGAATATTAGGTTCTCTGTTGAGAGGAAAATGATTTTTTAGTTATGTCGCTGACAATTCAGTAAAAATCATTTTACTTTTTGTGGCATTTTTCATTTGTAACTTTCGCCATAATTTTTTGGAACGGTTTGAAAGTTTTGCTTCCTGCTGATAAGCGCGGAAAAAAAACAGACGATCTTTTTCGGACCAGTTACCACCAGAGTGGCGATAAAGCGTAATCAAATCGCGATGAATGGCATTTTTTTTAAAAAGTTGCCATTTGAGCTTTTCCAGATCAATAAACCGGACTCGCCATGCACCATTCACATATTTAACAAAGATATGTTTTGGATACAGACAGTTGTGCTGGTAGTGATGCTGATGCATTAATCTCAGGTTTTTGGCAACTTCAGTGAGTAATGCACGTTTTTGCGGACGATCCAGTTTCAGTGAAGCGATATCCAGCGGTTGATAATCAGTAAGTGCCTTGGTCACCAGGATGGCTTTCATGCCACGCTGCCCAAAGAACAGCGCATTCAGGGTGGGGATATTTTTTTTGGTTAAACGCCTGATATTGCGGTATTCCTTGTAGAAGGTAGCTTGACCTTTAAAAGGATGTAATAGCGTTTTACTGGAGTGATTTTCCTGGCGTTTGATAAAAACCTCGACGGCTCCCGAATCAACCTGAATAGGTTGTTTTATAACGCCACTCCAGCCACCTCGACGTACGTTGGGTTCTTCAAACCAGTTGGTATAAAGGTGCCACAGTGAGTCAAAGTTAAGACTGCTTTTTTGGGAAGCTGAGTCGTCTGTAAGAAGCAATTTAGATACCGTCCTAGCGCCACTAATATAAACCAGTATCTGAGGATATTGCATAACCAAGTGAATATTCAAGTCATTTGTAATAGTTCTGTAATAAATAGTGTTATTTTTTTTTAGGATTACCGTTATAAACTCAGATTATTTTTGCGCTTTACGCTTTCAAGAGCAGATTTTTATTAGTCAAAACTGTCACCAAAATGTCAGTCTATTCTGCTTTACAGTAGAATAAGCTTGAGTAACCAAACTTAAAGGAAGCCTCATGATAGATCCGAAAAAATTCGATGAAATCGCCGACACTATTACCCGTGCCTTGCCACCAGGCTTACTGCAGATGCGTGAAGACGCTGAAAAGAATATTCGTGCTGCAATGAGCTCTACGTTTAACAAGCTGGATTTAGTGACCAGAGAAGAGTTTGAAGTGCAGTCGCAGGTGTTGCTACGTACCCGTGAAAAGCTGGAAGCTCTGGAAAAACGTGTAGAAGAACTGGAACAGCTCAATACAAAATAAACGTTTTACCATCACTAAAAAGGACGTTAGTAGAGAAATGAAAAAATCAGTGATTTTGATCCCATCAGCGCTGCTGGTGTTGATCATGCCAATGATGGCAGGTGTTCAGGCAGATACGTCTACACAATCTGCTGCTACGATCAGTCAAAACCATAAGCAAAGCCTTGAAGGACATTGGGTGGATACCTCAGGACGTGGGGTTTTAACCTTTGATAATGGCATCGCATTTTTATCACCAGCCGGTGAAGCTGATCCACAGAATACCTATCAGGTTGAATTATCAGCTGATGATCAGTTGACGATGATGCCTGTAGAGGGCAGCAAAAAAACCAATAAAACCATTACCACCGAAGTGGACTGGCAGAAACAAAGCTTCAGTTTCAAAAACGGACTTTATAACTTTGTGCGTCCACCGCAGATCAGTGCACAGGAATTGGATGGCTATTGGCATGAAGAAGCTGATATGCAGGGCGCAAAGCATATCCGAGCCATGGAATATAAAGATAATGCCACACACTACGATTACTATTGGTGGCGGGTTACCCAGGCATTGGGCACCTTTCAGAAAGGTGTTGATAGGGACGTACCGTTAAAAATGCAGCATGGTTTTGTGTTTACCGACCCTAAATCAAGCAGTCCCTATGTACATTATGCAATCAAAAAAGAGGGTGACACCATTCATTACGTAGATCGTAATGGTGCTACCTGGTCAGAAACCAAAACCGATACGCTTTACGTCTATGAAGTGCCAAAAGGCTTTAAAGAGATGAAAGACTGGATGACACCTTGATAACTCCGGCGTATATTTCTCCACATTTTTATCATTAGAGAATCCTATGTCTACATTTGAAAATGTCACGGTAACCCGTGAAGCCAATATCTATTTCGATGGCAAAGTCACCAGCCGCAAGGTGACCTTTGAGGATGGCAGCTATAAAACACTTGGCATTATGATGCCGGGTGAATATAAATTTGGCACCGAGAAAGCCGAGTTAATGGAAATTCTCGCCGGCCAACTGCGCTACCGTCTCGATGGCGACACTGAGTGGACACCGATTACCTACGGTCAGTCATTCAATGTACCGGCTAATTCATCATTTGATATCGAAATTACGGAATTAGTCGATTATTGCTGCAGTTATCTTGATTAAATTGTATTGAAACTGATTTTGCTAAACCGCCGTATGTTGCAGTACGGCGGTTTTTTTATGTCTTTTACCACACCTTCTGTCATTAAATCGTCATTTAACCTTCATTTATCGGTCATATACAAACCTTAGCATTCGATTGTGAACCGCAATACTGCGGTGCTAAATATTGCGAAAGGTGATGATATGACTGCAACCAAGACATCTCAATCGATTCTCTCAATTGATAATCTTGGTATTACCTATCCAGGTGGTATTGAAGCATTACGAACAACTTCAATCGACTTTCAAGCTGGCAAATTCAATGTACTGCTCGGGTTATCGGGAGCCGGAAAATCGTCCTTATTAAAGGCACTGAATCATCTAATCAAACCGACTTCAGGTAAAGTGATTTCAGCCGAATTCGGGGTATTGAACAATCAACGTACCCTGCGCCGACATCGCCGTAAAACCGCTATGGTTTTTCAGCACCATCAATTGATCCTGCGTCACACCGCTTTACAAAATGTGCTGATGGGTCGGCTGGGTTATCACTCATTCTGGCGTAGCCTTATGCCGATGCCTAAAAGCGATTTGGAGCTGGCATTACATTGTCTGGATAGGGTCGGGTTGGCGGATAAAGCCATGACGCGTGTTGATCAGTTATCTGGGGGGCAGCAGCAACGAGTCGGTATTGCTAGAGCCTTGGCTCAGCAGCCCACCATCATTCTGGCGGATGAACCCGTTGCCAGTCTGGATCCTGCGACTTCCGAAAAAGTCCTGTCTCAGCTGAAAAAAATCTGTGCTGAAGACGGTATCACCAGCATTGTGTCTTTGCATCAGCTTGAATACGCCAAACGTTTTGCCGATCGAATTATAGGTCTGGCCAATGCACAAGTGGTGTTTGATGCTGCCCCTGAACAGCTTGATGACAAACAACTGGCGTTGATTTACCAGCAACCTGCTGAAAAAAATAAATCCACCCAAGATAGCCAACCCAAATCCTCCCCTGAACGTTTACCTACTAAAACTGCAACACAACTGGAGATTGCCTGATGAAACTGTTTAAACAATTACTGTTAGCGACATCCTTATTGGTCACTGCCGTTGCCCCAAGCATGGCGGCTGATGCTGACCCAGATCCGGATACGTTAAAAGTTGCCTTACTTCCCGATGAAAATGCGTCAGAGCTCATCAAGCGGAATCAACCGTTAAAAGACTATCTCGAATCCACGCTGAATAAAAAAGTAGAGTTGATTGTCACCACCGATTATTCCTCGATGATTGAGGCGATGCGATTTGGCCGTATTGATTTAGCCTATTTTGGACCACTTTCTTATGTGATGGCGAAATCGAAAAGTGAGATTGAACCGTTTGCTGCCATGGTGATAGATGGGGTGCCGACTTATCGTTCTATTCTGATTGCCAACGTCGATTCCGGTGTGGATTCATATGCGGATATCAAAGGTAAAAAAATGGCCTACGGTGACCGGGCTTCTACCTCCAGCCATCTCATCCCTAAAACGGTGCTGTTGGAAGAAGGTGGGATCGAAGCAGAAACTGATTATGAACAGCATTTTGTGGGAAGCCATGATGCCGTTGCAGTGAATGTGGCCAATGGAAATGCCGATGCCGGTGGCTTGTCTGAAGTGATTTTCAAGTATGTCGTAGAACGCGAACTGATTGATCCGGCGAAGGTAAAAGTGCTGGGTTACAGTAAGCCGTTTCCTCAATACCCTTGGGCCATGCGTTCAAACCTGAATGATGAACTGAAAGTGCAAATCAAAGACGCCTTTATCAATCTGGATGATGAAGAAGTGTTGAAGAACTTTAAAGCCGAGGGTTTTGCACCGATTACCGATGCAGACTATGACGTGATTCGTGATATGGGCAAATTACTGAATCTTGATTTTTCCAAGATGTAAGGTTGATTTATGACTACCCATGTCCTTGAACAATCAGAGGCACTGAAACGTTACAGCCAGCGCTGGAAAAAACAAACTCTGCAAGTGATGGCCTTATTGGCCATCATTCTGCTGGCAGCCTGGTATGTCAATGTCCTTAATTTTGAATTACTGGCGAATGGTTTGCCCGCTATTGGCACATTGGCCAGTGAATCATTTCCACCCGACTTTACCCATCTTCGTGACTGGTTTTCACCCTTATTGGATACCCTGGCGATGAGTATTGCCGGCACAGCAATCGCGGTGATGTTTTCTGTCCCGATGGCGTTTCTGGCTGCACGAAATACCTCACCACATGGTGTGGTTTTTCAACTGGCCCGGGTGGTATTAAACGCGTTGCGGTCGGTCCCAGAACTAATCATGGGGATTATTTTTGTTGCCGCTGTGGGATTTGGGGCATTACCCGGTGTCCTGGCTTTGGCACTGCATTCCATCGGTATGGTGGGCAAGTTCTTTGCTGAAGCGATAGAACATGTGGATGAAGCGCCCGTTGAAGCAGCCCGAGCAGCCGGCGCTTCGCCAATGCAGGTGTTATATCACGCCATTCTGCCACAAGTAATGCCTCAGTTTGCCGATGTGGCCATTTATCGCTGGGAATATAACTTCCGTGCTTCCACGGTCATGGGCATGGTCGGAGCCGGCGGCATCGGTTTTGAGCTGATGGGGTCGCTACGCATTATGCAGTATCAGGAAGTATTTGCGATTCTGCTGGTGATTCTGTTGATGGTTACGCTGGTTGACGCATTAAGCGGCGTGTTACGCAAAAAATTCAAGTAAAGGATGACAATGAAACCAAAACTGGTGATTACCCATAAAGTACATGATGAAGTGCTGGAAATGCTGGCACCGCATTGTGATGTGATAACCAATCAGACGACTTGCAGTCTTTCACGGCATGACACCCTTCAGCTGGCAGCGGATGCGGATGCGTTAATGGTGTTTATGCCGGATCGGGTTGATGCTGATTTCCTAAAGACTTGCCCGAAATTGAAAGTAATCGGTGCTGCATTAAAAGGTTACGACAATTTTGATGTGGAAGCCTGCACGGCGAACAATGTGTGGCTGACCTTTGTGCCGGATTTACTGACCGTCCCCACGGCTGAATTGACCATTGGTCTGATGGTCGGGCTGATCCGCCATATTCGGGCGTCCGATGAACATGTGCGAAGCGGTTATTTTAAAGGCTGGCGACCACAATTTTATGGGCTTGGCGTTGAAGGCTCTACCATTGCCATTATCGGCATGGGAGCGATTGGTCAGGCGATTGCTCAAAGACTGTCTGGCTGGGATGCAAAATTAATTTATACCGATCAGCAGCCTTTGTCTGCTGAAAAACAGGCGGCATTAAACCTGGAATTTGTGTCACTGGATGAAGCGCTTGTACAGGCTGATATTGTGATTATGGCCTTGCCTTTAAACGCCAAAACGCAGCATTTAATGAATGAACCGCGTTTAGAACAGATGCAGTCCGGTGCGTTTTTGATCAATCCTTGTCGCGGTTCAGTTGTCGATGAAGCTGCCGTTTTACGCATGCTGAGTAAGGGCCATCTGGCAGGGTATGCCAGCGACGTGTTTGAAATGGAGGATTGGGCAAGAGCGGATCGACCAGGTGAAATCGATCAGGATCTGTTGACGCATCCCAACACGCTATTCACGTCACATATCGGTTCAGCTGTAAGCAAGGTTCGACTGGCCATTGAACAACGCGCCGCTGAAAACATTCTCAGCGTATTACGAGGTGAACAGCCACTTGATCCAGCAAATCAGTTATCTGACAAAAAGGAAATGTCATGCTCAACCTGATCTGGTTGAAAAGCCTGATAACCGTGATCGAGCTGCACAGTTTTCAGGCGGCGGCCAGTCAATTGGGTTTGGCTCAACCTACCATCACACAGCATATTCAAAAGCTGGAAGAAATGCTGAAGGTGTCACTGATTCAGCGAGGACGAAGTGGCTGCCAGCCGACAGAACATGCGTTAAGGTTGTTGCCTTATGCTGAGAGCATGTTACGTCTACAGCACAGAGCGTTACTGGCAATCAAGTCACCCAAGCTTAAAGTGGGCGCCAGTTCCAATATCGGTATTTATCTATTGCAGCCTTATTTACATGATTTCCTTCGCCATCAATCACAGGAGGAAGACAAGCTGGACTTACTGATTGATAACAATCCTACAGTTGCTGACAAACTGGAAAACGCTGAAATCGATATTGCCCTGATGGAATGGTGGTCATCTAAAGCCGGGTTTGAATCGCAAACCTGGAAAATAGAACCTTTGGTGTTGATTACACCCACGGATCATCCGCTGGCAAAGCTGCCATCAATAAGTAAATCAATTTTAGCCGGACTGGATTTGATAGGCGGTGAATCGGGGAGTGGAACAGGTCGATTGCTAAAAACGTATTTACAGGATTTTCAGCAGATGCCCAAAGTCACAATGCAACTAGGAAGCACAGAGGCTGTGAAACAGGCAGTTCGGGCGGGGCTGGGTATCTCACTGGTATTTGCCTCTGCCGTTGCCGATGAGGTAAGGCATGGAAGTTTATGCGCCATTCCGATTGAAGATAATGCTTTAAGAAAGTCCATCCAACTTGTCTGGCGACAACACCCGGCCGCTCAACAGAAACGGCCGGAGTTTGTCGATTATCTGCTACAGGATAATCCCTAGGGTCTGTTTACTCCCAATCGTAAACCAGATTCAGCCGATAATTGGTATCAGTCGTTTCAGCATCGCCGGCTGGTTGACTGTTGTACTGACTTCTCAGGCTGGCGCGTAGCTTCCAGGCTTCATCGTTGGTAATTGGCAATTCAGCGCCAAAATTAGTGACCAGCAGATAATTTTGTCCGGGGCTGCTAAACGAAGGGTAGTAAGTTAAATCGTGAAACAGATTCATTCGGCTATTGAGGTTGTAATTGGTTTCATAACCTAAAACGCCCGTTGGATCTTTTTCAGTGGTGCCATCAGAGTAACTTTCAAATCGATAACCGACACCGGCAAAGCCTTTAAAGACTAAATCCGGTTCCTGAATAAAAAATCGACCCAGACTGGCGGTGGCTATTGCCCGTAAATCCAGTTCTTCAAAATCATCAATCTCAAAATCGGCGCTGCCACGGGCAAAATAGTTTTCACTGATATCACGTTCTAATTTGATACCCGCCAGTTTCTCGTTCTCGGTTTGTTCGTCATCTTCCTTGGCATAATTGACTTCCAGGTACATGCCTAAACGTTCATTCACAGTTTCTCGGAAAAGCTCACCCCGACCGGTGACGGACATTCGATCAGTATTACCACTGGCTCCCTGAATACCAAATGCCAGATTACCGCTCCATGGATCCAGTAGCGCTTCGCGTTCCGCTCGGAGCTGTTGCACTTCGGCTGTATACGTTTCTTCCAATGCGGCTTTTTCCTGTGCCTGAGCTGTTTTGATTTGCTCAATTTCCTGCTGATATTGCTGTTCCAGTTGAGCATTCTGGGGTTGCACAGCATCTTTTTCCCACAGCGTATTAATCCGTTTTGGATCGATATCCACTGTACCAAATGCTGTACCAGTTAACTGGTGTTGCCCCTTATCATTAACAGTCAGCTGGCCCAGAACCCGATCACTACTATCAAGTTCAATAAGATGCTTCTGATCTGTACTGATTTGTGTCACTCGATTGAAATCAACGGTAACTTCATCGGCAAAAGCAGTATCCATAACCACTTTGCCTTCAGAAATCTGTTTAATAGAACCTTTAAGAATACTGCCATCATCGAGCAATATCTGATCCGCTGCGAGGCTGGTGGAAGTGAAAAGAAGAACGGTGGATATAGCGGTGCTCAATCGACGTTGAAGCATGATTTCTCCGTGTTTGATTAAGGTCTTCCGTGAATCTACGACGATTATTTGATGGATTACCTTTGGTTCAAAAATGCTTTGCCAAGGATGCGAAACCGAAGCTTTATAAATTGACTGAAACGTTATTTTTAAAACAATTTATTCGCGGTCTGGAAAAACGACTCCCACAGACCCTAAAAAATAAAACGTGAAAATACTGTGAAAAAGAATATTCATTTTCTTCAAATGACGTTTGGCTATTGTCTCTTTTGATAATTTTCACTTGGGAAAATTTCCTAGGTTTGCTGAAGCTGTGCCGTTATAATCTTTTGTTATATGGCATAACGCTTTAAGCCATCACCGATCCCCTTATCAGGATAAACAATGAAGTTCATAAATAACCTGCCGATTGGCAAGAAAATTTTCACCGTGGTCATTGTTCTTGGGTTGACCCAACTATTGATAGCGGCTTTTGCAATTTTAAAAATGCAAGAAATCTCAGAAGAATTTTCGGTGATGAATGAGATGGTTATTCCACTTGAAAGACGCGTCGCCAAGACCAGCGAACTTCAGTACAAAAAAGCCGCTACCTTGCAGTCACTTTTGCTGGATGCCCGCTCTGGTGCGCCCAGAAGTATCATCAAGACCCATTTCGCAGAAATAGAAAATATAACCACAGAGAGTCAGCTTACCTTGGCTGAAACCGTCGGTATTCTTGAACAAGCCAAAAGCACAAACCTGCAAGCTGAAATGCTGGTGGATGTGACAAGCATGTCGGAAAATATTGAAACAATCGTTCAACAGCAACAGAATTATCAGGCTTATGTAGATGCAGCGATCAATGTCATCAAACGGGGGGGCAGCATGTCCGGCGGTGGTTATTTGTCTGAAGAGGAACAACGAGAACTAAAAACGATTGAAGCTGAATTATTCGTCACTCTGGCTGCGATGAAGGCGAGTATTGATAACATTTCACAACGTGCGGTCAGTAACGTTGAGCAGAAACAAAAAACCAGCATCCTTAGCCTGATAGCCATCGCTGCAGCATCATTATTACTTGGTGTCTTCATTTCAAAAATTATTATTAATAATATTGTCCGGCCCATCAAAGAGGTTATGAGTACCCTCAGCGCGATGGCACAGGATAACGATCTCACCAGAAGAATGACCTTCACCAGCAAAGATGAAGTCGGGGCGATGGGCAGTGTGTTTAATTCGTTCGTTGAAAAGCTTCAGGAGCTGGTGGTGGGGATTACATCTGCATCAGAGCAGTTATCGACCGCCGCGGAAGAAACCTCGGCAGTCAGCGAAACAACCAATACCAATATTGCCAAACAGAAAAATGAAACGGCGCAGGTTGCTACTGCTATCAATCAAATGACGGCAACGGTAGAAGAAGTGGCGGCCAATGCTGAGAAAGCATCAAATGCCGCCCGCAAAGGTGAAGCTGACTCTGAAGCAGGCAGAAATGTCGTTGAACAAATCATGACATCAATTAATGCATTAGCCTCTGAAATCAATGATTCCTCCGGCGTGATTACCAAAGTGAAGACGGATAGCGAAAACATCGGTCTTATTCTGGATGTCATCAAAAACATCGCCGAACAAACAAACCTGTTGGCACTGAATGCTGCTATTGAAGCCGCCAGGGCAGGGGATCAGGGACGAGGTTTTGCAGTCGTGGCAGATGAAGTTCGTACACTCGCTCAACGCACTCAACAATCTACACAGGAAATCGAATCGCTTATTTCAACATTACAGGCTGGTTCAGATAATGCGGTTCAGTCCATGGAACAAAACCAGTCGAGTATTACCCAACTAGTCGCCAAGGGCACTGAAGCCACAAGTTCGTTGCTGGCAATCACACAGTCAGTCCGTGCCATCACCGAAATGAATCTATCGATTACCACAGCAGCAGAAGAACAAAGCCATGTGGTAAACGATATCAACCGAAATATTCATACCATTCAACACGTGTCTGAAAGCACTGCAGAAGGCTCAGAACAAGTCTCCAAAGCCAGCCAGGAAATTGCCAAGTTAAGTGAAAAACTCACGGCGATGGTCAGGCAGTTTAACGTTTCATAAAACAATCGCGTAAACGTTTTCTTTAAATATAACCAGGGATTTGTTGATCTTCATAGTCACATTTGAATGATCAACAGACCCTTGAGGCACAAACTTTATTTATTTGTAGATAATAATGAATATTATTTAGATTATTATTGACAGTAATTTTTGACTAGCTGATAATTTATCAATTCATCGTTGCTATACATGCGGCGATTCCTCTCCTCGTTAGTAAGTTGAAGATAAATGTCTCGCATTGATAATAAAAAAATCCCGTTAAAAGCTTTAAACACTAGGTCCCAACGTCATACTGCTGCTCTTCTCCTATGTACTCCATTAGTTGCTGTGTCTCTTAACGTGAATGCACAGGAAGAAAGCGATAAAGAAGTCTATCGGTTTGCCCCAATCATCGTTAATACTCAAGCCATGGCTGACGATGATGCAAATTCAATCGTCGCTCAGGAAATTTCGGTGGGTGGAAAAGTAGCGACCAGTATTCTGGATACACCTGCTTCTGTCTCAGTGATTACCGAAAAAGAAATTGAGCAACGCCATGCGAGCACTACAGAAGAAGTGTTGCAATACACGCCTGGCATTATCACGGATTATTACGGTACGGATGATCGTAATGATTATTTCCAGATCCGCGGCTTTTCAGCGACAACATATCGCGATGGTCTGACCTTAGGATCAATGCGAGGTGTGCGTGAAGATGCCTATGCCTTTGAGCGTGTTGAAGTGTTGCGTGGTGCTAACTCAACTTTGTTTGGGGCTGCTGATCCGGGTGGATCGGTCAATTTTGTCAGCAAAACGCCAAAATTTGAGCAGTTTGGCAGCGGTTATGCCCGTTATGGTTCATTTGATCGTAAAGAAGTTGGTATCGATGTCGGCGACACATTAAATGAAGACCAAACGCTGGCCTACCGCTTTACCGGTAAATTTCAGGACAGTGAACGCGAATACGATTATTCCAAAGACGATAATGAGTTCTTTATGGGCGGCATTACCTGGGAGCCAACTGATTTCACCTCTGCGACATTATTATTGGATTACCTGAATCGCGATAGTACGCCTAACAGTGGTGGTTATCCTAAAGACAGGGAGTATGACCGCGATGAGTTTTATGGAGAACCCGATTTCAATTCTCAGGAAGTAGAACGCACCAGCATAACCGGCATGTTCAGCCATGACTTTGATAACGGTTTTATTGTTCGCGCTAATTTACGCTATAGCGATTTAACTGATGATTTTGGTTATGCTTATTTGACAGGCACTTCAAGCGCCGCAGGTGCAAACAGAGCTTATTTTGGGACAGACAGCCAAGCTCAGGAGCTAATAGGTAACGCAATTGTGCAATATGATGCTCGCTTTGAGCACTTTGATACAAGTACGCTTATTGGTGTTGAGTATCGTGATGCATCTACCGAAGATAGTAGTATTTATGACCCGAATGTAGTCGCACCTATTAATATTGCCAATCCAGTTTATAGCGGTATATCGAGTCTTCCAGCACCATATAGTGCAAATGATCAGGATTACACAACGGAGTCTATTTTCCTACAACAAAACCTGTCATTTGCTGAGCGTTTTATTGTTACGGCTGGAGTTCGTACTGATCACATGGATCTTTCAAGTACGGATATTACCGGATTCGAAAAGTCGGATAATTTAACTGAAACATCATTGCGTGGCGCGCTAACCTATAAAGTTACAGACGAGGTTTCCACTTATATCAGTATGGTTGAATCGGTTGCTCCTCCATCAATTGGTGTAAAACCAGAGCGTGGTAAGCAATATGAAGTGGGTCTGAAATTTGCTCCTGTTGGTTCTAACGCGCTTTACTCAATGGCTATCTATGATCTGACCAAAGACGATGTCACTATCGCTGTTGTTCAAGAAAATGGATCGATTGAACGGGAGACTATTGGTGAATCAAGAGTAAAAGGGCTGGATTTAGAGGCCAAAGTAGAATTAAGCGATAGTTTCAGCTTAACCGGTGCTTATTCTTACATGGAGACAGAAGTAGTAAGCGGCACCTTACGTGATGGCTCTTCTATTAAAGGCAATGAGTTTACATCTGCACCAAAACAAATGGCATCGGTTTGGGGGCATTACACATTTCCTGCTCGGGATATGAGTTTGGGCCTTGGCGTTCGTTATACTGGCTCGTACTACTTCGATGCAGTGAATTCAGCAAAGAGCGATTCAGCTACATTGGTTGATTCTTCATTCAGTTACGAGTTTTACCAAAATACCGATTTAACGGTTTATGTACGTAACTTGTTTGATGAGCAACACGTAGTGGGATCCGGTACGGCCAATTATTACAATCCGGGCCGCGAAGTCCTGGCTACAGTTAACTATAACTGGTAAATCCATTAGCTAATCAAGAGGTCAGACATTTAACAATGTCTGGCCTCTTTTTTATTGTTGATATAGGAAACTGATAACCAGGTTTGATTAAGCCGGGATTGGTCTTCATTACATAGCGCTAATCGTCTAGAATCGATTTACACTAACTTTCCAGGGAAGGAATATGAGTATTGCCACGGTTTACAGTCGTGCTTTGACCGGTATTTATGCTCAGGCAGTGACGGTTGAAGTACATCTTTCCAATGGTCTGCCCAGTTTGTCGATTGTGGGTATGGCGGAAACAGCGGTTAAGGAAAGCAAGGATCGCGTTCGATCGGCATTGATTAATTCTCAGTTCAATTTTCCTCAGCAACGTATCACTATTAATCTGGCTCCTGCAGATTTGCCCAAAGAGGGTGGACGGTTTGATTTACCGATTGCGTTGGGCATTCTGGCGGCTTCAAATCAAATTCCGGTGCAATCATTAAGTAATATGGAGTTTATCGGTGAACTCGGTCTTACCGGTGAACTGCGTGGTGTTCGCGGCGTGTTACCAACTGCATTAGCCACATCTGAGGCCAATCGACAATTAATGGTGCCGTTTGAGAATGCTGAAGAGGCAGCGCTTACCGAACAAGGTGAGAGTTTTGCTGCTAAGAGCTTGTTGGAAGTCTGTGCACATTTGCATGATCAACTGCGGTTACCAGCCAATCTGAATCAACAGAAACATATTCAAAATAATTATGCAGACTTAGCAGATGTGCGTGGTCAGGCGTCAGCACGACGGGCATTGGAAATCGCAGCTGCTGGCTCACATAGTCTACTTTTTGCTGGTCCGCCCGGAACCGGAAAAACTATGCTGGCTAGTCGGCTTCCAGGAATTCTGCCGCCGATGACTGAGCAGGAAGCGATTGAAACGGCGACTATTCATTCCATATCGTCTGCCGGATTTGAGGTAGAAAACTGGATGCAGCGTCCTTTTCGGGCGCCACATCACACCGCTTCTGCTGTGGCCTTAGTCGGTGGAGGCAGCCAGCCTAAACCGGGAGAGATTTCGCTGGCGCATCAAGGTGTGCTGTTCCTTGACGAGTTACCGGAGTTTGATCGTAAAGTATTAGAAGTTTTACGTGAGCCAATTGAATCTGGAAAAATAACTATTTCCCGTGCAGCCAATCAAGCAGAATTTCCTTCACAATTTCAATTGGTTGCTGCAATGAATCCCTGTCCGTGCGGTTATCTGGGACAGGCAAGATGTCATTGCACAGAAGAGCAAGTCAGGCGCTACCGTGGTAAGATCTCCGGCCCGTTATTGGATCGCATTGATATGTTGATGGAGGTGCCGGCAGTGGATAAAAAACTGTTGCGACCTCAGCCTGATGATGTCCCGCCGGAATCCAGTGAAGAGGTTCGCCAGCGAGTGATTCAGGCACGACAGATTCAACTGGAGCGTGCCAATAAAGCCAATGCGTCCCTGCAACATAAAGAACTAGAGGTTTTTTGCACCTTGTCAGATCAGGATTTTCAATTAGTAGAAAAAGCCATCAGCCGTTTTGGTCTGTCGGCCCGTGCCTATCATCGTATTTTAAAAGTGGCCCGCACCATTGCTGATTTGGCCGGTTCACCCGACATTCAAACAGTCCATTTAACAGAAGCCATCGGCTATCGACGCCTCGACACAGCGAATTAATATTTAGTGAAAGATCTCAATCCGGAACAGCGGGAAGCTGTGCGTTACATCGATGGACCGTTGTTAGTGTTAGCTGGTGCCGGCAGTGGCAAGACGCGGGTTATTACCCGCAAGATTGCCTATCTGATCGAGCAGTGCGGCATCAAAGCCAGCAATATCGCCGCCGTTACCTTTACCAACAAAGCCGCTCGTGAGATGAAGGAGCGGGTTGCGGAGCTGATGTCTACCCGACAAGCTTCAGCGCGTGGTTTGATGGTCTCCACATTCCATACGCTGGGATTGAATATCCTGCGTCGTGATGGCAAATCCTTAGGCTATCGACCCGGTTTTTCCATTTTTGATGCGCAGGATTCACTGGCAGTTTTCCGCGATCTGATGGGACGCGATTTTGCGGCTGACAGCGATCATGCCCAGGAAGTACAAAACCTGATTTCAAACTGGAAAAACCAGCTGATTCTGCCCGAACAAGCCGCCCAGATTGCTGATGGGGCTCAAGAGGAATTTGCTGCCAGGGTTTACCCACGTTACGTGCAGGCTTTGCAGGCCTATAACGCCGTGGATTTTGATGATCTGATTTTAAAGCCAGTGATTCTGTTTCGTGAACATCGAGATGTTTTGCAGAAATGGCAGGCGAAAATTCATTATCTGCTGGTGGATGAATATCAGGATACCAACGGCTGCCAGTACGAGCTGGTTAAACAATTGGTGGGTATTCGTGAAAAGCTCACCGTGGTAGGGGACGATGATCAATCAGTTTATTCCTGGCGTGGCGCACGCCCTGAAAATCTGGTGCAACTGCAAACCGACTTTCCCAGATTAAATCTAATTAAACTGGAACAGAATTATCGTTCCATGGGCCGTATCCTGCGAGTTGCCAATAAACTTATCAGTCATAACCCGCACGTGTTTGAAAAGCGATTATGGAGCGCGATGGGTGAGGGCGATGCCATTCGGATCATTGGTTGTCGTGATGACGAGCATGAATCGGAAAAAGTCATTTCCGAGCTGCTATATCACAAGCTCAAACACCAGGCGAGTTTCAAGGATTATGCGATTTTGTACCGCAGTAATCATCAGTCCCGTTCGCTGGAAAAAGTGTTACGCGAACATAATGTGCCGTATTTTTTGACTGGTGGCACCTCGTTTTTCTCGCGGGTCGAAGTCAAAGACATCATGGCCTATCTGCGTCTGCTGGCCAATCAGGATGACGATAATGCATTTTTACGGGTCATTAATACCCCACGTCGCGGTATCGGTTCATCCACCCTACAGGCGCTTGGTGAATACGCCGCCAAACGTAACACCAGTATGTTCGGAGCCTGTTTTGAAATGGGATTGGCGGAAAGCCTGCCAGCTAAATCTGTGCAGAATCTGGAAGTCTTTACCCGCTGGTTGATTGATATTGCTGATCGCGCTGCCCGTGGCAATCTGCTGGACGCGATCAAAGATATGATCGAGGAAATCAATTACCGCGGCTGGCTGGAAGAAGTCAGTGGCGATCCAAATAAAGCCAATCGTCGTATGGAAAATGTCGATGAACTGGTTAGTTGGATCGAACGAATGATTGATCAGGACACCGAAGAAAAATCGATAGGTGATATTGCTGCACGTTTAACGTTGATGGATATCATGGACCGTCAGGCGGATGAAAATCAGTCCGATGCAGTGCATCTGATGACGTTACATGCTGCTAAAGGGCTGGAATTTCCTCATGTCTTCATTGTCGGTATGGAAGAAGAAATCCTGCCACATCGAACCAGTATTGAAGAGGATTCCATCGAAGAAGAACGGCGTCTGGCGTATGTTGGTATCACCCGGGCACAACGCAGCCTGGTAATGACGCTGGCAAACACCCGCAAACGTTATGGCGAAAAGGTGGATTGTGAAGAGAGTCGTTTTCTTCGCGAATTACCACCAGAAGACTTGATTTGGATGACCGAAAAAACACAGGTCGATCCAGAAGAGCGAAAAGAGCGTGGCAAAGCCCATTTATCCAATATTCGCGATATGCTTAAGTAACACATAGGTTGTATAACCTATTAGCGGATACGACTAAGGCGGTAATTATGAAAACAAAACTTCTGTACCTGGCGATGATGATTCCTGGCCTGGCAAATGCTCAAGTGTTTCTGGAACAGACTCAGGCCGAAAGTGGCAGCTATTACAAAGGTATACTCACCGTAACAGCAGGCTGTGATGGTTCGTCCACTACCTCCATTACCGTCGATATTCCCGAAGGTCTGCAATTTGTACAACCCATGCCCAAAGCAGGGTGGCAGCTTGAAATTGTTAAAAAACCTGTTGAACGACCCTTCTTTAAGGATGGGATTGAGATAATCGAAGCAGTAAGACAGATCACCTGGTCGGGTAATTCATTACACGATATTCATTTTGATGAGTTTATTTTCCGGGGCCGTGTCGGCGTTGGAGCTACCAGCGTGTTGTACTTCCCAGTTATTCAGAAATGTGAAGCAGGTGAACTGTATTGGGATCAAATTGCTGAGGTGGAACCGGTCAAAAAAACCATGCCCGAAACTGGTCCCCAATCCGTGATTGATCTGATGGAAGAAATGGAAGGGCTGGATAAAGAGCATCAAAATGATCAAGCGAAAAAATCAGAAATTTCAAGCGACAATGAGCAGGTAAAAGCCGATCAACATCACCATGGTCATCAGATGGATATGACGGATACAACCGATAAAATGGATCATTCAGCCCATTCTGGACATGGACAAACCACGCTGCAACACCCCGCCCCGTTTGTAAAAGTGGTGGATGGCACCGGTCACCATCATCACCATTAATTCTCTCTGACTGAATAAAAAGGGCCCAGTTTTTAATTTAAATTGGGCCCTTTTTTATGCATTATGGAGGAGTAGGCGGCTGCGGCATAGGCGGCGCGTCTTCAGCCTCTTTTTGTTTATCCTCATCCGGATCATCAGCCGGCTGATAGGTTCCTTTCGAAGGGTTTGGAACCTGAGGTGATTTTTCATCTTCTTTGTCCTCATATTCAGACTTTTTAGAAGCGGCGATAATAGTGGAGATACTCACTGAGCTTTCTCCATGGTTTTGTTGTAGTGTCATTATGTTATTTCCTTAAGGTAGTTAAAGAAGATATCTTGCAGCAATTGCAAGACTGGAATGACTAACGCGATAATTTGCAGGGGGTAACCATTCAATGTGGCTAACAGTATCTCAAGGTGAAAAATGAATTCGCCTTACGCATAACCTGCTTAGAGATTTACAGAATTGAAATGCTTTAATGTTTTCTACAGTAACGTATATAAACAAAAATACAAGAACATGAGTTAAGACGATCCTGAATTATGTTCATTCAAATCTGCCCATGACTATTGCCAACCTTACTTTCAATTAATTCTGACTTTTTGATTTTAAATAAACAGGGCATTTGTGTTCGGTATTTAATAACGCATTAACTTTTAGAAATTAACCACAGAGACACAGAGGGCACAGAGAAAATAAGCTTCACTATCGATACATCCCAACTACATTAAAGAGATCTCAATATTCCAGTCTTTACCGAACCTTTTAATTTAGATGGTCAATGTAGGGTGGTCTTCCAACTTAAAGGCAGTCCTCTGATAAGTTGCGTCTCTGGTAAGATTGGGAAAGCAGAAGTCACCAAAGATTTGACCCATATCAACTGTTTGAATGTCTAACCCCAGTAAACTTGTTCTCTAGCTAAAACAGCATTGGCCAGACAAGGAACACACGCACATGAAACTTCGCTTTCTCGGTGGTACCAGCACAGTAACCGGCTCCCGCAATCTACTTTCTGATGATAACCACCGGTTACTGGTGGATTGTGGTTTGTATCAAGGAGTGAAAACACTGCGACGACGTAACTGGGCACCGTTTCCTATAGATCCTTCAACTATCAATGCTGTGGTACTCACTCATGCTCATATCGATCATTCCGGCTATCTGCCGGCACTGGTGAAGAACGGCTTCAAAGGTAAAATCTACTGCACCAAGGCCACCCACGAACTGTGTAATGTGTTGTTACCAGATGCTGGTTATCTCCAAGAAGAAGATGCCAAATATGCGGCTCGCAAGAAGTTCTCAAAACACGAGAGCCCGGAACCGTTATTTACTGAAAAAGATGCCAGAGAAGCGTTAAAACATTTCGAATCCCTGCATTACCATGAGACATTTGAGCCGGTAAAAGGCTTTGAAGTCAGCTTTACACCAGCAGGACATATTCTGGGCTCATCCTGTGTGCATGTTCATCACAAAGCTTCAGATCGAACAGTGGTATTTTCGGGTGATGTAGGGCGACAAAACGACATTATCATGCGTCCACCGGAACCGCTGCAGCACGCAGATGTACTGGTATGCGAATCCACCTACGGTGATCGCCTCCATGGTGAGTCAGATCCCGAAGCGGTACTTGCAGAAATCATTACCAAAACCGCAGCCCGTGGTGGTATCACGCTGATGCCTGCTTTTGCTGTTGGCCGAGCACAAATGCTGCTGTATGTGGTGCATAAACTGATGGGAGAAGGCAAAATTCCCGAAATGCCGGTCTACCTGAACAGCCCGATGGCTATCAAAGCCACGGAGACTTTCATCAAACACCACAAAGAACATAAGCTGGACCAAAGCCAGTGTGCGCTGATTGATGCTCAAACTCAGTACATCCGCACGGTAGAGGAAGCCATTGAACTGGACACTATGCGCTACCCGTGTGTGATTGTATCGGCAAGCGGTATGGCTTCCGGCGGACGGGTATTACATCACCTTAAAACCTTATTACCCAATCCACGTAACAGTATTGTCTTCGCTGGCTTCCAGGCTCCAGGCACCCGTGGTGATGCGTTGGTGAATGGGGCTCAATCCGTCAAAATCCACGGAGCGTACTGGCCGGTAAAAGCTGAAATCCATAACCTGGATTCCATGTCTGCTCATGGTGATTACAAAGAAATCCTGACCTGGTTAGAGCAGGGCAACCTCAAACCCGATAAGGTTTACGTCACCCACGGTGAAGTCGTCGCCAGCGATACCATGCGTAAACACATCACTGAAAAATTCGGCTGGGATGCTGAAGTGCCAGAACTGTTTGAGGAAGTTGATATTTGATAACTCATCAGCTTTCAAAAATTAACCACAGAGACACAGAGGGCACGAAGAAAATTTTGAATTGCCGGTGCACTTTTATGGCAGCTACTGACTTCGACTAAACAAATTCAAATCTTCGATTCATCGTTATATCTCAAATAAATCAAAGGTTTGTTTTAATTTCAAAAAACGTATAAATTGTGACCTATCTCACATTTTGAGGCCGATATGGATATTCAGCTCACATCACTCCCCCAAGCCTGTTCAGGCAGAAAATTAAGCGTGAAACATTCACGATTAATAAATTCAGTAAAATCCTACCGGAAAAAAATTAAATATTTCAATGCGTTATTTGGCATAAATTTGATGCATCATATTTATGATCCATTCACGTTAATAATTATTATGAGGACGCAGACCTCACTAACAGACTGTTATATCTTATAGGGAGTCGACTAGTTGGATTGGGCAGATGTATTTAAACTTATCACAGCCTCGATCGCTTCGATTGGCGTCGCGGGCGGGCTGATCTTTGCACTATCAAGCTGGCTAGGAAAGGTTTGGGCGCGACGGATACTTGATCGTGAGAAGAACGAGCTCGACCGGGAGTTGGAAGCCAAGAAGCGCGAGCTCGATATTTTCAAAGATACCTATCTGCGAACCCATAACGACAAGTTGGTTATCTATCGGGCAGTTATAGATAGTGTGGCAAAATTGCTTGCCGCATTTGATGCTCATCAGTCCGGTAGGCTTCAGCCCCCACAGGCGGCTGAAGCATTCGACTTGTTTAATCAGCAACGCCTTCAGGTATATGGCTACCTGGGGATGCTCGCTCCTCAGCCCGTGATGGATGCACAGGATAAGCTCATAGATCAGCTTCTTAAAATTTCTGGGGGAAGTGCTTCTTACGAATGGGAAGAAATTCGACGGTTGGCCATCGCCTTTATCAACGAAGTCCGCATTGATGTTGGTATCGATAAGGCCCCGATCTCCTATAATGGCGATCTGTAAATATAATCAGCCGCTGTTGCCGGACAATTTTTCCACCACTTCACGGCTCCAAAATTGACGCAAAGCTCCGCGTTATTTGTCCGTTTTCGACCCAAATCGGTAATTTAAAAAAATTCGTAGAAGGCCACCAGCTTAAATGGAAAATATTTATAGAACGCTTTGCTTCTGTCAAAAAATTAATGGCAATTACAAGATCTTTTATGGGCATTCAATTTATTGGAAATTAACGGGCTTGGACTATGTGATTGATGGATGGAAGAGAAAAAATATTCAAGGCGACATATATGCATTCTTCGTCGACTTGCCAAGCCGTGATGCAGTTTATCAACTTATCAATAATAAGAATTTGGAGATTGATGCAAACTCGAAAAAACACAGCTTGATTTTCGACTGGGAACAAAGCGATACCGATTTTTTAATCAATGACGCCAGAGATCATGAATACAAGCCTTTTATTTCATTGTGTTCAAAAGCAATCTATTACTTCTCAATCATAGAGAGCGAGTTCATTGACGATTTTCTTCGAGAAAAGAAAGAGGCTATATCTAGGCTCGAAGATGAATATATTGTTCCTTTAGCCAAGAATCCACACTTGCTCAATACCTTCGCAATATACACACCAACAAGAATTGAAACATCTTTGCAGAATATTCGAGATGAGAGAAACCATATAACAGGAGTTGAAATTTATATAAATGACACATTCGGAGAGCATCAAGATTGTGAGGCAACTTTCCTTCTAAGCAGCGAGGGAGAAAAAGAACAAGGTAGTTTTAAGCTGTCCGATGCACCGAAAAGTATCAGCACCCGATTTGACCCAGATTATATGGAGCTGAGCATTAAAGATGGCGAAGAAGTTATATTTGAGGAGAAGTGTCATTTTATTAAGTCGATTAACATCAATATGAACGTCATATCAGGAAATATAAATACAAATAGTGGGACTGTTCCGAGGCATAGTTCATCATCATTTACAATAGGTGACGATGGTGAATAGCTGGAAAGAGCGGAAGAAACAGTTAAGCACATCCTTAGACTATGACCCGTTAACCACGATTCCTATGATTGAGGGTGTCTCCGGCACATTAACAGTAATGCAAGGGAGAATTAGAAATGAATTTGACCGACAGGGTTGCAAAAGAATAACTATCATTGACCAGTATTTTCTTCCCTCTGATATAGATTTCATAATTCATACATTCGCATCATTGCAGGGAAGAAAAATCAGGGTAGTAACCAAGCTTGCCGATCCCAATAGCGGCGAGCAAAAACAAACACACGAGTCGAATTTCAAGGAAGCTATTAATCAGATTGAGAAAAAGGGAATATTTTCTGAATTCAAAGTTTATAAAGCCAATATCCCTATACATGATAGATATTTTATATCTGAAGACCTGAGCACGAATTCACCGTGCCTGTCTCTTGGAACATCTATTAATATGCTGTTTCAGAGCTATAGCTGCATTATTAAGATAGAAAACAATTCATTTAAAAGACAAATTATGAAACTAGCTGACCTCTGTGTTCAGGGCGGCAATGAAATTAGAGAGCAGGAAGATGGGCGATAGATCAGTAAGCAATCAGAACGATGAGTCTATCCTTTCTGAAATTGAAAATGGAAAAGTATATAGAGAAGGCGCGGACTATACCTATAACTTTCCCGGTGATGTAACGGATGCCTGCATTGACGCTTCAAGGTATGCAGACCCCTATGGGATCAGACTATCATTAAGCGAAGAAATAATTAAACTGGTAGATGGCAAAGGTAATATCCAAGACAAATTAAAGATAGCAAAGCTCGATAAGGAGAATGTAATAGCTGCTTATTTGGCGACCTATGAGCATCATTCTATTGATGATATTTCTAATTTGCTTGCCTCGGAAGATGGATATATGGCGTCTATCGGGGTTGGGCTTGCCGTCATAAATGATAAACCTCTGATAATACCGCGGTCTAATATTGAAGGCCTTTATAAATACTTCCGCTCTCGCGAGATAAACTCGGATGAGTTGAAGCATTTTACCTCCGACGAGTTCATAGACCATTCTTTTCGAAGAATGCTGAAAGAAGAAAGAGTGATTTTTACATGGATGATTAACAATCTAATTTCTTTGGTAGAAATGGATGCCATAAGCATCAATAACAATTCTGAATTCTTTGTCAGCCTCCTAAGGGATAATGATTATCCAAATGAAACACACATGGCCCTGTTTCATTTAGTTCTTAAAAAAAAGGCGAATTTCATCGAAGACATTCTCAGATTAAAGTTATGTATTGATCCGTTCACCAAGCAATACAATTATTCAAAATGGTTAAAGGAAGTTAGAAAATTTAGCTTTATTTCTAATCTCAGGGATTCTCTGCCGGAGGAATACAGTAGTGGAGAGACTTTATTGTTTGATAGAAGAAAATCTGATCTATACAGAATTAATAAGAATGATCGGTACTTGGTAATCTAAGTCATTGATGTCCGATTCTGTCCACATTGAATCATTAGGGTCAGAGTCAATTGAAACTTAACAAGTGGCTCAAAAAGGTTTGAATCAAATGACTCTGATTCTTTTGATTCATTCCCTCGTTACTTAATATCCATCGTTATTTACCTGAAGACAAACTAAGGAAAAAAAAATGAATAAAATAGTATTTGCCATAACATCAACTACTCTCGGTTTCATTGTCCTGGCACTTGTCATTTCATGGCTAAGTGATAACAAACAAGTTGGCAAATTGTCACCATCTGTCATTGATTGTCAGACTTACGGGGCTGGCGAGGCTTGTAATGACCTTTTAGTTCTTGGAGTATCACCAGAGCAATCTAAGAGTAATAAGTCTTACCAATTGGAGAGTTCTGAAATAGCTGAAAGCCATGATCCAGAAGAAATGGAGAACCTGATTGATTTAACCTATCAGCACTTAGCTGAGAACAGCCACACTCTGCCAGAAACATTTACTCAAAGATGGTCCTACACAAAGGTATCCCAAAAACAAATAAACACCAAACAACTGCAATTGATAGCAGCTAAATGTATCATAACAAGGAACCAGAATGGCCGCGAATGTCTTGAGTTATTCGAATTAGGCATTGCTCCTGGACTGTATTTGAATAATCAAACGTATCTTGAAAAGACATTCAAAAGAATCGCTAGTGCAGCAGAAAAATCAGACCCTAGTTTATTAAAAGATCTGGATGTGTATACGCATGAATTTGCTTCAGAGAATGGCATATCATTGCCCGAAAGTTATACTTCTCGCTGGCCTAAACCATAATTAAGTCAAAACCATTTTTGGATGTGAAATGACAGGAATATCAAGGGGTCAGCAAACTTGAAATATCAAGGGGTCAGCAAACTTGATATGAGACCAACGCTATTTGGGGATAAAAATGGCTAAACATCCTATCTTCACCATGCCATTTTCCAAGGTTTATCCGCTTTATATTCAAAAGGCTGAACGCAAAAATCGAACGAAAGCGGAAGTGGATCAAGTCATCTGTTGGCTGACCGGTTATGACCAAGCTGACTTAAAACTACAAATCGAACTGGAAAATGATTTTGAAACTTTTTTTGCTCAAGCTCCAGCCATTCATCCAAATAGCTCACTAATCAAAGGCTTGGTGTGCGGTGTTCGTGTTGAAGAAGTCGACGACCCATTAATGCAGAAAATTCGTTATCTGGACAAGCTTGTTGATGAGCTGGCTAAAGGCAAGTCGATGGAGAAGATTCTCCGGCAATAAAACCAGCTATCAACAGACTAGATACTTGATTAATTATGCGCGTGCTCCGGATGAGGCCGATGATCTTCTACCCATTGATCGTCCATGCGTGGATCCATTTCAGCAAGAACGCTGCCGGATGCTGCCGGAACGGCAACATAGACATTCATATGGTCTTCTGAGACTCGCTCGCTTTGTAATGAGTAATAGCCTAATACCAAGGCAAACAACGCCAGCACGATAAAAAAGGCGATTGCTGAAAATCCCAGTACAAAACCTAAAACTAACGGTGCAATAAATGACCCGAAGCCATACGAAAATAATAAGGTTCGGCTAATCTCAACCAGGTCGGTGTTTTCATCAAATACATCATTGGCCCGGGCAACACTCAAGGGATAAATGCTGAACAAACTGACACCCAATAAAAATCCTACTGTATAAAGCAACGCCACACTATCACGCCAAATCAAAGGCAAAATCAGCATCAGCAGCAAAACACCAACACTGAAAAATCCAGACCAGGCCAGCATTTTCCGGCGTCCTAATCGATCAGATAACATGCCCACAGGCAATTGCGCCATCAGCCCACCCAGAATGGTGATCGTCATAAACAATGAGACCACCTTAGGCTGATCAAACAGGTTTAAAACGTACAGCGGTAGCATGGTGTAAAACGCGCCAACAAACACTCCACCAATAAAGCTCCCCACCAATGCCAAAGGGGCTATCGATAATAATTTTGGCATGCTGTAACGTTCAAAGGGCTTTAATACAGGTTGCGTGACACGTGTCACCGCGACCAATACCAGCGACCAGAGCACCAGAATGGAACCCAGAATGAAAATCGTATTGGATGACATCTCCAGTATTAATAGCAATTGACCTAATGCCAATGCCAGGAAGAATACGATGGTGTATATCGCAAGGATTTTACCGCGGTCTTCAGAGGAGCTTTTTTCATTGAGCCAGCTTTCTAATACGATCAGCATGGCGTAAAAGGCAAAACCGGATACCAAACGTAATGTGGCCCAAAACCAGGGATCAAACCATAAGGCGTGCCCTAAAAATGCCATGACCATAATCGCAGAAAAAGCCGAAAAACTGCGTGCATGACCTACGGTGACGATGAGTTTTTGACTGAAAATTGCGGCTAACATCGCGCCCAGGAAAAAAGCGGAATTGATTAAGCCGATGGCGCCCTCATTGAGGCCTTCCTGTTTCAGGAATATGCCGATAAAGGTCATCAATAAACCGTAACCCGTTGCTAACAGTGCAATAGAGAAGAACAACGATGAAATCGGTAATAAGGCTCTTTGAAAAAACATGCGGATTCCTGAAACAAAAATAGCTTGCTGCGTGTAAACACAGCAAGCCACTATTTTGATTATTTTCTACACAAATTCAAGGCAGGATACAGCAAACTTGATTTGGATGAATGATGTTCAGCCGGGAACCGTGAGAAAACTCAAGCTTTTGCTAAAACCATTTACCAGTTAAATACAAAGCGCTTGTCGGTCATGTTTAAAAAAAGCAAAGTAGGATTGATTTATGCTTTTTTCATTTTTTGCAGAAAGTCCCGGCAGTGGATGACTGCCGGGATGTTTTCAACTATTAAAAGTCCAGTTGGGCTCCCAGTTTGATGGTACGTGGTGCGCCCTGGGCAATGCTAGAGCTGCCTGCAGAGGTTAGCCAATAGGCTTTATCTGTCAGGTTTTCAACGTTCAGACGCAGTGTCAGTAGCTGTTTGTTGAAGTCAATTTCATAACGAGCCCCTAAATCAAATAACGTGACTGATCCGACATGCCATTGGTTTGCCGTATCCAGCGGTCGTTGGCTGGTATATTGCGCGCCGCCGGTGAAGGTCAGCTGGGTATTCGGCACCTTATATTCGCTGTATAAACGGAACTGTTTGTCGGCGACACCTTGTATTGGTTCTCCTTCGAGGCTTTCATCAGTGGTTTTTCGGTTGGTGGCATCCAGCCACATTGCACTGGCTCCCACTAACCATTGCTCATTGATTTTGGCCCGGGTGGAGAGCTCAAGACCTTCATAACGGGCTTCACCGTCCTGGCTGAAGACATCATTCTCATCCTCGTAGGTGAGGCCTTTTTGCAACTGGAAAACTGCCATATTGGCCGACCAGTTATCATGCTCAACCTTGATGCCGGTCTCGTACTGTTTGCTGATTAACGGTTCAAAAACCTCGCCAGCATTGGCAGCGGTGTTCGGTGCTGTGGCACCTTGTTCAAAGGCCTCTACATAACTGGCATAAATGGACATCCATTCGAGTGGACGATAAATGGCTGCAAAGGAAGGGGTGATTTCACTCTCTTTATAATCGCCATAGTCATCCTCAAGACTACCGTAGCGTGCTCCAATAATGAAATCCCAGCTGTCACCGACATTCAGCGTATCGGAAAGAAATACTTCTTTACGGGTGACTCTGGAATACTCATTAAAGCTGGCATCACTTTTATCAAGATGGCCAACTGGACGCTCGAACTCAACAGGGGAAGCTACATTACCCGACCCGAGTGGAATAGCCAGTGTACCAATACCGCTACTATTTGATGAAATAGTGCGGGTATGTGATAAACCAGCCACCACATTATGCGTAACAGGGCCGGTTTCAATGATGCCACTGAGCACATTCTGTGTCTGATAGCTTTTGAATAGATTGTTGTAATTGTAAAGTGTAGCCGAATAGTTACCATCGCCATCCACGTACAAAATGGGCATCAACGGGTTGCGGTAGCTGGTGGAATAACGATAGGAAAGTTTATTGTTCCAGTTATTATTAATCTGCCAAATTAAATCACTGCCCGTGGTAATGTGCTCCGATTCGTAGCGGGTCCACTCTGGAGCCAGGCGTTTATCACCGTCAATTGGACTGACAATATTGCTGACTGTGCGATCAGTGAAAGAACCGTCGGAGTTGGGGGAAATCGAAAAATAACCACCATAGCTTTTACGCTCAGATATCAGTGCATCTGCCTGCCAGGTCAGATCCGGCGTAATACGTAAATCGACGGCAACAGAAGCTGATTTACGGTAGGCCTCACTGTCATCGACATAAGTGTCACCAGCCTCACTTACCACATTAACGCGGTAACCAAACATGTCATCTGGACCGACACGCCCGCCGACATCTCCATGAGCCATTAACAGTCCGCTGTCCATTAATTGGGTGGAGACACTTGCCTTGAATTCGTCAGTTGGCCGTTTAAGCACATAATTGATGATTCCGCCGGGAGCAGCAAAACCATAAAGGAAACCGCCCGCACCTTTCAGAATCTGAACTTGTTCCAGGTGTTCCAGAGGAAGATCTTTGGCACGGCTGCGGAAATTCATTCCATCGAGTTTCTGTCCGGTATCGAAATCCGGGTTGATGCCGCGAATCGAAAATGCGTTATTTTCCGTGATCAAATTATTCGATGAGAGGCTGATAGCCGCATCAAATTTGGTTAACTCACCCAGCGAACGTGCCTGCAGATTAGCAATGTAATCTTCAGAGTAAGTTTCAATGGTAAACGGCGTATTTTGCTTTGACAGGTTTCCCAGTGCACCAGCGAAAACATCACCCACCCGATAGGCATTGGCGGCCGAGCCATTCATACCCAGACCCTGAACCTTCATCGTCGATAAAGTGACGCTTTGATCATCCTGATTGGCTTGATGCAAAGCGTAACTTTTGTCACCTTGAGCCACTGCGACCAGACCACTGCCGTTGAGAATATGGCTTAATGCATTTTCAACGGTATAGTTGCCTTGCAATCCATCACTGCTCTTGCCGCTGGCTAATTCCGAAGCACCCACAAGATAGATTCCTGCCTGAGCAGATAAGCGGGCCAGTACCTGGCTTAGTGATCCGGCGGGGATATTAAATTGTTGCGTGGCTTGAGCCACTGACTGAGTTGTTTCTGCCTGTGCAGCAGGTAGTGTCAGCAACGTCCCCATGCTGGCAGCAGCAATAAGATGGATCGAAAGTGCCAGTGGCTTAAATCGGTTTTTACCCGGTTGTGTGTGGCGTTGTGGTTTCACCATTGTTTTACCTCATCGAGTTTAGTGTTGATACAGATATAAACGGATGAGGCGTGTAGACCCGGAACCATAATTTGAAATAAAACGAAAACAATCTGTAGGTATTTGATTAAATTGAAATTTAACTCTGGATTGGTTCCAGAATGATCCACCCTGGAAACACCTGACGTGCCTGTATGGGCAAAACGCTGGTGAGCATTGCCAAAACACGTTCAGTATCCGCTAGCGGGAAACTGCCATACACTTTCAGCTGAGCAACCTCATCAGAGATATTGATATAGCCATATTGATAACGGTTAAGCTCGGCAATCAGCTCCTGCAGTGTCATATCTTCTGCCACTAAAAATCCCTGCCTCCAGGCCTGTCGGGCAGTTACAGCATTTTGTTTTGGCATTATCTGGCTTTCATTAAAACGGCTTGTTTCACCTGCTTGAAGTTCAACATAGTGGTCGTTATTGGTATGAACAGACACTGAACCGTCATAGACGGTAAGCTCGATATCCTGTTGCTGATTCATCACGTTAAACTGTGTTCCGAGCGCCGTTAATCTTCCATGCACCGTATCTACAACGAATGACCTTCTGACATCTTTTGCTGTCTCGATAAAGATCTCACCATGGAGTAACTCAATGCGTCTTTGTTGGGTCGTGTAATCTACATTGATGGCACTCGCTGTGTTTAACCATACCTGCGTGCCATCTGGCAGCGTGATATCAGTTTGTTGTCCGACACCGGTGTGGTAGTCAGCAGCCAATGCCATCACACTGTCAGGCAGCCATTTTCTATTCCAGCTGAAATGACCTGCTAAACCAATCACAGCAATACTGGCCATGCCACTGAGAAGTCGGCGGCGTTGACGTAATCGTTGATTGGCATTGTATAGATTGTCAGCTGTGTTATGCGGGTCGGGTGTTTGCTGTAAGGGCTGGAAACCCTGGCTGATTTTTTCCACGTAAAGCCAGGCGGTTTTATTCTCAGGTTTGGCATCAAGCCATTTACGCCAGCCTGATTTGTGGTCATTGCTGGCTTGACCATCACGAAGAATGGCAAACCATTCGGCGGCTTCTTCCAACGTCTTATGAGAAGGCTCAGTCATTTTATGATTGTGGTTCAGAAATGAGTTCGCGAGTTGTTTGAGATGCTTGCAATTTCAAGCAGGCCAACATGGCCTGAGCCACATATTTACGCACCATGCGATCCGATACACCCAATTGAACGGCTGTTTCGGCATCGGTCATCTGGCAGACCACAGCTAAGAGAAATGCTTTAGCTGCTTTGGCCGGAAGCTCACTCAACATCAGATTAATTTCTTCCAGGGCTTCCAATACTGCCACCTGTCGCTCTGCTGAGGGCGCGGTTTCTTCCGGGTAGCTGGAAAGTGTATCGTGCCAGGCTTTTTCAATTTCCTTTCGACGCCAGAGGTCGATACAGAGGTTTTTGGCGGTAGCTCGTAAATAACTGCGCGCCTGATCGCTGCTGGAAAAGTGGCGCGATGAGGGCAAACCAAGGAGACGGAGAAACGTATCCTGAGTCAGATCAGCGGCTTCAGTGCTATTGCCCAATCGCTGGGATAACCAGCCTTTCAGCCAGTTATGATGTTCGCTATACAGCACCTGTACATGATGGTGGATGACAGATTGGGCACTGCTCACGAAAAGCTCCTGAATGCTATTTGGTAATGAGAATCAATATCATTCTATTGATTAAGATAAAACATCGCAAGTGAGCTGTAAGTCAGGAAGCACAATGAATGGTATTGCTACTCAGGATGCTGAGTAAATGATTGATGTAAGGCCAGTGAAAAAGTGTGGAGTGGAGAAAAATGTTCGATCAGCGCTTACTTCTCATGATGGTTGCGTGTCACTAAAAATTCCAGACCGGCACCTACATCTTCTTCGCCACAGGCAGCCATATCATCAGGGCTGGCGGCCTGCGCATCTTCATGATTCAGTATCAAATCACGTTCGTTTCTCGGTTTGTCTTTTTTAGTTTTTGCTTTGTCACTGACTTCAACTGAGCTTTTTGGCGAAATGGTGCTGTCGTCCACAGCATTTTCCGGGCCGTTAAGACTTTTCGCCTGAGTAGATTTAGATTTATTGCTCATGGTGTTTACCTCTAGTGACATCAAAAGTAAGACTATTTGATAGCAGGGAGAATTCCGACTTAACGCTTTGCCTTTTGTAACCACTTATCCAGTTGATTACCAAACGCTTGTCGATCACGTTGATTAAAAGCCGACGGGCCGCCCATCTGTTCGCCGCTGCTACGCATGGTTTCCATAAAATTACGCATGGTCAGTCGGGCGCTGATAGTGTCTGTAGTATACAGTTCGCCTCTTGGGTTTAAAGCCAATGCGCCTTTTTCAATCGCTTCGGCGGCAAGCGGGATATCGGCGGTGATGACTAAATCACCTTTCATCAGACGTTCGACAATTTCATTGTCCGCGACATCAAAACCGGATTGCACTTGCTGGAACTTGAGAAAAGGTGAGGGCGGTAATCTTAAGCTATGATTGGCAATAAAAGTGGTTTGGGTTTCTGTTCGGGTAGCAGCACGATAGAGGATTTCTTTTATTACCACCGGGCAGGCATCGGCATCAACCCAGATTTGGGGCTTACGTGGTTCAACTTCGGTCAATTTATTTTTCCAACTGGCGGGTACGTTCCACCTGTTTAACTTTGATATGAATGGCGGCTTTTGCCATCAGATGTGCGCTTACCGGTGCAGTAATAAAGAGGAAAAGCGTCACCAGTATTTCATGCAAGCTGACACCATCTGTTTTAAAACTGAAATGAATTGCCGAGGCAATCAGAATAGCTCCCACGCCAAGTGTGCTGGCCTTGGTCGGGCCATGCAAGCGCATATAAAAATCTGATAGTTTGTACAGGCCGATTGAACCCACCAGCGTGAAAAACGCACCTATTAAAATCAAAATAGCTAAGACCCATTCAAGCATAATTGCCTCTATTCCATGATATCGCCGCGCAGCAGATATTTGCTTAGCGCGAGCGTACCCATAAAACCCATTACCGCGATTAATAAAGCCGCTTCAAAATAAAGAGCACTTTGCAGGTTTATACCCAGCAGAATCAGCAATGCAATGGAGTTGATGTATAAGGTATCCAAAGCCAGGATTCGGTCTGGTGTATTCGGACCAATAATCAGCCGGATAAAGCTTAGCAAAATCGCTAAACCGACCATGATGAATGCGAGTGATAAGGCCAGATTCAGCATGTGACAAATATCTCCAGCAATGGCTTCTCGAATTTTCGATGAATATCAGTTTTGATCGCTTCAACGTCATCAATATGTAGCGCATGAATCAGTAAATAGCGACGATCTTTTGAGAGATCACAACTGACAGTTCCTGGTGTTAAAGAAATGGTATTGGCTAACAGCCCGATGCCGACAGAACTGGTTAATTTCAGTTCATAATGCAGGAAGCCCGGTTTTAAATTCTTTTGAGGCCCCAGGATCAATTTGGCTACGACGGCGTTGGCTACCAGAATTTCATACAATACTCTAAGCACATAGAGCAATAACATCCATGGGTGCCGAATACTGATTTTTTCAGGCCAGTAACTGGAGGTCAGCCACGGAATTAAAATTGCCAACACTGCGCCCAGCACGATATGACCAGGGCTGATGGTGTTATTCAATAATAACCAGATACCCCACAAAATCAGCGTGAGGAATGGATGGGGAAATAGTCGCTGAAGAATCATTTGCTGTTATTTCCTCCATATGGAACTGTACTTAATACAGCATCAATATATGCCTGACCGTTGAATAACTGTCCAGCAATCTGAGTGGTCATATCGGTTAAAGGTTTAGCAAACATTACCATTAATGGACTGACCAGCATCAGCAGGAAAACAGCCACGAAAGCCGACTTATTTAAAGGACTGGTTTTTTGACCTTCTTCCTTTTGCACACTGTAAAACAATAATGAACCCGAACGGACTACCGCTATGATCATCACTAAACCGGCAGTTAATATCACGCTCAAAATGGCTGCAAACCAAGGATGGTTAAGAGCAGAATGTAAAATCATCACCTTACCGAAAAAACCGGATAACGGTGGCATACCGGTTAAGGCGATACCTAACAGCATAAACACTGAACCGACGATTATTGGCCGATCAATCGGAATGGCTTTGGTAAACGAATCGGAATAAATGCCACGGCCTTTCATAATCACATCGGCTATCAGGAACATTGCTGCACCAAGCATGGTGGAATGGATTAAGTAATACAAAGCGGCAGCAAGGGCGGCTTCATTATTGATACCGATGGCAACCATTAAGGTAGCGACTGACGCTAGTATCAAATAGGCGACCTGACGACGTAATGCACGGGCGGCCAGCACACCCAAAGCGGCCAGAGCCAATGTTATTAAACCGAGTAGCAATACCCATTCAATATGCACAAACGCCAAATCACCGGCTTCTTCGCCGAAGATCGTGCCATGGACCCGGATAATGGAGTAAAGACCAACCTTGGTCATAATGGCAAATAATGCTGCGACTGGAGCAGAGGTATAGGCATAAGCGCCGGGTAACCACAGATAAAGCGGGAACATGGCAGCCTTTATACCAAAGACCACCAGTAACAAGACGGCCGCGGTGGCAACGATGCCTTGATCCGCCTCTGATACGTTTCGCACGGCGATGGCCATATCAGCAATATTCAAAGTCCCCAGAATGCCGTAAAGCGTGCCGACAGCGAACAGGAATAAGGTTGAACCTACCAGATTGATCACCACGTAATGCAGACCTGCACGGGTTCTTAAACGCCCCCCGCCATGGAGTAATAAGCCATAAGAGGCGATCAGTAGCACTTCAAAAAATACAAACAGGTTAAATACGTCGCCCGTCATAAATGCACCGTTCAGGCCGAACAGTTGCAACTGGAATAACACATGAAAATGCTGACCCTGTTTATCGGTATCGGTACGAATCGCATACCATAACGCGCCCAACGCCAGAAGGGAGGTCAGCAACAACATCAGTGCCGATAGGCGATCCAGCACAATGACAATGCCAAAAGGCGCTTGCCAGTTGCCAAGCAGCACGACTTGATAAATCTCGCTGTTGGCCAGTTGGAAGCTGACAAGGCTCACACCCACCAACAGAGTAGTTAAAATCAGACTTAAAATACGTTGTGTATCAATGCCTATGGGACGAGCCATCAGCATCAGGATGCCGCCAATTAACGGCAATAAAACCGGCAAAATAGTAAACGGACTCATGATTGGCTCCGTTCAGTTTCTGTCTTTGTACTGTTATGTTTAGTGGCTTTCAGTTCATCATCTGAGCGATGCAAGCCATCAACATGATCATTACCCAGCTCGCTACGGGCTTTTAGGGCCAGTACGATGAGGAAAGCCGTCATCCCAAATGCAATTACGATAGCTGTTAATACCAAAGCTTGAGGCAGGGGATCGGTGTAAGCTGCAGCGGCAGGATCAATAACGGCCGGGATGCCGATTTGCAAACGCCCCATGCTAAATAGAAAGACGTTTACTGCATAGGCAAGCAGAGTCAATCCCAGTACTACCGGAAAGGTTCTTGCTCTAAGTGTGAGATACACTCCGCAACCTGTCATCACGGAAATGACACTGGCAATTAGCCACTCCATTACTTGATATCCTCAACATTGATGAAATGTGCAGCATGACTCAGTTTGCCAAGCTCAACCAGAATCATAACGGTGGCGCCAACCACCACCAGAAATACCCCTAAGTCAAAGGCTATGGCACTGGCCACTTCAAATTTACCCACTACGGGCCAGTTCAGATAGGTAAACGCAGATGTCAGGAATGGATAGCTCAGTAACATGGAAACGACACCTGTACCGGTAGCGATCAATAGACCCAGCCACATTACCCGATGCATATCGGTCCGCAACCGCTCATTGGTCCAGTCGATACCGTTAGCAAGATATTGTGAAATCAATGCAACCGAAGCAATCAGGCCGGCGATAAATCCTCCGCCAGGCAGGTTGTGACCACGAAGGAATATATACACTGCAACCATCAGCATTAATGGGAACAGCAGCCGGGTCAGAGTCTGCATAATCGGTGGGTGTGGGTCATGACTCCATTCCAGTCCTTCAACATCTTTTGCTGGTGCAGCAAGCTTGAGTCCTTCCAGCATGGCAAAGACCCCGAGACCGGCCAATGCCAGCACGACTATTTCACCTAAGGTATCAAAACCACGGAAATCAACCAGAATCACATTGACCACATTGGTACCACCACCACCCGGTTTGGCATTCTCTATAAAGAAATTGGCAATGGAGGTATATTCACGACTCAATACAGCCATGGTCAACAGGAATACCGCAACAGCGGCAGAAATGGAAATAATCCCATCACGGCTTAAACGGATATAGCTACGTTCCTGAGGGGTGTGCTGTGGCAAAAAGAATAACGCTAACAGCAGCAACACGATGGTCACCACCTCAACAGAAAGTTGGGTCAGAGCCAAATCCGGGGCTGAGAATTTCACAAATCCTAACGCTACCACCAGACCGACCACGCCGATACTAATCAGAGAAGTCAGGCGCTGATGATGCAAAACGACTGTTAACAGGCTGGCCACAATCAACGTCAATGCCATCAGAATGGTGATGACATCGGCTTCCATTAAAGCTCTGTCACCAAATAATGGTGAGTTAAACTGGAAGAACGTCAGGATGCTGAGCACCAATGCACCGCCAATCACCCAGCTCACGGAAGGTTGTAAGGTAGTTTGATCAAAATAATCGGTTACTTTTTTGGCGAACCGGATGGTTTTCCACTGCAGCCAGTCAAACACGGCTTTACCTTCAATCCCGTGTAAACATCTGTCATGCCAGGCAAACAGACGATGTCGTACGGTATAAACCGCCACCCCTAAAACCAGGGCAATAAAGCTCATCATCAATGGCAAGTTAAAGCCATGCCAGATGGCCAGACTGAATTCCGGAGCCGGGGCCTGCAGACTAGCGGCAACCGCTACAGACAGAATCGGCCCAATCAGTAACATTGGGGCTACCCCAACAATGAGACATAACACCACCAGAATATCGACGGGTATTTTCATAAAACGCGGTGGTTCATGAGGTGTTTTAGGCAAATCAATTGGTTCACCATTAAAGAACACATCGTGGATAAAGCGCAGTGAATAAGCGACCGAGAAGATAGCGGCCAGGGTGACTAATGCCGGGATGGTCCAGGCTGCCAGTGTGGTATCTGACGCGCTGATCGCCTGTTCAAAAAACATCTCTTTACTCAAAAAACCATTCAGTAATGGGACACCGGCCATTGCGGCGGCGGCGATCATGGCCAGCATTGCCGTATGCGGCATCATTTTGAATAAGCCGTTCAGTTTACGCATATCACGGCTACCGGATTCGTGGTCAATAATACCGGCGACCATAAACAGTGAACCTTTAAAGGTTGCATGATTAATGATATGAAAAATCGCTGCCACCAGTGCCATTTGGCTGCCAAAGCCGAATAACAGGGTAATAAGCCCCAGATGACTTAAGGTTGAATAGGCCAAAAGCCCTTTCAGGTCATGCTTGAATAAAGCGACATAGGCACCGATCAACAAGGTCAGCATACCGGCCGTACCGACCAGCCAGCTCCATTCCGGGGTACCCGATAAAGCCGGGAAAAAACGCGCCAGTAAAAAGATACCGGCTTTCACCATAGTGGCAGAATGCAGATAAGCTGAGACCGGGGTAGGGGCAGCCATCGCATGCGGCAGCCAGAAATGGAATGGAAACTGCGCTGATTTGGTGAATACCCCCAGCAAAATCAGTAGCAATGTCGGCAGATATAAATCATGACCTCTGATTAAATCGCCCGACGCCAGCACTTGAGTCAGTTCATAACTGCCAACAATATGGCCCAGTAATAACACGCCACCCAATAAGGCCAAACCACCTGCGCCGGTGATCGCTAAGGCCATTCTCGCACCTTGACGGGCATCCTGACGATGCTGCCAATAACTGATCAGCAGGAATGACGTTATTGAGGTGAGTTCCCAGAATACGACCAGTTGCAACAGGTTTTCAGATAATACGATGCCCAGCATAGAGCCCATAAACATCAGCATATAGGCGTAAAACCGTCCCATAGAATCTTTGGCTGAAAGATAGTAGCGAGCATAAAAAATAACAAGCAGACCGATCAGCAGAATCAGCAAGGCAAATAACAGCGCTAAGCCATCAAGCCTGAAGGCAATGTTAAAACCAATAGCTGGTAGCCATGACCATTGTTGAATGAGGGTTTCGCCAGCAAATACAGCTTGCATGGACGGGAATAGAATCGCCAACGTTAACAATGTTGTCAGTCCAGCTACCCAGGCAGAAGCCAATCGATTGTATCGGGTAGACCATGCAGCAAGTGGAGCGGCTGCAAATGGGAGGAGTGCGGCTAAGGGAAGATTAAAACTGAGTAAGCTCATGGCGGCTAATGTGATCCCTGTCGATGCTAGACGATAATCGTTTCAGCATGTGGCTTAGAATGATTAAATTTTACTCGCTGAGTTTTCAGTTATCCGTGAGAACCGAATATGTTCGGTGCTCACGGACTAATATTTTTATCGGTTATTCAGCCGAAGAGGTCATGTAGTCGACGGCAGCCTTAACTTCATCATCACTCAGTTTTGGATTGCCACCACGTGCCGGCATCATATTAAAACCGTTGATAGCATGAGTATAGAGAGTATCCATGCCTTTTTCGATACGGGGAGCCCAATCATTTGCATTACCAATTTTGGGCGAATTCATCATACCGGTTGAATGGCAGACCGCACAAACCTGAGTCACAACTTGTTTACCGACGCTAGCATCGGCAGCATCATCTGCAGCCTCAGTTTCCTCAGCTGTGGGAGCCTCTGCAACCTGTTCTTCACCAATGTTTACTTTGGCTACTGGTTTTAATCGCTCTGCAATTGCTTCAGCATCCATGGGCTCAGGTTCGACTACATTGTCGGCAATAGACAGCATATTCGACAAAATTAAATTAGCGATTAAAAACAATACCCCGACAACAATTAAACTGCCGATCAGGTACTTTGGTGTATTAGAAGATTGCATGGTTTACCTCTGACTCCATAATAGTGGCATTAATTATACGGGCATATGTTCAGCCGCGCTATGTATCAGATAGCGCTCCAAGCGTGATTTTTCCGATTGTTTGACCCAGGCTTAATAAATGATGAGCCTGATCAAGTGTTTGTGGCGTTAACTGATCAAAATGCTGCTGCGAAACAGGTTGTAACTGGTTTAAATCAGCCATCTCTGCAATACGTTGCAGAATATAGCCCTGTTGCTGAATATCAGCTGTTTTCATATTAGGACGGGTAAACATAAACTCCCATACCAGACCGGCGCTTTTGTTTTTTAACAGGTTCAAATCCACTGGTTGCTGGAAGCTGACCACGAGGGCGATTAACCCTTGAGGTGCAATCAGTTCAACCATTTGCGGGTAGTAATAATCACTGTCATTCAGACACAGAATATAATCTGCAGCTGGCAAATTTGCTGCCTGATAATTATCTTTCAACTCACCTTTGTGACTAATCACCACATCCGCACCTAATTTTTTACACCATTTTTGTGTTTCTGGCCGTGATGCCGTGGCAACCACCTTGAGGCTGGTGAGTTGTTTTGCCAGCTGAATCGCCATCGATCCGACACCACCGGCAGCGCCAATAATTAATAAGGTTTTATCGCTATCTTTTTCTGCATCAATTTTCAGTCGATCAAACAGCGACTCCCAAGCTGTCAAAGCTGTGAGTGGTAACGCAGCTGCCTGATGGGGCTGCAATGATTTTGGCGCTTTGGCAATAATCCGTGAATCCACCAGTTGATGAGTTGCGTAACAGCCATCACGGCCAATATCACCGGCATAGAAGACTTTATCCCCCACCTGAAAGTTCTGACATTGTTCGCCAACGTCAGTGATGATTCCAGCAGCATCCCAACCGATGGTTTTGCCATTGGAGGCATCCTGAATAGTTGATTTCACTTTCAGATCCACCGGATTAACCGCGACAGCTTCTACTGAGACCACAACATCGTAACCCGTGGCTTTGGGCATTTCTTTTTGAACACGTTGGGCGGGGCCGGTTGCATGGTGAAATTGTAATGCTTGCATAACTATTTCTCCGTTAAGCGTTGAAGTGCATTGAGATAAGCGGTTTCGGATGGCGGTTGTTGGTTTTGCTGGGCCAACCACAACTGTTCTGCCAGACAGTCAACCATCATATGCTGTGCTTTATGCTCATCAGCCGTTTGGGCGATTAGCCGCTGATAGGCCTGTACGATTCCGGCTGGACGATCAGTGGAAAGCTGTTCAAGCACCGCAATATGCAGGCCCATATGCAGATAGGGGTTGGTCTGCCCATTTTCCACAAAATACTCCTGACCGGGTTGAATCGGGGAGGAGAGCAGGTTGTGATATTCCGGATGTAACACAATCACATCGGCAATCATTTGTTCGAGCGCAGTAAGTATTTGTCCGGATTGCATTTTTTGCCATACATCATGGTATTGCTGGCGTAACGCATCACGATCCTGACTGAAAATGGCCATCAGGCTGTTTTCCGCTGGCGTTGAGTACGCCGGTATTCATCACATAAATCGGTAACGATGCATTGATCACAATGCGGTTTTCTGGCGGTACAAACATAGCGGCCATGCAGGATCAGCCAGTGATGGGCATCAAGTTTGAATTCGTCCGGGATCACCTTCATCAATCGATCTTCAACTTCACGGACATTTTTGCCTTTCGCCAGACCGGTTCGGTTCGACAGTCGAAAGATATGCGTATCCACGGCCATGACCGGATGTTTAAAAACGGTGTTGAGAATAACATTGGCGGTTTTACGGCCGACGCCGGGTAGTGCTTCCAGCGCTTCGCGATCATCTGGTACTTCACCACCATGTTTGTCGATTAACTGCTGGCAGGTTTTGATGACGTTTTCCGCTTTGCTGTTAAACAGTCCGATGGTTTTGATATAGCTTTTCAAACCATCCAGACCCAAGTCCAGAATGGCCTGGGGTGTGTTGGCCACCGGGTAGAGTTTATCGGTAGCTTTATTGACGCCGACATCGGTTGCCTGCGCGGACAGGATCACGGCGATCAATAATTCAAACGGCGTCTTGTAGTTCAGCTCGGTAGTGGGCGATGGGTTGTGATCGCGCAGTCTGCTGAAAAATTGTTGCCGCTGCGTTTGATTCATCGTTAGCCTGTGGTGGTTTGCGGAGTCAGTACTTCAGCTTTCACTTTCTCGGTCCGATTCGCCACACGGGCATCAATTGCATTTTTCAATGCCACGATAAGTCCCAGACCAATAAAGGCGCCAGGTGGCAAAATCGCAATAAGAAATCCACGATAATCATCGATGACGGTAATGGTTAAACCACGTGCAGCCTCACCAAACATTAAATGTGCCTGACTGAATAAGGTGCCCTGGCCAAGCAGTTCTCGCATACCACCCAGCAGTACCAGCACGGCGGTAAAACCGATACCCATCATCAAACCGTCAAGTAATGACGGGGTAACAGGATTACGTGCAGCAAAGGCTTCTGCCCGGGCAATAATCGAACAATTGGTGACAATTAACGGAATGAAAATACCCAGGATCAGGTAAAGCTCATGGAACCAGGCGTTCATTGATAATTCAATGGCCGTTACAATTGACGCAATGATTAAGACAAACACCGGTAATCGTGCTTCATCGGGAATCTGGTGGCGCAGCATGGAAATAATACCGTTAGAAGCCACTAATGTCAGGATGGTGGCAAGTCCCAGCCCCAGGCCATTGATGACGGTGTTGGTCACTGCAAGCAATGGACATAAACCCAATAATTGCACTAAAGCCGGATTATTTTTCCACAGACCTTCTTTAATAATCTGATTGTAGATTGTCATGTGTTTTCCTCTGCCGGGATAAACAACTTACCCTTATTTGCTTCAAAAAATTCCAGTGTACGCTTAATGGCATTGACTACGGCACGTGCAGTAATCGTCGCACCGGTAAATTGATCAAACTCACCGCCATCTTTTTTAACTTTCCAACGTGATTCATCCGGTGATTCCAGTGATAGTCCGGCAAATTGCAGGATCCAGTCATCACGTTGCACATCAATTTTATCGCCGAGACCAGGTGTTTCCTTATGGCTGATAACCCGAACTCCCGCCAGCGTGCCATCCGTGTATATGGCAATCAGAATTTTGATACTGCCACTGTAACCATCAGGAGCCACAGCGGTTAATACTGCTGCCACGGGATGACCGTTTTTTCTGGCTCGGTAAACAACGGTTGGCTCCTCGGTACCTAATTGCGGCGTCGGCGGTAACACGAGAGTGTCACTCAGGATATTATTGTCATATTCTTGTTTAGGCACCAGCACATTTATCGCTTCGAGTAGGGCCTGACGTTCATTTTCTCTGATCTGTTCGCGAGTACTTTCTTCAGTAAAAGCAACCAGAGTGGTGGCCACAATAGCAAACACAGCCAGCATCAGCCCAACTCGAAATGCCGGTTGATTCCATAATGCTTTCATCGTGTTGCTCCACCATATACACGTGGTTGAGTGTAATAGTCGATTAACGGTACCAGCATATTCATCAAAATAACGGCAAAGGCAACGCCATCCGGATAGCCGCCCCAGATACGAATCACATAGGTCAGAATGCCAACGCCGGCACCAAATACAATACGACCTTTCAAGGTGGTAGAACCCGAGACCGGATCGGTCGCAATAAAGAATGCCCCCAGCATGGTGCCACCACTGAGTAAATGAAATAATGGTGACCCTGACACAGTGGGGTCAATTAACGTGGTAATACTGCTGATGATCAGCAAAGCCAGAATCATGGCGACAGGAACATGCCAGCTAATGACTTTGCGGTAAATTAACCAGATACCACCCAAAGCGAACCAGATATTAATCCATTCCCAGCCCAGCCCACCGACCATGCCGAACAATTCCTGACTACTGATAAATTCAGGATGTCGATCCAATACAATCTGCGTTTTCATTGCATCAAGTGGGGTTGCACCTGAATAAGCATCAATGCCCAAACCATTAAACTGACCGGTAAAAATTAATTGCAGGGCACTTAACCATCCCATTGGTTGCTCAGCAATCGACTGCACGGGTAACCAGGTGGTCATTTCCAGCGGAAAAGAAATCAAAAGCAAAACATAACCAACCATCGCCGGATTAAACGGGTTATAACCCAGACCACCATAAAGGTGTTTAGCGAAGATAATGGCAAAGGTCACACCAATTACCGTCATCCACCATGGCGAAAGTGGCGGGATAGCTAATGCCAGTAAAATAGCAGTTACCGCAGCGCTGCCGTCACTAAGGAAAGGCTTTAATGGCCGATGACGAAGTTTAAGCATCACCGCTTCGCTGATCAGGGCAACCACCACAGCAAGGGTGACATTAATCAGCACACCGGGACCGAAATAATATGTCATAGCGATTACTGCTGGTACCAGTGCGACAAGCACTTGCAGCATTTGTAAGGTGACGCGGTTAGCTCCAGCTAAAAACGGTGGGCTCAGCCGAAAAATGGGCATCAGGCTTTTTCCTCAGTAACCGAATCTGCTGATTCTGCGTTTGTGGTGGATTCTTCTTCTTTGGCTTTGGCTGCTTTGGAAGCCGCCAACGCAGCTTTACGCTGCCGCTGCCGCTCTTCTTTTTCCTGCTTTTCGCGTTCCAGTCTGGCCAAACGGCTTTCATGACGCTCACGAGCCAGATCAGCTTTTTGCTGTTCACGTTGCTGATTCATGATTTCGGTTTTGGAAAACCGGAAGTAGGAGACCAGCGGAATTTTGCTTGGACAAACATAATCACAGCAACCGCATTCAATACAATCAAATAAATTGTAATTACGGGTTTGTTCAAAATCTTTGGCGCGTGAATACCAGTAAAGCTGTTGTGGTAACAAACTGGCAGGGCAGACGTCTGCACAATCACCACAACGAATACACGGTAACGGCTGAGCAGGTGGGGCAACATCATCCACCCCGACCAGAATACAGTTGGCGGTTTTGGTGATAGGTAAATCATCACCAGCCAAGCTGTAACCCATCATCGGCCCACCCTGAATAAAGGGCTCATCGGGTTGACGTTTGGTTTCACAAAAATCCAGTAAATCTTTGATCGGTGTGCCAAACAATGTTTCAAAATTACCGGCGTGAGGGACATCAGTACCGGTAACCGTCACGACTCTTGAAATCAGCGGTTCACCATGCAGAATCGCACGACCCACAGCATAGGCAGTCCCCGGGTTATGACAGACGATCCCAATATCAATCGGTAATTTATTGGTAGGAACCTGTTTGCCGGTGACCACCTGAATCAACTGCTTTTCACCACCGGTTGGATAACGGGTCGGCACAATAACAATTTCGGTTTGCGATAAATGCGGTCTGCCGGTCAGGGCATAGCGTATTGCCGCAATCGCCTCAGGTTTATTATCTTCAATCGCCAGAATGCAGCGGGAAGCTCGCAGCGCAAATAACATGATCTCGACACCATCAAGAATGCCATCGGCACGTTCACGCATCAGCATGTCATCACAGGTGATGTAGGGTTCGCACTCAGCACCATTTATCAATAAGGTTTCGACAGTATGGTGTACACCCGGATTGAGTTTTATAAAGCTGGGGAAACCTGCTCCACCTAAACCGACAATGCCTGCATCACGAATAATCTGCCGTAACTCATGTGCGGAGTGTTGACGGAAATCGGCTATTTGCTGGCGTTCAATCCACCGATCTTCACCATCGGTTTCGATGGTAATACAAGGTGCTGAAAGCCCGGAAGGATGCGGAATAGCATGTTCTCCAATGGCGCTGACCACACCAGAGGTAGGAGCATGCAGACATACTGAAACATGTCCTTCCGCTCTGGCGATACGCTGGCCTTTTAATACGTTATCGCCAACTTCGACAATGGGCACTGCCGCTGCACCGATATGCTGTTGCAGGGGCAATACCAATTGTTTGCTCAATGGTGTTTTGCGAATCGGTTGCTGCGTAGAACGTTTTTTATGTCCTGGCAGTTTCAGTCCACCGGGGAAATTGCTTAACGGTGCACTCATGAGCCGGTCCTCCGTTGCAAATCAACATGGGAAGGATCCGGCCAGCGCCAGGTATGTGGATTTGGTTGGGTTTCGACCATATCAATACAATCTACCGGACAAGGTTCAACGCATAACTCACAGCCGGTGCATTCATCAGCGATAACGGTATGCATATGTTTGGCTGCACCCAGAATGGCATCTACCGGGCAGGCCTGGATACACAGCGTACAACCAATGCAACGATCTTCATCTATTACGGCCAGTGTCTTGGGTTTTTCCACACCACATTCTTCATCCAGTGGTTTGGGTTCTACATCCAGCAGATCGGCCAGCGCCTGAATAGTGGTTTCACCGCCCGGGGGGCAACGATTAATATCAACTTCACCGGCAGCAATCGCTTCAGCATACGGGCGACACCCGGCAAAACTGCATTGTCCGCATTGTGTCTGTGGCAGAATTTTATCGATTTGATCAACAATTGGATCACCCTCGACTTTGAAGCGGATTGAAGCAAATCCGAGTACAAGTCCAAGGACCAACGCGAGCAGCGTGATGGCAATGATGGCTGTCAGCATACGTTAGACCTTCACCAATCCGGCAAAGCCCATAAAGGCCATAGACATCAGTCCGGCTGTGATCAGACCGATTGCGGCACCCTGAAAAGGAACAGGCACATCAGCGGCGGCCAGACGTTCACGCATTGCTGCGAAAATGATTAAGACCATTGAAAAGCCGACAGCAGCTCCGAAGCCATACAAAGCAGACTCAAGGAAACCATGTTTTTCCTGAACATTAAGCAGTGCAACACCTAATACGGCACAGTTAGTAGTAATCAACGGGAGAAAAATACCCAGCACCTGATACAGCAGAGGGCTGGTTTTATGCACCACCATTTCAGTGAACTGTACGACGACTGCAATGACAAAAATAAAGCTGATGGTGCGCAGGAATTCAAGGCCCAGCGGAGACAAAAGATATTCATTTATCAAATAGCTGCTGATAGAAGATAAGGTCAACACAAAGGTGGTTGCCAGTGCCATGCCCATCGCTGTTTCAAGCTTACGGGAAACACCCATGAACGGACACAGGCCAAGGAATTTCACCAGCACAATGTTGTTCACCAGAATGGTGCTTATCAAAATTAGGGCATAGTCAGCCATTTAATAACCTACTGATTTTCTCAGGAATTCACTTGGATTCACGCTTAATCCTGATTCAAATATAAATTACGAACCGAATAGTATAGCTTAATAACGCTTTTTATGTAGCGTTGCGATAGAGGTTAAGGCTTGATGTTGAAGGACTTAGGACCGTTGCAACGAGTTTGCAATCTGACTATGAAACGCAGCAAAGATTCCATTGTTTGATCTTTCATCTCCGCCTTGTCGGTCACAAAAATAGCCGCCAGCAGTGGTGGATATGAAAGATCAACAAGCCCTAGGCAGCAGCGGAATTCTTGCGACGCTGTCTGACTGCAGCTGCTAATTCACGTAACAGTGGCTCACTGTTCTCCCAAGCCATACAGGCATCCGTAATACTTTGGCCGTAAACCAGTTCTTTATCCGCTTCGACATTCTGTCTACCTGCCACCAGATTGCTTTCCAGCATCAAACCAATAATACGATTATCTCCAGAGGCAATTTGTTCGGCCAGCAATCGACCAACAACTTCCTGCTGCAGGTGATCCTTACCACTATTGGCATGACTGCAATCAACCATCATGCGAACCGGCTGACCGCTACGGCCAATGACTTCGGCTGCCTCATCAATACTGGTTTGATCATAATTAGGTTTTTTCCCGCCGCGGAGAATGACATGGCAGTCGGGGTTTCCCGTGGTAGAGAATATAGCGGAATGTCCGTCTTTAGTCAGAGACATAAAGTGATGGGGTTTTGATGCTGATAGACATGCATCTACTGCGATTTGCAATCCACCGTCAGTAGCATTTTTAAATCCGACCGGGCAGGATAAACCCGATGCCAGTTCTCGATGAGCCTGACTTTCAGTAGTGCGTGCGCCGATAGCACCCCATGAAACCAAATCTGCAATATATTGTGGACTAATCAGATCCAGATATTCGGTTGCTGCCGGCACTCCCATTTCTGCCAAATCCAGTAATAGTTTTCGCGCAATATGCAAACCATCATTGATTTGGAAACTGCCATCAAGGTAGGGATCGTTAATCAGACCCTTCCAACCGACAACGGAACGTGGCTTTTCAAAATAAACGCGCATGATGATATGCAGATCATCTGCCAGTTCATGAATCAACGGCTGTAAACGGCTGGCATAGTCACGTGCCGCATTGGGATCGTGAATAGAGCAGGGACCAATAATAACAATCAGACGATCATCACGATGATGCAGAATGTTCTGACAGGCTGTGCGTGCGTTAAACACAGTTTCAGATGCCGCATCCGAGATCGGTAATTGTTCATGCAATTGCGCTGGCGGTAATACTTCCTGTATTCCAACGATGCGTAAGTCATCTGTGTTGTAACGCATTTTCAACCTGATTTGTGTTCAAAAAAATAATCGGCAATTGTAATACTTCGGGGCCTTTTTCGCTATTTCAAGTTGTTACGGTCGCTTGATTTTTCTCAATAGCGGACCTTATGGCAATACCACCGTAAATAAATCTGCATTCAACCAAAGATGAACCCAGATGCTGGCGATGTAGCCCAGTGCGATTGCCCAAATCCATTTCAGGTGAGACATAAAAGTATAAATACCGCGGGCTTGACCCATCACAGCAACCCCGGCTGCAGAACCAATGGATAGCAATGAACCACCGACACCAGCGGTTAACGTTGCCAATAACCACTGACCTTGACTCATTTCCGGCATCATCGATAACACGGCAAACATCACTGGAATATTGTCGACAACTGCGGAAATCAGACCCACCATAATGTTGGCGGTGGTGGCGCCTAGCTGACCATATAAAAACTCAGAACCCACGCTCAGGTAGCCGATTGTTCCCAAACCTCCGACGCATAAAATAATGCCATAGAAAAACATCAGCGTGTCCCATTCGGCGCGTTGCAATTGTTCGAAAATATTAAAAGGTGCTTTTTGCTGTGTTTCATCCTGAATATTAAATGCAGCTTGCCCGTCAATCTCTTTCTTATTTAAAAGACGTTTATCATTCATTTTAAGGACATAACCATGCAACTTGAGAAACCCTAGTCCTGTCATCATGCCCAGTACGGGGGGCAGGTGAAGAAAGTGATGACTGCTGGCGGCCATGGCAATGGTGAGAATAAATAATCCAACCACGATCATCGCACCAGATTTAAGCGGTGCATATTCATGTACAGCGATAGCGGCAACATTTTTAATCGCCAGAGACAATAAGGCTGCCGGGATTAACCAATTGACTAATGATGGGACAAATAAAGCAAAGAATTCATGGAAAGCCAAAACACCTTTCTGCCACACCATCAGGGTGGTAATGTCACCAAAAGGACTGAAGGCACCACCGGCATTGGCTGCCACAACGATATTGATACAAGCGACCGCAATAAATTTGTGATTATTGCCAGCAACCGCCATCACTACCGTTGCCATCAATAGAGCCGTGGTTAAGTTATCAGCGACTGGCGAGATGAAAAACGCCATTAAACCCGTCAACCAGAAAATAGTTCTTAATGAAAATCCCTTATTCACCAGCCAGGCACGAATAGCATCAAATACACCACGTTCGCCCATGGTGTTGATATAGGTCATTGCTGCCAGCAGGAATAAAAATAACTCAGCATATTCAAGCAGATTATGCCGAATCATAATGCCAGCTGTTTCATGAAAAACCGGATCAGTCTGCTGTGAATAAATCAGGGCAATCAATCCCCAAATCAGACCGGCCGCCACAATGACCGGTTTGGATTTACGCATATGGATATGCTCTTCAGCGATTACCAACGCATAAGCAATGAAAAATATCGCTAAGGCGGCAAATCCGACCCAGTGTCCGGTTAAATCAAGTAATGCGACATTTTCTACTGCCCATGTTGAGGGGGAGAAAAGCATGGCCAATAAAAATAATGACCAACCGGTAAAAGACTTGAAAAGGCCTGAGACGGGCATAATGACTTCCTGAAAATGGGGGAGCAAAAGCGCTAAATGATACCCCTCATCACTGGAATGACAACTGTTATTTTAGAACTGTGCGATAGAAACCTTCTGCCGCATCTGTGACCAAATCAAATACATGGTTGAACCCATTCTGACCACCATAATACGGGTCGGGAACATCGGTCTCATCACGTCCTTCAGCGAAATCGAGAAACAGCTTGACCTTATGCTGGTGTTCGCTCGGACAGGCTTGCTGAAGAATCTCCAGATTGTCCTTATCCATTGCCAGAATATAATCAAAATGCTCAAAGTCCTCATAGCGAAACTTGCGGGCTCTGATAAAAGACAAATCAATACCACGCTGTTTGGCCGTTTGTTGGGCCCGGGCATCAGGTGGTTCGCCCACATGGTAGGCATGGGTACCGGCCGAGTCGATTAGAAATTTGTCACTGGTACCTTTAGCTTTCAGCAAACTGATAAAAACGCCTTCGGCGGTGGGAGAACGACAGATATTGCCCATGCAGACAAATAACACTTTGATTTGACTCATTCGTAACTAACTCCGTAGCTCGGCCAGTAATTGTGAAATCATGGCGTCGGCCTGACCGAGGTAGCCGCCACCAAACAGGTTGAGATGATTAATAATATGATAAAGGTTGTAAAGCGTTTTGCGTGTGCGATAGCCTGAGTCGACAGCACGAACATTGCGATAAGCCGCATGAAAATCGCCGCCAAACCCGCCAAATAATTCGGTCATCGCCAAATCGGTTTCGGCATCACCGTAGTAACAGGCCGGATCAAATATCACCGGATTACCCTGTTCATCACCGGCAGCATTTCCCCCCCACAGATCACCGTGCAACAGGGAGGCTTGTGGCTGATAATCGGTAAAAAAGGCGGGCAACTCATCAATAAGCCGTTCGCCATTTTTTTGCAGACTGCCTCTGAAACCATTGCTTGCAGCAAATTCCAGTTGTTTGCCCAAACGCTGCTGTTGCCAGAACTCCACCCAATTATTTGAGCGATCATTTAATTGTGGCGTGCTGCCAATGGTATTATCCATGTGCCAACCAAAATAGGGTTGGGGCTGTTGGTGGAGCAGGGCCAGTTGTTCACCGAGTTTGGCATTCGCGCCACCGCGCATGCCGCCTAAAGCAATATATTCCAGCACCAGATAACTATGTCCATCAGCGGTGCCGAAACAGATTACTTCCGGGACTCGCACAGCATTCAATGCGGCCATCTCCTGCAGGCCCTGCGCTTCTGCGACAAACATATCCGCCAGGTTTGGGCTATTTACCTTGATAAAGAATTGCTTGTCGGGCGTTTTCAATTGATACGCTGTATTAATGCAACCTCCTCCGATGGAAGACAGTTGATGCGGATGGCAACTTAGTCCGGTGACGCTTTCAATTTGCTGAATAATTTCATTGAGTTGAGCCATAAATTTCTCCATCAAAGATGAGCAGGCGGTTTAACCATGCTAAGCTGAAACGGTAATTTTGCCAAAACATTCAAGGAGTTTGTCAATGTCTACTGATACCGAGGCCACGCCACAAAGCCCCAAACAGCAAGTGGCAATCAAAGCCGCTGAAATTGTCGACAATGGCATGATTGTGGGGCTGGGAACAGGATCAACAGCGAATCTTTTTATTGATGAATTGGCTCGCCGTCAACGAGAAAATCAACTGGATATTCAAGTGGTCGCCAGCTCTGTGATCAGTCGGGTTAAGGCCGAACAGGCCGGGCTTAGAGTTATTGCCATAGAGCATCTGTCGCATCTGGATATGTATGTCGATGGAGCAGATGAAGTCACCAACGATATGACTTTACTGAAGGGCAGAGGGCAGGATCTGGTTTGTGAAAAGTTGCTTGCCAGTCATGCCACTGCCTTTTATGTGATGGTCGATGAAAGCAAAATGGTGAACAAAATAGGTGAAAAAAATGCCATTCCAATTGAGGTAATCCCGCAGGCAGCACAGCTGGTATTGAATCGCTTGTCCAAATTACAGGCCAAAGGCAGTTTGAGATTAAATGCCGCGGGAGACAATGTTGCTTACAGTGCGGCAGGGAATTTGATTCTGGATATGCAGTTTACGACGTTTGAAACCGCACAGATCAATGCTTTACTGACAGTGATGCCGGGAGTAGTTGAGCATGGGATTTTTGCTGATGTTGCCAAAGCCGTGTTTGTTGGCTCATCTGACGGCGTCAAGTTATTGCAGGCCTGAATAAAAAAAGGGCAGTGATCAACACTGCCCTTTCAGCAAACAGATAACGTAATTGGTTTATTTTTTTAATTCTTCAAGAATGGTTTCGGCTTTGGATTTACCAAACTCACCCGAACCTTCAACACCAATGTATTTCACTTCGCCATCGGTAATGATCATCGCTGCACGGAATGAACGTACACCCATTCCACCACCGGTTAAATCACGATCCAGACCTAATGCTTTAATATATTCCGCACTACCGTCTGCCATCATGCGTACTTTGCCATTGGCCTTTTGTTCACGACCCCATGCCGCCATAACAAATGCATCGTTCACCGCTAAACACCAGATTTCATCAGCGCCAGCGGCTTTTAATTCTTCAGCATGTTCAATAAAACCGGGCAGATGTTGAGAAGAGCATAAAGGGGTAAAAGCGCCGGGAACCGTGAATAAAACAATGGTTTTGCCTTTTGCCATTTCACGTACATCCATCGGAGATGGATTCATCGGGCAGCCATTCTGAGGATCAAACTCCACACACTCTGTGAGTTTGCCATCGGGTATTTGTTGTCCAACTTCGATTGTCATAATCTCTCCTTATGGATAAATAAGCTGACTGGTTAGCATAAGCCATCTGTCAGGAGATATAAACACTGATTATTGCAGGGACTTTCAAGTTTGGTGCAATCAACTTAAATCGTTATGATGGATAGCACAAATGATTGATGGAGAAAAAAATGACGGCAGATAAAAACATTCTGAACTGGGGCATTCTCGGTGCAGCGCGTGTCACTGAAAAACTCATACCAGCCATTACGCAAGCCAGCAATGCGCGGTTAATCGCTGTGGCTAGCCGTCGTAAAGGGGCTGCAGCGGAAGTAATTGAAAAACTGGCCCCGGCAGATAACGATATTCAGGCCTGGGATGACCCTGAAGCTTTATTAACGCATCCTGATATTGATGTGATCCATTTACCAATGGCCAATGAAGAACATGCTGAATGGGCATTAAAAGCGATTGCTCATGGCAAGCATGTGTTGATTGAAAAACCGATGGCTCTCACGGTTAAAGATATTGATGCCATTACCCAGGCTGCTAAAGAAAAGGGCGTGACGGTGATGGAAGGGTTTATGTATCGTTTTCATCCTCAGCATGATGCAGTTCGGGAGATTATCGAATCTGGTGTTATTGGCGAAGTCAGAACCGTCAGTAGCCGTTTTGCCTTTCCAATGAAACCGGCACGTTTATACCGGGTTAATCGACCCATTGCCAATGGTGGTGGAGCAATGTGGGATATTGGCCCCTATGCCATTCATACTGCCAGATTATGGTTTGAAGAGGAGCCCAAAGCCGTTACTGCGGTGGCTAATCTAAATGAGCACGGTGCTGACTTAAGTCTGACCGGTATTTTTGATTATGGTGAAGGAAAATTCGCCCAGTTTGAGATGAGTTTTCAACATGCCCGCCGCAGTGTCTACGAAATTATTGGCACTTTAGGCGGAGTCACCTGTCATGCCACCTGGCAACCGGCTGACGAACCCGCCAAGATTTCGTGGTGGACCGAGGCGGGCCAACATGAAACGGTTGAAGTGCCCGCTGCCGATCAGTTTGTTAACGAAATCGAACATTTTTCCAATTGCGTGTTGAATAATAGTGCTCCATTACTCAGCCTGGAGGATGCCCGGGCTAACTGCAAAGCGATTGTGGCTACATTGCAGTCGGTTAAAGAGGGCAAAATGATAAAACTGGATTAACAAAAAAGGCTGCACATTGATGCAGCCTTTCTATTTAATCAAACCTGGAATTTATCGACAGTGGTTTTGAGCCGTCCGGATAGCAAGGCAAGTTGCTCAGCAGTTTGTGATATTTGCTCACTGATTTCGGCTCGGTCTTTTGCCATTTGTGAGATTTTATCTATCTGGCTGTTAATTTGCTGACTGTCCTCACTTCCCTGAGCTGCTGCCGAGGCAATATTTTCAATGACATTATTTGTCTGCTGAGCGCCGGCGTTAATTTGCAGCAGCGATTGACCGGCTTTTTCGACCAGTTCCACGCCGTGTTTTACCAGTACTTCACCTTGATCTGCATGTTTAACAGCATTCTGCGTTTCCGATTGGACTGCAGCGATAACTTCTCCAATCTCTAATGTGGCCTGGGAAGTACGCTCGGCTAGTTTGCGTACTTCGTCAGCCACAACGGCAAAACCTCGTCCCTGTTCACCCGCCCGTGCGGCTTCAATCGCCGCATTTAATGCCAATAAATTAGTTTGAGCTGCAATATCCTGAATCACTTGAAGAATGCCACTTATTTCGTCAGAACGTTCGCCGAGATTGGTAACCGTAGACGCCATATGTCGAACGGCTTCAGCAATTTGATTAATACTGTTAGCAGCTTCAGCCACAACCGCCCGACCGTTTTCTGCAGAATGTTGTGCGGTTTTGGAAATTTCCTGAGCTTCAGAAGCATTATTGGCAACTGACTGGATAGTGGAATTGATATGGCTAATTTTCTGAACGATATCATCTACCACTTGTTTCTGTTTGACTGAACCGGTGGCGACGCGATCGGATATATCCGTTAGCTGATTGGCAGATTCTGAAGTTTTTTGGGTATGTTCCAGTAAATCACGAATAATATTCTGTAAGTTATTCATAAACTTATTAAAGGCACTGGCCACCACGCCTATTTCATCATCGGCATTCACTATTGGTAACCGTTTGGTTAAATCGGCCTCACCCATAGCCAGATTGCTCATCGACGTTTCCAGTCCGTTAAGCGGCAGCAGTAAACGGCGGGTTAACAGACGAATGGCAATGGCAGAAATAATTACCAGGATAATGGCAAATATCATGCTTTTAGTCACCAGCTCGCCAATAATATCGAAAAACCGTGCTTTTTCGACACCGACATACAAAATGCCGATGACTTCACCCTCATTATTCAGAATAGGCTCATAGGCAGTAAAGTATCGTACTCCCAGAATATCTGCTTCACCATGAAATGGCTGCGCCTGTTTTAAAACCGTGTCGTAAACTTCTCCTGGTGCGAGCTTTGTACCAATGGCGCGTGTGCCATCGTCTTTAATCACATTGGTCGATATGCGCGTGTCATATTGAAAGATAGTGGCCGTACCGCCCACTAACTGTTTGATTTTATCGACGACAGCATAATCCTGATCAATGGGTTGGCCATCTATCAGTAATTGGTTGTTTTCCAGACTGAATTGCTGGCCTTGTTGCTCTAACACTGACCAGGCCACCCGCATATTGCTCTCCTGGTTTTCCTGAGCTTGCATGTATAAACCCTGACTCAGGATATAGGTAGTGGCGCTGACAATAATTAAGGTTAGCAACAGGCTGCTCACCACATTGGAGACAATGAGTTTCTGGTATAGCTTCATATTCTCTCATCCTAGTGTACTGATTTTTATAGAATAACTATGGTCCTTGATAGTTATCGTCCGCAGTAACTTTTTAATGAGTTTTATATTCTATTAAGTAACTATTTGGAGTGAGCTATATGTCCAGAAGTGAGGAGTAAAGTGATTAAACGGTGTTGTTAAATAAAAATGCCACTTAATTAAAAGTGGCATTTTCTATGGTCTTGAAGTGAATGATTTAACTTGCAGTTTTAAATTTACTGATGGATTGTTGCAGTGCATCAGCCAGTTGATTCAGTTCAGTACTGAGTGAAGAAATAGACTGTGATCCCGCTTCCGCCTTATCAGATACATCGGTAATCCTGCGAAAGTTATTGTTAATTTCTTCAGCGACGGCTGACTGTTGTTCGGCGACACTGGCTATCTGAGCATTCATATCATTAATGGCGGTAACTGAACGGCTGATGACCTCCAAAGATTCACCGGCATGTTCTGCCTGGGTGACACATTGATGGGCTTTGTTTTTACCTTCTTCCATGACTTTCACTGCGATTACCGTTCTACTTTGAGTCTTTTCAATTAATTTCTGAATATTGAGCGTCGACTCTTTGGTACGGCTGGCGAGACCACGAACTTCGTCAGCAACCACGGCAAAGCCTCTGCCATGTTCACCAGCACGGGCGGCTTCAATAGCAGCATTCAATGCCAATAGGTTGGTTTGTTCGGTAATGTCTGCAATAACTTCAACAACGGTGCCAATTTGTTTGCTGTCTTCGGAAAGTTCATCAATAACTCTGGCAGCTTCTTCTACTTTTGCCGCCAACTCTGCAATGCTGGTAAGTGTTTTGGCTACTTCCTGATTACCATTAATTGTCTCTTTATCGGCTGTTTGAGCTTGCATCGCAGCCTCACTGGTCAGACGGGCAATCTCTTGTACCGAAGTAGAAATTTCACTGATGGCATTGGCCCCATCCAGCGTTTGCTGTTTCTGGTCAATGACTAAACTCTGATTATCTGCCGAAGTTTGATTCATTACTTTTGCCGCATCTGATACTTGTCCTGCGGATGAGCTAATGGCTTTCATAATATGCGAGAGTTCGCTCGACATAGTGCTTAGTGCACCGACAATACTTTTAGGAAACTTTGTTTGAGCTTGTTGAGTTAAGTCACCTGAAGCAAATACTCTGATTAATTGAGCTGCTGAATCAGGCTCACCACCAATGGTTGAATACAATCGGCCAATCAATCGATAGCTGACAAAGATGGCAATGACGAAGGCGATCAGCGTCACCGTAATCATTAATGCCATAAATCCCCCGGTTTGCTGACGAATATAGTCAACCTGATCGCTGATGGTGGCTTCCTGAAAATCAATAAATTGATTTACTGCTTTCAACCATTGTGTGTAAGCAGGGGAGGTATTCAGTAACAGATAATCCCGTGCTTCAATATCCCGACCCTGATTAATCAGCTGTATGGTTTCTGCGGTGTGGGAAAGCGTTTGTTGTTCAATGGTTTTAATATTATCCAGCAGCGTTTTTTCCTGAGCGGTAAATTGCTGAGGATTATTGGCCATTGCTTCCAGGCTTATCGCTGATTCTGCATAGAACTGTTCTAAACGTTCGATATCCTGAAGATGCTGCTGGCGCTCGGCACTGCTGTCACTTAACACCACATCCCGAATCGAAATGGCCCGGTCGTGAACACTGCCTCGAAAATTAATAGCAGCCCGTTGTTTTACGGTATCAACCTCATTGATTTTACTCATAGTACGGTCAATTTTACTGACTTCATTAATCCCGATAATGGCGATTAACACCATTAAACTTAAAACGATGCCAAAGCCGAGTTGAAGCCTGTTTTTAATAGTCACTGAATCTTCCTGATATGCGTAAACGTACACGACATTGCGTAGTTAGCTGATGAAGGTGGCGATTATCGTTCAACACATGTGAGATTTATGTCAAAGCGGTATTATCGATGCCGTTTTAAATTATTGCTTCAGGAAATTTCTTTTTGGTCTTGGCAATTGTGGATTAAAGGAGAACGCAATAACTGCTTAGAAAGACACTATCGAAACAACTTCGCACTTTTTTCGGAGTTGGAATGCATCTTATGCATTTTAGTTTTATTTAAGAAGTTCATAGAATGTCGTTAGCATGGATTTTTTTGAATGCTGTCGTCATTTACAGCACGCCAGTAATACATCTAATAAAACAAAACATTTATTTCACAAAGACTTATGGTTTGGTACCGTAGAGTTAAAACGTTATGATAGTCAGAACAAATTGATGTAGTTGAAGTAAGTAATCCACCCATCCTTACCTAAAATCAGCACCGTTACGCTATTTAAACAGAAACAATTAACAAACTTCTTAAGGCGCAATAAAGCCATAGATGAATTCGAAATTGTAAGGTCTACATGTCCCTATTCTCAAAATTTTTCCCTCAGTTAGCCAGTATCCGTAGTCGTTTAGTTTTGTTGGTTTTGTTAAGTTTGGTTCCAGTTGCATTGGTATTAATCTATTCAGCTTTGGAAAATCGACGACTCACAGGTGAACAGGCAATTAATAAATTGTCCACGATTGTTGAATTGATTCACAACGATTTCGAAGATGCTATTTATGCCTCTTCTCAGTTATTAACCTCATTGTCATTAACACCTGAGAAATGGCTTAAAGCTTCTCCACAATGTAATCAGCAGTTGGCCAATCTGAGTAAACAATTTGCCAGTTACAGCAATATTTATTCGGTGGATCTCAATGGGGAAGTCATTTGTACTGCAACAAATAATGAGACAACGATAAATCTGCTGGATAGGGATTACATTCAGAATTCCTTGTCTGGTGGAGCAATTATTGTTGGTCAACCCGTAGAAGGAAAAATCTCCAAGCAAATGGTCATGCCAATAGCGCTGCCTTTATATTCATCAACGGGTGAAATTATGGGTGTCGTTGGCGTTAGCATCAATCTTTCCCTGTTTCTCAATCATAATCTTCGGTCGCATTCTCTCAACAGCAAAAGTCTAAATAATGTCACGGCGACTTTATGGCAACCAGATGGAACAGTACTGGTCAGAGCGCCGGACCCGTTCTCTATGACTGGGCTGCAAGCTCGTGAAAGTGAATTGTTTCAAACGCTCATTGGTAACACGACTAATCGACAGACAATGGAAGTACGCGGTCTGGATAATACACCGCGCTGGTATGCATTTGACCAAATTGGTCTTGGTGAATCCAATATTTTATTGAGCGTAGGTCTGCCAACGGAGGAGTTATTTGCGGAAGTCGATGCTATTTTTTGGCGAACATTAAGTGTACTGGCGGTGGTTAGCCTTTTAGTTATTCTCGCTGCATGGTTTATCGCTGAGCTCGCAGTGCGTCGGCCGGTGAGCAAGCTGGCAAGCCTGGTTGAACAAGTGTCAAGCGGTCAGCGTGGTATTCGTATTGGACAAATGGTCGGGGCCAGTGAATTAAAAACACTAGCCCACAACTTTGACTTAATGGTTAGTTATCTGGAAAGTTACGAAAACAAACAGGCTGCCAATCAGCAAGCTTTGACACAAGCCAAAGAAAGTCTTGAACTGAAAGTGCAGGAACGCACTCTGGCACTGGAGTCGGCCAGTCGTGAAGCTATTGATAGAGCTAAGCTGCTGGAAAAACAACGACTTGAAATTACTGTTATGAATGAGCTGACTGACATGCTGCAGTCCTGTCATACATTGGATGAAAGTTGGCCAATAATTGGGCGGTCTCTTACCCAATTGTTTGATGATTTAGAGGGCACGATTTATACCTATCGGGATAGCGGTAATGCTTTAATGCATGGTGTCAGCTGGGGAAAAAAAGCGATCGAAAAACATGATGGCTTTGCCCCTGATGATTGCTGGTCTTTAAGATTGGGCCGTAGCTGGCAATTTGAACCCGAAGGACTGCATACCCGTTGTAATCATATTGCTGAGACAGAGCAAGGTGCTTATATTTGCATTCCTATGCTGGCTGATGGCAAAACACTTGGAGTATTACATCTTCAACTCCCCACTAACGACGGAAAGCAGGTTTTTGTTGAGCTTGCTCAATCGGCTGCTGCACGATTGGCGCTTGCCTTATCCAATATCAAACTAAGACAGACGTTACGTAACCTGTCTATAAAAGACGTGTTGACCGGATTGTATAATCGTCGTTTTGTTGAAGAAATATTTGAGCATGAAGTTGCGCGCTGTCGTCGAAATGATAAATCTTTGTCAGTACTTATGATCGATGTTGATCATTTCAAACGTTTTAATGACAGTTTCGGTCATGATGCTGGTGACGTGGTTCTTCGAGCCGTCGGCACCCTGTTGAAAGAAAGTTTCCGTAAAACTGATTTTCCATGTCGTTTAGGTGGGGAAGAGTTTTTGGTCATTCTTCCTGAGTGTGATGGCAATGCGGCTTTCAAGGTTGCAGAACAATTAAGACTAAAAATCAGTGAGCTTGTATTGTTTCATCAGGGTAAAGCTTTGGATGGGGTGACAGCATCAATTGGTGTAGCCACTTGGCCAGAACCGTTGAAAGACGAGCATATATTGATTGCTGCTGCTGATGCCGCTCTTTACTCAGCAAAACATGCTGGCCGTAATCAGGTGCACACTGCCGAAAAGAATGATGCATTAAAAAAGGGATAGCTGCTGACCGGGAGCCTGGAATAAATCCTGCCTTAAAGGCGCTAATTTAGAGTCGATCTGAAGTTTTTTAGTGATATTTCGAAAGCGTTGGGCTAACAGATCAGCAAATATCCCTTCACCGCGCAGGCGGTGACCAAAGCGCGGATCGTTGTTTTTACCTCCACGTAAGTCATGGATTCGGTTCAGAATGTGCTGGGCCTGATCTGGTCGGTGAGTTTGCAGCCAGTTTTCAAATAATGGGCTTACCTCAAGGGGTAATCTGAGCAGAATGTAATTAACATCCAATGCGCCTGCATCGGTAACAGCTTTCACAATATTTTCCAGTTCGGCATCGGTTAATACGGGTATAACCGGGGCAATCAATACCGTCACCTCGATGCCTGCAGCACGTAAGGTTTCAATGGTTTGTAGTCGTCGTTTCGGCGCGCTGGCTCTGGGCTCCAGTAAGCGCGATAGCGCTGGATCCAATGTGGTTACTGAAAGATGTACCCGAACCAGATTTTGTCGGGCCATTTGCTGCAGAATATCGATATCCCGTTCAACCATAGATGATTTGGTGACGATATGACAGGGATGGCAGGTTTCATTCAACACTTGCAGGATCTGACGAGTGATTTGATATTCGCGTTCAATGGGCTGATAGGGATCGGTGTTGGCTCCCAATGATATTGGTGAACATTGATAGTTTTTTGCAGCTAACTCTTTTTTGAGCAAAATGGCAGCATTGGGTTTGGCCGTAAGTCTGGTTTCGAAATCAAGGCCAGGCGATAACCCTAAATAGGCATGTGATGGCCTTGCATAACAATAAATACAGCCATGTTCACAGCCCCGGTAGGGATTAATAGATTGGCTAAAAGGCAGATCCGGGGATTGATTACGGGTGATGATGGTTTTGGGGTGTTCAATCTCCACCGTTGTTTTGGGTGGATTATCTGGTTCCTGAAACCAACCATCTTCAACCCGTTCACGCTGATGGGTGTTGAAACGTCCATCAATTTTGTCTGCAGTTCCTCGTCCTTTGATAGAAGGTTGTGTAGGAGGCATCAATCAGACAAATAATATTCCACTGTAGAAACCACCCTAACCTTTTTGATATGCGGATTATTATTATCGCGGGCGCTGATACTGAATTGACCTTGAGATGCTTTGCGGATTTTGCCTAGATTGCTGTCAGAATCCTCGGCAAATTTTTCGGCAACTTCACGGGCATTTTCGGTGGCTTCTTCAATCATTTCCGGTTTGATTTCGTTCAGTCGTGTAAACAGATATTCGGTCTGTGCCATATAGTTATTACCCGCTAATACCAGCCCTTTTTTGCCCAGATCGGCCAAATCTGTCATTGCCATGCGAACCGCTTCAATATTTTCTGAATAAACGGTTATTGTCTGGTTTGCGGTGTAACGAAATTCTGCCCTTGGGCCACCACCGTATTGCTGGGCTGATTTATCGGTAATCGAAGGAGCGTTAAAAGTGATTTCAGCTTCATCAATGCCACGTTGGAGCAGAAAATCACGAACTTTACTGCTGTTATCTTCGACAGTCCGATAAAGCTCCGGCAAATCATTGTTGGCTTCAATAAACTGAATAGGCCAAATCACCACATCAGCAGGGTAGTCACGTTCAGATAAGCCTTTTACCGTGACGCTGCGTTCGAACTGTTTAAAATCGATCAACGCCTTGCCAAGTTGAAATCCCAGCAGGGTCAAGCCCAGAAATAATGCGCCACCTAAAATCAATGCGGTCGATTTGGTTTGATTGGCCATATCCTGAACTCCCATAGAATCAGCGATGATCGGTAAAGTGTTCTCTTGCATAGGCGACGCGGTCAGCGACACTCATTCTTCTCTTATGACTAAGACTTTCTATCTGGCGTAGTCGTGGCAGCAAGCCTTTGCCATTGGCAATCTGGATGGTCAGTCCAGGCCGGGCATTTAATTCAAGTAGCATTGGCCCTTTAAAACGATCCAAAACAATATCAGTGCCTAAGTATCCCAGCCCTGACATTTCATAGCAAGATACTGCCAGTGTTAATACTTCTTCCCAATGCGGGACCTTCAACGTCATCATATTCAATCCGGTATCCGGATGTAATAGAATCGGCTTGTCAAATTGTACGGCCCGCAGAGCATGACCATCACCTATATCCAGTCCAACCCCGACCGCACCTTGATGCAGATTGGCTTTACCATTGGAATCTGCGGTGGATAAGCGCATCATCGCCATGACTGGAAAGCCCCGGAAAACAATAACTCGGGTATCCGGTACGCCTTCATAGCTGAAGCCGCTGAAGCAATCATCAAAGTGAATCAAATCTTCAATAATGGCCACATCGGCTCGGCCGCCCAGTGAGAATAGACCCGCCAGAATATTGCTGACATGGCGTTCCAGATCACTAATAGTGGCAAATTGACCGTTAGACTTTCGGTAACCTTCTTCACTCTGACGAGTAATTACCATGATGCCCTTACCGCCTGATCCGTGGGCTGGTTTGATGCAGAATCCGCTACTACAGCGCTGCAGAATCTGACTTAATTCTTTAACCGCATGCTGTTCACTGATAACGCCAATTAAATCAGGCACTTTTACCCCGGCCTCTAGGGCTAGTTCCTTGGTCTGAAGCTTATCGTCTACTAATGGAAAAAGATGCCGGGGATTGTAACGGCTAATATAGGAAACATTACGACGGTTCATCCCCAATACACCGATTTTACTAAGTGCACCGGGATGCGCGTAACGTTCACGCATAGTTTGGAACCAGTTCATTTTTACTTCTGGTTCACTCATGATTTGTCCAGTTTGGTTAACGGTTTAAAGCGTTTTAACTCCAGTAAACGATAGCCGGTGTAACTTCCTGCCACCAGGGTCAATCCCATCAGGATGAATTGAATTCCCATGAAGTTGAAGGTCAAGTGACGCACCCAGTCCAGATTCATTGCCATATAAGCCAAAATGGCCACCAACAGAGAACCGCCACCCTGAATCATGACTTGTTTGGCACCTTCTTCTTCCCAAAGAATCGACATACGCTCAATTGTCCACGCCAGAATGATCATCGGGAAGAAGGTGATTTTCATACCTTCAGTCAGGCCAAATTTATAGGCGATGATGGAGAAAATGGCGATCATGCCAATAACCATGATGATTACCGCGGATATTCGGGCTACCAGTAATAGATTCAGGTAGGACAAATAGGAGCGAATCATCAGTCCCACACCGACAATCAATAAAAAGCCAATCAGACCGGTCAGCAGACTGGTTTGAATAAACGCCATGGCAATCAATACCGGCATAAAGGTACCGGAGGTTTTGATACCGACCAGAATGCGCATTAATACAACGATTAAAACACCAACCGGGATCAATAAAATGCCTTTGAAAATGGCCTGCTCTTCCAGCGGAAGTGTATATAACGAGAAATTCAGCCATTCATTATCGGCAAACTTTTGATTTAACGCGATATTAAAAGGTTGTTCCTGAGAGATCATTGAAAAGGAAACCTGAGCATTTGTCGCCCCAATAACTTCCAGAACCGGGCCGGAGTGATATTGCCACAACAACATATTTTCCGCTTGACCCTGCTCACCTGTTTCAGGATTGAAGATGTCATATTCTTCCCCCTCAAACACCTGAATATATTCAATTAACGACTGTCGGCGACGGCCATCCTCAAGTTCTAATGCATGGATACGCCTTGCTGGTACACCTGCCTCCTGTAGCAATTGTGAAATCCAGGCTGTTCTGGGTTTGACCTGTGCCAGCAGTTCAGCGGTTTGTTGTTGATTATTAAACTCATGTATTAACTCCCGAGCCAGCGTGTAATTGGACGATGAACGTTCTATTGCACGATCGAGAATCATTTGTGCTGCAGTAGCATAGGGCTCTTTTTCGACATTCGGTTTAGCGCTTGGAATGACAACATGTTCGTCTGGAATGGCAAAAGGATCAACCAGCATATCTACTTTGTAATACAGAGACTGGTTACCAGTTGCTTCACGAATTGACCATTCAGCATAGGTACCACTTTCACGTTCAACAAAAGAAAGCCCATAACCCGGGCTGGCTGTCTGTTGGTTCAGCTGTGTAAAACCGGGTTGGGTATTTGGAATGGCTAAACGCGCCGTTACCGGATTTCCATCAGCTTCAAAATCTACCTTGGCTTCAATTGACCAGGTTTGTCTTTGCTCACCGGGAAACCAGGGAATATCAAAAGCAATATGCCGGTGCAGAGTTAACGCAGTACCGGCAAGAAACAGCAGACTTACCAGAATATAAAAAGGCGTACGTGATGCCATGATGAATCCTTATTCTTCGTCTGATGCTTTAGGGTTAGCCTGCTTGGCTTTTTTCGGTATCGCCGATGCACGATCTTTGAGGATTTCGGGTTTTGGCTGAACATTTTTCTTAGCCACATCCACCACCGCGATATCTTTTAAAAATTCACGACCCAACAGAATCGGATAACTCATATGCGAACGATCGGTCAGGGTGAACTCTGCGGTGTCCGTCATGTTACCAATACGAATGGTCAGTCTTACCACGGGGCGTTTATCAAGTTCGTTGGTCGAGGACTGGCGAATATTCGCTATGCGGGCAATGGGGGCTTCCACTTCGTAACTATTGTCGCTGCCTTCTTCCGGAACAATGGTGAAACGCGCCCATTTTTGTCCATCACGCTCCAGAGTAATAATATCCTGAGCTGTCAAAGATGATGTTGTGGCGCCTGTATCGACTCGCGCAGGAAACACCCGATTTACGGCTTCAATCCACAACCATTCTGTTTGGCCCAATACCAGTTTGTCATTTAACGTCATGGGTGCCGCTGGTGGACAACTGCTGGTTTCCATTGGCTGAATAGCTTGTACTGACTGAACAACGGCACGTTTAGCCAGTGTTTCATTCAGTTCTGCAACTTGATCATTAAGCTGATCAAGCTGTTTACGGGTAATTTGTTGTTCTTTGGAAAATGACTGTAGCCCAGACTGGTGTTTGTTCTGGTTATCAATGATTTTCTGGCACTGTTGGCGAACCTGAGTTTCCATTCGTGATTCAGTGTCGCTAAGTGCGGATTTTAATTGTTCATTGGAAACAGTCGGACGTGACTGGTTTTGAATACAAGCAGTGGTCAACAGACTTGATACCAGGATGATGAATGGAAGTTTTAGTTTGAGCATGTCTTTCCTAAATCTTAAAACGGATTATAAAGTCAAAACGCGTTTATCAAGTTCGGCTTGATTGGGCTGCATATTATGAAGTATTCCCGGTTAACCCGGCGACTTTTTCTCGGCCAGTAAATGCACGTAACGTCCCATATCACGATAGGTTGGCATTCGGCAATATTGCTGCTCTAAAGCCAGCAATTCCTGTTCATTTGTCTGGCGACGAGTCTCAGAGTTCAAATAATCACTAAACACGCGGATTCCACTGTGTTGCTTAATGTCAAAACCCTTATTTTGTAAAAACTGAATCAATTCAAATGGGTATTGAGGATTGGGTGGGCTGAGCTTGTTACCAACACCAATATAGCGATCATTAAGAATTGGTTCCAGTCTCCAGCCACCACGAATGATATTTTTGTAAACCATAGCGTTACGATTATAGAACATCAATGAGAGATAACCACCGGGTTTAACGCGATCCATGACCTGTTTCAGCGTTTCCAGGGGAGTTGCCAGCCATTCCACAACGGCGTGACAAATTACCAAATCAAACGCTGCCAGTTGCGGCGCCAATTGTTGAATAGAGGCATGGTGAAAACTGGCTTCCAGTCTTGCCTGAGCAAATTCCTGTCGCGCCTGACTTAACAGTTTTTCAGAGATATCACACAACGTCAGCTGATGACCAAAACCGGCTAACCATAAACTCATCTGCCCGGCACCACAGCCAGCATCCCAGATGCTTAATGGTTTAGCCTCGGTAAACTGCTGTAGATCCTGTTTAAGGATCTCTAATCGTAACTGGCCTTTAGCTGTGTCATAAATTCGCGCATTAAATCGCTCAGCCAAATCGTCGAAATTTCGATCCTGTTGCATCAGGCGGCCGGTTTAAGCAGGTTATCCAGCAGTGTATCTATAACCATGATCCGACTTTCCGCGTCCGGCATGTTATCGGTAAAGCGTAATTTATCCTGACCATCCAGTTTGAAGCGAGAGGGTTGTTTTTGAATCAACTGGATGATGGTCATCGGTTCAACCTGAGGTTCTTTATCAAACAGCAAACGACCTCCTTGATCATAAACATCAATCTTGCGAATACCGATGGTTTTGGCTTTAAGGCGCAACTCATGTACAGCAAATAAGGTTTGTACTGGTTCCGGTAACAAACCAAACCGATCAATCATTTCCACCTGCAGTTCGCGTAAAGCTTCTTTATCTGCCGCCGCTGCAATGCGTTTATATAACACCAGTCTGGTATGCACATCAGGCAGGTAGTCGGATGGAATCAATGCGGGCACATGCAGATCGATTTCCACTGTGTGGCGCGCCATATTATCCAGATCCGGGGTTTTACCGGATTTCAATGCATTGACTGCACGTTCCAGCAGTTCGTTATATAAGGTAAAGCCAATTTCCTGCATCTGGCCGCTTTGCTCATCACCCAATAATTCACCGGCACCACGAATTTCCATATCGTGGGTCGCGAGGGTAAAGCCTGCCCCCAAGTCTTCAATTGATTCAATCGCTTCAAGACGTTTAATAGCATCCGCTGTCATGGCCTGTTGCGGTGGGGTAATCAGATAAGCATAAGCACGGTGATGTGAACGACCGACACGACCACGGATTTGATAAAGCTGCGCCAAGCCTAATTTATCGGCTCTGTCGATAAAGATAGTATTGGCAGTCGGTACGTCGATACCAGTTTCAATAATGGTGGTGCAGACCAGCACATTAAAACGCTGATGGTAAAAGTCGAGCATTACCTGTTCCAGCTCACGTTCACGCATCTGACCATGTGCCACGGCAATACGCGCTTCCGGCATTAAGGTTTCCAGTTCGCGTGCCACCCGATCAATGTCTTCGACCTTGTTATGCAAGAAGTAAACTTGTCCGCCACGTTTGATTTCACGCAGCATACCTTCGCGGATTTTGTCGGCATTCCATTGTAATACAAAGGTTTTTATTGCTAACCGGCGTGCCGGTGCTGTGGCAATAATCGATAAATCGCGAATACCGGAAATCGACATATTCAAGGTGCGGGGAATGGGGGTCGCCGTCAGTGTTAGTACATCGATCTGGGCGCGATATTTCTTCAGTTGTTCTTTCTGTGTGACCCCGAAACGATGTTCTTCATCAAGAATAAACAAGCCCAGTCGTTTGGGATCAATATCCTGCTGTAATAATTTATGGGTACCAATGACAATATCGGCAGTCCCTTCGCTGATCGCTGATTTAACATCATCAAGCTGTTTTTTACTGCGGAAACGGGACAAAACTTCAACGCGCATGGGCCAATCAGCAAAACGATCTTTGAAGTTTTCATAATGCTGCTGAGCGAGCAGGGTGGTGGGCACCAGGACCAAGACCTGTTTGCCTGATTGAACTGCTAAAAATGCGGCGCGCATGGCGACTTCGGTTTTACCAAAGCCCACATCACCACATACCAGCCTGTCCATCGGTGTTTCTGATTGCATATCGGCAATCACCGCATCAATCGCATCCTGTTGATCGGGCGTAGTTTCAAACGGGAATGCCGCGGAGAAGGCTTCATATTGTTCATCGGGTGATTGCATCGGCGGTTTTTTGTTGGCAGCGCGTTTGGCATAAATATCGAGTAATTCTGCTGCCACATCACGTACTTTTTCAGCTGCACGGCGGCGGGCTTTTTCCCATTGCGTAGTACCAAGTTGGTGTAACGGGGCAAGTTCAGGTGCAGAGCCGGAATAGCGGCTGATTAAATCCAATGAGGCTACGGGCACATAGAGCTTGTCGCCCTTGGCATATTCCAATGTGACATATTCAGTGGCCACATCACCAACATCCAGTGTTTGCAGACCCAGATAGCGGCCAACACCATGATCTTCATGCACCACGGCATCACCAATGGTCAGCTCAGCAAGGTTTCGGATGATGGCATCGGAGTCACGTTTTTTACGGCTACGACGACGGCGTTGCATAACCTGTTGGCCAAACAACTGGGTTTCCGCCACCACCGCAATGTTTTCAACTTGCAGTAGCAAACCCTGTTCGAGTGGAGCCACGGTAATGCATAGCGGAGCATTTTCGTTAATAAACGCATCCCAGTTGTCGACGACTTTGGGCTGCAGCTGGTTTTTACGCAATAGGTCCAACAGGGTTTCACGACGTCCTGCCGATTCGGCAGCGATTAAGATTCGGCCGGAAAATTTATCGATAAACTGATGCAACGCTTCACAGGGACGATCTTGCTTGGAGTTCAGCGGTAAAGATGGTGGCATTACCGTGGCATAGTTGCTGTTACCTGCCGAGCCATCCAATTCAAAGTTCTGGCATTGCAGTCTTTGCCACTGTTTGAACTGACTGAATAATTCTTCTACTGGTACAAACACATTGATCGGGGGTAACAATGGTCTTTCTGGATCAACGCTATGCTGGCGGTAACGGATCTGGATTTCCTGCCAGAACAGTTCAGCAGCATTAAAGGTGTCATTGAGCTGTACTAACAGCGTGTTATCCGGCAGATAATCGGTGAGTCGGGCAGTTTGCTCAAAAAATAGTGGCAGATAAAACTCGATACCGCCCGGCATATTGCCGGCGCTGACTTCCCGGTAAATCAAACTGCGTTGAGGATCCCCATCGAAATACTGACGGAATTGTTTACGGAACAGCGTAATACTGTCGTCATTAACTGGAAACTCTCGTGCAGGTAACAACTGAATCTGATCAATGGAGTCGATGGATCGCTGGGTTTCCGGATCAAAGGTTCGTAGCGTATCAATCTCATCATCAAATAAATCAATACGGTAAGGATGGCGACTGCCCATTGGAAACAAATCGATAATCGCACCGCGAACCGCAAACTCTCCGTGCTCAATCACCTGGGCAACATTCCGGTAACCGGATTTTTCCAGTTTCAATCGCCATTGTTCGATATCAAACTGATCACCAATCTTCAGTTCCAGATGATTGCCATCGAGAAATGCTCGCGGTGCAATGCGCTGCATCAAAGTAGCAATCGGCACCAGTAAAATACCGCGTTTAAAATCGGGCAGTTGATGTAATGTCTGCAGCCGTTCTGAAACAATATCCTGATGTGGTGAAAAGCTGTCATATGGCAACGTTTCCCAATCCGGGAAATGCAATATTGGCAGCTCGGTATCACCCAGATAAAAACGAATTTCCAGTTCAAGCCGATGGGCGCTGGCAACGTCATCAGTGACCACTAATAACGGACCATTATGTTGCTGAGCCGCTTTTGCTAACAGCAAACCCTGTGCACTACCGTATAATTGTCCGGCACGAAGTTGATCTTTGGCTGATGCTGGTAAGACAGGCTGAAGCAAATTAGCTGGCAAGAGTGATACCCTGATAGTGAAATGATAAAGCGCGTTATTTTCCCACAATTGCCCGATCACAGCACTCGTGATTTCGGAGGAAGGTAATGTCCTTACAAACAATAAGTGTTAATGCTATAGTCAAAATTTTTGCAACGAAGCGGAGATGGAACATGGTGAAACGTACGGAAAATGTTGTGTTATTAAAAGTTATTGGCACTGCTGAGTTATTAGCTGCCTTGGCCATGTTTTATTTTTATCACGAAAATGTACCTGCAGTAATCGGTGGATTAATTTTACTGGGTTTGTCTGCTAACAGTTTTTATCAGGCCCATAAATGTTATCAGCGCCAATATTCTCCACGAAAAGACGATAATTCTTAATTACGAAATTTAATGAGTCAGGCTGAAAACCCCACAATAGAATCCCAATTCGATCCGGTCAGTTTTGTAAAATCACTAACCAGTCGTCCTGGTGTCTACCGTATGCTCGATGCTGAAGGCACGGTCATTTATGTCGGCAAGGCAAAAAATCTCAAAAAACGTGTTGGCAGTTATTTTCGCAGCAGCGGCTTAACCAGTAAAACCCAGGTGATGGTGGCGCAGATCGCTGCGATTGAAACCACTGTCACGCATACTGAAAACGAAGCCTTGATCCTGGAAAATAATCTGATCAAGGAGTTGATGCCGCGCTATAACGTATTATTGCGGGATGATAAAAGCTACCCATACTTATTGATATCCGGTGATAAATTTCCTCGCTTAAGCGTTCATCGCGGTGCCAAGCGTAAAAAAGGCAAATACTTTGGTCCTTATCCCAGTGCCGGGGCGGTTCGGGAAAGTCTGAATCTATTACAAAAACTGTTTCCGGTGCGTCAGTGCGAAGACAGTTATTATCAAAATCGCAGCCGGCCCTGTCTGCAATATCAAATTAAACGCTGTACTGCGCCCTGTGTAGATTTAGTCTCTGAAAGCGATTATCAAAAAGATGTGCAGCACACCATTATGTTTCTGGAAGGCAAAAACCAGCAGGTAATGGATGAGTTGAGCCAGCAGATGGACACGGCGTCACAGAATCTGCAGTTCGAACAGGCGGCATTTATCCGTGACAAAATCATCAGTTTACGCCGGGTGCAGGAACGCCAGTATGTCAGCTCAATGCAAGGTGATTCCGATGTGCTGGCGGCGATAGTCAGAGATGGTATAGCAGTAGTTGAAGTCAGTTTTGTACGAGGTGGACGTAATTTAGGTAGCAAATCCTATTTCCCTAAAGGGTCGTCGGATTTGACCGAGTCAGAATTACTGGCGGCCTTTATACCGCAGTATTATCTTGGTAAAGACGTGCCGGCGGAAATCCTGCTGAGTCATGAAGTTGAAGAATCACAGCTGTTGCAGGAAGTGTTGCAAACCGAATCGGGACATAAAGTCAGCCTGCGTAAGCCGCAACGTGGCCATGCGACACGTTGGTTGCAGATGGCGATGACCAATGCCGATATCAGTCTTACCCAGCGTATCAGCAGTCGCTCCAATTTATTGCAGCGTTTTGAAATTCTGCAGGATGTATTAGAGCTGGATGAAATGCCCAAACGTATTGAGTGTTTCGATATCAGTCACACCAGTGGCGAGCGCACGGTAGCTTCCTGCGTGGTATTTGGTCTGGAAGGCGCAATTAAAAGCGATTACCGTAAATTCAATATCGAAGGCATTACCGGTGGCGATGATTATGCCGCCATGCATCAGGCATTGAGTCGTCGATTTACCCGATTGAATAACGGTGAAGGAAAACGACCGGATTTACTGTTGATTGATGGTGGTAAGGGGCAGATTAAAGAAGCGCAGGAAGTGCTGGCTGAGCTGAATTTAAGTGATCTGCCTATCTTGGGTATCGCTAAAGGCCCTGCACGTAAACCTGGTGAAGAAACGTTATTTCTGGTCGGTCGGGCTGACGAAGTGACCTTATCTGCAGATTCACCCGCATTACATTTACTTCAGCAAGTTCGGGATGAAGCGCATCGCTTTGCCATTACCGGTCATCGTCAACGCCGTGCCAAAGCCCGTAAAAGCTCAACCTTGGAAGATATTGCCGGATTAGGACCCAAGCGTAGACAAAAATTATTGCAGCAATTTGGCGGCCTTCAGGAAGTAAAACGGGCAGGGGTTGAAGATCTGCAGAGGGTGGATGGAATCAGTGCTGCTTTGGCACAAAAAATTTACGATATGTTCCATCCGGACAATTAAACACGTCATAGTGCTAACATAAGCGTTATCTATAGCTTATAACGAAACGATTTATGCTGAATATACCTAACTTACTCAGTCTGCTCAGGGTGCTTTTAATACCTGTTCTGGTGGTACTGTATTTTCTTCCCAGTACCTATGCTCCTTTGTGGGCCACCATTGTCTTTGTGCTGGCGGGTATCACGGATTGGCTGGATGGCTATTTGGCTCGAAGGATGAACCTCACCTCGCCCTTTGGAGCGTTTATTGATCCTGTCGCAGATAAATTAATTGTGGTGGTGGCGTTATTGCTGATTCTTTTCAAATCACCAGTATGGTTTATTCTGCTTCCGGTGATTGTCATCGTATTTCGTGAAATCACAATTTCCGCATTACGCGAATGGATGGCTGAAATTGGTGCCCGCCATGTAGTTCAGGTTTCTTCTATCGGCAAATGGAAAACCACATTTCAAATGGTCGCTATTGGTTGCCTGATATTCTATAAACCGCTGTTTGGATTACCTGTTTTTGAAATCGGTGTAGGCTTGTTATACATAGCCGCATTACTCACTTTGACCTCAATGATCAGCTACTTGAAAGCAGCCTTGCCAGTGTTGGTAGATAAGGGTTGACAGAAAATATTAAGTGCCTATAATGCACGTCTTCCTAAGCGGGAATAGCTCAGTGGTAGAGCACAACCTTGCCAAGGTTGGGGTCGCGAGTTCGAATCTCGTTTCCCGCTCCAAGAATAAAAAAAGCCGCGGTCAGTCCAAGTTACTACTGCGGCTTTTTAGTCTTGAAACGTAAGAAAAAAGACATACCATGGCTGGGTGGCAGAGTGGTCATGCAGCGGACTGCAACTCCGTTAACGCCGGTTCGATTCCGACCCCAGCCTCCATTTTAAAGTTCAATACAATCAAATAGTTAAGGCGCTTTCGGCGCTTTTTTTATGCCTGCAATTTGATGTATGCCGATGATTGATACTCAACGCCTGTATGACAAATAGCTTAGTTTGCAACTAAATCATTCATTTTAGATGAGCTTAGTGGAAAAGTTGTATGCCTTAATGATTGGCCCGCTTTTCGTTTTTTTTGAAAACGAGGGTAGGGGGATGGGTCTGCAGATGTTTTGTGATCTGAATAGACGCTAAAAGAAACTGTTTTCTTTATCTTCAACAATTGTGAATGTATCCAGTTGTGCTGGAAACCTCATAGAAATGGAGGGTGTGTACCAGAAACTTGAAGGTGACATTTAACCACTTTATCATTGGGCGAAAGACTGATTGGTGGACTTCGTGTGCCATCAGCAGCAACAGAAATCAGGACTGGTTCGTAGATTGCTCATTTCCCGCTGGTTCATGTTGTTTATTAAAAGTCTCAAGTCTTAAATTCCTCACTAAAGTGATTTAGCCGGACTCTTTCGCTCTATCTCAAACCTGTCTCTGCGAGAAAATAGTGTTTCCTGATCTTCGAACAATTGTCCTTGTTTTAGTTATCACCACCTGTATCGCGGCAATCGCCTTATTTCTGTTTTATCGACTGATAAAAGAGATAAATGGATTGCAATATGCCGCCATTGGAGGCGGTTGTCAGGCATTAGGCTCCGTGTTCTTATTACTCAGAGATAGCATCGACCCGATGGTGTCGATCATGGTGAGCAATAGCTGTTTTTTTCTGTCATTTCTTTTTTATTATCAGGCTGTCAGATTACTGACCGATTTAAAAACGAGTTGGGTGATTCCATCCACTCTAATCGTTATTTTGTCCCCGCTGTTTATGTTGTTCCCTGGCAATGAAAACCTTGGCGAACGTATTATCATCTCGTCGTTGGGTCTTGGGATATTAGGCATGATGTGTGGTTGGGTGTTAGGCAAAAATGCCATTGATTTGCCAGGCAGAAAAGGCCTGGCATTGATGTTTTTTTTATTCAGCGCGATAAGTTTGTGGCGTATTCCGAATATGTTGATTACCCCAATTGGGGAAGTGGGATTTTTAGACTTCAATGCAGGCTATATGATTTTTCTGTGGGGAATCATCAACAGTATCGTAACGACCATCGGTCTTATCATATTGGCATCGGAAAAGTTACAGCAACAATTAAGGGTGAAGTTCGAGCAGGTCAGTTATGCCCGTGACATTGCCCATCGTTCGCTACAGGAACAGCAGCACTTCATGGCGATGTTGTCGCACGAGTTCAAAGCACCGATTGGTGCAATCAAAGCCAATGCAGATGCTGCCTTGTTGCTAGCAACGCCACAGACCGGCTTCGTGGAAGAGAGTTTGTCACGAATTAAAAATGTTTCAGAACGACTCAATTCACTGGTGGAGCGATGCCTGGATGATGAATGGATGGCCCATTCAATCGAAAACAACCAGGTCAGTTTAGAACCTGTTTCGCTGACGCAAATTCTCAGGAATTTATCTGACGAATTTAATGTGACATTTCACTCCACAGTTTCTACCGATGCTGTGGTCAAAGGTGAATCCATTTTTCTGCCGGTATTATTTGCCAATTTGATTGCCAATGCCTTGCGGCATGCGAGAAATATTGAATCTGTGCAGGTGAGTTTACTGGAGCAGGGCAATGATTATCTGGTTCAGGTAATGGATGATGGTGAAGGTATTGATGAACAACAGCGCCATTATATTTTTGATAAATACTACCGTGCTGACAATGGTCACTCGACAGGGGGCTCAGGGTTAGGATTGTTTTTTGTCAAAAAAATTACCGAAATGCATGAAGGTGAGGTCACAGTGAACTGTGATGGGCTGACGACATTTACCGTACGGTTAACAAAGACAGAGAGGAACAATGGCTAAGCCCAGAGTTGTAATAGTCGATGATGACGCGGATTTCCGGGCGCCAATCAAAGCTGTGCTTATCAATGAGGGCATTGTGGTGGAAGAGGCAGAATCTGCATCGCAGCTAAGGCGGGTAATGGAGACCTTTCACCCTGATATGGTATTGCTGGATGTGAATTTGCCAGATGACAGTGGTTTCAACATTGCACGCCATTTAAAACAAAATACTTACGTGGATGTGGTCATTCTGTCCTCAATGGGTGAAGTAGAACACCGGGTAAGTGGTCTTAATTCAGGTGCGGATTATTACTTGCCCAAACCCGTTGATATTCGTGAATTATTGGCCGTTATGCGTAATCGTTTTACGACGCAGGCTGTGAACCCTGTCAGGCAGACCGGACGTTGGACGCTGGATACAACGAGCTGGCTTCTGACATCACCCGATGGTCAGCAACATGTTTTGAACAGCAGTGAGTTTGCTTTGTTAAATGAGCTTGCCAAACAGTCTCAGCTGAGTAAGCCGTCAACCCGTGAAGCCTTATATACGGCTATAGGAAAGCCTAATTATTCCCCCGAAAGTCGAAGTCTCGACTTGCATATATCTCGGCTGCGTCAGCGCCTGAGTTCAGACCAGTTCCCGTTCCCGATAAAAACAGTGCGAAATGTCGGCTATGAGCTGACCGAAACCATGGTGATTGTGTAGTCATCTCCCCCGGATTTATTGATACAAATTGATACAAAAATAAGCTTAGAAAATACCCGCCTGTTCAGTATGGTTTATCGGTGCAAACAGGGGCCTGCAGTGAAATAAAATGCTGCAGGGTTACCTGTTTATCGATGAAACAAACGTTACAGGAACTCTCATGAACCGGGTATATCGCATTGTATGGAACGCCAGCCGTCAGGCCTGGATGGTCGCTGCTGAGCTCACTCGCGGCAAAACCAAAAGTCAGATCAGCCGTAAAAAAGGGTTGCTGAAGCTGATCAGTAGCAGCTTGTTGGTTTCAACCAGCCTTGCCTATACCGGTACTGCATTGGCAACAAGCTACGACTGGAACATACCGAGTGGTTATTGGAGTGAGGGGGCAAACTGGGCCGAAGGTGCAGCACCAGACGAAGCTAATCCTGAAAGAAACTACATTCGTATCAGTAATGGTGGCGAGGCAATTGTTCACAGTAAGATTGATCTCGAGGCCAACAACAGTATTCTTTATGTTGGCAATGATACCAGTCAAACTGGTTCACTGGTTATCAACGATAATGGACAACTAACGCTTGGCATATTGTATATCGGGACATATGACGATTCACAAGGGAAGGTTTTGGTTACAGGTAAAAATGCCCGGTTAAATATGACTAGCACGAGTAGTAGGTCATATTTTGGCTTTAGTGGCAGTGCTGAAATTACATTGAATAACAGTGCTGTTATCACGGCAAATAGTATTAAGCTAGCTTCATCTGTTGGCTCTAACGGCATAATTAATATTGGTGCTGCGAAGGATGAGCCGGCAGTTGCTGGGGGGAAGTTTGATGTTAACCAGTTAAGCTTTGGAGATGGGGTTGGCAGTCTGGTGTTTAATCACACTGATGAGGATCTTCAATTTCGCTCTTCAATAATTGGTAAGGGAGATATTGAGCTCTATAGTGGCACGACCCGATTCACTTATTATAATCAGCGGTTTTTTGCTGGTGATATGCGAGTAAATGGAGGCACGCTGGCAGTCGATTCAGGTAATACTCTAAACGTTGGAAGTATATATGCTAGTCAGGCAGCCAATTATCATCAGGAAACCAATGCCAAATTGAGACTTGGGGTGGCTACAATGGATAACTATGCCAAGTTGAATGTGATGGGGACTGCCACATTTGCCAAAGATACTGGTCTGGATGTCAATGTGATGGGGTCACCATCACTGACTCAGGGCGGCACTCTATCGAGTGTGATCAGTGCAGGCACACTCAACGCTTCTAGTTTTACCATGACTGATAACTCAGCTTTATATGATTTTGCCTATGAGATTAATGGCAATGTAGTTGACCTGAAAGTCATTGCTGAAGGAACGGGAGGGGATTCGGGCGATGACTCTGGCAATGGCGTGCTCAGAAGTGTTAATAGCCAGGGCTTTACACCAGGCCGCGGTGCTGCCAGGGTGCTGGATACCTTTGTAAATAGTGGTATCACCGGTACTGATATTGAAAATGTCACAACCGCTCTTGGTAAATTATCTACACAACAACAAGTCAGTGAGGCTGTAGCTGAAACCTTACCATTATTAGTTGCAGGCACCACTGGACTGGCTTCGAACACCATGCGCGGCACCAACCGGGTGATCCAAAGTCGGCAGGCCAGTAACCGTGGCTTATCCTCTGGTGATGAGTTCCTGGTGGATAAAGCGGTGTGGTTAAAACCCGTGGGAAGCTGGAGTCGGCAACAAGAGCGTAATGGCGTCAGTGGTTACGATGCTGACAGTTATGGGTTTGTTGGTGGTATTGATGGTGAAATAACGCCCACTAGTCGTTTAGGTTTTGCCGTGTCTTATATGAATACCAATGTTGATGGCAATGGCTTAGCATCTGGCAATCGTGCCGATATTGATGCCTATCAGCTTATCGCCTACGGTAGTCATAACTTGACGCAATTTGAAGATATCGAAGTTAGCTGGCAAGCTGATGTGGGTCTCAATAAAAACGATGGCAAACGCCGTATCAGCTTTATGAACCGCAAAGCCACCGCTGACTATGACAGTTACACAGCACATGTTGGGGCGGGCATTGGCAAGCGCTTTCAGCTGACTGAGCAAAGTCTGATTATGCCGAGCCTGCGTGCTGACTATGCTTATATTAAAGATGAAAGCTATACCGAAAAAGGTGCCGGTGCGTTAAATCTGGATGTGGATAGTGTCAATGCCGAGGAAATGATTCTGATGGCCCAGGTGGAAGCAAACCATCAGTGGAGTGAGTCAACTTCTTTATCGACCACGCTTGGTGTTGGTTATGATGTGATTAATGACGACACCAGTTTGACCGCCTCATATACGGGTGGTGGCGCTGCCTTTACCGCAGAGGGAATAGATCCATCACCCTGGTTAGCGCGTGCAGGCGTCGGAGCGACCATGTCACTGAATGATATGACCGAGCTGACAGCCAGCTATGATTTGGAAGGTCGTGAAGACTTTTTGAATCAAACAGCATCAGTGAATATGCGCTGGCGTTTTTAACAAAATGCTATGTTTTAGTATAAAGAAAAGCCTCAGTGGATAACCACTGGGGCTTTTTTTGTGGCTTAATGCCCATGTTAAGTATGACGTTCAAAGTATTTAAGGATGGCAGGTGAAGCAGTTTGTTAAATCGTTTCCTTTTTATATTATTTTTTTCCTGCTGATCACTGGCTGCACTCATCTGCCATCTACTCAGGAACGCCTTGCGAGTGCTACAAAGCTTGCTGAAGACGCTGGCTGGACCTCTGAAACCATATCCACCTCCTATTTCGATCTTCAGGCTTTTATACCTGCACAGCGTTTGAAAAATACACGTTTGACAGTATTTATTGAAGGCGATGGCTTAGCCTGGATTTCACGATCACAGCCTTCCACTGACCCTACGCCGCTAAACCCTGTTTCGCTGAAGCTGGCCTTAGCTTATAAGTCTGATGATGCCATGGCTTATCTTGGGCGACCCTGTCAATTCACAGCGCATGATCAAAAGCGTTGCACACAAAAATACTGGACCTCCCATCGCTTCTCAGAGGAAGTCATAATCGCCACAAATGAGGCGATCACAGCACTTAAAACAATGACGGGAGCTTCTGAGGTTCAGCTGGTAGGCTATTCTGGTGGCGGGGCTATTGCAGCGTTAGTTGCCAGTCGACGCGATGATGTGACGCGTCTGGTCACGTTTGCAGGTAATCTGAACACAACAGCATGGGCAGAACTGCATCACATTTCCCCATTATCAGGGTCGCTCAACCCAGCAGATGCGGTATCAGGGCTTCAAGGTATAAAGCAGATTCATTTTGTAGGGGAACATGATCGTGTTATTCCTGCAGAAATTGTAGAAAGTTTTCAACGTTTATTACCACCAACAGCAGATAGTCAGATCATTATTATCCCCGAGGCAGATCATCGATGCTGCTGGCAACAGGTCATCAAACAAATGAAATAAGCGTATTAATCAATGCTGATAATCAGCACTTAATAAGTTTTTATTTACTCATACAGCAAAAGTCGCTCATTTCGGATAAATCTCACAAAGCTCACCCGGTTGAAGTAGTGTTTTCATGGTTGATAAACGTGAGAATTTAGTTCCTTTTGCCAACTTTCGTCTCTATGCATAAAGGCAATCACGTGCTGGGCGGAAAGGAAAGTTGAAATAGCACGCCTTAAGCTTAGCCTATGTTCTTAAACTAAACTGGTTCGTTATTAGTCATACAGGCATACTGCGGTTCTGTTTTTTTATTATTTTGTTGGAGACAACAGTGTTCAGAAAAAAAATCATTTATGTGCCTCTGCTGATAATCGCTATTGCATTGGGTGGAGCCCATGCAGTTGCTAATAATGAGGCAAATCAGGCAGCTCAGGCGTTAGTTGATGAGTTGGTCGCTAAGATTAACCAGAATGGCGTTCAGGTCGAAGTCGGGGAGGTTGTTGCCAACCCCTATACCAAAGATATTACAGTGAATGATGTTCTCATCACTGATGATGCTGATCGTAAACATCAAATAGGGTTACTGACGATAAGCGATATTGAGTTGAACCAGGCGCAGGATTTTATTTATGCGATGGATATTTCAACTGAGGATGCGTTGTTTACCGTTACCGGTGGTGATGGCACGAAACAACAGGAACAATCTTTAGTTGAAGCATTGCGAAACCTGGGTATTAAAGAAGACAAAATTGGTCACAATCAGCATCTGGCTTACCGCTATCATCCTGTTGAGCGCCAACTGACGCTGAATTTGCAGAATCAGTTTTATAATCCCGAGTTAACAGAAAAAGATGCGGCACAGCTGTTTTCGATGAATCTACATACCAACTTTAGTCAGATCCCGGATCTGGAAAGTCAGATGAGACGGTTAAGAAATAATGAGGATATGTCGGCTGTTACAGCAGAATGGATGCAGACTGGTTTGATAACAGCTGCCATAGAGTTTGAAGATGCTGGTGCGTGGCAGCCTTTAATAGAGCAAGGTGCTGAAAGTGCAGGGATGACTACAGAAGAATATAAAGCTGGCTTGAAACTGCAGATTCAGCAACAGTTTTCAGCTTTACAGGCACTTTCACCCGGATTAAGAACACAGTTGATTGAAGCCAGCAGCCAGTTTATTGATAGCGATACACCACAAGTCGAGCTGGATATAAATTCTAAAAGTCCCGAAGGTGCTGGAATATTTCTGGTCTTTATGGCGACGTTGATGTCGCCAAACGCACTTGAAAATTATTTTGATATTCAGGTAGCAGCCGAATAGGTCATGCTTATTATATCCATTTGGCTGAAAGCTTCCCAATAGCTTGTTTTAGCTAGTGTTTCACGGATAGCTACAGGAATTATTCCTCAATCTTTCCTGACCTATTGTTATCATCAAAACAGGCTCTTTATAATGAGAATGGTTGTTATTAAAGCTCAGTATCAAGTTTTGTCCCTGCAACATTAGCAGTTAGCTATCCATGAAGCTTAAGGACTACTTGTTTGTTATGGTTTGATTGTAACTTTATCCCAGTAACGTTGAAAGGATGAGCATTAATAATGAATCATGTTTAACGCATATTAAACCAACTTAATTTTTCAGCTGATAAAGTTGATGCTCGTTGAGAAGGCAATGTTGCCGGAATTATTGGGAGATCGAAATGAAAAAAAATCGTTTGTTAATTGCTGTGGGATTGTTTGCTTTATTACCATTCACAGCATTTGCCGATGAATGTGATTTAGTGATTGAAGCGACAGATCAAATGACCTACAACACTAAGAAAATGTCAGTTCCTGCCAGTTGTGAAACAGTCAAAGTCACCCTTAAACATATAGGTTCATTGGCTAAAGATATGATGGGCCATAACTGGGTTTTGACCAAGGCAGATGATATGCAGGCAATCGTGAAAGAAGGCGCTGCTGCGGGGCTGGATAATAATTATCTGCCGGAAGGTGATGATCGTATTATTGCCGCGACGGAAGTAATTGGTGGTGGCGAATCGGCTGAAGTTGAGTTTTCTACTGAAGGACTTGCTGATGAAAAACTGACTTTCTTCTGTTCATTCCCTGGGCATAGTGGAATGATGAACGGTCGTTTCAATATCAAATAAGTTCACCTGAAATCCTCCCTCCAGCCAGTGTCTGTTGTTCTTTCAGAGCCACCACTGCCGGAGGGAGGATTTTTTTATTTATATCATTCGTACAAAGCCGGGTCGACTTCTGGCAAAGCTTCGAATTGAGGCCTGGCAAAATAATAACCCTGAAATAAAGCTACGCCTTGATCGCGGATAAATTGAAACTCTTCTATCGTTTCGACACCCTCAGCAATGACTCTTATCTCCAAATCCTTACAGGTCATAATGATTGAGCGGACAATCGATTGTCTGACTTTATCTTTATTAATACCCCGAATCAGTGCCATATCGAGTTTTATAATGTCTGGCTGCCAGTCGGCGAGCAAATTTAAGCCGGCATAACCGGAGCCAAAATCATCAATTGCTGTAGTGAAATTATGCCGTTTGTATTCATCAAAAATATTTTTCAGATGATTATTATCAGTAACCTTTTCCACCTCGGTGACTTCAAACATTAAATTTTTGGTGGGAAAATCCATTAAATCAGCCGCTTCCAAGGTAGCTCGAATGCAGGTTTCCGGACGATAAACGGCATTAGGAAAGAAATTAATGCTGAGCATGCCTTGTAAATCAAGTTGTTTGGCCAGCTGAATGGCTTTCACCCGAATTGTCTGATCAAAGGAATAACGATTGGTGTCATTCAATTTATCCAGAATGGTATAAGCCGGCTCATTATTTATGCCACGAACCAGTGCCTCGTAACCAAAAATCTGTTTTTCCTGAATATTAACAATTGGCTGAAAAGCCATTGAAAAATTGAAGTCCAATCCACCACCTTCTAAACATTTATTACAACCTAAAGGTTTGAAATCGGGTAGTTGATTTGTCATTTGATACTCTTTCTTTGTGTTGGTTATCGTTGGATAGTCATCTGTCATCAGATAAAAATCGTCTGATCAGTTTTCTTTATCGGGTTATTTAAATAATGTTTCAGCTGATAGGCAAATTTGTCAGCATTATCATTCGATAACTTTTCTGGTAGCTCTTGCCTCAGCCGGCGCATATCGCCCTGACTGATATCAATGTATCCCATTGCCCAATTATTAAAAATGTATTTATTGCTAAGGCATATATTAATGAGTTTACAGTCATGATGACGTTCATCATCAAGGATTCTTTTATAGAGAGCGATAACAGCTGTTTCGGGACCTTCGAGCACCTGAATAAAATCGGAGTGGTTATAACATAGGATGCCATGAATCTGGATGCGCTGATTATTTTCACGACTCTGATGTAACAATCTGGTTAAATCGACATCGGATAAGCGATTATGAGTTTTACTGGTATACAAAATTCTCAATAAGCTTTTCGTCAAAATTCCGCATCCTGTTATCCAATACGAACAAGCTGGCACAACTAGCCTCGTCTTGTTTCAGATTAGTCTATGTCAGTGAATGCACGACGACAAGCTTAAACATGCATCTAACAGACCTGTATCACCTTTCTTGATAACCGTCCTTGAGCTGCTGTATTTTGTCAGGTTAATCAATCTGGACAGTTAATCTTGGGGCAACTGTTATGGGTCAGAGGTTCCAGCAGTAACATCTCCTGAAATGTGGACTGAATATTTTTGTCATCAGGTGCCAATCGTGTCGCACAAGATGCAGAAGCTAACGCAGTTTGATGGCAACCAATGTCTTTCAGGCTATAGGCCCGGTTATTCCACAGAGAAGCGTCGTATGGGAATTGTTCGGTTAATTGACCATAGACATTATCAGACTTATCAAAACGCTCCTGCTGATAATACAAATTGGCAAGTGCGATTCCTGCCTGCTGATGTTCGCTCCAATGCTCCATCGCGGCGATATAGGCTTGTTCTGCTGTTTTATGCTGTCCGGTCTTTTCAGCATCATAGGCAGTTTGTAACCAGGCCGGCATGTTCGCGGTGGCAGGGATTTGTTCAGGCCTGACAATGACCAGTCCCCAATGATCGGTGCGGGCCCAGGTACGTTCAAAGGTTTTTAATGTTGTTTGCCATCGTTTGGTTTCACCAGAACGCAGAATGAGTTCCTGTGAGTTGATATCAAAACCAATCACCACGGCATAATGCCAGAAAGGTTTCCAGTTATAGCCAAGGTTTTGCATCACTAAAACGGGATTGCCATTCGCCACTTCAGTCAATAAATCGTTCATCTTTGGCGCCAAAGGGTAGGGCATCAAGCCTTGTTTTCGAGTTGCCGCAACCATTTCTATCTGCAGGCTGCCTTGTTTCTGTGGAATATAGACCTGGTCAGTTAACTGATCGGGCGTGATATCGACGCCACGATATTGCATCACGGTTGCTAAGGCAGCCGGACCACACTGATATTGGGTCTGGGGAAAAAAAGGCACATCATCGAGCTCGGCCTGAACTGGCTCGAATGGCTGTTGATTCAGAAGATTTGTCTGAGGTGTATGACTGCAAGCGGTCAACAATAAGCTCAGTAATATTAAAACACCCAGCCGAAGCTGGGTGAAGAGAGAGCGATTATCTGTTTGCATAAGCTTAAATCAGATTAACGGACCGGTCTGACAAAAGGGAAAATGTCGGTTGCACCGATAGCGTCAGTAATAACAAACACAACAAAGATAAGTACTATTGCACCGAGTATCCCGCCAGCTGGCATGTCATTAATTTGCTCATTTAACTGGGCAATTTCAAAATCAGTCATGCTGTTGACACGATCCTGAACGGTTTCGGGGGCAACTCCCATTGACAATAGTTGTTGCTGAACATCGTCACGTTCCAGCATTGAAGACAATTGCTCGCGGTCATATGCAGATTGTTGTGATTGAATAACATCAGGCGTGCTGATCATTGCTGCCTGCACCGGTAAGGTGATGCTTCCGAAAAAGCCAAGCAAAGCAATCCACGCAAATACTTTTTGTTTCATACATCCCTCCGTTGATTTAAAAGGCCAAGAACTGGCCTGAATTTCAGCTTACCATGACTACGGTGACAAGAACTATATAAAACCAATTCTATTAACTTCAAGCATCAAAAAAAGCCCTAGTGTGATGAATTACCTTCGATTTTGATTATTTATTAGGTAGAGTTTCTTTATATTTTGCTTGATGGCAAACTTAAGCAAATAAGTTCAACGTCAATTTTTTGCTGATGATTGGCTCAATTTGATATTGATTCCCTGAAAAATGAATTCGTTCATTCAACGTATGCGCTATTAATGGAGCTGGTTATTCGCACTAATCAAAGCTTATTGCTTAAACCTTTTACCTTTGTAACGTCTTTTGTGGCGTTTTTGTTTGGTTTGGTTTTAACCTATTTCGTTGCAGGGAAAATGGCTGAGATGGAGTCTGTTCGTTTAGAGGCTGCTTATAACGTCACTTTTAATCAGGCCGTCGATGCCGTGGTCGGAAAAATAAATGCCTATGAGGAAATGCTACGAGCTACCCAGGGCTTGTTTTATGTCTCTCCTGATTTGTCTCGTGAGGATTTTGCCAATTTTTATCAAAGCCTGAAACTGGAAGAAAATTATCCAGGCATTCAGGGACTGGGCTATGTAGTTGCTCTCTCTCCAGAACAAAAACAGATGCATATTAATGCAGTCAGACAATCCGGGATGTTGAGCTATGATATTTATCCTCAGGGAGTGCGTGATAAATATACCTCAAACCTTTATATCGAACCTGTGACCAAGAAAAATATGCGGGCTTTGGGCTTTGATATGTATGCCGATATCACTCGAAGAGACGCCATGGATCGAGCGGTCAAAACCGGCAAGGCAAGCATTACCGAAAAGGTTTTTTTAAAACAGGATGGTTCAGACTCGACCATCAATGGTTTGTTGATGTATCTGCCTGTGTACATCGACGCGAGCGAATCAGACGTTGCCATTGGTAAGCGAACTATTCATTCAGGCTGGGTCTATGCAGTGTTTCGTATTGATGATGTTTTGCAGGATGTGTTGATGACACATAACAATGTCGGCTTGCTGAACATATATGATGATGAAGCCGAAAAATCCGAAAGCCTGTTATTTTCTCAGCCTGGAGTAGCATCTGAAGAGTCATTTAGTTTGCAAAAAAGCTACGAGGTGGGTGGCCGTACCTGGTCATTTGTAGGCCAACCTGATCGGGAATTTGCTGATTCGATCCTGCGTAACAATACAGTGATAACCTGGATAATCGGAATCGTGATTTCCCTGTTATTTGCCCTGGTGATTGCGGCCATTGCGAAAAGCCGGGCAAACGCCATCCGTATTGCTTCCCAAATGACCAAATCCTATCGACAGAATGCACGGAGACTGGCGCTGGCAACAGAGGCGGCTGAAATTGCTATTTGGGAATGGGATGTGGAAACCAATATTATTATGTTCGACAGTATGGCGAGCAAGGTATTTGGTCTACCCAACTCAACTGAGCAAATGGATTACGCGGAATTTGAAAAATTGATTCACGAAGCGGATCTGTTGCCTTTCCGAGTGGCTGTAGAACAGTCCATTCAACAGCATAAATCTTTTGACGTTCGCTCCAGAATACATCATGGTGCTGAGATTCGAATGATTCATACTTCAGCAGAACTCTATTTCAACGATGCTGGACAGCTGCTTTCTCTGGTCGGTGTCAGCTACGACATCACCGAAGACTGGCAGCACCAGAAAAGGATTCTGGAGACTGAGCAACGTTGGAAACACGCTCTGGAGGGCAGTGGAGCCGGGGTCTGGGATTGGGATGTTGCCAATAATGTTGTGGTGTTCTCTGATAAATTACTGGCCATGCTCGGCTATGCTCCGGGTGAAATTATCGGTCAGATGGAGCAATGGCTGAAATTAATACATCCTCAAGATATTGAACGGGTAACGGCTGATATCAACCGTATGTTTAGTGGGGAAAAACCGGAATATCGAAATGAACATCGTATTCTCAGCAAGGATGGCAGCTGGAAATGGATGTTAGGCAGCGCCACGGTAGCCGAGCGTGATGCTGATGGAAATCCGATTCGTGTTATTGGCACCAAAACCGATATTTCATGGCGCAAACAAGCTGAGTTGGCATTGCAACAAAGTGAAGAACGTTTCCGCAATGCGTTTGATACTGCCGCAATTGGTATGGCGATTGTTGGCTTGGATGGTCGATGGTTAGAAGTAAATGGCGCGCTCTGTCGGATGCTGGGATACAGCGAAGAAGAGTTGATGGATAAAACCTTTGTTGATGTGACACATCCAGACGATCTGGATTTGGATCTTGAGTATGTACGGAAGTTACTCAATGGTGATCTCGAACACTATCAGATGGAAAAACGCTATTTTCATAAAACCGGTGATGTCATTTTTGTGTTGCTGAGCGTTTCGTTAGTGCGCAATGAAAAGGGCGAGGTCATCCATTTTATTTCACAGATTGAAGATGTTACCGCTCGCAAATCCGAATCGGATCGTATTCGTCAGATGGCATATCACGATACCTTAACGGGGCTGCCAAATCGCCGGTTGTTTGATGAACGAATTGCCCATACGCTGGCGCATGCGAAACGGGTGGGCTATCCGATAGCGTTGATGTTTGTCGACGTTGATCATTTCAAACAAATTAACGATACCCATGGTCATGATGTAGGCGATGAGATTCTTAAATCTGTCGCTGACAGAATGTCACACTGCTTACGCCAGACAGACACCTTAAGCCGTGTTGGTGGGGATGAATTTGTTATTTTACTCACTGAACTGAAAAAGCCTGATGATGCCAAATTAGTGGCAGAGCATATTCTGGAGTCGGTATCCCAGCCCTTGCATGTTAATACTCATGACTTTCATATTACCTTGAGTATCGGGGTAGCAATCTTCCCAGGCGATGCTGAAAACGAAACGGTCAGCGAGCTTACCAAAAAGGCTGACCTGGCCTTATATGAGGTGAAATCTGCTGGACGTAATGGGGTGCATATATTCGGTTCAAATCACCTGAACGCTCAACCCTGACAGCCAGAATAGTCAGGTTAATCGGAGTCCTGTTCAGCCGTCAGCTTAGTTAATTTACGGCGTAACAGGTTGGCAAACATATTCAGTTTGGGTCTTTCGTCATTGGTGAAGGCGACTGGCCGAATATGTTGCATTGCATGGATACCGATTCTGGCCTGATACAAACCCACACCAAATCCCTGGGCCACGCTGCCCAGAATTTTGCCCCCCAAACCAATACCGACCTGTTCAGAAAAGAAACTAATACCCGCCTGACTGGCGTAGCTGCCAAGTGCAATTTTGCATACCCGTAGATTTAATCGCCATTGAGCTAAGCGGTTTAATCTGACGCCATAAATCATATTGATCTGGTTAATCATTTTCAGTGTTTTCCAGACCACTAACAACGAATCAACAACGGCCAGCTGGCTGACCGCAATCATTGCAGCACTGCTGATACTGGTACGTTCAATAATATGGATTGCCTGGCGGTCCAGCTGCCGGTAGAAATCTTCACTGATACGATAGACAACCTCACTGTCATTTAGATAGTCAGGTAGCTTATCAACACAAGGTTTTAATAAATCAGCCTGTGGCTGACCATCGTAGAAAGTCTCTAGCGAATTCAGCCATTTTTTTGCATTGCCGATATGTTGTTCATGGACCAGTTGAGCAGCCTGTTCGCGGATCTGATCGGCCCGTTTAAGCTGTTTCTGGTTGCGGCGATACACCAGTAATTGCTGTACTACCAGGCCTGCTAAAAAAGCTGCGAAGGCACTGAAGGCTAACCCCATCGCTTTGCTTTGTTGCCAGAGCATTTGTGCAAAATCAACTACATCCCAGGCCAACATACCGATTAACAGAATGAACAATGTGACGATCAACCATTTCAAACCACGATTACGGCGCGGCGGTATCAGTAATGTGTCGTCAAAATCGAGCAATGGATCAGTTTCCACCGAATCAGGCAGGTTGACCTCGTTGTTTTCGGAGAGAACTTTGAAAAAGTTTTCAGTTTCCTCGGGGGATGATATATCCGCTTTTTGCTTAGCTTCCTGTTGTGGTTTAGGTTTAAAAAAATCTTCTGTGGAAGCCATCAGAATTTATCTCCTATCAGATCCCGTAATACTTTATCCATCCGAATATGAGCCAGACGTCCGCCCATTATCAAGTCAGTGTTGAGCGGAGCTCGAAGTACGGGCGGATTCCAGCGTGATAATTGATGCCACTGATCGGGATCAGGCAGTTTGTCGGGAATAGCAGGGTGGCGTAGTTCGCCATATTGTCCATCCAGTAGTCTGGCAGTCAGATGATCATTATGATCATGTGTCGTTCGTACAGCGGCCGCTATCTCCGTTTCGATTTGAATACGATTTCTAACCGATTGTGGGCAGATATGGCTGATTATATCGTCGCACAGACGACGCAAAGATTCGTGCTGATTCATTAAAATTCGATCCGGTTTGGATGCCAGAAACAGAATTTTTTCGACCTGAGGGCTGAATAAACGGTTCAGAAACGCATTATGCCCCACGCGATAGCAATCAATAATCCGGCTGAAAGCAATCACCATATCGTCAAATTTTTCCTTGCCTCCGCTCAAAGCTTTGAGCACATCGATCAATACCACCTGACGATCAATGCCACGGAAAAAAGTTTTATAAAATGGCTGAACAAAGTTTTTCAGATAGGTTTTATAGCGTTGCTGCATGACTTTGTATAAGGAGTCATCATCGGCATTGTCTAATTCTTGCGGGCTGAGCGATTGCAGATTGAACAATGGAATAAACACTGGAAAGTCACTGCTGTCAGGCAATAAAGCCCTCCCAGGTTGAATAAATGTCAAACCTGCTGTTTTACATGTCATCAGAAAACTTCGATAACGAACAAATAATGCTTCAATTTGTTGTTCATCAATTGGGGCGAGCGGATCCAAATCATTAAACTCTTTTTGCATCTCTTCCGCGAGTTGATGACGGATGCCTTTGGAACAAAGTGCAGCAGTATCCATACTCCATTGCCGATAATCTTGCTGCAACATGGCAATGTCGAGCAACCATTCACCTGGATAATCACGTAATTCCAGCGTGAATCGACGGGTTTCTCCTGTAAAGGTCGGCAACATGGATTTCTTTTTGAATTCAATGATTAACCGGCAACCGCTGATATGAGTAGTTGATGGTGGCCAGGCAGGTGGATCACCTGCCAGGGCCTGAATTCCCTGTTGATAATCGAATAGTGGTAAATCATCCAGTGGCTGTAATTCGACATTTAACAGGCGTTCATCTCTGGCTGGCAGGAAGCCTCCCAGATTTGCATTACTGGAATATTTGAGTTGATGAATAAGGCTGGTAATAAAAGTCGACTTGCCACTACCGCTAAAACCGGTAATGCCAATACTCAGATGTTTATCGAGACTGCGCGCCACCCATTTGCTGGCTTGTTGATCAATTTCATCAAGTGTTTTATTGAGGCGCAGACCTAGTTTTTCAATCTTTGAATTCATAGGCATCAGCTTACATCAGACGCTTGCTGTCTGTCTGAATTAAGAAGCAGTTGAACGTTTGTCATGATACATACTGTTATCAGCATGCAGAATCAGCTCATCGGCATCCTTACCATCATGAGGATAACAAGCAATACCAATGCTGGCACTGATATTCAGCATCACGCCATCATTTAATTCATAACCAACCGATAATTGTTCCCGTAGCTTTTCCGAGACTTGCATGGCTTCTTCCAGATTACTGTGGTTAACAATAATGGCGAATTCATCTCCCGCCAGTCTGGCAGCCGTGTCTGACTGACGAATTGATTCACGAATACGTTGTGCCACCAGGATCAGCAACATATCGCCATTCAGATGCCCATAAGTATCGTTGACCAGTTTGAAATCATTGAGGTCGATATAAAGCAGGCAAAAAGGCTGTTTATATCGGGCTGATTCGGTAATCGCCTGATTCAGTCGATCATAAAATAAAACCCGATTGGGTAACTGCGTCAGACTGTCATGTGTTGCCTGCCACTGTAGGGCGTTTTCAGATTTTTTACGCTCGGTAATATCAATGACAACAACCAGCATTCTGTCCTCGTTGATTGGCGAAGAGCGGGCCATGAAAAAATGCTGTTTGCCTGACAGATTCAGTTCGTATTCGTAATAATCACTTTCTCCACTACCCAGCGTTTTTTGTAACGCCAGTAACGTCCGCTGCGCCAGAAAGTCAGGTAATGTTTCAGTTATATGTTTATTAATAAAGTCCTGTTCAGACATCAGCAATGGCACACCATCGCCGTGTTCAAAATCAATGATTTTGCCATTTTTATCAATGGTAAACAGCAGATCCGGAATGGCTTTGATAATCGCCTGATTACGCTGATAGCTTTGCTGCAGAGCCGCTTTGCTTTCAATCAGTTGTTTGTTTATATCCAAACGCCGGCCAATTAACCAGGCGGTGGCCAGAATCAGTAACATTAAGGATAGTGCGGTCAAAAAGCTGTTACGGAGATGGGCAAAACGGTAGTTGGAAATTAATTCATCGACTACGGCTCGATTTTCACCGACAAAAACGTGTAACTTCCATTTGGGCAATGTCTGATAGGCAAATTGATAATCACCACTAAAATGCTGATAAATCCCTTCACCGGTTAAGGGTAGTTTGTCTTTATCGCTACGATCTTTTACGTAATCCAGAGTTTGCCCAACTTCGAAGTTTCTATAGGGGACTCGAAATACAACTTCACCTTCTTGATGAACAATCGATGAAAATAGCTGGGCATTGACACTGATACCACTGAGAGCCCATGAAAAGGTTTCGATATCGATAACGGCGGCGATGACCCCTTGAAAATTATCGTTCGAATCATAAAGACCCCGACTGATCACCATAACCGGATCTGAATGCCCCCGGCCAGGAAGCATGGGTTTTGAAGTGAAAACGCCATCCGTTTTTGAGTTCTGATGCACTTTAAAATAGTCTCGCCCGGATAAATCCAGCTGACTACGCTGATGCATGGGATAGCGTAACAGCCCATCCGCATTGATATGCAATAGAGCCTGCATTTCAGGATTATTTTGAGAATATTTCTCAAGGAGATAAGTATGAGGTGCAGAATTTTTAATAAAATCGGGATATGAACTGATCAGTTTCAACGTTTGATCAATGGCTTCCAGTTTAGATTCCAGTAACTGGGTCTGCATCAATGCCAGCAACTGGTTACGTTGCTCGATCTGTTGGTTAATTTGTGAGGAGTAGGCTGATAACTGCGATTGATAATTTTGATAAATGACCAGCAACGTCAACCCAATCAGCACGAAGGTATAAAGCAGTAGTTTGCTATGAATTGGGTAACGTAATCGTAAAACAGGTTTAGCAGACACCGGACAAACCTAATTAGAAACGGCAGTGGCGATCGACGGAAAATGAACTCCGTTCGCTGGATCGAAATAAGAAAAAAGTTGAGTCAATACAAAACAATGGTGTTATCTCAGCAAACAGGACTGTTACATTCTGATTCAAATATATCATTAATTACTAACTGAATTGGATTTGACATGATTAGGTGGCTAACTATAAGCTGGCTATCATGTTACAAGTTAAAGATATTCCTAACGCTGAAATATTACAGAAGTTTGCCGATCGTTACCCGCAAACCGACATTAAAAATGTCATGACATTTTTGAATCTGCTGCGCGTCGGTTCTGATTTGTCTTTGGGATTAAACAGCTATCTTGCGGAATATGACTTGTTACAGGGACGATGGTGGGTTTTGCTATTGCTGATGCGAGAGGATAACCTGAGTTCAACACCCTCAGCGCTGGCTGAAAAAGCGGGGGTTTCGCGAGCCACCATGACCGGTTTATTAGATGGGTTGTTACGCGATAAATTAATCAGTCGCGTGCATGGTAAGCGGGATAGACGGCAGATACTGATTCGAATGACCGTTCTGGGACAGGCAAAACTTGATGAGGTAATGCCTGGTTATTATCAACGTGTAAATCAATTAATGCAGGCGCTGAGCGAAACTGAAACAACCCAACTTATGTCGTTATTGAAAAAAATCTATCAACAACGACATGTTTTTGAAGATGAATCTCATCTTAAATAATGTTCAAAAAAAAAGGAATCTCTATGAAATTTTTAAATCGTTTATTACCCTTAAGTCTGCTTATTCTGGCAGTGAGTGCATGCAGTAACCCCGGTGCTGACTATGATGCACAGGAAGTCATTAATTCTGCCAATGAGCAGTGGAATGCTGCTTTCAACGATAAGGATCTCGATGCGTTAACCGAACTTTATGCATCACAAGCCACTTTGTCGCCCGGTGATGGCAATGTGTTGAATGGCCAGCAGGAGATTGCGGCACTGTTTCAGGGCTTTTTCGATAATGGGCTGCACAATCATAATATAACCACTATCGCCACTTATTCATCTGCAGGACAAGTCAGTCAATTGGCTAACTGGTCAGCAGATGTTGAAGGTGAAAATGGTGAAACGATGACATTTAATGGTGTGTTGATGACAGTTCTGCAACAGAACGACCAGGATGAATGGGAAGTCGTTTCACATATCTGGAATATGGCTGAATAAATCCAACAGTCTTTGCAGCAAAAAAAGCCGATCTCAATGATCGGCTTTTTTATGCTAGGGCTTGTTTATCTTTCATCTCCGCCTCTGTTGTGAGCTGAAAAAGCGTCAATCAAGACACGAGGAGCGCCTTTTAGTTGTTCTAAATAAGCGACGAGTAACGCAGAGTGACGCTTTTTCAGTCACAACCCGAAGGGCTGGGACTATTTTTGCGGCCGCCTGTGTTGTCAATCACTTATGTAGGAAGGCTACACGGCGTGCTTTCCGCCTTGTCGGACACAAAAATAGCCGCCAGCAGTGGTGGATATGAAAGATCAACAAGCCCTAGAGGAATATTGCAAGGAAAACTTGCCTAGGTCATAAAGGCTATGCTAAAAACCCTATTGATTTTATGGTTTTTATAAGGATATTTCCGGTGAGCGCCTTACTGAAGCAACAAAGACACTCTCTTTTGGAAATGCTGTTTGATCGAGTACATGAAGGCATCATTATTACCAATGCCGATAATATCATTGTTGATGTAAACGATACATTATGTTCCATCACCGGTTATAGCAGAGACGAATTAATCGGCCAACAACCCAATATTCTAAGCTCCGGCAAACAAAGTAAAGCCTTTTACAGCACAATGTGGCAAAGCCTGTCAGATAACGGTTATTGGTCGGGGGAGGTGTGGAACCGTAAAAAAGACGGGTCATTTTATGCTGAAGTGCTGACGATTCATCGCACCACTGATCCGCAGACGGGTGAGATGTTTCATTTGGGACTGGTTTCTGATATCACCATGTTAAAGCAGCATCAGGCCGAACTGGAGCGACTGGCGCATTATGATGCGTTAACCGCTTTACCTAATCGAAATCTGCTGGTGGATCGCTTTGAACAGGCCATCGCCCATAGTAATCGTACGCAAACATTATTAGCGGTATGTTTTCTGGATCTGGATAACTTTAAACCTGTTAACGATGAGTTGGGACATAACGCCGGTGATGAATTACTGATTGAAGTCGCGCAGCGTATCAAGAGCATGTTGCGACAGGATGATACCGTTTCCCGTTATGGTGGCGATGAGTTTGTCATGTTGCTTGGTGAAATCAAAAACCGTCAGGATTGCGAACTGTTGCTGCACCGATTAACTGAAGAGCTAAGCCGACCCTATCTGATTGAGCACAATACCATCCGCATCAGTGCCTCGATTGGTTATACCGTTTATCCATTTGATCAGGGTTCGATGCAAACCCTGATCGAGCATGCTGATCAAACGCTGTATAAAGCAAAACTGGACGGTAAGAAAACCTTTCGCATGTATGAAACAGGGAACGAAGCCTGGCGTGATGAAAAAACCGAGCAGCTTTATGCTATTCGCCGGGCTTTGAGTGAAAACCAGTTTCAGTTACACATGCAGCCAAAAATCAATATGTGCAGTGGGGAAGTGGTCGGATACGAAGCACTGATTCGCTGGTTGCATCCTGAAAACGGACTGGTGTTTCCGCAACAGTTTTTGCCTTTAATTAACGGCACATCGTTGGAAATTCAGTTAGGTGAGTGGGTCATTCGTCAGGCGTTGAGTTATTTACAACAATGGCAGGCCGACTCTAAACAATGGAATATCAGCATCAACCTGTCGGCCTATCATCTTGGAAGTAATGGTTTTTTAAAGAGACTTGGCGAGATCGTTAATGAGTTTCCAGCAGTGGATTTACAGTATTTCCAATTTGAGATTCTGGAAAGTCACGCTCTGGATGATCTCAGTCTGATCGTTGATGTGGTCCGTCGTTGCAGGGATGAATTCTCTATTGCAACAGTGCTGGATGATTTTGGTACAGGATATTCATCACTGAGCCATATCAGGACTTTGCCAGTATCTGCGGTAAAAATTGATCAGACATTTGTGCGGAACATGTTAAATGATGTGGATGACTGCAAAATTGTAGAAGGTGTTATTGCACTGGCCAGATCATTTGATTTGGAGGTTATTGCAGAAGGCGTAGAGTCACTGCGCCACGGTCAGATTTTGCTCTCAATGGGCTGTGAACTGGCTCAGGGCTATGTGATTGCCAAACCGATGCCAGTGACGGAATTAACGCATTGGAAGCAACAATTTGAATTGCCTGAAGAATGGTTCAGTTATCGCTATCATCGCCAGCATTTGAAATGGACACAGTTAAACCTGTTTTATTTGTATCTGGAATTAAGCCTGGAAAGCCTTGAACAGCGTTTTGATGTGGACCCCGAAGAACTTGAACTGTGGCCAATTCTCTCAATTAAACAATCGCATTGTGGTGTCTGGTTGGAGCGAACAGAAAATCTCCAACTTATTGATAAAGAATGTCTGCAAATTCTAAAAGAAAAATATCGAAGTTTTCATCATCTGTTAACCATGACGATTAAACTCTATCAAGCCGGTAAAAAACAAACGGCCATGCAGAATTTCCAATCGCTCAGAACACGTTATCAGGATATGCATCAATTTGTTCATGCCAAACTAATGCAAATGCAGCCCGCTGAGTTGAATGCGGACAATTTGCAGGCCTTAACAAAAAATTAGGGCCATTGTCGCTTTGGTCAGCCTCTGAAAGAACAACAAGCCTTGGGCTGATTGCAATAGAAATGGGGATGAAAGAGCAATAGCCACTAGGATCCTTACTCCAAATTCACTATGATTAAAAACTTTGTTTAATAACAGGCTGGCCGGAATGCAAAATCGGAAGAGAATTTTCACGCTGACAATCAGCGCGCTGGTTTTGCTGGGATTTATGGCCACCAGTCTGATTGGCTACTTTGTGGCGCGGGATTCCACCAGTGACCAGCTGCAAAAACAAATGCTGCCGCTGACCAGTGATAACATCTATTCCGAAATTCAGCGTGACCTGTTGCAGCCATTGTTAATCTCATCATTGATGGCGAATGATACTTTTATGATTAACTGGGCTGAGAATGGTGAACAGGATCCCCAGCGTTTAGCCGAATATCTGGCGCAGATACAACGAAAATACAATACGATTACCGCTTTTTTTGTCTCTGAAAAAACGCGCAATTATTATCATCCCAAGGGCATTATCAAACAGGTTGATGAGTCAGATCCGGCGGATAGCTGGTATTTCACCACGCGAAAAATCACTACCGATTACGATATCAATATAGATTGGGATACCGCCGAACCCAATCGTATGAGCATTTTTGTTAATTATCGCGTTCTGAATCAACAAGGTGAGTTAGTAGGGGTTACCGGTGTTGGCCTGTCGATGGAGTCAGTGGCTCAACTGATTGAAAACTATCAACGACGCTATGGACGGGAAATCTATTTTGTTGATCGTCAGGGTGAAATTACGCTGCGAAGCAGTCAGTTTCAAGATGATATCTACCTGCAAAACAAAACCGGTTTAGATCAATTATTTATACAGATCCTCAGTAATCCGAGTGCGTCGGTGAGTTATGCGGCGAAAAACGGTAACACTATCTACTTAAACAGTCGTTTGGTTCCCGAATTTGACTGGTTTTTGATCGTCGAGCAAATCAACGATCCCGCCGCTGACCGGATTGAAACGGCGTTATGGATCAATATTGCGGTTTCTCTGGCTATCAGTATCTGTGTATTAATGCTTGCCCATTTCACTATCCGGGGCTACCAGCGTCGTCTTGAATTGATGGCGACTAAAGATAAACTCACCGGGGCGACCAGCAGACAGGTATTCGACTGGGTCTTTAATAAAGCGCAAAAAACTGCGTTACGTAAGGATTGGTCTTTATCAATGATCGTGCTGGATATTGATCATTTTAAATTGGTCAACGATAAATACGGTCACCAGTTTGGTGATCAGGTTCTCAAATCGGTGTCTCGGCTTATAAAACAAAAAGTGAGAGATGTAGACGTTTTGTGTCGCTGGGGTGGTGAAGAGTTTTTATTATTGTTAGAAAACTGTGATCAACAACATGCAGCACGGGTGGCAGAAACGATTCGCGAAGCTGTCAGCGAGCATAAGATCCGGGTTAAAGATGACAGTATCAGCGTAACCATCAGTGCCGGTGTGACAGAGTTTCAACTGGGAGAAAGCATGGATGATCTGATTGAACGTTGTGATCACGCCCTGTATGAGTCCAAAAATAAAGGCCGTAATCGTATTACGGTTTATTAGGGCTTGTTGAGCTTTCTATGACAACAGAGGTGTTTCTGAAAGATAAACTGGCCCTAATTCACCATCTTTGTGCGTAGTGCACCGTTTTGCACCACAAAGTCGCATGTTACTTACCTGTTTAAAATTAATGTGTAATTAAATTAATAAGTTATCTGTTGGCACAGTGCTTGCTCAAGCATAGTTAATCGAAATGCAGGAGCGATCCATGAAAGAAAAATTAGTGCTGATAGGTAATGGTATGGCCGGTGTGCGAACACTGGAAGAATTACTCAAGTTAGCACCTGAAAAATACGACATTACCGTTTTTGGTGATGAGCCTTACGGTAACTACAACCGTATTATGCTTTCACCTGTGCTGGCAGGCGATAAAACCATCGATCAGATCATGATCAACGATCGGCAATGGTATATCGACAATGGCATTACCTTGCATGCCGGTAAAAAAATTACCCATATCAATCGTGTAAAACGCCAACTGGAAACCGCAGAAGGCGAAGTCTTTGAATATGATCGTTTATTGCTGGCCACCGGTTCTCGCCCATTCATGTTGCCCTTACCCGGTCGTGATTTGCCTGGCGTTATCAGTTTCCGCGATATTGCTGATGTCGATACCATGCTGGAAACTGCCAAATCCCATAAAAAAGCCGTTGTTATCGGTGGTGGCTTACTTGGTTTGGAAGCAGCCAATGGTTTGATGATCCAGGGGATGGAAGTCACCGTGGTGCATATTGCTGATGTGTTAATGAATCAGCAATTGGATAAACCTGCTTCGGATTTAATGTTGCATGAGTTGCAAGCCAAAGGGCTTAATTTCCTGATGTCGCATGAAACAGCAGCGATTGAAGGCAAAAAACGGGTTGAAAAAGTCGTCTTTAAAAATGGCACAGAAATCGATACTGACTTAGTGGTGATGGCGGTCGGTATTCGTCCTAATATTGAACTGGCACAATCTGCCGGAATTCATTGTGAACGCGGTATTGTGGTGGATGACACCATGCAGACCTTTGATCCTAAAGTTTATGCAGTGGGTGAATGTGTACAGCATCGTGGTTCAACCTTTGGTCTGGTGGCCCCGTTATTTGAACAGGCTAAAGTCTGTGCCAACCATCTGGCTCAAATGGGTATTGCACGTTATGTCAGCTCCATTACCTCGACCAAACTGAAAGTTACCGGCATTGATTTATTTTCTGCAGGTAACTTTATTGGCGATGAAAGTACTGAAGATCTGGTGTTCAAAGATGCTGCCCGTCATATCTATAAAAAGCTGGTCATTCAGGATGACAAACTGATAGGTGCGGTTTTATACGGTGATACCGTGGATGGGGCATGGTACTTCCAGTTGATGCGTGATGGCACTGATGTGTCCAGTATTCGTGAGAATATGCTGTTTGGTCAGCACCATATTGGTGACTCTGGCCATGGTGCGACCAATTCTGTCGATGGATTGCCCGATGATGCCGAAATTTGTGGCTGTAACGGTGTTTGCAAAGGCGATATCGTTAAAGCCATCAGTAAACACAGCCTGTTTACTCTTGATGAAGTCAAATCTCATACCAAAGCTTCTGCATCGTGCGGTTCCTGTACCGGTCTGGTTGAGCAATTACTGGCATCGACGCTGGGCAGTGACTTTAACGATACGCCAAGTAAAAAACCCATGTGTGGTTGCACCAGCATGAGTCATGGCGAAGTGAAAAACGCCATTAAAGAACAAGGTTTGAAAACCATTTCTGATCTGATGGTCGCCCTGGAATGGAAAAATGCTGATGGCTGCCACTCATGCCGTCCAGCATTAAACTATTATCTGCTGAGCACTTGGCCAGACTATCAAGATGATCCTCAGTCACGTTTTATCAACGAGCGGGTTCATGCCAATATCCAGAAGGATGGTACCTATTCAGTGGTGCCACGGATTTGGGGTGGGGTAACTAACGCCAATGAGTTACGTGCTATTGCCGATATCTCGGATAAATATAAAGTACCCACCGTAAAAATCACTGGCGGTCAGCGCATCGATTTGCTTGGTGTGAAAAAAGATGATCTGCCGAAAATGTGGGCTGATCTCAGTGAAGCCGGCTTTGTTTCAGGTCATGCTTACGGTAAATCATTACGTACCGTGAAAACCTGTGTGGGTTCAGAATGGTGTCGTTTCGGTACTCAGGACTCTACCGGCTTGGGCATCAAGGTTGAAAAAATGACCTGGGGTTCATGGACACCGCATAAATTCAAAATTGCTGTATCAGGTTGTCCGCGTAACTGTGCTGAAGCCACCATCAAGGATTTCGGTATTGTCTGTGTTGATTCAGGCTACGAACTGCATGTCGGTGGTAACGGTGGTATCAAAGTTCGTGCGACCGATTTCCTGTGCAAAGTCGCTACTGAAGAAGAAGCGATGGAATACTGTGCAGCCTTTATGCAGCTTTATCGTGAAGATGCCCATTATCTGGAACGTACCGCACCGTGGATTGAACGGGTGGGACTGAAAAGCGTTCAGGCCAAAGTGGTTGATGATCATGACAACCGCAAAGTCCTGGCACAGCGGTTTTACGAGTCACAGGAAAAATCGCAGGACGATCCCTGGGCGGAACATGCTGCCAAACAGCGCGAAAACTATATTCCCATCAAGCAAGTAGGTTAACAACAGATGCAAAATTGGACTGAAGTAGGACCGGTAGAAAGCGTACCGCAAAAAGGCTCACGAGTGATGACAACGCCGGATGGGGATGTGGCGATTTTTCGGACCAGTGGTGATGAGGTCTTTGCCTTATTTGATCAATGCCCGCATAAAAAAGGTCCGTTATCCCAGGGGATTGTTTACGATAAACGTGTAGCCTGCCCATTACATAACTGGGTGATTGATTTAAGCAGCGGTGAGGCCACTGGTCCAGACGAAGGTTGCACCCGTTCATTTGATACCAAAGTCGAAGACGGCCTGATTTACATTGCACTCTGAGGATTGACTGTTGGCACAACACGCAACACAAACAACTTGTCCCTATTGTGGCGTCGGCTGCGGCGTTTTAGCTGCTCCGCAAACCGATGGTACGGTCGCCATAAAAGGTGATCCGTCCCATCCCGCTAATTTAGGACGCTTGTGTTCAAAAGGTTCTGCTTTAGGGGAAACCGTCGGTCTGGATAATCGTTTGTTGTATCCACAGGTAAATGGCAAACGGGTTGACTGGGATAACGCACTGAACCATGTCAGTGACCGGTTTAAACAGATCATTGATGAACATGGTCCGGAGGCCGTGGCGTTTTATGTGTCAGGTCAAATTCTGACCGAAGATTACTATATGGCCAATAAACTGATGAAAGGTTTTATTGGCAGTGGCAATATCGAGACGAATTCACGCTTATGCATGTCTTCTGCAGTGGCGGCTCATAAACGTGCATTTGGCAGTGATACGGTGCCGTGCAGCTATGAGGATCTCGAACAAACCGATCTGTTGGTGATTGTCGGTTCCAATACTGCATGGTGTCATCCGGTACTGTTTCAGCGTATTACTCAGGCCAAGCAAAACCGGCCGAATATGAAAGTGGTAGTGATTGACCCCCGAAAAACGGCCACCTGCGATATCGCCGATTTGCATCTGCCATTAAGGCCGGGTGCGGATGCGTTTTTATTTAATGGTTTGCTGAGCTATCTCAAACAGCATGACTGTATCGACTGGCATTATCTTGAGCAATATGTGGAAGGCTTTGCATCATCACTGGATTCGGCGGGAAAAACTGCGGCCAATATTCCACAAGTGGCACGTCAGACGGAAATATCTGAAGCCGATATAGCAAAGTTTTATCAATTGTTTGCCTCGACTGAAAAAACGATCAGCCTGTTCTCTCAAGGCGTTAATCAATCGACCAGCGGCACGGATAAATGTAATGCCATTATCAACTGTCACCTGGCCACTGGTCGGATTGGCAAAGTCGGTATGGGGCCGTTTTCCATTACTGGTCAACCCAATGCGATGGGCGGGCGTGAAGTCGGTGGCTTGAGTAATCAGCTGGCGGCTCATATGGAAATAGACAAACCAGAACATCATGATCGGTTGTCACGTTTCTGGAATACCGATCGCTTAACCAATACTGCCGGTCATAAAACTATTGAGATGTTTCATGCAATAGAGCGTGGCGACATCAAAGCTGTCTGGATTATTGCCACCAACCCGGTGGTGAGCATCCCGGATGCTGATCAGGTCAAGAGAGCGTTGGAAAGCTGTGAATTGGTCATTGTTTCTGAAATTGAAAAGCAAACGGACTGCACCGAATTTGCCGATGTACTGCTGCCGGCGCTTGGTTGGGGCGAAAAAGACGGCACTGTCACCAACTCTGAAAGACGTATCAGTCATCAACGGGCTTTTTTACCAGCACCCGGTGAAGCTAAAGCCGATTGGTGGATGCTCAAGGAAGTCGGCAAACGTATGGGCTTTGCTGAACAGTTTCAGTTTGAAACGGCCGTAGATGTCTTTCGTGAACATGCCAGATTATCTGCCTTTGAAAATCAGGGACAGCGTGATTTTGATATTAGCGCTCTGGCCAATATCACCGAGCAGGAATATGAATCGTTGCAACCCATTCAGTGGCCAGTGACCGAAAATGCGCCTCAGGGCACAGCGAGAATGTTTACCGATAATCATTTTTATACCGCTTCCGGTAAAGCCAGAATGATTGCGGTGGATCCGCATTATCCGCAAAACGAAGTCGATGATACCTATCCTTTAGTGTTAAACACCGGCCGTATCCGTGATCAATGGCATACCATGACCCGCACCGGACGGGCACCCAGATTAAATGCGCATATCAGTGAACCGATGATTGATATGCACCCGGTCGATGCCGGCCACTGGCAGATTCAGAACAAGGCTCTGGCCCAGGTTGAAAGCAAATGGGGACGACTCACCGGAAGGGTGAATTTAACTCAGGATCAACGCCCGGGCAGCATCTTTGTGCCTATTCACTGGAATGGACAGTTTGCCTCACAGGCACGTGTCGACACATTGGTCGCACCCATTACCGATCCCATTTCCGGTCAACCCGAGTCCAAACATACCCCGGTGAATGTACGTCCATTTTTACCGCGTTGGCATGGTTTTATTTTATCCCGCCAGCCATTGAGTCTCACTGAAACAGCCTATTGGGTCAAAGTCAAAGGTCAGCAGTTCTGGCGCTATGAACTGGCTGGTGAAAACTGGGTAGAGCAACCACTTGAGTGGATTCAGAATATTACAGAACAGCAAGGTGAATGGATCGAATTCAGTGACCAGCGAGCTGGCCGCTATCGTGCTGCCAATATTGTTGATAATCAGTTACAGACTGTGATGTTTCTGGCTGCCGACCATCATCTGCCAGAACGTGGCTGGCTATCTCAATTATTTTCAGAAGAAACACTGGATGCAGCTGCCCGGCAGAGTCTGCTTGCAGGCCGTCCAGGGCCGGGACAGCAGGATAAAGGCAAAATGGTTTGTGCCTGTTTCGGTGTTGGCGAAACCACCATTAAAGACGCTATCCGTAAAGGTGAAGCCAAATCGGTTGATGATATTGGCCGATGTTTAAAAGCAGGGACCAACTGTGGATCCTGCATTCCCGAATTAAAACAGTTGTTGGCTAATTCCTGACAGCTGTCAGGGCAGAGCTTGTTTCTGCCTGAACAAATTGACGAGTGTTGTGTATTTACGATGATGCATTGCCCTCTGAACCGCCCAGCGCGTATGCAGCCATAACGACGTGGCAAATCAATCTCTATTTTTTTGATATTTCGGTCGCCGAAGGTATTTTCGCGGCCCGTAAATTAAGGAAGGATCATGTCAAAATTACCTACATATACTGCAACGACGTTGATGGCGAGCTTCATTGGCACATTTTCAATGACAGCGGCTGCAGCCGAACAAGACAGCTTTATCGAAGCCCTGACTGGCGGAAAGGTCAGTTTTTCTGCCCGTGCCCGTTATGAATCTGTTGAACAGGATAACGACCTGAAAGATGCCGATGCATTTACCGTGCGTTCTACCCTGGGGTATGAAACCGGCCGTTTAAATGGTTTTGGTGCATTTCTTGAGTTTGAGAATGTTACTGATCTGGGCGGTGATAATTACAATAGCACCACTAATGGTGAGACTGAATATTCAGTAGTGGCAGATCCGGATGGTACTGAAGTCAATCAGGCTTATCTGAGTTATCAGGGCTTTGATACCGTTGCGAAATTTGGTCGTCAGCAAATTACCTACCGGGATGCACCATTCCATCGTTATATTGGTAATGTGTTATGGCGACAGAATCATCAAACCTTTGATGCTTTTTCGATTCAGAATACTTCTTTACCTGATACCAGGCTGAGTTACGCTTTTGTCAATAAAATAAACACTATTTTTGGGGATGATCGTGATGCTGGGATTATCAGAAATGGCGTAATTGATGTTGAAGCTCATTTGCTTAATGCCCAATACAGCGGTTTACCATTTGGCAAACTGGAAGGCTATGGGTATTTATTGGAATATGAAGATGCCGAAGCGACCTCTTCTAAAACATTGGGTGTGCGACTCAGTGGTGCTCCTGCGATCAATGATGCCTGGAATCTGGTTTATACAGCCGAATATGCCCGTCAAAGTGATTATAAAAGCGGCACCATGGATGCTCAGGATTATTATCTGGCAGAGCTGGGTGCCAAGCATAAAGGCTGGATGGCCAAACTCTCTTATGAAGTGCAGGAAGGCGATGGAACGGACAGTTTTAAAACACCCCTGGGCACTAATCATGCGTTTCAGGGCTGGGCCGATCAATTCCTGAACACTCCGGCACAAGGACTGAAAGATACTTATTTAACAGTCGTTGGCAATGTGATTTTCGGAGCCAAACTGATTGTTTCCTACCATGACTTTGAAACGGACCAGGACAGTCTGGATGCCGGTAATGAGCTGGATGTTCTGTTGGAGAAAACCTTTAACCAGCATTACACCGTGGGTGTGAAATACGCTGATTATCAAGCGGATGATGAATTTCCATCGTTAGTGGATACTGAAAAGTTCTGGGTCTATGGACAAGTTAAGTTCTGATATCTCCTCGGTATTAGAGGCTGTTGATTTTTCATAGCTGCCTTTGTTGTACCAGCCAGCCCTTCAGGGCTGGCTTTTTTTTATCTGTAATTCTGCTTCGGCGCACCAAAAATAAGCGATGGTCCGTTTACTACAGCCCATTTTAATGCATGACGTGACAAGATGAATTTTTAAGTTACTGATAAATAATAACTTTATCTCTGGCACAGCTTATGCAATATCGTTGTCGTTGCCATACAAAGAAGGAGGCCACAACAATGGGATACTTAGTTGATTTTTTCTATTTGATGAAAGAGTTATTCAAGCTGCTTTTGTTGGTGTTGATTTCTCCCTTAGGCTTAATGGCTGGTTATCTTTTCAGCTGGGAATAATCGGAACAACGACTAATTGAGAGTCAGGCTATGATAGTCAACCCCACCATTGCAGGTGCATTATCGGTAGCAGCATGTTTTGCTGCTACCAGACAATTCACCCTGAATTTCCGTGATAAACGACGTACAGAATTTGCCATTTCCCAACTGGTTAATTTAAAACAGTTAATTGATTTATCTCAGCAACATCGGGGCACCAGCAGTGCTGTCTGTGCTGGAAATGCTTCCCTGGTCGGCAAGCTGACCTTTCTGCAGCAACAAATCGATCAATTTATTCTCGGTGCACAAAACACCGAAATGCAAACGTTACCGCAATGGCAATCGTTTGTAGATCACTGGCCGCGACTGAAAAAGCAGATACTGGATCGCAAGCTGACTCCTCATCAGGTTATCCGGCAGCACAATGCGATGATCGAAGGCCAATTGTCTTTGTTTGATGATCTTAGCCGTTTGTACAACCTTCACCATTTTATGCTGGATAACATCACTCGCTTATCCGAAATCTGTCTGGACACTCTCAGAGCTGCTGAAATTCTCGGCCAAATGCGTGCCGTTGGATCGACCCTGTGTGCCCGAGGTCAGACAGGGGGCACCGAAACAATGATGTTGTCATTCCAACGTTTAACAGCAAACAGCAGGATCGGTGAATTACTCAGGGAAATTGCCGGAATTCGTAATAAAGACCTGGTGGGAATTCTGGCTGGTCAAAACGGCAAAATCGAACGCGATACAGATTTATTGTTACAGACCATTGATCAACAAGTGCTGATTGAAGGTTCGATTACCTTATCAGCCGATGATTACTTTAAAACGGCCTCCCGTGCCATTGATACGGTACTCAATGTGTTTTCTCTTATCATTAACTATGCTGCGGATAATCATGCGAAACTCAACTGACATCATGACACAAAATTTTAACTCCACATTGGTGTGCGATCGTTCTGATATAGCACAGCAATTAGTCGAACAATTGAGTGGCACCATGTTTGAGGTGACCAACCAATCGGCTTCTCTTCCTAAACTAGCCATGAAACAACTCGAATTTACTGGCATGTTCATTCTGGCCGTTCGTAATTGCGATAGTGACATGATGGCGCTTGTCGATATGTTACTCAGACAGCAGCCAATGCCAGTGGTTATTTTCACCGACGTTTATGACGCGCAGGTCGAAAAACAGGCTATTGAGCTTGGCGTCAGTGCGTATGTGGTTGATGGTTTACAACCGCATAGGGTGTTGCCGTTACTGAGCACAGCACGAAACCGTTTTCTGCAACAACAGACGATGCGTCAACAGGTGCAATCACTGGAAACCAAACTGGCAGAACGCAAGATTATTGACCGTGCAAAAGGCGTTTTGATGCAGCAGCGTCAGTGCAGTGAGGACGAAGCTTATCGTCTGTTACGCACCACAGCGATGAACCAGAACATGCGTCTGGCGATGTTGGCAAAACAGGTCTTGGCTACAGCAAACCTGCTGGAAACTCATCCTCATAACTGAGTTAACTAAAATGGTCTGTTACTGCACCATCTGAGTGCCAGACCTTTTGTTAAGCCCCAAAGCGACGCAAGTTGAAATTGATTATTAGTAAAGCGATTTTATAAGTGACTGAAATATATTATTTTTTAAATAGGTATGTGATTGGCATATTAACTGCAAATAGGACAGTGGGATCTGTTGTTTTTTCATAGCCGTTTTTGTTCTTGGCTATGAAAAACAGAGGGTCCTGGAACAATCCAACGCAGGATTGAAAACCGTGTCTGGAAATGATTTCCCCGGTATCGGGCAACGTCGCCGTTTTCTGTCCTCTGGCCTTGTTTTTATGATCTCCAGTAATGGAATCATCAGAATGAACTGGCCCTAAAAGTTGGAGCTATTTATGTCTTTACCTAAAGTAAATTCACATTCCATACGCCGCTGGTTATCTGCCGCTGGCATCATTGGTGTTATCAGTTTTTCGACAAACTCACTGGCAGCTCCGGGAGAGCTGGAAAAAGAAGATCTTCGCCTCGGTTTTATCAAGCTCACCGATATGGCGCCATTAGCAATCGCCTATGAAAAAGGTTTTTTTGAAGATGAAGGCTTGTACGTCACGCTGGAAGCCCAGGCAAACTGGAAAGTGCTGCTGGATGGAGTAATTAATGGTGCACTTGATGGTGCTCATATGCTTGCCGGACAACCGCTTGGTGCGACAATTGGTTATGGAACTCAGGCCGATATCATTACCGCCTTCAGTATGGATCTCAATGGTAATGCGATCACCGTTTCCAATAATGTATGGGAACAGATGAAACCGCATATCCCCACGGCTGAGGATGGCAAGCCCCAGCATCCAATCAGTGCTGAAGCTTTAAAACCGGTTATTGATAGTTACAAACAGCAAGGTAAGTCGTTCAATATGGGCATGGTTTTTCCTGTCTCCACCCATAACTATGAATTACGTTACTGGCTGGCAGCTGGCGGCATTCATCCAGGCTATTACGCACCGCACAAAGGTGACAGTAGTGGACAGCTTAAGGCAGAAGCCTTGTTATCGGTCACACCTCCACCTCAAATGCCATCGACGATGGAAGCTGGAACCATTGAAGGTTATTGCGTAGGCGAGCCATGGAATCAGCAGGCAGTATTTATGGAGATTGGGGTACCGGTGATTACCGACTATGAAATCTGGAAAAATAACCCAGAGAAGGTGTTCGGTGTCAGCCAGCAATGGGCTGATGAAAACCCCAACACCCATATTGCATTAGTTAAGGCCCTTATCCGTGCTGCACATTGGCTGGATGCTGAGAATAATGCCAATCGTCCTGAGGCCGTTGAAATACTTTCACAAAGTTATTATGTCGGTGCTGATTATGATGTCATTGCCAACAGCATGACGGGCACCTTTGAATACGAAAAAGGTGATAAACGTGAAATCCCCGATTTCAACGTGTTTTTCCGTTATAACGCGACCTATCCATATTACAGATGACGCCATCTGGTATCTGACCCAAATGCGTCGTTGGGGCCAGATCCCGGAAGCCAAATCGGATAGCTGGTATACCGATATGGCAAAGAAAGTTTATCGTCCTGATATTTATCAAATTGCAGCAAAAGAATTGATTGAAGAGGGCAAGTTAGCTGTAACAGATTTCCCGGATTTCACCTCTGAAACGGGTTTCAAACCGGCTCAAAATGAGTTTATCGATGGTATCGAATTTGACGGGACAGCACCTAATGCTTACCTGGAAAAATTTGCCATTGGCCTGAAAGGAGAGGAGCAGGTGGATTAATTCCCCTGCTTTTCATAAAACGGACAAAGATGGACTCTTATGAACGATAAACTTATATATTTTCTGGAAATAACGGGGCTCAACTGGTTCGTCCCACTGGCGAAAATCGCTGGTGGGGAACCCGCCGGGTTTCAATTTCAACAGCTAGTAAAAATGATTGGTTTGCCATTGATAGCGATGCTTGCCTTTCTATTTTTCTGGCATTTTGGAGCTGCCAAAGTTGATACCAGTCTTGGCCAATTACCCGGACCGGTTCAGGTATGGGAGCAGGTTAAGGTGCTGAATGAAGAACATCAGGCTGAACGTCAGCGTGAGACAGATTTTTATCAGCGCCAGGAACAGCGGAATGCGAACAAACTGGCGAAAAATCCCGATGCCGAAATTAAAGTTCGGGACTTCAATGGAAGACCCACTTTTATTGATCAGATATGGACCAGTCTGTTTACCGTATTTGTCGGTTTTCTGCTGGCCAGTTTGATTGCGATTCCGATCGGTATCGTCAGTGGTTTAAGTCAAAATCTGTATAACGCAATAAATCCTCTGATCCAGATTTTCAAACCAGTGTCACCACTGGCCTGGCTGCCCATTGTGACCATGGTGGTCAGTGCAGTGTATGTCTCGGCCGATCCGATGTTCTCCAAGTCATTTATTACCTCGGCCATCACCGTTATGTTGTGTTCTTTGTGGCCGACCTTGATTAATACTGCGGTTGGCGTGTCCTCCATTGATCGTGACTTGCTTAATGTGGGAAAGGTGTTGCGACTGGGATATTTCACGACGGTGTGGAAAATCGTGGTTCCTTCTTCCATTCCGATGATTTTTACCGGATTGAGAATTTCGCTGGGGATCGGCTGGATGGTATTAATTGCAGCAGAAATGCTCGCACAAAACCCGGGGCTGGGTAAGTTTGTCTGGGATGAGTTCCAAAATGGCAGTTCCAATTCGCTCAGCCGTATTATGGTCGCGGTATTGGCGATTGGTCTGATTGGCTTTGCCTTGGATCGCATTATGCTCACATTGCAGAAGTTTTTCTCATACGACAAAACCGCAAATATTCGCTAGGAGCAGACAATGGAAAGTTATTTAAATATCGATCATGTCAGCATTGATTTTCCAACCGCCAATGGCCCATTTAGGGCGTTGGACAATGTGAACATCCAAATCAATAAAGGCGAATTTGTCAGTATTATTGGTCACTCAGGCTGTGGTAAATCGACCGTTATGAATATTGTTGGTGGTTTGTATCAGGCCACTGAAGGTGGAGTGATTCTCCAGGGCAAAGAGGTAAATGAACCGGGTCCGGATCGGGCTATCGTGTTCCAGAATCATGCCTTGTTTCCCTGGCTTACTTGTTATCAAAATGTCGAATTGGCAGTGAAATCGGTGTTTGGTAAAACCCGTAATCGTCAGCAAATTCGTGACTGGACATTGCATAATCTGGAATTGGTGCATATGACTCATGCCAAAGATAAACTACCCGCGGAAATTTCAGGTGGTATGAAACAACGTATCGGTATTGCAAGAGCGTTGGCAATGGAGCCAAAAGTCTTGTTAATGGATGAGCCATTCGGTGCATTGGATGCGTTGACTCGTGCCCATTTACAAGATTCGTTGATGGAAATTCAGGCAGATTTGAACAACACCGTTATTATGATTACCCATGATGTGGATGAAGCCGTGTTGCTGTCTGACAAAATCGTGATGATGACCAATGGTCCGGCAGCCAGTATTGGTGAAATTCTGCAGGTAGATCTTCCCAGACCCAGACAAAGACTGGACTTGGCAGATAATGCCGATTACAACCATTACCGTTCTGAAGTGATTAAATTTTTACATCAAAGGCATGCCAGGAAGGCTGCCTAATGCGTTGAAATGAGCTAAATAAGACGCGTTGGCATGGATGCAAGTGTGAATCAAACCTGCTCAACTTGGGCAGGTTTGATAATTAACAAAACTTCTCGGTGAATTGACCGCTATATTATGTTGAACACAGTTGCTTTCCAATCAGAATTTAAAGGTATGCCAATGCAGCAGATGCATGATGCTGAACAAACCAGTCTATATGTGACGGCTGATTATCATCATTTAACGTTGAGCAGTCATTTTCAGCCCATTTTCAGCATCTCGCATCGTCGTCCTGTTGGCTACGAAGGACTGATTCGCGCGGTCGATACAGAACAACAACCTCATTCACCACTAGAACTGCTGGCAATACCCCAAACCGGTGTTGAAAACCTGTCTTTGGATCGATTATGTCGACGGTTGCATATGCACAATTTTGCCCGTCAGCCGAATGGTGAAACATGGTTGTTTTTGAACCTGAATTCACAATGTCTGGTTTCTGAGCGGCCGGATGCCGGCTTTATGAACACATTATTTGAACAAACCGGTATTACTCCCCATCGCGTGGTGATTGAAATTCTCGAAAGTGAAATTGATGACCGGCAATACTTACGTAGTTTGATTCGCCACTTTCGGGATTTGGGCTGCCTGATAGCGATTGATGATTTTGGTGCCGGCCATTCCAATTTTGATCGTATCTGGGAATTGGAACCGGATATTGTAAAAATTGATCGCAGCATGATCCATGGTGCGGGCACCTCGAGTCGAGTTGAACGCATTCTGACTGGCGTCGTTTCACTGATCCACGAAGCCGGTAGTCTGGTGGTAATAGAAGGGGTGGAAACTGAACGGGAAGCGCTGGTGGCTATTGCCGCCAACGCCGATATGGTTCAGGGGTTCTATTTTGCCCGCCCGCAACAACGTATCTCCCAAAACACGAAATTTGCTGAAGATATTGATCATCTTTTGAAAATTCAGCAACGCCAGCGTTTTAAAAACAGCCATCAAATGAATCAGGATTTCAAAAAGATCGAAACACTGTTTCGTCAGGCTGTCAGTGAATTTTCTATTACCAATGCCTTTGATACCAGCACGCTTATTTTGTTTAAGGAAAAGCGTGCGGTGCGCTGTTATTTATTGGATGAAGTAGGCTATCAGATGGCCAGAAATGTCTATTCTCCACATTACCAGCAAAAAATGGATACGCGTTTTACCCCGCTTTTGTCAGGTGATAATGCTAATTGGTCACACAAACACTATCATTTCAGAGCCATTGAACATCCCGGTGAAATGCAGGTTAGTCGACCTTATCTATCCGTTGCAGATTCCAGAATGTGCATCACGGTTTCCCAGACGGTAGTGGTACATAACAAGCTTTATGTGTTTTGTTGCGATCTGGACTGGCAGGACGATTAACGCTAAAAATCCTTAGCGGATAACAAGGGGGGGGGCATGTTTGAGGTAATCAAAAAGTACCGATATTTTTTGCTGCCACTCAGTCTGGTGATTATCTTTGATGTCACGTTACTGGCAATGAATTATCATATTTCGGTTCAGCTGGAAGCTTCCTCAATCAATATCAATATTGCTGGTCGTCAACGCATGTTGTCACAGAAAATGACAAAAGCACTGTTGTTAATGCGTTATCAGCAGAGTCAGGGGCTTAGTACCGACGAGGCTTATCAGGAATTGATGGAGGCCATGTCCTTATTCGATCAAACTCTGAACGCCATGATTAATGGTGGTGAAACGTTAAGCGCCAATGGTCAACTTATTCAGGTTGAACAATTCAAGGAAACCGTAATTCAAAAAACACTGAAGCAGTCAATTGAGTTGTGGGAACCGTTGTACCGGTCTATTCAACAAATGCAGCTTAGGGAATCGGCGTTGGAGCAACTGGTGAATGCCATGGTGGCGGATAATCCGCAGTTACTTGCCCTGATGAATAAATTAACCAATCAACTCGAAGCTTCTGCTAAACGGCAAACATATTTGTTGAGAGGACTACAGAGCATTATTGTGATTTTGATTCTGTTGTCATTTGTGATGGCAATAAGTCGATTGATCCGTCGCGAGCAGTATTTCAGCAAGCTGATGGAAAAAAGCTCAGATATCGTTATCGTCATCAATTCTGCCAGTGGCTATATCACCTTTATTAGTGCGTCAGTGAAATTATTGCTGCAACACGAAGAACGTTATTATCTCGGCCAACACTACCACCGCCTGTTTGATCAGGAATCAGCGACACGCATCTCACATTTATTATTACTGGCCAAAAAATTTCGTCCTTTGCCTTATAGCCGCTGTGAAGTACAACTGGTCAGGGCTGACAATGCACTAATTGATGCGGAAATGTTACTTCAACTCAATCGTAGTGAAGATGGTCGCACCATTGAACTCAGCGGTGATATTCGTGATATTACCGAACGCAAACAATTGGAGCTGGCGCTCACCGAAATGGCGCATAAAGACAGTTTGACCGGTCTGGCCAACCGGGCACAGTTCAGCCTGCTGGCAGAGCAGGCCATATTACAGGCACAGCGTAAGGGTACTTCGCTGGCGATGATGTTTATTGATCTGGATAACTTCAAATCCGTTAATGACGACTGTGGTCATCATGTGGGTGATGCTTTATTAAAAGAGGTGGCCCAGCGCATTGGTCAGCGTTTACGTGCATCGGATACCGTATTCCGTATTGGTGGAGATGAGTTTGTCGTGCTGATTAGTGATGTAGCTAAAGATACGCATTTACAAACGGTAGGCGATAAAATCATTGCCACACTTTCCGAAAAAATGGTGATTGATAACTGCCCTTGTCAGGTGGGGGCCAGTATTGGCATTGCCCGTTATCCCGAGGACGGTGAAAACATTGATGCCTTGTTAAAAGCAGCCGATGAAGCGATGTACCGGGTAAAACAATCAGGCAAGAATGCAGTGGCCTTTGTCGCCTGACAATCTGCACAGCCATGGTGCAGCAAGAATAACTACGGCTTAAATAAGTGCATAAGATACCTGTTTAAATAATAAGTACTTAACAAAATCAATAGCTTATAAGTTGGCATAATTCCCGCTTTAGATGATGACCAATGTTGGTCAAACGTTCTGAAGTGAGAACACAATGTCTGCCTCAAATTTAAAATTTTTATCCTTCAGCGGTAACAGCCGCATTTTACATCTCAGCTGGATGGCTTTTTTTATCAGTTTTGTGGTCTGGTTTAACCATGCACCATTACTGGTTTCGATTAAAGAAACACTTGGCCTCACCGACCAGCAAGTTAAAACTCTATTGATTCTGAATGTCGCGCTGACCATTCCTGCCCGGATTGTGGTGGGGATGTTAGTAGATAAATACGGCCCCAAAATCATGTATTCATTGCTGCTGGGGATTTCCAGTATGTTGTGTTTCTTTTTTGCGATGGCCGACAGTTTTGAACAAATGGCCTTAGCTCGTTTTATGCTGGGCTTTGTTGGTGCCGGTTTTGTTATCGGTATTCGAATGATTTCAGAGTGGTTTCCAGCTAAACAGGTCGGTCTGGCGGAAGGCATTTACGGGGGCTGGGGTAATTTTGGTTCAGCTGCAGCGGCGATGAGTCTGCCGACGATTGCGTTGATGTTTGGCGGTGATGAAGGCTGGCGTTATGCGGTAGCGCTGACCGGCTTAATTGCATTGATTTATGCGTTTATCTATTACAACAGCGTTTCTGATACGCCAAAAGGGTCAACTTATTTCAAACCGAAAAAGTCCGGGGCAATGGAAGTTACCAGCAAAGGCGACTTTGTTTTATTAATTCTGATGACTCTGCCGATGTATGGCGCTTTGGCACTACTGGCCTGGAAACTGTCTCCAAACGGGGTCTCATTACTGACTGAATCAGTATCCATGCTGATTTATGCTGGACTAATACTGTTGTTTTTGTACCAGCTTTATCATATTTTTCAGGTCAACAAATCTATATTTCATACGCCGGTTCCAGAAATTCATCGTTACAAATTCAAGCAGGTCGCGGTGCTGAATCTGGCCTATCTGGCAACGTTCGGTTCTGAGTTAGCGGTGGTGTCGATGTTACCGCTATTTTTCAGTGAAACATTTGATATTACTGTTGTTCAGGCCGGACTACTGGCATCCGGTTTTGCCTTTATGAATCTGGTCTCACGCCCAACCGGCGGTTACTTCAGTGATAAGCTGGGTCGTAAATTGACGCTGACCATTTGTCTGGCAGGCCTGGCTGTGGGCTATTTTGTTATGGGCCTGATTACGCCTGAATGGTTTATTGTATTAGCTGTGTTGGCGACCATGTGCTGTTCGTTCTTTGTTCAGGCGGGTGAAGGAGCGGTGTTTGCTGTGGTACCTTTAGTGCAACGTCGTCTGACGGGACAAATTGCTGGCATGGCTGGCGCATATGGTAATGTCGGTGCGTTATTGTTTTTGACGGTATTGTCCGTGGTCTCAGCGCAGTTGTTTTTCTGGGTGATTGCTGCCACCGCGGTTGTTACCTTGGTCGTAGTGCAATTTATGGATGAGCCGCGCGGCCAGATGGCAGAAGTATTGCCGGATGGAACCGTGCAAATGATCGACGTGCATTAAACGGGATCGAGATCATGCTGAAAGTCCGTTGCGGGCAATACTCGCGGGCCGGAGTGAAAGCCGAAAATCAGGATGCGATCGGTTTTTATGCCCCGGAGAACAGCTTGCTGCTGGAAAGTAAGGGTGCCATCTGCGCAATTGCCGATGGTATCAGCAGTAGCGAGCAGGCCCGCGAAGCCAGTCATGCAGCTATCACCGGATTTATTGCTGATTATTTCAGTACACCAGATACCTGGTCGGTCAAACAATCCGGTGGCAAGGTTTTAACGGCGATAAATGTCTGGCTGTGTGGGCAGAGTCATCAGTTTCGGGAAATGTCACGAGGCTTTGCCACTACCTTCTCAGCGGTGATTATCAAATCAGTTACAGCTCATCTATTTCATGTTGGCGATGCCCGTATCTATCATTATCGTAATAATACGCTGGAACAACTAACCCAGGATCACCGTATAAAACTGGATCAAGGAAAGGAATATCTGGGACGGGCATTGGGAGTCGATTATGCTTTGGATATCGACTATAAAAACCTGGCTGTGGAACAGGGTGATGTTTTTATATTGATGACGGATGGTGTTTATGAGTTTGTTGCAGACAATGTCATTAAACAGCAGTTAAGCGACAATGCTGATCCTGAGCAGTGTGCCAAAGAATTGTGTGAGTTAGCGTTGCAAAACGGCAGTGGAGATAATGTAAGCTGCCAAGTGTTTTGTATTGACGAGTTATCTGATCCCAAGCCGGATGAAGTCTATGCCCGATTGACGGCGTTACCGTTTCCACCGGAATTGTACGAAGGTGTCATTCTTGATGGTTACCGGGTGTTACGTGAGCTGCATGCCAGTTCGACCAGTCAGTTGTATCTGGCAATCGATACCGAAACCCAGCAGAAAGTGGTGTTGAAAACGCCTTCAGTGAACTTCGAAGATGATCCTGCTTATCTGGAACGGTTTCAGCTGGAAGAGTGGATTGGACGACGAATTGACAATGCGCATGTCGTTCGTATCGTTGAGCAACAGCGTCCCCGACGCTTTCTTTATTATGTGATGGAATATGTGGGGGGCAAAACGCTGCAGCAGAAATTGGATGATGAAGGGCCGCTGAGCCTGAGTGAGGTGAGACAGATTCTCCCACAACTCATCTCTGGATTACGGGCTTTTCATCGCCTGGATATGCTGCATCAGGATCTTAAACCCGGCAATATCATGCTGAGTGATGAAGGGGTCTTAAAAATTATCGATTTTGGTTCTACCCGGATTGCTGGTATCGCGGATGTGGCCTCGCCGATAGAACGCAAAAAACTGCTGGGAACCAAAGAATTTACGGCACCGGAATATCTGCTGGGAGAACAGGCAGGGGTGCAGGCTGATCAGTTTTCTTTGGGCTCGATTATTTACCAATTGCTGAGCGGACAGTTACCTTACGGAAAGCGTTTCGAAAAACACATGAACCGTCAGCAATTGAGTCGCCTGAATTATCAATCTCTGACGCAAGTGACTAGCGATATTCCTGTGTGGGTTGATAAAGCGATAGAAAAGTCCGTACAGCTTAATCCACAACGACGCTATGAAGCCTTATCCGAACTGCAGACGGACCTGCTAAAACCCAACCCGGCATTTTTACAAACTGAATTTGTGCCATTGATTGAACGTCATCCTGTGCGATTCTGGCAAACGTTAGCAGTATTAAGTTTGTTATTTAATCTACTATTGCTGTACCAACTATTGGGTTGATGGTGTCAGATCTTCATTTCTGATCGGTCACAAAGTAAAGAGGGGTCTACTAGGTGAGATTTCAGACTTCGCTTGATTTTAGTGATGGGAAACAACCATTGAAAACTCATTTGTATCAGAAGCAGTAATGCTAATAAACAATGAAAACTGATGATGAGAAATTGTTTAATACTGCGTTTGTTGAACATATATCACCCCAAAACAACCAATCTAACAGTGTGGGAAAAATTAGCAGACAAATCTGAATTCAAGCTGAAGGATTTATTCCTGTTTAATACGTTAACAATCCATATTAGTAAAAACCAAAAAGCCGGGACAAGTCCCGGCTTTTTGAGAGATTTTAAATCGACTTATTTAATCGGCAGGAAATACAGTTTTCCAGCTTTCATATCGGGCATCAGAATATGTTTGCCATCGGCTGATAAAGCAATATCAGCTGCGGCTTCATACTCGTCGGTGATCAGTTGTGGCGTAGCTTTAGCTTCGTTTAGCTGCCAAACCTTGCCGTTATTCCAGTCACTGATATATAAAAATCCATCAGTATCCCGAACCAGACCGTCTGCACCCCCAAAACCAGTGTTTACTTTTGTGGCTTTAGCGGAGTCAATATCCAGCTGGAACAAATCACCCGTGCCAAAATCAGCTACCAGCATCTTGTTATAGCCATCCATTAACAAACCATTGGGACGTTTGATACCGGAATTCTGGTTGATGATTTCAGTTACCTTGCCTTTGGCTGTAACTTGATAAATACCGGCATCTTTGCCGTTATCATCACCACTGTCGGACACATAGATATTGCCGTGACCATCAATCTCAACATCATTGAGAAACACTGGTTTACCTGGAAAGTCAGCTGGTTTAACCATCACATCGCTTTGGCCATCCAAGCTGATTTTCACCAATTGATCGACATCGGCAACGTATAAGGTGTTGTTAAACATATCGATGCCTTTTGGATCGTTCAGGCCATCAACTAACGTTTCAGTGCTGCCGTCGGTGTTCACAACAGTGACTTTGCCATCACCTTTTTTACCAAACTCACCGATTTCAGTGACAAATACACGACCATCAGGATGAGTAATAGCAGATTCTGGCATCACCAGCCCTTCAACTGTTTTGGTCGAATGACTTGTGTTGGTGGTTTTGTCAGCGGCCTTTTCTTCACCATAACTAACACGATAAATCACGCCATTAAAATCATCAGAGACCAGCACCGAACCATCAGGTAATTGCAAGACGTCAGTAGGACGTCCCCACGCTTCACCATCCTTTAACCAGCCATCAATAAAGGTTTCATGACCACTGACTTCATTGTTTTCATCAAACGTGACACGCATCAACTGATAGCCAACCGGTTCTGTGCGGTTCCATGAACCATGCTGAGCAATGATGACATCACCTTTGAAATCTTCCGGGAACATGTTGCCGGTATAAAACTTCATGCCCAGTGCGGCGGCATGTGCTTGAAATTCTACAACGGGATAAGTGACGTCTTTAGGCGGTGTTTTATCGGCCCAGTCTTCATGACGTTCTTTACCGCCGGCATAGTAGGGGAAGCCAAAGTGCATGCCTTTTTCAGGTGCAGCGTTTAATTCACCCGGTGGAATGTCATCACCCATCATATCGGTGTTGTTATCAGTAAAATACAATGTTCCGGTGTTCGGTTGGAAATCCATACCGACAGAATTACGAATACCTTCAGCATAGATTTCAACATCACTGCCATCCGGATTCATCCGGATAATGGTGGCTTCCTGACCTTTTACGTCACAAATATTACAAGGAGCGCCGACGGTGACATAGAGTTTGCCATCGGGGCCAAAGTCAATATAACGCCAGCCATGATGCGCTTTATCAGGCAGATCTTCATAAATCACCTCGCGCATTTCTCTAAAGGGTAGGCTCAGATCAAATCCGGGCGCTGCATAGCGGGCAATGCGATTTTGTTCAGCAATATATAAGTTGCCTTGATACATGGCGACACCGTTACCGACTTTAAGGTCGTCAAGAATAGTGACCACTTCATCGGCTTTACGATCTTTATTACGATCCACTACTGCATAAGCTTTTTGGCCACGGGTACCGACAAACACGGTACCGGTGGATTGGCCCAGTGCCATTTGTCGTGCGCCAGGCACTTCGGCATAGACTTCAACTTTAAAGCCATCAGGTACATTGAGTTTATGCAGGTTTTTTTCGACATCAGCTGCATCGGCGAAGCTAGCAGTGCTAATTAAACCAAGCGAAGCAAGGGTTAAGGCACTTAGAGTCTTGAGGTTAAACTTCATAGGATTCCTCCATTGTGAAAAGCATTAGGTTTTTGAAGTGGTGACAATGATTTTGCCAATTTGTTGGTTGGATTCCACGTACTGATGTCCAGCAACAATGTCATCCAATAAATAGGTTTTGGCATTAACCGGTTTGAGGTGGCCAGCCGCTAAGCCTTTTTCGATAAATTCCACACCGAGCTGTAAAAGAGCAACTTTGCTCATAAAAATCTCCGGGTAATTGGTAGAAATAAATTATTTAGCGGGTGATCAATACACGATCAAAAGTCGTATCGATAAAAGCCTGCAGGGGACTGATGCTGGAATGCATTTTGGCGCGTAAAATTGCACCTTGCCAGCCTTATAGTAAAAACTCGGAAAGTTGTTCTATATCAGTATCTTCAGAGAGTTCACCACAATCGATAGCAGCTTGGATACACAGGCCAAATTGTTGTTTCCAGCCTTCGAACACTTGATCCAGCCGAACTCGGAATGTTTCATTTTGGCTGGATAATTCCTGTCCTAAGGTGCCAATCAGGCAGCCACGCTTACACTGTCCTTCGCTGATTGTTTCCAGTCCATTTTGCAGATAGTTACGAATCCGTTGCAGCGGACTGACTTTTGTATCGTTGAGAAACGAGTCAATTTTTTCGTTATAGGCAATCGCGAATTCATCAATGATAGCCAGGCCGAAATCTTCTTTACTGGCAAAATAATAATAAAACGAACCTTTCGGTACGCCAGCGGTTTTTAACACGGTATTTAAGCCTGTTGGGTTAAAACCATGGCTGCCGATAACGTCGGTACCGACTTTGATTAATGATTGTCTTGTTTCGATGCGTGTCATATTAGACCGGTCGTCTACTAAAGTGACCCCATAATAGACCAGTCGTCTAGTAACTGTAAACCAGTAAATTTGATTTTAATGGCCTAGTTTTAATCGATGTTATTGGAACTTATGAACTCCTGAACTAATTTAGACAGAAAGGTTCGTACTATTTAAAGGCTTCATGAAAATGGATTCATAATGAATATTGGAGGCAAACATGCAAATCACTAAAATGACAGGTTCGATGGTGGCATTATTACTGAGTCTTTCATCTGTATCGGCTCATGCTGAGGAAAATGATGTAGAGACGGTAGCGAAGATAGTCGATATTCAGCATGAGTTATTTGATGGACCTCATGAAGGTTTTCGATCTGTTCATGCGAAAGGTGTGGTGTTAAAAGGTGATTTTTATCCAGATGAATCTGCTTCGCGAATATCCAAAGCAGAACATTTCAACACTGATGCTGCGACTCCTATCGTTGTAAGGTTTTCAAATGGCACCGGCATTCCGGATATTGCCGATAATGATCCACGAGGAATCATCAAGGGAATGGCCGTCCGTTTTAGTCTGAAAGATGACGAATACACGGACCTGGTATTAAGTTCAGTACCAAGGTTTCCTGCTGCAACCCCAAAGGAATTTCTACAGTTTTTGACGGCGGTTAAAAATTCTGCAAACAGCGAAGAATCACCCACGCCGTTAAAGAAATATATTCAGGAAAATCCAGCTGCCAAAGCTTTTGCGAACTATCCAAAACCGGTGCCGGCCAGTTTTGCGGTGTTGTCATATCACAGCATTAATGCGTTTAAATTTACCAATGAGCTTGGTCAATCAGTTTATGGACGTTATATCGTTGAGCCTTTTGAAGATGAAAAAATGCTTGGACAGAAAGTAGCCGGTGAACAGAATAAAGATTATCTGATGAATGAAATTCGTGAACGCTTGCCGCGAGAACTAGTGAAGTTTCATTTAAAACTGCAAATTGCTAATGAAAATGATGAAGTGGATGATGCTACGGTAATCTGGCCAGAAAGTCGTGAAGTGGTTGAGTTAGGAACCATTGTTATAGAAGCGGTAAGAGGTAATGCATTGGAATATGAACGCAAAACCATGTTTAACCCACTGGCTTTGCCGGAGGGTATTGAACCTTCAGACGATCCAATATTACTGGCTCGCCCTGCAGCCTATGCGGTCAGTTTTCAACATCGTGCAGAATAAAATCCAAATGAATTTTTAAAGGAGCAATATGAGCAACACACCCACCACATTGAGAGACATTGTCGGCCTAGGCCATCAGCCAGCCCATTTAAGTCATTCAGCATTGATCATGGTTGATTGTCAAAATACTTATCGTGTGGGAGTTATGCAGCTCACTGGCGTGGAAAAAGCTATTTTGGAAGCCAAAGCTTTGCTGGAACGTGCAAGGGCGTTAAATATCCCTATCATTCATATTCAACATGATGGTGGTGTGGGCTCACCTTACGACCTCACGACGGATATTGGTCAGATTTCCAATGAGGTCGCACCTAAAGACGGTGAATACGTTATCACCAAAAACTTTCCCAATGCGTTTGTGCAAACTGAATTGGATGAAAGGCTGAAATCGCTCAATATTGAAAATATTGTGTTGGCAGGATTTATGACACATATGTGTGTAAATTCCACCGCGCATGGCGGATTTAATCTGGGGTATAAACCAACTGTTGTAGCCAGTGCTACAGCAACCCGCCCGCTTCAGGCTGCTGGTGGTAAAGTTATTTCGGCTGAACAGGTTCAGGATGGCGCGATTGCTTCAACTCGAGATTTATATGCGGCAGTAGTTGATAGGGTCTCAGACCTGCCTGATTAAAAATTCAATAAAAAAGTCCGCGGTAACCTGATCCTGAGTAACCTCATCAATGCCATAGATTTTATTGAATGCAACAACCACTTATGTAGGAAGGCTACACGGCGTGCTTTCCGTCTTGCCGGACACAAAAATAGTCGCCAGCAGTGGTGGATATGAAATATAAACAAGCCCTTGGACCCAAAAAGTTTTTTCCGAGCTCAACTTTGTCGGGTTCGGTAATAATAAATGGCTGTATCGGTTTGATGGGATCATTTCTAAAAGTATCTGCCAACACAAGGGATAAATTTAAAAACGTTATAAGTCTTACCAGAAGAGTTTTATACATCACTTAACCCACTTATCTGATTAACAACGGGTATTGATAATTTGATAGTAGGGTGACTTATTATTTGCAGCAGGGTATCGGGCTTTGATTTGAGCTGGTTCATAAGATCAAATTTACGGGATAAATAATTCTTGTTCGATAGTAATTGTTATCATAACTAAAAATAATTAAGAGAGAGAAAACCATGCCTTTAAAACACATCTTCTGGTTGGGGGGGCTTTTAACTGTTTTATCCCTGCCAGTTTTAGCAACAGAGATTGAATGGCCGGTTTATGGTGGCGATGATCTACATCAACGGCACAGTAAGCTGGTCCAAATTAACAAAAGCAATGTTATGGAGCTGGTTGAAGCATGGGAATTTGATACTGGTGTAAGTGAAACCTTTCAGGCAACACCGGTGGTTCAGAATGGTGTGATGTATGTTTCTTTGCCGTTTAACGATGTGGTCGCACTGGATGCCGCGAATGGTCAACAATTATGGCGCTATGAGCATGATTTAGATGAAGATTATCCCATTTGCTGTGGTCCTGCGAATCGTGGTGTGGCTGTATCAAATGGAATGGTTTTTACCGGCACCATTGATGCCAGATTGATTGCATTGGATGCCAAAACAGGAGAAAAACGCTGGGATAATCGTGTTGTTGATGAAAACAGTGGTATTCAGGAAGATGTTAGTACGCTGGACGATACTGAACTGGGCAGTGTCTCCGGTACCTCGGGAGCGGGCATCAATATGGCCCCGATGATTTATCAGGATACAGTCATTATTGGCATCACCGGCGTGGGATATGGATTACATCTTGATGCTACGGATTCTGATTCACCTTTGGGCGCTGTAGTCGGTATCGCCGGGAAATATGGGCGCCGTGGTTTCATGGCAGGATATGACATCGAAACTGGTAAACAAAAATGGCAGTTTGACACCATCAAGTCTGAAAATTGGGAAGGCGATTTTGTTACCAAAACAGCTGATGGCGTGAAATTACCTCGCGATATAGCAAAAGAAAAAGCCGCTCTGGAACAGCACGGTGACGCCTGGCGTTATGGTGGTGCTTCGGCATGGAGTACGCCGGTTATTGACCCATATACTGGCATCCTGCATTTTGGTACCGGTAATCCGTCACCGCAAATGGAAGGTTCATCCAGACCAGGCGATAATCTTTACAGCAGTTCATTACTGGCACTTGATGCCAACAGTGGCGATTATCGCTGGCATTACCAACAAGTCCCTCATGACAGCTGGGGTTATGATGTAGCCAGTCCGCCGGTTTTGTTTGATATTACCATTAAGGGGCAACCTACCCCCGCAATTGGGCAAGCCGGCAAAACGGGCTGGTTTTATGTGCACGACAGACGTAATGGTAAGTTTCTCTATAAAAGCGAAGCCTTTGTCCCGCAAAAAAACATGTTTGAACTTCCCAGCAGTGAAGGAACGATTATTTATCCTGGTGTAATGGGCGGTGCAAACTGGTCTCCCGTTTCAGTGGATGCTCGCAGACGTTTGGTATTTATTGCCGCCATTCACTGGCCGGTGGAATATAAATTACACAAACAGGCTGCCAAGGATGGAGAAGAAGCTGTGCGTTATTCTTCGATGTCTCCTTTAAATACTCCTGAAAAACATGGTTTATTAACGGCTATTGATTTGGATAGTGGAGAAATAGTCTGGCAGGTCAAAACTGAAAATCCATTGATAGGCGGCGTTTTAAGTACAGCCAGTGGTCTGGTGTTTACCGGAGAGGGGAGCGGTGAACTGATGGCCTTTGATGCTGATTCGGGAGAAAAACGCTGGAGTGGTAAAACGGAAGCGGGCGTCAATGCGCCACCGATTACATACAGTGTTAATGGTAAACAGCATATTGCTGTTGCGGTGGGTGGCAATCGTCTGTTTGGTTTCAAAACCGGACAGAAAATCAAGGTATGGCGTTTACCCTGAAGATTTACAGATTAATAAATCCTGATGAACGGAGTTCAGATGGCTGAATACGCTGCATATTATGGAAACGACTTATAGATGAATAGCATCCAGACCAGGATGATTCTACTTTGTGTCAGTCTGATTTTATTGACAGCTTTCGCGATGCAGCTAAGTCATGGTTGGTTTATTCATAAACATAATCAGCAGCAAATCCGTGAACAGGTGGCAAATGCTGCTTATTTTCTGCATCAGTACATCGACAGCCGGGAAACCAATTTACATTACGCCACCAGAGTCATTATTCAGGACTTTGGATTCAGAGAAGCTGTTGCCACCAATAATGTGCCAACCATTACCAGCATGCTCACTAACCATGCTGGTCGGATTCAGGCAGATTTAATGTTGGTGCTCAATGATAACGGTGAGCTGATTGCAGCGAATGAGTTGGATTTTCCACTCTCTGATATGGCCGATATCAACTGGCTGGCGTTTCATGGCATCAGCCAACAGGGTCAGTTTGTAGAAATAAATAATCGCTTGTATCGTTTATTCAGCGTACCCATAAATGCACCTCATCAAGTCGCCATAAGTATTATCGCGTTTGAAATAAATGCACCTTTATTGGAAGAATTAAAGCTCAAAACCGGGTTGGATATTGTGTTTGAATCTAGTCAGACAGATTTATTTTTAACGACACTGCCAATTCATAAAGCTGAGTTCGACCATATTCTTCAAACAACTAATGAGCCTGACTTATGGTGGCAAAGATCTCAATTTTTATTGGAAGAGGTTAAGTTAAAAAACGTTAATAAACAGCCCATACAATTATTTTTGTTGGCAGATTTATCCATTTTTCATCGGGTTTTTGATCGACTGAATTATTCTCTGCTAGGTTTAACGTTATTTATTGTGATAATAAGTGTAGTGCTCAGTACTTTGCTGGCCAAGCGGCTGGCAAATCCACTGTCCCATCTATACAAGGATTTGATTTACCGAGCGACCCATGATCATTTAACGACAATTCTAAATCGTCATGCTGCTATCGAACGGATCACCGAAGAGCTTGCGCGCTCAAGACGTAGCGACAAAATTTATTGTGTCGCATTATGTGACATAGATAATTTTAAAAAGATTAATGATACCTATGGTCATGCATCAGGTGACGAGGTATTACGCCGCTTTGCCAGTCGCCTGAAATCCACTTTGCGAAGCTATGATGTGTTGGGAAGATTTGGTGGTGAAGAATTCTTGGTCGCTTTGCAATTAAAACCGGAAGAGGCAACAGCATCTTTTGAAAGATTAAGATCTGTTATAGCGGATACCCCCATTCCAAGTGGTTCCCAGTTAATTCCAGTAACCATGAGTTGCGGTGTTTGTCTGCTATGGCCTGAAGAGCCTGTGCCGCCGATGGATGTGATTCTACATGCAGCCGATACGGCGTTATACAGAGCAAAAGAGCATGGACGTAATCAGGTGATTTTTACCCATGTTCCCACTTTCCCGGTTGTAGAAGCGGATATTGACGATAAAATTGAATTATAGATAGATAATGTTTTCACGCAATGGTGCCAATCGGGCAAGCAGCTGATTTTGAATGCGGTGAGGGATTCCCTCAGCCTCCATAGCATTAATCAATAAATCCACCAAGTGATTAAAATCACTTTCATTGATATTCATTCCAGTATGGATGTCCACCATATTGTCACCGGTATATTGGCATGGACCGTCTGAGATTGCACAAAAGTGTTCAATAAGATTTTCCCGAAATCGACTGACACGGGCTTCGGCAAAATAATGGAAAATTTGCTCATCCTGTCCAATTTCCCGGATGAGGTTTTCGACAATATTATTCACACCTTGCTCACCTCCCAGTTTGTTATACAAAGTGGGTTCTGATGTGCTGGCACAAGCAGTTAATGCTAAGTAGCAAGCCATAAAAAAGCTATATCGAAATTTTGTGAACATCAAAAGTAACCTGTAACAGAAAAATAAGCCCCTTTCTGGCTTTTGGCTCCGGCAATGTCACCCAAATCCAGCCAGGCTGCCGTCACACTGATAACTTTATTTGGAAACCAGGCCACAAATATGTTGGACCAGTCATCTTCTTTTAAATCAAGGTTATCGGGTTTTTGGCGATATTCAATGCCAAGGGCTAAATGGCGGCCAAATAGAATGGCTGTTGATGCTTCAAGAACAGTTTCGCGCTGATTTCCATGTGCTGCGTTACCAAAACCTAATAATCCAGTTTGATTGGCTTCTGTCGAGCGGGCCGTTACATTCCATAACCAGTTATATCCAGCAATAGCCCCAAGATGTAGTTTACTGGCAGACAGATAAATATCGGTTCCAGAATCATCATCTGCTCCCAATAGAAAGGCAACAGTGGGATCGTCAAGTTTTTTATGCTGAATTCCCAGGCTTATTTGTGGAAATCGACTATAGACAATATCTCCATAAAGTCTTGCTTTGACACCCAGTACTCTTTGCTTGATATCTAGATCTAATGTATCGACATGAAAATTTTGCTTGGCGACTGAGAATTCAATTCGGTCATAGAAAGTAGCCTGTGCACCGCATACACGTAAATCATAATCATCTACGTTTGCACCGCTACAAAATACATTGGCTGCTATTTCATCACGACTACCATAACCGGCTAATTGAGCCCAGGGAACAAAACCGCCACCACCGGTGCCTTCAATTTGGGAAATGCCCGGTGTGGCGATCAACTTGCCATCAGCAGCGTATAGCTGACTAGTGAGTAATACTGTCAGCAGAAAAAGAATAAGTCGCATTATTTTCACCTAACCAAGCAACGAGATCTTCAGCATCTCGTGGTTTACTTATTAAATAGCCTTGAACGCTATCACAACCCATTTCTTGCAAAAGAGAATAGGTCGCGGCATTTTCGACTCCTTCTGCCACCACCTTTAAACCGAGTGAATGGGCCAGAAAGATGGTTGAACGAACAATTTTCTGATCCGTTAGAGAACTATCCAGATTGCGAATAAAACTCATATCCAGCTTGAGTTCATCGACGGGGAGTATTTTTAATTTTGATAAAGATGACTGACCTATTCCGTAATCATCTACAGCAATCATATACCCGGCATTTTTTAAGGTTTTCAGTACCTCAATACCCAGTGCTTCGTCATACATAATATCCCGCTCGGTGATCTCGATAGTGACCGAGTTGGCGGGAATATCGTAAACCGCAATTTGTTTTTCGAGAAAATGACAAAAATCCGGATGAGCCAAATCCTCTGCTGACACATTAATTGCTGCGTTCAAAGCCAACCCTTTTTCGCGCCATCTGCGTAATTGCTTGAGTGTTTCCTGGATAACCCAGTGGGTTAATTCAACAATGAGTCCAGATTGCTCAGCCAAGCCGATAAATTTATCCGGTGCAACTCGCCCCAGACCTGGACGATGCCAACGAATCAGCGTTTCTACGGTATCCATTTTGCCATTTTTAAGCTCAACCTTTGGCTGGAAGTTTAAAAATAATTCAATATTTGTCGGTTGTCTCAGCAATGCTTGTAGCGCTTCAATAAGACTTAATTCTTCAAGATGATTTTCGTCTTCACCCGGCGTATAAACATGTATGGTTGTACGATTCAGGCGGGCATGATCAGCAGCAATTCTGACTCGACGAAGCATTGTTTTACTGTCATAACCATCGGCTGGATAACAACATACACCCGCATAGAAGTGAGCACTCAAACTGATATTACCGATTTGAAAGGGCTTATCCAGGTTATCGAGCAATTCTTCAACAACCTGCCTAGGACTTTGCCCCGGCAGTAACTGAATAACGGATAGAAACTCGATTCCTTCCAGACGCGCATTGGTTTTTTCCCCAGCGGTAGCAAACTGGTTAAGACGTTGGGCCAGTACAGTGAGGCAGGCATCGGCGACTTCAGGCCCAAGTCGATCATTTATCTGTCGGAAATTTTGTATATAAGTCGCCACAACAACACATTGACCATATTTCTGCATTGTTGCAGCAAGCGTGCTACGTATGGTGTGGATATTGAATAAACCGGTCAATGCATCATGTTTGGCCTGCCATGTAACGACCTGTTCACGCTGTTTGACTTCTGTACCCATGGTTCTGAGAGCTGCAGCCAAATCGCGGATTTCGCTGCTGGCTTGGCCGGGTTCCTGCCAGGCATCGTAATTCCCCTTGGCAAACTGGTTGGCGATACCAACAAGTTTGGCGAGCGGGGTGGTTAAGGTATGTGCAATGATGGTGCTGACAATGATAGATCCCAACATCACAAGTAAAACGATCAGTATTATGCGCGCTGACATATCATCATACTGCTGATAGATGGGTCTTAAGTCCGCTGATAACAAAATGCTGACAGGATTTATGCTTGTGGTCGCTGGCATAAAATCCGAATTGATAAATGTGGGTCTTTCCATCCAAAACCATTCTGTGTGTGCTGAATTTATCGTCTTTATAAATTCTGCATCATTGGGAATATTTTCCAGTGTGGAATAAACTGGAACTGAATGTTTAAGCAGGGTTATATCCAGACCGGTAAGTTGTTTGAGTTCATTAAGGGTTGTCTGATTCAGCTCAAATCCCACTAACGTATAAGCTATGGTTCTGGGAGCCATTATTGGCAAAAGGATTAACTCATAAACCCGGTTATCCAGCATTACAATATGTGCTGTTCCTGGTTTTTCCAGTAAATCTTTAACGACATAACTCAGTAGTGCTTCATCATAAATGGTCGAATGACTACTGGAGATGAGCCTACCGGATAAATCCGTTAACAACATTAAATCAGCATTAATTCGTGCACCATGATTCATTAATACACTGGCGATAGTGTCCTTGTCGCCGGAGGTTACTGCTTGTTTAAAACCAAAGTCGGCCGTCAGTACTCGTGCCGAATTTACCAGATTATTTTCTGATGAACGGATGTATTGACGCAGAATATTCTCAGCCTTGATGGTATTTTGCCGAATTTGTTGCTGATTAAACTGGTTGGCAGACCACCACGAAATAGACTGAATGACCATTGTGGTCGCCAGGACAAGTGAAAGCGCAAATAGTAGAATTTGCGTGCGTAATTTAGTGATGCCCAGGCGCACCAAAGGTATCCTTAAAAGAATCACGCGGAGAAGGGGGTGCAATATTCAACTGAACTATGTGCTCACCATTATCATTTTTTTCAAGCTGATCAATTTCAAAATACTGACGGCTTTCGGCACCATCAGTTGTATAGGGATGCCAGACACTTATCCGGGGATTCTGCACAGCTGAGCTAAATTTTGCGTGACCTTGGTCAGATGACGACACAACCGTTTGGTGTTGTGCGATATAAATATAGCCAATCATTGAGTCGTGAATATTGCAGCCCACCACAACTACACCAGGCTTTTCAAATTGAATTGGCTTTTCCGGTTTGTCGGCATAGAGCCTGAGTTCAAACGTTTTTGCTTCTGAGAATGAATAGACATGATGTCGTATGTTGTCACTATTAGGAAAATCTACCGATTGACCTTGTTGAATAACAATTTGTTCAGGGACAAACATCTTATCTATCTGATCGATAACATTGATTGAATCTACTTGACCAAAGCTTTCGGGCGAACTCAATACCTCAATTACGGCACTGGAAACAGCCTGTTGTTGTTGATCAACTATTTTCAAAGTAATGGACTCTGCTCTGGCTGTTAATGGCTGACTTAATGCGGCGAGGCCTATACTCACAATTAATAGGTTTGTGAATTTCAAAATTGTATTCCGAATGTTAGTCTTTATCGTAAGGTGTAACTCAGGTTACACCAGTCCCTGTTCCATCATCGCATCCGCAACTTTACGAAATCCCGCAATATTTGCTCCTAGCATAAGATTGCAGGGTTGATGAAATTCAATGGCAGTCTCTGCACAGCGCTGATAGATATCTTTCATGATAATTTGCAAACGTTGATCCACATCAGCAAATGACCATTGCATCATACTGGCATTCTGCGCCATTTCGAGTTGACTGGTGGCTACACCGCCGGCATTGGCAGCTTTGGCTGGAGCATAATGAATCCCTGCAGCAATAATATGTGCCTGTGCTTCAGCAGTGCAGGGCATATTGGCACCTTCAACAATACAGCTAATACCGTTTTTGCACAGTGCAATGGCATCAGCTGCTGATAATTCATTCTGGGTAGCACACGGAAAAGCGGCATCTGCTTTAATACGCCATACCGCATGACCATCTTCAGGATACTGTTTGATAGGTGTAAACTCAGCGTCAGGGTGTGTGTCCCGGTATTTCGCTAAGGAGCAATTTTGATCCTCTTTTAATTCCCGCAGCAGAATTAAATCGATACCTTTGTCGTGATAAATCGTACCGGTGCTGTCAGAGCAGCTTATTGGCAGTGCACCACATTGATAGAGTTTTTCAATAGTATGTATCGCCACATTTCCTGCCCCGGATACCAGGCATTTTTTGCCGTCGAGACAATCATCATTTGCTTGCAGCATATTTTCTGTGAAATAGACTAAACCATATCCCGTCGCTTCAGGGCGAACAAGTGAACCTCCCCAGTTGATTGCTTTGCCAGTCAATACACCTTCAAAATGACGATTCAAACGTTTGTATTGCCCAAACAGATAGCCAATCTCCCGCTTGCCCACGCCAATGTCACCTGCAGGCACATCAATGGTTGCACCAATATGCCGTTGCAACTCATTCATAAAGGCCTGACAGAACCGCATGATTTCGTTATCTGATCGATTTTTGGGATCAAAGTCTGAGCCACCTTTACCACCACCGAGTGATAAACCGGTTAAGGCATTTTTAAAAATCTGCTCAAAGCCCAGAAATTTAACGGTACTGGCATTAACCGAGGGATGAAAGCGGATGCCACCTTTGTAGGGACCCAGAGCGGAGTTGAACTGAACTCGATAGCCTTTGTTGACCTGAACGTTACCGTCATCATCTTGCCAGACAACTCTGAACATAATCTGGCGTTCCGGTTCAACTATGCGTTCAATGATATTTTGTTGAAGATACTGAGGATTTCTTTCCAGTAAAGGGCGTATAGATTGGAGAATTTCTTCGGTAGCTTGATAAAACTCTGGTTGACTTGGGCTGCTTCGTTGCAGCTTCTTCATCGTCGCCTCAATATAGGACATTCAAACCTCTTTGTTTAACCTGATAATGCATAGATACAATCTAACAGAAGTAATGCTATTTTTCAGACTCAGCAAATTGTTACAGGTTCACCACTTGGAGTTCTGGAGGAATAAAAACACGTTGATTTTATTTATAAATATTGAGTTATTATTTTTCAAACCCACCGGCCTGAAATAAACCGACACCATCACGACCACGAGCTTTGACATCGTAAAGCGCCATATCGGCTTTTTTCATCAGCTGAAGAGCAGATTCATTTGTTTCAGGTAAATAGACGGCAATGCCGATACTTAAGGTCACCAATAAACGGATAGTGTCAAACTCAAGGTGGTTTTTCAGACTGTTTCGCAAATGTTCGGCTACTTTTACCGCAGCATCTGCAGAGCTTACCTCGTTTAGCAATACCACAAATTCATCGCCTCCAAATCGGGCAAGCGTATCTGTTGCCCGTAATGCTAACTGCATGCTTTCAGCAACGCGTTTTATCACCTGATCACCAACATCATGACCGTAGGTATCGTTGATCTGTTTAAAATGATCGACATCAATAAACATCAGCGCAAGTGGATGTTTATTTCGCTTTGCGCCGAGTATTGCCTGGTTAATCCTCTCATCAAACAAACGACGATTTGGTAAACCAGTCAATGCATCATAGAGCGCCAACTTGCGCATTAATTCGTGTTCATGTTTTCTGGCCGTTATGTCCTCTATTTGTGAGACAAAATGCAACAGTTCTCCGTTTATATCATGCACAACTGAGACGCTGAGTAATACATCAATAATCTGATGATTTTTGCGAACGTAGCGCTTTTCCATATGATAGTGATCAATTTCACCGGCGACCAGTTGAGCGACAAACTGCTGATCGAGATCCAGATCTTCAGGATGTGTCACATCCATAAAAGTCATTTGTAATAATTCGCCTTCGCTGTAACCAAGCATTTCGCAACAGGCTGGATTTGCTTCCAGCCAGCTGCCATCCAGACCGACCAGAGCCATCCCGATCGCCGCCGTATCAAAGGCATTTCTGAAACGTTCTTCACTGATCCTAAGGGTGATTTCGATTTCTTTGCGACCACTGATATCGGTATGTGTACCTATCGCCCTCAGCGGATTTCCCTGCTCATCACGTTCAATCACTGTGCCACGGTCAAGAATCCATTTCCAGCTACCATCTTTACACAGCATACGGTGTTCGTTTCGGTACTCAGGTTGGCTGCCATCCAGTAACGCATCAATATCGCTGAATACCTGTTGACGATCATCTGGATGAATTCGATCTGACCATTCGCTGATATGAGGAGAAAATTCATCTGGCGTATATCCCAGCATGGAAATCAGTTTTTCCGAAAAAAGCACTTTGTCATTGATAATTGACCAGTCCCAGACGCCTTCGCCACTACCTTCCAGCGCATGTTTCCAACGTGATTCAGTTTGTTCAAGTTGTGTTTGATAAAGCCAGCTTTCTGTAATATCAAAACAAATCCCAATCATGCTTGTTGCTGAACCTGAGGCATCGAAACTCAAGGCCGCCTTTAGTTGCACCATTCGAGTATCGGTTCTGGACTGCACCAACACTTGAATATTTAACTCGAGACGATCGGACTTGCATTTGTGAAAAGCCTTTTCAACTCGTTGCTGATCAGTTTCCTCAAAATGTGCAAACCAGTTATCAAGTGTTAAATAAGGATTGGATTGTTCACTTTGTCCGAAAATGGTTAATTGATGCTCATCAACCAGAACATGCTGTTTTTGAAAATCCCACTCCCAAGTGCCCATGCCTGCGGTGTCTGTTGCCAGTTGGAGCTTCAGATGCTTTTCACGCAGGAAATTTGTTATTTCGTTGGCCCGGCGCTCTGCACGTTTTCGTCCACTTGCCAATAGCCAATAAACATAAGCAAGCAAACAAGTTATAAGCAATTGTATTAACAACATCGATATGGCAGATTGTTTTTCAAAGGCTTTTATAAAATTCTGATCAGGATAAGCCACAAACTTCCATTGGCGGCCAGCGAGTGTAAAGGTTTCGCTTAATTCAAATGAACTGGTCTCGAAACTGCTTGACTGGAAAACTACATCCATTGGCTCAGTAGTCACATCTGAGATTTTCAAGTGACTAAGTGTGCCATTTTGTGTTAATGATGCTTTCACTACATCACTGATCCGGAATACGACGTAAACCCAGCCAAGATGAGGATTTTCAGGCTCTACTGAATCAAATAAAGGGAGATACATCAGAAGGCCTGTGACGGATTCATCAGGATTATCCTGTACCAGTTTGACCCCACCAGAAAGACTCACCTCACGACTAACAAGGGCTTCGATCATCGCAGCTCGACGTGTGGGTTCCGAATACATATCAAAACCAAAAGCCCTCAGATTGCGAGCTTGAAAGGGCTCAAGATACAAAATGCTGGTATAGAGCTCCCGTTTACCCTCTGGAGTAATGTTATAGTCCGGAAATCCTGATTGTCTTACCGATTCGATATGAGCAAATTTCTCAGCGGGCGTAATAACTGGCACATATCCCAAACCTTGAATTCCGGGATAAAAGGCTTCCAGTTTGAGTTTTTCGGCGTAATTTTTAAATTCTTCACGGGTGATGCTGTCCGAAGACTCAAAAAGACCCTGAGTCGCCCGTAGCATCTGTTCGTAGCTTCGAATTTTTTCAGTAACGCTTTGGGTGGTTTCGTTAAAGGAGATAGCAAAGCGATCAGCAATTACCTGTTGATTTCGTTGTTTAACCTGATGATATTGATAAAAGGAAAACCAGCTACCTATCATTATGATTAGAATGGGGATAAAAAAATGTGGGAGTTTGGAAATATGTTTTTTTACTCCATTTATCCAATGAATCGCAATTTTCATTTATTTTATGTAGTTTTTGTCAGTCTATGAACTGATTTAATGACTACAATTTCCTTCTCTAAAGTAACTGGTTTATTTTAAGTTATATAAGTACTTTGAGATATGATTTATAGGATATTTTTATAAAGAAATCAGAGAAATAACTTTAAAGTTAAGTCTAAATAATAAATAGCTCTGAAGGAGTTGAATGTATATATATATTTATAAATATGATGGAGAGTTGACTAACTAGGGGCAAAAAAAAAGGCCATGTTAAGAAACATAACCTTTTTTCATTATTATGGAGCCGGAGATAGGACTTGAACCTACGACCCACTGATTACAAATCAGTTGCTCTACCAACTGAGCTACACCGGCAACAAGAGGCGCATTATACAAACAGTGTGGGGGGCATGCAAGCCTGAATCACCTGTTAAAAAATAATGCTGAATCGGTTATTTACTTTTCGATATTTTGATGTAAATAGTCGATGTCAAAAAAATGGGGTGAGTGATGGGGCTCGAACCCACGACAACCGGAATCACAATCCGGGACTCTACCAACTGAGCTACACTCACCACAGAAATCTATTCAGAAAATCACTCGAAAGAAGCTGGGTGACCTTCAGGAAGTCGACAATTGTACTGCCTTTATTTTTCTGGTCAAGGGAAATGAGACCTTAGGGCCTGTTTATCTTTCAGAGCCACCACTGCTGGAAGCTATTTTTTCGTCCAACAAGGCGGAAATGATGCGATGTAGTTGTTCTACATAAATCATTTCCAACACAGGAGGGCGGAAAAATAGTCCCAGCCCTACGGGTTGAGGCTGTAAATTGCTCCACTCTGCATTCCTCGCGCCTTGATTGGCGCATTTTCAGTGACAACAGAGGCGGCTATGAAAGATCAACAGTCCCTAAGCCAGTTCCAGGTCGATTTTCTTTTCATCCAGATCGACTCGTACCACTTTAACCTTAATGGAATCACCCAAACGATAGGATTTGCGTGATCTTTCACCCATCAAGCGATGGCCGCTGGCATCAAACTGATAGTAATCGTTTTTCAGTGCAGTGACATGAACCAGACCTTCAATGTAGATATCACTCAGTTCCACGAATAAACCAAAACCCGTAACACCACTGATAACACCTTCATGAACTTCACCAACTCGATCACGCATATATTCGCACTTGAGCCAGTCAGCCACATCACGTGTTGCCTCATCAGCTCTACGGCTAGCCATTGAACAATGTTCGCCTAGCTGAACCATAGCTTCTTCCGAATAATGCCAGGCGGCTTTTTTCTGTTTAGTAATCGTATGCTTGATTGCACGATGTACTAACAAATCCGGGTAGCGTCTAATCGGTGACGTGAAATGTGCATAAGCCTCGAGACCAAGACCAAAGTGACCCAGATTTTCAGGAGAATAAACAGCTTGTTTCATACTGCGTAACATAACTGTTTGTAGCAAATGTCCATCAGGACGATTGCTGACCGTTTTCAATAGAGAGGCATAATGGCCGGGCTCGGGCTCATCTCCACCCCCTAAAAACAATCCCAATTCCCCTAAAAACTCACGTAAGGCGGATAGCTTTTCAACCGAAGGCACTTCATGAACACGATATAAAACCGGCAGTTTGCTGGCGAGCAGATATTTTGCCGCGGCGACGTTGGCGGCAATCATGAATTCTTCAATTAACCGATGTGCGTCATTGCGTTGACGTGGTTCGATTGAGGAAATTTTCCGATTCTCATCAAACATAAATTGCGTTTCGGTCATTTCAAAATCAATTGCTCCACGTTTTTCGCGAGCTTTGAGCATGACATGAAACAGTTCATACATGGTTTCCAGCCCCGGAAGTACATGGGCGTATTGATTGCGTAATTCGCTATCATTTTCTTGCAGAATGCTGGCAACTTGCTCGTAAATCAGCCGTGCCTTGGAGTTCATTACTGCTTGATGAAATTTGTAGGATTCAATCTCACCGTCCTGATTGATGATCATTTCGCAGGCCATGCATAATCGGTCAACCTCAGGATTTAATGAACACAAGCCATTGGATAGTGCTTCAGGCAGCATTGGAATGACCTGACTTGGAAAGTACACTGAAGTGGCGCGTTCCTGGGCATCTTTATCGAGATTATCGTCAGGTTTCACGTAATAGGAAACGTCAGCAATAGCCACCCATAAACGCCAGTTTCCAGAGTCCAGTTTTTCAGCATAAACTGCATCGTCAAAGTCACGCGCATCAGCACCGTCTATGGTGACTAGCGGTAATTCACGCAAGTCGAGGCGATCTTGAATAGCATCCTGAGGAATGGTTTCACCGAAACTTTCAGCCTGAGCCAGTGCTTTTGGAGACCAGACATGCGGCAATTCAAAACTGCGAAGTGCAATATCGATTTCCATACCTGGCGCCATATGATCGCCTAATACGGAAACGATTTTGCCCAAAGGCGAGCGATGTTTATTCGGATGTTCAGTAATTTCTGCTTCGACTATTTGTCCGTCTTTGGCGTCCATTAAGTCGGGAACAGGAATCATAATATCCTGGCTGATGCGACGATTATGCGGAATTAAATAATAAAGGCCGGCATCTTCCTGCAAGCGACCAACCACGGTCTGGTTGGCACGTTTGACTATTTCAACAATCGCGCCTTCTCTTCGGCCACGACGGTCGGTGCCGCTGATGCGAGCTAATGCACGATCACCATGCAAAACCACCCGCATTTCACGTTCGCTGAGAAATAAATCCTCACCGCCTTCGTCAGGAATTAAGAAGCCAAAGCCATCGGGATGCCCCATCACACGGCCACTGACCAGATTCATTTTAGAGACAATGCCGTAAGCATTTTTGCGATTACGCAGAATTTGTCCGTCACGCTCCATGGCGCGCAGACGGCGACGAAGTGCCTCGGTTTGTTCTTCCCCTTTGATGTCCAGAAGTTTGGAAAGGTTTTTCCGGGAAACAGGGGCTTTGTGTTGTTTTAGGAGCTCGAGAATAAATTCACGGCTAGGGATGGGATTATCGTATTTCTCGGCTTCACGACCCTCAAAAGGGTCAGTTATGTTTTGTTCAGTCATTGACAGTTTTTATCTCGATCTATATGATGCGCGTCTTCTTGCCCAGGTGGCGGAATTGGTAGACGCGCTAGCTTCAGGTGCTAGTGTACGTATGTACGTGGGAGTTCGAGTCTCCCCCTGGGCACCATTCCGAATTTTTCTTTATTGTCACCAGACCATTTTAACTGCTATTGGTCCTTTCAGGTGAATCTTTCTCGTTCCACATTTCCATATTCTGATTATTAATGCTATTGAACCTGTTTTAAGGTTACGATATTGTGCAAGTTAACATACCGTATCAAGGTACATTCCTAGTGTGCCCAACGGAAAATCAGCCTTTGCACAGTGAGAATGGACATGGCAACTTTTATTGACTCGATTGATGAGCGTACCAAACTAGCAGGCACAAATCACCTTGAAGTTTTGCTATTCAGTCTTGGTACTAATGATGATACCGGACGAAATGAACTGTTTGGTATAAATGTGTTTAAAGTTCGTGAAGTGCTTAATGTCCCTGAAATCACAGGCGCCCCTGAAATGCCTGATGGCATTGAAGGTTTTGTAAGTCTGCGTGGCGATATGGTGCCGATCATTAATTTGCAAAAATTCTGTAAATTAAAATCTCATGAAACCCCAAAAATCCTGATGATCACCGAGTATAACACCCATGTACAGGGCTTTCTGGTGACTTCAGTTGATACTATCCAACGTTTAAGCTGGCAGCAGGTTAAAGAACCACCTCCATTGATTTCCAAACGTCTGGGCGGGCTGGTCACCGCGGTGGCTGAATTACAGGATAAACGTCTGGTCATGATCATGGATGTGGAAAAAGTACTGGCCGATACCGGCGACTTTTATGATGAGAATGCTTTTGAAGGCATTGAAAAAATTGAAAACGGTAAAAAATACAAAGTGTTATATGCCGATGATTCAAATGTTGCTCGTAAACAGATTACACAGACATTAGACAAGTTGGGCGTTGGCCATGTAGGCGTAGTGAACGGTGCACTGGCCTGGAAAATGCTCGATAAACTGGCGACCCAATGTGAACAGGAAAACCGGAACATTACGACGGAAATTCAAGTGGTGTTAACCGATGTGGAAATGCCTGAGATGGACGGCTATGTCCTGACACAGAAAATCAAAGCGGATCCGCGTATGGCCCATTTACCGGTGATTATGCATTCTTCCCTGACAGCGGTTGCCAATCAGGCAATGGGTCGGGGAGTGGGATCAGATGCCTATGTATCAAAATTTCAACCACGTGAATTGGCAGCAACCATTCGTGGTTTTATTGAAAGTACTCATTAGTGTTTTATACCATTTTAATATGGAGGCTGTTCCAACAGCGTAAATGAGTCTTTTCGATTATCCGAACTGTTGAAGGCAACAAATAATGCAACATCGTCATAGCAGTATACGAATTGTCGACAATCTTGCCGAAATTACCCGACATCACGATCGGCAGGTACTGGAAAAAAGTCTGCTCAAAACTCTCAATGAATTGTTTCCGGCACAATCACTACGTTTATTTAGAATCAAACGCCATGATCTGATGCACGATATCAGTCTGCTGGCTTTTTGTGTAAATGATGTTATTTCATCTTCCGAACAGCATCCCAAACTGAATCAGGAAACGGCGGATGAGCTTACTGCCGCAATGACAGAAGCGATTGATAAAGAAGATATTGTTTCTTATCGTCCTGCTGAAGAAACTGGCTGGAATGTGATTTATCCCGCATATGATTCACATGGTGAAATATTCGCCAGCCTGGTCCACCATTGCCAGGAATTGCCATCCAGCATTGACCAACGACTGGTCCATGGAATTCTCAGGGTGTATGCCAATTATCTGGCGTTAATTGATAAATCTCAACGTGACAAATTAACCGGTTTATATAACCGGGAAACGCTGGATGAAGAAATAACCAAGATTCTCGTCAATCAGAGCAGTGAACTTAACAAGCTGATGGCTTCACCAAATGATTCACGACGCCGTCGCTATGCTATTAAGCATTGGTTAGGCGTTGTGGATATTGATAAATTTAAAACCATCAATGATACCTACGGCCATTTATACGGTGATGAAGTGATCATTCTGGTCGCAAGGCTGATGACTTCGGGCGTTATCCGTGATGATGATCTGATTTATCGCTTTGGTGGCGAGGAGTTTGTGGTGTTACTTAAAGCTGCAAATGAAACGGATGCAATGCAGGCTTTTGAAAGAATACGCAGGGTAGTGGCGGAGCATAGCTTTCCTCAGCTTGGTCAGGTCACTGTCAGTATTGGTTTTGTGGAAGTTTCCGCACAATTATCGCCAACGGATGTTATTGGACAGGCCGATGAGGCGCTGTACAGCGCCAAAAACGAAGGTCGAAATCAAGTGCAAAATTACCATAGCCTGGTGGCAGAAGGTAAAATTAGCGAGCCGAAAAAAATAGCGAGTTCAGACGTTGAATTATTTTGAAAAAATCCCAGGAAAAATATGAGCTTACGTAATCTGTTGTTGGCTGACAAAATTATTATCGAACTGGATAAAGCATTAACTACTCTGGCTGGGACCCCACCATCAAGTGGCAGAGATAACCCGGCAACAAATATAGAAGAAACACCCCTTACCGATAATGAACGTCGGCAATCAGTTGCATTGATGCGAGTGAATCATGCGGGTGAAGTATCTGCCCAGGCTTTGTATCAGGGACAGGCATTAACGGCAGAACTGACCAATGTTCGCGAATCGATGCGTCAGGCAGCCGCTGAAGAAAACGATCACTTGTTATGGTGCGAAAAACGTATTGATGAACTGGAGGGGCGTACCAGCCTGTTAAATCCGTTGTGGTACGTCGGTTCTTTCGTGATTGGTGCCGTGGCAGGAAAAATTGGTGATAAATGGAGTCTGGGGTTTGTTGCCGAAACTGAAAAACAGGTTATAGAACATCTCGATGAGCATCTCGGCAAGATGAGTGATGCGGATCTGCGCAGTCGTTCAATTCTTGCGCAAATGCGTGAAGATGAAAGTCATCATCAGCAAACTGCTTTAGCTGCCGGCGGCGCTCAATTGCCATGGCTGGTGCAGAAAATCATGCAGCCAATGTCGAAAGTGATGACCCGCAGCAGTTATTGGCTGTAAGCTGACTTCAATAGATTGTCGTAAACTTCAATGAAATATTGAAACGTCCCGCCTGTTCTTCAGAAGGCTCAACTCTGACCACTTCAGCCTGTGCAACAAAGTCGGCCAGGTCCGGATTATGACTTTTAATGCTGATATCCAGTATTTCCCCCTCGCTAACCATTTCATCCGCTATCAAACTTAAACCGCTGGCGCTTAAATCGAGTCCTTCTGCCTGAAAACTTTCTGTGGTATCCGGACGCTTTATCTGTACCGGACCGTTGACGCGCATTCGGAAATAATTGCGTTTTTCTTCAAAATCCTGACCTGCCATAATTTTTATCCCTTATCGATGCAGTTGCCTATCAGATGCCCCTAGCCTAAGCTAAGTTCTGTTCATTCGTCCAGAGATATCCATGTCTGTAACTCACTTAAACGCGTCACAACTGTATCACGGCTGCAATCCGGCTGATCTGCCCTTCAAAACTACCGCTACAGTGGAGCCTTTAACAGGCTTGATTGGCCAGGACAGAGCCCGCGAAGCAATTGAATTTGCAGCGAATATTCAAGCAGATGGTTATAACCTGTATGTGATGGGGGAGGCCGGCATGGGTAAAAAGTCGCTGGTCAGTGAATATCTCACCAAACATACTGCCAACCGGCCTGATGCAGAAGATTGGGCTTATTTACATAATTTTGATTTACCTCAACAGCCTAAATCATTGTCATTACCCGCCGGTGATGGTGCGCAGTTAAAACTGGATATCGAGCGGGTTATCAAAGCGCTACAGCAACAATTACCTCACGCTTTTGATGACGAATATTATCGGGGAAGAGTAAGGGCAATTGAAGAAGCCAGTCGCCAGCACCGGGTACGCTTGTTTGGTGCACTGCAGACTGAAGCGGATAAACAGGGCGTTGTACTGCTTAGAATGGAAGATGGCAGTTACGCCTTTGCAGCTCAGCATGAAGGGGAGCCTTTATCTGGCGAAGATTTTGAAGATCTGCCCTATGCCAAGAAAATGGAAACGGAAGAGGCTATCGCGAAATTACAGGTGTCAATGCAGGATACCCTGATTGAAATTCATGAATGGGAACATGACACGGTAAATAAGATTACCGCGCTGAATGATCAGGTTGCGTTAGAAGTGATAACCCGGCAAATCGATTTTTTACGCCATGCTTATCCAAAATCCGAGCCGTTACAGAATTATTTTGATGATATGCAATTTGATATTCAGCGGAATATCGAGATGTTCCTCAAAAATGAAGAGAGGCAGGAAGATGTTAATGTCGATAATTGTCTGAAGCGCTATCAGATTAACCTGATTGTGGATAATGCCGATCTGCATGGAGCTCCGGTGGTGTATCTCAATCAACCAAATCATCAGAATCTATTGGGCTGTGTTGAAAACATGGCAATGATGGGTGCACTGGTGACTGACTTTACCTTGATTAAGGCGGGCGCATTACATCGTGCCAATGGCGGCTTTTTAATTGTTGATGCCGAAAAGCTTCTGGAGCAGCCTTTTGCCTGGGAGGGGTTGAAGGCAGCGTTAAAAGCTTCCGAAATCCCCCTGGAAAACCTTGAACGAACCTATAGTCTGGTGGCAACGGTTTCACTAGAACCTGAACCAATCCCGCTTTCAGCCAAAGTGATTCTTCTGGGGAATCGGGATCTTTATTATCAACTGTATGAATTGGATCCCGAGTTTGCTGGATTATTTAAAGTGCTGGCTGATTTGGAAGATGAATTACCGCGTACGGCTGAAACACATATGCAAATGGCAAAATTGATTGCCTCAACAGCAATGAATGAGCATTTGCCCGCTTTGCAGCAGAGTGCAGTGGCATTAATGATTGAATATGCAGCGAGATCAATTAATGATGGGCAACAAATGTCGCTGCATATTGCTGATATGACTGATCTGTTGCGTGAAGCCGCCTATTGGACTCGCAAATACCAACAGGCTGAAATTACTGCTGATGCGGTGAATCATGCCTGGCAACAGCGTCTCAGAAGGGTGGATCGCGTTCGTTCAGTGGTTTATCAGCAAATACAGCGGCAGATTATTCAACTGGATGTGAATGGCAAGCGTATCGGTCAGGTCAATGGCTTATCGGTATTGAGCATCGGCAGTTTTCATTTTGGTGAACCTACCCGCATCACTGCCAGTTGCCGATATGGTGATGATGCGATTATTGATATTGAAAGAGAAGTGGAGCTGGGGGGCAACCTGCATGCAAAAGGTGTGATGATTCTGGCTGCTTATCTGGGGTCTTTTTATGCGGCAGATAAGCCGCTATCCATGGCTGCCAGTATTGTGTTTGAACAGAATTATGGTGAGATCGATGGCGATAGTGCAACAGTCGCTGAACTGTGCGCATTATTATCTTCAATTGCCAGAATTCCACTCAAACAATCTATCGCTATTACCGGGTCAATGAACCAGTTCGGGCAGGTTCAGGCTATCGGTGGCGTTAATGAAAAGATTGAGGGCTTTTATGATGTCTGTTGTCTGGTGGGAATGACAGGCACACAAGGCGTGATTATTCCCCGCAGTAATATGCAGCATCTGATGCTGAAACCCGAAGTCAGACAATCCGTTGAGAATGGTCTGTTTCATATTTACGCTGTCGATGACATCAGCGATGCTATCAATGTGCTGAGTGAATATGAGGCTGGCGAAGCAGACGAACAGGGCAACTATCCTGAAAACAGTTTTAATGGCGCTGTCGCGGCAAGACTGGCCAATTGGGCGGAGCTGCACAAGCATGATAAAGACAGTAGCCATGAAGCAAGTGATTAGGGCTGATTTTATCTTCATCACCGCCTTGTCGGACAAGAAATAGTCACCAGCAATAGCGGAGATGAAAGATAAACAAGCCTTAGGCTATAGTTACGGTCAGGTCAGCCGTTAACCTCTACAGGCAAACACGCATAAATTGTATAGGTATGTCAGTTATGAAAAATCAATTTTTTATCAAGTCTATAGGTTTGATGCTTGGTTTTATGGTGTTACCAGTACAGGCGTTAACACCTGTTCCCGTACCGACTGAGCCAATTTATTATGAACCGCCGGTAGTGCAAATTACTGATGAAATCCGCAAGCATAGCTGCGTTGAAATTGATGGTGCTATCAACCAGCTTCATCCATATCGTTATAGTTACAAGCCTGGCTATTACGAGGATGGCAGTAATAAACTGGCCGCGACATTAATTGCTTTTGATACGATCCCGATTGTTGAGGGATGGCTGGGTTTGGCCTATCTGGGATATTCTTCTCTGGTAGATGAAAAAGAAGCCAGAAGAACACAGCAGGTGGAACAGAAAATAGCTATGTTGCAGCGGGTAAAAGCTGAAAAGCATTGCTTTGAATAATTAGATTATTTCGCTGTCTCATCGCATGGTTTTACTTGTAGTAGCCTTCACTTCTGGGGTAGTATCAGTTTGTAAAACTACCCAAAGAGGTAAACGCAATGAGTAGCACAATAGATATTAAAACAAAGTGGTACGAGAGCAATCACGCAACAGTTGATAGCATTAAAGCTAAGTTGCAATCCGCAAACGCAGTGAGAGATAAAATGAAAAAACTGCCTTGGTACAAAGCGGCACAGAATCCTGTAAAGCATTCTGAACGTCCGTGGTATGAAGCGAACATGGTGAAGCATCTTGATACCAAGAAAAAATGGTATGAAGCCAATTTGCGTACTGCTGTTGAAGCAGTGCGGGCGAACCGTCATTGGTATGAAGCGAACCTGGATAAAACGCCTACACAAACCCATTGGTATGAATTTGCTGATTCACAATACAGTGATTTGAAAAGGCGTTGGCAACAGGCCAACCTGGCAAAATTCCGTGAGCAGCACAGTAAATGGTATGAAGCCAACCTGGATCAGACGCCAACGGAGAAACACTGGTATGAGTTCAGTGATGAGCAGACTGCCAGTGATAAAAAATGGTATGAAGCCAACCTGCAAGCGGCTCGGGAAAGCCATCAAAAATGGTATGAAGCGAACCTGCATCCCGATCCACATGCGGATATCAAAAAGAAATGGTATGAAGCTAATATCAGTCTGGCACGTACCCAACAAATCAAGCGTGACTGGTTTGCCTACAATACCCATGTTGCTCGTGAAAATTCCAAATGGTATGAAGCGAATCAGCGTCCTGCTCAACAGCGCGATACGCATTGGTACGAAGCCAATATGGTGGATCATCTTGATACCAAGAAAAAATGGTATGAGGCCAATTTACGCACAGCAGTAGAAACGGTTAGAGCGAATCGTCACTGGTATGAAGCCAATTTGGACAATACGCCTACGACTACCCATTGGTATGAGTTCAAAGAAGCGGGCGATACCGATTGGAAAAAACGCTTCCAAGAAGCTAATCTGGCCAAATTCCGTGAACAACACAGTAAATGGTATGAAGCCAATCTGGATCAGACGCCAACCGATAAACATTGGTATGAATTCAGTGATGAGCAGACGGCCAGTGATAAAAAATGGTATGAAGCCAATCTGCAAGCGGCTCGTGAAAGCCATCAAAAATGGTATGAAGCGAATCTGCATCCCGATCCACATGCAGATATCAAAAAGAAATGGTATGAAGCTAATATCAATCTGGCCCGTACCCAAAAAATTAAACGTGATTGGTTTGAAAACAATATGCGTTTAGCGCGCGAAGCGCAGAAAAACAAAGATAAATAAAACGTCTTACATGTCATTATTAAAAACAGCTGGTTTAACCGACCAGCTGTTTTTTTTTGGGAGAGTTATACAGGATGAAAATCACCTGCTTTACCGTTGGTGCATTTCAGGTCAATACCTATTTAATCGAGGATGAGACGACTGGTGATGCAGCTGTAATCGATACCGGCGAAACAGATGAATTAGTGCAAAAGTTGCTGTCAATCAATCCTCGTCCCCGCATACAGATGATATTGCTAACACATGGTCACCTGGACCATGCAGGAGGCCTGGTCTACTTACAATCGCAATTTGATGTGCCGACCTATCTGCCGCGAAACGAGGTTCCATTATTTGAGACATTACCGATACAGGGGGACTGGTTTGGTGAGCCAGCATTTAATCGGCCATGTGGACGAATTGACCATTTTGTAGACAATGGTGATGAAATTCAGCTGGGGAATACCAAATTGAGGTTTATCTCGACCCCTGGGCATACACCAGGCCAGGGTTGTTACTATGACGAGCAAGATATCTTTGTCGGTGACACATTATTCTCTGGCAGCGTTGGACGCACTGACCTACCTATGGGGAATCCGGCTATAATGCAGCAAAGCTTACAACGGTTAATGCAATTACCCGGGCATTTGCGAGTGCATAGTGGTCATGGACCGGTCACAACCATTTCCCATGAGAAAAAACATAATCCTTTTTTAACATTTTTGAGACATGCATAAAAAATGGCGAATACAGATAGATTAATTGAAGGTTTTCAACGTTTTAAAAAACAATACTTTGGTCAGGACAGCCGACTTTATGCCAGTATGAAAACGGGGCAGCCAGCGAAAACCTTAATGGTTGGCTGTTGTGATTCCCGAGTTGATCCCGCGATTTTGACAGATTGTGATCCTGGGGATTTATTTACCGTCAGAAACGTCGCCAATCTGGTGCCACCCTGTGAGAATGATGGTTTACATCATGGCACCAGCTCAGCACTTGAATTTGCCGTTAATAATCTTGAAGTCGAAAACATTATTGTCATGGGGCATGCCAACTGTGGTGGTATACGTGCGCTGTGGGATGATGATGGACAACAAAACTCAAAATTCATCCATCAGTGGGTTTCAATTGCACAACCGGCAAAGGACTGGGTTAAATCGCACGCTGATGGCGATGAGGCCAGTCAGTTAAAGGCCTGCGAACAACGTGCAGTGCTAGTTTCGCTGGATAATTTGATGAGTTTTGAATGTGTTCAGCAACGGGTAGAAGAGGGTCGTTTGACCTTACACGGCTGGTATTTTGACTTGGCAGCAGGAGAGTTGCTTTGTTTTAATTCCCAAACCGGCCAGTTTGAACCGGTTCAGGAATAGCGTTTCAGGGACTTACTGAATATCTGGGAGCTGACCTGCAGGTTGCGTTCCCATTGAGTCATCTAAGTTTTCCGGCAGAGCTTCTTTCTGCTTTTTCTCAGCGGCATCAGTTTCGTTATCGTCTTCGATAATCTCTGCTTCATCTTCGCCTAGGCCAAAAACATTAAATATGCCATTGAAGAAACCGGTTTTCTTCTCGTTTAACGGAACCACCACGTTAGTATCAGTGCGCTGTTCTTCCGTTAATTGGATGTTTTCAACAATCTGGGTATTGCCATCAATGTAGTCAAGCGTTTCTGCTTCATCAAAATACAAAGTGATGCGACGCTGCTCGCGTGTACCGTTTCCGGGGTGGAAACTGTATATGTAATCCCAGCGATTCGGATGGAATACATCAATTAACATCGGTGTTCCCATCACAAAAGATACCTGGCTTTTAGTCATGCCAGGTTCGAGCTTACTGAGCATTTCCTGTGTAACCTGGTTGCCTTGTTGAATATCAATTCGATAAACACCAGGGATTTTGTCTTTGCTACAGGCGCTGAGAGTGAGAATAACCAAGGAAAGGCTATAAATAAGCAGGCTTTTCATTTAGTATTTGTTTCTGTGTTGATGACCAAAGTGCGATGATACGCTATTCGTAACTATTCTACGAGGCAACAATAATAATGGAAAGACAAGATTTAAGAAAAGCGGGATTGAAAATTACTCTGCCACGTTTAAAGGTGCTGGAGATTCTTGAACACTCCAAACAGCGCCATTTAAGTGCTGAAGATGTCTATAAGGCTTTGCTGGAAATGGGAGAGGAAATCGGTCTGGCAACTGTTTACCGAGTGCTTACGCAATTTGAGGGTGCAGGGCTGGTTTCACGATTAAATATTGATGGTGGACATGCGGTCTTTGAACTGGAAGATGGCGAACATCATGATCATTTGTTCTGTGTGAAATGCAATCGCATTATCGAATTTTATGATGAGGTGATTGAAGAGCGGCAAAGAGAGATTGCCAAGGCGAATGGGTTTGAAATGACCGATCACAGCCTTTACATCTATGGCATTTGCAACCGCGAAGACTGCAAAAAAGAACGATAAATCAGTTTTGTCCCTGATCCAGCATCTCTTCAGCATGTGAACGAGTTTTCTGGGTCAGGTTCATTCCGCCCAGCATCCGGGCAATTTCCTCAATGCGTTGTTCACGATTAAGTTCGCTGATTTCAGTATGGGTTTTATCTTCACCCAGAATCTTTGTAACCTGCAGTTGCTGATGAGCTTGTGCCGCGACTTGAGGTAAATGAGTAATACAGATCACCTGCTGGCTTGATGCCAGTAATTTGAGATGTTGACCAACAATTTCAGCAACGCCGCCGCCTATTCCCACATCAACTTCATCAAATATCAACGTTGGAACGCTACGTTTTCCTGCAGTAACTACCTGAATGGCCAGGCTTATCCGTGCTAATTCACCTCCCGATGCAATTTTGCCCAATTCTCCTGCCGGCTGGCCGGGATTGGTGCTGACCAACAATTGAATATGATCCGCACCATGTTCACTGAATTTGCCATCCTCAAAGGGTGTGATAACAAATTCTATACGGCCAGCAGGTATGGCCAGTTGTTGTATGGACTGGGTAATGGTCTCCGCCAGAGGTTTAGCATGTTTTTCTCTGTTTGCACGGATCTGTGCAGATAAGTCCAGACATAATTTTTCCTGGGCTTTGAGTTGCTGAGACAACTCTGTCTGATTTTGCTGGGATTTTGACAGGCTATCCAATTCATCACACAAAGCCTGATAATGGGCAGGTAAGGCCTCAATTTCAACATGATGTTTACGCGCCAGATCGTGTAACACAGATAACTGATCTTCAACGGCTTCCAGCCTCGCCGGATCCAGATCCGCACTGTCCAGATAATGACGTAGCGAAGTGGCCGTTTCATCAAGGTTGATTGCCGCACTGTTCAGCGTCTCAATGATCTCGGTAAAACGGGGTTCGTATTGTTGTAACTTTTCCAGCTCGGTCAGTGCTGAACCAATCAGATCGTAAGCCGCGCCATGCTCCTGCTCAAATAAGTTATGCAGAGTTGATTCGCTGGTATGGAGAAGTTGAGCAGCATGTGCAAGCTGTTGCTGGTCCTGTAGTAGTATGTTGATGCTGTCGTCTGTCAGTGCCAACGGTTCAAGCTCACTAACCTGATAGTTTAATAATTCCTGACGTGCCAGTTGCTGTTCAGTTTGCTGACGGATTGCAGCCAGTTGCTGCTGAATTTTTTGCCACTCGGCATAGGCTTGTTTTAATGATTTAAGCAGGGCTTTATTGTTAGCGACAATATCCAGAAGTTCGCGCTGAGTCTCCGTCCGTAACAAGGATTGGTGTTCATGCTGTCCATGAATATCAACACTTAATTCACTGATATTACGTAGTTGGGTTAATGCAACCTGTCGGGCATTGATATACGCTTTGGAGCGACCATCACGGCTGATTGTTCGGCGCAGATGACATTGATCTTCATCATCAAGTTCTTGTTCTTTAAGCCACTGTTGAAGCGGCAGGTTATTGCTGATATCAAAACTGGCTTCTATTTCAGCACGTTCACTTCCATGGCGCACCATATTTGAATCAGCACGATCCCCCAGTACCAGACCAAGGGCATCCACCAGTATGGATTTACCGGCCCCGGTTTCACCCGTTAGTGAAGTCATGCCGGATTTAAAAGTTAAGGATAAATCTTCTACCACCGCCAGCTGGCGAACAGTTAACGCTATCAACATGTCAGTTTTCGGCCCCATTCCAGTTTGGCACGCAAAATTGAATAATGATCATGATCTTCAAGATGCAGTAAATCTATACGGTTTAGATGACGCTGAATTCGGACAGTATCGCCAGGTTTAAGCTCGTGGCCAGGACGTCCGTCACAAGTGACCATTGCTGTGGTAATGTTATTTTCACTTAATGTAATGTCAATAATGCTGCTGCCCGCAATCACTAGAGGACGATTGCTCAACGTGTGTGGACAAACTGATGCTAACACCACCGCATCCAAATCAACATCAAGAATCGGACCTCCCGCTGACATGGCATAAGCGGTTGAGCCGGTGGGCGTAGCAACCACTAATCCATCAGCACGTTGGCTGTTTAAAAACCGTCCATTGATATGGGTTTCAAATTCAATCATATGTCGGCTTTGATGTGAATGCACCACTACATCGTTCATGGCAATGCTAATTGGATCTTCAGCACTATTCAGGTGGGCTTGTAACAAAAACCGATTGTCATGCCGATATTGGCCGTCAAGAATTCGACCTAACTGAGATTGCAGATTATTCAGGGTGACATCAGCTAAAAAACCCAGCCGGCCAACATTTACGCCAACAACCGGTAAATCAAATCCTGCCAGGGCTCGTGAGGCAGATAGCATGGTGCCATCCCCGCCAATCGCTATAGTTAAATCACATTTTGAAGGAAACTCTGCGATCGAAATAACTTCCAAATCAGGTAAAAAACTTATCGGCTCGTTGCAAAATACCTGTAACTCTCTGGATATCAGGAATTCATTTATTTGAATTACAGCAGTTTCCAGGACAGGATCATCCTTACGGATGAACAGGCCGATACGTTTAAATGTGTTATTCATCATCGAATTTGCATTTGAGTTTTATCAAAAAATAGTCAGCTGATGGTAATGGTTTTGTCATCAAATCCAAAGCAAAATTGACCGCTTAATAAAAACTCGGTGAACGTTACTATCTCTGAGTCTTATAGATGCTAGAATATGTCGATTTAATCCAATCAATCAATGAGGATACACATGGCGACTGAACGTACTCTGTCAATTATCAAACCGGACGCGGTAGCAAAGAATGTTATTGGTGAGATTTACTCACGTTTCGAGAAAGCTGGTCTGTCTATCGTAGCAGCCCGTATGGTGCATCTTACACAGCAGCAAGCTGAAGGCTTTTACGCGGAACATAAAGAACGTCCATTTTTTGGCGATTTGGTGAGTTTTATGACTTCTGGCCCTGTCATGATTCAGGTTCTGGAAGGTGACAATGCGGTTATTACTCATCGCGATCTGATGGGTGCAACCAATCCTGCTGATGCGGCACCTGGCACCATTCGTGCTGATTTTGCGCAAAGTATTGATGAAAATGCTGTTCATGGTTCTGATTCTGCTGAAAGTGCAGCACGTGAAATTGCGTATTTCTTTACTGATGATCAATTGTGCGCTCGCACACGCTAATCAATAACTGATGGCAACTGCACTGACCAATCTGCTTGGTCTGGATCTGAAAGGTCTGGAAGGGTTTTTCATCGAAATCGGTGAGAAACCCTTCCGTGCGCGTCAACTTTTACAATGGATTCACCAATATCGTGTCACTGATTTTGCTCAGATGAGTAATCTGAGTAAATCGTTGCGCGAAAAACTGAGTCAGATTGCCGAGATACGCGTACCCGAATTATTACACGAACACATATCCACCGATGGAACCCGTAAATGGATCATCAAAATGGATGGTGATAATTCCATTGAAACGGTATTTATTCCGGAAAATGGTCGTGGGACTTTATGTGTGTCGTCTCAGGTGGGATGTGCCTTAACCTGTACTTTTTGTTCAACCGGTCAACAAGGTTTTAATCGCAACCTCAGTGCTGCCGAGATTATTGCTCAGTTGTGGATTGCTAATGAGGCTTTAGGTAAAGATCCCAAAGGCAATCGAATGGTCACCAATGTGGTGATGATGGGCATGGGAGAACCGCTGACAAATTACAATAATGTGATTTCAGCGATGAATCTTATGCGTGATGATCTGGCATATGGTATTTCCTGGCGACGGTTAACGTTGAGCACCTCAGGTGTCGTGCCAATGATTGATCGTCTGAAAGAAGATTGCCATGTCAGTCTGGCCATATCATTACATGCTGCGAACGATAAATTACGCAGCGAGATTATTCCGTTAAACGATAAATACCCGATTGCTGAATTATTAGCGGCTTGTAAACGATATGTGACGGGTGAGCAATTGCGTCGTCACATCACAGTTGAATACGTGATGCTCGCAGGAATTAATGACTCGGAAAAGGATGCACGGGATCTGATCCGGATTTTGAAAGGCATTCCGAACAAAATCAATCTCATTCCATTTAACCCCTTCCCGGGCACCGATTACCAGTGCTCTTCAAAAAATGTCATTAATCGTTTTAAAGAACAGTTGATCGCGGCTGGTCTGGTTGCGACTGTACGAAAAACCCGTGGTGATGATATCGTGGCAGCCTGTGGTCAACTGGCAGGCGAAGTTCAGGATAAAACTCGTCGTACTCAAAGATTAGCTGAACGGGAGGTTGTTTTCGTCCGATGAAATCATTTTTGAAAATAGGTTTTCTGGCGACATCAATCATAATGCTTACCGCATGTGGTACAACCGGGCCACGTGAGCATATTGCGCCGGATCCCAAGGCGGCTGAATTGAATATGCAATTGGGATTGAGTTATCTGCAACGTGGTGATTATGAAATCGCCATGGAGAAGCTTAATAAAGCGTTGAAACAAAATCCGAATTTACCCAGTGCTCACAATACTATCGCTTTGCTTTATCAACGACTGGGTGAAGATGAGAAAGCCGAAAAACATTTTAAAGAAGCGGTTAGCAGAGCTCCGGAATATTCTGAAGCACAAAATAACTATGGTGTGTTTCTGTGCCAGCAAGGCAAATATGTAGAGGCTGAAAAGCGGTTTTTAAAATCCGTGGAAAACCCGCTCTATCAAAGTGCTGCCATGGCCTATGAAAACGCTGCACTCTGTACCAGACAAATTCCGGATCTGGTCAAAGCTGAATCCCATTTCAGACGGGCGTTACAGATCAATCCAAATCTGAGTAAATCATTAATTGGGATGGCTGATTTGAGCTATGAACAAAAGAATTACATGCAGGCACGCGCTTATGTTCAGCGTTACAGTAGTGTTTCTCCGTGGACACCACAGGCTTTACTAACCGCGATTAAAACTGAATCCAAATTGGGCAATGAAGACGCCGTATCAAGTTACGAGTTAATTATGCGAGCCCGTTTTCCGGATTCTGATGAAATGCGCATGGTCAATGAAGGTATTTAACGTTTATGACTGAGAGTCATTCAGAAGAACCAAATGTTGTTTCATCATCAGTGGACGTTGGTAGACGACTGCGGGAAGCTCGCGAAGCAAAAAAAATCTCGGTTTCTGATGCGGCAGCCCAGTTGAGGGTGACTCGCAGCGCCATTGTCCATCTCGAAGAACAAGACTGGGATAAGCTGCATGGTCGAACCTATGCCCGTGGTTATTTCCTGAGTTATACAAAGTTTTTGGGGCTTCCACAGGATGAAATGCTGGCAGGTTTTAATATCGAATTCACCGAGACTGATAAAAGAAGCCCATCGGTAGCACCAATTCAACAGATTAAACCTGCAAAATCAACATTCCCCTGGCTGCCTTTGATATTGCTGATTACCGTGGCAGTTTTGACCTGGTTTGCCTACCAGCAATGGCAGGCGACGCAACTTGTACAGAATAATGAGCCGGCAGAGAGAACACTGCTTGAACCATTGGATGAGCCGGAAACCGAGAATAATGTTAATCCTGTTCCAGTGACTGAGTCTAATGATATCAGCCTGGAGGAACAACCTTTATCACCAGATGAAACCGATACATCTGAGCCAACTTTGGATACCGCGGATACCGCCCTCGATGAACCATTTGAAGCTGAGATAACCCCACCTGCAGAAGTTGAAGATGCAGAACCTGCTACAGCAGAAGCTACAACTGAAAAGAACCTTATCATTGGTTTGGATGCAGATTGCTGGGTTGAAGTCAGAGATGCCAGTCAGCAAGTTCTGATTAGTCGTGTGGTCAGAGCAGGTAATACGGTCGAATTGACCGGTACGCTACCTTTACAAGTTTCATTGGGGCAGGCGAATGCCGCTTCTGTCAGATTTGATGGCGATATCATCGATATTACTGAATACACTCGCGGTAATGTGGCTCGATTTACCTTGGGAGAAGATTCTTAATGCAAACTGCTTCACCGATAAAACGTCGAAAATCACGTCAAATTATGGTTGGTAATGTCCCGGTAGGCGGTGATGCGCCGATTGCCGTTCAAAGTATGACCAATACCGAAACAACAGATGTTGCTGCCACCGTTGATCAGATCCAGAGATTACAGAAAGTGGGTGCTGATCTGGTTCGGGTCTCTATCCCTTCAATGGATGCGGCAGAGGCTTTTGGTGCGATTCGTAAGTTGGTGGATATCCCTTTAATTGCCGATATTCATTTCGATTATAAAATTGCGCTGCGGGTGGCTGAGCTGGGTGTTGATTGCCTGCGTATTAATCCGGGCAATATTGGTCGCGAAGATCGGGTGCGGGCTGTTGTCGACAAGGCACGAGATTTTGGTATTCCAATCCGCATTGGTGTCAATGCCGGTTCATTGGAAAAAGAATTACAAAAAAAATATGGTGAACCAACGCCTGAAGCTTTAGTCGAGTCGGCCTTACGCCATATTGATATTCTGGATCGCCTTAATTTCCCGGATTTTAAAGTTAGTTTGAAAGCATCTGATGTGTTCATGACAGTGCATGCCTATCGTCAACTGGCTGACCAGATTGAGCAGCCTTTGCATCTGGGTATCACCGAAGCAGGAAGTCTGCGCAGTGGAGCTGTCAAATCAGCGATAGGTCTAGGTATGCTACTTGCGGAAGGCATTGGCGATACCATTCGAGTTTCATTGGCCGCTGATCCTGTCGAAGAAATTCGCGTCGGTTTTGATATTTTAAAAAGCCTGCGCATTCGCAGCAAAGGAATTAACCTTATTGCCTGCCCATCCTGTTCCAGACAGGAATTTGATGTGATTTCAACAGTCAACGCTCTGGAAGCCAGACTGGAAGATATTATTGAACCGATGGATGTGGCTGTTATCGGTTGTGTGGTAAATGGCCCGGGTGAAGCTAAAGAAGCGGCAATTGGCCTGACTGGCGGTTCACCCAATCTGTTATATCGTGATGGTAAACCGCATCATAAATTAGATAATGAATCATTGGTTGATCAGCTGGAAAAAGAAATTCGTCAACGGATTTCGCTGCGAAGTGAACAACCCGAAAAAGTAATTCCGATAAAGGACATAAGCTAAAGGTGGCAGAGATTATCCGTTCTGTCCGGGGAATGAATGACATTCTTCCGGAAATGACGCCGTATTGGCAAGTAGTGGAAACCAGCCTGAAACAGGTTCTCGATAGCTACGGTTATCAGGAAATACGGTTACCCATTCTGGAAAAAACCGAATTATTCAAGCGGTCTATCGGCGAAGTCACGGACATCGTTGAGAAAGAAATGTACACCTTTGATGATCGTAATGGTGATAGCCTCACTCTGCGTCCAGAGGGTACCGCTGGATGCGTCAGGGCGGCCATGGAACATGGTATGTTCAATCAGCAACAACGGCTCTGGTATATGGGGCCCATGTTTCGCCATGAACGTCCTCAGAAAGGCCGCTATCGCCAATTCCATCAGTTAGGTGTCGAAGCCTATGGCTTCAGTGGACCCGATATCGATGTAGAGATGATCCTGCTAACGGCCAGGTTATGGAAAAAGCTGGGATTAAAAGATATTACCCTGCAGATAAACTCTCTGGGCAGTACAGAAGCTCGTGTTAAATATCGTCAAAAGCTGGTTGAATATTACCAAGCTAATCAAGAGCAACTTGATGAGGACAGTCAACGGCGTTTATCGAGCAATCCTTTACGCATTCTGGACAGTAAAAATCCTGAAATGCAGACGCTTAACCAGGCTGCACCTAAGTTGATAGATTATCTTGATGCAGAGTCAGCTGAACACTTTGAGCAATTATGCGCTACCTTAACGGAAGCCGGAATTGCTTTTGAAGTTAACCCCCGACTGGTCCGAGGACTGGATTATTACGGCAAAACAGTTTTCGAATGGGTAACCGATCAACTGGGTGCCCAGGGAACAGTATGTGCGGGCGGGCGATATGATGGACTGATAGATCAACTTGGCGGTAAGGCTTCCACTGCGATAGGTTTTGCCATCGGGCTTGAACGTTTGATTTCACTACTGGAAGCGGGTGGAGTACTACCTGAAATATCCGGTCCTGACGTCTATCTGGTTGCAGTAGGGGATGTCGCCGCCGCACAATCATTATTATTAGCAGAGAGTCTGAGAGACCAACTTCCTCAACTTCGCTTGATTAGCCACTGTGGTGGTGGTAGTTTTAAAAGCCAATTTAAGCGGGCTGATCGCAGCGGAGCGCGCTGGACCTTAATTTTGGGGGAAGAGGAAATGGCGCAGCAAACCATTGGTGTGAAAACCATGGCCACAGGCGAGCAACAGACGTTAGCCTGGTCTGAACTAGCGAATTTTCTTTCTGCTTCGGCATTCAACTAACAGTTAACAAAAATAAGTAGAAATATGACGCCACTAAATATCGCCGAATGGCAATCACTTGATAGACACTATTCCGATATCAAATATCTGTCGATGCGTGAACAATTCGCACTGGATTCAGGACGTTTTGAACGTTTCTCAATTCGCTCTGGGGATTTACTGCTCGACTATTCAAAGAACCGCATTACTCAGGAAACCATCGATAAGCTAATTGCGCTGGCAGATGCGGTGAATATTCAGGAATGGATAGAACGAATGTTTTCGGGTGATCAAATTAATCACACCGAAGGGCGTGCTGTTTTACATACGGCATTGCGTAATCGATCTAATACACCGGTTATGGTGGATGGTCAGGATGTCATGCCGCAGGTCAATGCAGTATTGGACAAAATGGCTGCTTTCTGCGAACAGGTGCATTCTGGTAAATGGTTAGGATTCAGCGGTAAAAAAATTACGGATATCGTTAATATCGGTATTGGTGGATCCGACCTCGGCCCAGCCATGATTTGCGATGCGCTTGAGCCTTACGGTATTGATGGCATTCAGGCCCATTTTGTTTCCAATGTTGATGGTACTGATCTCAGCACAACACTGGAAAAACTGAATCCTGAAACCACACTTTTTGTTGTAGCCTCGAAAACCTTCACGACTCAGGAAACCATAACGAACGCTCAATCAGCACGGAACTGGTTTCTGAAGGCAGCAACTCAGGCTGATGTGGCAAAACATTTTGTTGCCGTATCCACCAATGCTAAGGAAGTTGCTAAGTTCGGTATTGATACTGCCAATATGTTCGAAATATGGGACTGGGTGGGTGGTCGATACTCTTTATGGAGTGCTATTGGTCTACCGATTGCATTGTATGTTGGCATGGATAATTTCCTACGATTGCTGGATGGTGGACATGAAATGGATAAGCATTTCCGTACCAAGCCATTGGCAGAAAATATTCCGCTGATTATGGGAATGCTGGGGATCTGGTATATCAATTTCTTTAACGCCCAGACTCATGCAATCGTTCCCTATGATCACTCACTGGCGCGTTTTCCGAGCCACATGCAACAGTTGGATATGGAAAGCAACGGTAAGTTTATTAACCGTCAGGGCGCTCGCATCAGTTATAAAACGGGACCGGTCATCTGGGGTACACCTGGTACCAATGGCCAACATGCTTACTTTCAACTGATTCATCAGGGTACACAGTTAATTCCGGTGGATTTTGTGTTACCGGTCAACAGTCATTATCCTGAATGTGATCATCAATCCATTTTATTGGCCAATGGTTTGGCTCAATCAGAAGCATTGATGAAAGGCAAAACGGCTGAAGAAGTCAGAGAAGAGTTGGTCAAAGAGGGCTATGAAGGCAAAGCCCTGGATGCATTATTGCCACATAAAGTCTTCCCGGGTAATCGTCCGAGTAACGTATTGTTATTTCCTAAATTAACGCCGGAAATGTTGGGACAGCTGGTCGCTCTCTATGAGCACAAAGTATTTGTTCAGGGGGTTATCTGGAACATCAATTCGTTTGACCAATGGGGTGTTGAGCTTGGTAAACAGCTTGCAAAAGCTATTTTGCCGGATTTGCAGAGTAATGCCGAAATCTCAGTGCATGATAGTTCTACTACCGAGCTTATCAGACTGATCCGTACCTTGCGCCAATAGATAAATCAAAGCGGCTCGTACCTTACGAGCCGCTTCATCATCAAGAGTTAGTGCTTTTTACGAATAATCAATCCGGCCAATGGTGGTAAGTTCAATACAATTGAGTAAGGTCTGTCGGACCAGCTTATTGAATCGCTCTGAATTACCTGACTAACAGAATAATTACTGCCACTGTAATACTCCGAGTCAGAATTGATGACAACCTCATATTCGCCTGCTTCAGGCACACCAATGCGATAATTATCCCTCACGACAGGTGTGAAATTAAACACTGCCACAGCGATGGAATCCTGTCCCTGACGCAGGTAGCTTAGTACGGACTGTTCCCGATCATTGCAATCAATCCATTCGAACCCATGTGCATCAAAGTCATGATAATGAAGCGCCGGGCTCTCACGGTAGACTTTATTTAAATCAGTGACCAGCTGTAACAGGCCCTGATGTTTTGGGTAATCCAGTAAATACCATTCCAGTGCTTTTTCACTGTTCCACTCACTGCCCTGACCAAACTCTGATCCCATAAATAATAATTTTTTGCCGGGATAGCTGTACATAAAGGTATAAAGTAACCGCAAATTAGCAAATTGCTGCCACTCATCTCCGGGCATTTTGTAGCGCATCGAACCTTTACCATGTACAACTTCATCATGTGAAAAAGGCAATACAAAATTTTCGGTAAATGCATACAGCAACCCAAAGGTAAGCTGATCATGATGATAGCGACGATGAATCGGATCCTGTTTCATATACTCAAGGATGTCGTGCATCCAGCCCATATTCCACTTCATCGAGAAACCCAGTCCGCCCATATCTGCTGGTCGTGAAACCATTGGATAGGAGGTGGATTCTTCGGCGGCGATAATGCACCCGGGGTGAGATTGATGCAGTATGGTATTAACTTCTTTGAGAAAGCTGATGACCTCAAGATTCTCACGGCCACCATGAATATTAGGTAACCATTGACCTTCCTGACGTGAATAATCGAGATAAAGCATCGATGCGACTGCATCGACGCGTAATCCATCTATGTGGCATTCTTCCAGCCAGAAAAATGCACTGGATAACAGAAAGTTACGAACCTCATTGCGGCCGTAATTAAAGATTAATGTACCCCAGTCCTGATGTTCTCCACGCCGGGGGTCTTCATGTTCATAGAGCGCGGTACCATCAAACTTGGCAAGACCGAAGCTATCTTTGGGAAAATGTCCAGGCACCCAATCCAGTAACACACCAATATTATTTTGATGACATTGGTCGACAAAATATCGAAAATCATCCGGTGAGCCGAACCTGCTGGTTGCGGCATAATAACCTGTGGTTTGATAACCCCAGGAAATATCCAGAGGGTGTTCGGTGATCGGTAAAAGTTCAATATGAGTGAAGCCCATTTTACGAACGTATGGCACCAGTTTGTCAGCAAGTTCGCGGTAACTGCAGAAGCTGCCATCACTACGTTTTTGCCAGGAACCGAGATGGACTTCATAAACGCTATGTGGCGCATGGAGCCATTTTGTGTGCTCTCTGTTGGACATCCATTCTTTGTCCTGCCATTGATAGTTGCTGTCAAAAATCACTGATGCAGAACCGGGGCGAAGTTCTGCCTGCTGGCAATACGGATCCATTTTCAGATGCAGACTGCCATCATGATAGTTACGTATTTCAAATTTGTAGAGTTCACCAATTTCCAGTCCGGGAATGAATAATTCCCATACACCAGTACTCCCTCTGGAACGCATGGGATGACAGCGTCCATCCCAACGGTTGAATGTGCCGACAACGCTGACACGTTGGGCATTGGGTGCCCAGGTGGCAAACATCACACCCTGTACACCGTTTACAGTGCGCTTGTGAGATCCCAGAATTCGGTAGGCATGCCAGTGTTTACCCTCGGCAAACAAATACAGATCGTAATCCGAAATTTGCGGAGGGAAGCAGTAGGGATCGTAATGACTCTGAATTTGATTTTCTGAAGTGGTACGATGAATCTGGTATGGCGTTTCTAAATCATCAGAACGGCCTGTCCACTCAAAAATATCTGTACCCTCAACCCGCTTCATAGGCAGATTGTTTCCTACCGTGGCGGATTCGGTATGAGGTAAGAAAGCCCTGACATACACGCCGCTTTTGGTCGGATGACGACCCAAAACTGCAAAAGGATCATGATGTCTGGCTTCTATGATTTTAAGTTGGTCATCTGTCAAATTTTGTTCAAAAACCATAGATATACTGTCCCGTAAATTTTTCTATTGCTGTCCACCTTAACGATGTGGCACGCTTAAAGCCATTACAACATATTTCACTGCATAGCTGGCTGGAGATTTGAATATGCCCAAAAATAATAGCACGCGTTTTGTCAGTCGACTGACCAGAGATACTCTGGCGTTGATTCTAGCAGGCGGGCGTGGTTCACGTTTGAAACAACTGACTGGTTGGCGTGCAAAACCCGCTGTACCCTTTGGTGGAAAATTCAGGATTATAGATTTCCCTCTATCAAACTGCGTCAATTCGGGGATCCGCAGAGTAGGGGTGTTAACACAGTATAAAGCGCATTCATTGATACGACATATCCAACAGGGCTGGGGCTTTATGCGTGGTGCTTTGGGAGAGTTTGTCGAGTTGTTGCCAGCCTCACAGCGTACCGAGCAGGGTTGGTATACCGGCACCGCCGATGCGGTATATCAGAATATCGACATTCTACGCAATCATGGCCCTGAGTATGTATTGATCCTGGCAGGCGATCATATTTACAAAATGGATTATGGTGATATGTTGGCTGAACATGTTGCGCAAAATGCCGATATGACTATTGGTTGTATCGAGGTACCATTGGACCAGGCCAGAGCTTTTGGGGTCATGTCGGTTGATTTGAATCACCGTATTATCGCTTTTAATGAAAAACCTGCAAATCCAACGCCGATTCCGGGGCATGATGATGTTGCATTGGCTTCAATGGGGATTTATATTTTCAATGCTGGTTTCTTGTATGAGCAGTTGATAAAGGATGCTGACAATTCAAGATCCAGTCATGACTTTGGTCATGACATTATCCCGTCCTTAATTGAGAAATATAAAGTTGTCGCTTTTCCTTACAAAGATGTGCAGGGCAATGATCCAGGATACTGGCGTGATGTGGGAACAATAGATGCTTTCTGGTCGGCGAATCTTGAATTAATTGGTGTTACACCAGAACTGAATCTTTACGACGAAGAGTGGCCAATCTGGACGCATCAGGCCCAATTGCCGCCTGCCAAGTTTGTTTTTGATGATGACGATCGGCGGGGTATGGCTGTTGATTCAATGGTCTCAGGGGGGTGCATTATTTCCGGATCCGTTGTGAGGCACTCGGTTCTGTTTTCCAATGTTGAAGTCCATAGTTTCAGTCTGATAGAAGATAGTGTGGTATTACCGGATGTCTCTGTGGGCAGGCACTGTCGCCTGAAGAAAGTTGTGCTTGATAAAGGCTGTATCGTCCCTGAAGGAACGGTTATTGGCGAAGATCCTGAACTTGATGCTCAACGTTTTGAAGTTTCACCCAATGGTGTTGTATTAGTCACACCTGAAATGCTGGGGCAAAATTACCGTTATGTCCGATAAATTAAAAGTCGTTTTATGCTGGCACATGCACCAGCCGCAATATAGTGAACCGATGGGCGGAAGCTATCAGCTCCCTTGGACCTATCTGCATGCAATAAAAGATTATGTAGATATGGCCTGGCATCTCGAACAAATCCCTGAGGCTCGGGCGGTGGTTAATTTCGCACCTACCTTACTGGAACAGATTGATGATTATGATCAGCAACTGAAAGGCCGCTTTAAAGGAACAGGATGTCTGAAAGATCCTTTGTTAATTGCGCTGGATTCACCGGTGCAACCAGTTCATATTGAAGAGCGCCAAACAATACTAAATGCTTGTCTGCGCGCCAATGATGAGAAGCTTATAGCGCCGTTTCCAATATTTGCAAAACTTGCTGAAATGGCACGCTGGGTCTTGGAAGAGAAGCAGCGTCTGGCCTACCTAAATGATCAATTCCTGGTGGATATGCTGGTTTGGTACCATCTGGTGTGGATGGGCGAGTCAGTGAGGCGCAACGATATTCGTATTCAGGCCTTAATGAAAAAAGGCCAGCAATTTAATTTTCATGATCGCCGGCAATTAATGATCGTTATTGGTGAGTTGCTGAGTGATGTTATTCCACGTTATCGACGACTCGCAGAGGCCAAAAAAGTTGAGTTATCGGTAACGCCTTACGCTCATCCGATAGTGCCATTATTACTGGATATTAATAGCACGCTGGAAGCGATGCCGGATGCCCTGTTGCCACAAATTCGGCAGTATCCTGGTGGAGATGTCCGCACCGATTGGCATATGGAAAAAGGTCTGGAAGTATTTGAGTCATTTTTTGGTTTCCGTCCCAAAGGCTGCTGGCCATCTGAAGGTGCAGTTTCAAAGCCAACTATTGAGTCGATAGCCAAACATGGCTTTAGTTGGACTGCCAGTGGTGAAAATGTCTTACGAAACAGTCTGCAGAAAAGTGCTTTGCCTGACAGTAGCATTCATAAGCCTTATCAACTAGAAGCGGTAGGTCCTGCATGCTTTTTCCGAGATGATGGTTTATCCGATTTAATTGGTTTTACCTATACCAAATGGAGTGCTGAAGATGCTGTTAACGACTTTATTCATCATCTGACTAATATTAAAGCTACCACAGAGGGTGATGCCGATAGAGTTGTTTCAGTCATTCTGGATGGAGAAAATGCCTGGGAACATTATTCCTATAATGGGTTTTATTTTTTGCAAAGCCTGTATAAACAGCTTTCCAGACATCCGGATATAGAATTGACCACTTTCTCAGATTGTCTGGAGAATGGCGTTAAACCCGCATTATTACCTGAAATGGTAGCTGGTAGCTGGGTTTACGGTACTTTCTCCACCTGGATTGGTGATGTTGATAAAAATCGGGCATGGGATCTGCTGAGTCAGGCTAAACAGGTTTATGACGAAAAAATTGCTGCTGCAGAGATTGATGAAGATCTGCTACAGGCAATTGATAAACAGCTGGCTATTTGTGAGGGATCGGATTGGTTCTGGTGGTTTGGCGATTACAACGCAGCAGACAGTGTCAGTGATTTTGAACGACTGTTCCGTTTGCATTTATCAAACCTTTATCAAATGTTGGGAGAAGAAGTGCCTCAAATATTGTCAGAGGTTGTGTCATTAGGAGGAGGAGAAGCCGAGCAGGGTGGCACAATGCGTCGTGGCGGCTAATTAATGAAACAGGCTCATATCTTTGATAATCGTCGGACCGGTGTATTGCTGCATATCACCAGTTTACCCAGTAGAAACTTAGGGGCAGATGCCTACCGTTTTGTGGATTTTTTGCACCAATCAGGGGTAACAGTCTGGCAGATGCTGCCATTAGGACCTACCCATGATGATGGTTCGCCTTATCAATGTTTATCGGCTCATGCTGGCAATAACAAACTGTTATGTGAAGCTTATATTAAAGCTCAACCCTGGGTGCACACCGAAGATCTGGCGGGTAAAAAAATCTACACAATCGTGGCAAATGCTTACAAGCAATTCTACGAAAATGCTAATGAGGCTGACTGGGCTGCCTTTGATAGTTTTTGTCAGCGACAGGCATTTTGGTTGGAAGATTATATTCTGTATCGTGAAATACGTAATCTGAATCATGCGCTACCATGGTTTGACTGGCCAGTTGAGTTTCGTGACAGAGACCCGGCCACGCTGAAAGACTTGGCTGAGCAACGTGCAGAATCCCTGAATATTCGCCGATTTGAACAGTTTCTGTTTTTCCAGCAATGGAACAATTTAAAAACCTATGCCAATCAGAAGAACGTCAAATTGTTTGGTGATATGCCAATTTTCGTTGCCCATGACAGTGCCGATGTATGGGCAGCACCTGAATTGTTTACCCTCGATGAGACAGGGCAGGCCACAAAGGTAACCGGTGTTCCGCCTGATTATTTTTCTGCAACGGGACAACGTTGGGGTAACCCGCTTTATGAATGGCAGGCGCACATTGACGAAGATTTTGATTGGTGGGTAAAACGTTTGTCGACTCAGCTCGAGCTGTTTGATTTAATCCGTATAGATCATTTCAGGGGGTTTGAGTCATGTTGGGAGATTCCGGCCAGTTGCGAAACGGCAATGGAAGGTGAGTGGGGTAAAGCCCCAGGTGAAGCGTTATTTAATAAACTGGTAGCAAACTTTGGTGAGCTTCCTCTTGTTGCCGAAGATCTGGGAATAATCACTGAAGAAGTAACTGCGTTACGCGAACAATTTGCCATGCCTGGCATGAAGATTCTGCAATTTGCCTTTGGGGGTGATGCTGACAATCCTTATCTTCCACATCAACACTGCAGGGATAGTATTACTTATACCGGCACTCACGATAACAACACCAGTCTTGGCTGGTATCATGAGCTTGATGATGCAACCCGGCATCATATGCATCAATATATCGGACCCAGCGATGAAGCAATGCCCTGGTTACTTATCCGGGTAGCATTAAAATCAGTCTCTCAACTTGCCGTTATTCCTATGCAGGATTTACTTGAGTTAGGTGGTGAACATCGAATGAATGTTCCCGGTACCATGGAAGATAACTGGATGTGGCAGTTTGAGTGGAATATGCTCTCTGAGTATTGCTCAGGTAATTTAAGTGCCTTAAACAAAATATATGGACGTATCATTGATGAATAATATAGAAGATTATTTTTTTAGTGAGTCTCATATTTGGCTGGAAGAGCATGGTGATGGAATTTTTACACTTGGTATCACTGAACATGCTCAGAATAGCCTTGGAGATATTGTATTTGTGGAGTTGCCTGCTGAAGGGCAACAGTTTGCAGCGGGTGAAGAGTGTGCAGTCATTGAATCGGTAAAATCAGCCTCGGATGTGATTATGCCGATTAGTGGTGAAGTCATTGCAATAAATCAGCAGCTGGTCGAAATGCCTGAACTGATTAATCAGGAACCTTTTAACAATGGATGGATTGTGCGGTTTCGCTCTGAGGTTCCGTATGAAGAAATAGCTGCAGAATTAATGTCTGCTGCGGACTACGAGGCTTTTCTGGACCAATAGATAGCACCTAATATACTGGGTTGCCGAGCACCTGTTAAATGGCGCAAATCAAGTGCGTTATGTTGCAAAGTCTGTTCAGCAAACCATGCAAAGGCGGCCGACTCGACCGATTGTGGATCTAAACCGATTTCAGCCGTAGTACCGACAATAATCGGCGCTAAATCCTTCCTTAACTGCTTAACTAAAGCAGTATTTTTTGCCCCACCACCACAGATATAAAGTTTGTCTGTTTGAGCAGCGTATTGATGAATAGCCTCTGCAATTGTCGACGCGGTTAATGCCAAGAGTGTGGCTTGAATATCCTGTGGTGGTAGATCTGCGCAATTAGCAGCAATTATCTTCTGCATTAACCAGTTTTGGTTAAATAATTCACAACCTGTGCTTTTAGGGATTTCCCGTTTGAAATAGGGATCAGACTTTAAAGTTAATAACAGGGATTGATTAACCTGCCCACCTTCAGCCCATAGCCCGTCGTTATCAAAAGCCTGATGTTGATGCTTTTGTATCCAGGAATCCATTAGGGTGTTACCTGGCCCGGTATCAAATCCTTGAAGTGAACTATGTGGGGCTTTGTTTAAGATGGTGATATTACTAATGCCACCAATATTGACGATGATCCTGTTTTCGCTATCAGAACGAAACATAGCAGCGTGGAAGGCTGGAACTAATGGTGCTCCCTGACCTCCATTTACCATATCACGCTGACGGAAATCACATACTGTGGTTATACCGGTTTTTTCCGCAATAACATTACCATTGCCGATTTGCATGCTAAAGGGATAAATTGAGTCAGGAGAGTGAAAAACTGTCTGGCCATGACAACCAATACCATCAACTTGATGGGGTGACACATCAGCAGATTCCAGCAGATTAAAGATCGCATCTGCATAGGCATGGCCAAGCTGGATGTCGAGCTCGCCCAACTGGGATAGCTGACATTGTTGAGAGCGGATTAATGTTCTTAAAGCAGTTTGCAGATCTTTCGAAAAATCCGCACTAAGAAAACCAATTAATTTCGGTTGGTCGGTCGGTGATGTCTCGATTAATGCAACATCAATTGCATCAAGACTAGTGCCTGACATTACACCGACATAAAGTCCCATTATTGATATGGCTAGTCTTGACGAAATGCCAATGTTGGAACTTGCAGATTATCCAAGCTGGCAAGCAATGGTAGTGACAGCGTTTTGAACTCTGCCAGATATTGACCAGGAATCGGTTCAGCTTTAGGTAAAGTGACGGTTAATGGATTTTTATGCACGCCGTCGATTCGGAATTCGTAATGCAAATGTGGCCCGGTTGCTAGTCCACTGCTACCAATATATCCAATGACTTCACCTTGTCTTACCCGTTGGCCAGCGCGAATACCACTCTTATATTTAGACATATGGGCAAATAGCGTGGTGTATCGTCCACCATGTGACAGGATAACTGTACGACCATAACCGCCCTTATTACCAACGAATGCTACTTTGCCATCGCCAGTTGCCAGAATAGGCGTTCCAGTTGCAGCAGCGTAGTCAACGCCACGGTGGGGACGGTTTGTTTTTAATACAGGGTGCTTACGATTTGGATTAAAGCCTGAACTTATACGTGAAATAGGAACAGGGGTACGTGTAAACGCTTTACGCATGCTGTCGCCGTCTGGGGTGTAAAAACGACTTTCACCATTGCTGTCAGTGAATCGAATAGCTCGGAAGGTTTTGCCGCGATTGGTAAATTCTGCTGCCAGGATTTCACCATCAGCAATCTTCTCTCCATCCAGGAAGTTTTCATTATAAATAACTTTAAAACTGTCACCCTGACGTAAGTCCAATGCAAAATCGATATCCCAACCGAAAATGTGCGCCATTTGCATAATCAATTTATCTGACATGCCGGCTTTTTGGGCATCTAAAAAGAGTGAGCTTTGAATTTCACCCGCAACCAGTTGGCGGTGCTTATCGAGTTCTCGTTCAATGAGATCTGTTTCAAAGCCTTTTTCAGTTGACGTTAAGGTCAATGTTTTCATTGGAGTTAATTGTAATTGCAGCTGTTTCAGTTCCAGCTTCTGCTCATTATCCGTCACTGTTCCAAAACGAAGCACTTGACCGGGTCTGAGATTGAGAAGGGCTTTTGCATCTTCACCAGCCGTCTGGGCAACAACATAAACATCACGCGCAGTTAAACCTGCACGGGGAAAAATCAAGGAAAGGTTATCGCCTGATTTTACTTCAATTTCTTGCCAACTCAGTTCGTCTGAAGCGGTTTCACTGTCAGCTGGAGAATCTGATAAGGCATCATTTAAGATAGTAATATCTGATGCATTTTCAGGCGCTGCTTTCGGTTGATTCAGATGCAGCCGTTCAATTTCAGCAGATTCACTCAAAGCAGCATTCGTGGTTACAGGTTGATCTTCTTCAATGGTAACAATATCAGCTGTGGGTGTAGGTTCCGAAGAGGGCTGAGAGGGTAAATTAATAGCTGTTTCTAATTCTGAGGTCGTGGCTTCAGTATTTTCAGGCATGTTCGGCAGCTGTACTGGCTGAGTTTGACTTGTCGTGGCGCTTGGTTCGCTTGTAGCAAGTACAATCCCGGTTATGAATATACCGGTTAATGCCAGTAACGACAAAATAGTGATATGTCGGTTTTTATGGGGAGACAGCGATTCAGATTTAAATAACTTTGATTGCTGTGATGAGCTCAGAAGTCTGTTACGTTTCTTCATGGGCATTCCCTGTTTATAGTAAATTCGTGCAATTCTCTCAGCATTTACACAGAATTGAAACCCCTTCAGGGCAAGATCTTGTGTTATATTGCCCGCCAATTTTTAATGTGCGGAGAACGATGATGACAACTGTACAAGAAACCTTGGCAGAAATCCGTCGTGGAGCAGAAGAAATTCTGGTTGAAAAAGAACTGATAGAAAAGCTGGAAAGTGGTAAGCCACTGCGTATTAAAGCTGGTTTTGACCCTACTGCGCCGGACTTGCATCTTGGACATACGGTACTCCTTAATAAGTTGCGTCTGTTTCAGGAATTGGGACACGAGATTCTATTTTTGATTGGCGATTTTACTGGGATGATTGGCGATCCAACCGGTAAAAATGTGACGCGCCAGCCATTAACGCCTGAGCAGGTCAAATGCAATGCGGAAACTTACCAACAACAAGTATTCAAAATTCTGGATCCAGCACGCACTCAAGTCGTTTTCAATTCGCATTGGATGAACGAGTTATCTTCTGCCGATATGATTCGGTTAGCTTCTCACCATACCGTTGCCCGTATGCTGGAGCGTGATGATTTTCATAAACGTTACACAACAGGCCAGTCTATTGCTATTCATGAGTTTTTATATCCTTTAATTCAAGGATATGACTCTGTTGTGCTTGATGCTGACGTAGAGCTTGGTGGAACAGATCAGAAATTTAACTTGTTGATGGGACGAGAATTACAAAAGGCTTATGGAAAATCACCACAATGCGTTTTGACGATGCCACTTCTGGTTGGGCTGGATGGTGTGCAGAAAATGTCCAAATCGCTGGGTAACTATATTGGTATTGATGAAAGTCCGAAGGATATCTTCGGCAAACTCATGTCAATTTCTGATGAACTGATGTGGCGTTATATTGAACTGCTCAGTTTTAAGTCATTGGATGAAATTGCTGATTGGAAGCAATCAACAGCAGAGGGAAGGAATCCGGTCGAGATTAAAAAGTTATTTGCTGAGGAAATTGTTTCTCGCTTTCATGGCGAAGATGCTGGACCACAAGCTCGTCAGGATTTTGAAAATCAATTCAAAAAGGGTGAAATCCCAGATGATATCACTGAGGTAATTTTGGCTGTTGGAGCTGAAGGCATGCCAATAGCTAATGTTCTTAAACAGGCCGGGCTGACAAGTAGCACCTCAGATGCAATGCGTATGATTCAGCAGGGTGCTGTCAAAATCGACGGCGAAAAAGTAGAGGATAAATCCTTATTAATTAAGATGGGTGTCGAAGGTGTTTTTCAAGTAGGCAAGCGTAAATTTGCCCGTATCTCTACCACTTGATTCTTTGTAAAAATATTATTTATTAGCTAGGTATGAATCAGCTGTCACATCAGATGTCGACCACATCGCTTACAATTTTTTGCGCTTGAATCGTTTTCAAGAGTTGTCAGAAATATAATAACTGCAGCTTTACCAAAGCCATAACTGGTTATTAATAGACTTGAATATAAATAGACATTAAAAGCTGTGAACCAGACTCCTGCGGGAGTATAAGTTTCTGATAGCGGATCCAATTCAGGAAACATTGCATACAATAAAAAAAGACTGGAATTGGTAAACGCCCCCGTTACCATCGCCCAGCGAACATGCCATGGCAATCCAATCCTTGCAGCATAAAATCCCAGAATCAAAGCACTCATTAGTAAAAAGTCGATATGTGCCTGCAACACACGCATAGGTTTACCAGGAAATAAAGTCTCCAGAAAACCAATCTGGTTATAGATACCAACGAGTGACCAAGCCAGTAATAAAGCCATCAGTATCCACAAGCAGGCACCTCTTATCAGCACCACATTACCAGCGTGGTTATCATTCTGTTTCATGCTCTCTCCTGTTATTATTCTGAAATACAGCAGCAGTATGCCGAGCTTAAGATGAGTATTCTTTACTCTAACGGCAGAAATCCTTGTACATTTGGGTGATGAGTTATGACAAACGCACTGATTGCTCCTCCAGGCCAGATAGCTGATGGTCCTGATTCGCTTGTTCGTCTTGATGGGCAGCGTTTCTGCACTGAGCAACAACCCAGCGCTCAGCGGGTAGAGTGGCTTAAGGAAGTCATTGGTCGGGAATATGCCAACGTCGATATTACGCCGCCTCAGGAAATGGTGCTGTTCAATGATATGTTGATTTATCCCTGGCAAGAAGGTGTACGGCTGTCACCCATTCAATCTAATGCAATTACATTAGAGCGATTACCTCAAGAGCCTTCCCTTTCAAGTCAGGATTGCTATTTCATGGTCCTGCTTACCTCCGGGAAGTACAAGTTGGAGCAGGGTGGCAGAGAAGTTTTTCTCAAACCAGGTGAAATGACGATTTATGACGCGACTGAGCCGCACAGAATTACTATTCCAGAAGCTTTTTCCAAGATATTAATTTCTATCCCCCGCAAGATTCTGGATCAACGGCTAAATAATATTGGAAGAATTACAGCTACCCGGATTCCTTCGGGTGAGGGCATTGGTTCTGTCACCAGTAGTTTTATTCAATCTACCGTTAATCAACTGGAACAATTTTCCAGGTCACAGTTTCAATTATTATCGCAGCCAGTGGTCGATATGTTGACCTTGTCATTAGGGCAGGTTATTGAAAATAAGCTGACAACAACCAGCCACCGTCAGATTATGTTGATACGTATCAAACAATATATAAAGAGTGCAATGAGCGACCCAGAACTCACAGCAACAAAAATTGCTGATGCGACAGGCTTATCGAAACGTTATCTTAATAACCTATTCAACGAAGAAAATACTTCGCTGATGCGCTTCCTGACTGAAGAGAGATTGGAGCTATGTCGGCATTGTCTGGCAAACGTTTTTTATTCCCGTCTTTCTATCACCCAGATTGCTATGCGATACGGTTTTAACAATATGTCGCATTTCAGTCGAGTTTTTAAAAAATATTACGGTTGTTCGCCTAGGGCATATCGTCAATTATTTACCAATTCCTAGATTCGCCTCGTATCAAAGTAAGTATAAAGTATCTCTCTCTTGGCGCACGTGGAGTGCTATGACCCAAAAAACGACTGGATTGAGAGTGGCAAATCAGTAAATTGTAATTATTTAATCAGTATTTTTCTTATCAATTCATAAGACTAGCGTAACCCTAAAACAATCAAGAAAAACTTCCTGTTGACGTATTCAATTCAACCTGTAGAATGCGCCGTTCTGTTTCGACAGGCGGCCCTCAACGCTGATAAATAAACGTTCTGAGGGTTGACAGACTGAGCGAGGTCTGTATAATTCTCGCTTCTTTGCAGGACGTTAAGAACTGCAAGCTCTTTAAAAAACTGGTATCAAGTAATTTGTGTGGGTACTTACGTCGGACATTTCTGAAAAGAAACAAGACGTGAGCTATTCGC